>Ga0209061_1000042_pt1 | contig 446621 bp, 388 predicted proteins | sample Coa_R1_10_FD_187157 | JGI IMG/M metagenome (GOLD analysis project Ga0209061, IMG submission 187157) | Surface soil microbial communities from Centralia Pennsylvania, which are recovering from an underground coalmine fire - Coalmine... | ecosystem: Environmental > Terrestrial > Soil >...
ACCCAAGATGAGTCTTCCCATCTCCTGAGTGAGATCAAGATCCCAGGAAGACGACCTGGTGGATAGACCACAGGTGTAAGCCGGGTAACCGGCTCAGCCAAGTGGCCCTAATGATCGTACGGCTTGTTTCAATTTTCAACCCGCATTTTCTCTGGCATGAGCGTTTTCGCTGGCTCTTTTGCCCGGCTCATCGTCTCAGCAAAATTGAGGTTATGGTGTATTCTGTTGGTAGGACGTGAACAAATCCACGTCCTATTTGCGTTTTGGCACAGGAAGTTTATATGCGCATCGTCGATTTTCACACTCATATTTTCCCGCCCGATGTGCAGCTCCACCGGGAACGCTACTGCGCTCGTGACTCCTGGTTCAGCGAACTGTACGAAAATCCGCGTGCTGGCATTGCCACGGCGGAAGACCTGATCGCGGAGATGGATGCTTCCGGCGTCGATGCCTCGGTCACGTTCTCCTTTGGCTGGCGTGATCCTGGCTTAATCGAGGAGGCAAACAGCTACGTCATCGACGCCATGCGCCGCTATCCACAGCGTCTCTATGGCATGGCTGTCTTGCAGCCCACGGCGGGGTCGCGAGCCGTGCGCGAACTGGAACGCTGCGCGCGGGTGGGTATGATCGGCCTGGGCGAACTCATGCCGCACGGGCAGGGATACCGGCTGAGCGACACTGCCCTGCTCGCGCCCATCATGGAAATCGTGCGCCAGCATCACCTGCTCGTGCTCTCGCATTGCAGCGAGCCGGTCGGCCATAGCTATCCTGGCAAGGGCGATGTCTTGCTACCCGATATCGTCACCTTCCTCACCGCCTTCCCTGACATCCGTTTCATCGCCGCGCACTGGGGAGGTGGATTACCTTTTTACACCCTCATGCCAGAAATTCAACGCATTACGGCCAATGTGTGGTATGATACTGCTGCGACCGTCTATCTCTACCGGAAAGACATTTTCCCTGTCGTGGTTAGGCTGGTCGGCGCGGAGCGTATCCTCTTCGCCAGCGACTATGGCCTTCTGCGCCAGCGCCGCATCATCGACCACATCACTCAGTCGGGTCTGAGTGCCGATGCTAGAGAAAAGATACTCGGCGGCAACGCACAGAAGTTACTGGGGTTGTAGGAATCATCAGGAACACGAGAAGATGCGAGTGACATCATTGGGTAGTGGAAGCAGTGGCAATGCCTTGCTGGTAGAAGCCGGACCGCAGAGGCGCACGAAACTTTTGATCGATGCCGGATTTCCGGGCCGCACCCTTGCGCGGCGCCTGCAACAGGTAGGTGTCACGCCGGAGCGGTTGCAAGGTATTTGCGTCACCCACGAGCACACCGATCACGTCATCGGCCTGCCCTGGCTGGCAAAACACAGCGCCGCTCCCATCATCTCCGACCCGCGCACCCTCGCCGTTCTGAAACGACAATTTGCCACCGGCATCAGCTACAGTGAATACGACATCCCCGTGTCCCTGCTTACCGGGAGTGTCTGTGAGGAGCCGACGCCATACTACGCCTATAATGGCGGCTCTCGTGTCGAGCCAGAACCGTTTGAGCTGCCTGAGTTGCCGGAGCAAGGGGCAAACTTTAAATCATTACCACTTGATGCCGGGGCGCGCCGCGTCATCGGCGACATCGAGATCATCTCATTTCCTGTCTCGCACGACGCCGTTGCTCCCTGCGGCTACCTGCTTTCTGCCTCCGGCTGCCGCGTCTGCGTCGTTATCGACAGCGGCGTAGTTACTGAGGCCATCCTCACCGCCATCGATCAGGCCGACCTGCTCGTCATTGAGTCCAACCACGACCGCGAGCGCCTGCTGCGCGGCCCCTACCCGCAATCGCTCAAGCAGCGCATCCTCAGCTCCACCGGCCACCTCTCCAACGACCAGGCAGCGGACGCCATTCTCTATACCTGGCGTTCCGACAGTGTGCGCTGGCTCTGGCTCTCGCATCTCAGCCGCACCAACAACACACCCGGACTCGCCTTCAACCACCTGCGCCAGCGTCTCACCGCCGCCAAAGCCAACCTCTCCCAGGCCCACATCTCCGTTCTCCCGCCCGGTATGGGTCAGACCTGGGACTCCACCCTGTTGTGGCAAAGCAGGTCTTTATGGGAGATGTGAAAAATACGGTTGCGCTCAAATGGCGGCTTTTTGTACATGGTCACTTCTGAATTTTCCAGACGCCAGAATCCCCGATCGACCTGAGGGGGGCGTCAACCATTGATCAATGCCGTAGTAGCGACCGGCGGCAATCGCGAAGAGAACGGCGAACGTCGGGGCCGAGAGGATGGCGGTGCCTGCGCCTATCCTCTCGGCCCTATTGTCAGAGGGGATATAATAGAGATGAGGAACTGTGCGACGGGCGAAGAGGTCTCCCCTGCCCGTCGCATTATCGTTGTTCCAGAAATGGTTGTGGAAGAGTTTTTATATGAAAAAGCTTATTGAAGAACAATTACCAGATATCAAACTGATCATCATTGACATAGATGGCACTTTACTCAATCCAGAAGGAGTTATTACACCACGCACGAAAGCGGCGGTGCAGGCGGCTCAGGAGGCGGGTATCGTCGTCAGCCTGGCAACTGCCCGACGCTACACAAATACGGCTGGGATTGCCACCGAACTGGGGTTGACGAATCCGCTCATTCTCTACGATGGGAGTATGGTGGTGATGCATCCGCAGGGAACCCTTTTGCACGCGCAAACGATGCGCCCTGCTCTCGCACAGCAGGCGGTGAAATTGCTACTGAGCCAGCATATTCAGCCCGTAATCCATCCTTTACAGGAGATGGTGGAGGAGATATGGACGGGGCCGGCAGAATCCGATGGATGTTGGGTAGCGCCCTACTTTATGGCCTACCCGGAGCAAGTGCGTCGTCTGCCCTACGATGCGCTTTATAACGAGCAGGCTGCTCCTTTACGTATCGTTGGCTTTGCCGCCAGAGAAGAACTGTTGCCATTGCTTCCCGCCCTTGCCAGCCTCGATTGTTCCTGGAATCTGATTGAACGTGGGAACTACGGCTGTGCTGAACTTGCCATTATGGAAGCTGGCTGCTCCAAGGCCAGTGGCATGCTCACGCTTGCCCGATTGTTGCGTATTCCTCTATATCAGGTGATGGCGATTGGAGACAATAACAACGATATCGAGATGCTGCGAGCCGCCGGTTGGGGTGTGGCGATGGGGCAGGCGAGTACCCCCGTAAAAGCCGCTGCGCGTGCAGTAACCGCCACGAATGCCGAAGATGGCGCAGCGCTGGCAATTGAACGCTATGTGTTGTCGCGCTGTGCCGCCACCGCCGCCTCAAACTCTCTCAGGCGGGCCACCTGACGGTGGTTGGGTGAAGCCTGCCAGCGTTTCTTCTGTACCAGTTGCAAGGCCTCATGGGCCGACATTCCCCCATAGACAAGCACGGCAGTCGTCAGTAGCACGCTGCGTCCCACTCCATGTTCGCAGTGAATCAGGACGCGTCCCCCGTGCTGCATGTGTTCCTGTACCCACCGCGAGCCGGTAAAGAGTTGTTCCACCGTCAATGGGTAGGTATCTGGCGCGGGCAGCAGCAGGAGCTGGATATGTGCCTGCTCCATCAGCTCTGCCTCGTCCCGATACTCGGAGCGTGTATCCACAACTGCTGTGATGCCCAGCAGTTCCAGCGAGGGAATATCTTTTGGGTGAATACGTCCTCCAACCGCCAGGTGGTCGGTGATCCAGCTCATATTGAGCTGGTCGGGGAGAGGAATATGCAGTGACCTGGCAATGTGTTCGGCTTCCGAGTTTTCGGGAAACAGGCGTACCGCAACTCGTGTCCACGAACGATAGAGCAGGCGGACGATGCCGCCGAAGAACCAGCGCGAACCGGAAAACTGCACCTGTCGGGTCGGAGCCGCTGCGCCGCCTGTGCTCTCACGAACCGTCACAAGCTCGCCGGTTGGCTCGACCACTTTAACCTCAGGTGTCGCGGTTTCAGGGGAAGGAGTACTGGGATTAGAGGAAGATGGAGTAGCCATTGGATCAGATGACATAGTTGTTTCTATCCTTTTCTATTCTTCCTGCTGTCTCATTGTCGTTCATCAATGAATTTACAGTGTTATCTCGGTTGAGTAAATCGTTTCAAGGACCCAGGAGCACGCAGGTGAAGCGCGTGGCTTCCTGTAGATATACGCCTGGGAAGACTTCGCGCGAGGCGTGGGAAATGGCTCCTTGCGGAGATCCGTCTGGAAGCCGCTCGCCTTGTTAAACGCAGGGGATTGGGCATCAAACGCCGACGCGGCTGCTGCCAGCGCGTGTTTTGCCAGATGCCCGGCTGATCGGGCGGAGGCAGGAAACTCAAGATGCAGCGGGCGATGTCAAACGAGGCTTCCGGCCTGCGAATGCATTGCGCGTTTTCGAGCCGCTTGCGCAGTATCGTTGATCCCGGCTTCACGAGTTTGCGCAGTTCGTTGACCAGCGCTTGCGAATCTTCCGCCAGCATGCCCACATTATGCTGCACGACGAAATCCACATTTCCCTCTTCCTGTCCCGGCACGTAGCCGCTCAAGATAATAGGCAGCCCGCATGTCAGCGCCTCGTTGATCGTGCCAGGACCAGCCTTTGTGACAATAACATCGGCGGCGTGCATCAATTCGGGCATATTGTTGACAAAGCCAAAGATTTTCGCCGGAACGTGCAGGCTGGAGCGCGTGCTTTGCAGTCGCGCATAGAGCCGACGGTTGCGTCCAGTAACCACCAGCAGTTGTACGGGCAGGCGCGCCTGCGAAATGGCCCGCACGCAGGATTGCAAGCCACCGGAGCCTTCGCCGCCTCCTACCAGCAAGACGACAGGCAGTCCCGGCTCCAGTTCCAGCTTGCGCCGCAATTCTTCTTTGCTTGCCACCGGCTGCGTGAATCTGGGGTCAATGGGCATACCCAGCACATGCACCCGCTTCGGCTCCAGTCCCCGGGCAAGGTACAGTTGTTTTGCCGTCTCCGTTGGCACGATATACGCATCGGCCCCCGGCGCGAACCAGGCGTTATGGACGCTGACCAGATCGGTGACGACGGTGAGAAAAGGAATATGCAGCCCCAGGTCTTCCAGCGCATTGATGGTGACGTGATTGAGCATCGGGTGAATAGAGACGATCACATCGGGCTTTACCGTCGTGATGAGTCGCATCAGGCCGTTGTGGATTAGAGGCGATGCCACCGCTTTCGCGGTCTCCACCCGGCGCACCTTGTCAGTGATGTGAAAAAAGCGTCCATAGAGGCGTGGGTTATAGCGAATAGCAGGTCCATAGAGCTTCACCGCCTCGCGCAGGGGAAAATGGCTATACTCCTCGAATACATCGACGATCTCGATGCGGTAGTTGGGCAGCGGGGGCGCTGATCCCTCACCATTTGCCTCTTCCCTGCATTTTTGCCATTCGGCCAGCTCTTGCTCGCGCAACAAGAGGATTGCGTTGCGAATGGCATTGGCGGCGCTGCGATGCCCCGCGCCCGTATCGGCAATCAGGAACAATATCGTTCGTTGTAGCGTCTCACTCAACTCTCTCAACTCCCTTCCTTCCCTGCCCACTGCACTTTTTTCGCATAACAAAAAGGGACAAAGGAGAGCTTCCTTTATCCCCTGCTGGTCATGCCGCTACTTTACTCTTCTTCCTGAAGGTTGAAGCGTTTGCGGAAGCGCTCAACACGTCCGGCGGCGTCAAGAATGCGCTGCTGACCGGTGAAGAATGGATGGCACTTCGAGCACACATCAACCTTCAACACGGGTTTGATGCTGACCGTCTTAAAGCTGTTGCCACAGGCGCAAACCACTGTGGATTCTACATAGTTCGGATGAATTCCCTTTTTCATTATCCAGTTTCTCCCAAAAGACAATATCTATTGCAGGCAATGAGCCGTAAACATTGTACATGGATAGATACGCCACGTCAAGATGCCAGCAGACCCGCGCCCTGCTCCCTCGCTCTACGATTGCCTACTATTCTACCATAGATAACACCCATCCGTACATATTTATGCCCGAAAGATTACCTTCGTTTTCATGAGGTTTCAGTGCGACGGAAGGTCCATCGCCAGCCTGGTAATGTAGGGGCGCGATGAATTGCGCCTGATGGTAGGGGCGCTCTATCGGGCGTTTTCCCATACCGGCGTCATCAGGCGCAATTCATCGCGCCCCTACGTTCCCTGTATGATACGATTGTGGTACACTAGCATCGAGAAATCGATGTTCGTTCTTATTATTATCTTATCCAGGAAGAATATTGTATCATGATCGAACGCTATTCTTTGCCGGAGATGGCTTCCATCTGGTCGGCTGAACATAAAACTGATATCTGGTTGCAGGTAGAACTGCTTGTCTGCGAGGGCTGGGCGCAGGAGGGCGTTATCCCGGCGGAGGCGATGCAGAAGATTCGCCGCGCCCGTTATGACTCGCGGCGCATGCAGGAGATCGAGAAGGAGACGCACCACGATGTCATCTCCTTCCTGCGCTCCGTCCAGGAGCAACTTGGCCCCGAAGGCCGCTTCATGCACCTCGGCCTGACCTCTTCCGATGTGCTCGATACTGGACTGGCGGTGCAGTTGAAGGAGGCGGGCATTCTGCTGAGCCAGTCGTTGGCTGAATTGGTCAATACAGTAGCTACGGTTGCCGTACAGCAGAAATATACTCTGATGGCCGGACGCACACACGGCATCCACGCGGAGCCGATGACCTTTGGCCTCAAACTGGCGCTCTGGGTCGATGAATTGCGCCGGGGTCAGCAGCGACTGGCCGCGGCGCTCGAACAGGTAACGGTCGGCAAGATCTCCGGCGCGGTCGGCACGCACGCGACGGTGCCGCCGGAGATCGAGGAGTTTGTCTGCGAGCAACTGGGCATCGGTGTCGCATCCATCTCCAGCCAGATAGTGCAACGCGACCGTCATGCTCACTTTATGACGACACTGGCCTTGATCGCCAGTTCGCTCGAAAAGATGGCGCAGGAGATTCGCCATTTGCAGCGCACCGAAGTAGGCGAAGCTTTCGAGCCATTCGGCAGCGGCCAGCAGGGTTCTTCGGCTATGCCGCACAAGCGCAACCCTGAACTCTGCGAGCGTATCTGCGGCCTTGCTCGCGTTCTGCGCGGCTTTGCCGTCACCTCGATGGAGAATGTGGCTCTCTGGCACGAGCGCGACATCAGCCACTCCTCCGCCGAGCGTATTGTTCTCCCGGATGGTTGCACCTTGCTGCATTACATGCTGCATCTTTTTAATGAGATCATGCAGGGCTTGCAGGTCGATGCTGAGCGTATGCTCGCCAACCTGAACATGACCGGCGGTCTTGTCTTCTCGCAGCGCATCCTGCTCGCGCTTATCGACAAAGGTGTCGGACGGCAGGAGGCTTATAAGATGGTGCAGCGCAACGCGAAAAAGGTCTGGAGCATGGCCAGCAAAGGCCCCGTTGCTGGCCTCGCTCTGCTTGAGGCGCTGAGCAAGGACCCGGAGGTGATGGAATATCTCACCGCCGACGAACTGGCCGAACTGACCAACACCGATTACTACACTCGCTATATCGATACCGCCTTCAACAGGATTGGTTTATGAGCACCTATGAGACGGGCAATCGTAAACTCCCAGGGGCAGTCATTGATCGTGGCCAGCGCCAGTTTAGCACGCCCGATGCCGGTAAACCGGCGCGCTGGCCTCTCTGGGTGACGCTCTTTGCCGGTATCATGCTCGAACTGCTCTTTCTCTTGATATTCGCGCTTGTTCCCTTGCCTGGCCTGCATCTGTACAGCACCCCCCTGCTGGATGTCTGGGTCTGGACGCTTGCCCCTTCCCGCTGGCTTTTCCCGGAAGCCTGGCTTGCCCCAGCTTCCTCCAGCACGCCTTTCCTGCTGCTGTTCGCAGCAACGCTGCTGGCCCTTGTCGGAACCTATGCCCTGACTGTCATCGTTATCAGGCGTGTAAAGCGGGTCGGGGCTGATCGTGACTGGTTATTGTTGGTGCTGGTGGGCACGCTCGTCTTTGGAATAACGCTGCTCTTCCTACCGAAGCTCTTTTCGGACGATGTATTCAGCTACATCTTCTCCGGGCGTATCCTCTCCATCTATCACCTGGACCCGCTCAATACCGCGCCATTCCAGTTCCCCAGCGACCCGTACCTGCGCTGGGTCATCTCTGGTCGCGGCGCGCCAAACATTTACGGCCCGTTCTGGCTCTGCATCTCCTCGTTGCTGGTGGGTATCGGTGCCAGCCAGAATGCAGATCCGGCTGTCACACTCCTCCTGTTCAAGGGATTCATGCTGCTCTCGCACCTGTGCAACTGTCTCCTGCTCTGGCTCATTCTTGGCAAACTGGCACCGGAGCGTCGCTTGGTGGGAACGCTGCTCTACGCCTGGAATCCGCTGGTTCTGCTCGAACTGGCGGGCATGGGTCACTACGAAGGGATTTTGCTCACGCTCTTTCTGCTGGCCGTCTTTGTCTATGTCTGGGGGCGGAAATATAGCGGGCGCTGGTATGAGATCGCCGTGCTGGCTATCTTCGGTCTCGCAACTGGTACCAATCTGGTTGCCCTGCTTATCACGCCGCTTTTCGTCTGGTTTACGTTGCGCACTGAAAACAATATGGCACGAGCTGTCTGGGCTTTCTGCTGGCGCATGGGCATCGTACTGGCTTGCATGATACTCATTTACCTGCCTTTCTGGCGAGGCGCACCAACCTTCTTTGCCATCACCTCAGCCATCGACATGGCGCATTTTGTCCATTCCCCTCTCGGCGTGCTGGTCGGTCCCATGCGCGGATTCTTCAGTGACGTGGCGCGTTGGGCGCACTTCCCGCCCATCATGCAGCCTGTTACCGCCGCCGATCTGACCCTGCGCGGTTCCGCGACGGTCATTTTCGCTATCATTTACCTCTATCTTTTTGGTCAGGTGCGCCTTGCTCCGGTAGCCTCGGTTGCCCAGGATGGTGTCGTCGCGGACAAGAAGACTCTTATACCAGGCTTTGATGTGGTGCTCTCAAGCTGGTGCGGCGCGGTTCTCGCTTACCTTTTCCTTGCCTCCGGCGAGTTCTGGCCCTGGTATGTGCTCTGGGTGCTCTGGATCGTGGTTATGCGCAGGCTGGATATTCTTACCATCACCGTCCTGCTGCTTTCAAGCACCTCTCTTTTTGTCTACCCGTTAATGGATGTGACCCGGCACCCGGTTGTCACCTACCTGACCGTACTCATCTTTGGTCTCCCACTCGTATTTCTTCTGACCGGTTCATCAGGAAAACACTACAGGAGAAGAAGACGAATAACAGAAAGGAATGTCTATGACGGACGAAGTGAAGCAACGCAAGATTGAACACGTGAGTGTGGCCCTGGGACAAGATGTCTCGGTGCCGCAGCGTGCGAGTTGGAGTGATATTCAGTTTGTCCACCAGGCTCTACCGGAAGTTGACCTTGATGCGATCGATACGTCGGTAACATTTCTTGGTCACCATCTACGCTACCCTATCGTTATATCCTCGCTGACCGGTGGTCATCCCGACGTGACCTCGATCAACCGCAATCTGGCTCGTGCTGCCGAAAGCTATGGGCTGGTACTTGGTGTTGGCAGCCAGCGCGCTGCCATCGTCAATCCCGAGGTTGCCTCCACCTATGCCGTGACGCGCGAATATGCCCCGAACGCATTTATCCTCGCCAACATCGGCGCGCCGCAGCTCATCGAGCAGTCGCGCCACCCCGCCTTCACGCTCGAGCAGGCGCGGCAGGCCATCTCCATGATCGAAGCTAACGCTCTCGCCGTCCACATGAACAGCTTGCAGGAGGCAGCGCAGCCAGAAGGCGATCGCCGCGCAGCCGGTGAGGCCGCAGCTTTACGCCGCCTCACCGCGCAGCTATCCATCCCTGTGATCGCCAAAGAGACCGGAGCGGGTATCTGCCGGGAGCAAGCCCTGTTGCTGCGTTCCTGCGGCGTCTCCGCCATCGACGTGGGCGGGGCGGGCGGCAGCAGTATGTCGGCGCTGGAGGCGGCCCGCTCAAAGACACGGGGAGACGAGCGTACTATGCAGATCGGCCAGCTCTATCGCGACTGGGGCATCGCTACGCCTGTCAGTGTCGTCGAAGCCGGTGTTGCCCAACTCCCTCTCATCGCTACCGGTGGGGTGCGCAATGGCCTGGACATGGCTCGCGCCTTCGCCCTCGGTGCCACGCTTGTTGGTATGGGCTTTCCTTTCCTCAAAGCTGCCAGCGAGAGCTATGAAAGCGTCTGCGAACTTCTGGAAACCGTCATTGCGCAGCTCAAAGTTGCCGTGCAACTCAGTGGAGCTGCCAGTGTCGCCCAACTGCGCGAAGCCGATATCGTCATAACGGGCGAAACCCGCAACTGGCTTACCCTGCGTGGCTTCGAAGATGACCTGAAAGCGATGGCCCAACGTCACTGGCGCAAGATGAATCGAGGATAGGATAGGCAAGCCAGCCCCACCGCTCCAGGCCGCACCCCTTGCGGGTAGCCTGATGTGTGGGCCTTTTACAATTGTAGTAAATCCTCTGGCCTATTCACATTGATAAACGAGCGCAAATCCGGGTCGATCTGTCGCAATTGCGCCTCCTCGATATAGCGTACCGGAGCAACTGAGAGTAGGCTGCGCGGGTCGTGCCTGCCCTCTTGCAAGCGCATCTCGATGATCGACAGTGTCGAGCGTGGGTAGACAGCCAGCAAAACCTGTGGTGTTCCACCTACTACGGGTACCAGCAAGTTCTCATCAGAGATACCTGTGTTGTTCATGGACTGAGAGAGCAGGAAGGCTGCCAACTCTGGCTGCACATATGGCATGTCGATGGCAACCACCAGCGCCAGTGCTGTCTGCATAGCGCTCAAGCCACTATAGAGTCCCATCAACGGCCCCACATTCGGCACACGATCCATCACAAGTTGCATATACTGTTGCCCTTCGTGTCCAACTGTGGTGGCTGCGTACTCTGCCGCCTGGACGCTATCGCGCACTACCAGCAGCGTTTCGCGACACAACGGAGCCAGTGTCGCAATAAGCTGCCCGGCAAAACTCTTGCGCTCTCTGTTGTCCCTGTCCTCGCCTGCGGCAGGTAATGTCAGCAGGCCTTTGTCTCTCCCCATACGTCTGCTGTGTCCACCCGCGAGCAGGATGCAGGCCGCATCAAACACTACTTCTAACCTTCCTAAAAAAGGAGTATATGCGAAGAGAGATTAACGGGAGGGAGCTGTTTTGCGTTTGTTCGATTTCGGGATATACTTCTGCTGCCTCTGGTACGCCAGGTAACTTGCGCGCTCTTTTGGATACTTGCGCACGAGGTAGAGAATCCAGAGCACGGCCCATACGACCAGCGCGAGCAGCCAGAGGTAGCGCCAGACACGCCACGCGAAGAAGTAATCGTACAGGTAGGCACGTGCAAAGATCAGTGGATAGCCCAGAATGCAGATTACCGCCAGCCAACCCAGGTAGCGATCAAGCATATATTTGATGAGCGGCTTGCTCTTGACGAAGCGTTTGCGCCCCTCAACGCTATAATAGAATGCGATCAAGACGCCGACGCTGCAAAAGACGAGCCAGGGGATATAAAAGTGGAACGGCTCTGGTCCACCCAGTCCGCCGTTTGTCCCGGCTGTCCCCGGGTCGGTAAACAACCATTCGATCAGATTGAAATGCATAGCTTCCAGCTCCCTTCCGTTGGTTCGTTTGCGATATCAATAGACTCTATGACTTCGGCACCAATCATAGCATGGATAGGCACAAGAGTCTATAGGGGTGGGAAAAATACCGGAAAAGGGACAATCAACTATGTGATATCATGAGCTATGAGCATCTTATATCTATCTGGACAGAGGGAAGGAGAATGCGCATGCGAAGAATAGCGATACTGGCGGAGGAATTGTTTGAATGGCATTATGGCAAGACGGCCACCGGTGTGATCCGCTATGGGAAAGACCCGGTGGTGGCGGTGATTGATAGTACGAAGGCGGGGCAGAATGTGGCGCAGGCCCTGGGCGCGCCCTTTGGCGAAGATATTCCCGTCGTGCGCGACATCAACGAGGCGCTGGAATACAGGCCGGATACGCTGTTGATCGGCATTGCTCCTATGGGCGGGGCGCTGCCGGAGGCGTGGCGCTGGCAGCTACTCAAAGCTATCGATGCGGGCCTCGACATCGTGAGCGGCCTGCACGTCTTTATCTCTGACGACGAGGAACTGCGCCAGGCAGCGGAGAAGCGTGGAGTGACTATCTGGGATGTGCGCCGTCCACCGGACAAGAAACGGGTGGCGCAGTTCACACCGCATCGACCCGGCAGCCATACCATTATGCTGGTCGGCTCTGACTGTGCTGTGGGCAAGATGACCGTGGCCCTGGAACTGGACCGCGAAGCACAGAAACGTGGGCTCGACAGCGCCTTTATGGCAACCGGTCAGACAGGCATCATAATCTCAGGCAACGGCATACCAGCCGATCGCCTCATCAGCGATTTTCTTGCCGGACTGACCGAGGAGATGGTGCTCGACCTGACGAATGAGCACGACTGGGTTTTTGTCGAAGGGCAGGGGGCGCTCAACCATCCCGGCTACTCGCCCGTCACGCTCGGCCTCATCCACGGTTCGATGCCTGATGCCATGATCTTCTGCCATAAAGCTGGCGCGACCGCTATCGAGGGCTATACCTATTGCCCACTGCCTTCCCTCAAGCGTATGATCGCGATCAACGAGGATACCGTGAGCTGGGTGCGGCCCGAACGCCCCTGCAAAGTGGTCGGCATTGCCCTCGTTACCAACCACCTGAACGAGCAAGAGGCCCTGGAAGCCATCAAACAGGCCGAGGAGGAGACGGGCCTGCCTGCCACCGATGTCTGGCGCTTCGGCCCCGGCAAGCTGGTTGACGCGCTCTGCGAGTATTTTGCGTCCTGAAATAGAAAGAGTATTTCCATGCGTATAGAAGCAAAGCCGCTTGATTTGAAGTTGACGGTGCCGTTCCGCATCTCACGGGGCGTGCAGGAGATTTCGCCCAACGTGGTGGTGCAGGTGCAACATGGTGAGTATACGGGCTTTGGTGAGGCAGCGCCCGACGATTATTATGGCGAAAGCCCTGAATCGGTGAGGGCGTGTGTGGCAATGTTCGCGCCTCACCTCGGCGATGATCCCTTTCTGATCGAAGATATTCTCGACGAGCTTGACCATGTTATCGGGCTGAATCCCTCGGCCAAAGCAGCGGCGGATATGGCGCTGTATGATCTCATGGGCAAGATGCTCAATGTGCCGCTTTACAAGCTGCTGGGACTCAATCCCGCTCGCACAGCTTACACCTCGTTCACCATTGGCCTGGATACGCCTGCCAATATGGCGAAGAAGGCGCTGGCCGCTCGCGATTACCCCATTCTCAAGATCAAGGTTGGCACGAAGCACGATCTTGAGATCATCAAGGCCATTCGCGAGGTTTCGGATGCCACACTGCGCGTCGATGCCAACACGGGCTGGATGCCGAAAGAGGCCATCAAAATGATCAACGCACTCGCGCCGTATAACATCGAGTTCGTTGAGCAACCTGTTCCGGCCCACGACCTGGAGGGCCTGCGGCTCATTCGCGAGAATGTGCCGCTGCCCATCATCGCCGACGAAAGCTGTATCACTGTCGACGACATTCCTCGCGTCGTCGGCTGTGTCGATGGCATTAACATCAAGCTAATGAAATGTGGCGGCATAAGAAATGCGCTGAAGATGATTCGCACGGCGCGGGCACACAACCTGCAAATTATGATCGGCTGCATGATCGAAAGCTCCATTGCTATCACCGCCGCCGCGCACCTGACGCCCCTGGTTGATTATGCCGACCTCGACGGCAACCTGCTGGTCGATAATGACCCCTATACAGGTGTCACCGTCGAGAAAGGAAAACTCATCTTGCCGGATAGGCCGGGACTGGGTATTGAGCAAAAGTAAGGAAAGCAGCACAGGTGTTCCTTAAGGTCTTTCGCGAGCGTTTTCCAGATGTACGTCTCGTTTTGCGCGAACTTACCTCAGCCCAGCAGGTACAGGCATTGCGCAATGCTCGCATGCGAGTTGGTTTCCTGCGTTCTCCCATGCACAGCAAAGACGCCACTTCGCCAGTCTTGCAGGCATTTCTCGATGTGGTCAGGGAAGTGGCGACCGTTGTCTAACCGGCCTCTCATGGCGCAGAAGCTTATCCTCTGTGCCAAACGCATGGGTAATCCCTAAATGGCTCGCAGGGAAGGCTTCAGTGAAGGGTAGAATAGACTGTTTGTAGCCCTCTGAATATGGCAAACAAACAGAGACAGGTTGATTGCTGCACTCTCTCAATCAGCCTGTCTCTGTTTGTTCAGTTTGCTTGCCTTCTAGTCTGCCGAGATTCTAGAGGCCAGAATGGTCTGATTTTACCCGGCGGCCTGCTGATATTTCAGGAAGGGCGGGTGCGGCGCTGTTTGCGACGTTGTGCGGCTGCCTTGCGTTTGCGACGGGCCTGCGGGCTTTCGTAGCGTTCTCGACGGCGCGCTTCCGAGAGGATGCCGTCCTGTTGTACTTTACGGGTGAACCTCTTGAGCGCCACCTCGAATGAGTCACCCGGATTGACCTTGACCTCGCTCATAGGGCTTACCAGCGCGATCTACTACGATTGCCGGACGAGCGGCTCACTCCCTGGGCCTGGTAGCAATCGCTGCAATAAACGGGACGATCTCCTCTTGGCTGAAAAGGCACGAGCGCCTCACCACCACAGCTGGAGCAGGTTGCCGAATACATCTGGCGCGGCTCTCGCGAGCCACTGTTGCGGCTGTTGCTATAGCCACCGCCGCTCATCTGAGCTTTGCGTGCGGCACGGCACGAGGGGCAACGACTGGGGGGATTGTTCAATCCACGCTGTGCAAAGAATTCCTGCTCTCCTGCACTGAAGGTGAAAGGGGAGTTGCAGTCGCGGCAATACAGCGTCTGGTCACTAAATGTCATGGTTCCTTCTTCCTGACTTTGTTCTAGTCTGGTTTCTCTCAAAAACTTGCTCGTGTATCGCGCGACTTGCAACAGGGAACAGATAACCTGCCTCTCCTCGTAACAATGCACTCTACAACGTCCTTCAGAGTATAACACACAATGTTCCCAAAATCACTATCTTCTCAGGCAATTTTCCCGCATGAGCTTGAAAACTGGCTTTAGTGCCGCCTCGCATGTCGTTCTGAGCGCAGCGAAGAATGACATGCGAGAGGCTGGCTCTTTTCAGGGCATACGGGAGGGCCTTTTTTTCATAGTATGTTATAATAAGCCGGTAGGTGATGGATTTACCTGCTTCACCCGAGAAAATCTCCAATAGAAAAGAGTGGAATTGTATGCCAACACGTGAAGATGCTTATAAGCTGATGACCAGCCATGTGAAAAACGAGAATCTGCAAAAACATATGCTCGCGGTCGAGGCGGCTATGCGTTTCTATGCTCGCAAGTATGGCGAGGACGAGGAGTTGTGGGCTATGACTGGCCTGCTACACGACTGCGATTACGAAGAGTATCCCGACCTGCGCGAGCATACGCAGGTCTCGGCGCAGTGGCTGCGTGAGGGCGGCTACGATGAGCGCATTATCTATGCTATCCTGGCGCACAATGATCTCAACACTGGCTACCCGCGCACCGACCTGCTGTCCAAAGCCCTCTATGCCTGCGACGAGATTACCGGCATGGTTACGGCTACCGCGCTGGTGCGCCCGAACAAGAGCATTCTCGGCCTCGAAGTCTCTTCCGTGCGCAAGAAAATGAAGACTAAAGGTTTCGCCGCCGGTGTCAACCGCGACGACCTCGTCAAGGGCGCTGCTGAACTGGGCGTAGACCTTGACGAGCATATCGCCTTTGTGATCGAGGCTATGTCCAGTATCGCCGATACGCTCGGCCTTGCAGGCGTACAGGCAGCCGTGTAGCTTGTTCCCGGGTAATGAGTAAGATGATGCAACAGCAGCAGCACAAAACGGGGCCGCAGGGCAATTTCTTCACGGCTAGCGAGGTCGCGGAATACGAGTACTGCCCCCTTGCCTGGTGGTTTGAACGCTTCGACCCGCGAGCACAGGCCGGAACGGAAGAACTCTTTGCCCGCCTGGTGGAATTGGAGCACGAATCTGGCCCGCAGGCTCCATCCCTGCCGGAATATCAGATGATCGAGCAGCTTCTGCTGCGCCGGGGGGCGTTTGAGGAGGGTCAGCAGCAGCACCGCGACCACGCGGACGAACTCGAAGAGATCGAGGAGGAACGGGCATGGGTTCCTGCGACTTCTCCTTCGCGCAGCCTGCGCCCCCTCACGCTTGTCGCCGTGACTCTGCTTGTGCTGGCGCTCTTGCTCATTGTTGCTGCGGTTGTGATACGCTGAATCATTGCCCCTACGTGTCATTTCCTGATGGTTGATGTGGACTGGAAATTGGAAGGAGCCGCTCTGCTATGGTGGGTAATATTCTGCTTCCCATTGGCATAGCTCTGCTGCTGGTGGCGCTTGCTCTGCTGCTTCTGCTTGTGAATGAGCGTCGTTCGCAGCGTTCGCGCCTGATCGTGGAGCGCCGACGCGCGCTGGGGCTGCCCGATGGCGAACTTGTCTACGAGGACGCGGACGGGCAGGGGGAGCCTTTGTCTTCCAGCACCTTTCCGCTGCTCGGCAAGCCGGATTATGTCGTGCAGGCTCCCGATGGCCGCCCCATCCCGGTTGAACTCAAGCTCACGGTGCAGAATGCTGCCGCGCCCTACAGCAACCACATGGTACAGGTCGCTGCTTATTGCCTGATCCTCGAAGATTATTTTGAGCAGCCGCCAACGCATGGCATCCTGCGCTATGCCGACCGCGAGTTTGTAGTCGAATATACGCCCGCGCTGCGTAAGAAGGTCATTCGCCTGCTGGGTGAGATGGAGCGTTGCAATGTGAGGCAGCCGCCACCATTGCTGAAGCAGCGCGTCGCGAAGTGCAAGCCCTGCGCCTTCCAGCCGGTCTGCCCCGTTGGCACAAAAGTGGTGAAATGACAAAGGAGTTACTGCACTGTTATGTTAAGCGAAACGATTGAACTGAGCGGACATATTATTGATTCGTGGACGCTGCCGCGCGCCTGGGATACTATCATGGATCGCGGTGGCAATTTTACCGTGGAGGAGATGCGCGTCGGCAAACACAAGACTGAGCCGAGTTATGCGCGTATCAGGGTCGAAGCGCCGGACGCGGAGACGCTAGATCGCATCATGTCCGAATTGCAGCAGTTGGGCGCAGTTCTCGTCAACGGCCATGATGTGCAGACGGAGCCGGTGGAACAGGACGGCGTACTGCCTGCTGACTTCTACTCCACCACCAACTTGCCCACGCAGGTGCGCTTGCACAATCAATGGGTTAATGTTGAAGATATCGAGATGGATGTGGCTATTGTGGTCGACCGCGAGCATCACCGGGCTTACTGCAAGCCGATGCACGAGGTACGTGTCGGCGAGCAGGTTGCTGTTGGACGCGGTGGCATTCGCGTTCAACCCTTTGAGCGCGGGCGCGAGCACGAAGCCTTCGCTTTTATGCAGAGCGACGTTTCCTCTGAAAAGTCGAAGATTCGCGACATCCGTGGGATTGCAGAGCAGATGATGGAGACGAAGGCTCGCGGGGGCAAAATCCTCTTCGTACTTGGTCCCGCCGTCATCCACACGGGTGCGGGTCGCTATGTCGCCGAATTGATCCGGCGTGGCTATATCCAGGTGATCTTTGGCGGCAATGCCATTGTCACGCACGATGTTGAAGCGGCCCTTTTCGGCACCTCGCTGGGCGTCAACCTGCGTAGTGGCGAGCAGGTCGAAGGCGGACATCGCAATCACCTGCGCGCCATCAATGCCATTCGCGCCGTTGGTTCGCTGGAAAAGGCGCTGGAGACCGGTTTGCTGCGCGAGGGCATCACCTATGAGGCGATGAAGCACGGGGTGAAGATGGTGCTGGCAGGCTCCATTCGTGACGATGGCCCCATGCCCGGCGTCATCAGCGATATGCAGGAGGCGCAGCGTGCCATGCGCGAGGCGGTGCGCGGCGTGCAGATGGCAATTATGGTCTCTTCCATGCTGCACGCCATCGCCACCGGCAACTTGCTGCCCTCCACTGTGCGTACCGTTGTCGTGGACATCAACCCTGCTGTCGTCACCAAGCTGGCCGACCGGGGCAGTTTCCAGGCGGCGGGGCTTGTCACCGATGCCGAACTCTTCCTGCGCGAACTGGTTGAGGCGCTCAACCAGCTAGGAGTCGCCGCCTGAGCTTGAGGGTCGCGGCTTTTTCCCTTTGCGCTGGTACATCAGGCGCACCGCCTTCTCGTGAATGCGCCGTGCTGGTGCGTAAGCGTCATCTATCTGGAGAGCGCGTTCCGCTGCAGTCGCTGCCTGCCGGTACTCTCCCAGTCGGTAGAGGTTATCCGCTTTGATCGTCAGGTAATACACGTTATCGGGTTCGAGTTCCAGGACGCGCTCAATCGCTTCCCGTGCCTCTTCAAAGCGTCCCTGGCTGCGCAGCGCCCGCATATGGCTGTCCCAGGCGAAGAGATTGTCGGGCGTCAGTTGGACCAGTTTCTCTGTAAGCGGGGGCAGGGCAGCATAATCCTCGACGGCGCTGAAGGCCTGGATGGCAAGGGTGAGCGCGTGCGCATCATCGGGGGCAATCTCCACGGCGTGACGCGCTAGGGGAATAAGCTCGTTCATGCGTCTCAGTTTGCGCAGCACCTCGCCTTTCATTTGCAAAGCGAAGAGGAAATCAGGGTCGTGTGCGAGACTGATATCGAAGGCGGCAAGGGCTTCTAGCAGGTAATCGAGGTTGAGTAGAGCTATGCCTTTGTTGACCCAGGCCCGTGCGTCTGCGGGCGCGAGCGTTACCGCCCGTTCGGCGCTGCGCAAAGCATCCTGGAACCGCTCCTGCAAAAGCTGCAAGCCGCTGCGGTTCAGCCAGGCCAGGGGCAGATTCGTATCCAGCAGGAGCGCCTGGTCATTGGCGATGGTGGCTTCTGAGATGCGTTGCAACTTCTGCAATGCCCGCGCCTGATAGGCCAGGGCCAGCGCCGACCCCGGATTTCTGGAGCTGGCCTGCCTTGCCACGCGCAACATCTCTTCATACTCTCCCTGCCTCTCCAACCCCGGTATCTGCTCCATCAATGAAGAGAAATGTTCGTCTTCCTCTCTGTCTCTATACTCACTGTTGTCAGGGAGTAAATCGATCTCTGGCGCTATCTCGTCGGCAAACAGGGGTATGGGTGCGCTGGATAGAGATTGTGTGTGTTCCTTGTCCAATCGTGCGCCCTCCTGCTCTCTTTCCTGTATTGTAATTTGCGCCCTATTATCTCACGATTAGCAGTAACAGGCAACCCCCTGTCTCATATCACGGAATTCCTCTCCGGCGTATAGAAGATAGAGATTTCCTCGCCGAATTGGTGATGCAGTGCAAGGGTGATGACCTTACAAGAAGCTGGCAACAGCCTGAGCAGGGGACTGTCAGAGCCTGCTCAGGCATCCAGCCTTGTCAGGCATTACCAGTTCTCACGGCCTGCTTTGTGTCAGAAGCCGGTCGGCGGCTGCGCGCTGCGCTGGTGAGCAGGACGCCGCTGAAGAAGACGATCCAGCCCAGAGCCATAATCAGCCAGAAGCCGTTGCCGAAGACGCGGGCTGTGGCTCCGGCCAGGCCGTTGAGCAAATCACCCACCACGATCAGGATGTTGGCCCAGAAGAGGTTGCCTGCGTGGAAGCCCGCGACGGTTGACTGGCGCTGAATGAGCTTCCAGGCGGAATAGGCAGCGACACCGACAACCGCCAGCACGCCCAGTGTGTTGGCGATAATAATGGTGAGCGTCCACGCACCGAAGGTCGGCTGCAGGATGCTTGTCCCAGGCGTGCCTGCGACGTGGCTGAGCTGCTGCATATCAATGCCCGCCATGCTGATGAAGATAATCGCCAGCACGCTCAAGATGCACAGCACTCCCAGGCAAATATTCCTGACGTTCTTGTGCGTCACCAGTGCGATACTGCCCATACCGAGCCAGGAGGGGGTGAGGCCTGCGCCGAGAATGTAGTACAGGCGGAAGAAAATCACGTCCGCGCTGCTCGTCGGCCCAACTGCCACCATCAGCACGTAGGCCAGCGTTCCCAGGAAACCCATGCTCAGCGCGATGGACCAGAAAAGCTGGTAAATACGGTGGCGCTGCGCATACTGCCGCAGGATGGTGCCAGCGAACAGCGCCGTCACGACCACGTTGATCAACGGAAAGATCAACAACAACGAACTGCTCATAATAATCGCCTGCCCATCTTTTCTATCGTAACCTGTAAAAACTTTCCTCACTACCGGGAAAATATACAAAAAGCTACAGCTATTATAAGCCTGTCTTTGCCTGTATGCAATCAGTGGGCAAGATGGGTTATGTCATTTCAGAAAAATGACATGTGATATCAAATGCGGTAGAGGAGGGGCCAAAGAGGGGTGCAGGGGTCTCTCCTGCCGGGGGTCGGGGTGTCCCCAAAAACTCCTCCCCCAACGGATTTGATATCACATGTGTGGCTTTGGTTGCACAGATGCACAGCTTGCCGTATAGTATGGAATAGTTCGAGAGACTTTTCTCCTATAAAGGATTTCTGATATGGAAGAGGAGCAGAAGCGAAAAAAGGAACAGGAGAGACAGGAGCAGGCGCTGGCCCGCGAGCAGCGCAAAGAGTTTCAGGAGGAACTGGCCGTACATAATAAGTATGCTGGCCGCTCACCGGCCAGTCGCAGCCGCGTCATTACCTTTATCGGCCTTGCCGTCATCGCCGTGTGCGCGGGCATATTTGGCTGGCTGGTGCTGCTGCCTTCGGCCTCGCCTACGCCGGTGGCCGCAGTTGGGGTCGGTACGCCCGCTCCCAATTTTACCTTGCCCGTCTATGGTGGTAGCGATATCGGCAGGAGCATTGATCTTCGCGCTTTGCGCGGTCACCCGGTTGTGCTCAATTTCTGGTCCGAGAGCTGCACGCCCTGTCTTTCGGAAGTTCCCTACCTGGAACAGCTCTATTCGCAACATGGGCAGGGTCACTTTATCCTGCTCGGCATTGATCAGGCCGATCCGAACACCGATATCGCTCGTTTTGGCGCAGCCTATAAGGTGACCTATCCCCTCCTTTTCGATCCGGGAGGTGCGGTCAGCCAGTCTTATGGCGTCACTGCTATCCCTACGAGCTATTTCATTGATAGCAACGGTGTCGTGCGTGCCGCTTTTGTCACCCAGCTCTCCCCGCAGACGATGCGCAAGGGCCTCGCCTCGATTGGCGTGAGCCTGCCTTAAGAACAGGTGGAGACAGGAAAAAGGAAAGGGCCTGAAAATTTGCGCTGGCCCTTTCCTTTTATTTTCACTGTCTTCAGATCGCTCTTACTCCCCTTCGCCACCTGCTTGCTATTACAAGCCCCAGGAGGGCAAGGACGAGCAGTATCAGTCCATCGATGACTCGCCCTCCCGGCGTGAAGGGGTCGAGGAAGCCGGGCCATTGCATTGTGGCCGGGGCAGTTGCCGGTGAGGAGGTAGATGATGACTGATGTGTTGCAGTTGAATTTTTCACAGATCTGGTTCCCTCACTCTGAGTTGCTGGCTTTACTCCCACGTGATTCGGTGCCATCGTAGATGTAGCGGGCGCGGCTGTAGTTGAGCCATTAGAAGCACTTGAGGTTGTGCTGCTCGCTCGCGGGATGGAGGGAATAGCTGATAGCAGGAAGATGAAGCCGAGCAGGGCTACTAGCGTACACATAACCTGCATGGTGCGCGGCAGGACGGAGCGCCGTGCAAGGCTGCCCTTCGGTGTACGTCGGCTCTGTCGTCGCTCTTCTAGCTGAATCGTCACTGGTTTGGCTGGTTCTTGTGAAGGTGTGGTGGCGCGGAGCATTTCAGGCGACAGAACGAACGAGCGCGGCACTACCGGCTGTGGCAGGGCATGCAGCAGCGCGACTGTCTGGCTCAGGTCGTTGAGCATACCCTGGCACTGCTGGCAGTCGCGCAGATGTGCCTCTGCCTGCGCCACTTCCTGCGCGGAAAGTTGTTTATCCAACAATGCCGAAAGCTGTTCTATTGGCAGATGCCCGTTCTGATTTTGTGCCACGCTGCTACTCCATTATGCCGTCAACTCTTCACTCATTTGATAAACGATATTGACGCGGCAAAAGTTCCCTGTGCTGGGCTAGGTATGCCCGCAGTCGTGCTCGCCCACGTGCAATGCGCGAGCGGACCGTTCCCATTGCCGATTGGGTACCCTCCGCGATCTCCTCATACGACAGGCCCTCAACATCGCATAAGACGACGGCGATGCGCTGGTCCGGCGGCAACTCCTGTAAGCCGCGCTGGATCAGTTCCTGCAATTCCTGGTTCAGCAACCTCTCTTCAGGATTCTCCTCCGGCCCCGTTGCCGCCAGCGTGCTCAGCAGGCTTCCTCCACGTGGCTCCTCCTCATCTGTCAACTGATCCAACGACTCTGCTGGCCTCCGCTGGACACGCCGCCAGTAATCGTAGACAACATTGGAAGCGATGCGCAGTAGCCAGGCGCGAAAGGAGGAACCTTGATGGAAGGATGAAATGCCGCGAAAGGCGGCGATAAACGTATCCTGCGTCAGGTCGGCTGCCACATCCTGATCGCCGACCATGCGCAAGACAAAGTTGTATGTTATTTGCTGGTAAAGCAACACAAGCTGGTTAAAGGCATTGATATCCCCATGCTGGCTGCGGGCGATCAGTTGTTCCTCATCGTCTCGCGTGAAATTTGCCATCTGGCTGCCTCACTTCTCCTCTTCCTGGCTTTGCATGACGCAAGTTTAGCATATTTTCGCCATCCCGGCTATATCCCCTGTGTGTATCCCTCTCCCTTAAAACGCCCGAAGCGCGAAAGTATGCGGAACTCTCTAGAAGTACGCTATCTCATCCTCAAAGTTCGCAAATATACCTCATCCACGTTCGGCAATATTACTGATACCTGTTACCCTCTGTCTTCTCACATCGTTCCTTTTGAGTGTCTATGAATAGTTGGGGGATTCTTCCTGTTTACTGCGAAGCTTTTCTCGAAGTTAGACACTTGATGAAAAGCTGAGCCGAAACATGTATGGAAAGTAGAGTAATGGAAAAACACGTACAGACGAACTTGACGGGGCGGAAATGGATAGCCTGGATACGAGAGCGCCAACGTTGGGCGGTGCAGTGGCTGACAAATGAACTGGAGGAGAACAAACCGAGAGGGACGATAGCGGTACTTGACGGTGTGCGCGCCTGTGCTATCATCCTTGTCATAATCTATCATGTCAACCGGATGACGGGCGACCGGCTCTGGGATAAGTACACCTATCCTTTTGCCTCCGCGCTTTCGACCTTTGGCTCTTCGGGCGTCATCCTCTTTTTTATTCTTTCGGGCTTTCTGCTCTTTATACCGTTCGCGAAGGCGCTGCTATTTGAGGGCAAGTGGCCGTCGGTGCGTCTGTTCTACGTGCGGCGTATGCTGCGTATCCTGCCCGGCTATTATCTCTCCCTCTTTGTCATCATTTTGCTGTTTCAGCCGCAGTATTTGCAACCCGATCACCGGAATCAGTTGCTGCTCTTTCTAACCTTCTTTATGGATTCGTCGCGTTCCACCTTCAGGCAGCTCAATGGTCCCTACTGGACGCTGGGCATTGAATGGTGGTTCTATATGTTGCTGCCGTTTATCACACTCGGCATCTATGCCGTCGTGCGCAAGGTTCCGCGCTCGCGTCGCCTGCTCGCCGTTGCCTGCTGCCTGCTCGGCCTGATGGCTCTGGGACTCTTTGTGCGTTTCTGGGGCTTTTATCTGACGGAGCACGCTGCCCTGACGTTCCTGGTGCCGCGTGCCGTGCTCAACGACATTCTCTTCTTCTGTTTCGGAGTGACAGGCAAATACATAGAAGTTTTTGCCCTCGGTATGCTCGTCAGCCTCTGTTACATCTACGCCTCGCAGACGATGCGGGAGAATCGCTTGAAGTTGCTTGCGCGCCGTGCCAGTCCCTGGCTCTTCGGCGCTGGCCTCGTGTTGCTCTACTTCGCGGCCATGTGGCATTTTATGCACGACTACAACTACTATGGCTGGCCTTTCATCAACGCGCTGCTTCCATACTACAATGAATTTTGCGATTTCACCTATGCCCTCGGCTTTGCCGCCTGTGTTGCCGCCATTCTCTTCGGACCGCTCTCCCTGCAACGTCTCTTTTCCTGGACGCCGCTGCGCTGGATTGGCCTCATTTCCTACGGCCTCTACATCTGGCACCTGCAACTCTTGATTGTGCTGATGAACGATATCCTGCCGCGTTTTCATGACCTGAATTACTATGTCGGCTACAGTCTCTACTGGGTCTGGGCCTTGATCGTCGTTATTCCTTTCGCCCTGCTCTTCTATGTCGTCATCGAAAAACGCTGGATGAAGCTGGGCAACGATCTGCGCCGCAAATGGGAACCCTCCAGAAGCCCTGTAAAGGGAGAGGCTCAGGTCGTTGCATCTGAGCAGGCACAAAAGCCGGTTCCAGTCGCTGTTACGTCAAAGGCGACTACACGCCCGCTGCAACCTGCGAATCGCTGGTGAACGGTGATTTCCCATATCTGATGGAACCGTTGCCCAGGCCACTCCTTGCGGGTGCCCTGCCGCTGGCACGTTCTATAATAATCTTCTGAGATCGCGCTGCATCTCCTCGAAGGTCTGATATCTCATTTCCCGATCTTCCTGCAAGGCCCGGTTGAGAATGGCCTCCAGGGTGGGCGAGACTGCCGGATTGAGTACGTGTACGGGCAGGGGGGGTGTGGAGGCAGGATAGGGTTCGGGTACGTAGTTGGTCAACGCCTGGTGCATGCTGGCGGCCAGCATGTAGATGCAGGTGCGCTGGTCATACGGCGCGTCTCTGGCCGGCAGATAGGGCGATGTGGGCAGCTTGCGCGTGACGTTGGACGGGGGAGGCACTTGAAAACCGGTCAGATAGGCACGTTCGCGCCCGCGTTCACCGCCGATGATGATATTGGCGGGTGAGATATCGAAGTGACGCAGTGGAGGCCGCTGCTGTTCTAACGCGATAAAGACGTTGAGCAGGTTGTTCATATAGCCAGTTATATCATGCTCCGCTAATGGGCGTAACAGCTTCTGCAGCCGCTCCTCCAGGCTCTCCCCTTTGATGTATTCCAGCGCCATATAGTAGTATTTCCCCTCGGCAAAACGGTCCAGGACGTGGGGAATCAGGGGATGATTCAGCCGGGCCAGCGCTTCGGTGGCTCGTTCATAGTGGGCGAAATCCCTGGCGCGGCGACTGAGAGGAGCTTCCGTACATTCCCAGCGTTTCAGAATCACGCGCCGGTTGTTGTGCTGTGTATCCTCGGCAATGGCGACCGTGACCTTTGGCGCGTTGATGCGCTTGAGCGTTTGTTGCTGCACCGGTGGCGCTTCTCTGCCTTTCTGCAGGACATGCTTGATGATGTAGCGTCCTTGCCGCACGCTGACTTCTGCCAGCGGACTGTGTGGGACCATGTTGGGAGGGAAGATCAGCCGCCCGCAGGTCGAGCAGACGCGCTGCCCGAAACGGGCCGGGGCGCCACAGAAGGGGCAGTGCCGGTCATCATTTTCCGCGCCGCAGCCACTACAGCGTTGCGCTCCCGTGCGGTTCTGCATGCCGCAGCGCTGGCAGACATAGCGCGCCTGTGTCTCCCGTACGGCACTGGCATACGCATCGGAAAATTCGAGCATGCTGCGATAGCGCTGGTGGTAATCCTTCGCCAGCGCCCGCTGCAGGACTGCCGCGACCTCAACGGGGATGCGTGTGTTCCAGTGCTGCGGTGAAGGCGGCGCCTCGTTGATGTGCGCGTTCCACATCTCCTCGATGCGGCGGTAGACAAACGGGGCGCGGCCCGCCAGCAGCTCATAGCAGCAGATCGCCAGCGCGTACTGATCAGATTCGCGCCTGGGGGTGCCGCGCCACTGTTCCGGCGGCATATAGACAGCCGTTCCCGTCGCCTCATCCAGCGAGGCATGCGTCTGCTGCCCCAGATAAAAGGCCGTGCCAAAATCCGAGAGCAAAATCTGCCCGTTGCGCCCGATGAGCAGGTTGCTCGGTTTGACATCCTGATGGATCAGCCCGTGTTCGTGCAGGTAGTACAGCGCCGAGGCGGTCTGCTCGATATAGGGCACCAGTTCCTCGGCCAGCGCCAGCCGCTTCGTGCCATCGAGTCGGCGAAAGAGGTCATTGATCGTGCGCGGGGCATATTCCATCACGAGGTAGGGGCGGCCATCTTCCAACTGTCCGAAATTAAAGACGGGAAGGATATTGGGGTGTTGCAGGTTGGCGATACGCCGGGCTTCATCAAAAAAGCTGCTCAGCGCCTTTTCGTTAAATTGATCAATACGAAGTACTTTTAACGCGAGGATGCGGCCCAGCGGCGCAGGCTCCCGTACCTTATACACATTGCCGTAGCTGCCAGTGCCAATAAATGAAAGTACCTCATAATGCCCGATATGCGCACCCTCCACGAGGAAGCCACAACGCTGGCAGCTCACTGCCTGATGCGGATTTTCATGTCCACCATGTGGATTCAAACAACGCGCCACGTATCCTACTTATCCTGCCTTAGATTTGGATTTAAGTGATTTTTGCATAATGTCTATTTTATACTACATTTACGCGTGTGAACAGTAAGAGTTGCGTAACCAAAGCAGGCAGGTTGATGATAGGCGATGCGAAGCAGGAAAGGAGGGGTTATTGACTGACTTGTTTCTTCGAAGAGGATGGCATGGATGCGCTGTGCCAGCTCTCCATACATCCATAAGTCGTTCATCCAACTCCGCTGGCTTCAGATGCAGCCGGGCCTCCCACTTCTCGACCCAGCCGGTACGAGGCGTAATTTCCAGCACCCCACCAATATCAAAAACCACCGCTCGAATCGCCATTGTAGCCTTCCTTTCAGGAATCTCATCAGACAGCCAAAAGCAGGAGCCACGACTTCGCAGCTCCTGCTCTTTTGCTTGCTGTTGAGATGTTGGTTTAGCCCACGCTGCCCGACATCTCCAGTTGGATGAGGCGGTTCAGTTCGACGGCGTATTCCATTGGCAACTCTTTGGTGATTGGCTCGATGAAGCCGTTGACGATGAGCGAGTAGGCCTCGGACTCGTCGAGGCCGCGACTCATCAGGTAGAAGAGCTGATCTTCGCCGACTTTGGAAACGGTAGCCTCATGACCGATCTCGGTCTGGTTCTCCTCGACACGGATGGTCGGGTAGGTGTCCGTGCGGGCATCCTCGTCGAGCAGCAGCGCGTCACAGCGCACGCTGGACTTCGTGTGGTGCGCTCCCTGGTTGACGCGAACCAGCCCGCGATAGGAGGCGCGGCCTGTACCCTTGGAGACCGACTTCGAGAGAATCTGCGAGGTTGTGTGCGGCGCGAGGTGCGTGATCTTGGCACCGGCGTCCTGATGCTGCCCATCTCCGGCGAAGGCGACGGAAAGCACATCACCGCGCGCGCCCGGCTCCATCAAGAGCACGGCGGGATATTTCATGGTGACTTTCGAGCCGAGGTTGCCATCGACCCACTCCATCGTCGCGTCTGCGTAGGCGGCGGCGCGCTTGGTCACCAGGTTGTAGACGTTCTTCGACCAGTTCTGAATGGTCGTATAGCGCACGCGAGCGCCGCGCATCACCTTGATCTCGACAACGGCGCTGTGCAGGCTGTCGCTGGTGTAGGTTGGTGCCGTGCAGCCCTCGACATAATGCACATAGGAACCAGGAGCGGCAATGATCAGTGTGCGCTCGAACTGGCCCATATTCTGTGTATTGATGCGGAAGTAGGCTTGCAGAGGAATCTCGACGTGCACGCCTTCCGGCACATAGACGAAGCTGCCACCGCTCCAGACCGCGCTGTTCAGCGAGGCGAACTTGTTATCGGAGGGCGGAACAACCGTGCCGAAGTGCTCCTTCACGATATCAGGATAGAGGCGCAGGGCCGTGTCCATATCGGTGAAGATAACGCCCAGCTTCTCCAGGTCTTCGCGCACCTTATGATAGACGGCCTCACTCTCGTACTGCGCCGTCACGCCGGCAAGATACTTGCGCTCAGCCTGCGGAATGCCCAGGCGGTCAAACGTCTCTTTGATCTCGCTGGGAACCTCTTCCCACGTTTTGCCCTGCTCCTGCATTGGCTTGACGTAGTAATAGATATCGTCGAAGTTGATCCCGGAAAGGTCAGCCCCCCAGGTTGGCATAGGGCGTTTCTCGAAGAGTTCCAGACTTTTGAGGCGGAACTTACGCATCCAATCCGGCTCGCCCTTCATTTCGGAGATTTGTTCGACGATCCTGCGATTCAGGCCCTTTTCGGACTTGAATACATAATTTTCAGGAACATGAAATCCAGGACTATACTCCTGCTGTTCCAGGTCAAATGTCTGGCTCATACAACTCACTCCATCTACTGGCTTGATTTCTGAACTGAATATTCCTCACAGAAAGCCTATGCTTCCTGAACCATGATAATCCTTACTTCTCTACTCGGATTTACTCGTATTATAGGCTCTCAGCCCGCTCTTGTCAAGGTTACCAGGAAATTCTGACTGACAAAGGCACACGATGAGGAAAATACTTGACAGAACGCAAGATAGCTTGTTATCATGATGGCATCAAAAACGTCGGTGTAGCTCAGTGGATAGAGCAAGGACCTTCTAAGTCCTGGGTCGCAGGTTCGATTCCTGTCACCGACGCTACAGTTCATAGTCCTGCGCCCATCTCATATTCTTCTCCTGTTTGTGCGCTGTTGGTACCAGGCGAAGGTTCGCCTGAGTCGTTCCCACATGATCAACTGGTATCAAATGTACCTTATCAAGGTCAGGGCTATAAACCGCAAAATACTCCACATCTCCCTGCTACTGTCTGCGTACCATACTGGTTTTTTGCCATGTGGAGGCATAGTGGTTGCTGCATGGACTGAATGTGCTTGTTTTCTGATCCTTTTTTTCGTGTTTCCATGCTTCTAAGCTACCTGGCCGCCGGGCGCTCTACAGAAGAGACTTCACCCTTATAGATTACCTGTAAGAGTGAAGTCTCTTTCGATCTCAACAATTACATGTACACACGCAACAGGCATCGTATCGGCTGTGCCAGGCGCGCATTTTCTTGCGGGCGATGCTGAGCGAGGTGCGCTGGCTGCGCTGCTGGTTCGTGTCTGCGGGCTGTGTTGCGCCCTGGATATCGGCCCCTCGTTGCTCAAGGGCCTCTAGCAGGGGTTGCAGGTCATTGATGCGCTTCTTCAGTGAGTGCAACATCGCCTGTTGCTGGAGTTTCGGCAGGGCAAGCACCCCTTGAGCCATCCATGCGGCGCAATCGTTGTAGCTTTCCTCCTGTGCCAGTAGCAGAGCCGGGTCCTGCTCTTCCTGGCGTGGCGTAAAGAGCAGGTTGCCTTGATACAACTCACCGTCCTCGTTGACCGGCAAGGCGAGCATCGGCCTGTGTTCGCGTATCATATCCACTGAAACGGTAGCTGCAATCTGGCGGATGTAGGCGCGTCCGGCTATGATATCCTGCTTTTGCAGGCTGAGCCAGAACTTGATGCGAATCCTTTGTGCGAATTCTTCGATTTCATCGGCCAGCCGATCCGGGTGAACTATAGAGCGGGGAAATTTCTGGCGCGCTACGGTGACAATGTACGCTTCGTATTCAGCCAGCAGGCGCTCTTCCCGGCTCATTGCCGCTCCTGATTCTGTGCTTCGTTTTCCATCCCCATCGTTGCACATAACCGCCAGCTCCTTTCTTAATGGAAGGGGTAATGCATTCAATTTTTTACATGTAAATTCGATAGTACTCTCGACCTGTTCGATCTGTTCACGATGTAGACAAAACACGAACTTCATACTATACTGTAACGAGGGAGGTTTTTTCCTTACTTAGGAGTTTACCAGCAAGAGAGGAAAAATAGGTACGAGTGTTCGTACATTTGTTTGTAGTAATCGTGCAGTGATTGATAATGTACTATTTTGTATGGTTCCTGTGTAAGTAAGATCGACTTTTGTACGAATACAACCCGGTGGTGTGCAGGAAGTTCTCTGTACGGTTTGTACGACTTATACGCACTGTACAAATGTGTATGAATCTGACGGGTGTTGTACGTGAGATATATGCTAACCTGTAACGGGTTAGGGAAAGGATCAGGAAGAGGAAAACGATGCCTTCTTCACCTAGCTTTCCTGAAAACTTGAGGATGTACCGGAGAAATCACGGGTTGACCCAGACGGCCCTGGCGCGCCGCTTAAATTTTTCACCGGAGACAATCTCGGCATGGGAGCGAGGCATACGCAGGCCGCCCGTGCAGCAGATCCCACATCTGGCTCGCATGATGGGAATCGAGGCTGAAAAGCTTTTACAATCCATTGATGTCGAGCTTGACGAGGAGAGAGAGAGTAGACCGGAACAGAGAGCAATGGTCTCACAACAGCGCAGTCCAGTTACTCAGTTTGCCAGCCAGACGAAATGTGAAGAGCAGATCAAGGAAGCTGCCAGCGTGACGAGACGGGCGAAGGTTTTGACGATCAGGGGGGAGAAATACTTTATGGGTTCGCGCAGCCTGTTGTACAATCTCTGCCTTCCCAGGCGAAGCGAGCCGGTCAGCGTCAGAGTGCTGGTTTTGTCACCTGAAGCTGCGCATATTTCAGAGGAGCTGGCGAGCCGACTGGAGCATGAATCGGCAGAGGAGATTCGCGATAAAATGCGTCATTCACTTGACAATCTGAAGTATCATGCCCGACGCAACAAAGATTTTGAGGTGCGCTGCTATCAGGAGTCGCCGAACTTTAAGATACTGTTGTTCGATAGCACGCTCTTTGTCAGTTCCTTTGTTGATGGAGGGCCGAAGCACGATCTCGGGACAGAAGTGCTCATGATGCGTGAGGGGCATCCCTTATTTGTCGGCTTTGAGCGTTACTTTGATGATTTGTGGGAGCGCAGTTCGCTTCCTGAATAATATGCCAGTGGGGGTGGGGTATGCCTGAAAGACCTGGCAAGGAGACTCTGGTAACAATAGATGAGCTGCTGGCTTATCTACGAAAACGAGAAGACTTCTCTCAGCAAGAGCTGGCTCTGCTTGAAGATGCCTGCGCATTTGCGCAACATCACTATACCCATCTTATCCACCCTACAGGCAATCCCTATTTGCCCTATGTCTGTGGCGTTGCCAGAATCCTGATATCTCTTGGGGCCGATGCTCCTGTCGTCGCTGCTGCCCTCCTCTATCCACCTCCTCCCGTGGCCGCAACCGTTGCGGACGAATTAAGAAAGCAATGGCAGAGCAGCGCTGACCTTCTCAGCCTCATTGATGAACTATTTCACCTGGATCGTCTCGAATGGGATATCTGGACTACACAACCCGATCACTGTGAATCCCATGCCTGTAAAGGACGCAGGAAAATTATTCGGAAAATGCATCTTCTGACCATTGATGAAATCAGTGGAGATGCTATCGAAAGCCGGGCAGATGCTGCCGCGGAGCATTTTCAAAAACGAGAAAAACAAATTGCCAACCTTATCAATATGTTCTTCATTGCCGTCAGCGATTTTCGCCCGCTTATGATAAAGCTGGCCGACCGCCTGCTCTTAATGAGATTACTCAAAGATACTGACCTTGCTCTAAAAGAGGAATTACAATATGTCCAACTGGCGAAGATTACTCTGACCGTCTACGCCCCCATTGCTGACCGTCTAGGCATCTGGCGACTCAAATCCGAGCTTGAAGATATGGCTTTTCGCCTGCTCAATCCTGGCCTTTATAAAGAGATTGGCAAGCGGCTTGAGGTCAGTAAACAACAGCGCGAACAGGCGATCACTCAAGAGATTATTCCCTCTATTGACAATCTCTTGCATGAGTTTGGGATAGAGGGGTTTATTTCCGGGAGGGCAAAACATATCTATGGCGTGTATCAGAAGATGGAAGCCAGGCAACTGGGCTGGGAGCAGATCAATGACCTGCTTGGTATCCGCATTCTGGTAGAGACGATTGAGCAATGTTACGAGGTGCAAAATATTATTCATGCCTTCTGGGAACCAAGAACCGATTTTTACGATGGACAGGTGAGCAGAGATTGGATTGCTAACCCGAAAGAGAATATGTATCAATCGCTGCATACAACAATTATGATGGGCGAGCGGATAGTCGAAGTCCAGATTCGTACCTATGGGATGCACGAGATAGCGGAGTATGGGGTAACATCAGCCACGTACGCGGCCCACTGGCGTTATAAAGAGAGCAAAGCATATAGAAAAGGAAAGCTTCCCAGAGAAATCGTAAGCCAGAAAAGAGGTCTGATGCTTGTTGAATTGAACAAAACGTTGAAGAGTTTGTCTCAAGTTCCTCCCCACGTTCACAGAGATCTTCTCTCTTTACAGAAAGAGCATCTAAAAGATCGTATTTTTGTAATCACTCCAAAGGGACATGTGCTCGATTTCCCTGCTGGTGCTACCCCGCTTGATTTTGCTTACCGTATCCATAGCGAGCTTGGGGATAATTATTCAGGGGCAAAAGTAGACGATCATATCGTGCGTCTGGACTATAAGCTGAAAAACGGGCAGATTGTGGAACTTATCACCTCTCGTATGGGGAAAGGCCCCAGCCCTGACTGGCTTACCATCAATAAGGATGAAGAGGGACATAGCACTTATGTATTTGTGCGCACGAGACAGGCACGGCAAAAGATTTTGAGTGGGCTAAATAAGATGCGGAGTGAGTTCAACAACAAAAAGTAGTAGATGAGCGCCTGCGTGTACTAGGTGCTGATGGTCGTAGAGTTTTGCTCTTCCATTGTTGTCCCGAGAGACAGAGGCAGGGTGATGGTGAAGGTGCTGCCGCTGCCGGGGTCGCTCTCCGCTTTGATGGTGCCGCCGTGACATTCAATGATTTTGTGTGAGATGTAGAGACCCAGACCTAAGCCAATGTGGGAGCCGGTTTGTGGTTCGATGCCGGGTACGCGGTAGAAGCGCTCGAAGATATGCGGGAGCAATTCCGGCGGAATGCCAATACCCCTGTCGCTCACGGAGATCGTTAACACCTCGCCGTGGCGTCGCAGCTTCATCGAAATAGGCTTGCCTTCCGATGAATATTTATGCGCATTGGTGAGCAGGTTGAGGATCACCTGGCTAATGCGATCGATGTCTATTTCTGCCTCAATTGGTTCGTCAGGCTTGTCAAGGAGGATCTCGGGCGCTTGCAGCGTGGCGACCTGAAATTCCTCGATCAGGCGCTGGCAAAGGGTCGCTATGTCGCAGCGGGCCGGATGCAAGACGAACATACCGGTCGTCATCTGTGAGGCGTTCAGCAAGTCGTTGATCAGCAACTCCATGCGACGAATGGAGCGCTCGATGCTGGCCAGGGAGGAGGCTTCGCTGGAGCCTGCTCGTTCCAGCCGCCTGCGCAGGAGTTGGGTCATACCCTTGAGGCTTGACAGCGGGGTTTTGAGTTCGTGTGAGGCAATACTGAGAAACTCGTCTTTGGCCGCGTTAGCCTCGATGAGTTCGCGGGTGCGTTCCTGAACCGTGTGTTCAAGCGTACGGGCATGTTGTTCCAGCATGCGCTGCTGCTCCAATATCTGACGGCGCAGGTTGTGCGTCTGGACGGCACGCAGCAATGCGGCTACAAAGTAATCCCGGTCAATAGGCTTCTGGATGAAGTCATATGCGCCGCCGCGCAAGGCCTGAATCGCCAGGTTGTGTTCGCCATGACCGGTGATGAGCAGTGTGGGCGTCTCCGGGCGCAATTCTTTGATCTTTGCCAGCAGCGCCAGCCCATCCATGCCGGGCATCTTGATATCGCTGACAATCGCGTCGTAATCGTTCTGTTCGATCAGGGAGAAAGCCTGCTGGGCCGAGTCCGCTATATCGACAGTGACTCCCCTGATACGCAGGCGCAGAGCCTGAGGCAATGCCTGCAACAGGGCAGTATCGTCATCGACAATCAGGATATAGGGTGCATCCATCGTATTTCCTCCCTCTGTTCATCTTTATTGTAAGGGGAGTTGGATCAAGAAAACAGCTCCCTCGCCAGGGTGATTTTCCACGCTGATCGCTCCTTGATGGTCTTTGATAATACCGTAGGTAATCGAGAGGCCCAGACCTGTGCCCGCGCCGACCTCCTTTGTTGTAAAAAACGGGTCAAAGATACGTTGTTCAAGCCCGACCGGAATACCGGGGCCGCTATCGCGAAAACTGATTTCCAGCAGATTCTTCTGCCTTGTGCAGGTGATGGTAATCGCCTTACGTGGCATCCGGGCCACAGCATCGCGCGCGTTGGTGAGCAGATTAATGAAGACCTGTTCTAGCTGAATGGCGTTGCCTCTCACGACCAGTTGTTCCTGTGGAAGGTGCAGTTGCACGTCGATTTCGCGCAGGCGCAGTTGTTCCTGCATTAACGAAAGCGCGCTCTGAATCACCTGTCCGATGCTCACCGGTTCGTAGCTGACTGAGGCCGCTCGTCCGAACGTGCGCAGGTGGGAGATAATCTCCGTTGCCTTGCGCACCTGCTGCATCGCGTTTTGTAACTCGTACAGCACGCGCTCAGGATCGCTCTCCACGACGTTGAGTTCGATCAGGTCGATGGCATTGCCGATGAAGAGGCCGATATTGTTGAGGGGATTATTCAATTCGTGCGCCACGCCGGTGGTAAGTTCGCCAAGTGTTGCCAGTTTCCCTGCCTGCACCAATTGCTCCTGCTTTTCACGCAGCTCTTGCTCGCGACGCTGGATCTCTTCGGTTGTTTCCTTCAGGTCGCTCATGATATGAATCATGGCTTTGCGGCTGTTTTCCAGACGAATATTGGACTGGTGTGAGTCCTGCAAGATGTGCATGAGGGCACGCCGCGAGTTGTCCAGCCGCTCGGTCTGGCGCGCCAGACGGCGGCGGTCCTGCTCATAATCGGCCAGAATATGGATCATAGCCTTGCGCTGATCGGCCAGCTTGCGGTTCAGATTGTTCAGGTCGGCCAGGATATGCATGAGGGCGCGCCGTCGCTCCTCGCTCTTGCGCACGCGCATCTCCAGCGCGTTTTTCTGATCCAGCAGGTATCCATACGCCTCGTGTAGCTCCTCCAGTTCCTGTTCTAGCTCTCTGGCCGAACGCGCTGGCGCTTCCCGCGCTGTCTCCGTATCCACCGTGTTTCCGCCTGTACCTAAGACCATCTCTGAAGCTATATCCATCGACTCTGTCCCCGGTTCAGCTTCTCCAGTTCCTTTTTGAGATTCTCAATCTCTTTTTCCAGTGCAATCATCTTGAGTTCACGGCCAACAACGACTTCCTCGAATTTCTCAAGGTCCAGGATTTTCTCCTGCAGTTCTGCCTTCGATTCCTGCAAATCGCGCACGACTGCCTCGTAGGCACGCATGTCGCGCAGGATGCCGATAGCGCCGATGACTTTGCCGTCGGTGTCACGCAGGGCAGAGGCATTCAGCGTGGTAGGAATGACCTCACCGGAGGCGCTGCGCGGGTTGAGGCGCGCGTTACGTGTCACGCCGCGCTCGATGACTTCACGCAGAGCGGCCAGGAATTCTCGTGTCTCTTCCGGGCTGATGAAACGGGAAAGAGATTGTTCGAGCACTTCGTCCGGGCGAAAGCCCAGCAGCTCATAAACGGCATCGTTGGCTTGCAGTATCTTGCCTTCCAGATCGGAGACGAAAACCGGGTCCGGCGCGTTCTTAATCAAACTATCCGAATATGCCAGGGCTTTATCCAGTTCGCGCATATCGCGCAGGATGCCGATAGCGCCGATGACCTTGCCGTCGGCGTCGCGCAGGGCAGAGGCATTGAGGCTGGTGGGAATGACCTCGCCAGAAGCACTGCGCGGATTGAGCCTTGTGTTGCGAATCATGCCGCGCTCGATGACTTCGCGCAGGGCGGCGGTGAACTCGCGTGTCTCCTCGGGGCTGATGAAGCGGGAAAGAGATTGTTCGAGCACTTCATCGGTGCGAAAGCCCAGCAACTCGTAAACAGCATCATTGGCCGAGAGAATCTTGCCTTCCAGATCGGAGACGAAAACCGGGTCCGGCGCGTTCTTAATCAAACTGTCGGCGTAGGCACGCGCCTTATCCAGTTCGCGCATATCGCGCAGGATGCCGATAGCGCCGATGACTTTGCCGTCGGTATCACGCAGGGCGGAGGCATTCAGCGTGGTAGGAATGACCTCACCGGAGGCGCTGCGCGGGTTGAGGCGCGCGTTACGTGTCGCTCCGCGCTCGATGACTTCACGCAGGGCGGCGGTGAACTCGCGTGTCTCCTCGGGGCTGATGAAGCGGGAAAGAGATTGTTCGAGCACTTCATCGGTGCGAAAGCCCAGCAACTCGTAAACGGCATCATTGGCCGAGAGAATCTTGCCTTCCAGATCGGAGACGAAAACCGGGTCCGGCGCGTTCTTGATAATGATGTCGGCGTCGAGCGCGCCTCGTGTGCGGTTGCTCTGCATATGTTCCTGGGAAGATGTCACCGGAACGGTTACTGCGTTATCAGCCATTTAAACCTCCAGCCAGATGATAGATTATCTGAGACAGAAAGAGAAAACCTTTTGATGATACAGTATAACAGAGCTTTCTTTTGAAGTGCAAGGTGCTAGAGGAAAGAGAGGCCAAAAGGTATTGCTTATAGATGCGCTTATGACTATAAATAGAAGAGGTTTTGCAACATACATAAGCCTCGTGGAGAATTGACAGAGCTGCCGTCAACTGCTATGCTCTGTACAGATTTTCTCAGGTTGTTTGTCTGCCCCATAGTAATGGCAAAGGAGCGTATCATGGCAACAACGGGTGATGCAGGGGAAAAGAAGAATGCATATTTTATTGATACTGAGAGTGCTGCGGAAATGGCCCGTCTGCTGAATCAGGATCGTATTATCACGAAAGCGATGGGCGGATTGCTCGCGGAGCAATCGCCGGAAAAGATTGCCTCTTTCAAGACGGTGCTGGATGTGGGCTGCGGGCCTGGTGGCTGGGTACAGGAGATGGCTTTTGCCTATCCCGACAAGGAGGTAGTGGGCATCGATATCAGCCAGCAGATGATCGACTATGCACGGGCGCAGGCGGGGGTGCAGCGTCTGAACAACACCCGTTTCCTCGTCATGGATGCCACGCAGCCACTGGATTTCCCCGATAGTTCCTTCGATCTTGTCAATGCGCGTACACTGGCCTTCCTGCCTCCGTCTCTCTGGCCGAAGCTGATGCAGGAGTACTTTCGTCTCCTGCGGCCCGGCGGCGTCATTCGCTTAACCGAGAGCGAGTGGGGCTTTACCAACAGCCCGGCCTACGAACGTCTGAACGGTTGGTTCTGTCACGCAATGAAACTGGCCGGGCAAAGCTTCTCACCTGACGGGCGCATCAGTGGCATCACGCCGATGCTTGGCGGCTTCTTGCGCGATGTTGGCTGTATCAACATCCAGCAGGTCGCCTCTGTGGTTGATTTCTCCTTTGGTGCTGAGGCTTACGAAAGCGAATTTCACAACAAGGGCAGCCTCTTCAAACTTATCCAGCCGTTCATACGCAAATGGGAAGGCGTTTCTCAGGAGGAACTGGATAGCGTATATGAACAGTTGTTGATCGAAATGCGGCTCGAAAACTTCCGCGCCATTCAGTTTATGCTGACAGCCTGGGGAGAGAAGCCTTAACTACACCGGGCGATTTGAACACAACACAATATGAGGTAGCTATGCCAACAACACCATCTCAATCGGGGAATGCTTTGCGCGTCGCCATCATCGGCTACGGAATAGCAGGTTCGGTTTTCCATGCCCCGCTCATCTCCTCAACGCCGGGCATGACTGTGGCAGCTATCATCACCAACAACCAGCAGCGGCAGGCGCAGGCCCGACGAGATTTCCCGTCCGCGTCCATTTTCTCCTCTACCGAGGAACTCTGGCGCGACCCATCCCGCTATGATCTTGTCATCGTCGCCACACCCAACCGGGCGCACGTCCCACTTGGCCTTGCCGCGCTCAATAGCGGCCTGCCCGTCGTTATCGATAAACCCCTGGCTACCTCTGTTGCCGATGCGCTGCAGTTGATAGAGGCCAGCAAGAGCATGGGAACGTTGCTCTCTGTCTTCCAGAACCGCCGCTGGGATAACGATTTCCTCACCTTGCGCAAGGTGATCGCCGATGATCTGCTTGGCCCGCTCACACGTTACGAGGCCCACTATGATCGTTATCGTCCCGCGCCCCGTGCTGGCGCGTGGCGAGAATTTGCCGACCCGGAAGAGGGTGGTGGCCTGCTCTACGACATCGGTAGCCACGTGATCGATCAAGCGTTGCAACTCTTCGGCAAGCCTGTGCGCGTCTACGCCGAAATGGACCAGCGCCGCCCCGGCGCGCAGGTAGATGACGATACCTTCGTCGCGCTCCAGTTTGGGAGTGGCGTGCGCGCCCATCTCTGGATGAGCGTGGTGGCGCGCATCCCCGGCCCGCGCCAGCGACTCCTCGGCCTGCGCGGCACCTATGAAAAATGGGGACTTGATCCGCAAGAGGACGCCCTGCGCGCAGGACTGCGACCCGGCAGTCCAGATTGGGGCCTGGAGTCACGCGAGCACTGGGGTCGTCTTTCCACCGACATCGGCAGCCTCCACTTCGACGGTCCCATCGAAACGCTGCCCGGTGCCTACGAACAATACTACGCCCTCCTCCGCGCCGCCCTTACCTCCGGCGATCCACCGCCTGTCAACCCGGAAGATGCCCTCCAAACCCTGCGCGTGATTGAGGCCGCGCAGGAGAGTGCGAGGTTGGGGTCGGTGGTGGAATTATGAGCTTGTCATCATTGCGCGATCGTATATACTGTTAGATATACTTTGCGTGTTCGAGATGGCCTTTTTGACCGCTCTGGAACATATACAACATCCCTTGAAAGGAAGTGGAAGAAGTAATCGTGTCTAAGATGGAACAAGATGTTTTAGCAAATCCCGATTTTACGCATAGCGATGCACGTATCCAGGAACTGTTGGATCGCATGCAGGAGATTTCTGATCTCGGCGCGCTGGCGGCACTGGCTGAGTGGGATCAGCAGACCGCGCTGCCTGAAGGCGCGGGCGAGGTGCGCGGCCACCAGTTAGCCACGCTGCAGGGTGTGCTGCACGATCGCTGGACGAATCCACGGGTAGGCTACCTGCTGGACGAACTGGAGAAGGTCGTTGAGCGGTCTTCCTACACCGATGCCGACCGGGGGCTGGTGCGCGTGGTGCGACGCGAATATACGCATGCCACCAAACTGCCGCGCTCGCTGGTGGAAGAGATGGCACGTGTGACGGCTGGCAGCTACGAGGCATGGCACCGCGCCCGTGCGAACAACGATTTCGCCTCCTTCGCGCCCTGGCTCGGTCGCGTCATCGCCCTGGAGCGTGAGGTCGCCGACCTCTATGGCTACAGCGAGAGCCGCTACGATGCCCTGCTCGATGTCTATGAACCCGGCCTGACGACGAGCAAAGTTGATCGTCTGTTTGCGCCTGTGCGTGAGGTCAGCAGGACCATGCTTCAGCGCATCCGGCAAAGCTCGTATACGATAGATTCCTCACTGCTCACAGGCAGCTTTGCGGCTGAAAAGCAGATGGCCCTTTCGGCAAAAATCCTGCGCGGTATCGGCTACGACTTTACCTATGGTGCCCTGGCGCGCTCGCCGCATCCCTTCACGACCAGCTTTGGCGCGCCTTTCGATGTGCGCCTGACTGTCAATCCCGATGAGAGTTTTATTCAAGCTGCTCTGATGGCCGCCATTCACGAGGGTGGGCATGGTCTCTATGAGCAAGGCAGCGCTTCTACGCTGGTACGCACTCCTCTTGCCGGTGGTGCCTCCATGGGCGCGCACGAGTCGCAGTCGCGCCTGTGGGAGAACGCTATTGGCCGCTCTGTTCCCTTCTGGCGCGGTCAGTACGCGGCAGTGCAGGACGCTTTCCCACAGCAATTTAAGAATGTGGACGTGGCGGCATTTGCCCTTGCGCTGAATAAGGTGGAACCCAGCCTGATCCGCATCGAGGCCGACGAGGTGACCTATAATCTGCACATCATCATCCGCTACGAACTTGAACGCGAGATGATCAATGGCAATGTCTCGGTCGAGTCTCTGCCGGGGATGTGGAACGCGAAGTATGCCGGGTACCTGGGCGTCGAGCCGCCGACGGCTTCTGAAGGCATCCTGCAAGACGTTCACTGGTCGAGCGGCCTGATGGGCTACTTCCCGACCTATACACTTGGCAACCTCTACGCGGCGCAGATTTATGCTACCCTGCGCAAGGTCTTCCCGGACTTCGATGAGCGTCTGGAGGTCGGCGATACACTCTTTGTTCTCAACTGGCTGCGCGAACACATGTACGTCTACGGCGCGATCTACCAGCCCGAAGACCTCATCAAGCGCGTGACCGGCGAAGCTCCCAACCCGGAGTACTTCGTGCGCTACCTCACCTCCAAGTTCGAGAACATCTACCAGCTCCCCCCGACCATGTAGTTGGTGGTGTTCGTTCTGTAGGCGCGCAACAGCAGCAGTTCAAGTGGGCCGTGACGCACTGCCACGACGGGCAGGCCATGTGCAGGCAGGTGAGCAGCGAACCGCTCTTAAGCGAGAGGCCGTGGTTGAAGGGCAGGGCCCCGATATCGGCTGCGGCCAGCCAGCGCAAGACCTCCTCGTCGGGCAGATAACCGGTCATGTATACCGCCTCATACATTTCTAGCCTGGCGATCAATGCTTTCAGGCTTTCCAGATAGTTTTGTGCATGCGCGCCGCGCCAGGCCCTCGATTCCCCCGATGAGCAGCAGGCATGCCTGTGGGTGATGTTCCCGCACCTGCTGGAAAGCAGTCAGTATAGTCTCCAAACCTTTCACCGGGTGCAGGAAACCCGAAAAGGCCAGCGCGACCGCGCTTTTGTGCCTGTCGAGCTGGTATCTCAAGAAAAATTTCATTATGGATATGCTCTTTCGCTTCTTCTCTGTAAAAGCGGGTTGTGAAGCAAAAATGGAGAAGCGCAAGAGGCAACCAAGTTTAAAATATGCTTAGATAAGCATTGCTGACTTGTATTATCTACATACTTTTGGTTACTGTATAAATAGCAAACATAGACGTGAGACTTTGCTATAAAATCACGGATGAGCATTGTTTGTGTATAGATGAGTAAAATTGATGTACGAATGAATGTGAGGGTCTTCTGGCTTTACTATTCGTACACAATTCTTGTGAATGAATAAGGAAAGAAACGAGAGAAGATGTTCGGTCAAAAAAAGCGTGAGATTCTGACATCTCTGGTGCAGCCGGTTTTGTCGGAAGCGGAGTATCGTGATTTCATCGTGAACGCCCTGGCCGACCGTCGAGCAATATTAGATGCCGCGCTCTCACAATTGATGGCACGTGCGGAGGTGTTGACTGAAGCTGCGGCGCGGCTCGTCGAGACATTGCAAACGGGACGCAAGGTGTTAATTGCAGGAAACGGAGGAAGTGCTGCCGAGGCACAACATTTTGCCACTGAACTGGTTGGCCGCTTTAAGCGTGAGCGAGTACCTTATGCCGTCCTTTCTCTTACCACAGACACCTCGATTCTGACTGCTGTTGCCAATGACTATGGTTTCCAGGATGTCTTTGCTCGTCAGGTCTCTGCATTCGGTCAACCCGGTGATTTGTTGATTGTCTTCAGTACCAGCGGCGAGTCCGAAAACCTTATCCGCGCCACCATAGCCGGTCGCCAGCGTTTGATGACAACGGTAGCTGTTACGGGAGATCGACCTAATCACCTGGCGCAGTTGGCGGATGTGGCTGTACGCGTCCCGGCGGTCGAAGCCGATATCGTGCAGGAATTACACCTCACAGTTCTGCATATCCTCTGCGAAATCGCCGAGAGCAAACTTGCGGCCTGTGCTGCTGAAGCGTGGAAAGGGGATGGGGATCAATGAAGCGGCGCGCTGTCTTTCTCGACAGGGATGGCACGCTGGTCTATCCGCGTCACTATCCATCTCATCCCAAAGAACTCCGTCTCTATGAAAATATCGGGCCTGGGCTGAGAAGGCTTCAGAAGGCAGGCTTCCGGCTGGTAGTCATCACCAATCAGGCGGGGATAGCGCGTGGCTACTTTACCGAAAGCGACCTGCACTTCATGCACAGGTACCTCTCTAGTGAACTGACGCGCCTGGGTGTGCAACTCGATGCGATCTATTACTGTCCGCATCATCCAGAGGGGGTGATTCGAGAACTGGCTCTTCGTTGTCAGTGCCGCAAGCCCGCGCCCGGCATGTTGCTTGCCGCCTCCGCCGATCTGGATATCGACCTTACCCGTTCGTGGTTCGTCGGTGATATCCTCGACGATGTCGAGGCCGGGCATCGTGCCGGGTGTCGCAGTATTCTGGTTGATCTGGGTACTGAGCCCCTGCCGTCGCAGCCGCTGCGCTGCCCCGATTTCGTCGCTCGCGACACAGCGCACGCCCTGCGCATTATAGGCACAGTCGAGCACCTGGGGCTGGCTGCCAACCTGGCCTATCGCCCGCACGCATGGAGGAATCTGGAAGCAGGAGACCAGCACTCTCTGGTCATTCCCGGTTAGCAAATATGTGGAGAAGGATTCGTGGAATATGACTACCGCAGTTGATCTTGTCAGGCGCTTCCGCCAGTTGCGCGTCCTGGTCATCGGTGATGCCATGCTCGACACCTACCTTGAAGGCTCTGCCGCCCGTTTGTGCAGCGAGGGGCCGGTGCCGGTCGTGCGCAAAACGGCAGAGCAGCGCCACCCTGGTGGCGCCGCCAACACTGCCGCCAACCTGCGTGCTCTCGACGCCAGTGTCGTTTTCCTGAGCATCATTGGAAGGGATTTCGCCGGTTCGCTGCTGCGCTCCGCCTTGTGCGAGCGTGGAGTGAGTGATGAGTGGCTGGTTGAGGACGAGCAGGCCAGCACGTTGCATAAGATGCGCATTCTCGCCGATGGGCAGTACGTGGTCCGCTTCGACGACGAGGAGACGCATGCCTGTTCCCCTGCAAGCCAGCAGCAGCTCCTGGCCCGGCTTGATGCGGCCCTGCCTTCCTGCGATGTGGTCGTGGTCTCCGATTACTGCTACGGCGTCATTTCCGATGAACTGATCGAGCGGCTGAAGGTCCTCAGGACTGCCTACCCCTGCCCGCTGCTGATCGACTCGAAAGACCTGTATCGTTTCCGCGACGCTGGCGCGACAGTCATCACGCCCAACCATCTTGAGGCGCGCCTGCTTGCCCAATATCGTCGCATTGCCGGTAAGAAGGCTACCGACACGCGGCCTGACCTTGCGGAGATGGAGCGGATTGGGCGGCAACTACTTGCCCTTATCGATACAGAGTATGTGGCGATTACGATGGCTGGGGATGGCGTCTTCCTTATTGATCGCCAGCAGCGCGCGCTGCACTTGCCCGCGCACCCGGTTCAGTATGCCAGCGATATCGGCGCGGGGGACTCATTTGCCGCCGCCATGGCTCTCGCGCTTGGAGCCGGTGCCTCCGTCGAGGACGCGGCCCGCATCGGTATCGATGCCGCCAGCATCGCTATCACCAAACGTGGCACGGCAGTGGTGCAATACCAGGAGCTGTTGCAGAGAGTCAGTTTGCATGACCATGCCCTCAACTCGCGTACTCAGATTCCCACCACCGAAATTGATTCACTGCTGGCGCTCACGCAACTGATTGACCGGCTTGAGACGGAGCGCCGGGCTGGCAAAACCATCGTCTTCACTAACGGCGTCTTTGATATCCTGCATGCCGGTCACGTCCAGTTTCTCAAAGGGGCGAAGCAACTGGGCGATGTGCTGGTCGTGGCCGTCAATAGCGATAGCAGCACGCGGCGGCTCAAAGGCAGGAATCGCCCCATCAACAGCGAGCGCGACCGCCTTGCCCTCGTCGCCGCTCTTGACCCGGTGGACTACGTGCTGCTCTTTGACGATGACAACCCCTCCGGGCTGATTCGCGCCCTGCGCCCTCATATCCACGTCAAAGGTGGCGACTATGCTGACGAGGTGCTGCCGGAGGAAGAGGCTGTGCGCGAGGTAGGCGGGCGCATCGTCATCCTGCCGCTTGCGGGCAATCTCAGCACGAGTCGCATGATAGACCGCATCGTGGCTCTGGCGGGACGCAACGTAGAGGCGCTTTTTATTGTGCCTGATGGGGAGGTGCCTGAAGCATGATTGACGCCTCCTGGTCCCGCGCCCAACGCATCCTGGCTATTCGTCTCGACAACCTCGGCGATGTCCTTGTCACCACCCCGGCCCTGCACGCTATCAAGCAATCACTGCCCCACGCACAGCTAACGCTGCTAGCCAGTCCCATCGGCGCGCAAGTGGGGCGCTTGAATCCTGATATCGATGATGTGATCGTCTACCAGGCGCCCTGGATGGACCCGTGGCATAAGTTGCCGCAGGACAGTCGGCGCGAGCTGCGTATGATCGAACTGTTGCGGACGCGCCACTTTGACGCAGCCATCAACTTCACCTCGTTTCGCGAGAGTTCGCTGCCCGCCGCCTATCTCTGCTACCTGGCGGATATTCCTCTGCGTGCCGCCGCCTCTATCGACGGCCCCGGTTCGCTGCTGACCACCCGTCACAAGCACCCGGAGCGCATGATGCACGAAGTGGAGCGCGGCCTTGACCTGACCGCCGCACTGGGCATCACCACGGACGAACGTGACCTCGTGCTCAGGGTGCCGGAGGAGGCGCGCCGCTCCATCACTGATCTGCTGGCAACATATGGCGACAGCGTCGAGCGGCCAGTAGTGGTTGTCCATCCCGGTTGCAGCATGTCGGCGCGTACCTATCCCTGGCAGATGTATGTCGGCGTTATCGACCTGCTTGTGCAGCGTCTGGGCGCGACCGTTTTTTTGACGGGGATGGAGGATGAGCGCGAACTGGTGGAGCGCGTTTTGAGCAAGGTGCAACCTGAAAACCAGTCCAGGGTTATTCCAGTAGCAGGCGTTTTGCCCTTTCCTGATTTCTGCGCCCTGATCGAGGCTGCCGATCTGACCATTACCAACAATACGGGGCCGATGCATGTCTCGGCTGCCGTTAAGACGCCGGTGGTGGCGCTCTTCGCCCTTACCAACCCGCCGGAGCAGTGGGGTCCCTGGCGCGTACCGCATCGCCAGCTCTACCACGACGTTGCCTGCCGTATCTGCTATAGCCGTGTCTGCCCCTACGGCCACGAGTGCCTGCGCCTCGTTACCCCTGAGATGGTTGTGGATGCCGCCATCGACCTGTTGCGCGAGGTGAATACACTTCAAGCAAGCGGCCCGTGTTATATAGAGAAGCAGATGAGAATGAGAAAGGGGATTAGATGATAAACGAGTGGCTTGCAGCGCGCAATATTCTCGCGATGCGTATGGATAATATCGGTGACGTGCTCATGCTTGGCCCGGCTCTACGTGCCATTAAGGAGAGCAGCCCATCCGCCCTCCTGACGCTGCTTGCCAGCCCGGCAGGCGCGACGGCGGCGCCTTTGCTGCCCTGGATCGACGATGTGATTACCTGGCGTGCTATCTGGCAAGATGTGGGTGGACGCATGCCCCTCGACCCTGACAACGAACGAAGGCTCATCTCCCTGCTGGCCGGGCGCAAGTTTGATGCGGCCATCATCTTCACCTCGTTCAGCCAGACCCCCCATACTCCTGGCTACGTCTGTTACCTGGCGGGCATTCCCCTGCGCGCTGGAGAGTCGAAAGAGTTTGGCGGCAGTACGCTGACGGTAGAACTGCGCGGCACTCCGGAGGAGGCGCACCAGGTAGAGCGCAACCTGCGCCTTGTCGAAACCCTCGGTTTCCAGGCGCGGGATCGCCACCTGACAGTCTCTATCCCAGAGGAGGCGCGCCAGAAAGTGCCAGAACTGCTGCAGGAGGCGGATATAGACCCTGACTCGCCATTTGTCCTGCTCCATCCCGGTGCCAGCGCGCAGGCGCGCCGCTATCCTGCCCGCCATTTTGGCACCGTGGCGCGCCTGCTCTCGCGTCATGGCTGGCCTGTACTCATCACAGGTGTCGAGCGTGAGGCCGCACTTGTGCAGGAAGTGTCGCAACTCGTGCCGGAAGGGCGACGACATGCCCTCGTGGGCCGTACCACCCTCGTTGAATACGCCGCCATTGTTGAGCGTGCGGCCCTGGCTATCTGCAACGACACGCTGCTCATGCATCTCGCCGATGCTGTCAGGACGCCTGAAGTCGTCCTCTTCTCCGGTACCGACCGTGAAGAACAATGGCAGCCGCGCACGACCGTTGCCCGTCTCCTGCGCCGCCCAACTTCGTGCAGTCCCTGCTACCTCTTCGAATGTCCCATCGGCCAGCCCTGCCTCGACATTCCACCTGAGGAAGTGGTGGCAGCCGTTGAAGATTTGCTGCCCGCCCTCGCGGTCGAAGCTGTTTCTCAGGGAGAGGGTGTAGAGGGAGGCAATATATGATGATCCAGAGTAAGCACTTGCCGGGCGAACACAGAGGACCATCCATACAGCGTCGGTGGCAGAAGGCTCCTGTGAATGTCTCACCCTGGCAGCCTCCCTCGTTTCCGGTGCGGCGCATCGCCATTTTCCGGGCGCTCTACCTGGGGGATCTCTTGCTGGCGATTCCGGCGCTGCGCGCTATTCGCGCCGGTTTCCCGGAGGCTGAGATCACATTGATCGGTCTCTCCTGGGCCGCTTCGTTTGCCTGGCGCTTCCATCACTACATTGATCGCTTTGTGGAGTTCGCGGGCTATCCCGGTATCAGGGAGGTGGCTTTTGTCCCGGAGCAGGCGATACGCTTCCTCCTGGAGCAGCGCGCCTATGGCTATGATCTGGTTATTCAGATGCATGGCAGTGGTAGAACGAGCGATGCGCTGGCAATTGCGCTTGGTGGGCGCGTGACCGTGGGCTACTATGAGGGAGAGCAACCTGCTGGCCTCACCCTGGGCCTGCCTTACCCGGATAATTGGCCGGAGGTCTTTCGCAATCTGGGGCTGGCCTATCTGCTTGGCTGCCCCAATGGCTATCCTGAACTGGAATTTCCGTTGCTGTCGGAAGACCGGCTCGAAGCTGCCGTCCTGTTGCGCGGCCTATCACGCGCCGATCGCCCGTGGGTTGGCATTCATACCGGCGCTCGCGCCCCCGCCCGGCGCTGGCCTGCCGAATACTTTGCCGCCGTTGCCGACGCGCTCGCCCGCCGCTTCGATGCGCAAATCATCTTGACCGGTAGTAAGGATGAGATCACGACAGTGCAGGAGGTAGAGGCAAGAATGACCGCGCGGGCGCTGAACGTGGCCGGGCAGACCTCGCTGGGCGGTCTTGCCGCGCTCATCAGCAAGCTTGACCTTTTCATCACGAACGACACCGGCCCGTCACATATTGCCAGCGCTGTCGATACGCCCAGTATTACCCTCTTCGGCCCCGTTGATCCGCGCCGCTGGGCATCACGTGACCGTGCGCGCCACCCCATTCTCCGGCTGCCGGTCAGTTGCAGCCCATGTCCGTACCGGGAATGCCCCATCGACCATCGCTGCCTGCGCTGGATTACCCCCGACATGGTCCTTGCGCAGGCAGAAGATATGCTTCTGAAAGGAACCGTCAATTGCTAAATATTCTGATATGGCATATTCATGGCAGCTACCTCAACGCATTGGCCCGCATCGAACATAACTGGTTTCTACCCATCAGACCCGGCAAGCCCGAAGGCTATGGTGGGCGCGGCCCCACCTTCGATCTGCCCGACTATGTGCGCGAGGTGCCTATCGAACAGGTGCGCGACCTCAAGCTCGACCTGATTATCTATCAAACGCCGAAAAACTACTTTGAAGACCAGTACGAGCTTCTCAGTCCCGAACAGCGCCGCCTGCCCAAAATTTACCTGGAACACAACACGCCAAAGCCGAACGCGGTGGACACGCGCCATCCCATCGCCGATGTTCACGATCCCGATCTGCTGCTCGTTCATGTTACCCACTACAACCGCCTGATGTGGGATAACGGTGGTACGCCCACCGCCGTCATCGAGCACAGCGTTGCGATTGATGCTGATGTTCGCTACACGGGGCGGCTTGAGCGCGGCATCACCGTCATCAACGGTATGCAGAAGCGCCCGCGTATTGCCGGTTATGATCTCTTTTTGCTGGCGCGCGATGCGGTACCGCTGGACGCCGTTGGCATGCAAACGGAGGAATTTGGCGGACTGGGCGATGTTCCCTATCGCCACCTGCATCGCCTCGTCGCCGATTACCGCTTTCTCTTCAGTCCCATCCGCTATACCAGCCTGCCGCTGGCAGTAATCGAGGGCATGACCATCGGCATGCCGGTTGTCGCGCTTGCCACCACCGAGCTGCCCACGGTCATCGAGAACGGCGTTACCGGCTATATCTCCTGCCACCCTGATACCCTGATTGCCGCCATGCGTGAACTGCTGGCCGACCCGGAAAAGGCTCGCCGGATGGGTGCCAGAGCGCGTGCCGTGGCCCAAGAACGCTTCAGCATAGAACGCTTCGCCCGCGACTGGAACGCTGCCTTCAGTCTCGTTACGCAGAAGCGGGTAGCAAGAGCATAGCCGGACTAAGATTATGAGAGGAATGAACGAATGAATCGACTAACACGGATTGCGTTTTTAAGTGAACATGCCAGTCCCGTTGCGCTGCTTGGCGGCGTGGACGCGGGCGGACAGAATGTCTACGTAGATGAGGTCAGCCGCAACCTTGCCCGTCATGGCTATGCCATTGATGTTTTCACGCGCCGCAATAACCCCGATGACCCGGAAGTCATCGACTGGGCACCGGGCGTGCGCGTCGTTAATCTCACGGCTGGTCCGCCCTCGCAGTTGCTGAAGGATGAACTCTGGTCCTACATGCCGGAGTTTCGCGATTCCTTCCTGCGCTTTATGGAACGCGACGAGGTGCGCTACGATCTCATTCACGGCAACTTCTGGATGTCCGGCTGGGTAGCGACCGAACTGCGTGCTCGCCTGGACATTCCCGCCGTGCAGATTTTCCATGCTATGGGCAAGACCAAGCGCCGCCACCAGAAACAGGTGGATACCAGCCCGCCGGACCGGATCGACGTCGAACTGGGCATCGTGCGCAACGTGGATCGCATCATTGCCCAGTGTCCCAGCGAGCAATCCGAGCTGGTCGACGATTACGGTGCTGACCCGCATAAGGTTGTTGTCATCCCATCTGCGGTCAACACCAAAATCTTTCACCCCGTTTCATGTGCTGAGGCGCGCAAGCAGGTTGGGCTTGACCCCGATGCAAAGGTCATTGTCTATGTTGGGCGTGTGATTCCGCGTAAAGACATTCGCAACATCGTGCGCGCGCTGGCTTTGCTTGTACGGCGTTACCGGGAGGGCGCATCGTCGCTTGTGCTTGTGGTAGTCGGGGGCGAGACGGTCGAGCCAGACCCTGCTGCCACCCCGGAAATCGGGGAGTTACAGCGCCTGGCGGCAGCACTGGGCATTTCCACACACGTGCGTTTCACCGGCAAACGCCCCACCAGCATGCTTTCCTACTACTACAGCGCTGCCGATGTGGTAGCGAGCACTCCCTGGTACGAGCCGTTCGGCCTCACGCCGCTCGAAGCGATGGCCTGTGGGCGGCCTATGATCGGTTCAGCCGTTGGCGGCCTCACCTTTACGATTCAGGATGGCAAGACAGGCTTCCTTGTGCCACCGCGCTGCCCGGAAGCTCTGGCCGAGCGCCTGGATCAGTTGCTCTCCTCGCCCGACCTCTGCCGCCAGATGGGCCGCGCCGCTCGTCGACGAGTTGAGCGCGAGTTCACCTGGGACATTGTTGCCATGCGTACGGCGGCACTCTACGAAACGATTTTTGCAGAAGAGCACATACATGAGGAGGATTTGTTGGAATCCCTGATCGGCGCAATGCCGCTCGCACCAGATAACGATACAGGAGGAATAGATCATGGCCTTGGTTGATGTGCTGATTCCGACCTGCGGGCGTAAGACCGGCCTTGCCATCGTGCTTACCAGCCTGCTGGGTCAAACCTTTACTGACTTCGACATCGTCGTCTCCGACCAGACGCCCGGCGATGACGCGTACCTGGAGAGTATCGAAATTCAGACGCTGGCCCGTGCCCTCGAATGGCACGGCCATCGCGTCAAACTGCTGCGCAACCTGCCCCGTCGGGGTATGGCTCAGCAGCGCCAGTTCCTGCTCGAACAGAGTAGCGCACCATTTGTCCACTACTTCGATGATGATGTGCTGCTCGATCCACCTGTTATGGAGCGCATGCTTGCGGTACTTCAACAGGAGGGCTGCGGCTTTGTTGGATGTCCCGCTACCGGCCTGGGTTATCTCAACGACGTGCGGCCCCACCAGCAGCACATCGAACTGTGGGAAGGCCCGGTGCGACCGGAACCCTTCGAGTTCAAAACCATTCCCTGGGAGCGCCACCTCGTCAACAATGCGGCAAACCCGCTTCACCTGGAACAGAAGCTTGTCCAGGATGATCAACCGGTGCGCTACAAAGTTGCCTGGGTGGGAGGGGCGAATGTTCTCTACGATCGCGCTAAACTACTCGATGTCGGCGGCTTTTCCTGGTGGAACCGTCTGCCGCCAGAGCACGCCGGAGAAGAAGTGCTTGTCCAGTTCCTGCTCATCCGCAAATATGGAGGCTGCGGCCTCCTGCCCAGTGGCACGTACCATCTCGGCCTGCCTACCAGTGTCGAAGACCGCAGCACCAACGCCGACATTCTCTTTGACGAAATCATCAAAGAATACCACGTCGAACCGACGAATACGAAATGAGGAGAATAAAACCCATGCAAAGCAAAGGCAGTCCTTTGAAAGGCAAAGCTGTTCTTGTGACCGGGGCCGGCAGCGGCCTCGGAGAAGCCACCGCACGCGCCTTCGCTGCCGTAGGCTGCGGCATTGCCTGTGTCGATGTCAACAAACAGGAAGCCGAGCGCGTCAGTCACGCTCTTCAGGCGCAGGACGCGAACGGCCTTGCCCTCTATTGCGATGTCAGCAACGCTCAGGAGGTCTTCGAGGTCGTCAATACCACACATGAGCACTTTGGACGCCTCGATATTATCGTCAATTGCGCCGCTATCGACCACACTCTCTCCGTGGATGATATGTCCATCGAGCAGTGGGATCAGGTGGTGGCCGTCAACCTGCGCGGTCCTTTTCTGATGGCGAAGGCGGCGTGGCCCATCATGAAGCAGCAGCGTTCCGGTCACATCTTCAATATTGCCTCGACCGCCGCCACCCGTGCCTGGGCCAACGCGGCGGCCTATCACGCTACCAAGTGGGGCATCGTCGGCTTCAGTCGCGGCCTCGGCGTCGAGGGGCGCCCCTTCGGCGTTCGTGTCACCACCGTCATTCCCGGCGGCATGCGCACCCACTTCTTCGACCGCTTCGTCGAGCAGGGCATTCCCATGCCGGAAGAGCAGAACCTGCAAGACCCGGCCAACGTCGCCCAAACCATTGTCTTCGCCGCCCAGGTGCCACCGGAATCCGCCATCCAGGAGGTCATCATCACCCCGCTTACAGAGACTAGCTGGCCCTGATAGGAACTGTAGAGTATGCAAACGCGCCGCCCCGGTGGCGCGTTTGCATACTCTACAGTTCCAGATCCATGTGCATGTTGCCTCCGCGTTCGTAGCCGGAGAAGCCGAGGCTCCTGTACAGTCCTATGGCATCATCCCATCCGAGATTTGTGGAGAGCACGACGCGGTGATAGCCGCGCTGGCGGGCCAGTTCCAATAAGCGTTGCACCATTGCCCTGCCGATGCCTTTGCGTCGCTGCCTGCTCTCCACGGAGACGCGCACAATGCGCCCAACGCCCCCGGCCTCTCTTACCAACGCGCCCGTGCCGACGATGTTCCCCTCCTCATCCTCGGCTACCAGGAAAATCTCTCCCTGTTCGACATAAGTGCGCAGGATGTCGTTGAGGTCAGGATTAAGTGTCTCATCGAGAAAGCCAAAATGACCGCCCAGGCCATTCAGGATCAGTTGCCGTGCTGCCTGCTGATCTCGCGCCTCAAAGGGTCTGATGCGTAATCCTCTCTCCGCCATGGCTATCTCTTGCTTACGGTTTCTTGCCAACGGTGGCAAGCACTCTCCGCCAGGTCAGTGATTGCTGCGTCTGCACCTGCAATCCAGCCTGGTTGAAGAGCGCTCGCATTTGAGGGCGGTCATGAACCCGTCTCTGACGAAACACTTGAAGCAGCCAGCCGGGGAAGGACATATCCACGAGAATAAAGTAGCCACCGGGACGGAGCACCCGCGCTATCGCGCGGACTCCTGCCGCCTGATCCTGCCAGTGATGGAAAGAAATTGTGCTCAACGCAAGATCAACCGAGGCGTCCTGGAGGGGCAGAGTCTCCGCCATACCTGTGTAGAAGGTCGCGTAGGGCGTCTGCCGTTTCGCTATCTCTATCATACCTTCTGCCGGGTCTACCCCGATCAAATGTGTCTGCGGCCAACGGGCATGGACGCGACGCAGCAGTTTTCCTGTTCCGCAACCGACGTCGAGCACGTCAGCAGGTTGAGGGATGATCTCTGCCGCCAGGGCAAGCGTTTCCTGGTGCGTCGGATCAAAAATGACTCGCTGCAGCCAGGAGTTTTCATACCTGTCTGACCATTGGTCGAAGCGCTCTATGTCTTTTTCGTGCTGTTTTGTTGACATTGCTGTATCTCCCTTTGGAGAATATACGCTCTGTGTCGTCTCCCTGTTGCTATGACAGCGCGCTCTCCTGTGCCACAACATCGCCAGGCACAGGCTCTGTCGGCTTTGTAAGAACAGTGCCGCTCATCAGAACGAAGGCGATGACGCCTGCCAGGATGTTAACTACGGCGTCGACATCCATCATGGGGATAATGCCGATGCGGTCGCCCAGGCCGCTGGCGAGTCCCATGCCTACCAGCATCATCAGCGCCTGCGCTGTCATATAGGCTCCGAAGATGCGCCCGCGATATTTGTCCTCGACGTGTACCTGTAGGAGGGTGTAGAGATTGATGTAAAAGCCGATCACCGGCAAGCCCGCAAGGGCCAGCAAGGCCAGCACAAGACCGAGCAGGGGGAAGTTGATGATGATGAACAGGATGATGCCCAGGGCAAAGGCGCTGCTCGCTACCAGCAGTCGTGGCTGGATCTTCTTGCTCACGCTGTTCAAAAGGAAGGAACCCGCGATGCCGCCGATGGCCTGCGCCGTCAATATCCAGCCCAGCACCTCCGCGTTGCCGTGCATTACACCCTTCACAAAGGGGACAATCAGCACCTCGATCAGCCCTTCGCCTATCATCGCCGCGCCCATCGCCGCGAAAATCGCCACGATCAGCCGCTCTTTGCGTACCAGCGCCAGCCCTTGCAGCCACTCGTGCCAGACCGCCTCAAAGGTAATCGCCGTTACCTCAGCAGTCGCGAGCGACCCGGTAATAGGAAACTTTTCTTCTTGCGTGCCTGTTCGCGGCAGCGCAATCAGGATAATCATCAGGGCCGAGATGAGAAACGAGGCCGAGTCCGCGAGCGCGACGCCGTTGATACTGAACAGCCCGAAGAGCGCGCCGCCCAGCACTGGCCCGACAAGGCGCGTCACCTGCTCGCTGGACGAGTTCAAGGCATTAGCCGCTACCAGGTGCTCCTCGTCCACCAGTTGCGGAATGATTGCCCCCTTCGCCGGGAGGAAAAACTGTGAGACACACGACTCCACAAAAGCGAAGACGTAGATGATCCATACCCACTGGCTTGAATGGACGAGCAGCAGGGGCAGCAGCACCAGCGCCTGCAGCAGGTCCGCCACGTACATCGTGCGCCTGCGATTCCAGCGATCCACAAAGACACCCGCCACTGAGCCGAGCAACAGGCGTGGCAGCGTCTGCACGATAAACATCACTCCAGTTGCCAGCGTCGAACCCGTCAATGTATAGATGTAGAATGGCAGCGCCACAAACAGCACCCAGTCGCCCAGCAGCGAAATCAACTGGCCGAACCACAATAAGGCAAAGTTTCTCTGTCGTAAGGCGGCAAGCATGGTCTCAACTCCTTTTTTCATGACATGCGCGAGCGCTTTCTTATAGCAAATTGGCGAGAAACATTATTTACATGGTAAATTTAACCACAGGAATGATGATATTTTAAGGCAAAAGCCGGTACGTTGTCAAGATGTTTTGATGAAATTTATCATAGCGATGGTAATTTTTGTGATCGAGGCTGCTGGAAGCGGTGAGGAGTGTTCCACTATTCTGTCTTCTGCTCGCGCTGTATAATGGCAGCCGTTGCATTTTTCAAAGGGGGTAGCCGAACCCAGAGTGGGTAGTCGATGCCTGCTAACTGGTTGATGACGATCGCAGAGGATAGCGCAATACTGTCCGGTTCTCTTCAGAATTCACGCGCCTCTATTTATCATTTTATTTATATGTGATATCTTACAAAACATAGGTGTAACTTGACAAAATTTGTAAGAAATGGTATTCTTAAGAAAAAGTTATTGTTGAGTAGCGGATATTCTCTATCTTCTCTTTTCTTCAGGATAAGCCGTGGATAAGAGAAAGGACCAGATGATGAAGCGAGCATCCAGAAGATTTCTTCAAAGAACAAATGTAGAAAACGCCTCTTTGCCCAAATATCCTATTGGCGTCGTTTCTTCTTTGCTTGGTTTGCCGCCACAGGTATTGCGCCGCTATGAAGAGGCCGGATTGCTTGAGCCGGCGCGCCAATCGGGGAAGAATCGTCTGTACTCAGATCAAGATATTGCCATGTTGGAAGAGATTGCCGAACTTTCCGATCAGGGCGTCAACGCCATTGGTATTCGCTATATTATTCAGATTCGTCGTCGCGTGCGCGTGCTCGAACAGGAAGTTGAAGAGGCGCGCGCCGAGTTAAGACGTATCGAGGAGGAGAGGCAGCGTAGCGAATAGTCTTGATCGCTCTCCTCGCAGGGAGGTGCTTTGCGCCTCTGCATGACTCTCCTTGATTGACGCTGCTGACAGAAGGGCTACATCTCAAGAAAAGAGATGTTTATGCCTGTCCTCTGCCTGCAACAACGGAGGCATACTTTCGTGTTGCTGTTCCAGACGTCGCTTTCAGTTTCCTTATGGCCTTTTCGGTCATCCTCCAGTTCACCTTCATCGATCTCAATACCTCCCTGGGCAACCAATAGTTCTGCAACTTCTCTCCCGTTCCTCGTCGTGTTAGTGTTAGAAATGTGTTAGAAACTTATCGTAAAGTGGTAAATGATGTGTTATTCCTTGCTATTTCACTTGATAAAAATTGTGAGGTGATATACAATATGGATGAACATATGAGTTGTACATCTCAGAGGTATCGGGTGAGATACGCCTGTGAGTTTGTTCCTGGCATTGCGAGTATGTGCAAAGTTGCGCGGTAGGGGCAAGCGCCGGGGATAGACAGGACTGAGGGGAAAGGAAGGTTGTATGCAGGATAAAGAACAAAAGCAGGGACAGGCGAATCCGCAGCAGGGTTCACCGCCGCAGCAAACCGGGCAGCTCGCTGCTCAGGCTCCTGATAATGCTGCCCAGAATCAGGAGCAGGCACAGCAAAATCAAGCCGAATCGGTGGCTCAGTTAAAGCAACAATTGCAGGATGAGCATAATAAGGCGGAAGAATACCTTGACCTGCTGCGACGGTCGCAGGCTGATTTCATTAACTACCGCCGCCGGGTTACTCAGGAGCAGGAGGAGAGTCGTGCCTCCGCGCAGATCGGCGTCTTGCAGCAAATTTTGCCGGTGGTCGATGATCTGGATCGTGCGCTGGCCGTTGTCCCCCCCGAATTGGCGAACAATCCCTGGGTTCAGGGTGTTGTGCTGGCCTCGCGGCGCATTGACGCCACGCTTGAACGGCTGGGAGTGCGCGAGATCGGCAAACCTGGTGAGCCGTTCAACCCGCGCTGGATGGAGGCGCTGGCTTCAGAATCGAAGCCGGGTGTGCCTGAAGGCACCATTCTCACTGTGACTCGTCCTGGCTTCGCGCTGGGTGATCGGCTTATCCGGCCTGCGCAGGTCATTGTAGCAGGACCTTCAGCACCGACTTCCATGGAAACTGCGCCAACTCAAACAGGCAATACAAACGCGGATTAGGTTTCAATCCCGAAAAGGTCAAGTACAAAGGCATTAAATACCTTTTTTGATTAGTTTGAAGAGAAGAAAACCTTCTCAAGGAGGAATAGAGCAATGGCAAGAGTGATTGGTATCGACCTCGGAACAACAAACTCTGTTGTCGCGGTCATGGAAGCCGGCGAACCAACCGTACTGGATAACAGCGAAGGCTCGCCTCTGACTCCGTCTGTTGTCGCCATTACCAAGAGTGGCGAGCGACTGGTGGGGCAGGTTGCCAAGCGTCAGGCAGTGACCAACGCGGAGAACACCATTTACTCGATCAAGCGCCTGATGGGTCGTAAATTCGATGATCCAGAGGTGCAGCGCACTATGAAGAGTGTTCCCTACAAGATCACACGAGCGCCCAACGGAGATGTGCGTGTGGTCATGGGTGGACGCGAATATAGCCCGCCAGAAATTTCGGCCATGATCTTGCAGAAGCTGAAGACCGACGCCGAGGCCCGCCTGGGCGAGAAGATTACGCAGGCTGTTATCACTGTCCCGGCCTACTTTAACGACACGCAGCGTTCCGCCACGAAGGACGCCGGAAAGATCGCCGGCCTGGAAGTTCTGCGTATCATTAACGAGCCGACGGCTGCTTCGCTGGCCTATGGTCTGGATAAGGTCAAAGGTGAAGAGACCATCGCGGTCTATGACCTGGGTGGCGGCACCTTTGATATCTCCATCCTGCAACTGGGCGAGGGCGTCTTTGAGGTGAAGTCGACCAATGGTAACACCCACCTCGGCGGAGACGACTTTGACCAGCGCATTATCGACTGGCTTGTCTCCGACTTCAAGAAGAATGAGGGCATTGACCTCAGCAAGGACCGCATGGCCTTGCAGCGTCTGAAAGAGGCGGCCGAACGCGCCAAGATCGAGCTTTCGTCGGCGCAGCAGACGGAGATCAACCTGCCGTTCATCAGTGCCGATGCCACAGGCCCCAAACACCTGGTTGTCACTCTGAGCCGCTCGAAATTGGAGCAACTGGTTGGCGACCTCATCGAGAGCACGCGTGAACCGGTGATGAAGGCCCTGGCCGATGCTGAGATCAGCGCCAATCAGGTCGATGAAGTCATCCTGGTCGGTGGTCAGACTCGTATGCCGGCAGTTGTCGACTTCGTGCGTAAGATCTTCGGTAAGGAGCCGCACAAGGGGGTCAACCCTGACGAAGTGGTGGCCGTTGGTGCCGCCATTCAGGCTGGTGTGCTGCAAGGCGAAGTCAAGAACGTGCTCCTGCTCGACGTGACGCCGCTTTCTCTGGGTGTTGAGACCCTCGGCGGCGTGATGACCAGGCTCATCGAGCGCAATACGACCATCCCGACGCGCAAGAGTGAGACCTTCAGCACCGCCGAAGATAACCAGCCCGCTGTAGAAATTCACGTCCTGCAAGGCGAGCGCGAAATGGCCCGCGACAACAAGAGCCTCGGCCACTTCCGTCTCGAAGGCATCGCTCCGGCCCCGCGTGGCGTGCCACAGATCGAAGTAACCTTCGATATCGATGCCAATGGTATTCTCAACGTCACCGCGAGAGATAAGGCGACCGGACGCGAGCAGAAAGTGACCATCACCTCGTCCAGCGGCCTCTCGAAGGATGAGATTGATCGCATGGTGCGTGAGGCCCAGCAGCATGCTGAGGAGGATCGCCGCCGCCGTGAAGAGATCGAGACGCGCAACCGTGCTGACAGTCTGGCCTATCAGGCCGAGCGCTCCCTCAAAGACATGGGCGATCGGGTCTCGCCGCAGACACGCTCTAATGTCGAGGACAAGATTCGCGAGGTGCGCGACGCCCTGTCCAGCAACGACGTGAACCGCATGGTCAGCGCCATGAACGATCTCGAAAGCGCCATGCAGCAGATCGGGCGCGACACCTATGGCCCGCAGGGAACGACGGCTGGCCCTGGCGGCGAAGGCCCCACGCAGGCGCCAACCAATGAGGCTGGCACCGTTGAGGGCGAGTTCCGCGAGGTGTAGCCAATCCATCTCGTTGCTACATCCCGTATCGATTTGATATACTATAGTAGACACTGGCGTGGCACCCTCTCAGGGTGCCACGCTCTTACCGACGATAGCGTTATTTGTCTGCCCGCATCGCACAATCTCTTGAGAGGAGCCTGTAAGGAAGGACGGCAGGGAGTCGCATATGGCAGTTGAATTTAAAGATTACTATAACATTCTGGGTGTCAAGAAGAATGCCTCGGAGAAGGAGATCAGGTCCGCCTTCCGCAAGCTGGCGCGTAAGTATCACCCGGACGTCAATCCAAATAATAAGGAAGCCGAAGAGAAATTCAAAGAGATTAATGAGGCCAATGAGGTTTTAAGCGATCCTGAGAAGCGCAAGCAATACGATGAAATGATGGATTACTACGAGAAGTACGGGCGCTGGCCAGGTGCGGCTGCCGGTGCGGGAGCAGGGGCGCGTGGCGGCTATGGCCCTGGTGGTGCGACGTACCAGTACCGTACCGTCTCGCCGGAAGACCTCAACGATCTCTTTGGTGGTCGTTCCCCGTTCTCAGATTTCTTTGAGACCTACTTTGGCGGTGGCCTGGGTGGTTTTAGCAATGTGGGTACCGCCGGTCGCCATGCCGGTACCTACAGGGAGCCGGTACGCGGCCAGGATGTCGAATCCACTGTCGATGTGACGCTGCCAGAAGCCTACACGGGCGCGACTCGCACTTTCGAACTGACCGAACCAGATGGTCGAACGCGCCGCCTCGAAGTCAAAATTCCCGCCGGTGTCGAGGAGGGGTCGCGCATCCGTATCGCCGGGCAGGGCGGTCAGGGGTCGACCGGGCGTGGCGACCTCTACCTGATCGTGCATATGGTCTCCGATCCCCGCTTCAGGCGTGAAGGCACGACCCTTTACGAGAAGGTCGATGTGCCCCTGGCAATAGCCATGCTTGGCGGCGAGATTCCCGTCTCTTTGCCCGATGGCAAGCGGCTCATGCTGCGCATTCCTGCTGGCACGCAAAACGGCAGGTCGTTCCGTCTCAGAGGCAAGGGTATGCCACGGCTGGGCCAGCCTGAAAATCGCGGTGACCTCTATGCCGAAGTAAATGTGGCGCTGCCTACCCATCTCAACGATGAGCAGCGCCGTCTCTTTGAGGAGTTTGCTCGCTCGGTTGGCTATAGCGGGCAAACGACAACAGTTTAACGGCAGGAGGGAAGGAAATCATGGCAGAAACTCGTTACACGCGCATCATCATATCCAGCAGTAGGCCCACGGTCTATTACAGCGAGCAGGAGACGGCGCAGTACAGCCATCTCGACATCCCCACCCTCCGCCAGTTGCAGGCGGAAGGCCTTGTCCGGGGCGTTGAAGTTGCCGGAGAAGGCATCCGCTACAGCGAGCAGGATGTTGCCCTGCTGCGCCGCATTCGCCGTCTGCAAGAAGACCTGGGCATCAACCTCGAAGGCGTCGAAGTCATCCTGCACCTGCTGGCCGACCTGCAGGCCCTGCAAGAGGAGCTTGGCCGCCACCGCCGCTACCAGTACATGTTGGGGAACCCGAACACTACCCCGGATAATAGCAAATCCTGAATCAGGCTCTCGGTTTGAGAAAGGAAGGAACTGGCGCTTATTCAGTTGCGGAGACTGTTTTAGATGCGTCGACCGGTTCCTCTTTGGAGGATATCTGGAGTAACAATGTTTGCCAATAAAGGGTAGTTCGCCAGCGCAGCTACAAGATTGGCGATCTCTCGCTCATCTATCCCCTGGCGCGTGGGACCGGCCCGACCATCTCCGCATTGGGAAACTATCGGCACCGGTATCCTCAGCCCGCTCTCCTATTTCATGATCCTCTCAGCCCTCGTCTTCACCCCCGTCAGCTACGTTGCCCCGGCGCGAGAGGTCAGCGTGCTCATCGGCACCTTCATGGGCTCGCGTTTCCTCTCTGAAGGCGATACAAAGCGTCGCCTTCTCGCCGCTGCCGTCATCCTGCTCGGCATCATTGCCCTCGCGGTATAATGGAAGGCACAACGAACAAGAAGGAGATCAACTATATGGCACAACTTATGCATGTAGAGGCAAAGTGGCAATCCGGTTGGAGTTTTGAGGTGGAGACTGGTAGCGGTTTCAGTGTTGCCCTTGATGGCGCAAGTCCGCACACGGCTATGAGTCCGATGGAGATGCTGCTTGCGGCCCTGGCAGGTTGCACGGGTGTCAGCGTCATCTCCGTTTTAGAGAAGATGCGCCAGGAAGTGACCGGCTACGAAATTCGCATCAGCGGCGCTCGTGCCGAGACACACCCGAAAGTCTTCACAGAAATTACCGTCGAGCATATCTTCACCGGACACAAGCTGCGCCCGGAGAGCATCGCTCGCGCCATCGAACTCTCCGAAACTCGCTACTGTGGCGTCTCGGCTATGCTGAGCAAAACAGCTAAAATAACGAACTCGTATCAGATAAGCGAAACGGCATAGAAAATTGACCGGGACATGAAAAAGGGTCTCTCGCATGCCGTTCTGAGCGAAGAGTCGGAGGGCACGCGAGCGTCCTGCGCCTACCCACCTGCGTAGCCACCATACAGGCGCGAAGAGTCGTAAAAGGCTGCCAGTATAGCCGCGTTCGTAATCTACCGGCGGTCCGTGGGCTGGCCTTTCGTCGTCGCTATCTCGCCTGCCTCCATCAACGCTTTGCAACACCGCTCAGCAAAGAGAAACGACAAATTTTACCAACGTGCTAATTTATTTTACCAAAACTATTGACAAATTTGTTTTCTTTGGCTATTATTACCATAGCGATGATGAAAAACGCCAGAATATAAAAACTGGTGGCTACGGAATGAAAGGTGTCAGGAGTGTTGCCGCTTTCTTGACGAGTGGGGACGAATAGTCAGGAGGAAAGGAATGACAAATCTGTTTATTCACGAAAAAATGCTTGAAGAACGTTGTCGGGAGATGCAGCACAAGATGCGCCACGCGTCGGTGAACGCGGAGGGCGCGCACGTTGATCGTCGTTATCATTGGGCGAGGGCGCGCCATGTTGTTGCGGTGCCTGGCAAAGGGCTGATTGCGCCCGGCAGTCGGCTTGAACATGTTAAGCAGGCCGAAGGACAGGTCGCCTATAGCCGTTAGAGGGAGTGATTCCGCTGTGGAGGAAGATCGCATGTACCCGTTGATTACTCGCGACCCCGTGAGTGGGGGCGAATTGATCGTTACGCGGCTCGAAAGCCCGGAGAGCGGCGTAGTGATCGAGGGCCGTTTTAGTCTTGGCTGGATTGGCCGTCTCAGCAGAGAGCAGCTTGATTTTGTCGAACTGCTCGTGAAGTACCGGGGCAATATTCAAAAGCTGGCAGCCGAACTTGGCATTGCCTATAACACGGCACGCAGCCGTCTGGATGAAATCGTCGTGGCTCTCGGTGGTCCGCCCGAAAATGATGGCCGTATTGACCGCCGCGCCATTCTGGAGCGCCTGGCTGCCAAAGAGATCAGCGTCGAAGAGGCCACGCGCCTGCTGAAAGGATGACATGCCGTGACCGCATCGATAGATGAGCGCAACCGCATCCTGCGCATGGTCGAGGCAGGCGAAGTTACCGCCGATGAGGCCGCGCAATTGCTTGATGCGCTGACAGTATCTGAACCCGAACTTGAACGAGAACGAGAGAGGCCATTTGAACGTGGTCGTTCCAGGAGCCGCACACTGCGTATCCGCGTGAGCAGCCTGAATCCGAAACAACAGAGAGTGCAAGTGAGCACGACCATTCCACTCAGTCTCATCCGTATCAGCCTGCGCCTGGGTGCGCATCTGATCCCACAATTGAGCAACAGCGCGCTCGAAGATCTGCTGCGCGCCATCGAGAACGGCGCAAGTGGTCGCGTACTCGATGTCCAGGATCTGGAAGAAGGCCAGCGAGTAGAGATTTTCGCAGAGTAACTGCTCGGCCCGTGCGTTGAGTGTACCTGCGTACCGTAGCATAACAGGGAGGAGAACATGACGCAACAAACATTTCCTTTCGGCGAAGGCACAGCGCCGCGAGTGGTCATAAGCCAGGTAGAAGGAGACCTTGTCGTGCGCGCCTGGGACGAACAGTCCATCAAAATCGAAACGGGTGGGCGCCTGTCCCAGCTTTATCAGGAGGGCGACACCCTTGTCCTTGCGCGCGGCGATGACGATATCGACCTCTGGGTGCCTCGCAACACAAGTGTCAGCGCATCCGATATCGATGGCGACGTTTCCATCGAAGGCATCCTACGCGTTGAACTTACCAATATCAACGGTGATGCCGATATAGAAGACATTAGCGAGGTTGTTGTGCTGGCTCACATAAATGCGGATTTGAGCGTTTCTAATACGCCGGAACTGCATGCCCGCAGCCACACAGGCGCAGATGTCACCTTGCGCTCAATCGGCATGGCAGATATCGAGGCCGTGGGGTCTGACCTGTCGATTGAGGAAGCTCGTACTGTCGTCGTCGGCACTGTGGGCAGCAGCCTGGATGCCGATGATATTACGGAGGCGCTGCGTGTCGGCAACGTCGGAAGTGATTGCCAGGTACAGGGTAGCGCACATACCGGGGTCACCGTCGGCAACGTTGGCGCGGACATCACTGTTAGCGGTGCCTCAACCGTCCAGATAGGCAATGTGGGGGCTTCCTGTGAAGTAAGTGATGTTGAGGGCGATGTCGAGATCGGCTTTGTTGGAGCCGATGTAACTGTCAGCGGCGCGGGCGGCAACCTGCATATCGGCGGCGCGGGCGCGGATGCCGAATTGAGCGGTCTGCAAGGCAACATCGAGGTCGGCAGTGTCGGGTCCGACCTGCAATTGCAGGCGGCGTTTGCTCCCGACAGCGTGGCGCGCCTCAACGTCGGCGGCGATGCCAGCATCATTTTGCCGGACGAGCCAAACCTCAGCATTCAGGCAGCCGTGGGCGGCGATGTCAGCGGTCGCTCCATCGTCTCCAGCGGCGCTGGCAACGTTGTCACGCTCGTCTACGGTGATGGCGCGGCCCACCTCGAACTGAACGTCGGTGGCGATCTTGACTTGCGCGGCGGCGGCAGTCCTCGCACCAGCAGCAGCACCAGTGGCTCCTGGAAAGAGTTTGAGCGCGAGATGGCTAACCTCGGCAAAGAGATGAGCAAGATGGGCCAGGAACTGGGCAAAGAGATGAGCAAGATGGGCCAGGAACTGGGTCGCGACCTCGGGCGTGCCTTCGGGGGCACCAGCGCTTATGGTGGCGAATGGGCCAACGAAGTCGCCCACAAAGTCGAGGAGCGCATGCGCCGCGCTCAGCAGCGTGCCGAAGAACACGCCCGGCGCAATGCCGAACGCAGCCGCCGCTACGCCGAAGAGCAGGCTCGTCGCGCCGAAGAAAAGGCCCGCCGCGCCAGAGAGCAGGGCGCTCGTCTGAACGTGCGCATCAACGACCGTGAGTGGCGTCTCGGCCCTGACCGGCTCGAACGCATCCAGGAAGAGGCCCGCAAAGCCGCCGCCGAGGGTATTGCCGGAGCTATAGAAGCCGTGGAACGCGCCTTCAGCAACCTGCGCATTCCCACACCGCCAGCGCCTCCGGCTCCCCCAACATCGAGACCACCCTCCCCGGCACAGCCGGTCTCCCCGATCGAGCCAGTAGAACCGGGCGAGACAGTTCAACGGGAGGAATCTGAGGTGGGAGGCGGATCGCAGCAGACCCCGCAAAGCCAGGGCACGAATGAGCAAGCAGCGCCATCCGCTCCAGTCGATCCCGAAAAGGAGCGCGAGGCCATCCTGCGTATGATCGCCGAAGGCCGCATCACCCCCGAAGAGGGCGACCTCCTCCTCGAATCGCTCGGTGGATAATATGAACGTAACCTCCGTAGGGGCCGATTGATTGGCACCCGCGATCAATCGGAGCCTGCGGGTTGGGTGTATATCCAGAAAGGGAAAGTCCCTATGACTCAACAGACTTTTGCGATTAGCGGCAGCTATCCGCGTGTCGTGCTTGAACGGCTAGAGGGCAACCTGACGGTGCAGCCGTGGGAGCGCCAGGAAATCAGTGTCGAGACGGATGGCCCTGTTGCCGTTTTGCAACAGGAGAACGATACGGTCATCATTCGTGACTGTCGCGCCGATCTCCTGCTGCGCGTCCCCACCATCAGGCGCATTATCGCGCCTATCTTCACCGATATCCAGGGACGGCAGATCAGCCGGAATGTTGCTATTGAGGGCGCGGGTAACGTCGATCTGGCGGAGGTCGGCGGCAACGTCGTCCTGCGTGACAGCTACGGCAATGTCGAGCTGGAGAATGTGCGCGAGGTCGCGGAACTGTTCGAGATCGGCGGCAACCTGCGCGCCTCCTCCATGCCGCGCCTGCGCAGTCGGCATGGTGTCGGAGGTAACACCGTACTGAGAGACATAACCAGTACCGAACTTGAAGCCGTGGGCGGCAATCTCTCGCTCAAACACACCGAAACTGCGAGCATCAACTTCGTCGGCGGCAATCTGGATGCCGATGGTATTGCCGCTCGACTGCGCTGCATTGTCGTCGGGGGCAACGCTGATGTAACCGGTAGTGCCAGCGCCGAGGTCACGCTGAGCAAAGTGGGCGGCAGTCTGCGTATCGATGGGGCAAGGAGCATCCAATCCAGCCTCGTGGGTGGCAACTTGCGCCTGGCCGCCGGGTTTGCGCCCGCAAGCCACAATCACTTCCATGTCGGGGGCAACGCCCGCATCTTTCTGCCGGATAACGCCAACCTGACCGTCCACGCGCTGGTAGGAGGCAATGCCAGCAGCGACTCAGTCACCTTCACCCACGGCGGCGGCTTCGTCAACCTCGCCTACGGTGAAGGCGCGACCACGCTCAATCTCCATGTCGGCGGTAACCTCAAACTGCTCGGCGGCGGCAATCCCCGCAGCACAGGCGCTTCCTGGTTATCCTGCGCAGGCGACTGGATGGGCTTTGGACAGCAATGGACCGGTTTCGGGCGCGAGTGGGCCAACTTTGGCCGTGAGATGGGGCGTCTCGGTCAGGAGCTAAGCCGCTCCATCGCCTCCGCCTTCTACGAACCCGGCAAATATGATTAGATGATACCCTGAACTTTGACAAACAAGACCGATCGTGGCTTGCCGTAAAAAAACGGGTCTCGGGTCAGTAGTTCATGGTATGATGATGCTATCTCAGCCTCTGGAGCGCCTCTTGCAGGCGCTCGATTTCGGGTTGGGTATTGTAGTGGACGAGGCCGACGCGCACCATGCCGCCTTGCTCCTCAAGGCCAAGCCGTTCTGTGACGGCGAGGGCGTAGTAGTTGCCGTTCCAGACGTAGATATTTTCTTTGCCCAGTGTCTCCGCCACGGTCGCCGGGGTATGACCTTCGAGCGTAAAAGAGAAGGTTGGCACGCGCTGTTGCAGGCGATGCGGGTCGGTGATGCCCCAGATATGCAGCCCTGCTATGGAGGAAAGCGTTTCGAGCAGGCTGTGGTTGAGTTCCAGTTCGTATTCCTGAATCGCTGCCATTGCCTGCTTCAATTCCAGTCTCCGCCCGCTGTACTGACTGGAGAGCTGCTGCGCGAAGGGTGCGCCGTAGGTGCGGCCCAGCCATTGCAGGTACTCCAGCGCGCCCAGCGCGCCTGCGATGGCTTCGAAGCTCTGCGTTCCTGTCTCAAACTTCTCTCCTGGCTCGTTGCTGGCCGGGCGCACCTTGTAGGCCGTCAGACTGTCGAGCAGGTCACGCTTGCCGTAGAGGACGCCGAGGTGCGGCCCGAAATATTTGTAGGCCGAGCAGACCAGGAAATCGCAAGCGAGCGCCTGCACGTCGATGGGCCGGTGCGGCGCGTACTGGACCGCGTCGATGTAGGCCAGCGCCCCCACACGATGCGCCATCTCCACCGCCCGCTTCGCATCATTGATCGTGCCAACGGCGTTGGAGGCATAGCCAATGGCTACAATCTTTGTGCGTTCGGTGATTTGCTCCTCCATGCTCTGCATATCGAGTGTGCAATCTTCCTCGTGAAAATCCACCCAGCGCACCGTACAGCCACGCTCCTGCGCGATCATCAACCAGGGCGAGATATTGGCGTCGTGATCCAGCCGTGTCACCACCAGTTCATCGCCCGGCTGTAAGGTACGTGCCAGGCTGCGGCTGATGTGAAATGTGAGCGTTGTCATGTTCGGGCCGAAGACGATCTCCTGTGGGCTGGCCGCATTGAGAAAATCGGCCAGCGCCTGCCGCGCCTCCGCCACGATGGCATCGGATTGCTGGCTCGTGCGAAACAGACCGCCGTGATTCGCGTTATTGTGCAGCAGGTAGTCCTGCATGCGCTGCAACACCTCCTGTGCCACCTGTGTCCCACCCGGATTATCAAAAAATATCGCGTCTGCCGCCAGCGCCGGAAAATGCGCACGAACTTGCTGTACGTTAAGCATCAATGGTCCTTTCTGCCGGGCTATTATGTCCTGAACCCTGTCGCTGTACCATAGTAATAGCGACAAATAGCGTTCCCTGGATTTGTCTCAATTGTGACCGGATGATAGCCTTCCCGCCTATCCAACGCCCGAACCTCATACTGCTGGATTGTCATCTCAATTGCGACAGGGGGATCAATGCCGTTGGCTAGTGCATTTGCGCCTGGCCTTTTCCTGATTTCCCGTTTGGGATTGAAACTAGTGTGGGTGCTGCCTGATCCAATCCACTGCCTGCTGGCATACTGTTTGCAGCGCCTGCTCGTTCCCAAACACGTTCGTTATGCCCCGGATGATCTCCAGTCGGCTGGTTACGCCTTGCTCCTTCGCTAACCTTACGATATCCAACGTCGTATCACTCGTCAGCTTTCCCAGTGCCTTGCGGCCCGCGTCCACCGCTGCTGTGTCCTGCTCCCCCGCGATGATGAGCGTCGGAGCTACTACCTGCGGCAGGTCAGAACTCACGAGGTCGGTGCGCGGGGCGATAGTTACAATTGAGTGAATGGCGTCAGGACGGGCGGCAGCGGCTGCCAGAATCGCGGCTCCACTCACGCCTGCCCCCACATATCCCATGCTGACGCTTCCCGGCTCGGCCTGCTCGATCAGCCAGTTGGCAATGCCTATCACGCGCTGGTGCAACACCTCGACATTTTCGCGGAAAAAGCCTGTCAACTGGTCCAGCGCCTCGTCCTCCGGCGTCAGCAGGTTCACCATCAACGTTCCCATGCCTGCCTGCTGGAATGCCCGCGCCAGCGTTTCCAGCCCGCTCAGGATGTTCTCGTTGCCCGCCATGCGATCATAAGGAAATACCACCATGTTTGTTACGCCTGACAGCCTGCTCATCACTCCGTTGAGCAGCACCGGCCCGCCCGAAATCACAACCTGCTGTTCGTTTTCATCCTGATTCTGGTTGCTTGCTGAGGTACTGTCTAACACATGCTCACCCTTTACTTACTTCATTTGGTTCCAATCATGGGAAGCCTGCTTCCCATCTCATATATACCATACTTCACTCTCTCACTGCTAACAAGTCAGCAAGAAGGAAGTTCTTCTTACAGATTCTTTACAAATTTCTGCCACCTTTTTAATCTCACTTCCTTACAATAAATCAGAGCGCGAGTGGTAGAATACTATTACCATTACCTCGCCTGTAGATGAGTTTATAGCGGTATTCGATGATGATTGTCATCCAGGGGAAGCGAAATATCTTCGCATTGTTTGTGTGAGGACAAACCATACGATGAAAAAAGCGATTGTGTCAGCGGTTATTATAGGCATCTTTGTTATCTACTGTTTTCTCCATGCACAGGCCAATCCTGTTGCTATTGTGCCGACGACCGCGCCATCGTCGCGTTCCTCGTCGCGTTCGACTCCGGCACCTGCTGCCACAACGGCACCGGGGACGGCGCCGACGTCGGGCGCGACCAGTACATCGGGCCAAACCTACAAGGATGGGACATACACGGGCAATGTAGCCGATGCGCAGTGGGGGGTGGTACAGGTGCAGGTGGTCATCCAGGACGGCAGGATGACCCATGTACAGTTTTTGCAGTATCCCAATGATCGCGGCCGCTCAGTAGAGATCAATAGCTACGCGGACCCGATTCTCGTCAACGAGGCCATCCAGGCGCAAAGCGCCAACGTCGATATTGTGAGCGGAGCCACCGATTCCAGCGAAGCGTTCATCCAGTCACTCTCCAATGCACTTGCGCAGGCGCAGGCGTAATAGATGAAACAACTTCAACTGCTGATGGGTATGCCCATCACCGTCGAGATACTCGATGCCAGCGCGACAGAGGCGGATATCGAAAAGATTTTTGCCTACTTTCGCTCCGTTGATGAGACATTCAGCACTTACAAAGCAGAGAGCGAGATTTCAAAGATCAATCGGGGCGAGCTGGCTGAAGAGGACTATAGCGATGCTATGAAAACGATTCTGGCACTCAGCGAGCAAACGCGGCAGGAGACGCGGGGCTACTTCGATATCGAGCGTGCCGGCATGCTCGACCCTTCCGGCATCGTCAAGGGATGGGCCATTTTCCAGGCCGCGCAGATGCTCAAAGAGGCTGGCTTTGCCAATTTTTATATCGACGCGGGCGGCGATATCCAGGTAGCAGGGACAAAAAACGGCAAGCCCTGGCGTGTCGGCATTCGCAACCCGTTTAACCGCCATGAGAATGTGAAGGTGCTGGAGATCACCGACAGAGGGGTTGCCACCTCCGGCACGGCCATTCGCGGACAGCATATCTATAATCCCTATCAGCCGCAGCAGCCTATTGAAGATATCGTGAGCCTGACCGTCATTGGCCCTGATATCTACGAGGCGGATCGCTTCGCCACGGCGGCCTTTGCCATGGGGAAAAGGGGCATTTACTTTATAGAGCAACTACCGGGCTTTGAAGGGTATATGATCGATTCTTCCGCACGGGCAACGTATACTACGGGCTTTGAAAGGTATGTATTAAAAAATGTCCAGACTACTTGATTACTTTCTTGACCGTATTACCATGTATCGCCTGGTGCTCTACGTCCTGATCGGGCTGATCGTGATGGCGGCGATCCTGGCATACTTTCACCTGCTCGCGTTCTCGCCGCTGGCGCTGCTGCTCTCGACCGCCTTCCTCGTCGTGATGTGCTGGGCCGCGAATACGCTGCTGGCCAGCATCCTCGACGTGCCGACCAGTGTGGAATCGGTCTATATTACCGCGCTCATCCTCGCGCTGATCATTGACCCGGCGAAATCGCTGAATGATCTCCAGTTTCCAGGCTGGGCTGCTATCCTGGCGATGTCTTCCAAATACGTGCTCTCAATCTACAATAAGCATATCTTCAATCCTGCCGCGATCGCCGTTGTCATCACCGCTTTTGCGCTTGGCGATACTGCTAGCTGGTGGGTGGGAACGGCCAGTATGCTGCCAGCCGTGCTCGTTGGCGGCTACCTTGTCGTGCGCAAGCTGCGGCAGGAAGAAATGGTTGCCATCTTTCTTGTGACCTCGTTTGTTGCCATTATCGTTGTCAGCCTTGTGCAGGGGCTTTCGCTGGTGAAAGAACTGCAACTGTTGCTGCTGGAGACACCGCTGTTTTTCTTTGCCTCGATTATGTTTACCGAGCCGCTGACGGTGCCGCCGAGGCAAAAACTGAAGGACATCTACGCCATCATCGTGGGCGTGCTCTTCGTCCCCCAGATCCATGTCGGGCCAGTCTATTCTACCCCCGAACTGGCGCTGGTCATTGGCAACCTCTACTCCTATATCGTTAGCCCCAAACGCAAGGTGGCGCTCAAACTGCGCAGGAAAAGTAAGATTGCCACCAACATCGTTGATTTCGTCTTCAAGCCGTCGCACCGGCTGGCCTTCGAGCCGGGACAATATATGGAGTTTACGCTCGCGCACCCACACCCCGACAGCCGGGGCAATCGCCGCTACTTTACGCTTGCCTCCTCGCCAACCGAGGAAAACCTGCGTCTCGGCGTGCGCTTTTACCCGGAGGGCAGCAGCTTCAAGCAAGCTCTCTCGCGCCTGGACAGCCACACGCCCTTGTTCGCGGGCCAGCTTGCCGGTGACTTTACGCTTCCCAAAGACCCCGCTCAAAAACTCGTGTTCATCGCGGGCGGCATCGGCATTACCCCTTTCAGGAGCATGTTGAAATACCTCGTTGACATGAACGAAGCTCGTGACATCATCGTCTTCTATGCCAACAGGACGGCGGATGAATTTGCCTATAAAGATGTCTTGAACCAGGCGCAGCAGCTCCCCGGCATCCGCGTCTACTACACGCTCACCGATGCGCAGGCTGTCCCCCGCAACTGGAACGGTCTGACCGGCAGAATCAATGCCAGCGTGATCCGCAAGCTGGTTCCCGACTACGAAGAGCGCACCTTTTACCTCTCTGGCCCTCCAGAAATGGTGCGAGCCTCCGAGCGCATGCTCAAAAATCTGCAAATCGAGCCGAACCAGATTAAAAAGGACTTTTTCCCCGGGTTGGTGTAGGCTATTCTGATCACTAACAAGCAGGCAGAGCGGACTCTTTGCGAGCCAGCCTGCTCTGCCTGACCTGACAGAGAAAATAGGGATTCATCCCTATAGACAGGATGGGGAAGCTGCTCTATAGTCTCTATAGAGAACTTTTCCCATTGGGGCAGCTTATTGCATAAGCCGGATTCTCTAACCTTGTTAGAAAGGATGGAAGGTTCATATGTTGCTTTCACGTACATGGCTCCGGCGCATCCTGGGGTTGTTGTGGCTGATAGATGGTTGTTTGCAGTTGCAGCCGGAGATGTTTACGATGAACATGGTTAATGGCGTCATGAAACCGATGCTGGAAGGCCAGCCCGCGCTGATTGAACCCAATTTGCAATATATAGTCCAGACGACGACTACCCATCTCACCGCCGTCAACCTGCTCATAGCGATAGTGCAAATTATACTTGGTATCTGGTTCCTGATAGGCTTTGAAGTGCAATGGGCGGTGATTGTTTCGGTGGTCTGGGCGCTGGTTGTCTGGTACGCCGGTGAGGGCCTGAGTATGCTGCTCACCGGTACGGCCAGTATCCTCACCGGAGCGCCAGGGGCAGTGATACTTTACCCCATCCTGGGCTTCGCCGTCTGGCCGCGCCGCGTCACGAAGAAAAGGGCGGAGAAGGAAGCGCGGGGCGCGACACGCGAGGATAGCCTGCTCTCGCGTCTGCAATTGCGCCACATTCTGGGTGCTTTCTGGATCTTTGGGGCGCTGTTGCAAGTGCAGCCCTACTGGTGGCAGCCTGGTCAGATCTCCGGCACGATCAGTGGTATGGTCGGGCAGGGTGGACTTGACGGTTTCTTCATAGACCCCATCCTGCAGGCACTCTCAAAGATCACGAACAATGTCGAGATTCCCCTGAACATTGCCTTCATCGTGATCTTCCTGGCGCTCGGCCTTGCCCTCTTCGCCGCGAGAAACAATCAACAACTGCATATTGCGCTGGTGGCTTCCATGGTGGTCAGCTTCCTCATCTGGTACTTTGCCGAAGGGTTTGGCATGATTTTCACTGGCATGGCCACCGATTTTAATTCGGGCTTGCTGCTCATTGTGATGGCCCTGGCCTGCTGGCCTACGGCATCGGCTTTCCGCGCGGCCCGCAGCCGCTATTCACGCGAAACCCTCCAGGGAGAGCGTTCGGCGCAGACGGTATGAGACTTCCTCCAGTTATATAGGAGATCAGAGAAGGGCATATCAAGTCATGGAGAACTGATCTAAGTCCAGATCAGTTCTCCATGACTTGATATGCCCTTCTCTGATCTCCCCTGCCATGATTCACGTATATCTTCCAGCTATCGCATGAACCCGTTGTCGTCATTATCTAGCTGAAAGGAAGCTCAATCATGGCAACCCGAACAACCACTGACAGCACTACTGCCGGTGCAATCCCTGTGGACTCTGCCGCTTTCGGCAGATTTGCCGGGCTATGTGCTCTACTGGCAGCGTTTGGCGGTCTGCTCTACGCGGTCTCTTTTGTGATTCTCAAAAGCGCGGCGCTCAGCGCCCTCTTCCTGCTGCTGGGTGGCCTGCTCACCACCGTACTGCTCACATCCCTCTACAGTCACCTGCGAGCAGTCAGCGCCTCCTTCTCTCTCTGGGCTTTCCTGCTTGCTCTCGTCGGCCAGCTTGGAGCAGTCATTCATGGGGGCTACGACCTTGCCAACGTCCTCAACCCGCAGCCTTTCTCTGCCCGGCTTGCCAGCCTGCCCAGTGCCATCGACCCACGCGGCTTGCTTACCTTTGGTCTTACTGGCCTCGGCCTCCTTGTCATTGCCCGACTGATGGGATTGAGCCAGTTTTTCCCACGCGCACTCAGTTATCTCGGCTGCTTGCTGGCTGTCCTGCTCGTCGCTCTCTATCTGGGGCGCCTGATCCTTCTCGACCCGGCCAACCCGTTGCTCCTGGGTACTGCCCTGCTCAGTGGCTTCATCGTAGGCCCCCTCTGGTATATCTGGGTCGGCTGCGTCCTGCTGCGCGGGCAATACTAGCCCGGGTAATCAGATAAGCAGCGGGAACGGAAAAACTTCCCTTTCCGCTGCCTGTGCAGTAATAAATACACCCTTGCTTCTGTAATTTGTCTTATGTAAGAGTTTTTCCCTTTCCCGCAAATGGGCAATCAAGCCTCCTCTCTATCTTCCTCTCTTCTAAGTTCGAGCAAAGCCATAACGAAGTGCAATATTCTACAATAGCTTAGGGAAGTTCTGGCGTTATTATTGTCCTATGTAGGATTCAATTGGCTCCGGCCAATCTAGCGACGAGGCTCTCAAGGTTGTGTAGTTGCTTCTACTAGCGAAACGGATGTTCCATTTGAAAAGGGGGTAAACTTAATGTTTCTCAGGCTTCACAGGAGAGCAAAGGCGCTCTTCGTCCTCTCAACTCTAATCGCGACAGTTGCCTTTGTGCTGATGACGACTGTTGCGAATGCGGCCCCGGTGTCCAGGCTGCCAAAACTTGGCGCTATTACTCCACAGTTCACAACTGTCACCGATGCGGGAACTTCCAGCGCCGTCACGAGTAACATCAGCGGAACCACCATCCCTCACTGGTCTTCGGCCTTCAACTCCGGGGGCACCAACTACAAGTACACGATGGTTGGCACCAATCCCTCGGATGGTTCGGTAACAACCACCATTCCGACGGAGATCATTCCCCTCGACCTCTCCTTCGCCAATGGCATTGCTTTTGATGGCACAAAGAAGGTAAAAAGCACGCTTGCTTCCCCTATCTTCAAGCCTGCTTCATTTACCAGTGGAAATACCCAGTTTGGGGATGCGATGCAGCGCTTTGAGTTCTGGACCTACGTTTCCACCGTCAGCAAAAAGTATCATGTGCTGCTTGGAAACCCCAGCGTGTATCCGACGGTGGCCGTCAATGTCCCGGCGAGCCAGGGTGGGGTGTTCATTACAAGCACCAACGTCGTAATCGGCTTGATTAATTATCACTGGTTCGGCGCTTTGATTCTGAAAGAACTCAAAGCACTCAACATCCAGCCGAACACTTTCCCCATCTTCCTCACCTACAATTCGCTCCTCTACATCGGCAACACCAGCAATTGCTGCGTGATCGGTTTTCACGGCGACACCTTTGTCACCAGTCCCGGCAACACTCAGACCTTCGCCTGGGCTTCCTATACAGACCCGGGTATCTTCAGTGTGCCCATTGACGATATCAATGCCTTGAGCCATGAGGTTGCTGAGTGGCTCAACGACCCGTTCGTCAATAACATCGTTCCCGCCTGGAGTGTGCCATCCGAACCACAATACGGCTGTTCGAACCTGCTGGAGGTTGGTGATCCGCTGGTTGGAGTCGCCTATGTCCTTAACGGCTATCATCCTCAGGATATAGCGAGTTTCTCCTGGTTTGCGCGGCAATCTCCCGCCATCACGCAAAGCGGAGAATACAGCTATCTTGGGACGTTCACAACCTACTCACCCCCCTGTTCAGGCTAACAGGAACGCCCAGGACTTCCCGGTGATACGATCTATCTCAGAAGGAACACTGACTAGCCCGGTTTCCTGAAAGGGTCGTATGCGGCAAAAAGTGCCTCTCAGTACCCCGATGAAGCGGTACTGGGAGGCGCGTTTTTCTCTTGCTCGTCCTCGCTTCCATGATGCGCCGCCAGAGTTTTTGCAGTGCAAAGACCTCTGGAGTATGATACTTTACTTTTGTTAGTGTTATGCGATAAACTGAAATCAGGGAAGTTGCAGTCATCTGCAACGTCAGTATCTCTATCAAGCACTTTTACGATAAGAAAGGGATCGCACGTATGACAATCTGGCTCGATCTAGGACTTCTTATTCTGCGGCTTGTTGCTGGATTGACGATTGCCGCGCATGGGGCGCAAAAACTTTTTGGCTGGTTCGGCGGCTCCGGCTTCAGTGGTACGCTGAAAATGCAGGAAAGGATGGGTTTAAAACCGCCCGCCCTGTGGGCAAGCTTCGTCGTCCTTGGTGAGGTCGGCGGCGGCCTCTCTCTCGCTTTCGGCTTCTTGACGCCTCTGGGGGCTGCGGGTATCTTCGGCGCGATGTTCATGGCGATTGTGAAAAGCCACTGGAAGAACGGTTTCTGGAACAGCAAGCGCGGGCTGGAATTTCCCTTGCAGTTGCTCGCCGCAGCCGCAGCGATTGGCTTTACCGGGCCGGGCAGCTATTCTCTCGACGCTCTCTTCGGCATCGCTCTCCCCACGCCGCTGCTCTTCCTTATTCTGATCCTCGCGGCTCTCCTCGTGGACATCATTGGCCTCATTATGGGGCGCTCGGCGGTCTCTGCCGCTCCAACATCCACACCTGCGCCCACACCTGGCGGATCCAGTCCGAGCGCGTCCTGATGCAGGATAAAAAAACACTATCTTCATCTCAACCTGCCCGGAAGAGTCTGGCTAACAGGACACAGGAACGCTGGATACTTGTAGCGACCATCGTTGGCTCCAGCATGGTTTTTATCGATGCCAATGTTGTCAACGTCGCGTTGCCGCAGATTCAGTTGGAACTGAATGTCAATGCCTCCGGCGTGCAGTGGGTTGTCGAGGCTTATTCTCTCTTTCTGGCCTCTCTCATGCTGGTGGGCGGCTCTCTGGGCGACCGTTACGGGTTGAAGCGCATCTTCGCCATCGGCATCGCGCTCTTTGCCGCCGCCTCGCTGTGGAGTGGCCTCGCACTCGATGGGACGCAGCTTATTATTGCTCGCGCCACACAGGGCATTGGCGGCGCGCTGCTCACTCCTGGTAGTCTCGCTATTATTCGGGCTACCTTCAGCGCGGCCCGGCGCGGGCATGCCATCGGCCTCTGGTCGGGCTTCTCTGCCATCACCTCCGCGCTTGGCCCGCTGCTCGGTGGCTGGCTGGTGCAGCACGTCTCCTGGCGCTGGGTCTTTTTTATCAATGTTCCGCTCGCTCTGCTTGCCCTGGCTGTTCTCTGCATCCCCTTGCGCGGTCTCTCTATGGTCTCAGAAGGCCGCTCATCAACGCACCTTGACTGGCCGGGGGCATTGTTTGCCACGCTCGGCCTCGGCGGTCTCGTCTTCGGTCTTGTCGAGTCCAACACGTTCGGCCTGAACAATTTGCTGGTGCTTCTCAGCATGGGTGGCGGCATGCTTGCCCTGATCGGCTTCGTCTTCGTGGAGCTGCGCAGCGCCTCACCTATGATGCCACTCAAGCTCTTTCGTTCGCCCACGTTCGGCGGCACCAACCTGCTGACGCTCTTCCTCTACGCGGCCCTGAGCGGCACGTTTTTCTTCCTCCCCTTTGTGCTGATTCAGGCCCAGGGCTATTCCGCCACTGCCGCCGGAGCCTCCTTGCTTCCTTTCACCCTGCTCATGTTCTCGCTCTCGCGCTGGGCCGGTGGCCTTATCAATCGTTTTGGCGCGAAGCTGCCGCTCGTCGTTGGCCCGGTTGTGGCCGCCGCTGGCTTTGCCCTTTTCGCGCTGCCCGGCGTTGGCGGCAGTTACTGGACAACGTACTTCCCCGCTGTGACCGTCCTTGGCCTTGGCATGACCATCACTGTCGCGCCGCTCACTACCGCCGTACTCGGCGCGGTGGCCGACCGCTATGCTGGCATCGCTTCCGCCATCAATAATGCCGTTTCGCGTCTCTCTGGTCTGCTTGCCATCGCCGTCCTCAGCATCTTTGTGCTGCGTGTTTTTGACAGCGATCTCACCGGTCGGCTCTCCTCGCTGCCAGTTTCACCTTCGCTACGGCAGGCCATGCTGGCACAGGGCAACAAACTGGCGAGCGTGCAGATTCCTCCCGCTGTCTCCGGCTCCCTGCGCCATACGCTCGCATATGCCGTTGCCGCCTCCTTCATCAGTGGCTTTCGCGTCGCGATGTTGATTTGTTGCGGTCTCGCCCTGCTTGCCGCGCTCTCCTCTTTTCTGTTCGTCAAGGGCAGGTCTCTGGATTCACACCGACTATAAATAGACCGGGGTGGGGATGATAATGCTCAGGTTGTTTTTATAGCTGGTAGCTGGTATTATCATGACAGAAAGACAGGGAGGGCTTTGACATGACAGACGCGACAAATTCCGGTGCGGTGCATACCCCGTTAATTCTCTCGCTTGATATCGGCACCTCTTCGGTGCGTGCTATGCTGTTCGATGCCAGCGGTGCGGCTGTCCCCGGTATGGTTTCGCAGCCCTCCTACGAACTGCTCACGAACGAAGATGGTGAGGTGGCCGTTGATGCCGATATGCTCGTGCGTGTCGTAGCGCAATCTATCGATGAAGTGCTGGCGAAGGCTGGTTCGCTCTCCCATTCCATTGCTGCCGTGGCGACCGATACCTTCTGGCATAGCCTGGTGGGTGTCGATCAGGATAATCATGCTATCATGCCTTTGATGACGTGGGAGGATACACGGTCGCGCCAGGCGGCGACGTTCCTGCGCGACTATCTCGATGAAGCGGCTATTCATGAGCGTACCGGAGCGTCGCTGCACGCCAGTTACTGGCCTGCCAGGCTATTCTGGCTTGAACGCAACCGTCTCGATATCTTCAACCGGGCCGCGCAGTGGCTTTCGTTTGGTGAGTACCTGCACCGCCAGTTTCTGGGCCGCTCCGTCTGTAGCCTCTCTATGGCCTCTGGCACCGGCATGTTGCTCATTCGCGAGCGCACCTGGGATCTGCGGCTGGCTGAATTTCTGCACGTGCGTCCGGCGCAACTGCCTGCCCTCGGCGATATACACGACGGCCTGCAAGGGTTGCTGCCGGCTTACGCCTCGCGCTGGCCCGTGCTCAACACTGTTCCCTGGTTCCCTGCCATCGGCGATGGGGCGGCGGCGAACGCGGGTTCCGGCGCGGTTACCAGCGAGCGTTGGGCGCTGACCGTCGGCACCTCTGCCGCGATCCGCGTTGTCGTTCCTCCCGATAGCATTGTTCCGCCACAGGGTCTCTGGCTCTATCTGCTCGATGCGCAGCGTGGCCTGTTTGGAGGAGCGTTGAGCGAGGGTGGCAACCTCTTCGCCTGGATGGAGCAGACCCTGAGAGTGCCGAAACTGCCCGAAGCTGATGCTGATATCGTCGCTATGCAGCCGTGCGCGCATGGCCTGACCATCCTACCTTTCCTTTCCGGCGAGCGCAGCCTGGGCTGGCACGCCGACGCTCGCGCCACGATCTCGGGCATCAACGTTCGCACCACGCCTCTCGATATCCTGCGGGCTGGCGTAGAGAGCGTCGCCTACCAGCTCAACGCCGTCTACGAGCGTATCAGCACGACCCTTGCCCGCACTGAGCCGGTTCCTATGATTATCGGCAGCGGCGGCGCGCTGAATGGCTCTTCCTCACTGCGGCAGGTCATTGCCGACACACTCGGTGCGCCCCTGCACCTCTCGCTCACGCACGAAGCCTCCGCTCGTGGCAATGCTCTACTCGCTCTGGAAACTCTCAAGATTTTGCCTGCTCTCGCGGACATTCCTCTTGATCTCGCTCCACCCCTTTTGCCCGACCTTGCACGCCACGTCCTCTATTTGCAGGGGGCGCAGCGCCAGATCAAACTCTACCATGCGCTTCTCGGCAATATGTGACCGGCTCGGAAGGGGATCTCCGTAGGGGCGCTGCCTGGGGGCTCGTCGGCGAACCTCTTCTAATGGGCAACGGCGGGTTAGCCCCAGGCAGCGCCCCTACGGATAAGAATGAAGGTCTGTCACAATTAGTTCCGGCGACTCGTGTAACATTACGCATGATATTTCAGGGTATAATAATCAAAAAGGGAGGTGCCGTTTATGCCGACAAGAGAAGGAAACACAAAACCCCATGTTGGCTTCATCGGCCTTGGCCATATGGGGAGCCATATGGCAACCCGCCTGCTCGACGCGGGTTATGCTTTGACCGTGTATGATAGAACCAGGGAGAGAACGCAGCCCTTCAGAGAACGCGGTGCGACTGTGGCGCAGACGCCGCGAGATGTAGCTGCTGGTTCAGAATTTACGCTCTCGTGTGTGACGAATGATGCCGCTCTCGATGAGATCATGTTTGGACGCGAAGGCGCGCTCTCCGTTGCCCGCCCCGGCGCGACCTATATCGACCTGAGCACCGTTTCCCCCGTGGAGTCGCGCAAAATCTATGGCGCGGCCAGAGAAAAACGGGCGGAAATGCTTGATGCGGCTGTCTCAGGCAGTGTGCCTCAGGTCGAATCCGGCGACCTGGTGATCTTCGTAGGTGGAGAGCAGCAGGTCTATGAGAAGTGCCAGCCTATCCTGCAGGTGCTGGGCCACAAGATATTTCATATGGGTGGCAACGGCATGGGTACTACTATGAAACTCGTTGTTAATACTCTGCTTGGTCTCAGCATCCAGGCTCTGGCCGAAGCCTTCTCCCTCGGCGAAAAGGCCGGGCTGGACAAGAAACAGCTTATCGAGGTGCTGGATCAGACTGCCGTGCTTTCCCCCTCGATCAGGAGCAAGCTGGAAAATGTCCAGAACGAGGTTTACCCGGTGAACTTCGCCCTTTCTCTGATGTACAAAGACTTTTCCTTGATCCTGCAGGAGGCGCATGAGCGTGAGGTTCCCATGCCTGCCACTGCCGCTGCTCACCAGATGTTCGCTGCTGCCAGCGCCGAGGGCGTCGCAGGCGATTTCTCCGCCATTGTTCACTTCATGGAGACCCTTTCTGGCATCGCTGCCCGTGCGGTACAGGAAGAGTAGTCCTGTCCTGCAGGACGTTCCGACTCGCTGAACGGGCGGATGCGGATGAAGCGCACATCCAGTGCCAGGGTTCGGCTGTCAGCGCGGAAGATGCCCGCCGTGGTTGCGCATGCAGGCGCAGCAGGACGAAGTTATTGCCCGGCACCTCGTCGAGAAGGACGCGCCTCCCCTGTGCGTTCTGTACAGCCGGTTGTGGCAGCATGCGACCGGCGTAACGACGGCTGGCCCTGGTGAAACGAGAGAGCAGCAGTCCCTGTTTGAGCCGCGACTGTGGCTTGATGCGCATCTGCGAGGAGAATTGGCGTGTAGGGGATGGCGTACATCAGGTGAAAATACTGATCGTGCAGAAAGGCTATAATCCGCGAGCGTAGCATGACAATCTGAACAAGGTAACGGAATCCTCTAGTGCGAAAAGACGCCTTTTCCCTTTTACAGACACGCTGTTTTATGAACAGGCGTTGCAGGCAAAACATCAACCAGGCCGACCCTGGCGGTCGGCCTGGTTGATGTTTTGCCTGCAACGGGTCAATCTACTGGCTCACTCCCCAACTTTCTTGATCGCCAGCACGACGTTTGAGCCGCCGGTGGCGCGCCCGCCGAGCAGGACGGCTGAGCCGTGGGTCGGGCGTGCCTGGTCCCGTACCAGGTTCAGCCCGTAGGTTGGGTCGAGTTGCTCGCAGTTGATGGTGGGTGGAATTGTATGATGTTGAAGCGCCAGCAGGGCCGTGATCATATCGAGAGGTCCGGCGGCTGAGTAAGCGTGGCCGATGCAGGTGCGCGGCACGCTGACGGGGAGCCGCTCTAGCTCGGAGCCGAAGGCCAGGCGCAGGGCCTCAGCCTCGCCCGCGTCTGAAGAGGGGAGGGCGCGTCCATCGGCGCTGAAGTAGGCAAGCTCCTGCGGGCCTATCTGCCCCTCTTGCAGCGCCAGTTTGATCGCCCTGGCATAGTGTTTGCCGCAGGCTGATGGCACTGTCATCCCATGCGCGTCGTTGGTCTGGCTATACCCAACAATTTCTCCATACATGCGTGCGCCTCGCCTGCGGGCGTGCTCGTAATCCTCCAGTATGCATATCCCCGCCCCTTCTGCCAGCACTGTGCCGCGTGCGCGCCGGTCGAACGGGCGATACATATCTGGATCATCTCCCAGCGCGCACTGGTCGCTATGTGCCATCGCGATGAGAACGGTAGGCTCTATTGGTTCATCGCAGCCGCCGGCGATGATCACTTCCGCCTCACCGCGCCGGATTGCTCGATAGGCCAGACCAAGCGCATCCAGCCCGCCGACGACATCATGTATCGCCGTCTTACTATATCCTTGCACATTATGACGGATGGAGACCTGTCCCGCGTTCGCTATTTGCAGCGCAGCGATTGCCGTGTAGGCGCTCATTGCCCGCGTCCCGCGCGTGAACATGGCCTGCATTTGCTGCATCACATAGCCATTGCCACCCAGAGCGCAGCCAATAACCGCCCCTACCTGTTCCATATCTTGTTCTTCCAGCGCCAGCCGTGCATCCTGCACCGCTTCCTGAGTCGCGGCCAGCGTAAACTGCGTGGAACGAGCTGTTCGGTTTACCAGCTTGCGCTCGATGTAATTTGTCGCCACAAAGTCAGATACCGCGCCCCCTACCTTGATGGGCAGGTCGTCAGTTGAGAAGCGTTGAATGTGGTCTATGCCTGAAATGCCGTTTGCGGTCGCCTCCCAGAAAGCTGGAGTGCCGATGCCATTGGGGGCTACAACTCCTAAGCCGGTGATGACCACTCGTCGTCCTGCTTGCTGTACCATGATTATCCTCACTGTTTCTGTCCTCTCATGAGAACCTACATGTGTGTATCAACCCACTCAGGACGAGCGAGCACAAGCGCTCCATTTACTCCTCCAAACCCACTGGAGTGTGTCAGTGCCACGTTGACAGTCGCATGGCGAGCTACGTTGGGCACGTAATCGAGATCGCAACGCGGGTCGGGTTGCTCCTGATTGATCGTCGGGTGGATCACCTGATGTTCTAAGGTCAGGGCAGTAGCAACTGCTTCAATCGCGCTTGATGCTCCCTGCGCATGGCCGATCAATGACTTTGTGGAGCTAATGGGAATGCGGGAGGCCCGCTCGCCGAAAAGGGCCTTGTAAGCCGACGTCTCCGCAACCTCGTTAGGGGGAGTCGAACTGCCATGCGAATTGATGTAATCAAGCTCTTCGTGCTTCACCCCTGCTTGCCGCAGGACTTGCTGCAGCAGTCGTTGGAGCGGCGCTCCATCCGGTGGGGGTGCGGTCATGTGATGTGCGTTAATGTTCGAGCTGAAACCGATAATCTCAGCGTAGATGCGCGCATTGCGTGCCAGCGCCAACTCGCGCTCCTCCAGCAGCAAGATCGCTGCTCCCTCGGCCATTACGAAGCCATCACGTAGGGCATCATATGGGCGCGATGCCCGCTCTGGCTCCTCATTGCGCGTGCTCAAAGCTCCAAGAATAGCGAATACGTTGATTCCTACCGCGCTGATGGCCGAATCGGCTCCTCCCGCCAGCACGCGATCAACGTAGCCCTCCTGAATAGCGCGGAAAGCCTCTCCAATGGCATCTCCTCCCGCCGCGCAGGCTGTCGCCAGTGACACACATGGGCCGTACAACTGGTGATGGACAGCGACCATGGTCGCGTAGGTGTGCGTCATCATTCGTGTAATGATGAGAGTGGCCTGTTCTTTCGCTTCCCGTGGAGGATGGTTGCCACTATCTGTCAGCTTCAACCAGGCCTGTTCCAGTTCATCGATTCCTGCCATTGCCGATCCCATATAGACCCCTGTGCGCTCTCGTTCTTCCTCGCTGAGTTTGTCTAGCAATCCCGCGTCTTCCAGCGCCATATTGGCGGAAGCAATGGAAAAATGGGTTGCACGATCCAGGTAGACAGATTCTTTTTCCGTCACTCCCAGCGCCACGGGGTCAAAATTGGGAACTTCTCCCGCAATCTGTACCGGCAGGCTGCTGGCATCGAAACGGGTAATACGGCGCACTCCCGAACGACCGGAAACGCAGGCGTCCCAGAACTGCTCTTTTCCTATGCCATTGGGTGCTATTACCCCCAATCCTGTAATCACTACTCGTCGATGCATGCTTTTCTCCTGAGACACAATCATTCGTCATTTTTCTACTGTTACAACGCTTCATAGCTTCTTTTTTAGTATCGCAGAAACTGACAGACTTCTCTATGAGTTTGCTCACATATCTCATCGGTAAAAGTGCTCATCTGCTGCGTGAGTTTGCTCACATCTTTGCGAACTACGGGGACAACATGCAGTGACAGTGTACAGGGGGAAAGAAAATGGGAGGGATGTGTGTACTCCACTTCACCCCTCCCGTTTTACCGGTTTACTTCATCGCCTCTTTTTAAGAACGGCTATCCTTGCGTTTCAGACCGATGCCCATGAGGATACTGAGCACGATGCAGATGACCACCAGTGCTCCCCACGACAGGAGAAGCCGATGGACAGCGTCGGTCTGACTATAAATTGAGAAGAGTGTTCCGTGGAAGGTGGGATCGCTGTTGAGCAGGCTATCGCCGCCCAGCTTATCGCTATGCAAGCCAATCGTCGTGCCGAGGGCCGCCATTGCCCAGCGCATGGGGAAGATCAAGGCTGGAATCTGTAAGGGCAGGTTTTTCAGCGGAATCTCGACGCCGGCGAAGATGAGCTGCGGGATCAGCAGGAACGGCAGCAAGCTGTTGGCGCTGTCCTCGTTGGCGGCGAAGGCCGAGGCCGCCAGGCCAATGAGCAGACCTGACAGTCCAACCAGCGCCAGTGTGATATAGGCTTCCAGCAGCACCGGTAAGATGATCCCCTGGTGCAGCGGCTCGAAAAGCTCCGTGATGAGCAGGAGCATGGCGCTCTGGAAGAGGGCCAGTACGCCCAGGATGAGGATTTTCGAGAGGATGTAAGGGGCAATACCCAGGTTCACTGTACGTTCCCGCCGGTAAATGGCGGCCTCTTTGACGATGGCACGGGTGCCATTGATACAGCCGAAGAGCACCGAGATGAACCCGACGATGAACAGGGCGCGCAACGCGTTGATGCTATTGCCCAGGACGATGAAGTCCTGCAATGCGCTGTTCAGATTGTTGCCTTTGGCCTTCACATACTGCTGTCCCGTCGCATTGGTTTGCAGGTACGTCTTTATTTGACTACAGTCTACTGTTGAGTTACTGGTCGTATTGAGGCCGATAAAGCCGGTCGGCGACTGGACAAGGCTGGTCGTGATGCGCGGAGCGCACTGCACCACATTGTTGGCATCGAAAACACCGGCTCCAACCTGAGAGCGGATGATGAGCATGAGGAGCAGGGCAATTAACGGGGCCTGTAAGAGCAGGATGACCAGGTTTGCCCGATCGTTGAGGAGCAACTCCAGGTTGCGTCGTGAGAGCAGGGCGAACTGCTTGAACGGGTTGCCGCGCTTCGGTCGCTTCAGTTGTTGTGGAGCGACCCTGGCAGCGCTGGCGCTGCTGGCACCGTTTGAGCCGACAGGGCCTTCGCGCAGTGGTGTGACAATGTATTCCTGGTATTCCGGGGAGGCGCGGAAGCGGGCTTCCGCCTCATCAGGAATGTTCGGATTCTCTTCGGTTGGCTCCAGGCTGCTATAGATTTCGGCGAAGTCGTTCTTGCCGAAGTAGGTTTTGGCCTGCTCGGGCGGGCCAAAGTAGGCCAGTTTGCCACCGGAACAGAGGAAGCAGACATAATCGCAGAATGTGATGTTGTTGGTGGCGTGGGTGACCAGCACGATGGTATGACCACGGTCTGCCAGGTTGCGCAGCAGGAACATCATCTTGCGATCCAGACCGGGGTCCAGGCCGGAAGTCGGCTCGTCGAGGAAGAAGACACTGGGGTTAGCCAGCAGTTCCAGGGCGATGGAGACACGTTTGCGCTGCCCGCCGGAGAGCTTCTTGACCAGCAGCTTGCGCCTGCGCGTCAGTTCCACTTCTTCCAGCACCTCTTTGATGCGCTGCTCGATCTGCTCTTCCGTGTAGTCACTGGGCAGGCGCATCTTGGCGGCGTAGTAGAGGGCGCGTTCGACAGTCAGGTCGCGGTGAACGATATCATCCTGCGGCACGTAGCCCAACTGCGTGCTGAAGGCGGCCAGATTCTTGTAGTAATCCTGTCCATTGTAGAGCACCTGCCCCTGCTGTGCCGGGCGCAGGCCGTTGAGGGCATCCATCAGGGTAGATTTGCCCGCGCCTGAGCCACCGACCAGGGCGACGAACTTACGCGGAGGGATAGCAACCGTGATATCGTTGAGCAGCGTAACGTTGTTATTGCCGAACTTGCGCAGGTGCAGCGCATCGATGCGAATCAAATTGCTTTCGTCGTACTGCTTCAGCTCGTTGCCTTCATAAATGAGTCGATAGGGGCCGATACGTATCTCATCGCCTGTCTTGAGCAACTTGTTGCTGACCAGTTCGGAGTTGACGTAGACATGGTTGGTGCTGTTCAAGTCGAGGACACGGTAGGCGGAGCCGTCGCGCACGAGCCTGGCATGGTGGCCTGAGACCTGTGGGTGGTTCAACACGACCATATTGTCCGGGCGCCGTCCGATGGTCAGTTCGGGCATATCCAGCCGGATGGGCTGCACCGGTGGCACTGCCTCTTGCTGAATGCCGGTTCCATCGTTGTAGGTGAGCGTGATGAGCGTGCCGTTCTCGTCGCCAATGCGGTAGATGTCGCCGCGTCGCAAGGGCTGCCTGTACTGCTCATCGCCGCGAATTTTGCGTCCTTGATAGAGCAGGCCGTTCAGTGTGTGCTGCCGGTCCGGGTGAGGGTGAATGATGAAGAACTGGTTGCCCTGTCGCACGATTTGCAAGTGACGACCGGAAACGATACGGTCATTGATGACGATATCATTGGATGCGTCGCGTCCGATGCTGATGACAGGCTTATCGAGCGGAAAAGTTTGCCGGAAGCCGTGGGCGTTGCTGCTTACCTCGATGGTAGGGATGCCTGTGGCCTGCGGGCGCGCAATGACCGTTTCCCCCGGTGATGCCATGTCCCCTTGTAGTGGCGAGGTGAAGAACGCTGGCTGTGGAGCGGAGAACACATTTGGCGCGGTTCCGCCCATCGGTATTCCTGCTGGCGGGGTCGGTATGGGTTGGGAAGGCTGCCTGGGTAGGGGTTGAAAGGGCTGTGGTGGTGTTTGAAATGGTTCCGAAGGCACTGTCGGGTTATACGTTGGTGGCAGGCCCGGTACAGATACCGGCCCCACTCGCTGCGGCGCATCCACGCGCACCTGAAAGCGAAAGGTGGTGTTGTCTCCCAGCCCGATCATCGCATTATCTTGAATAATAGCCTGGTCCACTCTTTGCTGGTTGACTGTGACGATATTCTGTGGAGCGATCTTCTCGATGATCCACGAACCATTGTTGTAGATCAGTCTGGCGTGGTTACGCGAGACTTTCAAATCATTCTCAATGATGATGTCATTGTTGGTGCCCCGCCCAATGGTCGTAATCGGCCTGGTGATTGAGTAGGTCTTCCCTGCCAGTGGCCCGCTCAGAAAGCTGATCGAGACCATGCCCGGCTCGTTTGCTGCTCCGTTCACACGCCATCTCCTCTGTGCTAGGTCCTGAAAATGATCAAGACGAAATAGTTGGGTTGCTTATACGTGAAGCATTATATGATAGAGTTGTTCAACTAGCAATACGCAATTTTTGTGAGTGATACAGGCTTTCAGGTTAGCCATCCCTCTTACCCTCCAGACCGGCTATTTTCCCCACAGGCCAGTCGCAGTCCCCACACAGGCAAGCCGCAAGGGCTGACCCTACTAAGACGCCCCCAACTACCCCCGCCATGCGCTCGCAGAGCGCGTCTCGTGTATAGTAGGGCCGCGACCCTTGCGATCGGCCTGCAAACTATGCCTGCATTGGCGCGGCCTCGCGATCGCTGTCGGAGGCGAAAGCCAGCATCAGGTGTGGCTTTGTGGCAACATACATGCCATTGATAGCCGAGTTGGCGGACATCGAAGAGCGCAGGAAGACTTTGTGGTAAACCTGATACATCGCTGCCGCCCGTGCTGCCTCTTCTGCTGTTAACTTGCTCGTCATATCTATCAGGTCGTTATTGCCCACCACCACATCGTTCAAGTCTTCAATGCCTGACACCACGTAGGTGAAGGCTGCAATCATTTCATCGTTATTCCTGTAGTCGTTGTGCGTCAACTGCTGTGCCTTCCAGAAGTACGACTCTTTGCCATTGTACTGTTGATACAGGCCAGAGACGATGACCATCAGCCGCAGATAGGCGTGACGATAACTCTCTTCGTAGAAGCTAATGGCCTGCTCTGGTGTGACTTCACCACGGACGAGGCTGGCAATACTCGCCGCTGCCAGCATCGCGCCATGTGTTGCCAGGTGTACGCCGGTAGAAAGCAGGGGATCAATGAAGCAGGCAGCGTCGCCAGCCAGGAAGTAGCCCGGTCCGGCAATTTTGTCGGCGATGTAGGAGTAATCCTGTTCCACGCCCATCTCTGTTGAGACCAGTTCGCCTGTTTTCACCAGATCGAGGAGCAGCGGGCATTCGTTGATGGCATCCATGTAGATCTGCTTCAGGTCGCCAATCTGCTCGCGTTTCTCTTTGAACGTGGTTTTGTGCAGCACCAGCCCGACGCTCATGGTACCGTCGTGTAGTGGGATGCCCCAGAGCCAGCCATCCGGTACGGAACCGACGGCGATAGCGCCGTTCGGTGCGAACTCCATGCGCCCGGCACCTTTCCAGTAACCCCAGATGGCGACATTCTGGAAGGCTTCGTGATAGTGGCGGTTCTTCAGATAGCGCATGGCCATGACGCCTGTACGTCCAGAGGCATCAACCAGGTAATCGAAGAAAGTTTCCCCACTCACTTTCTCGCCATCAGCCGTCTTTTGCACCCATGTCGCGCTTTTCGGTTGCTCACCTTCGAAGGTCAGGCTGCGAATCTCGGTATTCTCGAAGACCTTTACACCCTGGCTTTTTGCATGCTCAAGCAGCATGTGGTCGAATTCGGAACGGATCACCTGAAAACTGTAGGGATGGCGCAGCTTAGAAAAATCCAGTATCCATGAATCCTGCCCCCATGCGAAGTAGCCTCCATCTTTGCGCTGGAAGCCGTGTGCCTCGATTTTCTCACGTGCGCCCATCAGATCCAGAATTTCCAGGCACGATGGCAGCAGCGATTCGCCGATGTGGTAGCGCGGAAATTGATCGCGTTCCACCAGGGTGACATCGATGCCCTCGCGAGCAAGCAGAGTGGCCACTGTTGATCCGGCAGGCCCTCCTCCAATTACTAATACAGTGGTAGATTTGTCCATGTTGCCTCCTTAATAGCGTGGACGGAATGCCATCCCTCGGTCGCGGATGGCCTTAGCATAATACACCGGCGGGAACAGCCTGCGGGCAAAGCGAAATGCTCTTTTCTGTTCAACGCCCGGTTGTATTCGAACTGGCTCTCTGTTTTCTTCAAGTATGAGGTACGTACTATCAAGAGTCAAGTGAAAAGCTTCACAGTAATACTGCCGAGTGAAGCATTTCACACCTGGTTGCCCAAAAAAGCTTCGATTAAAGGCGTGACCTGCTGATCCTGCGCGTACATGAAAAAGCGGTCCCCACCTGCTAAAACGTGGTAGCCAGCACAATTTTGGAGGTGACTTGCCAGCCAGCGTGTCTTTGCTTCGGGTGAAAGAATATCATCAGCCCGGTTTATCAGCAGAATGGGCATGTTCAGGTCGACGAGGCGGTTACGCATATCGAAGTAGTGGATGACGGGCAGCACGGAAAACTTGTAAACGCGGGGCCAGAGTTCGATCTTGCGGAACTGCTCTTCGATCAAGGAGCGTGGTAAGCGCGTCACCTGCTCCTGCGTATCGCCGTTGTTTTGAACGGCTTCCGAGTGAGTAATATAGTTGACGACGGTGTTGCGTATCACCCGTGCGGGAACGATGCGTTCAACGGGCAGGCGCACGTACAGTTCATGCAGCAGCCAGATGAAAGGATGGGGGGCGATCTGGTAGTCCGCCGCCTGCGCGATGATGGTCAGCGAGCGGCAGCGTTGCGGGTAGCGCGCAGCAAACTCGAACAGGACCATAGCGGCGTCGCCATGCGCGACAAAATCGGCCCGTTCCGCGTTCAGGCTGTCGAGGGTGCGGCGCAGCTCCTCTGCTCGCTCCGGCAGACTCACGAAACGCGAGCGTGCCTCATGCCGGCGATACATGAGTACGCGCCGCGATTGACTGAAATGGCGTATCTGCCGCGCGTAGACAAACTCAAGGTGCTCAAGAATCGGCACAAAGACGAGCGGCATATCGTCTCTCTGCCCACCCCCGATCCCGATATCGATATCGATGACCTGCATATCGACTCCACCGACTTCCCTGCGCTGCCACAGGGACTCAATATACTGCACATCCTCGTGAAATGTCGCCTCGTCAACAAACGGCATGACCTGCGTACTCGCGCTCATAGCTTTTCTCCTCATATTTGCTTACCTGCTCGTCCCCCTGAGATGTAGTATAGTATACACGACAATATGCAGTAAACGTATGTTATGGGAGGATGTCGCTTTGCAGGAAATCGAAAATCATACCAGCATCGTCAATCGCTGGATTGAGGCGTTCAATACACACAACGTCCCGGCTCTCGTCTCGCTCTACACGGAGGACGCGGAGCTATTTGATAGCGGGATGAAACGGCCCCGGCACGGGCGCGGCGAAATCGAAGTGTGGTTTTGCACGCGCTTTCGCACCATGCCCACCATTGTCTACTCGCCCTCCGGTCAGCTTTTTTCAGAGAAGCAGGCAGCCGTTACCTGGACAGCTTCTGGTCGCACGCCGCGCCTGCTCGGCCTGCCGTTCTTCTCCCACCCCTTTCAGGTCGATGGTGTCAGCGTCTTTACCTTCCGCGACAGCCTGATCCAGCAGCAGCGCGGCTACTATGACCACCTCTCCGTCATCGAGCGCGTCCTGCCGCCGCTCAAGCTGCTGCCCGCCCGGCTGTAAGTGTGGAAATGAACAGCGTCCTGTGCCAGTGGCGCCGTCATCTTTGCCCGTAAAAAAACTGCTAAAAAAGTGTGTTCGCAGCGTTTCCATTGCAAGAAGAGCAGTTTATAGTGCAAAATTGAGAGAAATCAAGCGACCTGTAAGGAGATTGAGAGGACGCGCATGGCAAACCAGCAGGAAATCGAAGAGACCTATGATTTTATGGATGAGATTTTTCGGGTGAGTTTTGGCGAACATGCCGACCTTACCTGTGCTATGTTCAATGGTGATTTCTCGAAGATGCTGGCCCAGGCGCAGCGGGATAAACACGAGTATATTCTCCAGGGGATCGGTTTCAAGCCGGGCTTTCGCGTGCTTGATATCGGCAGCGGGTTTGGACCCATGCTCAAGGCGAGGAGCGGGGAGGGCATGCCACTGGCCTGACGTTATCCAGGAGGCAGGCGGAGGTATGCAAACGGGCAGGGTTGGAAGCTCATGTCAAGGACTGGAAAGAGGTCACTGTCGGCACCTTCGGTACGTTTGAGGCGGCCAGCAGCGTATGGTCTTCCAGAAAAAGCAGTCAGCAGAAGGAGGTCAGTCTATGGAGCTTGCCCATCGCAGCTTCGAGGCCTAACCTGCGGTGAAGGCCGTCTTGCTCATCATGCTATTTCATAACATCTTCATGCCTTTGCACAGCAAGCAGTGAAACGGCACATGGGGAATGTGCGTGTAGAATGCAGTAAACGATTACTGTTGTTGCGGAAAGGCACTAATTTAAATGGTAAAGCGCCACTGTACAAAATCTATCGTTTTCTGTAAAGCGCAAATAGAATATCCTGGTGCTGCTGCCGCCTGCCAGGCCGTTCGGCTGGCGAGTGTGACTGTGGGGCCAGGGATGTTCTGGTAAGGAGCGAAGATGTATATCCTCGGCATCAATGCGGTCTATCATGATTCTGCCGCGTGTCTCGTGGAGGATGGGCGTGTCATTGCGGCGGCTGAGGAGGAGCGCTTCACCCATGTCAAGCATGGGAAACGCCCCATACCCTTCTCGACCTACGAAATGCCCTTTCATGCTGTTGATTACTGTTTGCGCGAGGCAGGGATTGCCCTTGTCGATGTTGATGCCATAGCCTATTCCTATAACCCCTACCTGCTGCTAGGCAGGCACGCCGACGATGCGATGCTGACATTGCCGTTAGAGCCAACAAAGTATCCAACGCCGCAGGAGTGGGAAGCGGCGTGGGACCCGCTGTTCCTCTCTTCGATTGTCAACGCGCCCCGGCACCTGGTCGGCGGCGTGCCGCACCACCTGCGGGAACGTTTCCGTGGGGTGAAGTCGACCGGCTCATTTCAGTGGCACTTTGTCGAGCACCACGTTGCTCATGCCGCCAGCGCCTTTCTCGCCTCGCCCTTCGAGCGCGCCGCTGTGCTCACGCTGGATGGACGAGGCGAGCGGGCCACGACCAGCTACAGCCTGGGTCGGGATAATCAGCTCTCCATGATAGGTGAGGTGCATTTCCCCCACTCGCTCGGCATCCTGTACGAAAAGATTACCGAATACCTGGGATTCCTGCATTCCTCGGACGAATATAAGGTCATGGCGCTGGCCTCTTTCGGCAGGCCGCGTTACCTCAACGAGTTTCGCGACATTATTGCTCCCGGCACAGAGGGCCAGTACACCATCGGGCCGTTGCGCCTGGAGGAGCGCTTTGGTCCGCCGCGCCGCAGAGGAGGGGACCTGGAGCAGCGCCATTACGATATTGCCCGCTCATTGCAGGTCGCGCTGGAAGAGACGGTGCTGGACATCGTCTCCTGGCTGCACGAGGCGAGCGGCGAGGAAAATCTCTGTCTGGCCGGTGGCGTTGCGCTCAACTGTGTCATGAATGCGCGCATTCGTGATGCCGCGCTGTTTCGCCGCGTCTGGGTGCAGCCCGCCGCCGGTGATGCTGGAACCGCGCTTGGGGCAGCGCTCTGGCTCGATGCGCGCCTGCGCGAGGAGCGTGGAGATTGTGGGCGTCGTTATCGTATGGATCACGCCTATCTTGGCCCGTCCTATAGCGATGAGGAGATAGAAAACTTCTTGCGCTGGTCAAAATTGTCCTATCGCCGTCTGGAAAACGTTCCGGAAGCCGTGGCCGATTTGCTGGTGCAGGATAAGGTGATTGGCTGGTTCCAGAACCGCATGGAGTTTGGCCCGCGCGCGCTGGGAGCGCGTTCCATCCTGGCCTCTCCCCTGCATGCCTCCATGCAGGCCCGGCTCAATGAGATCAAAGACCGTGAGGATTTTCGGCCCGTCGCGCCCGTCGTGCTGGAGGAAGAGGCTGGCAATTGGTTTGCCGAAGCAGACGTCTCCCCGTTCATGCTCTTTGTGTATGATGTGCTGCCGGAGAAGGCCGATCTTATTCCCTCCGTGCGCCATGTGGATGGCACGGCTCGTATCCAGACGATCAGGCGCGAGCAGCACCCGTTGTATTACGATCTGATTTCCGCGTTCGCGGCACGAACCGGCGTGCCGGTGCTGGTTAACACCTCCTTCAACACGCGGGGCGAACCCATCGTCTGTTCCCCGCGTGATGCCGTCGAGTGTTTCTGGACCTCGCCGCTGGACGCGCTGGTCATTGGCTCATTTTTACTGGAGAAGCCACAGGTAGGAGGCGCATGAGCTATCGGGTTTCGGTAGTGGTACCTACATATAAACGACCTGAAATGCTGGCGTGCTGTCTCAATGCGCTGGCGCAACAGGATATTGACCCGGCCAGCTACGAGGTGATCGTCGTCGATGACGCCGCCTGTGAGGAAACCCGGCGTCAGGTCGAGGGGCTGGCGCGGCGTTTCATGAACGCTTGTGGCCCATCCCTGCGCTATGTCGCCGTTCAGGGCAAGCATGGCCCGGCGGTCGCGCGCAATACCGGCTGGCGTGTCGCACAGGGCGAGATTATCGCCTTTACTGATGATGATTGTATTCCGCAGCCATACTGGCTGCGCATGGGGACGGCTGCCTTTGTTGAGGGCGTCACAGGGGTATCCGGCAAAGTCATCGTGCCGCTGCCAGAGATGCCCACCGATTACGAACGCAATGCCGCCCGCCTGGCCTACTCGGAGTTCGTCACTGCCAACTGCTTCTATCGCCGTAGCGCGCTGGAAGCTGTTGGTGGCTTTGATGAACGCTTCACGATGGCCTGGCGCGAGGATAGCGATCTCTTCTTTCGCCTGCTCAAAGAGGGTGGCAAGCTGCTCTCTGTTCCCGAGGCCGTTGTTGTCCATCCGGTACGCCCGGCGCGCTGGGGTATCAGCCTGAGCCAGCAGCGAAAGAGCATGTTTAACGCTTTGTTGTATAAAAAGCACCCGCTGCTCTACCAGCGCAGAATTCAGGCGCACCCGCCCTGGCACTACTACGGCATCGTCGCCTCTGCGCTGCTCGCGGTAAGCGGCTGGATGCTGGGTGCGCAATCATTCGCGCTGGGTGCGGCTCTGGCATGGGTGCTGCTGATGGGCTGGTTCTGCCAGTTACGGCTGCGGCACACGTCACATCTTCCTCGTCACGTCGTCGAGATAATTGTGACTTCGCTGCTCATCCCGCCCCTGTCGATCTACTGGCGCATTTTCGGCGCGCTCAAGTTCCGCGTCTTTTTCTTTTGAGATTGAGGAATACAGCTATGCAGCTTCCGACATATGTGCAGATAGAGCCGGTCGGGCAGTGCAACTTGCGCTGCCAGATGTGCTCGATCCAGTTCCGGCAGGATGGTCCGCCGTATGGGCCGCCGGCCTTCATGGCCTTTGAGACGTTCATACGCCTCGTTGACCAGTTTTCGGGTCTGCGCGAACTGCATCTGCAGGGGCTGGGCGAGCCGATGATGCATCCTCGCTTCTTCGATATGGTGGAGTACGCTGCCGGGAAAGGTGCGCGCGTCACCACCAACTCGAACCTGACGCTGCTGAACGATCGGCGCGCCGAACGCTGCGTCACCAGCGGCCTGGATTGCCTGCATGTCTCGCTGGATGGCGCGACCGCCGCGACGTATGAGCGCATTCGCAAGCGCGCCCACTTCGAACGCGTGGTGGCGAATATCGAGCGGCTGCTGGCGGCGCGGGAGCGGTTGGGAAGCGCGAGGCCGCGTTTGCGTCTTGTTATGGTCATCATGCGGCAAAACCTGCACGAACTGCCCGACCTCGTCCGGTTGGCTCACCGCTGGTCGGCGGAGGAGTTGTTTGTGCAGCATCTTTGTCACGATTTTGGAGAGGAGAGCCTGCCTGCGCAGTATCGCCCTATGCGCGATTTTGTGCGGGAGCAGACGTTGTTGGAGGAAGACCTTACGCGCATCGAGCACTATTTCGCGGAAGCACGAGACCTGGCGCGCGCGCTCGATCTAAGGCTGCGCCTGCCACGCCCGCGCCCGCGCCTCTATGCGCCAGACACGCCCGGCAGGGAACGCTGTGAGTGGCCGTGGAGCGGGGCCTATATCAGCTACCAGGGCTATGCTATGCCTTGCTGTATGGTCTCTACGCCGGATCGCGTGCATTTCGGCAACATGGCTGAGCAGGGTGTCGCGGCAACCTGGGACAGTCCCCACTTCCAGGCCTTTCGCGACCGGCTCGCCTCTGCTGAGCCTCCGGAAATTTGCCGTTCATGTGCTCTCTATACTGGTACATTTTAGATTCTTCGCTGCGCTCAGCATGACATGGTTGGTTATATCACAGGATTGGTCTTCTGAGTGCAGCGAAGAATGTGAATAGTTTGGAATGAGAGGGAAGCTATGGAAGAACCGGAAATCCTGACAAATCCAGTTGCTCCTGAACATAAAGATGCTGATTGGGCGGAGGCTGTCACGTTTTTGCTTCCGGCTGTCGATAATCAGCAGCAAGAGCCTGGATGGTTAGCTGATGATGCAGCTTTAGACAGGAGTAATAGTCCGCACATTCCCCAGAGTCCAATAAATCGGAGGATATCTTTGACTCCATTGCCTGAAACGCTTCTTTCCGTGCTGGAGGCTCCTGTTTCCCTCGAAGAGGAGAAACGTTCTGAACTCTCCCTTTCCGACCTTCCTACGGGCATGTGGCCGCTGCATGTCGACGCTTTCACCGCTCGCATCCTGCTTGAATTGCAAGGGCCGTCGCTAGGTCTGTGGCGGGCAGCGGAGATAGCGGCCCTGTGTGAGCAGACCTTTGAGCGACCCATTCTGGATGTCGGCTGTGGCGATGGGCTGGTGACATCAATGGCGCTTTCCGTAGTCGATGTGGGGCTGGACCCGGATGCACACACACTGGAACGAACCGCGCGGCTGGGCCTCTATGAGCAGTTTGAATGCGTACCAGTGGAGGAGGCGCGCCTGGAAGAAGAGAGCTTCGCCACTGTTGTAAGCAACTCCGTGCTCGAACATCTGCCGCATGTGGACGAGGCTCTGGCTGCCATAGCGCGAATGCTGCTGCCCGGCGGCAAGCTCATTCTCACGGCTCCCACCGAGTCCTTTAGCAAATGGCTGGCGCTGCCTATAGAGAAGTATGCCGCCTGGCGCAATCGCCGTCTCTGCCATCTCAATCTCTGGTCGATTGAGGAGTGGCGGCAGCACCTCGAAAAGGCCGGGTTTGAGGTAGAGCTTGTGCGTCCCTATATGCGGCGCGAGCTGGTGATGCTCTGGGATGCTCTGGAACTGCTGCAACAACTCTATATTGGTCATTACCGCCTGTTCAGCCTGTTGTGGCGTCGCCTTCCACACCGGCTGCTCGATTGGCTCGCACAGCAACTTACCCGCCTGGATCTTTCCGCAAAAGCACCCGGTGGTGGTCGCCTGATTGTCGCGCGTAAGCGTCCGTAACGGGCCAATGAAAACAACTCTATCATGGATGAAATGAATGTTATGAAAATGGTACGATGGGAGGATATATAGCTGTTATGGCAAGCGTGGATATTCTCTTGCCTACCTGTAATCGGCTCTCCTCACTCATTATGACCCTGGCGGGGGTAGCGGGGCAGACGCTGTGTGATCTGCATGTGATTGTGGCCGATCAGAGCGAGCAGCCTGTGGAGCATGAACAGGTGGTGCAGACGCTGAGGCGCGTGATCGAGGTGCGCGGCGGCTCCGTGGAGTGGCATACGCGCCCGCAGATGCACGGTATTGCGGAGCAGCGAGATTTTTTGCTCAGGCGAGCCAGCGCCGACGCCGTGCTCTACCTGGACGACGATGTGCTCGTGGAGCCGTGGGTAGTCGAGAAACTGCTGGATACGCTGCGCTCGCAAAACTGCGCCTTCGTTGGAGCTTTTCCCGCCGGATTATCGCATCGCTATGATGTGCGCCCGCAGCAGCAGATTGTGGATTTCTGGGATGGGCCGGTGCAGCCGGAGGTGGTCAACCCTGGCACGAGAGAGTGGGAACGCTGGCAGTTGCACCGGGCCGCCAATCTCTACCATGCCAGCCTGCGACTCGCCCCCGGCGAATTTCGGCTCTATAAAGTCGCCTGGGTCGCTTCCTGCATCCTCTATGACCGGCGGAAGCTCGTAGATGTGGGTGGCTTCAGCTTCTGGCCGCGCCTGCCGCGTTATCATTCAGGTGAGGAGGTGCTGGTGCAGAACCTGCTGATGCGGCGCTGGGGCGGTTGCGCCCTCATGCCTTCCGGCACCTACTACTCTCAGGTGCCGACGACGGTGCTGAACGATGTGGGGACGGTTGATGGGCACGCGCTAGACCTGCTGCCGGAGATGGTGGCGCGTTATGCTCCTGGCACGTCCGCGTCGTATCTGGAAACGCGGGCGCGTTGATGTCTTCCACGTTCTCTGACCCTTTTAGCCCCGGTCTGCTGACGCGTCTGCCGGAGGCGCCGCGCAAGGTGGCCCTCCTGCGCGCCTCACGTATCGGCGATTTTCTCTGTACGGTCCCGGCCTTCCGCGCCTTGCGGGCCGCGCTGCCGGAGGCCGCAATTACCATCATTACCCTGCCCATGCTGCGCGATCTCGCCGTGCGTTCGCCCTACTTCGATCAATTTGCCTCCTTTCCCGGCTTTCCCGGCATTGCCGAGCAACTTTTTGAGGCGCGTCGCACGCTTGACTTTCTGCGCCGGATGCAGGATGAGCATTTCGATCTCGCGCTCCAGTTGCAGGGGTCGGGCGTCCACTCCAATCCCTTTATGTTGCTGCTCGGGGCGCGTTTCACCGCTGGTTTTGTGCGCCGGGGCGATGCGGCGGGCAGATTGGATGCCGCGCTGCCCGCTCCCGAAGGGGAACACGAGGTGCGGCGTATGCTGGCCTTGACGACCTTTCTGGGCGCCGAGCCGCGAGGTGAGCAGACCGAGTTTCCGCTCTGGCCTGAAGATCACATGGCGGCTCAGGTGCTGCTGACCGGTCTGCCACGTCCTCTGATCGGGCTGCATACCAGCGCCAGGGATGCCACGCGGCGCTGGCCCCTGGAGCGTTTCGCGGCGGTTGGGGCTGCTCTGGGTTACCAATTTGGCGGAGCCGTCGTGATTCTCGGTGAGGAGGAAGAAGGTGCCGCGGCAGAATATGTTGCCGGACAGATACGGGAAGCTGGTGGTATATGTATCAATCTGGCAGGCAAAACAACGCTGCCGGTGCTGGGCGCGGTCATCGCCCGGCTCGCTATCTTCATCACAAACGATACCGGTCCGGCTCATATTGCCTATGCGCTTGGCGTGCCGACTGTAACTATTGCCGGTGGGGGCAATCCCGATGCCTACCGCCCGCTGGTTAACGGACCATTCCGCTTTCTCGCTCAAGACGTTCCCTGCCGCCCGTGTGGCTATGCTACCTGCCCCATCGGCGCTCCCTGCCTTGAGGGCGTCACCGTCCGCTACGTTCTGGACGCGGCGCAGGAAGTTATGAATGGTGGGGCCTCATTATAAAACTGTTCTAAAAAGATGTGGATGTGGTGCCCGTAAGAGAGACATTGTGAAAAATTTATCCCGTTATGATGTTGTGCCGGGCGTGCGCAAAATCGCGGTTGTGCGCGCTAATGCTATCGGCGATTTTATCTTTTCCCTGCCCGCGCTGGAAGCTCTGCGCGCCGCCTATCCAGAGGCGGAGATTGTGTTGCTGGCAAAGGAGTGGCATGCCTGCTTCCTTCATGAGCGGCCCGGCCCGATTGACCGTGTCGTGGTTGTTCCGCCCTATGGAGGCGTAAGCGAAAATCCCGGCTATCCTGAAGACGCTGCTGAACTGGAAGCCTTCTTCTCGGCCATGCGGCGCGAGCACTTTGCTATTGCCATTCAGATGCACGGTGGTGGCCGCTACTCCAATCCCTTTACCCTGCGGCTCGGCGCTACTCTGACTATTGGTACGAAGACACCGGATGCGGTCGCGCCCGACCGCTGGATGCCCTATGTCTACTGGCAGCATGAGATTCTGCGCCACCTGGAACTCGTCTCGCTGGTCGGGGCCAGCCCGGTTATGCTGGAGCCAGAGCTGGCTGTCACGGGACGCGATCTAAACGAGGCGCTGGCGGCGGTGCCGGAGAGCGACAAACCGCTGGTCGCGCTTCATCCCGGCGCGGGTGATCCACGACGACGCTGGTCGCCGGAAAAATTTGCCGCCGTGGGCGATGTGCTGACCAGAAGGGGTGCGCGTGTGGTTGTCGTCGGCACGCGCGATGAGCAGGATATTGATGATGCTGTGGTGAGTAGCATGAAGACAGAGGCGCAAAACCTGTGTGGCCGTCTTTCACTGGGGGGCCTTGTTGGCCTGCTCAGTCGCTGCCGTGTGGTCATCTCGAACGACTCCGGCCCGCTGCACCTCGCCCGTGCGGTTGGGGTAGCCACCGTAGGTCTCTACTGGTGTTTCAACCTCGTCAATGCGGGGCCGATCACGCGCACGCGCCATCGCTCCGCCCATTCCTGGCGGCTTGAGTGCCCCGTCTGTGGTCTCAACTGCATGTACCACAACTGCGGCCACCACGTCCCCTTCATCGACGATATTCCCACCGGCGAAGTGATCTCTGCGGCGCTTGACCTGTTTTGCGATCAACCATGATGATGGGCGGACCGACCACTGCTCCCAGGCCGCTTTCGGGGTTGCGGGCGGGCCACCCGTCAGGGGTGGCCCTACTTAATATACGATGGCCTGCCCGCTTCGCGGCGAGCGTCGGTTCGCAGAGCGACTTCGTATATAGTAGGGCCGACCCTGGCGCTTGCCTTACCTGGGGGCGTGTCGGCCTGCGGCGGTTCTACCGGACCTATGTGCCGGACGCAGTCTCCGCTTCCGGTTCGCTTACAGAAGGTGGCGTTTGCAGCACGTGGGGCTGGGCGACCAGCATCCAGACAAAGTAGATGAGGCCGAGGGCGAACATGACCAGGGAGTAGATCCACGGAGAGGCGAAGGAGGCGTCGCGGAAGATGGCAAGTTCAAAGAGCAGCCAGAGCAGCGCGAGCGCGATGATGGGCCACTCGAAGGCGCCGAGGCTGAAGCCGTGCGTCTGTGGCAGTTTGCGCCGGGCGTAGATGTAGAGAATCACCGTTGCCAGGTAGATGATGGCGGGCAGCAGCGTGGCCGCGCTGAAGAGGTTGGTCAGCGCGTTAGGCTGCGTCGCGAAGATGGCGAGCACCACTTCGATCAGCAAGCCGTTGAGCACAGTGGAAGCGACGGGCGTGCCGGTGCCGCGATTGATTTGCCGGAAGAGCGGGTAACCGGGGAAGCGCTGGTCACGCGACATGGCCCAGGTCAGGCGCGTGGCCGTGATGAAGATGACCAGCCCGCAGGCGAAGATGGAGAACGTGACCAGCACCAGGAAGATGTCACCTACCACAGTGCCGAGCGTCTGCGTCACGATATCGGCCACCGGCGTTGCCGAGGCCGAGAGCTTTGTAATATTGCTGGATGCCAGGTTGAGCGCGATCAAGAAGGCGAAACCGACCACGCCGCTGATCACGACCGATGACCACATAGCAACGGGTACGACCCGGTGCGCGTCCTGCGTCTCTTCCGCCAGATTTGCCGCTGCTTCAAAGCCGACGATGGTGAAGGCACCGAGCAGGAACGAGAGTATAAAAGGGCTGGCGTGCAGCAGCGTGCCGAAGCCGAAGTAGCCTTGCGAGGAGACGATGCCCGTGCTGAAGACATGATCGGGATGCAGCAGCCCGCGCACGGCTCCCACAATGATCAGCAGCAGCGTCAGTCCCACGATGCCGACTACTTCGGTACCGACGGCTGTATTGTTGATACGGGTTGACCAGCGCGTCGAGAAGATGATGAGCAGGGCCTGCAGGAGCACGACAATGGCTGTTGCCAGCCAGGCGCTGAAGGGGGTCGATGGATAATTGAAGAGGCTGGGCAGCACCGTCGACGCCACGGCGTAATCCACCGCGACCACGTCGACCACCAGGAAGATGAAGGAGACCCAGCCGACGAGCCAGCCGATTTTCGGATTGGCCAGGCGTGAGACCCACTGGTATGAGTAGCCCGCGAGGGGCATGCGCGAGGCCAGCGCCGCGAAGACCAGCGAGACAAACAACTGGCCAACGATGACCAGCGGCCATGTCCAGACGCCCAGCGGCCCACCCCAGTTCAAAACTGAACCATAGGTTGTGAAAATGCCCGTAGTAATAGAAATGAAGGAGAACCCGACGGCAAACGAGGCAAATCGCTTCAGTTCGCGCCTGAACTCCTGCCGGTATCCAAATCGCTCCAGACTCGGTTCGGCAGGACTGCCTGAAGTATTCTCAGTCAGGGCCATGCTGCAAGCTCCTTTCCGTATGATAGCGGAATAACTGCGGGGACAATATGCTGTCGAAGAGCCACGCGGGTATATGTAAATTCTAACCCGTCAGTTATAGCAAGTCAATGGCTGAGAGATTCTTTGATATGCATTGAAAAAGGAAACGCCAGCACCCTGTCAGACGTGGGAGAAGGTCTCGGCCACTATAAAACTGGTGTATGAGGGGCGCGCGCAATCTACGCGGTTATCACCTCGCCATTTCTCTCTCCGGGTCCGCGTGACGTCCTGAACTGCCCTGTATCTCCCTCACAGGTTAAGAAGGCAGGGAAAAAATAGTATTTATCTCCTACTGCCTGGTTTCTATGTTCCTCACATGCATGAGTATCGATCTACTCTATTAGAGGGGGAGAAAAATAGGTACTTCTAACTATCCGGTTAGCTAATGAGGAGCTGTATGGGGAATCAGCCGGTTCCATCAAAGCAACAGGCAGGTGATACAGGTTTTTTGTCTGAGAAGAGGGAACCTATGACGTCCACATCGTCGCTGGTCACGTCGTTGCGGGCAACTATGGTCGCTCCTGAAAAAAGGCGGGTGGTCATCCCTGGTGCGCCAGGACGAAGTCGACAAAATCCGACGGCGAGGATGATGGCGCCACCCCTGCGCGTCGGCATTGTGCTGGCAACACTCGTGCTTTTGCTGGCTATGACACTCGTTTCGTTTGTGCCGCTTGGTGCGGGGCAGGGAAGCTTTATCCTCTTTTCCCGTGTGAGGAGCTGGGTGCGGTCGCAACAGATAGACTGGGCGGTACAGGCACAGGTAGCGCCAACTTCCCCGGCAGCAGTGGTACCAACTGCTGCCTTTGCTCCTGTCACTGTGACGTTACCAAAAAGTCAGTATGTAGCGATGGCCGAGCAGGATGCTATTGCCGCAGGAATACCGCCAACGTATTTTGTACGGCAAATTGAGCTGGAAAGCGGCTTTAATCCAAACGCCCATTCCCCTGCCGGAGCGGAAGGCATTGCACAATTTATGCCCTCTACCGCCGCCGGTCTTGGCATCAATCCCTGGGATCCTGTCGCTTCGTTGCAGGCGGCTGCGCGTATGATGGCCTCTTATACGCAAGAGTTTGGAGGAGATTATGCCAAAGCGCTGGCCTCCTACAATAGCGGATCGGCCACTGTCAAATACGCCATCGCCACCTGCGGCGCAAACTGGATCAGTTGCCTGCCCGCGCAGACACAGGAGTATATCGCGATTATCATGGGAGGGTAAAAAAGTCCTTTTGTGTTGGGAGACACAAGGGAAAGCAACCGCACAGGCGTTTATTGTAAGCAAGGAAATACAGAACAGCGCAGGTCGTTTTGGGACCGATTGCGATCTGTGTTTCTTAGCACTCACTATACTGAAGGAAAGACCTGCCGGTTGCCATTCAAAAATTGGTATAACGTGAACCATTCTGACACATTGACGGTTGAGTTTTCTTTGTTAGAATGGACGAAGATAGTTTTAATAGTATTTGTAGTGCAGCAAAGGAAGTTGTTCATGTCAGTAAAGAGAAAAAGTATCGTAGTAAGCTTTGTTGCGCTGCTGAGCGTCATTGCTGGAGTAATCGGACTGGTTCCCTCATTGAATGCCCAGAATGTTGCTCATGCCGCGACAGCACAGCCCGCGCAGGTACACGCCGCTACGGCTGCTAATGGCCCCTACACAGTGCAGGGCAACAAGATACTGGATGCCAACGGCAACCCGTATCTCATTCATGGTGTCGGACGTGACGGCCTGGAGTACGACTGTAATGGCGATAACTACCTTACTCCCACGTACCTGCAGTACATGGGGGCAGGAACCAATAACGCCAGCGGCGTTTACTGGTATGCAAATACCGTGCGCCTGCCTCTGTCCGAGGGTTTCTGGCTTCATGGGGCTGCGAATCGCAATTGCACCGCGTCAGGCTATCAGGCGCTTGTGAGTAAAGTTGTAGGTTACATAACCGCCCTGCACATGAATGTGATGCTCGACCTGCAGTGGACCGATGCTGGTGGGCAGTCAGGTGACGGCGGTGGTCCGTGGGCGCTGGCCGATAGCGACAGCGTCACCTTCTGGCAGCAGGTAGCTACCGCCTACAAGAATAACCCCGATGTGATGTTTGAAATCTTTAACGAGCCACATCCCGCCAGCTGGTCCTGCTGGCTGAATGGCTGCCCTGTCACCAAGGATACCAGTTACTCCAACGACTGTGGCTGCACGAAGACTGTCGCCTATACCGGTGTCGGTATGCAGGCACTGGTCAATGCCGTGCGCGGTACAGGCGCGAACAATCTGGTGATTGTGGGTGGTATGAACTGGGCCTTCGATCTGAGTCAGGTGCCAACATATACTGTTACTGGCGGCAACGTGGTTTATGATACCCATCCTTACAATTACTCTGATAAACAGCCGGGTACATGGTCCGCTGCTTTCGGCAATATCAGCCAGACCTATCCGGTAGTATCGGCAGAAAGCGGCGAGTATGACTGCGGTATCGGTTTCATGAGCCAGCTACTCAACTATCTGGAAAGTCATAATATCGGTTGGATTGGCTGGGCATGGGTGTTGCAGGGGCAGCCCTGTACCTATCCGCAGCTCATTATGGATTATAACGGCACTCCTGCCCAGAATATGGGCTATCTGATCTACCAGCAATTGCGTACAGATGCGGGCCAGTCGGTGCAGCCCGCTCCGCCGATCAGCAAGAACTGGTACTTCGCCGAAGGTCGCGTTGGCGCGGGCTTCAACGAATACCTGAGCCTGGGCAATCCTGACCCGCTCAACAGTTGCAATGTACAACTGAAATACCTGATTGAAGGTGGATCACCAAAGCTAGTAAATCTCACCATACCTCCTGCCAGCCGTGTCTCTGAATCAGTTGTTCACGATCTCGGCCTGGCATCGCCGAGTTCGACTCCCGCTTACTCGGTTTCAACGGTTGTCACGGTTACCGGTGGGTGTAATGGTATCGTAGCCGAACGTCCCATTTACTTCAACTATCATGGCATCAATAGTGGTGACGATGTAATGGGCGCTACCAGCCTGGGAACGACTTTCTACTTCGGTGATGTTCCTTCTGGTAGCGGCTATACCTCGTACCTCACGATTTTGAATCCACAAAACACTGTTGCCACTGTCACTGCCCACTATTATGCCGGTGGAAAGCAGGTTGGAACGCAGTCGGTGCAAGTCCCGGCGCAGGCACGTGGAACCATCGCTCCCGGCGCGATCTCGCTACCTACCCATACGACTGCCGTTGTCACATCTAATCAGCCTGTGCTCGTGGAGCGGCCCGATTACTTCTCCAACATCAGCGCGGGCAGCGCGGGTACCATCTCGGGCGGCTCAGCGGTGGTAGGAGTACAGAATCTGGCGAATGACTGGCTCTTTGCCGAAGGCTTCACCGGAGACAGCAACCAGCCCGACTGGCAAGAATATCTGGTGATTGCCAATGTCGATCCCACGAATACACCCGCTGCTGTGACCATCACGTTGGAGCCTCCCGGTGGGGCTACCAAAGTATCGACGGTAACGGTTAACCCGATGAGCCAGTATATCTTCAATGTCAATCAGGCCATGCCGCTGAGTTCTGTTTCGGCAGATGTCTCTTCAACGGGAGCGAAGATTGTGGTAGAACGCGAGCAGTTCTTCCACTATAAGCATACCGTCAGTGCCAACAACGGCTTTACCATCGCTTCAAGTGGTGGCAACGATGTAATCGGCCAGCCCGGGCCTGCCAGTCAGACCATCTATACCTTTGCTGAAGGCTATACCGCTCCCGGCTTTAACGAGTGGCTGACCTTGCAGAATCCAACAGGTACCAGCGAGGCGATCTATATCACCCTGGTCAATCAGCTCGGCCAGGTCTATGCCGCGCCTGCTGTCGTGGTAGGAGCGCATAGCCGCTCTACCGTCGATATTACGCAGATGGTCTTACAAAACCTGTATTCACCCAGTAACCACGCGACTGCAGCCGTCTCGATGATTGTGCAGAGCTACGCTGCTGGAGCAGTCTTCGTCGCTGAGCGTCCGGAGTACTGGAACTACTCTGGCACCCAGGGCGGTGACGATGTAATCGGCTATTAAACTGATAGAGGCAATTCAGGCTATGGCCTGAATTGCCGTGTGGCCGCTGAATCGGCGATGTGCGCGACGAAGCGGCCCCTACAGTGCTTCCAGACCTCCTTTTCTTCTGAAGAAATCATAGAGAAGGGGAGGTCTTTCTGCTGTCTCCTGTCTGGATATCCCTGGCGTATATATGCTGGAGGGTAAACGATACAATCAGAGTGGATGTACTTAATGCCACATCTCCATGAGTTCCATGTGTTTTGCTTGACTCAATGCCTGAGCAAGATACCGGATGCTGCACGGTATTATAGTAATTTTAGATGAGAAATTCTTATAGAGGAGATATTTTTCTAAAAAGAGATGAAGTTATCTTAAGACTTCTATAGAAGATTAAATTCGCGAGAAAGGGAAGGGTCGCGATGTCATTGATGGCTGTATCACCGGAGAATCTGGGCCACTACTGCCTCCTGCGCCGTCTAGTTATGGAGGCATGTCGGGGGTCTATTTTGCGTATGATGCGCGCGAGCGGAGGGAGGTGGCGCTCAAGGTGGTAGACATGGAGCCGGATGACTGCGTACAGCGTTTTCAGCGCGAGGCAGATGCTCTGTGCTTGCTCAAACGTGAGCATATTTTGCTGATCTTCGATGCAGGTGAGCGGGATGGGCGGTTATATTTTACCATGCCCTATCTCCAGCATGGTAGTTTGCGCGAACGCTTAACAGGAAGCAGTCTGGACATAGAGGTCATGGAATGAATAAAAGGAAGAAAGCGTAATATCGATCAGTGTGGGATTGCTGGAGGTGCAGGGATACATGAATAACGCTACTGGATATGCAATTGGTAAAAGATTCTCTATAGCGGTTTCTTTTGCTTTGCCGCTGCTCGTGTTCGCAGATATGTTGGCCGCTTTTCTCTTACTTGACGCGGTATTGCCATTAAAATACTTGCAGTTTATTGACGCGCTCCTGACACGGCTGGGGCGCTGGCCAGCCGGGCCAGCATTGCTACTTTTTCCGGGCTGGGCGCTGTCTATTCCTGTACCGGGAGCGCACCTGACAGCACCGGCAACGCCTCCACGAATGCTTGCCTGGGGAGAGACCGGCTTGCTTTTGTGCACGTTCCTGGTTGTGTTTCTTGTCTATCTGCTGGCGTTGCGCTCTCTTCCCAGGCGTATCACGCCGCGCTATATCTTCTTCTCCACCCTGTTCATCGGACTTGTCTGCGTCACCATACCTGTGGTGACCTCGTCGGATGTCTTTTCCTACATCGCCTATGCTCGCATGGGCGTGATCTATCACCTGAACCCGCTCACTACGCTGCCTGTTCAGATACACTCTGATCCGGTCTATCAATATATCTACTGGACGAACCAGCCTTCTGCTTATGGCCCTGTCTGGGTTATCATTAGCGGCGCGTTGCAAATACTCGTGGATGCCTTTGGCTTTAAAGATATCGCTGCGATGATACTGGCGCTGCGGCTCTTCGGATTAGCCATGCATCTCGGCTCTACCATGCTCATCTGGTCGATTAGCGGTTATCTCATGGGCCGGAACGCGCCCTACCTGCGCGGGAAGCGACTCCTGCTGACGCTAGCCTTTGCCTGGAATCCCCTGCTCCTTTTTGAAGCCTGCGTTAATGCGCATAACGATGCCACCGTCCTGTTTCTCCTCTTGCTCACACTCTGGCTGATTGTGCGCAAATGGTCTTCTCAGAGGGGTGTTCCGACGGCAAACCTCTTGCTGGCTGCTGTTCTCTTCGCGCTGGCGACCTGCTTGAAGCTCAATATGGCCGTCTTGATTCCGGGCTTTTTCCTGTTTGTTTGCTTGCTGCCTCAGCGCTGGCGCAATATAGCAGGAACGGCCATAACCTATATGGGGGTGATTGTCGCGCTCTACCTGCCCTTCTGGCAGCGCGGAGCAGTGCTCAATGTGTTGCGCGTTAATCCCGGTACCTACCGCTCCGCAAATTCCCTGGCGGATTTTGCCACCCATTTAGACAGCAGCCTCGTGATCCTCTCAGGCCACAGGTTTACGAACACGCTCTACTTATCTACCCGCCACTTTTTCCACACGCTCAGTATTGCCATCTTCATCGGGCTTTTCGCACTACTCTGTGTGTGGGCAATTTACCGGTGGAGAGAGACGAGAACGCCATCGGGTCTGATTCGCTGGCTGGCCACGGCCTGGCTGTTCTACTGTCTGGTTGGCTCGCCGTGGTTCTGGCCCTGGTACATCGTCACCTTCTTCGGTCTCTATGCTCTCGTGGAGGCTACTACCGGTTCCGAACGTTCGCCCTTCCGTAATGTGGATGTTACCGGAGCTGTACGCCTCCTGGCTTTCAGCATGCTCTCGCTCTATTGCTTTGCCACCTGGGCAACGGACCATGTTTATATAGCTCACCTGTCTCTTTTTGTATGGTCATATCTCGGGGGTCTCTGGATATGGCTGCTGCCGTTGCTGGCACTTCGACTGGTACGCAGGCGCAAGCTGCCAGGTTTTCTCCCGTTTCCCAGGATGCTGGCACCGCCTGACAGAGAACAAACGCTTGTCTCTTGAAAGAACGTTTCTTCCCCACCTGCCTTTGTCCCTGTGCCGGAAGAAACAGTTCCCAGGGGATGAGACAAAACGTATTATCTTTAGCAGGAGTATAATAAGTAAGAGACGAAAGTGAAAGGGCAAGAGGATGAGATACCGTATGTTAGGAAAGGCTGGTTTCGAGGTACCCGTGGTAGGATTGGGTACGTGGCGAACCTTTGATGTGCGGGGAGAGGCTGCTGAGAAACGTGCGGGCGAGGTAGTGAACGCTGCCTTCTCGGTTGGCTCCACTTTTTTCGATTCCTCGCCCATGTATGGTGAGGCTGAGCGCGTGCTTAGGTTGGCGCTTGAGGGCAGGCGTGAGCACACACTGGTGGCAACCAAAATCTGGACGCCGGATGATCAGGTAGCGCAGTTGCAAATCGAGCAATCCCTCGCCTTTTTCGGTGGCTATATCGATCTCTACCAGATTCACAATCTGGTCGCCTGGCAGGAGCGGTTGGCGATGCTGGAACGTTTGAAAGAGGAGGGCAAGGTACGGGCCATCGGCGCAACGCATTATAGCAGCGCAGCCTTCCCTGAATTGCGGCGCGTGATGCTAACCGGGCGCATCAGTGCCATCCAGATTCCCTATAACCCGCTGGAGCGCGAGGTCGAGCGCGAGATTCTTCCCCTGGCAGCCGATCTCGGTTTAGGTGTGGTTGTCATGCGCCCCTTTGGTGAGGGGGAGCTTATGCGCCGCAAGCCCTCGCCTGCCGCCTTGCAGCCCCTGCACGCCTTCGGTGTTACCACCTGGGCGCAGGCACTGCTGAAGTGGATTTTGAGTGACCTGCGCTGCCAGGTAGCTATTCCCGCTACTTACGTGCCGCGTCATGTCATCGAGAACGCGGCAGCCAGTGAATTTCCCCTGTTCGGCGCTGACGAACGGGCATATGTCGCTCGCCTCGCCAGCGCCTGACCCTGGGCTTAATCCAGCGCACTCGTTATCGGCTTCTCTGTCAGGAAAGCAGCGACCCGTGCCGGGTCGAAGTCGGCAATACGAGCGGGACTGAGACCATCCAGCTCGGGAACCGGACGCCCGGCCAGTTGATCGGCCACGGCCCGCCCGACCGCTGGCGCGATGGCGAAGCCGTGGCCGGAGAAGCCGAGCGCAAGCGTCAGCCCCACTACTCCCGGTAATGGGCCGATGAAAGGAATATTGTCGAAGCTCTGTGCTTCCAGTCCGCACCATGCCCGCGCAACTTCTTGCTGGCCCACCTGGGGCAGGAGTTCGCACGCCGTCTGCCAGTTGCCCTGAATATGCGTCGGCAGCAGCGTATAGGAGCGCCGGTCAAGAGCAGGGATACCGAGCCAGCCGCCGCCAAGCAGGAACGCTCCATCATTCAACTGCTTGAGTGAGAGCGGGCGAGAGAGCGCGGAGAGCACGGGTCGCAAGCTGCCCGGCGTGCCGGGCGTCGAAAGTACCATTTGTAAGGCCCGCATGCGGATAGGCAGTTGCACGCCAATCGTTGCAGCCAGTTCGCTGCTCCACGCCCCTGCTGACAGCACGACCTGCTCGGCCCGCACATCACTGCGTTCCGTGCGCGCCCCCAGCACGCGCCCATTTTCCATAAGCAGTGAGGCGCAAGCTGTTCTCGCCCAGTAGTTAGCTCCATGCCGTTGTGCGGCACGAGCAAAGGCGCGCGTGGTCAGAGCCGGGTCGGCCTGCCCATCCGCCGGGCTGAAGCTGCCAGCCACCACGCGCTTGTTCAGGCCGGGTACGAGCGCCAGCGCCTCCTGCCTATCGAGCAGCCGCACATCGGCGAAGCCCAGTTCGTGCTGGTGCTGCACGTGCGCCGCCAGTTGCTCCGCCTCCTGCGCGCTCTCGGCCAGCAGCAAATTGCCGCCTTGCCGGTAATGCATGTTGGCCCCAAGCTCCTCTTCCAGCGTCGGCCAGCGCGCGATGGCCTCACTTGCCAGCCGTGCCTCGGCGGCGTGTCGCCCCTGCCGTCGCACGCCGCCCGCGCTCGCCCACGAGGCCGCAGGCTCGACGGCCACCTCCGCCCGCTCTATCAGCAGCACCTCGCGTCCCTGTCGCGCCACGTGGTACGCAATCGAACTCCCCATCACTCCTCCACCAATTACCAGAATCTCAGTATGTGTTGTGCTCATATTTGCGCTCTTTCCAGTGTTGTCGGTCGTCACAGTAAATATACTTGAGTATTATTATACGTCAATGAACACCGCATTGCGTGTCCGGGGGATGTGATATACTCCTCTCAGTAGCCTCAATTGCGTACATGCAGCGACGCTAGATGACAGGATAATATGAAAGGAAAGTGAAGGAAGTTATGGATCTGAAGAACAAGGGTGTTCTGGTGACGGGCGGTGCCTCCGGGCTGGGCGCGGCCTGCGTGCGCCTGATGAGCGAGTCGAGAGCGAAGGTGGTGATTGCCGACCTGAACAGCGAGCTGGGCAACGCGCTGGTCGGGGAACTGGGCGCTTCCGTCATATTTGTCAAGACCGATGTGGTGGATGAGGCCTCGGTACAGGGCACGATTGATGCGGCGCTTTCGACCTTCGGCAATCTGTCCGTGGCGATTAACTGCGCGGGCATTGGTGTGGCCGAGCGCGTGCTGGGCAAGAACGGACCGAGCCGCCTGGCCTCTTTCAATACAGTGATCCAGGTGAATCTGATCGGGACATTCAACGTGATTCGCCTGGTAGCGGCGGCGATGGCCGGGAACGAGCCTGACGCGGAAGGCGAGCGCGGCGTCATCATCAACACCGCCTCGGTGGCCGCCTTTGATGGGCAGATCGGGCAGGCCGCCTATTCCGCCTCGAAGGGTGGTATTGTCAGCATGACGTTGCCCATCGCTCGCGAGTTTGCGCGCTTCGGCATTCGCGTTATGACGATTGCCCCCGGTCTCTTCGACACGCCCCTGCTGGGAAGCCTGCCGGAACCGGCGCGTATCTCTCTCGGCCAGCAGGTGCCATTCCCTCCACGCCTGGGCCGTCCCTCCGAATACGCCGCCCTCGCCAGACACATCATCGAAAACCCCATGTTAAACGGGGAGGTTATCAGGCTGGATGGTGCAATCAGGATGAGTGCTCGTTAGCTTGCTAACCCTTCGCTTCTTGTGCCGCTCAACTATTTACTGCAGAGCACGCATCTGTGCGTGCTCTGCAGTACGTCAGCCCAACCCTTTCTGATGGCATTGGCATCACGGTCGCTCACGCAAGGCAACGTATGGTCCCTTAATGCACATGCAGTTGTGCATTGGGGGATCATCTGCTGCCTTTTTATTTTTGCATCAATTGATCTCGTAGTGTCTGATCCTGTGCCAGGTCGATGGTAGTCCAGGCCATTGCCAGTGCGCCATCCAGCACCGCTTTATCCGCCTCTGGCGTGACACAGGCGGCGGCAAACTCCGGTTGGTGGTTAGCAGCGGGTAGGCAATTAATCCCGATGTGCGGCTGGATCGAAGGGATCACCTGTGAAATGTTCCCCATATCGGTCCCTCCTCCTCCGCTTTTTGGGGCCTGCCGGACAATGCGGCCCAAGGCCTCCGCATTCCGCCGGTATAGCTCAGACATAGTGGCATTATGCACCATTTGAGCATAGGGCTTGTCCCCTCCGACGATCGAGAACTGAGCACCGGTTGCCAGTGCGCCTGCCTCAAAACAGCGAGTGACTCTTGCACGCAGATCCAGCAGTTCCTCGAATGTTGGCGCACGCAGGTTATAGCAGGCAGACGTATGGCTCGGAATGATATTGTCAGCCTCGCCTCCTTCGGTGACGATGCCGCTGATGCGAACGGTTGAGGGAAGCTGTTGGCGCAGCAGACCGATAGCGACTTGGGCAACAGTCATGGCATCGGCGGCATTAATGCCTTGCTCTGGTGCTGCCCCCGCGTGCGAGGCTTTGCCAGTATAGTGCACATCAAAGCGAGCAGAGGAAAGTGTGACTTCGCCAATATCATCGAAGGGCATGGGGTAGGGATGGACCAGCATGGCCGCATGGATGCCTTCAAAGGCCCCTCGTTCCAGCAGGAGGATCTTGCCGCCAGCATTGCCGACCTCCTCAGCGGGTGTCCCGATGACCTCAATGGTCAGACCAAGATCGTCGGCCACCTGTGCCGCCGCGATTCCCGCGCCTGCCGCCATGGCCGCCATAAGATTATGACCGCAGGCATGTCCTATTTTAGGCAGGGCATCATACTCGGCGCAGATGGCAATGTGGAAAGGACCGTGACCTGCTCGCGCACGAAAAGCGGTTGGCAGATCGCAAATGCCTGCCTCAACCTCAAGACCGGCATCGCTGAGGACCTCGGTGAGCCAGCGACTGGCTTGCACTTCGGCAAAGCCCAGTTCCGGGTGGTCGTGAATACGATGCGAGAGATCGATTAAGGTCTGCTGATACGCGTGTATGGTTTCTTGTGCCTTCTTCTTCGCGTTCATGAATGCATCCTTTCTCATACTCGTTCCTTCTCTGTTTGATCCGTGGAGCATCCTCGTTTAACTCCTTATCTCCCAGCAACCTCGATCTGCTCAGCCTCGGGAATGATCTCGGTCGCGAGGAGTTCAAAGGGTTCCAGATCAGCGACATTCGGGAGACTGAAAATCGCCTGGTCAATGCCCATCGCCGCCAATTCGCGCAAATAGGCGATAGTGATCACCGGAGTCCAACTCTGTTCCCTGCCATCTTTGGTGAGATGAATGCTCTTAATGATAGTTTTCTCGATGTCCGTATACGAGCGCCCGATAGTCTGGCAGTGCTCGCGCAGTACGCCGAGCTTGCGCTGCGCTTCGTCGAGCGAAAGGCTGGTCAACGAAAAATTGCAGGCATCGCCATACTGTGCCACCAGGCGGAGCGTTTTGCGCTCTCCTGCCCCACCGATCAAAATGGGCGGGTGCGGCTTCTGGATCGATGATGGCGAGTTCAGTGGACGGGCTAGTTGATAATGGTTGCCCTGATATGGCTTCTCGTCGCCTTTCCACATCTGGTGCGCGATCTCGAGCGTCTCCTCCAGATGTTCAAAACGCTCGGCGAGCGGAGGAAACGGCACACCCAGACCACGATGCTCTTCTTCATACCAACCAGCACCAATACCCAAATAGGCGCGTCCACCAGAGAGGACATCCAACGTCGTGACCGTCTTGACCAGTAAGCCCGGATAGCGATAGGTCACGCCCGTGACCATGGTTCCCAGCTTGATCCGATTGGTTTGTGCGGCGGCAAAGGCTAGCGCACTGTAGCCTTCCAGCATCTCATGCTCGGCAGGACCAACGCCGGGAATCTGGAAAAAGTGGTCCATGACCCAAAAACTGAACAAGCCAGCTCGCTCTGCTCGTTGGGCAATCAAGCCAAATGTCTCACCGAGCGATTCTTGATGATTGGGCCAGGTAAAGTTCGTCACTTGCAATCCGATACGCATAGAATATATACTCCTTTTTTGCTCAGAGACCAGTCATTCGCTCCAACTCTTCGGGATACCTGGCCCCTTGTACTGTGATCTTTGAGGCGGCACTCTCAATCTCCCGCAGATCGTCGGGCGAGAGGTTGACGGCAACGGCTCCGATATTCTCATCGAGGTGTTCGAGCTTGCGGGAGCCTGGGATAGGCACGATCCACGGCTTCTGTGCGAGCAGCCAGGCGAGCGCAATCTGAGCTGGTGTCGCTCCCTTCTGTACTGCGATCCTGGCAAGCAGATCAATGACCACCCGGTTGGCTTTGCGCGCCTCCGGTGTATAGCGCGGGAGGTGGCTACGGATGTCAACACTGGCGAAGGTCGTGTTCTCGTCGATCTTGCCCGTGAGATAGCCCCTGCCCAAGGGGCTGTAGGGAACAAAGCCGATACCGAGTTCCTCGCATACGGGCAGTACGTTCTCCTCAACGGTTCTCCACCACAGCGAGTACTCGCTCTGCACTGCCGTGACAGGCTGCACCGCGTGAGCGCGACGGATGGTTTCTGCTCCAGCTTCAGAAAGGCCGAAGTGTTTCACCTTCCCTTCCGCAATCAGGTCCTTCATCGCTCCCGCCACATCCTCGATGGGTACATCCGGATCCACCCGGTGCTGATAGAAAAGATCGATGGTCTCAACTCTGAGGCGCTTGAGCGAACCTTCGACGCCTTGCTTGATATGCTGTGGCCGCCAATCCTTGCCCAGTTGCTCCCCAGTCGGACCTAATTTGTACCCAAATTTAGTGGCGATCACGACCTGTTCGCGCAAGGGAGCAAGGGCTTCGCCCACTAGCTCTTCATTGGTGAACGGGCCGTAGACCTGAGCGGTGTCGAAAAAAGTAATGCCACGTTCGACTGCTAACCGGATCAGCGCGATCATCTCCTGCTTGCCAGGAAGCGGGCTTTCATCATGGCTCATTCTCATGCACCCCAGCCCAAGGGTGGAGACTTCCAGCTGATTGTTTCCAAGTGTGCGCTTCTGCACGTGCTGACCTCCTCTTTTTTTGTGTCGTGTCTCTGGTCTCTGCGTTCCAGATCGGAGCATTCTTGCCTCCACCATCAGCCCTGGTCCTTTTCCAGAAGGGTATGAGCCACTTCTTGTGATGTCCATATGCTCAATCCTTCCACTCTGCCTATCATGTGCAGAGAGAGGTTTTCTGTCTGAGAACAGTATAGACGCCTTGGAGCAAAGAGTGGTAGAATAATTCGCGAAAATGATTGTCGGATTCTGCATATCTTGCAGGTGAGTGTTGGAGAAACCAGAGAAGAGATTCCGATGCCTGTGATGATCCAGCAGCCAGCAGCACGCGAGGCCCAGAGGATGCAAGCCAACCGCGAGGAACTAGTGGAGCGGGTTGTGTGGGCCATGCCTAAAGATGGGACAGAAGAGCCACTCCCAGGGCTCTACCTGCACCGCCACTCCGTGCCTCTAGGGCGTGTTCACGGAGTGATCGAGCCGTCCCTGTGCGTTGTTGCTCAAGGAAGCAAGGAGTACCTCCTCGGCGAGAGTCGCTACCGCTACGACCCTTTCCACTATTTTCTGGTGACGGTCGGTCTGCCCAACATCAGTCAGGTCCTGGAAGCGTCAACGACGCGACCCTACCTCAGTCTGCGCCTCTCCCTCGATCCCGCCCTCGTCGGCTCGGTCATGCTTGAGGCTGGTCACGCCGAGCCTCGAGATCACCCCGATACGAGGGCCATCGATGTCAGTCTGTTGGATGCGAACCTGCTAGACGCCTTCGTGCGACTCACAAGGCTGCTGAATGAGCCTTCCGAAGCGCGGGTCCTCGGGCCTTTGATCACACGGGAAATTATCTATCGGCTCCTGGTAGGAAAGCAGGGTGATCGGCTCCGTCACATGGCAATCCTGAGGGGATACACCTCCTCCATCGCACGAGCAGTCGCACGACTTCGCCACGACTTTGCCCAGCCATTGTGCGTTGAGAGCCTCGCGCAAGAACTGGGGATGAGTGTCTCGGGGTTGCGCCAGCACTTCAAGGCCGTCACTGCGATGAGCCCCTCGCAATTCCAGAAGCAGTTACGGTTGCAAGAAGCCCGCCGTCTGATGGTAAGCGAAAACCTCGACGCGAAAGGAGCTGCCTTCCGCGTGGGCTACCACGACGCCTCTCACTTCAATCGGGAGTACAAAAGCCTCTTCGGCGTTCCTCCCATGCACGATGTGCAGCGCCTGCGAGAAGAGGCACTCGCGTTTTCTGGTCAATGAGAAAGACGGGCACATCCGAGAGGGAGCATGATCCCCTCTCGTGGTAGACCCCGGTTCCGGATGGGCCTGATTTGGTTCTCTTCATTGGCACATCCAGAAAAATGAAGCGGAGCACACGATGTCGGTCTTGCTCTCTGCTTTGTGGCTAGTGACACTGCTGGACCATCTCACTTCCTAGAAGAGAGAAAATATCGCAGAATCGGCCGTTTTTTGCGACAGCGAGACGCCAATCAGCATTGGGAGCTTGCGTCTCATTTCGTGTTGACGATAAACTGATGTACTTGTGCCAAAACTCATCTCACAGGATGTTGGCGGAAGAAGCCAAATGGAGAGCCGTTTGCCCAGGAAATCCATCGACTAGTGCTCAAGATTGAGGGCATAATCTGCTCACTTCGTAGGGCATTTACCAATAACTCTACTTTTTCAACGAAATGGGAAGCCTTAGACCAAAGAGGTCGGCCAGGTCTTGCGTAATCTCCCGCAACCTCGTTAGATTAACGGTGAGTCCATAAATGACGGTTGGATGGCGCGATAAGAATGGCTCCGAAGTAGGTTCTTTCGAAGAAACTGAGAGATGTTCTCCCTGCCCTGTTGATCTGTCGCGGGCATTTTCCCGTATACGTGTCAAGGGCAAAAGAAGGCGCTTACCCTTGTGAACGAAACGTGCAGGAGCGTATCTCATGGTAGCAGAGAATAATGAGCGTCCGGATCACCCTTGCATTGAGGAAGTCTTGACGAACGAGAAGCTGGCCGCCAGCGGTGAATGGTATGCCGCGAGCAGATCGGGAAATTTTGAAAGGGATATCTTCGGGCTGGCGCTCGCGCTGGTTACGGAGCCATCAAAGCTGGGACAATTGCGCCGCGCGCTGCTGTGTTTGCGGGGCCAGCATACCATCCCTGAGGACTTCGCTGCCTGGGCCATTGCTCGCATTGACGAACAGGTGCTGTCAATGGCGCTGGAATACACTCACGATGCAGAGGTTATCGTGCAAATCCTCTCGTTCAAAGCTGTGACGTTTGATTGTCTGAGGCAAGATATTGAAGACCTCTATCAACGCGAGCAGATCACGCAACGGGTCTATGCAAGGGCAAAACTGCTACTAAGCCGAATCTATGAGATATAATCTCCTCACTTACACGCGATATAATACGCTTCCAGTGCTCCATCAATAAAGTTATCTGTGCTGCCCAGGTAGCTGTCGGGGTCGAGGGCGTGGTCTATCTCTTGCGGGGTGAGGATGGCTTTTACCTGTTCGTTTGCCAGTGCGACCTGGTGCAGATCTGCTCCTGACGCGACGGCTTGTTCACAGAGGGATTTGACGAGGCGCTGGGCTGCCGGTCTGCCGAGGTGGGGGGCGAGGGCCAGAGTGAGCGATTCGGCCATGATGAGGCCGTGGGTCAGGTTGAGGTTGGCGCTCATGCGGGCGCTGTCGATCTGGATATCGGTGAGGGCGCTGCGCACGTGCTCGACGGCTGCGGCGGTGTAGCGGAACAGGTCGGGGATAGCGGCCCATTCTGCCTGCCAGCCTCCTACTGCCCGTTCGTGCTCCTGTGTCATTGCCGAGAGGATGACCGGCACCACACCTGTGGCAAGACGTGCCGAGGCGAGAGCAGCGATGGCGTCAACCGGATTGTGTTTCTGCGGCATGGCGGATGATCCTCCCTTGCCCGGCGCTGCCCCCTCAGAAACCTCGCCAACCTCGCTTTGCGCGAGCAGGGCCACGTCGCCCGCGATCTTCGCCATTGCGCCAGCCACGACGCCGAGCGTGGCGGCAATCCCGGCCACGCGGTCGCGCTCCGTATGCCAGGGGAGATCAGGAACGGGCAGTCTGAGTTCCCCGGCGACGAGTTCTACCACCTGAAGGCCGTTGTCGCCCAGAGAGGCCAGCGTTCCGGCTGCCCCACCCAGTTGCACGGCCAGCGAGCGTTCCTGGTGTTCGCGCAGTGCTCGCGCCTGGCGCGTGACAAGAGAGAGCCAGCGCGCCGCCTTGAGGCCGAAGGTGATGGGTAATGCCTGTTGCAGCAGGGTGCGCCCGGCCATGAGTGTATGGCGATGCCGCTCCGCGAGTGTGGCGCAGATCGCGGCGATGGCGAACAAATCCGCGCTGAGCAGGTCAAGCCCCTCGCGCATTTGCAGCATCATAGCTGTATCAATAGCGTCCTGACTCGTGGCCCCCCAGTGGACAAACTTTTCTGCCTCGCCGCCAACGCGCTCTGTCAGCATGCGCACAAGGGAAATAGCGGGTGTCCCGGCCATGGCGGCTTCGCGGTAGAGGGCCGCGACATCGAACAATTCTAGCTTGCAACTGGCGGCGATGGCCTCCGCCGCCTCTAGTGGGATGATGCCGACACGTGCCTCTGCATGAGCCAGCGCGGCCTCGAAGGCCAGCATGCCTCGCACGTGCGCTTCGGACGAGAAGGCGGTGGACATGGCCGGAGTGCTGAACAATGCTTCAATCGGCTCTGGCATGAGATGTTCCCTTTCCCATTATTGAAAACGCGGCGCTGTCTGGCATGGTTGCGCCGCGGGGAAAACGCGGCGCGCAAGCCAGCCGCAAGGGAGTGGCCCTACCATATACAAAGCAGTTCCCAGAGGGGTGGCAGCCGATGTATATAGTAGGGCCACTCCCTTGCGGCTGGCCTGTCTGCACGGTAGTGTACGGCTCACAAGTTTCATACGTTGAAAAAGGCGGTTTCGTTCTTGCCTTGTAAGATGATATCGAAACGATAGACCGCTACCGTGCTGGTGGAGGTGCTGGTATCTACGTGTCGGGCCAGCAGGGTGGCCTGCCGTTCGGCGGGAACGTGTTGCAGGACGGGGTCCGCGGCGTTGGCTGGCTCGTCTGCGAAGTACAGGCGCGTGACGAGGTGGTTGAGCAGGCCGCGCGAAAAGATAGTGACGCAGATGTGCGGGGCCTGCATGCGTTTCTCGTCGAAGGGGACGGAGCCGGGCTTGATCGTCTCGAACCAGTAGTTGCCCTCTTCGTCTGTGCCGGAGCGACCAAAGCCGAGGAAGGACGGGTCGAGCGCGGCTGGCCCCTGGTCGGCAGGGTGGTTGTAGCGACCGTGCGCGTTGGCCTGCCAGATTTCCACCAGGGCGTCGGGCACCGGCGCGCCGTCGCCATCGAGGACGCGGCCCTCGATGCGGATGCGCTCGCCGACGGTCTCCGGCCGGGTCAGCACGTGGCGGCGGGCGTCTTCACGCAGCAGCGCCGGAGCGAAGAATGGCCCGACGGTTTGAGAAGCTGTCAGGGGGAGTTTGCTCATTATTTTCCTGCCTCCGCTGCTTCAAATGGCGTGGCGTATGGGCCGCGCAGTACGATATCCCAGCGATAGCCGAGCGCCCATTCCGGCTCCGTCACAGTATGGTCATAGGTGGAGATGAGGCGTTTGCGCGCCTGCTCCGTCGGCACCGATTGCATGATGGGGTCGAGATTGTGCAGTGGGTCATCAGGAAAGTACATCTGAGTGACCAGGCGCGAGAGCATGGATGGGCCGAAGAGCGAGAAGTGAATGTGGGCTGGACGCCAGGCGTTGGGATGATTTTTCCAGGGATACGCGCCCGGACGAATGGTCAGGAAGCGGTAGACGCCCTCTTCATTGGTCAGGCAGCGGCCCATGCCGAGGAAGTTGGGGTCGAGCGGTGCGGGCCATTGGTCGCGTTTGTGCAGGTAACGCCCGGCGGCATTGCACTGCCAGATCTCCAGCAGCGTATTCGGCACAGGATTGCCCTGGTCGTCGAGGACGTGCCCGGTGACGATGATACGCTGCCCGATGGCCTCGCCCCCGGTTCCCGCGTTGCGCGTGAGGTCGGCGTCTTCGGGCGTGACAGCGCTGATGACCGGGCCGGGACCGGTTAGCTCCGAGATAGTGAGCGGCACGTCGATGAGCGGCAGGGTTGGCGCTCTGCGCCGCGTGGATTGATAGGCCTCATACAGGTAGGGTGGGAAAACCTCGCGGTCTCCCCGGATGATTTCTCCTATAGTTGTGTAGTTCATACATCCTCCTGACTTTCTGAGGGTGGTTGTGCCCCTTTTGCCTCTTCTGCCTCGGAAGAGGTACGGGCAAGCTGCTCAAATACCTGTTTTGCCGTCGAAAATGCTGTGTTGGCTGCCGGAACGCCTGCATACACGGCCACGTGCAGCAGAGCTTCCGCGATCTCCTGGGGGTCGACGCCGATATTCTGGCTGGCACGCAGGTGCAGCGCCAGTTCTTCGCGGCCCAGCGCCGCCAGGATGGCTATCGTAATCAGGCTGCGTGTGCGCCGGTCGAGACCGGGCCTTGCCCAGACAGAACCCCAGGCCATCTCTGTAATAAATTGTTGGAAGTCGGCATCGAAGCCGGTAGCGCGCCCCATCGCCCGCTCGACATGCTCGCTGCCGAGCACCTCCCGACGCACCTGCATTCCCCTGTCAAAGCGTGATTCCGTCATGTGATCCCTTTTCTTGATTCGGCATCTGCGTCCCTGTTGCCATCAAGTGGCAGGCTGTTGAAGAAAGTCTCCTCGCATGGCATTCTGAACGAGAGCGAACAATACCATGACCAGATCTACCTTAAGTATATCAGGTTTTTTCACAAACCGGTTGTCATAAAAGATTCGTGATAGGAGCATTTCCTTAATCTTTTGGAAACATGCGTTTAATCAGGCGCTAACAAAGCGGGCGTATGATTCTTTAGGAAGATAAAGTGGTTGTCATTGATATATATCCTGCCAGGAGGAAAGCAACTGTGACGCCAGATATTGTATTGCTTATTCTTGATACGCAGCGTGTTGACCGTCTGTCTTGTTACGGTTATCCTCTGGAGACCACGCCGCACCTCGACGAACTGGCTGCTGATGCGACACTCTTCCGCCACGCAGTTTCGACCGCGCAGTGGACGATTCCTTCGCATACCTCCATGTTTACCGGTCTCTATCCATCGGCTCATACGATGCTGCATGCCTTTTCGGTGCTGCCCGCGACGCTGGTTCCGCTGGCCCAGCGGCTGCGCGACGGCGGATATTTCACGGCGGCATTTTGTAACAATCCCCTGCTTGGTGTGGTCAACAATGGCTTACAGCGTGGCTTCACCAGCTTTCTGAACTATGGCGGCCTGATGGCTTCGCGCCCCAATCAAACGGGAGACCACCAGCGCTTCTTTGACCGCTATCGCAGGCATTTCAAGCGCGTGGTGGCAAGCGCGCTGAATGGCATGCAGGATGCCTTTGCTCGCTCTGATCATTTGCTGGATTTCTCGTTCTCTCCGATCATGGTGCCGCTCTGGCAGACCGTCTTGCGCTTTAAGGGCAACGCGGCCAAATCGCTGAATGACGCGGCGCACTTGCTGATCAACCGCCAGGGTGTAGGGGAAGATCATCCTATTTTCAGCTTTATCAACCTGATGGAGACGCACATGCCCTACCATCCCCCAGAGCGCTACCTGTCACGCTTCGCCTCGCATGTGCAGCATGATAAGGATGCCCGGCGTTTTCTCAATCGTTTCAACGGCGACGTTTTTGGCTGGTTGGCCCCGCTCTCCGCTAACCTTGCCGAAAAGTACAAGGCGGCCCTCGATGGCGTTTACGATGCGGAGGTAGCCTACGAGGATGAGCTGGTAGGGGCGTTCTTACAGAAACTACGTGCCAGTGGCAGGCTTGATCGCACGCTGTTGATCGTTTGCGCCGACCATGGCGAGCATCTGGGCGAGAAGCAGATGATGGGGCACAGCTTTTCGCTCTACAACGAACTTGTCCACGTTCCCCTGCTCATTCGCGACCCCGACGGAGACCTCGCGCGTGGCAAGGTGCGCGAGAACGTCGTCTCGACGCGCCGTATCTTCCACACTATCCTGACCGCTGCCGGTCTCGCCACCGGGGCCGAACGGGGGCTGACCCTGGCGCAGAGTGCGGACAGCGATCCAGATCGCAACATCGTCTTTGCGGAAGGCGTGACGCCACAAAACGCGCTCACTCTGCTGGAAAAGCATCGACCGGAGCTTGTACGGGCTGGGAACTGTGATAAAGTTCGCCGCGCCATCTGGCAGGAGCACAAGAAACTTATCCAGGTAGGAGAAGACTACGAAGACCTGCTCGAACTCTATGATGTCGTCGCCGACCCTTATGAAAAGGAGAATCTGCGTGATGTGCTGCCTGAGCAAGTCAGGTCTATGCACGCATCTTTGCGGGCATTTGTGCGGCACGTGGGCGTAAGCACGCCTGAGCCAGAGTTTACGACGGATTCTGAAGACGATGAGCAGGTTTACCGCCGACTGCGCGACCTGGGCTATTTAGAATAGAATCGAGGAGTCAACAATGTATCCACCTGTTAGCCCTATTGCGTTCCAGCTTGGGCCACTTGCCGTACACTGGTATGGCCTGACCATGACAGCTGCCATTCTGTCAGGCACCTATATTGCCAGCCTATACGTTGCCAGTCGCGGCGAAGCGGCCAGTAACATCTGGGACATGCTGCTCTGGGTAATTATCCCCGCCGTCGTCGGCGCGCGTCTCTACTACGTCTTTATCCAGTCCTCTCGCGGCCCCAATGGACTTGGAGAGTATCTCGCCCACCCGATAGAGATACTGGAGGTCTGGCGCGGCGGCATCCATATCTACGGCGCTCTCATCTTTGGCGGCATTGCCGTGCTCTTATTCGTGCGCTGGCGCAGGCTGCCCCTGCTGATCTATCTGGATAGCATTGCCCTCGGCCTGCTGGTCGGTCAGGTGATTGGTCGCCTGGGCAACTTCTTCAACCAGGAACTGTATGGGCCGCCCACTACGCTGCCGTGGGGGCTGCGCATCGACCCGGCGCACCGCGTTGCGCCGTATAATAATCTGACCCTCTATCCAGAGAGCACCCGTTTCCAGCCACTTTTCCTCTACGAGATGATCTGGAACACGATTGGTTTCTTTTTGTTGCTCTGGATCGCGCGCCGTTTCTCAAAACAACTGCGCAATGGTGACCTGCTCTTGCTCTACCTGATCTGGTACCCCTTCGGGCGTTTCTTTCTCGAATTCATGCGTTCCGATTCCTGGTTCTTCCCAGGCACACCCTTCAACCTTGTCCACCTGCTCTCTGCCATCTCTGTTATCACTGCTTCAACTATCCTTTACCTGCGCCACCGTGGAACACCAGCCGCTCAGCAGCCATGGGGGACGCGGAGCGCGCAGCTCGCGCAGGATAATGGAGTACAGGGCAGCAAGGGCGACGAAGAGCCGCAGCTTGCTGAGTTGAATAGTACGGACGCCAGTAACGCCACACCGGTCGATGGCATTGCCATCGATGGGACGGGCGGGGTGTGATGTCATAGCGACTAGAAGAATTCGCTGATCTGCAGGTAGACCTGCTTGATGTTTTGCGGGGTACCGGCGTATTCCTCTCCATCGGTGGCGTTGGCGATCTGTCTGAGGGCCGAGACATCGGCATCGCTGCCGTAGGCGATGGTGTAGACTTTGACGCCTTCGCCCGCGTTGTTGGACGCGGGCGAGATCTGGCTGAGGAGCTGGCCGAGCGTGCGCTGGCTGCTCGTATCCTGCCCATCGGTGAGGACGACGACCGCCTTGATATGTTTGGATGGGAGCGCTTGCAGCGCCTGCACCTGCTCGGCAATGGTATCGAAGAGGCGGGTCGAGCCGTTCGCGTAGATGCTGTTTATCTGGTTGCGGACGCTCTGGCGCTTGGGGCCAAGTGGTGAGACGGGCGTGAGTACATCGGCGCTCGTGCTGAAGACGGTGAGGCCCAGCCCGTCGCTATCGCCCAGTAGGTTGACGAATTCGGTGAGTCCCTGCTTTGCCGCCTCGATCTTGCTCTCCCCGCCCACCAGGTCATTCATGCTGCCTGAGCGATCCAGGATCAGCATGATATCCACTTTGCGCCGCTGCTGGTTCCAGGAAGAGAGAATGGCGTTTACCACGTTCGCGGGCGGTATCTGGAGCAGCGTCCTCGGCTGACCGGGATCGACACCGTGTGCGCTATCGATGGGAGCGGCGCGGCTCACGTTGGGATTGGCCGGGCGGAAGCCATATTGGATTGCCTTCTCCTGCTGGGCGGGCGCGAGCAGGAAGTTGCGAAACACCAGCGCCGCCGCCTTCTGCGCCGGGGTCACCCAGCTTGCCTGGAGGATCGCGAAGGGATGGTCGCTGTAGAAGGTGCCTTCTTTTGGATAGATGGCTACCACCGGATAGGGAAGGTGGGGATAGAGCGTGCCTTCGTTGGCCTGCACCACCAGGCTCTCATACATCACTGCCGCACTGAGATAGTCTGGCCCTTTGTGGAACATTTCATCGGCGAAGAAGCCGGTGCTATCACCGTAGTGGATGATGGAGCTTTCCACGTTGGCAACAAATTCCTGTGTCTGCTTGTTGTCCACGTCAGCAGCGGTCAGGTCACGCTCTTTGCCCAGTGCAGCGTAATTCATGGCGATCACCGCGTCGAGGCCGGAGTTGGAGTAATCGGGGTGAGTATGGCCGAACTTGAAGTCGCCCCACTCAGGATGGCCGTAGGCTGCCCACCCTCGCGGATTCGTGCTGAGCGCGGCGATATCGGACCAGCCAATTGGCTTGTTGGGCCAGCCCAGCGCCTCTGCCTCCGGCTTCCACATCGCAATCACGACCGGGCTGAGCACCAGCGAGGGTGAATCCGTGGCTCCGGTGGCGACCAGTGGACTGCCATGCTTCTGCTGCCACTGATCGTTCAACAATGACAGCCACACGCTGCCCGCCGGACTCCAGATATCCGGCTGGATGCTGCCGTTGAGAATATCCTGCATCGACTCACCAGAACCGATAGGAGTGGCCTTGACGGTGATCGGCCCGTCACAGGCGGTCATACGACGGCTATTGAAATCCTTCACGACATCGGTGATCCAGTTCTCTTTCTCACTGCCATAATACATCGTGAGTGTCACGGGATTCGATGAGTGGCTGGTGCATACAATAGACATACCTGTCGAAGATGGGCTAGCAGTACCCTTCCCCTGGTTGAGCTGGTTAATCTGGTTCAGGTTAAAGCTGCACGCCGCCAGCAGGGGCAGCAGAGAGATGAGCAACAGGACGCTCAAGAAGTGGGATGGTATGGTGTGTCTCCTGGATGTACTCTGAATGATCGTCATCTTTTAATCCTTTTACAGTCATTACTATAGAAAAAGGGTCTCTCGTATGTCATTCTGAGCGAGAGAGAGGAATGACATGCAACAAACTCCTATCCATTCGCCAGTGGAGCACTGTTGTAGCGTTTGAGCCATTGGTTGAGCAGTTCGTTGACAACATCTCCATCGGGGGCCTGGACTAACGGTTGAATTTCCGGCATGATCCTGGTGCCTGCTGATTGGCCCCGGAAAGGGTTGTGTGCGATGTTGTCCGTAATGTGAACGTCTGGATTGGTGGGGCGAAAGCCCTTCGTGAGCGCAAGCTGCTGCATAGGCTTGCTGAGCAAGAAGTCGCGGAACATCTGGGCCGCCTGGCGCTGCTCCGCCGTCACCCAGCTTCCCTGTAAGATGGCGAAAGGGTGGTCACTGACGATGTTGTGGCTGGGATAGAACATTTGCAGCAGCTCTCCCTGGTGCTGTTGAGCTTCTTGCTGGAGGGTGAGAACCAGGTTTTCGTAGGTTGTGACGATATCGTATTGCGCCTGGCCCAGCGGAATCACCACATTTTCGAGGAACGTGCCACTGCTGCGCCCGAAGGCATTAACTGCGCCCTCAATATCCTCGAAGTATTGTAGAAATTGCGCGTTGTCTATCTGGCTTACCTGCAAGCTGCGTTCATACTGATAATATGCGTATGCCATCAAGGTGATGGTGAGCAAGCCGCTGTTGGATTTATCGGGCCGCGTCTGCCCAAATTTGACCAGACCCCAGTCGGATAGTGCCTGACCTCCAATATCCGACCAGCCGTTTTTCAAAGTCAGCGCGGTATGGATAGTGGGCCAATCGATGCTACCGTACTTCTGGAGCAGAACATCGGCGCGGCTCTTCCAGAGGGTGAAGACCAGCGGGCTGAAGACCAGGGACTGGATGTCCTGGCCGGTAGCGTTGATGATGGGCGTTTTCTGCGGGTATTTCTGCTGCCAGTTGGTGCTGAGAAGATTGAGTTCCAGGAAACTGGCCGGACTCCATGCCGTAGGCCGCAATGTGTCGTTCACGATGCCCGCTTGCGTGTCCAGGGAGCCAAGCTCATTCATCTCAATCTGGATGGCTTTCCCATTGAGTCGCGGATTTTGCTGCTGAAACGCGCTCAAGGCCGCCTGAAGCCAGTCAGCCTTTTCGGTACTATAGATGAGGCTGACGGTAACGGTGGGAAGCGAAGTTGATGACTGCCCTCTGCCTTCAAACCACCAGTAGAGTCCTGTCCCGACAGCCGCTGTCCCAAGCAGCCCGATGAAGGCGCGCCTTCCCAGGCGGGAAGGTTTCCGCGTACCCTGTGCTGCTGGTGATGAAGATGGCATAAGCACTTGCTGCTGTTGTGCGGGTGGTGCCATGTTTGGCGATGCGGCAGCAAGTGGCATAGCGGGCTGTGTGGGCACTGCTGCGCCTTGAACTGGTCGCGGAACAAGCTGTGGCTGTATGGGGCCGGGCCAGTTTTGTGTTGTCGGAACGACCCCACTGGCGAGAATGGCCAGGCTCATCTCGGTGGCGGATTGGTAACGATCTTTCGGCTCCTGCTCCATCGCTTTGAGCACAATACTCTCGACAACTGGCGAGATGTTCGGGTTAAGTTTGCGCGGCGTCTGGAAAAGCGAGGGATTCACGCGCCGCGTAACGGAATCGAGGGGGGTGGTCTGCGTCAGCAGGTCGTAGAGGGTCGCGCCGAGGGCGTAGATATCGGAGCGAGCGTCGGTCTGCCCGCGCCCATATTGCTCCAACGGTCCGTAGCCTCGCGAGCCAAGTGAGGTGGTGTCTCTGGCCGAGGTGGATTTGAAGACACGCGCTATACCAAAATCGATCAGTTTGATCTGCCCATCCCTGGTGAGCATGACGTTCGATGGCTTCATGTCGCGGAAGATGATCGGCTGGGGCCGCGTGTGCAGGTAGTTCAGGACATCACAAAGCTGCAGCGCCCATGTCATCACCAGCTTTTCATCCAGCGGCTGCTTCGCGTCCTCCTGCGCTTTTTCCAGCGTCTTGCCCTCAATGAATTCCATGACGAGGTAGGCCTTGCCGCCCTCTTCAAAGAAGTCGCTGACATCGGGCAGGTGAGGATGGCGCAGATGTATCAGCAGGGTAGCTTCGTTACGCAAAGCTTGCAGCGCCTGTGCTCTTTCCTGTGGATTCATCTGCGCGTCGCCCATCTCCTTGATTGCCACTACGCGCTGCCCCTGGAATCGTTCGTCCCGCGCCTCGTACACGACTCCAAAGCCGCCTTTGCCAGCCAGGCGGGTAATGCGATAGCGTCCGCTCAATACGTTTCCGGCGCTCAGCGTCCCTGTTTTCCATCGCGCGCCGCTGGAGGGCTGTATGACCGGCCCACTCGCGAGGTTGTATCCACAATAGTTACAAAACTGCTCGTCGGCAGCATTGACCTTCCCGCAATTGCCGCAAACGTTCTGGGATCGTACCTGTCCCATCTTTTCTCTCCGGCGGCATCGCCGAATATGTGAGGCTGCGCTTCACCATACACGTGATGCCAGCCCTCCTCCTTTTTGCAGGTTCTTCTGTTCCCTGTCTCTTTATGCTTCTTGTGCAATGTTTCTCATCTACATTATAGGAGAGAAAATGGATCAGGATGTTAAGTAGAGGTTAATAATATGGATGCGAGGGTTAAATTTCGATGAAAGAGGTGGATAGGCATACTTTTTCAGTTTATCACAAATCCTCTTTCACCTCTTGACATTCCCAGCTTTCTCAGGTAATATATCACTGACGGATATATCCGATAATGATATATAGGGAGAGAAAGAGATGACACGAAAAGAGCGCGAGCCGGAGGCGCTTTTGCCGTTGACTCCGGCGGTGTTTCACATCCTGCTGGCGCTGGCTGACCGCGAGCGGCACGGCTACGGTATTATGCAGGATATCGCGGCGCGTACCAACGGGACTGTGCGCATGGGGCCAGGGACGTTGTATGGCTCGATCAAGCGCATGCTGGCCGATGGGCTGATCGAGGAATCGGGCGAGCGGCCCGACCCGGCGCTCGATGACGAGCGCCGCCGCTACTACCGCCTGACCGAGCTGGGGAGGCGCGTGCTGCAGGCCGAGGCACGGCGGCTTGAGCAGTTGCTGCGGATCGCGCGGGCCAAACACGTACTGTCCGGTGCAGAGAGGGGAGGCGCGTAATGTCGGCTCCTCCTTCTCCCACTACGCCTGCTCATCGCTGGCTCCAGCTTTCTGCTCGGCTCTATCGTCCCCTGCTGCTGCTCTATCCGCCTGAATTCCGCCGCTCATTCGGTAGAGAGATGGAGCAAACGTTTCGTACCTGCTGCCGCGAGGCGCTGCGGGAGGCTGGAGCACCCGGCCTGCTCCGGCTATGGGGCAATGTGCTCTATGACCTGACGACAAGCGCCACTGTTGAACATATACGGGCATGGATTGCGCTGTTCAAGCGTCTTTCCGGCCTTGAAAAGGAGTTGCACATGATCAATTCACCGTTCCACCTGGAGTTTGCCCAGCTTACCGATATCGGGCTTAAGCGTGCGAGAAATGAAGATGCCATGACAACTGTGATTCCCTCAGATCAGGAGGCGCTGGCGCGAAGAGGTGCGCTCTTCGTCGTCGCCGACGGCCTCGGCGGCCACGAACGCGGGGAGATGGCAAGCCAGCTAGCAATCAACACGATCAGCGATGCTTACTATCGCAGTAACGGCGATGATATTGCTGCCGCGCTGGCGCGAGCCATACATGAAGCTAACACGGCAATCTACGCGCTCTCCTCTCAGCAGGAGCACGAGGACGAGAAGGAAATGGGAACAACCGTTGTCGCGGCAGTGCTGCGAGGCGAGACGGTGTACGCTGCCAATGTGGGCGACAGCCGTGCCTACATTGTGCGCGGCGGCAAGGTGCAGCAGATCACGCAAGATCACTCCTGGGTCGCCGAACAGGTGCGGCTCGGTGCGCTCACAGAAGAGGAGGCGCGCGCGCACCAGAAACGCAACATCATCTACCGCTGCCTCGGCACTTCGCCCGATGTTGAAATCGACCTCTACACCGAATCCGTGCAAGGCGGGGACGCTCTCCTGCTCTGCACCGACGGTCTCTCCGGCCTCGTCTCCGACGACGAGATGGCTGAAATTGTCGAGCACTACAGCCCGCAAGAAAGCGTCCAACGTCTCATCCAGCGCGCCAACGAGCAAGGTGGCTCCGACAACATCACCGCCATCGTCGCCCGCGTCTCGCTGGCATAGTTCCCGGTAAGTCATTGAAGAAATGCCAGGGAATCAGATAAAGAGTTACGGAAAAGGTGGGTAAGAAAAGCGAGGCTGCTGAGTCATGCTGCGTGGTCGTGCAGCATGACTCAGCAGCCTCGCTTTTCATATAGTGCTCTATGCAGTTAGCTAAGAACCTCGGCGGTGTAGTGGGCCGGCTGAGCAACGTTCATACGCTGGCTGCTGACGCCACTGTGGTGCTGCTTGAAGAGATCGTTCTGCAAGTATTCTTCCATCGCCTCCTTAGAATCCCAGCGGGAAATGGCTTGCATGCTGCCATCTTCCGCCGTCCATACCTCCATGCCCAGGAAGCCGTTGAAGCGTTTCATGCTGGGAAGAGCTTGTTTGAACCCTTCGATGACTGCCTGTCTCTGTGCCTCTGGTACAGAAATCATATTTACGACAATATACATTGTGTTCTCTCTCCTGAAGAAAATATCGTGTCAAACTGCTCGCGCCGACTCACTGCCAGCAGGTAAATTATAGCGTATTTGCGTCGAGACGGGTAGCTCCCATTGCTGCGAAGACTAACCTTGATGCCGCTGAAACGTAGATAGGAATAATGAAGCGAGAAGAAGCAGGGATTTATACGTCCGGGATTTTCTAAATGATATTGAGGATTGTGTACGATGGTAAAGATTACACAGCGCAGGCAGGCACAGAATATGCAGCGCGTGCCGGGTGAGCAGAGTAAGCCGGGTGAACCGGGCGGGCGAGAGGCGCGGTTGGGGGCGCTGGAGCGCGATGTGGAGAGGGTGCAGAGGCGGTTGAATGCGTTGTCGGTGCGCAGTGCAAGTTTGCGCTCGACGCAGCTAGGGATTTTTATCGGTGGGATTGTGCTGAGTATTTTTGTGCTTTTCGCGGTGCGCTGGCTGGGCGTGCTGGCTTTCGCGCTGACGGCGGTGGTCTTTGTGTGGGCCATGCGTGAGACGCGCAAGGTTGATCTGAGCGTTGTGCGCCACCGGCTGTGGTTGCAGATGAAGCGAGCGCAGGTGGCCAGGATGCGTCTGGACTGGGATGCGCTTCCGGCGGCGCGGCTGCGCGATGCGGAGGAATATAAGGATCACCCGTTTGAGATTGACCTGGATATTACGGGTGAGCATTCGCTGCACCGGTTGCTGAATGTGGGCGTTTCGCTTGAGGGGCGCGAACGGTTGCTGGACTGGCTGCTGAATACAGAGCCAGACAAGCGGGAGATTCGCGAGCGGCAAGCCCTGGTGCGGGAACTGACTCCGATGGCGCGCTTCCGTGATAAGCTGCAATTGCAAGGGATGTACGCGACGAGATATGCGTTTGACGCGCTCGATGCGGAGCGGGTGTTGCTGTGGCTGGAGGAACAAGCGTCAACCCGGGTGCCGCGCTCGTCGCTGGTCATGCCAACACTGCTGTCGGGCGCGGCGCTGCTGCTGATCGTGCTCTATCTGCTGGGACTACTTTCGCCGCTCTATTTTCTCCTCTCCATGCTGCTCTCGCTTGTCTACTATCTGGCGACGCGCAAGAGCCGGGGCAATTTGATGGTGGGCGCGGGCGTTTTACGCGACGCCTTCGGCCAGTTGGAGCCAATTTTTACCTACCTGGAACGCTATCCATATGGGAAACACGAACGGCTCAAGGAGTTGTGCGAGCCATTTTTCACGGATAAGCAGCGGCGATCTTCGCTTCTATTGAAGCGGCTGACGCTGCTGACGCAGGCTGCCGTGCTGGAACAGAGTGAGGTGCTGGGGCTATTCGTGAATGCGCTGCTGCCGTGGGATGCCTGGGTGGCGTATCTCCTGAATCACTATCGCGAGCAGGTAGCGGAGCTGTTACCGGTCTGGCTGGACATATTGTACGAGCTTGAGGCCCTCTGTTCGCTAGCCAATTTTGCCTATCTCAATCCCGATTTCACGCTGCCAGAGCTTGTTGCGGAGACGGAAGCTCCAGTCTTTGAGGCGATTGGCCTGGGACACCCACTGATCGCGGCTGAGAGAAGGGTAGTGAATGATTTTTCACTCCAGAGCCTGGGCGAAATTATCATGATTACAGGCTCGAATATGGCGGGCAAAAGCACGTTCCTGCGCACGCTGGGAATTAACCTCTGCCTGGCTTACGCTGGTGGCCCGGTCAGTGCGCTGAGTTTGCGCACGCGACTGTTCGAGGTCTATGCCTGTATCAAGGTGAGCGATTCGCTGGCGGATGGCTATTCGTACTTCTATGCCGAGGTGCGGCGGCTGAAGGGGCTGCTGGCTAAGCTGGAAGAAGAGCGCACTTTGCCGGTCTTTTTCCTGGTAGACGAGATCTACCGGGGAACGAATAATTACGAGCGGCTGATTGGAAGCCGCGCCTACATCAAGGCGCTGGCGGGCAAGCATTGCGTAGGAGCGATTTCGACACATGACCTGGAACTGGTAAAGCTCTCCGAGGAACTGGCGGAGATCCACCATTACCATTTCCGCGAGGAGGTGGTTAATGGACGACTGGTCTTTGATTACCGACTGCGTCCCGGTCCCTGTCCCACGCGCAATGCTCTGAAGATTATGCAGTTGGAGGGGCTGCCCGTTGAGTAGTAGATCTACGCACAGGCATTATCCTGCGTAGCCTACGCGCTTATGGATATATCCCCCATTCGCCTTTTTCTCTTGTCAGGTGGGACATTCTTCTGTATAGTAGTGCTAAGGTTATACTATCTAAGAGGGGAGTGTTTGCCGCTTGGGTGATTATGTTCTGGTCAGGGTGTATCAATTGAGGGCGAGGATGGCGGCGACGGAGCTGGAACGGCTTGCGGCGAGCGGTCTGGCGGAGATGCAGAGCTGGGTGGCGGGTGTGAAAAGCCTCTCGCTGCTGCGGCTGGAAGGCGACGGAGTCGTGCCTGCACCGGCAAAGATGACAGCGGTGGAGGAGACGGAAGAGGGTGGGCGTTACCTGCTGCTGATACGCTTTGCCAGCTACGAGGCGTACCGACGCTGGCGGCTGGTAGAGGCGGAGGGCGCGGATTTCTGGGAACGCTATGCATCGGTAATGATGTCCTGGGAGCAGTTGAGCCAGTTAGTGGGGGAATATGCCGGTCAAGCGGTGGTGGATACTCTCTTTCACGCCAGTAGGGAGTGATTTTGCCTGATACTGGTGAAACTGGCTATTTTGCCTGTAAATCTGCTATATTGTAAGATGGATAGAGAGCATTGCTACGCGCTGTAGAGATTGGGAGTGCCAGGAAGAGAGCATGGAGCAACAATATGGTGTACTGCGGGTTGTGGGGGTGCGCCCACCCGCGCATACGTCATCTCTCCAGGAACGCTATCAGGGCAGTTTGATACCCGAGGAGCGGCTGGTACACCTGGTTACGCGCACAGATACGGCCATTGGACGCGCGCTAGACAACGATGTCGTGTTGATGGACCCGACTGTATCGCGTTTTCATGCCCGTTTGTTGCTGGATAAAAGTGGGTGGCACATTGTCAATCTGACCGCGCATAATGTGGTACGGGTGAACGGGGAGCCAGTGCAGGCGGGTCAAAGTTTCCCTGTGCAGCCGCAGGATACACTTATCCTGGGCAGTACGATGCTCCAATTGATTGCTCCGCAGCCCTTGCCCCGTCAAACAGCCTTTGACGATGTGAGCAATGCCGCAACTGAACGACTTCCTGCATCTTCCTTGCTCTCCTCTTCTTCTCTCTCTGGCACACCGCAACGCCAGATTCCGGCGCAGTCGAATATATCCGTGGAGCCGGGGCATGGTGTGCAGGCTACTTTGTCCGCGCCACAATCGCCGTCGGGTTATGTGCCCGGAAACAATGGAGGTGGCAGTATTTCCGCGCTGCCGGTGCAGCCTGAGCCGGAACTGGTGGCACAGCCCTGGGATGACGAGGACGACGTGAATTTAATGGGTGTAGGGGTGACAATGCAGTTTGCGCTGCCCCAACGCATGGGTCCGCGCACGCGCTGGATGATCGCGGGTATCGCCATCGCCATTCTGGGACTCAGCGCGCTGGTGACGATTCTGCTCAATAGCGTGATTGGCTTCTCAGCGCTGGCGGAATACGGGCCGTGGACGGTGGTGACGGCGCTGACCATCCCGGTGATCCCAGCGATTGGCATTAATTTTCTGGTCGACTTCATGGATCGTTTCGAGCGTGAACCCTGGTTCCTGCGCCTGGCGGCATTTTTGTGGGGGGCGTTGATCGCTATTCCCCCGACGTGGTTTATCGAGCGACAGGTCGATGGGACGCTGCAAAACATCTTGCCGCCGGGTGCCAGCGATGTGATCCGTTCGGCGCTGGCCGGGCTGAACGCTGGTATCACGGAGGAGACAATCAAGGGCATCGGTCTGCTCCTGCTCTTTGTCATTCTGCGCGACGAGTTCGACAACGTGACCGATGGCATCGTCTATGGCGCGTTGATCGGCGCAGGCTTCGCGATGGTGGAGAATTTCAGCTATTTCGCGACGCAATCCCATAACATCCTGGTATTTCTTATAGTCGGGAGAATTATCCTGGGCTGGCTTGGCCATTCGACGTTTACGGCGTGCTTTGGGGCGGGCCTGGGCTATGTGCGCCACACGCGAGTGCGCTGGAAGCAGATCGTGATTCCTCTGCTGGGCTACCTGATCGCCGTGGGGCTGCACAGCTTCTTCGATTTTGTGGATTTCCAGGCGAGCGCCGCCGTGCAGGCGGCTCCTGGCAACGTGAGCGTGGCCACGTTCTCGTTGATCGCCATCATTGGTGACTACATTCCGCCTTTCCTGGCACAGATCGGCCTGCTCTATATCCTCATCAAGAGCCTTGCGCACGAGGCCGCCGTTATTCGCGAGTTTCTCTCATCAGAGGTCAGTAACGGGGTAGTGCGGGTAGATGAGTACGCGCTGCTGCAAAACTCGTTCCAGCGCACGCGGGCGGAGCGGCGCGCCCTCTTCAAATGCGGTATCCGGCAGTGGCTGCGCGTCAAGGCACTGTACCAGACACAGATCGGGCTGGCCTTCCGCAAATGGCACGTGCAGATGGGCGACAAGCCCAAGCTCGGCTACCGCCAGCCCGAAGATGCCTACCGCCAGCGCATCGCGCGCCTGCGCAAAGAGATTCGCATGGCGGAGCTGCGGAAGGGACAGAAATAGCTTTCGCGCCTCCCTGGTCCGACCTCGCAGGCCGATCGCAAGGGTCGGCCTGCATGCCCTCGCGCTCTTTACTTTCATGTTTTCGGGGGCTTCCACTCCATCAGAAAATGCATACCCGTTTCGCCAATCCTGGAAAACCCTGAGCGTTCATAGAGTCGAATGGCCGGGTTGAATCTTGTGACATGAAGGTGGATGCGTTTGCCTGTCTGTGCCGCCTCGGCCTGCATGCCCTGGAGGAGCAGCGTGCCAATTCCGGTATTGCGATATTCTGGCAGCAGAGCGATATCTACCACCAGCATCTCATCAACCATCCGGGCGATGACGATCCAACCAACAGGGCGCTGATCCAGGAGGATGATGCTATAGTCCGCGTCGGGGTACTCGGACTGGTAGAAACGCTGCTGTGCGTTGAACTGCATGCGCAGGAAGAACTGTTGCTGGTTGGCATCCCAGTCTCGTGCGCCCAATTCGTCGATGTGGGCCTGACTGTAGAGTTGGTACAGAAAGGCCTCATCATCCTGAGAAACAGGTCGAAGCGTGATTGACATAGTTTTTACAACTCTATGCTAGGGCCGCGATGGATAGATTCCCTGCAAGGCGATGCAGTAGTTGAGAGTGAGGTAGGGCTGCCTGTTGTCATGCGGCTGCGATCCTCCTGTCTGTCCAATCATCCCCGGGTTCATTTTCGTGCCATCAGTGCTTGTCTGGAAATGGGCGCTTGCGCCGGGGAAGTTATTCGCGGGTTGGTCGGAATTGGAATGAGTCGAGTTTGCGTAGACCGCATGCGAGTGCGCCGGTATCTGATTTGTGTTCAAGGTGACCGTCTCCTCGCCGCCTTCCTGCCCCAGAGCATAGGGCTGCAAGCCGGGACCCTGCCCTGCGCTGATGGGAACGCGGCCACGCAGATCGGGAAGAGCAAAGGTGGTTACGCCGTCACCGCCATACGTTGTGCCAAGCAGCGAGAAGAGCGCCGTGTTCTGCGCGATAGGAAGCAACTGACCATTGCAGAGGGCCCATCCTTGAGGGGCAAAGTTGTAGGGGACGAGAATAATCTGGCCGATAAATGGATCCACGGGTCTTTCCTCCTTGTAAAGTCTGTACTAACAATTAGTAGTGTTTACCAGTTATAGTATACCCTCAACCTGCGCAAAATGGAATGCTTATGGGTGGCTTGACACTCGTTTGTAGCGCGTGCTAGCATGAATATGGTTAAAGCCTCTATAAGTATATGAAGGAAGGGATTGTTATGCGACTGGGGCGGGCTGACCTGCTACAGATCTATTATCTTATGCGTCTCACCCGTGCTATGGAGGATCGCACGCGCACGCTGTTCTTACAGGGCAGGGTTGTGGGCGGCGTCTACACGGCGCAGGGACATGAGGCGACGACCGTCGGGGCAGCAATGACGCTGAGCGAAGGTGACTGCATTGTGCCGCAGCATCGTGATCTGGGTATGCATCTCGTGCGGGGCGTTTCGCCGCGTGCGGTGATGTGCCAGTGGTTAGCACGCGGAAATTCACCGACGTTGGGGCGCGATGGGCAGGTGCATATTGGCGATATGCATGCCGGTATTGTTCCGATGATCAGCATGCTGGGCGAGTCGCTGCCGGTGGCTTGCGGCGTGGCGCTGGCGCTGAAGATGCGCGGGCGTGAGAGCGTGGTGCTGGCTACATGTGGCGATGGCGCGACGAGCACAGGCGCGTTTCACGAGGCGCTGAATCTGGCCTCGGTACAGAAGCTGCCGGTGGTCTTTCTGGTTGAAAATAATGGCTATGCGTATTCGACGCCCAACCGGCAAGAATTTGCTGTTGATGACCTCTCGGCTCGCTCGACTGGCTATGGCATGCCGGGCGCGAGTGTTGACGGCAATGATGTGCTGGCGGTGATGGAGGTGGTTGAACACGCGGTAGAGCATGCGCGCGGCGGCAAGGGGCCGGTGCTGGTAGAGAGCAAGACGTTTCGCGTGCGCGGCCATTCCGAGGCCGATAAGGCCGATTACGTGCCGCAGGAGCTGCGCGAGGAATGGCTAAAGAAGGACCCTATCTCTCGCTTTGAGGCGTATTTGAGCGAACAGAGCATTTTGACAGAAGGGGAGAAGGCCGAAATCGAGGCGCGCGTGAAGGCTGTTGTTGATGATGCCGTGCGCTTCGCCGAGCAGAGTCCCGCACCGGACCCGGCGACGGTGGCGGATTACGTTTTCGCGCCGGATGGACCGGTTGCCATTATTGGCGAGCCGGGCGACCGCGACCCGCGCTATGTCAATGCGTTGGATACAAGGACAGGGAGACCATTCACCACAATGGCACAGCCGGGCGAGCCGGCGTACAGCGCGCCGGAGGAGGTGGCAAAGAGATGAGCGCAGTAACCTATCTGGAGGCCATTAGCCAGGCCATTCGCGAGGAGATGCGGCGCGACGAGGCCGTATTCCTGCTCGGCGAGGACGTGGGAACCTACGGCGGCGCGTTTAAGGTCAGCGCCGGGTTCCTCGAAGAGTTTGGACCGGAGCGCGTCATCGATGCGCCGATGGCCGAGGGCGCGATTATCGGCTCGGCAGTGGGTGCCGCGCTGATGGGCATGCGCCCCATCGCCGAGATGCAATTTATCGATTTCATTACCTGCGGCTTCGATCAGATCATCAACATGGCGAGCAAGATGTACTGGCGCGTAGGGATGCCGGTGCCGATGGTCATTCGCGGGCCATCCGGCGGTGGCACGAAGGGCGGGCCGTTCCATTCCGTCAGCCCGGAAGCCTGGTTTTTCCACACACCGGGCATCAAAGTAGTGGCCCCATCAACCGCTTATGATGCGAAGGGGCTGCTGAAGGCGGCTGTGCGCGACAACAATCCGGTACTCTACCTGGAACATAAACTGCTCTATCGCATGCCGGAGCTGCGCGAGGAACTACCGGGAGAGGACTACACAGTGCCGCTGGGCAAGGCGATGGTGCGGCGCGAGGGTCAGGATATGACCATCCTGACCTACGGGGCGATGGTGCATCAGAGCCTGAAGGCGGCGCAGATTCTAGAGGAGGATGATGATCTGGAGATCGAGGTCATCGACCTGCGCAGTCTGACGCCGCTGGACCGCGAGACCATCCTGGAGTCGGTCAAGCGCACTAACAAGGTGCTGATCGTGCATGAGGATACGCTCACCGGCGGCATCGGCGCGGAACTGGCGGCAATTCTGGCCGAAGACCTCTTCGAGTATCTGGATGGCCCCATTACCCGCGTGGCGGCGCCGGATGTTCCGTTCCCCTACGCGCCACCACTGGAAGCGGCCTTTCTGCCCAATACCGAGAAAATCGTCGCTGCAGCGCGCAAGCTGGCGGCGTATTAGGCGCAAAAATCGTGATAGCACAATGTAATACAAAGGAGTATGCTACATGGCGACGCCTGTGAAGATGCCCCGATTGGGGGAGTCGGTCGCTGAGGGAACGGTGGGTTCGTGGTTGAAGAAGGAGGGCGACCTGGTTGAGAAGGATGAAGCGCTGGCAGAGATTATTACCGATAAGATAAATGCTGAACTGCCATCGCCCGTGGCGGGCCGCTTGACGAAGATTCTGGTACAGGCCGATGAGACGGTGCCGGTTGGCGCGGATATCGCGCTGATTGAGGAGAATGTTGGTGCTGAAGCTCCAGCGCCGACGGCAGCAACACCCGCTCCGGCGGCTGCTTCTGTTGCCTCCGCTGCCCGGGCACCCGAGCCTGCTCCCACACCTGTTGGGGCCTCAGTTCAGCAGAGCGCGACTGCGACACCGACGGCACAACAGAGAATGAAGGGTATAGGCAATGGCAGCAGGTTCGCCGCGTCGAGTACGGTGCTGGCAGAGTCGCAGGAAAGCGAGGAGGAGCGGCAGCGTATCTCGCCACTGGCGCGACGACTGGCCCGCGAGCACGGCATCGACCTGAACGATATCGTGGGTACGGGCCTCGGTGGGCGCGTGCGTAGGGATGATATCCTGGCCTACCTTGCAAGCCGACAGAACCAGCGGGTCGCGCCCGCACCCGCTCCTGTCGCAGCCACTACAGCCGCGTCGGCGGCGACAATGCAGCCGCCCGCGCCCGCAGTGCCACAGCCTGCCGCAACGTCCTCTGTTGCGCCCAGGGCGACCGAGTTTGTGACGGTTTCAGAGACGCAGGATGAGGAAGTCGTGGTGCCGAGCCGCATGCGGCTGGCTATCGCCGAGCATATGGTGCGCAGCAAGCGCACCTCACCGCATGCCACCACCGTTGTAGAGGTCGATATGACCAACATCGCGAAGTGGTTGGAGAAGCACAAGGAAGAGTTCAAGAAGCGCGAGGGCTACAGCATCAGCTACGTGCCGTTCGTGATGAAGGCGGTGTGCGAGGGCATTCGCAAGTTCCCACTCATCAACTCGACGTGGGCACCGGACAATAAGATTCTTATTAAGAAGCGTATCAATCTCGGTATCGCGGTGGCGACCGACGTGGGGCTGGTGGTGCCGACGGTCTACGACGCCGATCAGTATACGCTGGCCGGACTGGCGAGGCAGGTGAACGCTGTTGCCCAGCGCGCTCGCGCCAACAAGCTGACGGTGCAGGATATGCAGAACAGCACCTTTGTCGTGAATAATCCCGGCACTTTTGGTACAATTATCTCTGTACCGATTATCAACCAGCCGAACGCGGGCATTCTGAGCATGGATGCCGTGGTCAAGCGGCCTGTGGTCATCGAGGATGACGCGATAGCGGTGCGCTACATGATGTACCTGTGTCTCTCCTTCGATCACCGTATTCTGGATGGCGCGCAGGCGGGTGGCTTCCTGCAGGCCGTGCGCACCAAATTACAGAGCTACGGTAAGGAGATTGACGTGTATTAGGGTTCGCAGCAGGGCACCCGCAAAGGGCGGACAGTCTGGGAGACTGTCAAAGCCTACCATACAGGCGAGGCGCGGCTCGAAGAGCCGCACAGAGCGCTCATGTATAGTAGTGCCGGTCCTTTGCGGTCGGCCTGCTTATATGAGAATGAGGAACTACCTATGGCGACGATGATTCCGGAGCGCCGACCTGAATGGCTGCGCGTTCGCCCTCCAAAGGGGGAGAATTACGAAAACCTGAAGCAGTTGATGCGTAGTAAGGAGTTGCATACCGTTTGTGAGGAGGCACGTTGCCCCAATATTGGGGAGTGTTGGGGCCACAGGACGGCTACCTTTATGATCCTGGGCAGCATCTGCACGCGCAGTTGTGGCTTCTGTGCAGTAGCGACGGGCCGACCGCTGGGATTGGACTGGGAGGAGCCCAGGCGCGTAGCCGAGGCTGTGCAGAAGATGGGCCTGCGCCACACGGTCGTGACTTCGGTCAACCGCGACGAGCTAAAGGATGGCGGCGCGGCAGTCTTTGCGGCCACCATTCGCTGGATTCGCCGCCTCAATCCCGACTGTAAGGTAGAGGTGCTGACCCCCGATTTCAAGGGCGTCTACGAGGCGTTGAAGGTGGTGATGGAGGCGAAGCCGGATGTCTACAACCATAACGTGGAGACGATTCCCCGTCTTTACAAGCGCGTGCGTCCGCAGGCCATCTACAAGCGTTCGCTGCAAGTGCTCAAGTGGGCGAAGGAGATGAACCCGTCCGCCCCCACCAAATCCGGCTTCATGCTGGGACTGGGCGAGACGTGGGAGGAGGTGATCGAGGTCATGCACGATCTGCGCACGCACGACGTCGATATTCTGACCATCGGTCAGTACCTGCGTCCATCGTTCCAGCACCTGCCGATCCAGCGCTACGTGCCGCTGGAGGAGTTTGCCGCCCTGAAGGCCGAGGGCAAGAAGATGGGATTTCGTCACGTGGAGTCTGGACCATTCGTGCGCAGTTCCTATCACGCGCACGAACAGGCAGATGAGGCGATGAGTAGTGAAAACAACGATCAATAATTTTCAGATCGCCTACGACGATCATGGCGCGGGGCAGCCGGTTATCTTTCTGCATGCCTTTCCGCTGAATCGTCATATGTGGGATGTTGATATCCAGTCCCTGCTGACCGAAGGTGACACGCGGGGGAGATTCCGGCTGGTGGCGCTGGACTGGCCGGGCTTTGGCGAAAGTGATATTATCAACACTGTCTCAACAATGGAGGAGTTTGCCGATATTGTAGCGCGGTTGATGGATACGCTGGGGATGCGCCAGGCCATCCTGTGCGGCCTTTCCATGGGAGGCTACGCGGCCTTCGCCTTCTTGCGCAAGTATGCGCAGCGGCTGGCTGGCCTCATCCTTGCCGATACCCGTCCCGGCGCCGATACAGCAGAGGCGCGGGTGAACCGCGAGAATGTGGCGAAGATTGCTCTGACGGAGGGGACGGAGGCGATTGCCAACATGCAGTTACCGAGGCTGATCTCAGAGTACACGCGCCGACATGAGCCACAGGTGGAGATGCGCCTGCGTCAGATGATCAACGAGGCGACGCCGCAGGGTATCGCGGCGGCTTCACGTGGCATGGCGCAGCGGCTCGATTCGACGCCTTTGCTGGCAAGTATTCAGGTGCCGACGCTGGTAATTGTGGGCGAGCAGGATGCGCTGACGCCGCCTGACGTAGCACAGGCCTGCGCGCAGCGGATACCCAACGCGCAATTGGTGGTCATCCCACACGCCGGTCATGTCTCCAATATGGAGCAGTCGGAGGCTTTCTTGCAGGCGGTGCGCGCTTTCTTGCACAACTGGTATGCTCCGTAATAGAGATATATTGATGGAAGCCTGACCTGAATATCCTACTCTCTTCTGTACTTGATGTAAGGGGTGTTCCAGGAGAAAAAGTTCTGGTAAAATGTTAAGCAGAGCAACAATGGGCAGAACAGGAAAACAGGGGAGAGAGCAAACCTTTCTGTGGAGTGGATGGTAAGCGACCCTTGTAAGGAGAGATGAGGCAAAGAGAGGGGAGAGAGCGAAAGAGCATGAGCCACGCAAAAAAACACTTGAACGGGCATATCGTGCTGGTGGTGGATGACAACCCCGCTATTCGCGACATGGTCTCCTGGGCGCTCGAACTGGATGGCTACGAGCCAGCCGAAGCGGCTGAGGGGCAGGAGGCGCTGGCGTGGATGGATAACGCGGCCCGTGAGGGAAAGTATCCCCATGTCATCCTGCTCGACCTCGCGATGCCCGGCATGGATGGTCGCACCTTTCTGGAACGCCTGCGCTCCCAATGGGAGCCATCTCACCCCTCGCCCTCTATTGTCGTGATTACCGCCGGTATCGGTGGCCCCGATGCGGCATCCCTGGGCGTCGAGCAGGTTATTGTCAAACCCTTCCACGTCCGCGACCTGCTTGACGTCGTCCGCAAACTCACCCGTACCTCTTAACAGAAGCGTATTCACCTCTCCGGCGGCGGAGGCGGCAGCTTTACCTCCATCCCTTCCATACCCGGCGTGTGCGCCAGTCCTCCTCCATGGTGCAGCTCATGCTCGATCAGATGCCAGAGCACGAACGGGCGCGTAATCTGACATGTCATGCTGGGTGCAGCAAAGCATCTCCGCTGGGCCACGTGGCTCGTCTGGCAGCCGGAGCTTCTTCGCTGCGCTCACCATGACACGTCGGCAATGATTCGTCATAGTATGCCATGTCGAAGTGCCATCCTCAATCTGCGCCACTTGTGCATTGTCCTCCAAAATAGTACTATATATTTGATGAGTATTTCACATAAAAGTTACTTTACCTGTGATGAAGTACTTCACACTGTTGTACTTGGGAGTCGAACTCACGATCATTGTGGAAACGGCTGCCCTGAACAGAAAAGGAGAGACCATTTGGATCTATTTGCTCGACGCTGGCCGAGAAGCCACGCCACCTGGAAACGGGTGAAGACGTATCTGGTCGCAGCACTGCTGACAGTGCTGAGCGCAGCCGTCCCCACTGGAAGTCTGGCAGCGCATGCAGCGAGTCTGAACCACAACACACCGTCTGCATCTGCGCTCACACTGAACGTGTACCAACATCCACCAGGGACACAGCTCACCGTGACGGGTGAAGGGTTTGTTGCCACCGGGTCGAAAGTAGCGGTGTCTTTCAACAATCACCTGATGAAGGATTCGACTCCCACCGATGGAAAGATCATTGCCAAGTTCAAAGTGCCGGTCGACCCAGCCGGGCCGTATACGGTATCGGCCGTTCAGGCAAGCAGCGGGATACAGGAGCAGGCCACATTCACCATCACCCCTGGGTTTGAGAGCCTGAACCCTCCTAAAGGCAGTGGCACCGCGCCTGAGGACACTCTCTGCATCGAAGCTGGCCTTGAGAATCCGCCGCCCCCTATACAGGTTCAAGCATGGGGGTTACCTGCCAGCACGTCTTACAAGCTGGAGTGGATGAACAAGAAGAATAGCCTCATCGATATTACTGTAAGCAGTGGTCAGACAACAGCGAGCGGGACGTTGTCAACGAGTTTTCAGCCTCCTCCGGCACCAGATGGGACCTATGAGCTGACCGTGCTCACGTATGCGGGACCTGCCCCTACTGCCACCTACTACTCTGGCGTCTACTCGTGCTTCTACACCTACGAATATGGTAATGGAACTCTCTCCTTCTCGTGGGACGGAGTGGGTTGGGATGCGAATAGCACAGTCACCTTCACCTTCGACGGGAGCGTGCTTCAGCAAGCCACAACCGACGCGGCAGGCAGCTTTGGGATTCTCAATTTCGATGTGGCATGTCCCCCACCGGGAACGTATCAGGATGTCATCAGTGGCTCGGCAAATGGGCCGCAGAATTGGGTTGGAGAGATTACGGTGGATAGTAGCTGCGCACAGCAACAAGGGGTACACAAAGTCCTGTCGAAGGTCATGCTCTCACACTGATCGAGACTCTTTCATGGTCTGAACAAGTAAAAGGAGGCGAATACAGAGAAAAATTGCTCAGAATGGTAAATTTTCTCTGTATTCACCTCCCTCTATTCCGTGATCTTTACACCCTCATTCGCAATCCCTGGCCACTTCGCGCTATTTACTACCTCAATAAGCCAAAGGTACTAACCGACCCGAATTTTTACACACCAACCTCTCGAAAATACACGGAAAATGCGTTGGGTTGCGTTCAGACAAATGAGAGCTGAACAGATGGATTTTCTGAATGTATGCAGGCAAGAGGGTGTTGCGATGAAACTTCGTAGTGTTTATCCGGTAGTGCTGGTTCCGTTGTTGTGCGTTGTCCTCGTGGCGACGCTGCTGGTAGCACGTGTGCCATTTCCTTTTACGCAGGCCGCTCCGGCTTCCGGGCGTGTGCCATTGCCGAGCGGAATCAGCGGTTTTACGAAGAAGAGCAGGATGATTACGTCGGCGTCGGCTGATCAGCCGGTGGAGCTTGCAGTCGGGCTAAGCCTGCGTAACCAGGCGCAGTTGGATACGTTCCTGCAACAGGTTTCGACTCCCGGTTCGCCGCTCTTTCACCACTATCTGAACCCGCAGACGTTTGCCGCGCTCTACGGCCCCTCCTTTTCCGAGGAGGCTGCGGTGAGCAGTTTCTTGCGGGCACAGGGTTTCAAGATCACGCACACGTATGCCAATCACCTGTTGATCGACGCGGTGGGAACGGTGGCGCAGGCGGAGCAAACCTTCCAGGTGCAGATTAATAACTACCAGGCCAGCAACGGGCGGCGGTTCTTTGCCAATGATGCCGACCCCTCTTTGCCTGCTAACGTGGCTCCGTTCGTGGCCTCGGTGGCCGGGCTGGATGATGTGGTGCAGTACGGGCGAGCGCCCATCACTACCGGCACGGCTGCGACGACGCTGGGGACGAACAAGGCGGGCATTGCCTGCCCGCAACCCGGCGCGCCTACCGTGCCAACATCCTATACGCCACAGCAGATCGCCACCGCCTACAATTTTAATGCGCTCTACAACGCGGGCGATCTGGGCGAGGGACAGACGGTTGGCCTGCTAGAACTCGACGGTTTCTCGCCACAGGATATTGCCGTCTATGCCTCTTGCTTCGGCGGAAAATACACGAGGATTCAGACTGTGCCTATCGATGGCTTCGGTGGCACGCCGGGGCCGAACGCGGCGGAGGTCGAACTGGATATGGAGATGGTGCTGGGGCTGGCTCCGCGCCTCGCCTCGCTGCGCGTCTACGAAGCGGCCAACTCCCTCTCGGCCTATAACGATGCCTGGGCGCGTATTGTGTCCGATGACGTGCCGGTGGTGAGCACGAGCTGGGTCTTCTGTGAGGAAGGTCCGGGGATGACGAGCGAGGTCAAGCAGGAGAGCGTCTTTTTCCAGGCGGCAGCCGCGCAAGGAGAGACCATTTTAGCGGCCAGCGGCGACCTCGGCGCGACAGGCTGCTACGACCCGCGCACGAAGACCAATACCTTCCCTGCCGTGGATGATCCGGCCTCGCAGCCCTACGTTACGGGCGTGGGTGGCACGACGCTGCGCATCAATGCCGATAACACTTATCAATCTGAGCAGGTGTGGAATGATCGCGCTATTCAGAATGGAGCGAGCGGCGGCGGCTTGAGCCAGATATGGCGCATGCCACCGTGGCAGCAGGGGCCGGGTGTGGCGAATGCATATACAACCGGCTACCGCGAGGTGCCGGATGTCTCCGTTAACGCCGACCCGCAGACGGGCTATGACGTGTATTGCAGTGTTGGCAACTGCGCCTTCAATGGTGGCTGGATGGTGATGGGCGGGACATCGGCAGCCGCGCCGGTCTGGGCGGTGATGGTGACGCTGGCGAACGAAGCAGCCATCAAGGCCAACAGCTTCGTGATGGGATTCCTCAATCCCAGCCTGTACGAGATCAGTCATGACGCATCAGGTACCTCCTATGCCAGCGCCTTCCATGACGTCGTACCCGTGGCAGGCGGCGCGAACAGCAACGATTACGTAGACAGCGGCAATACCTACCCCGATACGAGTATGTACGACCTGGCGACAGGCCTGGGTTCGTTCGATGCGTACAACCTGGCACAGAATTTGATTACGCTGGGGAAGTCGGCGCTGATCCAGACGACGCCGACCAGCACGACATGGTACTTTGCCGAAGGCCGCGTCGGCGCGGACTTCGACGAGTACCTGACGCTGGAAAATCCGAACATACAGGCGGCGCAGGTGCGCGTGCAATACCTGTTTGAGGGCAGCAGCAACGGCCCGGCTATCATGCATACTGTCCCGGCGCAGAGCCGCCTCACCGTCAGCGTCAACGGCGACCTGCGCATTCCCTATTATGGCAAGGGCCAATCGCTCTCGATGGTGGTCACATCGACCAACGGTGTGGGTATCGTAGCTGAACGACCTATGTACTTCTCGTGGCACGGCATCAATAGCGGTACCGATGCACTGGGCGCGACGCAGCCGGGGCAGGATTTCTACTTTGCCGACGTTGAGTCTGCCCGCAACTATACCAGCTATATCACCATCCTTAACCCACCGGGTGGACAGACCGCCAACGTGACGGTGACGTACTACGCGGCTGGCAAGCAGGTGGCAACCACGACGCTGGCCGTACCGGCGGGACAGCGCGGCACCACGACGCCCCTGGCGTTGCATCTTACGGTCAACTGCGCGGTGCATGTGCATTCCGATCAGCCGGTGGTGGTCGAGCGACCCATGTACTTCAGCACGGCACGCTCCAATATCAATGGCCCGGTGACGGGGGCCGCGACGGTGCTGGGCGCGCCCGCTCCGAATACCGACTGGCTCTTCGCCGAGGGCTACACGGGCACAAATTTCCACGAATACCTGGTGCTGGCAAATTTCAATACGACACCGGCCACCGCGACGCTCAAGCTGGAGTATAGCAACGGGGCGGTCGATACCAGGATGGTGCCTGTGCTCCCACTGTCGCAATTTATCTTCGATGTGAACACGGCGTCGACGCTCTTTGGGCAGGGAACGCCGGAGGTCTCAGCGGAGGTGACGGCCAACGCGCCCATTGTGGTGCAGCGACAGGAGTACTTCCGCTTTAACGGCACAAACGTGGCCGGACAAGCTACGCCGATTCCTGGCGGAACGGATGTCATGGGGCAGCCCGGCCCGGCCAGAACCACGTATAGCTTCGCCGAAGGCTATACCACCGGCAGCTTCAACGAGTTTCTGACGTTGCAGAACCCCAACACGACGAGCGAGCAGGTGGCAGTGACGCTCTATCTTGCGAACGGTATCACCTCGCAAAAGCTCGTCACCGTTGGCCCTCAGACGCGCGAGACGGTCAGCATCAACAGTCTCGTCACTCCCATCGCGCAGGGGAGTGTGACAGCGGGCTACGCGGTCTCCATGTCCGTACAGGCTCTCACCGGCACTATCGTGGCCGAACGCCCCATGTACTTCGATTACCACAATGTCTCGCTGGGTGGAACGGATGTAGTGGGTTATACTGGATAAGGCTCTTGTATTTCCTCTTCCTTGCGGTTATAATTGCACTATCTCACCAAAAAGGAGGTTGATCACACATGTCTCTTTGCTGATAATGACACGACGAATACGCGAAACGTGCTGGATTGAACCTGTGTCACTGCCGTGTGACATGGATAAGTGTTGCATGGTTGGCGTGTGCGTGCATTATGGGGCAAAGAGAGAGTCGAAGGTCATGGTGTGATCGACGAGAAAACTTCTTCACTCACAACTACTTTCTCCCTCTATCCCACCGAGCCTGTCTCTTCGTGGTGGCCTCATACTGCCTCTACGCCTGCCTTTGCAACAGAGAAGATTTGAGATATTCGTCCAAACGAAACAGACGACAAGGAGGATAGTATGCCTGCACTTCAACGTTTGCAAACAGGCTACAGAGTACGCAATCCCACTCAGGATGACATTCCTGGGATTATTGACCTCATCTACGAGCACGAACTGACTGAGGTAGGGAAGACTCACCGCTACGAGCCAGGAGATACGAGAAGGAACTGCGCCCCGGCAAGGATTTGCTGGAGGGATAGAGGCTGCTACACGTAAGCGTTGCGTGCTATCATCCCTCTTACCTTCTCTCCGTTGAGGAAGTGTATGATGTTCTCGGTTGCCAGCCGCATAGCTTGCGGCATGGTGCCGGGAACCAACCCTGAATTATGTGGGGAGCCGAGCACATTGGGCAGGTCGAGGAAGGGATACTCCATGCGAAATTGTCCGTGCAAGAATGGCTCTGTCCACCAGGCATCGATGCCGACCAGGAAGTTGGGGTGACTCTTCGCGTGGTTGTAGAGGGCTTCCTCGTCGATGATCGCGCCACGGGCGACGTTGATGAGGATGGCATCGGGCTTCATCCAATCCAGTTGCTCTTTGCCAATCAGCCCTCTGGTTTCCTTTGTGAGCGGCAGTGAGATCACGATGACGTCGCTGGCCCGTAGCACGTGCCTCAAATCGTGCAGCGTGCCGATGAACTCCACCTGCTCGGAGGTGACGCCGCTGGTATTGATGGCGTAGATGTGCATGTGGAAAGCGCGCATGAGATGGGCGGTGGCCTGTCCGATGCCTCCAAAGCCGAGAATGCCAGCCGTCGCGCCAGCGAGTAGACGGTTGGGGGTAAATTGATCAAATTCGCCCTGCTTCAGTTTCTCATTTTCGAGACATACCCGCTTTGCCAGCGCCAGTGTCAGCGCCATCACATGCTCTGCCATTGGAACGGCATACGCGCCGGGGTTGCTGGCAATGGTGATCTGAGAGGGCAGCTCCGCGAAAGGCATATGATCGGCCCCGGCAGAGACGAGCTGGATGAATCTGACATGCTGTAGATACGGGTGTTCTCCGGCTGAAATCTCACGTGGGAAGTTCCACGCAAGCAGCACGTCGGCGTGTTCCAGCGTCTCCCTGCGTTGCGCGGGCGGTACCTCATCGAGAAAAATGAGCGTTCCAGCACTCCCCAACAACTCTTGCAGTAAGGCCTTCATCTCCTGCGGGGCCTGGAAAGTAACGACGATATTTGGCTTGTCCATCTCTCTCTCCTTCAGTATTCGGTATCTCTGTCAGTCTACCACACATATGTACCTGGGAGGGAGAGATGGCGCGACATTTTTATGGCGTTGAGGCGGGGCCGGGCGCGGGATGGAGGGGGAGCACGACCGGCGGGCGCGGCGACTGCGAGAAGTCGAAGTCGTTGACAAGGTTGCCCAGGATGGGAACGTTCTCGCGCACAGTCGGACGTGGGTCTGGACGCCCATCGGTTGCCGGGTCGAGGCGCTGGCCGTTCAGGAAATCGTCTTCGATGAACTTCAGATAGGCATCGAAGCTGAGCGTCTGGTGGTCAATGTAGCCTTTTCTGGCGTAGGGGCTGATGACGAGGCCGGGGACGCGCAGGCCATAGCCGTTTTCATCGACCGTCGGCGGAACAACGTGGTCGTAGAAACCGCCCCAATCGTCCCAGGCCAGGAAGATGGCGCTGCTGCTCCAATCGGGTCCCTGCATGACCGCGTTAATCAGATTGGTGACGTAAGCCTGTCCCACGCTGACAAGGGCAGGTGGATGCTCGCTGTCGCGCCCGTTGGGGACAACCCAGGAGACGGAGGGTAGCGTGCCCTGTTTCGCCGCGTTCAGGAAGTTCTGTACGGGCTGGATGTTGGCAAGCTGGTTGTCCTGCTTGACATCAACGAAGCCGGGAAGCGGATTCCAGATGCCCGGCACTTTTGGACTCTGCTTCGGCGGGTTGCAAATCATCTGGTCATCGGCGCAGTCCGGCTGCGTGCCCTGATCCAGGTAGTAGTTCCAGCTCACATTATGTTTAAACAGCAGGTAGGTGAGGTCGGTCCAGGCATAGAGCGCGCCGCCTGGCTGCCCGGCCTGCGCAGCCTGCGCCGTTGTATATGGCCCCTTGATATTATTTTTGCAGCTTTGTGGATTGGTGCTGGTGCAATGCGCGGACCACGCGGAAACCATGTAGAGGTGGGCCGGCAGGCTCCAGGAGGCATCGGACTCAAACATGTGATCCTGCAAGACAAAATCCTCGGCGTAAGTCCAGTAATTGGGGATTTCGCGTGCATCGTGGTAGCCCATGACATCAATGCTTGTTGTATTGGTGCAGATGGGGTTGGTAACATCGAGGCAGCCTTTGCGCCCCTTTTCCGCCTGGGCGATAAAGCCGTCCATCTTCCCGTTATCGATGTCGGCGGTCGCGTTGGCTTCACCGTGCGGTCCGCCGCCGTTCAGATCCTGCGAGTCGTGATAGGGTTTGACGCATTGCTTTGTGGCCGGGTCGGGTACGCATACTGTGGGAACGCCGTTCTTCATAGGAATGCCGTCGGCTCCCGGAAACGTCCCGAAGTAGCTGTCGAACGAACGATTTTCCTGCATAATCACGATGATATGCTTGATTTTATGGATACCGCTGCTGCTATTCTGGTTGGTGGTCTGTGGCCCGTTGGAATTGGAACAGGCCGCCAGCGCGGTCGTTGCCAGAATGACAGCCAGAAAAATTGCTGGCAATTGTCTGAATGGCCCGAAAAGACCTGCCCTGACTCGTTTCATGGCTGCATCTCTCCTCTAGAGCTTGTTCTGCTCTTTTTCCCTCAATACACATACAGATAGTATACAGCCCTTTCCTCAAGAAGAATGCAAGGTTTGCTCAAGATAGGGGCAAACCTTGCATTCTTGCCATAGCTCTTGCATTCAGTAGGGAAGACCTCATGCTGTTTTCAATGCGATGATGGTCGTTTCTGTGGCAATTTCGGGTCGATAGAACAGGGATAACTGCGATGCGACTGCCGTTGGTACCTGAAACACGATGGTGCCGCTGCGGATGGTATTGGCGGCGATGGGGCCGTAGAAGTTAACAGAGCTGCTGTACTGAGAGCCAAAGGCATCACCGCCCGATCCATACAATTCGTAGAAGGAGGGCTGGTTCATAATGGTTTTGGCGCTGGTATTGTGAATGCTCAGGTTTACTGTGACTAGCGTGGAATTCGCGCCAGTCCCTTTTTGCTCGCTGACGCTGCTAATGATCAGAGTACGATCGCCCAGTACAACTTGCTGGCTGCCGGGTTTGCCGCCGGGCACCGCTGTCGGGCTGGAAATAACCGTTGGCCCTATGCCCGGCGAACCGCTGACAGATTTCGGCGTAACTATCTGCGGTGTGGTTGAAGCGATAGCCGTTCCCTGTGGTGTTGAGCCGTTCCCTGTATTTTCCTGGCTAGTAGTGTTTCCGCTGGAGCTACAGGCAGCCAGCAGGAAGAGTAATACCGCCAGCATCGCGGTGGGTGCAATTTTTTTTAGCTGGAGAAACATCCCTTTATTTCCTTTTCTAGCGCATCGAATATGTCAGAGCTAGAAAATCATAGCACGTACTTTATGGATCGGCTATTTTTCTTGTTAGAACATGGTACCTTTGCGCTATCACGACGGACTGCCCGCGTTTCTAGAGCATCTTATGAGTGTATCTTGAGAGTTTCTTGAATTTTGTCTGTTAGAATACAGGCAAGGGCTGAAGAAAACCCTTGTGAGTGCCTCATGGGGAGGTGCAGGAGCATACGGGAATCACAAGGGTTCCTGATTTTGCAGATGCTAAGCAGAGGCGACACGATATGAGTATGAATGATGATGATCTGAATAATCAGCCGACGGAGCCGAGACGAAAGCTGGGTGCGTCGGCTGGGCGGCCTTCTATGGCCGGTGGAATAAGTCCCGGCCAGATGGGTGCTGTGCCACCAACCCCGATAGCGCCTGTGAGCGGGCAGACGATTCCTCCGACTCCCACGTACCGGTTTGCGCGGGGAACACAGGGAACGCAGAGAGGGCCTGTAACTTCTTCCAGGCAGGGCGTTTCGCGGCGCAAGGTGCTGGGTGCTTCGCTGCTGGGGATGGCCGGACTGGGCGTGGCTGGTGTGGCGGGTGGACTCGCATTGAACTGGGCGGAGCATGGGAACAGCTCCAACCTGTTTCATTCTTCAGCGGGCAGCGCACAGATAGGGCATCTGCTGCGCCGTGCCGGTTTTGGAGCCAGCCCCACTGATCTGGCGACGTACCAGAGCCTGGGCTTTCAGGGAGCAGTTGAGCGCCTGCTCAATTACCAGCAGGTTTCGGATGACGAGCTGGAGAACCGCCTGAAGACGCTCAATCTGGATTTGAACAAGCCTGCCGACCAGCAGCGCTGGTGGCTGCTGCGTATGGCGTGGACGCAGCGCCCGTTGTTGGAGAAGATGACGCTCTTCTGGCACGGTGTCCTGACGAGCAGTTACCAGAAAGTGGGCGGGAAAAACTTCTTCATGCGTATGATTATCCAGAATCAGTTTCTGCGCGAACACGCCTTTGACACCTTTGACAATATTCTGCTTGGCATTACCGCTGATCCCGCCATGCTCTTTTACCTTGACCTGACCAGGAGCCGGAAGAACAGCCCGAACGAGAATTATGCGCGTGAATTGATGGAGCTGTTCACGATCGGGCTGGGGCATTATACTCAGCAAGATGTCTCTGAGGGCGCGGCTGCTCTGACCGGCTGGCACGTGGAGGGACTGACCTCGCGCTATATCCCGGCGGACCATAACAACCTGGTGAAGCATTACCTGGGGCAAACCGGCAATTTCGACTATAAGGATGTTGTACGCATCCTGGCGAATCACCCCGCTGCGCCGTGGTTTCTCTCACGCAAGCTGTTCACCTTCTTCGTCTATGAGAATCCGAGTACCGACGATTTGAAGCCTCTGGTCGACAGCTACGTGGAGAGCGGGCACAATATAGGGGCGGTTATGCGCACGCTGCTACTCTCGCCACAATTCTCGTCTGCGCAGGCGTACCGGGCGCGTATCAAGTCGCCCACGGAGTTTGTGGTGGGAGCCTACCGGGCGCTTGGTTTGCAGGGCAGCGGGATGGCGCTGCCATCCTTTACGACGCTGACGGGGCAGACGCTGTTTAACCCGCCCAACGTGGGTGGGTGGCCGGGTGATAAGGTGAGTGCGCTCTGGCTCAACAGCGGCACCTGGATGTCACGCCTGAACTATATCGACCTGTTGCTGGTGCGCGGGGGCGCGATTGGCAAAGAGCAGCCGCAGCCACTCGACCTGCAGGCGGTAGTGAACGCCAATCACATCGACTCACCGGAGCACTTTGTGGATTATTACGCCTCGTTCCTGCTGGATGGCACGCTCGACAGCGACCGTCGCTCCATGCTGATAGACTACTTTACGACGCCGGATGTGAGCCGAGGCGGCGCGCAGGTCACCTTAACCGATGGCAAAAGCTACCCCCTCAACCGTGTCCGTGGCACGCTGTACCTGATGATGTCGTCGCCGGAATACCAGTTAAATTGAAGAATCTAAAGGGAAAAGAAGATGAGACTTTCGCGCAGAGCTTTGATAAAGGATGGTATGCTGGTTGTGTCGGCGGGAATGATGATGCCTGCCATTTTCAGTCGCGGTATTGCCTCGGCACGGGCCATGTCGCTGGAAGGTTCGCGTTTCGCCCAGGCCGCGAGTGATCGCACGCTGATTGTGGTGCAGATGGCGGGTGGCAACGATGGCTTGAATACGGTTATTCCCTATACCGATCCGCTCTACCACCAGATGCGCCCCACGCTGGCGATTCCCGACTCCCAGGTTTTGACGCTGGACAGTCGGCTAGGCCTGCATCCGAGTCTGAAGGCGCTGCAGCCGCTCTGGGAGCAAGGACACATGGCGATTGTCGAGGGTGTGGGCTATCCCAACCAGAGCCTCTCACACTTTCAGGCCATGGACATCTGGCAGACGCTCGATCTGAGCGGCAACGGGACAGAGGGCTGGCTGGGCAAACTGGTCTCTGGCTGGGTTGACCAGGATGGTCACCCGTTCAAGGCGCTGGATGTCGGAGTGCAGACGGCGCAGGCCCTGCAATCCATCAGCACTCCCGTGCCGACGGTTGCCAGTGTCAATGCTTATCGTGTCTATCCCGACCCCGCCGACAGGGACGCGGGCAACGCCCGCATGCAGGCGCTGATGAAGCTTTATAGCTCGTATCCGAAGACCTCGCCCTACGCCGCGCTGCTGGACACGACGGCCCTGAACGCGCAGGATGGCTCGTCACAGTTGCGCCAGGCTGACGCGACGTACAACCCTGCCGTAACCTATCCGACGAACTCGTTCGCTGCCGGGCTGAAAATTCTGGCGGAAGCGATTGTGCAGGGGCTTGGCCTGCGCGTGGGCTATGTGACACTTGGTGGCTTCGATACGCACGCCAATCAGCAAACGACGCACGCTACCCTGATGCAGACGCTGGCCGAGAGCCTGTCCGCCTTCTATAACGACCTGAACGCACACGGCAAGGCCGATAGCGTAGTAGTCATGACCTGGTCGGAGTTCGGGCGGCGTGTGGAGGAGAACGGCAGTCTGGGCACCGATCACGGCACGGCGGCGCCCATGTTCGTGCTGGGCAAGCCGATTAACAAGGGCGTCTATGGCGAGCCGCCCAGTCTGAGCAGCCTGGACAGCAACGGCAATTTGAAATATACCGTCGATTTCCGCTCCGTCTACGCCACCGTACTGGATCGCTGGCTCGGTGCCTCCTCCAAAGACGTGCTCGGTGCCTCCTACGGCTCGCAGAACTTCTTGCCGCAACCATAGATATACCCAGGCCCCACCTTCCAGGCCGACCGCCAGGATCGGCCCTACTATCATGCATGATATGACCATCCGACGTTACCCACCTGCACCCGGTCGCTCGCACAACGAGCGACCGACCAGAACGTCGTGCTGGAAACAAGCATCAACTTCCTCCAGAAGCCCTTCGACCTCGATGAACTGGCGGCAAAAGTGCGCGCAGTGCAGGCGTGAAGAAAGCGCGATAATTTGCTATAATACTCCTGAAAATCTAGAAAGATCAGGATATTATCGTGCAAATACAGATCAGAAAGTGGTTGAAATCGCCGCGTGTACGGACAATGATTGGCATTGTTATCATTGCCATTCTTGTCGTATTTACCTTCCTGTTCGCTCCGAAAGAGCAGGATCCCAATGTTGGCCTGGCGAGCGACCCATCAACACCAACCGTTGGCATTACGCATCTGGTGGGGACGCTGACCGTCAATCGCGGCGTGGAGGTGCAGGGGGTGCGCATGACGGTAACGCAGGTGCAGGAGGCAACCGCCTTCTCGGATGACACTAAACCGGGAGGGACATATATCGTGCGCGTCTCCTTGCAGACGGTCAACAACGGGCAGCAAACGATTGGTATTCGATATGACCAGCTCGCTCGACTGGTTTTACCGGATGGAGAGGTGCTCGCGCCGAAGCTGGTGAATCTCTCGCCGGCTGAGCTGCCGCAGTCGCAGCAGGATGGCTACATCGATTTTGCTCTCACCGGCCAGGTCAATCTCTCATCGCTTACTCTGCGCCTGGGTAGCGCGACGATTACCTTTGGCTGACATTAATCCTCTGCGTTTTCCCGAATGCCGACCTGTTCGATACGGTGCTGTACATCCGCCATCGCCTGCAACCAGGGAGTCTTAATGGGATGCTCCGGTGAGTGAGTCGGGTAGGTATCCTGCTCGCTCTCTTGCGGCGCCTGCAGGTGAGCCTGTACGAGGTCTTCGAGAGCGAGGTAGTATTCGACCAGCACGCGCTCGCCGCTGGTATGGGCGACGCACGCTTCCAGCACGGTCTGGGCCTCTTCGTAGGCGCTGCGCCGCTGCTGGGCCGCTAGTATGGCCTGCTGCGCGCGCGGAATCTGTTTCTCCCGCCTCTTCTGCTCCCTCTCTCTGAGCCTGCGCGGCTGCTCCTGTGACGCGGTAGCAGGGGATGCGGCCAGGGCTTCTTGCAAGGCAAGCGCGGCCTCGCCCTCCTCAATGGTTGTCTCCTGCCGACGGCGTTCCAGCCATGCGCGCACCGCATGCAGGCGCACAAGGATGCTGGCGCTTTCCGGCAGGCGTAACTGCTCGTCCGAAAGCAGTTCATCGCTGCCAGCTTCCTCCGCTCCCCCCTCGTCTTTCTCTTCAGAAAACCATTCGTTATGATGCATCAGCTATTTTTATCCTTCAAACATAGCGATAATACAAGGACAGCCAGGCCGAAAAGGGACCGGCCCCATAAGCGTGAACTGAAACCCCAGGCCGCCTGCATGGAGCGTCCCCCCTTCAGTTCATGCCTATGAGGCCGATCCCTTTCGGTCGGCTTGTTTGCCGTCGCGCTACCCTCTTATTTTATCATGCCTGCGTATCCCATAGGAGCAGAAGTTATTCCACGCCTACAGCAGTATACGTTCCCGATAAGAGTCGGGCAAGGGTTTACCCGAGGGCTTCGCGCAGGCTCTCTTTCGGCTCTACCGGGGCCTCTTCTACATCGTAATCTTCGGCAGTAGTCTTATCCTGGCCGCCGCGCAGGCCGATGGCGTTGAAGATCGGTGTCAGAATGATCGCCAGCACGAGGTTCAAGATGATCATGGAGAAGGCGATGTACATGGCGGGGAAACTCAAGCCGCCAATAGTGACGACGTAGACCGACTTCAGCCCGGCTGCGTAGAAGAAGATAGTGCCGAGTACCTCGGATACCGCCCAGCCGATAAGCAAGGCCCAGCGATTGAACCAGTTGGTGTAGAGACCCAGGAAGACGGCTGGCAAGGTCTGGAGAATCCAGATGCCGCCGAGCAACTGGAAGTTAATCACCTGTGCCGTGGGAATGTAGACGATGAAGAGTACCGCGCCAAACTTCAGGACGAGCGAGGCCCACTTGGCGACCTCAGACTCCGCCCGGTCGGAGGCGTTGGGACTGATGTACTCTTTAAAGATGTTGCGGGTGAACAGGTTCGCGGCAGCAATCGACATGACGGAGGCGGGAACCAGCGCGCCGATGGAGATGGCGGCGAAAGCGAAGCCCGCGAACCAGCTCGGAAACTCCTGGTTAATGAGTGCCGGAACCGCGCCGTTTGAGCCGAAAGCGGCCAGCGGCTTCACGTGTGCGGCGATTGCCATGTAGCCCGTCAGAGCCAGCAGACCGAGCATCAGCGAATAGATGGGCAGCAGGGCGGTGTTGCGCTTGACCACGTTCTTGCTATTGCTGCTCAGCACGCTCGTCAGGGAGTGGGGGTAGAGGAACAGGGCGAGGGCAGAGCCAAGCGCCAGAGTGACAAATGCCCAGGTCTGTTTGGGACTCAGAAACTCGAAGAAGGTGGTGGGAGTGGCGGCGTGCTTGGCGCTGGCCGCCGCGAAGATTGTCCCGAAGCCGCCCAGCTTGGCCGGAATGACGATAAGAATGGCAATCAGCGTGATGAAGATCATGATATCCTTCACCATGGCGATCATGGCGGGTGCGCGCAGGCCGCTGGTGTAGGTATAGGCGGCCAGGATCAGGAAGGCGATCAGCAGAGGCAGGTCGAGTTTGAAACCGCCCAGTGATAGTGAGAGCGGAATGCCCAGCGCGGCCAGCGAGACCTGGATGCCGAACATCTGCAAGGCGATGTAGGGAAGCGTCGCGACGATGCCGGTGATTGCCATTGCCAGCGCCAGCGTTTTGCTGCCGAAGCGGTCTTTCACGAAGTCGGAAGCGGTAACGTAGCCGTTGCGCTTGCAGACGGACCAGAAGCGGGGCATGAGCACGTAGATGATGGGATATACCAGGATGGTATAGGGAACCGCGAACCAGCCGTTGAGCACGCCCAGCCCGAACATGGCGGCGGGAACGGCAATGAAGGTATACGCGGTATACAGGTCACCGCCGAGCAGGAACCAGGTGACGAGCGTACCGAAGCGCCGCCCGGCCAGGCCCCATTCATTGATGAGCGCGAGATTGCCGCGCCGCCATCTGGCCGCGACAAACCCCAGGACGGTGACGAGCAGGAAGAAAATAATGAAGACGGTAAATGCGACGCCGTTAAACATGAATTCTTCTCCCTCGTAGCATCAACTCTGAACAGTCATGCATACCTTTATGCATGCTCCAACAAAGAACGAGTGATTGAACGCCCTGTCTGGCTGGCTTTAGACGCCCAGGAAATACAACACAGCCGTCAGAATGGCTGTGAGGATAATCCAGAGCAGCGAATACCAGTACAGGAAGGGCATGCCGATGAACGTCGGATTGGCATGGTTGTAGAACGGTGGATACAACAGCGCGATGAAGGGAATGAGGAGGAGGATGAGAAGCCAGCGCCTGCCACTTCTCTGTGGTCGGGATGCCATAAGCGTTACTCCTTTCGCCTGTTCCCTGCTTGTGGGAACAGTTTCCATAAAATGATGAAAAGAACGAGAAAAAAAGTAACTGAGCCGCCCTTATACTGTACGCCATGCCTGGCTGCTATGTCAATGCTTGAAAAAGCCAGCGGGATGGCGCAACAAACGGCTATTCTCATAGTAGCAGCAAGGTATAAACATCATGTAAATGAAAGCTCCATCTGTGTAAACAAATATATAAACATTCCGCCTGCCGTATCACCGGCCTCGTGGGACTCTGCCTGTTAAAGAGCCTCTTTCGCTTCGTCTTATCAGGTAGTGGGTAATGTAGGGAGGGATGTTGTATGAGTGAGGCTTTACCCTCGGGTACGCGCATTATTGGTGGGCGCTATCTATTGCTGCGCCTGCTCTATGAACGCCCGCGTGTGAATCTCTACCTGGGATGGCGGCTGCCGCGAGCTGGACAGAACGGTGGCATGGTTGCCATTCGCGAACTGGTGTTGAGCGGACTACCCGCTGAGGGGCGGGCGCGGGTGGTGCAGGCGGCATGGGAAGAACTTCTTGCGCCGGGCGTGGTCAACGCTCAACATTTGCCCGCTGCTGCAATTGAGTCCGTGTGGATGGGGAGCGAGCGCGGACGGCATTACCTGGTGCTGCGCCTCTTTGAAGACAGGGGTGGCTGTTCTGTCGTGATGCCGCTTGCCGACTTGCTGCAACAGCGCTACTGGCCGCGCTGGCTGGATTGGCAGGTGGCCGTTGCCTGGACGATACTCCTCTCCCGTATCGTCGCACGCCTGCATCATCAGGGAACGATTCTGGTAGACTTTGATCCCTCAACGATCCTGATAGACGAAACCGGCATGGCGGCATGGGCGCCTTTGCTGCTTCCTTCCTGGCCGCCCTCGCCATGTTTTTGGCCTGGAGAGGATAGGGTAGAGGATTATTTCCCGCATCTGTTCCCGCAGGAGGACGCTTTTGCCGCGCCAGAATTGTCGAGCGGGTGGTACGATGAGCGCGCCGATGTTTACACGCTTGGTGCTATGCTCTACCTGCTGCTGACCCGGCACGCCCCGGTCTCGGCCCCGCGCCGCCTGCTCTACACGCATCATCACCAAGATGGACTGGAACTCGTCTCGCCGCGCTTTTTCTGTCGCACGCTGCCATCCGCGCTGGAGAAGATCGTTTCCCGCGCCCTCGCGTTGGAGCCGGGCGAACGCTATCCCTCTGTATTCACGCTGGTCGAGGCGCTGGAAGAGGCTCAGGCGAACTTGATGTTTGTAAAACAGCGCTTTTCTCCTTGACAACTCGCTTGTTTGATTGTATACTTTGAGCAAGCTGGCGGTGATATGCTGGCTTGCTTCTCTGATAGTCCCTCTTCATTTCCCGCGCGAACATTCCTCGCCTGGCTTTTTTTCAGGAGTTATGGTTTATGGCATTTCCTCTCATTTCGTTGCCCTCATTTTTGCGTCGCCTGTTTCCTGCGAGTTTGTCCCCTGCCGGTACGACAACGGAGCGCATTCTGGAGCAAATTAATCCGACAGCGATAGCTTCCTCTCCGACCCAGGAAGACTGGTACTGGGGGAGACTAGCGACTGGAGGTGAAGAAGACTATTACTGGCGGAGGCTTAGTGACAATTGGCTGCAAAAAGATGTAATTCCTTCAACTTATCTGGAATTACATAATATGTGTTACGAGGCGTATAACGCGAATCCGCTGGCTTTTGCGATTGTAGAGATCACGACGAGTTTTGTGATGGGCAAGGGGGTGACGCTGGCGGCGAATGAGCCGGAAGTACAGCGCGTGTTGATGGATTTCTGGCACGACCCTGATAATCACATGGAGACGCGGGTGTATGCGCTGTGTACCGAGCTATCGCTGTATGGCGAGCAGTTTATCCGCTTTTTCGTCAATCGCTTCGATGGGAGCGTGAAGATACGGCAGATTGACCCTTCGCTGATCGATCAAATTGAGACTGACCCTGACGATATCGAGACGCCGCTGCGCTTTCACCGCCGCCCGATTGGGCCGAGCGCGACGCTACCGGGCAGCCCGCCGCTCATCAGTAGGGTGGACGAGTTGCATCCTGATGGTGAGTGGTTCAAGGCCGGCGAGGAGGTCGTGCAGTTTACCATCAACAAGGTGAGCAATGCCAGGCGTGGCAAGAGCGATCTGGCGACACTGCTACCCTGGCTACGCCGCTACAAAGACTGGCTCACGGATCGCGTGCGCATCAATAAGTACAAAGGAGCCTTTCTGTGGGATGTGGTGCTAACGGGCGCGGACAGGAAGGCGGTCGAACGCAAGCGCATGGAGTATTCGTATCCGCCGGAGCCGGGGAGCGTCATTATTCACAACGAGGCAGAGAAGTGGTCGGCGGTCAAGCCGGAGATCAATGCCAGCGAAGCGGCGGAGGATGGCAGGGCCATAAAATTAATGGTGGCAGTAGGCGCCCAACTGCCCGAGCACTTTCTATCAGATGGCGATAACAGCAACCTGGCGACGGCGAAGGAGATGGGCCTGCCAACCTTCCTCAAGTTCCAGCGCCGCCAGTACGTCATGCGCGCCATGCTGCGTGCCATTCTCGATCGCGTGCTGCTCGAAGCGCGTAAGGCCGGGCGGTTGCGTGAAGACCTCGACACGCACTACGACATTCTCTTCCCCGAAATTGACGTGGCCGATCACCAGACGCTCGCCAGCGCCACGCAGATGCTCGTCTCCGCGCTCATCGCCGCCAAAGCGCAAGGCTGGGTGAGCGACGAGACGGCTATGCGCCTGATCTTCCAGTTTGCCGGGGAAGAACTCGATATCCACGAAGAACAGGCACGTATCGGAAAGGAGCCTTCAGCATGTCCTCCAACGTCAATCTCCAATCTCTCTCAGCCGCCGGAGCAGGCTCCGCGTCGCTGATGTACGCCCCGCCAACCTCGACGCTGGTAGCCTCACCCTACACCACGTCGCTCTTCGCTCCCACGCTTACCTCGCAGTCGCGTCAGCTGGGCCATACCAAAGCGCGCGGCCATACCCCCCACCCGCGTATCCCTCACTTCTCCCACCACCGCTCGCAGCTGCCCCCTGGCGTCGAAGAGCAGCCATTCTGATGTTCTGTAACCGCATGTCAGCAGGGACGAGGCCCTGTGAGAATATCAGATCAAGAGGATACAATAGAATGAAGGAGATCTATCATGCCGCTTGATGCGCGGAAAGAGCAGCATATGCTGCAAGTGCTGCCCCGCACCTTCGCGGGTCGGCAGCGTACCGTCGTGATCGTTTACCTGGCGAATGGCAGCTATAGCTACAGTACGGTGCAGGTTATTATGCGCCCGGAGCAGATTATTGACCCACAGATTTATGATGCCAGCGGAATGGCACCTCTGCACAATGCCGACATGCTGATGGTCGCCCCGCTCGGCACCAGTTTTACGGGCGCGGTCTACGTTGCCGATACGGCGACGCCAACAGCGGCAGCGGTTGCCGCTGCACCGAAATATGAAATCATCGAGGCGCTGCCCGTCGGCATCGTCATCGGTGGTACGCACCTGCGCGTCTTGCTGCGCCGCCTGCGATAAGCCGCGTTTCGGGAAAGGAACATCATATGATCAGAAATCCGCTTGATGAGCAGGAGTGCCAGCAAGATGCGCTGGCGCGGCTGAATAACTGGCTCAACGTGCTGGAGGGGCGCGTCTGCGCGCTGCTGGAGGCGAATGACCTGGCGGCGATGAGGCCAGGCGAGCGCGAACAGGCCGCCAACCGCCATCTCGCCCTTCTGCTGCGGCTGCTTCAATTGCGCCAGAAGTACGCGCAGGGCGTCCCCACGCCGGGAGAACAGGCGTTGCTGGAGGCTCTCTTTCGCAGCGTGGATGAGGAATAGCGCAGGCTATTCTATGCCACATATCAGACCCAGGTTTTCGGAAGCGGCGCTGTGCAAGGCTTGCAGGAATTCCCCGGCATAGACCGGCAGCACTTCGTCCGTAAGGCGGAAGTGTTCCGAGGTGGGGGGCAGGTGTTGCTGCTGCCGGAAGCGCTGCTGATCCTGTGCGACGGCTTTGCGGGCAGGTGGTAGGACGTTGCACAGGCAGGCCGCGAGCTGCTGCACCTCTTCGGGTGTGAGGTAGCCTGCGTAGTTGTAGGGTTCGCCGATGACGTAGCCGAAGGGCATGCAGCGCCGCCCACATGCCAGGTATTCGAACAGGGCCATTGCGCGCAGAGAGGTACCGGCCAGCCAGCCGCGCAGTTGCAGTAGATCGGAAGCGCCGCCGATTTCAACGCCTCCCAACCGGGTTGTGAATACCAGATCATCCTCACCGTCTTCACCGTTCTCAGCCGCCTCTGTGCCGTCGTCTAAGAACATGGTGAATTGTTCCTCCAGGTCGATTTCGTCGATAGCAGGCACGGCGAGTTCGCCCAATGCCTCCGTGCGGCTGAAAGCCTCCAGGTCGCCGGTCTGAGGGCTTTCGTCAAATTCGTCGGCCTGACTGCGCGCATCGGACGTGTCCAGTTCGCCGGTGCGGGGTGCTTCGTTACCTTCGCCATCAACTTCGCCGCCTGAACCGGGTGAATCGAAGGTGGTTGCACTACCTGTTTCCAGATGGATATGTTCAATGTGAGAAATCGATTCGTCTATCTGGTTGGCAAGATCGTCCAGCCCGGCTGTGCGCAGGAGTGAGAGTAGTTCGCTGCGTATCTCCAGCACCCTCTCGCCCTGCTCGTCTGTGTTGTTCGTTTCGTTCTCGTCCGACAGATATATTGTTGACAGAGGAAAGATGGCGCCGGTCAGAGCTTTGGCGCGCCAGGGCAGGCAATGGGTTTCGAGAATGGCGCCCCAGATGGTGCGCACGGCGTCGTTTTGCTGGTAAAGCTGCGGAGGGTGAAGATGCAGATAACGATCGCTTAGCAGTGTGAACGCTTCAGGCGAGCAAAGTTGCTCGTATTCCTGAAGGCTGTTCAGACCGCGCGGCAGCTTTTGTACGAAAATCCTGGCGCGTACCCACGAACGCAAGCGCTGCATAGGCGCGGGCAGAAACGCCTCTTCCTGCGCGCAGCGAGTCTGCTCAAACAGGGCGGCAACGGCGCTCTCATCGCGCTCAAGCAGCCAGCGCGCAAAGGCTGGCATCACCACGTCTGTGTAGGTTGCCCAATCGAAACCATGAAGAAAGACAATCATAGCACTCCCTGCTTGCTCTAGACTTGCTCACGCATTATCCGCGTTTCTCTGTCGTACAGATTATTATACATTACATTACCAAACGGGTAGCCACCATGTGATTTTCCATTCAACGGAACAAAATACCTGATGCGGGTTGACGTTTCTTATCTGAGGTGTTAGAGTATAGAGAAATATTCCAACGTGTTTCATCGTTCTTGAACAGAACAACATGTGTAGCCGTTATCATATGTACTGGCATAGCCCGGCTTCCTGAAGGTGTGGCCGGGCATTTTTTTAAGGAGGACGCTGCCATCATGTCTCTGGCACGCACCCCCGGCTCGTTTGAGAACAAATTTGCCGGGGAAGGGCTTACATTCGATGATGTACTCATTATTCCCGCCGCTTCGTCGGTTCTCCCTCGTGATGTCTCTACGCGTACCCGTTTCACCCGTACTATCACACTCAATATCCCGCTCGTCAGCGCCGCTATGGACACGGTGACCGAGGCACGGCTTGCTATCGCTCTTGCGCGTGAAGGCGGCATCGGCATCATTCACCGCAACCTCTCCGTCGAGGACCAGGCGCAAGAGGTCGACAAAGTAAAGCGTTCTGAGTCCGGCATGATTACCGACCCGATTACCCTGGAACCGACCGCGCTGCTCAACGAGGCGCTGGCTGCGATGGAGCGTTTCCACATCTCCGGCATCCCCATTACCGAGCAGGGCAAGCTGGTCGGCATCCTGACCAATCGCGACATCCGTTTTGAGACCAACCTTGAGCGGCCCGTCTCCGAACTGATGACTCGTGACCATCTCGTCACCGTTCCCGTCGGCACAACGCTGGAGCAGGCCCACGACATCCTGCGCCGCTACAAGATCGAGAAACTGCCGGTCGTCGATGAGCACGGCATGCTCAAGGGGCTGATTACCATCAAAGACATTCAGAAAAGAATCCTCTACCCGCACGCGGCCAAAGATGAATACGGGCGGCTGCGCGTGGGCGCTGCTGTCGGTGTCGGGCCGGATACCGACACTCGCTGTGCCGCGCTGATCGAGGAGGGTGTGGACGCGCTGGTTGTCGATACCTCGCATGCCCACTCGCGCATGGTCATCGAAACCGTGGCGCGCATCAAAGACCGCTTCGGCAGGCGCGTCCAACTGGTCGCCGGCAACGTCGTCACGACCGGGGCCACCGAGGCGCTGATCGAAGCGGGTGTGGATGCCGTCAAGGTCGGCATCGGTGCAGGCGCGATCTGCACAACCCGCGTCATTGCCGGTGTTGGTGTGCCGCAGATCACCGCCATCTACGAGTGCGCTCAGGCTGCTCGCCCGCACGGCATCCCTGTCATCGGTGACGGCGGTATCCAGTACTCCGGCGATATCGCCAAGGCTATTGCCGCCGGGGCGGATACTGTCATGCTTGGCAGCCTCTTTGCCGGTGTCGACGAGAGTCCTGGCGAACTTATCATCTCTTCCGGCGAGCGTTTCAAGGATTACCGTGGCATGGGTTCTGTCGCCGCCATGAAGCAGCGCAGCTACAGCAAGGATCGCTACTTCCAGGAAAACACGAAGGACGAATCGCAATTGATCGCCGAAGGCATCGAGGCCCGCGTCCCCTACAAAGGCATGCTTGGCCCGCTGGTACATCAACTCGTCGGTGGCCTGCGCCAGTCTATGGGCTACGCCGGAGCGGAAACCATCGCGGAGATGCAGGAAAACACGCGCTTCGTACGCATCACCGGTGCCGGGCTGCGCGAGAGCCACCCGCACGATGTCATCGTCACGAAAGAGGCCCCGAACTACGGCACCAAGTATCGCTAGCGTCATAAGAAGACAGGAAATTTGAGCTATGTCATTGAGCGAACGAGAGCAAACTGTCCTGGCCGCTCTCGATGAAGAGACGTTGATCGAAGCCTTCCGCGCCCTGCTGCGCATTCCCAGCGTTACGGGGCAGGAAGCCGAGGCGCAGCGCTGGCTGGCGCGGCACATGCAGGAGATGGGACTGGAGGTTGATCTCTGGCCCATCGATGTCGAGGCAGTGCGGCAGCACCCGCAATTTCCCGGCATGGAGGTTGAGCGCAGCGGGCGCGAGAGCTTTGGCCTCGTTGGCTCCTGGCATGGCTCACCTGAGAGTACGACGGGCAGGCACCTGATCTTCAACGGCCATATCGACGTGGTACCGGTCGGCGACCCTGCTAACTGGCATCATGCTCCCTGGAGTGCGGACCTTGAAAATGGTCGCATCTACGGGCGCGGGGCCTGCGATATGAAGGGTGGCCTGATGGCAGCGCTCTACGCCCTCAAAGCCATCAAGGATACAGGGATAGCTGTACGTGGCTCGATCAGCGTCCAGAGCGTCATCGGCGAGGAGGATGGCGGACTTGGCACCTTTGCCACCCTCCTGCGCGGCCACAGTGGCGATGCCGCCATCGTCTGCGAGCCCACGCGCCTCAATCTGATTCCGGCCCAGGCAGGCGCGCTTACCTTCACCGTGCGCGTGCCGGGCAAATCTGCCCACGCCTGTGTGCGGCTGGAAGGGGTGAGCGCCATTGAGAAGTACCTGGATATCCACCGCGCCCTCATCCAGCTCGAAAAGGAGCGCAACAGTGAAGTTGACCATCCCCTGCTCGGTCGGCTCGCTCTGCCCTATCCCCTCAGCATCGGACGCGTGCAGGCCGGGAACTGGTCATCATCCGTTCCCGAAGAACTGACCTTCGAGGGTCGCATCGGCGTCGCCATGGGCGAATCCAGCGCCACCGTGCGCCAGCAATTCCAGCGGACCCTTGCCAACCTCGCCGCCGCCGATCCCTGGCTGCGCGACCACCCTCTCGCAATCATCTGGAGTGGCGGCCAGTTCGATCCTGGAGAAATCCCCATTGACCATCCCCTCGTTCACCTCTGCCGCCAGAGCTTCCTTGATCTTACCGGCCAACCCCCTCAACTGGAAGGCGCGCCCTACGGCTCCGACCTGCGCCTGCTTGTCAACTTCGGTCATATCCCCACCCTCCTCTTCGGTCCCGGCGATGTCACAGTGGCTCATATGCCCGACGAATTTGTGGACGGAGATGAGGTGATCCTGGCCGCGCGGGCGTATGTGCTGGCCGCGCTGCGGTTTCTGTCATAACAGGCTCGAAGTCGGTGTATGAGTGAGCATGGTTTATACGCAGCCCTCCTTCAATGTTCCCTTTTCCAGGATCAAGGCGTTGAGTCACTTCTATGCTCTCTCAGGCTTGCTGGCAAGAACGAGATATTGGGTTCCCATGGAGCGGAGAGGAGGCATATTGCGATCAGCCAGACGTTGGAGGTGACGGTGGAGCGCGATATCCAGGGCGTTGGGGAGAAATCTGTGACGCAGGAAGGTGAATGGACCGAAACCCAGCGTCCTGCTCCTGGACTTGAGTAACCCGGTGCTCGCCAGGAGCATATCGATAAAACGGTTTGTATATAAGGTTTCTATTGCTCTCTGCTGAGGAGAGCGGTCTGATCTCAGACGTGCCAGCGCCTCGCTCACGGCTTTTCTTAATGGCGCGAACATGGGGTTCAACAAAGGATCAAGCAGATAAATCAGCCGTCGTCGATTGTCAGCTGTGAGAAGAACATGCCCGCCTGGACGGCACACGCGGGCCATCTCATCAATCGCCGCCTTCGGATCCGCCAGCCAGGGGATGACTCCGATAGCAAGCACAAGATCGAAGGAAGCATTGGCGAAAGGCAGAGCAGCCGTATCAGCCTGTTCTACCGAGAGCAGCTCGTCCACTCCCGCTTCCTTCGCCCGCTCGCGCGCTGCCGTAACCATAGTTTCTGCTATATCGATAGCGTTGACATGCAGACCGCGTTGGGCAAGAGCCACGGAGAGAAAGCCAGCTCCGCAGCCAACCTCCAACACGCGGGAGCCTGGGGCAAGGGCAAGACCATCGATCCAGGTCAGAACGTTGGCCTGCCGTGCGCGGTAAATTTCGGCCTGCACGCCAGAACTGGCGTAGATTTCTTCCCAGTATGACGATTGGCTCTGGAAGTACGATGCCACTTGTTCTTGTGGATGTGTATGATTTGTCAAAGATACATCTCCTTGCCACCTGTCTCTGTCTGGTAACCTCAACCACTTGAAATTCATAGCTTTTTCTGATCTCAGATCGTAGTTCCCCTTATTCAGTAGCCATTTGCCCATCCTCTGATTCATCAACCAGAACTCTTTCTAACTCGTATATTTTGTAAAGAACCTCGGAACAATCCCGTTCATCCCTACTATAGCAACCCCAGATGAGACGAAGATGAAAAGATGTACCTTTTTCATGTTTCTCTCATTGGTCTGTTGTATAGTACAATCGGATAGTTATCTGAGGCACTTCTAACTTCGACCAATCTCTTTTCTGAGGAGGAGAGTATGCGTATCTTAGTAGCGGAGGATCATCCAGCGCTTGGTCCTGATCTGAAGAAAGGGCTGGAGAACTGTCATTATGCGGTTGATCTGGCTACCAGTGGAAATGATGCCCTTGCACTGGGCTTTGAGGTGTCCTATGATCTCATTATTCTTGATGTGCTCTTGCCGGGCCTGGATGGCTTTGAGGTCTGTCGTCAATTGCGCGAGCAGAATCAGACAGTACCTATCCTCTTTCTCACCGCGCTTGGTGAGGTTGATCAGCGGGTGAAGGGCCTCGATCTGGGAGGCGATGATTATCTCACTAAACCCTTTGCCTTCCGCGAGCTGGAGGCGCGAGTCCGCGCGCTGCTGCGGCGCGATGGCTCGCCCAAAACGCCTGTCCTGCGCTTTCTAGATATCACGCTCGATACACGCACGCATGAAGCGATGCGGGGGGAGCGCGTGATCGCCCTGTCCAACAAAGAGTACGCGCTGTTGGAGTTTCTCATGCGCCATCCCCGACAGGTTTTGAGCCGGACCATGATTGCCGAGCATGTCTGGGATTATGATGCTGAGCATCTCTCCAACGTCATCGATGTCTATATCCGCTATCTGCGCAATAAACTCTGTGCCGCCGGAGAGCCTGATGTCATCCACACTATTCGCCACTCCGGTTATCAATTGAAGGAACCTGCAAAATGAACGCTATCATTCGTTCTCTATGGCCTCCCGGCATTCGCCTGCAATTGATGCTCTGGTACACCCTCGTCTTTGCCACCTTGCTTTTCTGTACCGGGGCCATTTTCTACAAACATCTGGAGAACTCCCTTGAGGCCAGCCTGGATACAACACTGCAAATTCGTGCGCAGCAGATTGCCGGTGGGATCACCTTCCGCAATGGCAAAATCACTATCCTCGATATCACAGGCCAGCTACCCGGCTTTGATACGGACACGGAAGATGAGAGGCCCTCGCAGGTCGACGTCGACTATGGCGTGCTGGTGCGCGTGCTGAATGCGCGCGGTGTGACCCTGTATGAAACCCCTGCCTTTCATGCCTTGCTCGCTCCCAGCGCCAGCGTCACTCAGCCTTTGCATGGCGTTCCCTGGCAGGGAACAATCAGCAGTGAGGGTGGCGAGGAGGTGCGGCTCTACAGTCGGGCGCTGACTGACGATGGGCGCACCTTTGCTGTGGTTCAGGTAGGTCAGACTCTGGAAGATATCCATGACACTCTGCACGATTTAGCCGAGGAGCTACTCGTGGTGGGCTTCCTGGTGCTGGTAGCCTGCGCAATCGGCAGCTATGTGCTGGCCGCACGCTCCCTTGCCCCTATCCGGCGGTTAACAGAAATTGCCAGGCGCATCAAGGCCGGGGACCTTCACCAGCGTGTCCCGGTCCCACGCGCCCGCGACGATGTGCAGTTTCTGGCCTCAACCCTCAATGAGATGATCGATTCCCTCGATCAGGCATTCACGCGCCAGCGCCGCTTCGTGGCCGATGCCTCGCACGAACTGCGCACTCCCGTTGCCGTGATCCGCAGTAAAACCGACCTTGCCCTCTCCCAGGCGGGCACGCAGCAGGATTATGTCACCGTATTACAGGAAATCAATGCGGAGGCGGAGAGGCTAGGCTATCTGATCAGTGACTTGCTGGCGTTGGCGCGAGGTGATGAGGGAAAAACTATCTTTGACCGCGAGCCTGTGCGGCTGGATCGGCTGATCGAAGCCGTAGCAGCCAATGCGGAAGCGCTGGCGGCTGAACATGAAGTTGCGCTTGAGGTACAGGCACAAGACCCCGTCACCATCATCGGCGATGAGGCGCGGCTGATTCAGGTCGTCATGAACCTGCTGGAGAATGCTATCTTCTATACGAATCCTGGCGGTAGTGTGAAACTGGCGGTGGAGAGGCAGCAAGATCAGGCCCGTGTGGAGGTCAGCGATACAGGCATCGGCATTCCCCCAGAGCACCTGCCGCACATCTTTGAACGCTTCTATCGCGTCGACCCGGCACGCACGCGGACAGCAGAGAGCAGCGGGCTCGGGCTGGCCATTGTCGAATGGGTTGTACGAGCGCATGGCGGTTCGGTAACAGTCGAAAGCCGGGTCGGGCAAGGTTCCTGTTTTACTGTAATATTGCCTCTGGCCCCCGCCTCTTAATGCAAAAAGGCCCTCGCTCCGCCGGAAGCAGTGACCCTCGCTTCCGCTCAGGAAGCTGCGTGCAAAGGATGCACTACTTCACGGAGGTGAGGGTCAAACTCCTTGTGACGAGCCAGAGTATAGCCAACACCTGACACGGTTAGAATATACTGAGGGTTGCTCGGGTCAGCCTCAATTTTCTGGCGCAGGTGACGGATATGGGCCTTGATCAAACAGGTGTCGCCGTCATTGCCAAAGCCCCACACGTGCGCCACAATCTGCTCGGCAGTACAAACATTATCCGCATTCACTGCCAGAAAATGGAGTAATTTGCTTTCGGTGGGAGTCAGGCGTGATGTTCTTCCAGAAATACTCACCTCATTATGAAGTGAGTCGATAGTAATAGGCCCAACGGTGATAATGGAAGGAGACCGCAGGGCAAGAGTGTTGCGCCCTCGCCTGCTGACAGCATGAATATGCGCCAGTAATTGAGCAGGGAAAAATGGCTTGCGCAGGTAATCGTCGGCACCAGATTCCAGGCAGTGAACCTCGTCCCAAACATCTTTTCCCTCAGTCAAGACTAACACAAGGGCGTCATGCTTCACGCGCATGTCACGACACATTGCAAGGGCATCCGTATTTTTTAGAGCAGTATCCATAATGACCAGATCGGGGCGCTCTTCCTCCCATTTCTTTCTTGCCTGCTCCCCGGTGTAAGCGCGGTGTACCTCGTAGCCAAGTGTTTTCAACCAGCCAGTCAGCATTTCTACAAGATCTTGATCAGTGTCTACGATCAATAGTTTCATTGGCTCCCCCTTCTAAACTTTCTCAGTTCTGCAAGCTGAGTACACGTAATTGCGGTATAAAAACCCCTTGCCCATAATTAAAACATAGAACAGCTTCAATTTGCAATAGTCAGATTTAGTAGTACCTAATCCAAAAAGGTAGCCCAAAAGGGGTAATCGCGCGAATTCTAGCGCATCTACATCAATTTCACGCTCGTTGGCCTGCCATGAAAAATGGTGCCGACATGGCATTCTGAGCGCAGCGGAGAATCCTGGTAGCCACTTTTGCACAATGGGGGCCGAGATTCTTCGCTGCGCTCACAGTGGCATGCCTGGAAAGTTTTTGATAGCATACCGGTTCTACTTCCTGAAGCAGAGCACGGAAAAGCGGCTTTTACTATAACTGCTACCGATACAAAGCTGCTTTCTTAACGGCATTGATGACTCTGTCTATCTGCTCATCCGTTAGCTCTGGATAGAGAGGCAAAGAGATGATTTGCTTCGCCACGGTTTCCGAGACAGGCAGGAGGCCCTGTGTATGCGGTCCATAACCATATTGTGCGCTGACCGGTTGAAGGTGAATAGGGATCGGGTAGTGAACGCCTGTGCTTATGCCCTCTTGCTCCAGTACCTTACGCGCCTCGTCTCGCTGCGGCAACTGTATCACATAGTAACAGTAGACATGGGTCCCCCAGGGCCGCACAACAGGTACCGTGGTGACGAAATCCTGGAGTTGCCTTGTATAAACCTGCGCATGGGCCTGGCGAGTAACATTCCATTGTTCCAGATAGCGCAGTTTGATGCGTAATGCCGCTGCCTGTAATTCATCCATGCGAGCATTGGTTCCCATGATCTCATGATGATAGCGTTCGCGAGAGCCATGATCGCGTATCATCTGCATTTTTTCCGCGAGTTGCGCGTTGTTGGTCACACAAATACCAGCTTCGCCGTAAGCACCCAGGTTCTTACTATAGTAGAGGCTAAAACAACCGATATCGCCCAGGCTGCCGACGCGTTGGTCGCCATAGGTCGCTCCGTGAGCCTGAGAAGCATCCTCAATCACGCGGAGATCGTGCAAACGCGCGAAGTCTCTGACAGGCTGTATATCTACTGGATGACCATATAAATGAACGGGGATAATAGCGCGGGTGCGTGGAGTCAGGACGGCATCAAGCTGCCGATAGTCCATCGTATAGGTCTCTGGATCAATATCGACAAAGACCGGTCTTGCTCCCACCAGGGCAATGGCTTCAAAGGTAGCAATAAACGTATTGGCAACCGTAATCACTTCATCACCAGGGCCAATCTCGCAAGCTCGCAAGGCAACAGTGAGAGCATCAGTGCCATTTGATACAGCTATGCCATATTGACATCCACAATAGGCCGCAAATTCGTCTTCGAATGCGCGCCCTTGCGGTCCAAGAAAAAGCTGCATACTCTCAAGTACGTCTTCAAAAGCTGAGAGTATCTCTTGTTTGATTGATTGATATTGCGCGTGGAGATCAACCAGAGGGATATTATTCACCAAAAGTGCTCCTTCACTTGCTATTGAGATGCCCATAATAGTGGATACCGGACCACCTTATCTCAGATCTGTGCTACTTCAACTTCCTTGACCACCTGACCATGCTCAAAGCGATAGATTTCGTTGAGGTCATCTATATGTGTCAGGATGTATTCAAGATCCCTCACCTGCCCGGAATTGCGCAGATAATCGGCACTTGGGCCCTGGGTGATCTTCTCTACAGGAGCACCGCTCCACCGATGAATGATGGAGAGGGTGTTTTCATCCTCAGGCTCGTAGCCATGAGCAAGCAGACCCTCAGCAATCCAGGCGCAGCAGAGTTGATCTTCCTCACGAAACTGGTTGCGAGAACCGGCGCCGATGACAGCGATGACGGGATGATGTGCCGCCAGGTAGGGGATCAAGGCCTTATAGTTGCGCAGGCAGGCAACATACATGGCCTGTCCCTCTGCACCTCCGCAGATGAGACGTGTTCCACTGGTGGAGAGAAAGATCATCGGGCGGTGGATATCGGTACGTATAGACAGGTCTGCCGGACTGCTGTTCAAATCAAAGCCATAGGGCATAGATCCGCCAAGCTCACCAACGAGGAGCGGATTGTGCAGCTTCGCGGCGAGGGGGACGGCTGCCTCAAGCGAAGGTACAGGAAAGCATTTTCTCCCCAGGGCAACAGCAGTTACAGCGGTTGTTGTTGCCCTGATCACATCGACGGCGACGATGGCATAGCCATTGCGATACTTCGACACGCTCTCCGGGAAGCAGTCGATCACTACGGTTTTGCGCATGGTAGGCTCCTCTCTCAACTGGAATGACCGGGACGAGCAGGGCGCAGGTTTGGGAGGGCGAATGCATCCGAATGGAGGCCGCGACGGAATATCTCGACGCGGAGCAGTTCCTCAAGACGGACATTACAGAGATGAACCCGTGGGCCAAAATGTTCAAGGAAGGCAAACTGGCTGGCTTTGTTGGGGGCCTCAAACATCGCGACATCGAAGCCAAACTCTTCGGCGAAGCGGTCGGCATAAGCAGCATTGAGCGCGCCTTCAGCGTCGAACATGCCTACTCCCCGTGCGCTCTCCCTGGCCTCGATGACAAGCTGCACCGCTCCCGCATCCAGCCACCGGTGGCCGCGAGCGATGGCGTCGGCTAGACTTTCCTCGGTAAAGGGGCCTTCATGCTTCTTGCCCATCTCGTACTGCACGGCCAGCCCCCTCTCGTGAGCCATCTGAACGATGATACGCGGTTTGAGAGGCAGTTCGGTGAAGCCTTCGCCGCACTCGATGCGAGTGACGCCCAGGTCTGCGCACAGGTCCAGGTAGGCTTCCAGTTGTCCCTGCGCTACGGCGACCTCAAACGGACCGCCGCCGGTGACAGTAGGAACATTATAGACTTTCGCTGCAGCTATCTTACGCCGTGTCGCCGTCTCGTCGGCAATTTGCCAGCAGGCCATTGAAATCTTCAGGGTGGCCATGAGGTGGGAACTCTGACTCAGATGGCTCTCGACAGTAACCGGGTCGTATCCCGGGTCGAAAGGGCTGGTTGCCGGGGGGAGTTCTGGAACTCCTATTAAGCGTAAATAATCACGCGTACTGAGCCGTTTGCGGGTATCTGTCACTGTCTGATTCTCCATTTCCTGGTTGTAACATGACGGTCAGAGGCAAACTACGATTTTTTTGTCATCATGGGTTGGTCATCGATTCCACTCCTGGCCATCGTAACAAATAGGGGTTGAGAAATGGTTATGGCTTCGATGAAGGTTTGGTTAGTTGGCAGGGACCATGTTGAGGAATTGAGTAAGGTGAGAACTTACCTTACTTCACAAGCAGGTCAAACCGAAACACGACGAATAACCCGATGGGCAACTTTCTGTTGCGGCAATGCCTGTGCAGTTGGGAGGCATTCCTGGCTTGATCAGTCGCCGTCCTCATGAAGGACAATAGCTTTGATAGAAGGATCCGTCTGGCGCTCCATCTCTTCCCGGGCATCCAGCAGGGTCTGATGATAGATATTGAGGAAATCACGCAGTGCCAGGGTTTCCTCTATCGTTAAGTCAAAAATAATGCCGGTCGGGTGCTTGAGGATCAGCCCGATATCCTCTAAGCTCACCTTGTATCTACCGATGATTGCATCCATAAGTTCTTTCCTGCCTTCATGAGCTTATTGCGCAAAGAGTGTCCCACATAGAGCCGTACTCTTTGCTTTCACGTTCGCTTCTCAGCCTTACTCGCTTGAACCGGACATTGCTTCTACAGCAATCTTCAATTCTCTCTTCTATTATACCACTTGCTCATACTCAACGCATCATTTTATCTTCGTATTTTTTATTAAGAAGAAATGGAGGAAAGAACATATGCGGCTCAGGCTCCGCCCCGGCCTGTGATCATGACTATCGGTGTAAGGGCGATAAGTTTAAGGTCTTCCCAGAAAGTTTGATGTTGGAGATAGATGACATCCATCTCGACCATTGACTGAAAACTTACTTTGCTTCGTCCGTACACCTGCCACGGACCTGTCAAACCGGGCTTGCCGGAGAGACGAAGCCACTCGTATGGAGTATAGAGTTCGACCTCGTAGGGTAATGGTGGGCGCGGCCCAACGAGAGTCATCTCACCACGCAACACATTAAAAAACTGAGGCAGTTCATCGATGCTTGTCTTGCGGATAAACCTGCCCACTCTCGTAATACGCGGGTCGTTATCAAGCTTATAAGGCATATCTGCTTCGCCATCTCCGTTCAGCTTTTCACCCTTGATGTATTGTTTGATTGCTTCACGGTGCAGGCTCTCGTCGCTATCGACATACATTGAACGGAATTTGAAGAGGGTGAACTTCTCTCCATTCTGCCCGACGCGCTCTTGCCGGAAGAGGACGGGGCCTTTTGAGTCGAGTTTGATCAGGATGGCAACGATTGCCATAACTATACAGATCGGGATAAGCAGCAGGAGAGAGAACAGTACATCAAATACTCGCTTCATGCGCAGATAACGAGTATTCAGGCCTAAGGTCGGAATAGGCTTTGATTCAACAATCATAGGATGATACTCCTTCAGTTCAGACAGATAGAAGTAACAAGCATTCATATAGCTTCCCCTGAATAAGATGGTAATAGAGGTAGGTGTAAAATCGGTGAAAATTTCTATGGAAATACTGATTAGATATGAGATAAAAGTAGTCGTGGGAATACAGGCTATGCCTTCTGTCTCATTTCTGCTGTTCAGTGTAAGCGTTTCTCCACGTACTTCGTCCGAGGCAACCAAATTTTCACCTGCATCAGCATCGGGCAGCAACAGGAGAATGGTACTCTCTTTTAAAGCAGGAGTTGTTTGTTTGTCTCTATAGTGCTACGTTGAAGGAAATACAGAATATGACCGATTTGCGTTTTGCGGTTATCGGCTGGGGGTATTGGGGTCCCAAGCTTGCTCGCAATCTGGAATCACTGGCGGCGGCTTCGGTCACAACTGTGATTGATAGCGATCCATTCCGATTAGAATCGCTACCGGTAAATCAGTATAATTCGTGGGTTCGAAAATCAACAGAGGTACAGGATGCTTTTCGTGCGGATATCGATGGGGTAGTGATTGCTACGCCTGTACGCACGCACTATCAATTTGCGAAAGAAGCCTTATTGCATAATAAACATGTGCTGGTGGAAAAGCCATTGACGGCCAGCGTGGCCGAAGCTGAAGAACTGGTGGCGCTGGCCCGAGAGCGGGGGCGCATTCTGATGGTCGGGCACACGTTTGAATATAGTCCCGCGGTCAACGAGTTGCGCAAGCTTGTGCGCAGTGGAAGCCTGGGAAAAATTTACTGTATTGAGACGGAACGGGTAAATTTAGGACTCTTCCGCAGCGACATCAATGTTATCTGGGATCTCGCACCGCACGACTTATCGATCCTGCTCTACTTAACGGGCAAGAAGCCGGAACAAATCAAAGTGCAGGCTCATGCTCACCTGCAGCCGCGTATCCATGATATTGCTCATCTCGACCTCAGCTTCGCTGACGGGATGACGGCTCATATCCATGTGGGCTGGCTTCATCCCTGCAAGATCCGCCGCGTGACGGTTATTGGCGACCAGAGAATGGCGGTTTATGACGATACCAATCCGGCTGAAATGCTGAAAATTTATAATAAGGGGGCCGACATTCACGCCGACCCCGTTGTCTCCTACCGCAACGGTGAAATCACTATCCCTCATATCGATTGGATTGAGCCACTACGGCTGGAGTGCGAGGATTTCGCCAACGCCATTCGCACGGGTGCTCTGCCTCGCGCTCACGGTGGTGTGGGTTTGGAAGTGGTGCGGATATTAGCGCAGGCACAGGAGGCTTTAGACTTGCAAGAAAGGCAAGCAACACTTCTGACCTGAAACAAGTAATCAATCTTCTTACGCATCAATACATTACACTCACAGGAAAGGCAAGCGGCACTACTGGCGCGAAATCTCACAGCGTACCTATTCGGATGCGTGAGGTGGATGGCGGCTATCCAGGTGCCGCACGTTGTGCTTCTCATCCCTATCGGGCAGGTATGGGATTGTCTGCTGCTCCAGCTCGTCCTGCAGCGTTATCAACGTCTGCCGATAGACGTTGATGAGATCAGCAAGAGCCAGGGCTTCTTTTGGCGTCAGTGCAAAGCTGATACCTGCTCCATGCTTGAGAATCAGTTGATCGGTCTCCGTGCTTACTCTGTAACGACCAATGATGGCATCCATAGTTTTCGCCTTTCAAAACGAGTAAAGTAAATAGCCGCATGCTACGCTTTCAGCGTGCGTAGGACTCCTTTCAATAGCCCTCTGTCTTGTCCGCGACATTCAAGAGAGGTTCGCCGGTCAGGTAACGCCGCAGATTTTCCTCAAAAATAGTCGCGGCCCGCTCATTATAGTGCGGTGTGAGACCGGCGGTGTGAGGGCTGATAAAAACATTAGGAAGCCCCCAGAGAGGATGATGAGCAGGCAAGGGTTCCTGATGAAACACGTCCAGGGCAGCGCCCCCGATGTGCTTCTCTGTCAGAGCGTCAATTAAGGCTGCCTCGTCACATACCTCACCGCGTGCTATGTTTATCAGAAAAGCTGTTGGTTTCATTGCTGCAAAAGCGGCCCGGTCGAACATGCCTGCGGTCTTTGCTGTCAGAGGGACTGCTATAAGGACAATATCGCTCTCACCGAGTAGCATATGCAACTGATCGGGCGTATAATAACGGTCGGGCAAGCTTCCTTCCGGGTCGCCGGTGCCGGGAAACCGGAATCCAGAGTCGCTGTGATTACTGCTATGCTGCATAGCCAGCACGTGCATGCCGAAAGCTTTTGCAGCCCGGGCCACCTCTCGTCCAATACTGCCGTAGCCCACAATCCCCAGCGTTTTGCCGGATACTTCCTCTGACAGAAACAGGGATTGACGCTCGGCGCCTGTTGGCCATTGCTCGCGCTGCTTCCACGCGAGTAGTTGAGGGAAGCGATGAAACCAGGCCAGTATCATCGTAAAGACATATTCAGCCATAGGAGTGGCATGAACACCACTTGCCGTGGTAAAAACCACAGCAGTTCTAAAGAGAGGTTGATGTACAATACTATCGATGCCTGCCGAGTAGAGCTGCACCCACTTCAAGCGAGGCGCCTGCTCCGGGGATGGCAGAGCTGTTGCGAACGAGGTGTATAAAATCTCCACCTCTCTCCAGAGATGAGCCGGAATTGCGTCCGTGCGGTGGATGATTTGAAAATCTGGGTAGAGCCTCTGCAAACGATGCAGCCACTCTGCCTCACAGGGTGCTGTGATGAGGATTATCGTGGACCCCTGCCTCTTAGCGCTGGTTACGGTCTCCGCCTGAGGTCGGCTGCCCTCCACCGCAGATATGCTCTTTCTCTTCTGCGCTGTGTTCTCCGGCTCTGACACGCTATCTAGCTTCACCAGGGAGCGATCGATGCTCTCGATAGTTGGGCGACCAGCGAGAACCATTGCCAGTTCCAGTTCGTTACGCAGTATCTCCAATACATGCTCGACGCCGTCCGCACCATTTGCGGCCAGCCCCCAGAGGATTGGCCTGCCGACCAGAACCGCACGCGCTCCCAGGGCCAGAGCCTTCAAGACATCGGTGCCGCGACGGATACCCCCGTCAACATACACTTCACACTGCCCGGCAACCGCCGCGACGACTTCAGGCAGGGCTTCGATACTGGCTGAAACACCATCGAGCTGGCGGCCACCGTGGTTGGAGACAATGATCCCCCCTACTCTATGCTGGACAGCGATTTCGGCATCCTCTGCCGTGAGAATACCTTTCAGGATAATGGGTAAGGAGGTGAGTGAACGCAGCCATGCCAGCGATTCCCAGGTCACGTTGACGCGACTATCATCAACGGTATCCCCAGGCCCGAAATTTGCCTTCTGCAGGTGAGGCGGTAAACGAAAATTACTCCGTATAGAGCGCTCTTTGTGGCCCCAACGAGGAGAATCCACCGTAACAACAAGGGCGCGATAGCCGGCTGTGATGGCGCGCTCGATCAGGCGCTGCGTACTGTGCGCGTCATGGAGATAGAGTTGAAACCAGAGAGGTCCACTCGCCGCGTGCGCAATTTCTTCGAGGCTCCGTGTCGAGGACGTGCTTGCAACCATCAACGTCCCGGCCCTACCAGCAGCAGAAGCCGTCGCGCATTCCCCCTCGGGATGCGCAAGACAGTGAAAAGCTGTTGGCGCTATCAGGATAGGCATGCTGACAGGTGTGCCCAGAACGGTGGTAGCGGTACGACAGGTGCTCACATCTGCAAGCATGCGCGGTCGCAACCGGATACGCTCGAACGCGGCACGATTTGCGCGCAGCGTTACCTCGTCGTCGCTTCCACTGGCATAATAATCCCACGCGCTGGCTTCTATGCGTGCCAGCGCAAGTTTTTCATAGTCAAAAACATTGACTGCTTTCACGAGCTATTCTCTTTTTTCAAACTGTAGAGCGCAAGCTCCATCTGCCTCTTTCATCAGCTTACCAAGCTCTCGTGGAAAAATGGTTATGAAAGAGATTGAAATCAAGTTAGAAATGGCGTGGTTTGTAGAAGATGTCCCAACTATTTCCCGCCAGAACCGAAGAGAGCGGAAGCCCGATAATGGCAAATGTATGGACCTTAGCCGTGAATCTCATCCATAGTGCCTGGTAAACGAAGAATTTGTACCTGCGGTACGGATATCATCCATTTCTTCACCACGATCTTCACCCCGCCTCTACCCATCCATGATAGCCTGATAATGGGCTTTTACAAACCTGGCTAGCATCATCGCATGGAGATGGAATAATGGAGACCTCTCCCACTGATTCTGACTTAGAAACGCTTCTTCATAAGAGGGTATCACGCCGTGTGATGCTACGTAATATGGCAGGTCTTGCTCTTATGAGTGGTGGCATAGTGCAGTTTGTTACTGCCTGTGGCGGAGCATCAGATTCTGCCCTCACGCTTGCAACCACTTCCCAGTTCGCGGCACCTCTTCCTCAGGAAACCATTCCCCATACGTATTTTGGACACACCCAGCCGGTTACTGCCGTGGTATGGTCACCCGATGGCAAATACATCGCCTCCGCCAGCGATGATAAGACGGTCCGTGTCTGGCACGCTGCCACCGGCGTTTTTCTCTTTGCGTACAGGAATCATAGCGCGGCGGTGAACGCGGTGGCGTGGTCGCCGGATGGCACGCGCATCGCCTCCGCCAGCGATGATAAGACGGTCCACGTCTGGCACGCTGCCACCGGAGCTTTCATCCTGGCCTATACCGATCATGGCGCGGCGGTGAACGCGGTGGCGTGGTCGCCGGATGGCACGCGCATCGCCTCCGCCAGCAATACGGTCCACGTCTGGCACGCCAGCAACGGGGCCTTCATTTTCGCCTATACCAACCACAGCGCTCCGGTCAGCTCAGTCGTATGGTCACCCGATGGCACGCGCATCGCCTCTGGCAGCGTTGATAAGACGGTGCAGGTGTGGCAGTCTGCCAATGGAGGCTTCATCTTCGCCTACACCGATCATAGCGCGGCGGTAAACGCAGTGGCGTGGTCGCCGGATGGCACGCGCATCGCTTCAGGGAGTGCTGATAAGACGGTACAGGTGTGGCAGTCTGCCACCGGGGCCTTCCTTCTCTCCTACACCGATCATAGCGCGGCGGTGAACGCGGTGGCGTGGTCGCCCGATAGCCAGCAGATTGCCTCGGCCAGCGATGATAAGACCGCACAGATATGGAAGGCGGCTAATGGAGCGCGAAGCTACTCCTTCCTGGGACATACTGCCGCTGTCTCGTCAGCGGTCTGGTCGCCCGATGGGAAGCGCGTTGCTTCAGGAAGTGCCGATAAGACGGTACAGGTCTGGAATCCAGCGGGCGGTACTGCTGTCCTCACGTATCGCGGACACTCTTTGCCGGTTCGTGCTGCCGCGTGGTCGCCCGACAGCCTCCGTATTTCCTCGGCAGGTGACGATATGTCGGTGCAGAACTGGTACGCGGATAATGGTGAAAATTTCTACACGTATCTAAGACATAGCGGCATTGTCAGGTCTGTGGCCTGGTCGCCCGATGGTACCCGTATTGCTTCGGCCAGCGACGATGGGACAGTCCAGCTCTGGAATGCTGTCGATGGAAGCCATGTCTACACCTATCGGGGTCATAGTGCTGCCGTCCTGACCGTTGCGTGGTCGCCCACGGGCAAATATATCGTCTCTGGGGGAATTGATGCGACCGCGCAGGTTTGGAGCGCCAGCGATGGAAGACTGCGCTACACGTATCGTGGCCATGCTAACAGTATGCCTGGCTCTATTGCGGCGGTGGCGTGGTCGCCGGACGGCTCGCGTATTGCTTCCGCCAGTGATGATAAGACGGTGCAGTTGTGGACCGCCAGCAACGGGAGTCAGATATATATCTACCGTGGGCATAGCGCCGCTGTAACGACAGTAAAGTGGGCGCCAGACAGCAAACTCATTGCCTCGGGCAGCGACGATACCACAGTGCAGATATGGGACACACTTACCTTCCGCCTCGCCTATACCTATCAGGGGCATACGGGGCCTGTAAGGTCGGTGGCCTGGTCGCCGCTCCCGGCGTTACCTGCAAGCAGCGCTCGTATTGCTTCAGGCAGCGACGATAAAACGGTGCAGTTGTGGGATGCAAATAATGGGAAGCATGTCTTTATCTACCGTGGACATTCGGCCCCTGTGAGAGCGGTAGCCTGGTCACCCGATGGCGTCCATATTGTCTCGGCTGGCGATGATACCACGGTACAGGTGTGGAGCGCCGCCTAGCCGCCAGCCGGGGCAAGGACGCGGGCGCGTGGCAAGCGTTTCAAGGCCTGTATATGCCCTTGCGCATGAGAAGAATCCAGCGCAGCCAGGTGAAGAATCCCCATAAGCCGGCGGCCTCTGCCGCCACTACCAGCCAGTGTTGACTGACATCCGCCTCGATGCGCCGCAACCGGTAGGGGTCGCTGTGGGGAGTATTCACTCCATTCGTTGCTGTGAGCGCCCAGTCGTAGCCAGCCTGCCGCACAGCATCGACGGTATTGTCTCCTATATGTTGGGATTGCCCGATGGGATAGGCAAAGGTACGCACAGGATGACCGAGTTGTTGCTCCAGTACTGCGCGGCACTTCTCCACCTCGTTCTGCAGTTCAGAAGCATTGTCCAGGTATGCCAGGATGGGATGGTACATCGTATGCGCCCCGTAGGAAACCCATCCACTTTGTTCCATCTCATGTACCTCGTCCCAGGTGAGAGGCCGGGCGTCCTCTTCTTTAGAAGCCGTTGTTACTGGTACGGGGAGAGCCTGCCGAAAGGAGGTCAGCAGCGCGTCACGTTCAGCGACTGAACCTGTCTGGCATAAACGGGCCATTATCACTTCTGCCAGCATTTTTCGTTCCCGCGCTCGCTGCAGGTGATACGTGTGCCCTTCGATCGTTACCTCACGTACAGATGTATGAGTTGTCAGTCGGTTGCCCTCTCGCCACCAGAAGTGGTCTCCGCTTTCTATATAACCAGGAACAAGAAAGATGGTGAAGGGGATTTGCAACTTACGCGCCAGCGCAAAGCCATGCGTATAATTATCGTGATATCCATCATCGAAGGTAAGCGCCAGAGGTGTACGGTGATCGCCACTCGCTCCTCCGCTGTCTTTACGCTTATCAGGCATATAAAGTTCTTCCAGCGCCGTTTCAAGAGGGAGGATGCGGTAGTGACGGCGCAGGTACAGCAGGTGGCTTTCCAGATTCCCGCCACTTGCACAGTGATAATTGAGGATGATCAGGTGCTGCCCCGTATGTCGTCTCCACCAGCGGGCTAATTTCACCAGGCCGCTGTAGTAGAAACAGGCCGCAATAAAAATCAGTAGACGCTTGTGCAAGAAACCCTCCCTGGTTCTTGTGAAGAATGATACGCGCTTCCAGTACCCGGAAAACTATCTTCTGAGCAAGAATAGCACCTGAAAGTGCTCAACCGGTGTTCATGAAGGTAAAGAATGCGTATAATGACCCGGCAGAAAAGAGACGAGGAATACTTATGCTGCGAACAATACAGAGGGGAGGAATATACACCATGATAGGACTTGCGCAACGTTTTCTCAACTGTGTCAAAAACCGGATTCTCATGGCAAAGGCAGTATCCTTGACGTGAATACGGGTTATTACGCATTGTAGAGATACTGTACTGTCAGGGATTATGCCCAATGTATTAGAACACAGAATTCAGGAGGTCTGAAGTTTCTCGCTTCAGAATACCTTTATCAAGGATGGTTTTTATGCAAAGTCAGTTGAGTCGCTATATCGTCCTCGCCAAACGCTGGGCGTGGCTGATAGTGCTTGGAATACTTGTTTGCGGTGGTGGAACGTATTTTGTCACGAAACACATGCACCCTGTTTACCAGGCTTCTGCATACATGTATCTGACCATGGGTTCACCTGCTACCGCGCCCTACGAGAATACCTCTGCCGGTCTGGCAGCTTTACCGACATATGCTACGTTGGTCACAAATCCCCTTGTCCTTAATTCCGTTGTGGCACAGCATAAGGGGATGACCTTAGATCAGCTTAACAACATGCTCGCCGTCAAGTCGCTCTCAAACCAACTGCTCATCGAAGTCGATGTCAAAAATTCGGACCCCCGGTTGGCCGCGCAGTTGGCGAACCAGGTAAGCGCGAGCTTTGCACATTATGTCGATACTCAGTTGCCAGCATCTGTGACGATCCTGCCTGCTGTGCCACCCACGCTCCCCGTGAGTCCTAAACCATCGCAGGATGCTCTTCTCGGCGCATTAGCCGGGCTTGGTCTTGCTCTGGCCTTAATTGTTGTTTTTGAATGGATCGATGATCGCCCCGGCAGCCCTGAAGAAGTACAGGAGATCTCAGGCGTAGAAACGCTGGCCATTATTCCCAGACTCTCGCGCAGAGAACTCAAGAAGGATGCCGAAGAAGTGCCCGCGCTGGCAGAGGGGATCAGCATGTTGTGTGCTCATTTAAATGCCGTACAGGCAATGAAGCCCTTCAAGCTGGTTATGGTTACCAGTGCTCTCGCTGGTGAAGGCAGAAGCACGGTCGCGGCTAATCTCGCCGCTTTTCTTGCTATGACCGGCAAACAGGTGTTATTCGTCGACGCGGATCTACGCCATCCCGACTCACAGGAGTATTTTCAAACTGATAATCGGCAAGGGCTTACCAGTCTCTTCATGAAACTCTGGTCGGGGCTTGAGATTGAGCCAGACGGCCAGCCGACAGACATTCCAACCCTGCGTGTCCTGCCAGCAGGCCCCGTCTCCTCCAATCCAGCCGAGCTGCTACAATCGGCAAAGGCCCCCCAGGTCTTCGAGCATTTTCAAAAATTACCGTTCGATTACGTCATTTTTGATACCTCACCATTGCTGCCTGTGGCGGACGCACAGATTTTAGCTTCGTATGTCCAGGCAACGGTACTGGTTGTTGATGTCTCTAAAACACCTCGTAAGCTGCTTTTACGCGCCAGACGGCAGTTGAACAAAACTCGTACAACGGTGATAGGCACCGTACTCAATAAGAGCCGCTGGCCCGATTCTGGCGCAATTCAGGAGTATCTCGATAAGACCAGGCTGCCCGCCAGGAGTATGGATCTGACGGTACCTCCTCAAACGCCTCCTATAAGCAGGGATCTCATAAGTAGAGATATCGCTGCTGCAGAAACACAGCTACTCAACGGTTCCGTGGACTCCGATGTCACCATTGTCGTTTCCCGCCCGCAAAAGGGACAGGATAAAAAGCTATGATCCGGTGGCGCTTTGAGCGGTTGGACTTGCATTATTGACACAGGAGCAATGCATGGATCACATGTTACAAGAAAAGATCTCCAATAAATCCTTACGTGTTGGCATTATTGGCCTGGGTTATGTAGGATTACCGCTCGCGACTACTTTTGCGGAGGCGGGGTTCCGTGTGACAGGTATCGACGTGGATCAGCACAAAGTTGACGCAGCCAATCGCGGTGAGAGCTATATTCCCGATATCGCGAGCAGTACGTTGCAGGCGCTCATCGCAGCAGAAAAGCTCTCTTTTACGACAGATTTCCATGTACTGGACGATATTGATGCCATCAGCATCTGTGTTCCCACCCCATTGCGCAAAACCAGGGATCCCGATATTTCTTATATTGTCTCAGCCACGCAGCAGATTACAGCGCACCTGCACCCCGGTCAACTGGTGGTACTGGAAAGTACGACCTACCCTGGTACAACCGACGAGGTGCTGCTGCCAGAGTTACAGTCCACCGGCCTGGAAGTTGGCGTTGACTTTTTCCTGGCCTTTTCACCAGAGCGTATCGATCCGGGCAACCCGAAGTTCGATACGCGTAACACGCCCAAGATTGTCGGGGGTATTACCCCAGCATGCACAGAACTTGCCAGGGCATACTACGCGGCGGCGATCGAGACCGTTGTGCCGGTGTCCTCCACGCGGGTGGCGGAGATGGCAAAGCTCCTGGAGAATACCTTTCGCGCTGTCAATATCGGCCTCGTGAACGAGATTGCCATTATTTGCAATAAACTGTCCATCGACGTATGGGAAGTCATTGAAGCGGCGGCAACCAAGCCTTTCGGCTTCATGCGCTTCCTGCCGGGACCGGGGCTTGGCGGTCACTGTATTCCCGTTGATCCACACTACCTTTCCTGGAAACTCAAAACGCTTGATTATACAGCGCGCTTTATTGAACTGGCGGCTGAGATTAATAGCAGCATGCCGCATTACGTTGTGAACAAGATCAGCGAAGCGCTGAACGAGCAGCGCCGCTGTTTCAATGGTGCAACCGTGCTTCTCCTGGGAGTCGCATACAAAAGGAATGTAGGGGATGTGCGCGAATCTCCTGCCCTTGATATCATTCAAGATTTGCTGTCTCGCAAAGCCGTTGTGCTCTATAACGATGAATATGTTCCGTCCCTGGCAGTGCGCGATATAACACTGCATTCTCAACCGCTCAGTAGTGGTTTGCTGCAAGCTGCCGATTGTGTAGTCATCGTCACGGATCATGGCTATTACGATACCGACTGGATTGTGCGAGAAGCACGCTGCCTTGTTGATACTCGTAATATGACACATGGCCGTGGTGATGAAAAAATATTTCGGCTCTAGCAAAAGGTTGAGTAGAAAATGGCTCGTTCTTCTGGCCCCCTGAGCACGACTAGCGCGCACATGATAGCGATACGTCTGAAAAAAACGCACAGGCAAATTTTTGGCGCTTTGCTGAGCCTGTCATCTGCGGCTTTGTTGATCCGCGTCATGGGCATGGTCAATCAGATTATCGTGACCAGCCGCTTTGGCGCGGGCGCGACGATGGATGCTTACTTTGTCGCCTCCTCCCTGCCCACCCTGCTTGCTTCGTTGAGTGGCAGCGCTATCGAAGCTTCAGTCATCCCGATCTACGCACGAGTACGCACGGAGGGAAAAGAGCAGGCTTCCATACTCGTGAGCACGCTGCTGAACATTTTCCTGCTCGCGGCAGTGCTGGTGACGATTATCATGCTCATCTTTCGCCGCCAGTTCATTTTCCTTTCCGCCCCGGCATTGGACCCATTTCGGGCAGGTCTTGCCGCAAGCCTGGCCCCGGTTATCTTCCCGTCGCTTATCTTATTGCTGATAATTAGCCTTCTGGAATGTATTCTCAATACAGAAGGCCAGTTTGGTTGGCCCGCGTATGCTGGAATGCTGGTACCGCTCACGACAGCCGTCTTTGTGTTGTTGCTGGGCAAAACAAATGGGGTCGTTATCCTGTGTGTTGGTACGCTGGTAGGTCTTTGTCTGCAAGTTTGTGCCGTTTTTGTACGCACAAGGCGGGCGGGACTGAGCTACCACTTCACCGTGAACCTGAACAATCCGGCGCTTGGCGCCATTCTCATAGCTGCGTGGCCCGTATTTCTCGGTGCTTTGATCAGCCAGGCCAGCCCGCTCGTGGATCAGATCTTTGCCTCGTATCTCTCGGCGGGCAGCATCTCCGCCCTGAGTTATGCGCTCAAACTTATCGGTGTCCCTACCGGCGTTATTTTTGTGGCCGTGGGGCGCGCTGTTCTCCCCTATCTCTCACGGCAGGCTTCTGCTAATGATATGAAGGCTTTCAAGCATACCCTGCGGTTGTACCTGTGGATGGTAGGCGGGGGAACAATTCTGCTCACATGCTTTATGCTTGTCCTGGCACATCCGATAGTGCGAATCCTTTTCCAACATGGAGCCTTTACTGCCGAAGACACGGATCGGACGGCGGTCACCCTGGTTGGCTTTGTAGTGGGCCTCACCCCGATGGCGCTCGGCTTCATTACCGCCAGGGCTTTCAGTGCTCTTGGCAAAACCAGGGTGCTCATGGGTGTAACCATGTTCAGTGTGGTTGCCAACGCAGTTTTCGATTACATCTTTGCTCGTTTCTGGCAGAGCGCCGGTATTGCCCTGTCAACCTCAGCGGTTTACTTCTGCACGATGTTCATTCTCTTCTTCATATTGCAACGTATGATCGGTGACCTTAAACTGCTTACCCCTCCGCAAGAGGTGCTGGACCTCGCGTCGAGGATCGGTCTGGAGGAGGGATATATGAGGGTAGTTGAATGGTGGAACCATGGTCAGGGTTCCTTGTTCGGCATTCCTTACCGGATGCGCACGCAGATCATACGCCTCGGCATGATCCTGGCGGTCTTTGCCGTTGGCATCTTTGGTCTCGTACAGAACACTCTCTATACGGTGCGTGCCGCTCTGGGTTCGCTCATCGTGCTGGCTCTCCTGCGCTACCGCTATGCCCTGTTGTTTATCTGGGTGATGCTTGATGTCTTCGTTGGCTCTACGGTACAGTTCTTTCAGAACAACAATATCGATACGGGCCTGACTGTGCCCACCCTGCTCTTGCTGCTCTATTTCCCGGTGAAGCAGACGTTCCAGCGTGTGCCAGCTCTGGCCTTCCTGTTGATCTACTGCGCGTGGGTGGTACTCGGCATTGGGATCTCTCCTCTCGGGCTGAACGCGTTCATGATTGGCTGGCTGCTCTTGCTCGATTGCGTCGGTGTGGCAGTGCTGGCGATCAATGTACTGACGACAGAGCGCCGCCTGACATTGCTCATCGATGCGATTCTCTTTGTCTCATCGCTCCTTGCTCTGTATGGCATCTATGGCTATCTGACGAAGCAAAATGGGGTGATAGACATTGCAACCGGTCTCTTCCGCAGCGGCTCGATCTTTGGACAGGTACCGCCCACGTTCGCTTTCTTCCTTTCCCTGGTCATCCCGCTTGCGATCTACCGTACCTTCACGCTTCCCGGCATCAAACGTGCTGCTGGCTTGCTGGTCACTTCCCTTTTGCTGGTAGCACTTGCTCTGACCTTCACACGAGCCACGTTTATCAGCGTTGGCGTCAGTATTCTTATTCTGATCCTCTGCCTGCCCTCTGCTCGCATGAAGATCAGCATGCTCGGTGGCATCCTGGCGGTGGCTATTGTTGCCGTCCTCGTCTCAAGCCTGGGTGATGTTCCCATCTTCGATCGCTTCCTCAACTCTGACGTTTCGACGCTCAACGGGCGCACTTATCTCTGGCAGGCGGTAATCGATCATTTTGATCCAACAAAAATACTCGGCAACGGGTCTGGGGCCGCCAGTGCGCTGCTGGCCAGTTTGCATATAGGCTTTGGAGGAGGAGTGATTGGAGCCGCGTCGCACAATCTCTTCCTGGAGACGCTCTATGATCATGGTATTATCGGGCTGACTCTCTTCCTCCTGTTGCTCGCCGTCCTTGCTGTCAACCTGATCTCTGGCATGCTCAAAGCCAGTGGCAGGCAGCGTTTGCTCTTTGCCACGGTACTGGCGATTTTCGTCAGTGCTGTCATCGAGTGTATCGATTCAAATGATATATGGAACCAGTCAATCAGTATCTACTTCTGGATCATTATGGTACTGCCATTTGCCCTCTGCTGGTCGACGGCGAAGCAGCCACCCGAACCCATTCAGGAAGAAGGGACCTGGATTGACGATGATGAGGCGACAGTGCCGCGCATAAAAGCGATGCAGAAGCAGGAAAGTGCTGAGACGGTCGCTCAGGGGGTGAGAACGCGTCATGTGGTGCTTTAATAAGGATTGATAGATGTATGAATGATCGTATTCGAGTATGTTTTGTCGCCTTTATGTTTGCGCCGCTCGTTGGGGGAGCAGAGGTGCGAGCAGAGAAACAGGCGCGCCGCCTGCAAGCGCTTGGGCACAGCGTGCTTGTTGTCACGTTGCGACACAACAGGCACTGGAAACGGAGCGAGATACTGGATGGTCTGCCGGTGGTGCGGGCAGGCGGAATATATAAAGCCAGTGGTCAGCTCCGTACCGGCAGATTCGGGTCTTTAGCTGTTTTTTTCACGACCTGTCTGGCGCTCTGGCGCTTGCGCCACTCTTACGATATTATTCATGCTCTCCAGCTATCCGCACCGGCTGCATTTATGGGAAAGCTCTTACATAAGCCGGTCATCCTCAGCGTGCAGAGCACGGGGCCGAGCGAGGCGCAGCGCAGGCAGCTTCAACATGGAGCGAGGTTGATGGCTGATACCCTGACCGATACCTCGTTTCTGACCGTCGATACGAAGGACTGGGTCGCGGGAGCCGGTGACATCGCTCTTGCCCGTCAGATGGCATTCGGTAAGAGCAGGTTACGTATACTCCACAGCTCAAACGCTTGCTACCAGGTTCTGAGCACGCGAGGCTTCTCTTATCTCACTTCACATGGTTTTCGGGCCGATAGGATCGTGCATATTTCCGGGAGTGTTGATACAGAAAAATTCCGTCCTGATCCCCAACGCAGGCCCGATGGTGACAGGCCAGAGCGCGATCTGCTCTGTGTGGCACGACTTGATTACGCTAAAGGCGTCGATGTGCTTTTGCACGCCTGGGCAAGGATGATGCGCGCACCGGCTGCATGGCGTGCCTCTCTCAAACCCCGGCTGCGTGTGGTGGGCGAGGGAATATACAAGGCACAGATGGAACGCATTGTCGCGGAACTGGGCATCCAGGAGAGCGTAGAGTTCCTGGGGCTGCGTAAAGATGTCGTTGCTCTCTTGCAGCAATCGTGGGGTTTTGTGATGCCCTCGCGCTGGGAAGGTATGTCGAATGCCCTGTTGGAGGCTATGGCCTGTGGGCTACCCTGCGTGGCAACGCGAGTCAGTGGCAGTGAAGATGTGATCGTCGATGGTGTGAACGGGCTGCTGGTGGAACCTGAACAACCCGCTGCTCTGGCTGAGGCCTTGCGCAAGATCATAGAGGACAGCGATCTTGCGCGAAGGCTGGGCCAGCAGGCACGGGAAACAGTGGTTCGCGATTATCAACTGGATACAGTCGTTGGGCAGTGCCTGGAACTCTACCGCCGTCTTCTCTCCAGGCAAGAGCAAGACGCTGTACCACTGGTATTAGAGAGAGGGGCAAATCTATGAGCGAGCCGCGCATTTACATTGTGATTTCAACCTTCTTCCCCTCGGTTGGCGGGGCTGAGAATCAGGCACTGTTGCAGAGCAGCAGCCTGCGCAAGAGCGGCTATGAGGCAACCGTGGTGACGTTCCGTCATAGCAGGGAATGGCTCCCGCGTGAAGTGGTCGGAGGTGTGCCAGTGCTTCGCGTAGCCGGTATGCTGCTGATAGATCGCTGGAAGCGGCCCAGGCTGCTGCAAAAGCTGCTGTTTCTGATGGCGATCCTCGTCCTGGGCTGGACGCTCTGGCAGCAGCGCCGCAATTACGATATTTTGCACGTCTATAACCTTGGCGTACCGGCCCTGATAGCGGCCCTGATTTGCCGCTTGAGCGGTAAAGCCCTGATTATTGCCATACGTTCTGCGGGTTCGAGCACTGTGTCAGGCGCGGGTCCATCATTACATGTCGGGTCTCTTGACGCCAGCGCCGCGTGGCTGCGGGTCGATGAGCGGCTGCGAGCCAACGGGCAAGTCCGGGTGAGCAGCGATTTAGAGGCTCTGGCTCGTATGGGGAAGCCTGTTATGCGGCTGGCCCGTTTCTTGCTCTCCAGTACGCATGCTGTCATCGTCGTACTCAGTTCGCGCATGAAAAAATCCCTGCTTGCATATGACTTTACGCTGCCGGATATCCAGCTCATCCCCAATGGAGTGGACATCAACCGTTTCAAGCCCGATCCCGAAGCGGCAGCCCTGTCTGAGCGCGAGCAGGTTGTTGTTTGTATCTCTGGATTGCGCTATGAGAAAGGGATCGATGTACTCTTGCAGGCCTGGTCCCTGGTGCATCAGCAGGCTCCGCAGGCCCGGCTTATCATCGTGGGACGCGGGACGCTTGAGGATCAGTTGAAACATATGGCGCAGGCCCTTGGTCTTACGGATTGCGTTGAATTTACGGGTATCCAGAGCGATATTCCGGCACAATTGCACCGGGGCAGCATTATGGTACTCCCTTCGCGCTGGGAGGGCATGCCCAACGCTGTGCTGGAGGCGATGGCTTGTGGCCTGCCCTGCGTAGCAACGCGGGTCAGCGGCAGTGAAGATATCATCCAACATGGAGTCAATGGCCTCCTCGTCGAGGTCGAGGACCATCAGGGTATGGCGCAGGCGCTCCTTGCTCTTCTGCGAGAGCCGCCGCTGGTCCAAAAGTATGGGCGCGCAGCCCGCGCAACAGTCGAACGGCACTATTCGCTTGAGCAAGTGATGCTGAGCTATAAAGAATTGTATGCAAGAGTTACTGGCCGTTCCGAGGAGTATACCTCCGTGCTCCCGCCCTCAAAAATATATCAGCAATCATCGTAAATATGCGAAAGGATACTATCTCATGTGTGGAATAGCCGGATTTATTGATAGAGAACGCAGCCGCGAGAATGCGGAGCAACTGATAGACAGCATGTGCCAGGTCATTCGCCACCGGGGTCCAGACGACCAGGGAGCATGGGTAGGCGATGGTATGGCGCTCGGTATGCGTCGTCTCTCAATTATCGACCTCGCCGGGGGACACCAGCCCATTTTTAATGAGGATGAGAGCGTTCTCGTCGTCCTCAATGGAGAAATCTATAACTACCGCGACCTGCAGGAAGAACTGCGGGCGCGGGGCCACCACTTTCGCACCAATAGTGATACCGAGACCATTGTCCATGCCTACGAGGAGTATGGCGATGACTGCGTCCTGCATTTGCGCGGCATGTTCACCTTCGCCCTCTGGGATAGAAAGCGGCAGCGCCTGCTGGCAGCACGCGACCGCTTTGGCAAGAAGCCGCTGAATTACTACTGGGACGGGCAGCGCCTGATTTTCGGTTCCGAGATCAAATCTATTCTGGAGGCGGGTATACCGCGCGAAGTCAATCCCGTGGCGCTCGATGATTACCTGACGAATCGCTGGGTTCCTTCTCCCAGAACGCTTTTCAGGGGCGTCTTGAAGGTGCCGGCGGGCCATATCTTGATCTATGAAGATGACCAGGTTCGCACAAAACGCTACTGGCGGCTTTCCTTTGCCCCAACTTGCCATGACGATGAGGCGACAGCTATCGAGCGCACCCGTGCCTTGCTGGAAGACGCGGTACGGGTTCGTCTCATGAGTGAGGTGCCGCTGGGCGCTTTCTTAAGCGGAGGCATCGATTCAAGTATCGTCGTGGGACTGATGAGCCAGATGATGTCACAGCCGGTCAAAACCTTTTCTATCGGCTTTGAAGAGGACGACTTTAGCGAGCTTCCCTATGCTCGCCAGATAGCGAAACATTTCGGAACGGAACATCACGAGTTTTATGTCCGACCGGAACTGGTTTCAGTGCTGCCACAACTCGTCTGGGCCTATGACGAACCCTTCGCCGATTCATCCATGCTGCCGACCTACTACGTCTCTAAGCTGGCCCGCGAACATGTCACGGTCGTCCTCACTGGCGACGGCGGCGATGAAATCTTTGGTGGCTATACCAGCTATGCACGTGAGATGACAATTCGTCGTATTCCGCCGCTGGTACGCTTTCTGCTCGGATGCGGCAGTAAGCTCATGCCCGACGGGATGCGCGGGAAAAAGCGTCTCAGCAGCCTGCGCGAAGACCTGGCCACACGCTGTGGGCTGTCGTCGATGATTTTTCCCATAGGCTCGCGCCCCTCTCTGTATTCCCGCCAATATTTTGAGCTGCTGCACGATCACGATCCTCTGGAACGATTCAAGAATGTGTTTGGTGAGGTGCCGGACCTCGATGTGACCGCGCAGCAGCAATACGCGGATGTGCGGGTCTATCTCACCGACGATATCCTGGTGAAGGTCGATAAGGCCAGTATGCTCAACTCACTGGAGACACGCGCCCCCATGCTCGATCAGTACCTGGCGGAATATGTGGCGTCACTCCCTTCATCTCTTCGCACGCGTAACAACGTGTTGAAGTACCTGTTGAAGAAGGTTGCCGCCGATATCCTGCCCCCAGAGATTTTAAATCGTCGCAAACAGGGCTTCGGCGTCCCGATCAAACATTGGTTCCGGCGCGAGCTGATCGACTACGCCTACGAACTGCTTGATTCACCACGGGCGCAGCAGCGGGGTATCTTTAACCAGCAGTACATTCGCGACCTGCTCAAGGCACATAACAACACCAGGATGGTCAACTACAGTGAAGCTATCTGGGCGCTGATCTGCCTGGAACTCTGGTTCCAGATTTATATGGATGAGCCGCCCAGACATATAGAACGGAATATGCAGCCCTCTATCACTACCAGTCGTTAGTGCTGCTTGCAAGGAGCTGACCGGCTATGTCTTCTATGTCTGTCGAGCGAACAGGCGCGAAAAGCGAGGCCCCACGCAGATCATACCGGGTCTTAATGGTCACGGGCGTCTATCCCACAGAGGAGAGTCCTCATAAGGGGACGTTCATCAAATCTCAAGTCGACTCTCTGCTGGCCGAGGGGCTTGAGGTGGAAGTGATTCATCCCACCTGGGGTCCGGCGCTTCTGCGTTACGCGCATGCGACCTTGCAGGTTTTGCGCAAGACGTTGAGCGGAAAGTTCGCTATCGTTCACGGCCATTATGGGCAGTGGTGCATGATCGCGCGCCTGCAATGGACAGCCCCCGTCGTCGCCTCCTTTATGGGCGATGACTTGCTGGGAACCGTGACTGCTGATGGCGGATATAGTAAAATCAGTACCTTGATCGTCCGTCTCAGCCGCTGGCTTTCTCGCCACGTTGATGCTGTGATCGTGAAATCTGAAGGGATGAAAAGGGTCGTACCGGCAGGAGCGAACGTGTACCTTATTCCTAATGGCGTCGATTTTGAGCGTTTTCATCCCATCCCTCGGGCCGAGGCTCGCGCCGCCCTCGGCTGGGACCAGGAACGTTATTACGTCCTCTTCTGCAATGACCCCACCATACCCGTGAAGAATTTTGCGCTGGCACAGGCCGCAATCCAACGCCTGCACGACATGGGCATACCCGCTGAACTCATCGTCGCCAACGGGGTAGCCCACAGCCAGGTCGCGCTGTATATGAGCGCGAGCAACGCACTGATTCTGCCATCCATTGCCGAAGGGTCGCCCAATGTTGTGAAAGAGGCAATGGCCTGCAATATACCGGTTGTCGCCTCCAATGTGGGGGATGTCGCCGACGTGATCGGGCACACTCGCGGCTGTTGTGTCTGCCCCCTGCAGCCGGAGGCGTTTGCCGCCGGACTCGCAGCCGCGCTTCACTATCCAGAACCGACGACGGGGAGAGACGATATCGCGCATCTTGAAAACTCTCTGATAGCAAAGCAGCTCATAGCCGTTTATGACCAGATACTCGACAGGAAGGTCAGGAGCCGTCAATTTCCTGCCAGCAGCGAGATTGCCGGGAGATCATCTCTATAAGCATCCGGTTTCAAGCCGGATGCTGAGCAAGGAGCAGGTATTATAAAATGAAGTATGACAACACCACTGTCGTTATTGGGGCAGGCCCCTATGGACTCTCCGTGGCAGCCCATCTCAAAGCGCGGGGCGTGCCAACATATATTTTCGGGAAACCTATGGAGTTCTGGCAGCGCATGCCCGCCAGGATGTATTTAAAATCGTCCTGGAGTGCCTTGAGCCTTTCGGATCAGGCCGGTACTCATAGCTTGAACCGCTACAGTAAGGTTGCCGGCATTCCCAGAGAAGAGCCTGTCAGATTGCAAACCTTTCTCAACTATGGACACTGGTTCCAGCAGCAGGTTGTCCCGGAGGTTGATCAGACCTACGTGAATTGCCTGACGCGGGACGGGAAAGGATTCCATCTCGATTTAGCCGACGGGCGAACGATAAAGGCGAACAGGGTGGTTATTGCCACCGGCATTTCCTCGTTTGCCTGTATACCTGATTTCGCCTCTCACCTGCCGCGGACGCTTGCGTCCCATAGCCAGGCGCACAGCGATTACACTGATTTCAAGGGGAAGCAGGTGGTTGTGATAGGAGGGGGTCAAAGCGCGCTGGAAGCTGCTGCCCTGTTACACGAGGCGGGCGCTTCTACCGAGTTGATTGCGCGAGGTCCCATTCTATGGATTGATCGCAGGCTCTATCGTTACACCGGCCCGGCCAAACGTATCTTTTATCCACCCAGTGATGTTGGCCCGCCCGGAGTGAACTGGCTTGTCGCCTACCCGCTGCTGTTCAAGCGCTTCTCCGCTAAGACGCGCACGCTGTTAGATGAGCGAGCTGTGCGTCCCGCGGGCGCGCCCTGGCTGCGTTCTCGCGTAGAGGGGCAGGTGCAGCTCACTGCAAATACGTCGGTCATCAGCGCCACAGAGCAGGGGCAAGGTGTACAGCTCATGCTGAGCGATGGAACAACGAGAGAGGTAGATCATCTTGTCCTGGGCACCGGCTACCGGGCGAATATCCATACCCTCTCGTTTATTGATCCGTCTCTCCTGCAGGATGTACAGGAATACAATGGCTCTCCTCTCTTGAATGAATGGTTTGAGTCATCGGTACCCCACCTGTACTTTGTTGGCGCTCTGGCAGGCTACGTCTTTGGGCCGCTCTGCCGCTTTGTTGTCGGAGCAAAGGTTCCCGCGCGACAGATTGCACGGCACGCGGCACGCGACGCATAAAGCAGGAGAAAACAGTATGTCACGACAACCACATACTCCCGGCGCTGTTATACTGGGCAGTGACTTCAAAGCGCTCGGAGTAGTGCGCAGCCTGGGGCGACGGGGCATACCGTGCATGGTTATCGACAGCCTGCCGCGCTCAGCCTGGTTTTCCCGTTATGTTGTCAAACGATGTGCGTGGCAAGGCTCGATGGAGGGAGATGCTTTTTTGCATTTCCTTCTCTCCTTCGGGAAAGAGCACCAACTGGATCACTGGCTGCTTTTTCCTTTGCAGGACGAGGTGGTCGAGTTTGTCGCGCGTAATGCGCAGCAACTGGCACAGGTTTACCGGCTCGTCACTCAGGATTGGAATGTCATACAGTGGGCGCTCGATAAGCGTCTTACCTATCGCATGGCCGAAGAGGTCGGAGTTCCCTACCCCAGAACGTGGTATCCTGCCTCTGAAGACGACCTCAAGGCACAGGGAATTGCTTTCCCGGCGATTATCAAGCCCGCTATCTCCATACGCTTGCAGTATGCCACACGTCTCAAAGCCCTGCCTGTCAGCAATTACGAAGAACTGCTGACTGCCTACCGCAAGGCCGCCAGTATCATCAACGCCGATGAGATCATGATACAGGAGATCATCCCGGGCCGGGGCCAGTCACAATTTTCTGTGGCAACCTATTGCAAGGAAGGGCAGGTTCTCCTCAGCATGACCGCCAGGCGCACACGGCAGTACCCCATTGACTATGGCTTGAGCAGCAGCTTCGTCGAGGCTCTCGAAGTACCGGGCCTGCTTGAGCTTGCAGAAAAGCTGCTGCGCTACATGGGCGTTTCTGGTATGGTCGAAGTTGAGTTTAAGCATGACCAGCGCGACAGCCAGTACAAACTCCTTGACATCAATGTACGCCCCTGGGGATGGCATACGCTGTGTATAGCAAGTGGGCTGGATTTTCCCTACATCCAGTACTGCGACGTTTCAGGGGAGGCACCTGAACCCATCATCCCTCACTACGGGTATCACTGGACGCGACTCCTGACCGATATTCCGGCAGGTGTGCAGGAGATACGGGCCGGCATCACGACACCGGGGGCCTATCTGCGCTCCTTTCGAGGCAAAACCGTCTTTTCCGTCTTCGATTGGCTTGACCCTTTGCCTGCCCTGGGCGACTTTGCAGTCGCCCTCTCTCGCTCAATGCGACATTCTCGCAGGTAGCTTCAGGAAAAGAACAGCGGGTCAGGAACTCCTGACGAGTACCAGACCTGAGTGAGGGGGCATGGAGACTGTCCCACTGATGGCATCTCCATAGAGATCACGATAGTGATTCCCCGTGGGGAGAGTGACGGTATAGCTAGCCGTCGCGCTGGGATTGACCAGAACCTGCCCGTTGCTGTAAGCGCGGGCATAGACCCCCTGTGTTTGATACATAGAGCCATCTGGACTGCCGATAGGCGTATCAAAATCTGAAGTCCAGATATCACTGCCGTATGCCTGGACAGGGGAGATATAGACAGAGGAGCTGTGGTCTTTGCCCATCAGGTAAGAGGCAACCGCCCATTGTGTCTCGGTCGGCCCAACCGAAGAAAACTCGTTAATGACAAAGTAGTCTTTACCCTGTTGCTGCACGTTCTGCATAAACTGGATGGCTTGTACCCAATCGTTGCCCGTCAGATAGGAATCGCCGGAGTTAGTGAAGCCACTTTCATCCAGCACGCCATCGGTGTGACTGATCACCTGCTGCGCGACTGACTCGCTCATGTTGCTAATGGTGAGATTCGTAACCAGCGCCAGGGGATGCGACAGTTGATGCAGGGCCTGCTGCATCCGTGTGAGCCAGGTGATGACATCGGCGCTCCATTGCGGATCATTGGGCTGACCGGTATAACGCTGGACCCATTTACCATTGACATAGGTCCCACAGGCGCCGGAGAGATTTTCCAGGCTGACATTATCTGCGGCAATGCCATCATAGCCCCCTTTGCTGGCTGGCTCTGCATACGTCTGTACCTGCCACGCGACAACCGCTGGATTGGCGATATCGAGCGGTACATTCGGGTCTCCAAATTCGTAGGCAGGAGTAGTGCGGTCACACCTGTAAAGTATCCAGTCTGGATGGGTGCTTTTCCAGTACGCCAGGCTGCGGGGTTGGTTGTTACCGTAGACGCCGGTATCGCGGAAAAAGGAGATATAATAGGTAAGAAATATCTGCGGATTCGCCGTGCGGAACGCGGAGACATTCTTCACACTGGCGCCCCAGACAAAATCATAATGTTTCGCAATAGCAGCAGGATCGGAGATATTGTAGTCAAAAGTCAGGAAGAGGTGGATATTATTCCAGGTATCAGCGACATGAGGTACACCAGAGCTATTGACAGGAGCGCCATTTGGCGAGTTTCCGTTCCCGTTATTACCAGCATCATTGCAACCGCTCAAAAGGAAGAGCAATGCCAATCCTGCCAGCCAGTAAGGCCGTAGTCTTTTCAGCAGGCTCAAGAGTGAAGCAGAGGCCTTCCACCGCTGCCGGTTTTGCTGCATTTCTATTTTCCCCCTTACAATGGGATATTCTCAGTTTTGAAGCCCATCTCTTCGTTCTCTGCCCGCTGGAGCAGGACAGCCATCAAAACCATGTCTACTATAGCATAGTCCTTACTGTCGGGTCAAATAGTGACAGGGCCTGGGAAAAGGAGTAAGCTATAAAGACTGAACCAGGGAGTGTGGTTCGATTTCATAGCGAAGAGGAGAGTGTTCGTGATAACAGCAAGATATCTCGTGACTGGCGGCGCGGGTTTCATCGGTTCGCACATTGCGGAGGAACTGCTTAAGCGTGGGGAGAGTGTGCGTATCTTTGATAACCTTGCCACAGGACGAGAGCTAAATCTGGCTGCCCTTGCCGGGCAGGTTCAATTCATACGTGGCGACCTGCGTGATATGCATGCCGTCAGAGCGGCCATGCAGGGCGTCGAGGTAGTATTCCACCAGGGGGCATTAGCGTCAGTACCCAGGTCTATTGCGGACCCGGTTGGCTCGCTGGAGACAAATATCAATGGTACGCACAATGTCCTTCTTGCCGCCCGTGATGCCGGTGTGCGTCGTGTTGTCTATGCCAGTTCCTCGTCTGTCTACGGTAATACGCCTACGCTGCCCAAGCGCGAAGAGATGCCAACCCACCCTATGTCTCCCTATGCCGTGCAAAAACTGACGGGAGAACTATTGTGTGGCGTATTTACACGCATTTATGGCCTTGAGACCGTGGCGCTGCGCTATTTTAATGTCTTCGGCCCGCGCCAGGATCCCACCTCAGAATACGCGGCGGTCATTCCGCGTTTCCTGACGGCATTGCTTGAGAAACGACGCCCCATCGTCTTTGGTGACGGGGAGCAAACACGCGACTTTACGTATGTTGCCAATGTTGTGCAGGCGAATCTGCTGGCCGCCTCCTCACCGGATGCCGCTGGCTTTGCCATGAACATAGGATGCGGCGAACGTGTCTCTCTCAACACGCTGCTGCGGGTGGCGGGAGAGCTTCTGGGCGTCCCTGTCAACGCCGAATATCGAGAGCCGCGCCCCGGTGATGTACGCGATAGCCTCGCGGATATCAGCCTTGCCAGACGCCTGCTGGGCTATAACCCGACTGTGAGTTTCCAGGAGGGCCTGGCGCGAACATTGGAAGCAATGCGGAAACCCTGAACACCAGTAGCGGCGGCTCTCAATGTCCACTCTGGCCGTGGTGCAGGCTCTTTCCTACCTTTTGCCCTACCTGACGGAAAAAGCCGGTCAGCGCCGTCCAGATTGGACGAGGGTCTTTCCAATCAACGTAGTCATAGCCCGTGGGAAGGAAGAAAGCAAGGCAGAATTCGAACAGCGCCTTAACGGGAGGGACCGCTTCGGGTTGGCCTCCCTGCTTTGCTCCCGCCAGGGCTTTCAGTACATAGGAGACGTCGCCCGGAAGATAGCGCATCCTGCCTCCCACGTGGTAGCTCTCTACCTTGTCGATCTGCGCGCCGCTGGCCCATTGATACAACAGGTAGGGGAAATCAACGCCAGAGCGTACTGCAAGCTCAGTTGAGGCCCACAGGCGAGGATTGACCTCCATCAAGTAGGGATTGCCATCGTTATCGCGCCGGAACTCCACCTCAGCACAGCCTTCCAGGTCAATCGCGCGCACGAGCTGCTCCGCGTACCCACCGATGTCGGCAGGAACAGCGATACTCTGTCGTATGGAAGATTGTCCGCCTACGACATGTAAATGGCGCTGGGCATAGCGTGCGTAGACCTGGCCCTGCGCATACAGCAGGCTTACAGATTCACGAGTGCCGGGGATAAATTGCTGGAAGAGCATGACCGTCCCCAGGCGCTCCATCTCTGCGGCAAAACGCCGGGCTTCTGCAGCGGTTGTTACCAGCCGGGATAGCAGTGGTACTCCCTGCTGCTTCTCATCCCATGTCCATGACTCGGCTGGCTTGATGACAGCCGGAAGCCCAATCTCTGCCAGCGCCGTATCTACTTCACTCATCGCCCTTACGCTGACGCATTGCGGCGTGGGTATTCCCTGCCTTCTCGCAACTTCCAGTGTGCGCTCTTTGTTGATGGCTATCGACAGGGCAGGCTCTTCGGGTAAAGCGATGCGTACTCGCCGCTCCAGCCGCTCGCGATAGCGGTGAATCAAGGGTACGGTGGAATTTGACGAAGTGATAAGGACGTCAACGTGTATGCGGTCGAGTAGCGCTTCCAGGTAGGGAAGGTAGGCTTCCTCGCCCTCCCTCACCGGACAGGTAAATACCTGCTGGCACCAGCGAGATGCGCAGGCGGGCAGCCGCTCCGAGGTTGCCAGCACCGCTACCCGCAGGCCCCGGCTGCCCAGCGAGCGCACAGTAGCCAGCGATTGCCGCAATGTGCAGTCAAGTACCAGTACATCAAATGTTTCTGCGCCGGGCGCGTTCTGCGGGCCTTGATCCGTGCTCTCCGCACCTACCACCGGCAGCCGGTCAACTGCCTCTCGAATATTCTCTACTGTATCGCTCATACTGTATCCTTCCCCTTATGAAAGGCCGCCTGCCTGACCTCGCACATCTGTGCAGGCCGGATGTCCACCAGCTATTGTCCTGGTTTCATGCATAGCGGTGAACCTCCAGAATGCGCAAAAAGAAATCCTGTATCGTTACCGAATCAATATCTCCGCTAATTGACAGTGCGGCGCGACTGCCAGCGGGCCAGCAGCCAAAATGCAGCAAAGGCGCCCGCAATTGTTCGATCTGCTCCACAAGCAAGCAGCGTGCCTGCATCTGTTGCTCCTCCGTCGCGCCGAAGCCTTCCGGCATATCAAGATACAGGGCGTATTGTTCTCTCTCCTCCTGGCTGCAACGGGCTACCGGGTAGCCCTGCTCTTGCAGGAAATCGGCTACCTGCCGGGGCGTTTGCGGTGATAAACCGATACCAGGCCACTGCACGCAGCGCACCGTAAAGCGCTGCGCCTGCACGTGGCTGTCAACTCCAAACCAGTCAGCAGGAGATTGATCTTCGACGGTGAGGTGGCGGGCAAGTACAGTGGCGCGAGGAGAGCAATCGGCCTCGACCTGCCAGCGCTGCTCCTCTGATGGCGTAATGTGCCAGCGGAACTGCCGCCGCTCCTTCCACCACTGCGCAATATCCTGCAAGCAGGTCGTCCAGACCGGAAGCGGTCGGCTGTGAGCGTATGATAACAACTGACGCAGCGCCGGTTTACAGAGAATGCCACGCTCCGGGTGGATATTCAGCGTGTAGAGTCCGCCCAGATCATAGACGTGCTGCATGACCTTGCTCCATATCTCCCCGATCTCCCCGGCCTTCAAACGCAGGCGGTCGAAGAGCATTTCATCATCGGGAATGCTCGTCGGGATACGCAGCAGTTCGCCTTCAAAATGTGGGCGCAACGCATAGATACTGCATGGTATGGCCGAAAAGAGTTTCAATGACTTTTCATACCCGTCTCTTAGCCTTGCCGGTAGGCGTTCGCGGTCGATCACCTCGTGGAGAACAGCCTCGTTACTTTCATAGACGAAATTGAGCGCGCTGAATACCTGAAGCGTTTCTTTTGTCCAGCCGAGATAGGGATTGCGAAATCCTGAATAGGGGATGCCTTCTTTCTTAAATACTGAGATAGCCTGGCTTGTTTGCTTGTATTGCTCGCCGATGCTCAAAAAACGGTAGTCGTTGTGAACATAGCCATGAATACCGATCTCGGCCCCCTCGGATGCAATTTTCCGCAGAAGTGCGGGATGGCGGCTGAGAACGATAGCGGGAATAAAGAATGTCGGGCTGGCGTCATACTCTTGCAGTAAGCCGACCACCGTATGGAGCGCCTTGCGCGTGCGGCTATCAGAGAAGCCAAAGCGGGTAAAGACTGTCCGCAACCGCCGGACAAAATTGCCAGTCCCCTTCGTCCTCACAGAGAATGAGACAAGATTCATAAGAAAGCCGGACCTTTCTACCTGTAAGATATTGATAAGCTTCTGTCAATCAGACGTAGAGACATACTTGCTTGCGCTCTCATGAAAACTCACTCATACACCTGTAAGTTCTCTGGCTTCTGGCTGCGTCGAGGTCTTATCTGTGCTGACGTCGGACGAGAAAAGCGTTTCGTAGGCGAGGAAGAGGTTTTTTCTGGTTTCGGACCACTGAAGCTCCTCTTCAACACGCCTCCGACCAATTTCCCCCATGCGCAGGCGCAGTTCTTCGTCATCGAGCAGGGTTTCAATTCTGTCGGCGAAGTCCTCGATGCTGTTCGGCCTGGCATACAAACCGGCATCCTGGGCGGAATAGCGGGTTTCAGTCAGGTCGAACGCGACGATGGGCAAGCCCATCGCCATATATTCCATTGTTTTGATCATGGTGCAGTATTCGTTCATGCCATTTTGCGGGTCAGGGATCAGCCCGATATCAGCGGCAGTGAGATAGCGCAAAACGTCGTCAAGCTGCGCGAAGCCGGTGAAGGTAACGTACTCGTCAAGCTCCAATTCATGAGCCTGCTCATTCAGTCTGGCGAACTGGCTGCCATCGCCCATCAATACCAGCGAAACGTCGCGTCGTCCCCGCTTGTAGATGAGTTCGTGCAGAGCCAGGAGGCAGTTCTCCACACCATCCTGAACCTCCATTAAACCCACATAGCCCAGTAAGTAGGGACGCCCTCTTTTGAGTTGCGGTTCGAAAGCAACCGATCGCATATGTTTCAAGTTTGGCCCGTTGCGGACAACAAAGACCTGATCAGGGCGGCAGTGTCCACGTGTAATGGCAAAGTATTTCTGCGATTGATTTGACGTGACGACCAGTTGTGCCGTTCGATAGGAGCACCACTCGAGGAAAAGCAACAGGCGATAAAGAGGTGGGAGGTGGTGGCGAAATTTCACCTGGAACAATTCAGGTGATGGATCATGCTGATCAAAGATGAATTTTTTGCCAAAGGGGCGGTAAAACAGGGCGAGCAGGAAGAAGATGTCGGGTGGGTTTGCGGCATGGATCACATCAAAGCCATGACGATACCAGACTTTCAAACTGAGCAGGAAGGTCATCACAAAAGCAATACTGTATTCGAGAAGATACGCGATGAACGGATTTTTCACCTCAGGTATTCTATAACGATAGATATGAATGCCTGAGATACAGCAGTAGGATTCTTGATATTGATCTATGCCTTTTGGGCTGATAACACTGACCTCAAAACCCTGTTCATACAGCGCGAGCGCTTCGGGCCAGACGCGGCGATCCGCAGGAACCGGGACATTTTCTACTAGCATGAGTACTTTATGCGTTTTTTTCATCTCTCTTCCCTTCGGGGACTGCTCAATAGCTATTAACGCTTCATTCATAGCTCGTTCCTGGACATCCTCTACAGACTGGGAAGCGCCACGCTGTCTTCCAGCAGCTCTTCTGTCGACATTTGCGGATATTCCAGGCGCGGCGAATCGATAAACACACGGAACCAGAGTTCCAGGCTGGCGAGAATGAAAAGCTGGTTTGAATAGTTTGTTTTGCCTGTGAGGTGCTCACGCAGGATATTGGCGACACAATCATTGTTCAGGAAGCCGCGACTACGTGCTCGCTCGGAGAGCAGGAGCCGGAGCATGAGATTCCTCTGTCCCTCCTGGAACCATTGACCGATGGGAACATTGAAACCCATCTTCTTGCGCGTCAGAATAGGTTCGGGCAGGAAGTCTGCGTAGGCACGTTTGAGCAAGTATTTTGCTTTGAATCCCTTAATTTTGACATTGGAAGGAATAGAGGCGGCATACTCAATCAGTTTGTAATCGAGCAGCGGGATACGTGCCTCTAACGAGGCCGCCATCGTCATTTTATCACCCTTCATTAGCAGATTGTCGGGCAGCCAGATTTTCGTGTCCAGGTAGAGCATCGCCGAGAGGTCATCGCGCTGAGGGTTGAGTGCGAGCCAGCGCTGGAAAGCCCGGCTTGCGTCGTTATCGATCCTGGCCTTTGTCTGCTCTGAAAGCAGGTTGTTTTTCAACTGACCATTAAAAACGCCGAACCAGTTCATCCAGCGCTGCGGGCTGGGTTCTGACATGACCCGACCGGCCATTTTGAGCTTGCGCATGCTATAGGGAAGGTGCTCAAGCAGGGGCGTAATGATCTGGTTACGTATGGGCGCGGGCAACAGGTGATAGTAGCGGGCTATCCAATCGACAACGTATTTGGGATAGCCCGCGAAGAGTTCGTCGCCGCCTTCGCCCGAGAGAACCACTTTGACGTGCTGTCTCGCCAGTTTGGAGACCAGATACACCCCCAGATCAGATGCTTCGCTCACCGGCTCGTCACGATGCCACGTCAACTGCGGCCAGTACTTGGTCAGATCGGAGTGCTTGACCACCAGTTCATGATGCTCCGCGCCGAAATGATCCGCGACGAGCCGGGCATAGGGTAACTCGCTGAACCCCGCTGTATCGAAGCCAACCGAGAAGGTTTTGACCGGCTCGTTCATCAACTGGCTCATAACCCCCGTAATGATGCTCGAATCTACTCCTCCACTGAGCATTGCTCCCAGCGGCACGTCAGCCATCAAGCGTTCCTCCACCGCTCGTTGAATATGCTGCCGGATACCTGTGAGATAGTCCTCGATGGGCCTCTGCCCGGTTTCGCCAAAGGTGTAATCCCAGTAACATTCCTCGCGCACGGTCTCGCCCTCAAAGAGCAGCCAGTGGCCGGGAAGGACCTTATAGATATCGGCGAAGAGGGTAGCCGGGCCGGGAACATAACGCACGCTCAGGTAGTCGGCCAATGCCTGTATGTCGGCTTCTCTTTTGACCTGGGGGTGGCAGAAGAGCGATTTGATCTCAGAGGCGAAGAGCACATTGCCGTTGACACGAGTGTAGTAGAGAGGTTTTTTGCCAATGCGGTCTCGCGCCAGTAACAGGCGCCTGCGTTGCCCATCCCAGATGGCGAGGCCGAACATCCCATGCAGCCGGGCTATACAATCTACGCCGTATTCTTCGTAGGCATGGATAATCGTCTCGGTATCGGCGTTCGAGCGGAAGATATGCCCTTTCTCAACCAGTTCCTTACGAAGCAGCTTATAGTTCCAGATCTCCCCGTTGAAGACGATCCAGATATCTCCCGTTTCGTTACACATCGGCTGATGGCCGCCGCTCAGGTCAATGATGCTAAGCCGGGCGAAACCGAACCCGAGATTACCATCCAGATAGATTCCCCTGTCATCTGGCCCCCGATGAGAAATCAACTGCGTCATCTGATCAATAAGCTGTCGCGAAACCGGTTCTCCACTCTGCACGTTGAACACGCCACAGATACCGCACATAGGCTTTTACCTCTTTACAGGCTCTAGACACGCATAAATACCTATCCGTTATCCAGAGTAACCTTTGTAGATGGTAATCCGGTTTTTACCTATGTTGAGATACAGGTACAAAGGTGGCATCGCGGTGTATAACTCTGCTCCCGGCCTTCGATATAACATACGCTCATATGGTATGAGGTATAATTTATTTACTGGATTGTCGGTTAATGAAAAAATTGTTGCCTGTTGGCTATCTCTTTCGCCACCTCTTCAAAACCTTAAAGGATTACACTGGAAGGAGGGGAACCCGATATTTATACTGTGCGGTTGCTCCTGTGTAGTTTTCGGAATAGTGCGGGAATGGACTCCCTTTGCTGTGTGCTGTCGGTGCAGCCAGGGAAGGGATAGAGCATCTGCCGATGTTTAGCAAGAAGGTGAAAAGTGTTGGCTGAAAGTTTATACACGTCAGGTAAGTACCTGCAAACAAATCCAACCTGGCATATAGAAGAATCCCCCTGGAAGGTCAGCCATATCTTGCCCATGCTCAAGCGGCATCATCTGGAGCCGAAGACGGTCTGTGAGGTAGGGTGTGGGGTAGGAGAGGTGCTGCGGCTCCTGCAAGCGAACATGAGTGAGGAAACCACGTTCTGGGGTTATGATATCTCCCCACAGGCCATCGAAAGGTGTGAGCCAAAGGCAAATGAACGGCTGCATTTCAAACTGGCGGACTTCACGCAGGAACAGGATGTCTTTTTTGACCTGATCCTCGTGCTCGATGTGATTGAGCACCTTGAAGACTATTTTCGCTTTCTACGGGCTATCAAACCGAAGAGTCAGTACAAACTCTTCCATATTCCCCTGGAGATTTCAGTCCAGGGCGTGCTGCGTGGGAAGATATTCCTGAGAAACCGGGATGTCCACGGACATCTTCATCCTTTCACGAAAGAGACTGTGCTGCGGACATTAGAAGACACCGGCTATAAAGTGCTTGATTACTCCTATTGCCCGGAATACGAAATGGCCGCGAGTGTCCTTCAAACGAGGCTGATGAAACTGCCCCGTAAATTGTTCTTCAGGCTGCACCAGGACCTGGCCGTTCGCATTCTGGGCGGCGCAAGAATACTGGTACTGGCGGAGTAGCTTCCCCGCAAGCTCAAAACGGCTTCTCAATAAATGTGCGAGGTACCCATCCGGCTCAGGAGTGGATACCTCAAATTTTTGGGGAAGAAGAGACGCCATATGACGACGAGGTCAATGGTTAAGAAAAAGATACACAGCGATCTGTAAATTAGCGAGATATTTACCATAAAATAAACAAAGCAAGCACTAAAAGAGTGTATACTTACAATCGAGTAATTAAGTGCTGTTATCACAGGATAATTTTTCATGGATTTTATTTCCTTCTCAATGAAAGTGTTAGTTGTAAAATTCAGTCATCTTTGCCGGGCATGCACCGGGAGACAGAGACCCCCTTGAATGAAAATGCTCTGTACTGGGAGCATGGCAAAGTTTCTGCTCCCTATTGAATTAAGATAGCAGGATGCATTCTTATGCAGCGATACGTCTCGATGCTTTTTAGTGCTGGCTTTACTATCTCATACACAATGAATGTTCGACGCGGCTATCCCCCAGGCCGTGTTGAAATGAAACTCTTCCCGGTAGTCGCTGCTTGTTCCTTTATCCTCCTCTCTTACCCGATTGCTCGCGTGGGCGCAAACAAGTTTAAGGTTGGTTTCCCGACACGGTTTTGATGATTTAAGTGTAACTGATAGCACAGCCGTTGGGATCTTTCTGGTGGTTGGTGGACCGCTAGCCTGTTATAGCAACGAATGTAACAGCAATTTTCATGCTAACAGCCTGTATGCTATCAGGAAAGGATCAGGGCGTTATGAAACGCATGTTAGTGAATGTAATCAAGCACAGACTCGCGTTAGTGATAGCAGGAGCACTGTTAGCAGCACTATTGCTCAGCGGCCTCTCATCTGTCATTACCCGTAGTGATCTATTCTCTTTGCCCGGTTCTCATGCAGCCGGGTTGAATCCTATCCAGGTTGAGAATCAAAAACCCGGTACTCCGGGCTGGGATGACTTTTCCGCCGATCTGTCACCTACCACGTTGTCTGGCTTTGGTTCGCAAATCAGTGTCAACCATGGTCAATCAATCGATTTCTACGTAACAACGACGGCTCCCACCTTTACCATCGATATTTACCGTACAGGCTACTATGGTGGGGCTGGAGCACGATTAGTCACCTCCCTCGGCACTTTTACCGGCTTGCAGCAAGCTATTCCAGCGCCAGACCCGGTAACGGGCATGATCTCCTGTGCGAACTGGACGAAGACAACCACGCTGACTATCCCTTCCGACTGGGTTACCGGGGTATACCTGGCGAAGCTTACATCCTCTACGGGCTACTCCAGTTTTATTTTCTTTGTGGTACGCGATGATGGCGGAGACGAGGATATTCTGTTTCAAACAAGCGTCACCACATATGAAGCGTACAACACCTGGGGCGGTACCAGCCTCTATAATAATGACCTTACCGACAAGACGCAGTATCCTTACCCGCATGCGACCAAAGTTTCCTTTGATCGTCCCTTCAATCCTGGCGATAGCAATGGCGCGGGTCAGTACTTCTGGTTCGAGTACAAGTTCGTTTACTGGCTTGAGCAGCAGGGGTATAACGTCGCATACACTACCGATGTGGATACGGACGCCCGCCCCGGTGAACTCCTGACGCGCAAGGCATTCCTCTCAGTGGGCCATGATGAATACTGGTCCATGGGCATGCGCAATGCGGTGGTAGATGCGATCAATGCGGGGGTCAATGTTGCCTTCTTCTCTGCCAATGCGATGTACTGGCAGATTCGTTTTGAGCCGAACGCGGCAGGGGTGCCTGATCGTGTTGAAGTTGGCTACAAGGATTTTGCGACCTTCGATACTCCACCCGGACCAGACCCCATGTGGAATGTAAACAATTCGGTTGTGACAACGAACTGGCGCGATCCGGTCGTAAATATGCCTGAAAATGCTATAGAAGGGGTGATGTACGAGCAGCAGCAGGACAACGCTAATTATAACTATGTTGTTGAGAATGCGTCGAACTGGATCTACGCGGGAACGGGATTCACGGACGGCACTACAATACCCGGTATTGTAGGGTATGAATATGACAAAGTATGGAATAACGGTGCTACACCTGCCAATGTAACGGTACTTTCCAATTCTCCGGTACATGGATGCTGTGGAGGCTTCAGTTCATTCTCCAATTCAACGCTTTACACAGCGTCAAGTGGAGCAAGGGTATTTGCGGCAGGCACCATGGAGTGGAGCCTGGGCCTGGCGAATATCCAGGGCAATACCTATCAAAATACGGGCATTCAGCAGACTACTGCCAATATTCTGAACAATTTCATTGGCTCCTCATCCGCCCCCAATTCCGGTGTAAGTATAAGTTCAGATAGTCTCAGCTTCGGCTACCAGGCGGTAAATACAACCAGTGCGGCGCAGACGGTGAAAATTACCAATAGTGGTACTGCCGCTCTCTCCATCAGTAATATTGCTGTGACAGGGGCGAACGCGAGCGACTTTGCGCAGACGAATACCTGTCCGAGTAGCCTGGCGGTCAATGCGAGCTGCACGATCAATGTGACCTTTACCCCAACGGCAAGCGGTTCGCGCAGCGGCAATATCACCCTGACAGACAGTTCTACCCTGAGTCCTCAGGACATCATTTTAAGCGGCACTGCCATTTCCTCCGGGGCTGCCGTCCATCTTAGCGCGACCTACCTGAGTTTTGGCAATCAGACGAACGGAACCACCAGTAAGGCACAAACGGTTCAGGTAACCAATACAGGAGCGGCTACATTAACATTCAGCGCTATTCAGCTACAAGGGGTGAATCCAGGTGACTTTGCGCAGACGAATACCTGCCCCAGTAGTCTGGCGGTCGGTGCTTCCTGTACTATCAATGTAACCTTTACTCCAATCGCGACGAGCACACGTGCGGCTTACGTCGCGCTGATTGATAATGTGCCTGATAGCCCTGAATCGATCGAGCTGAGTGGTACTGGCGTTACCACAAACCCGGCAGTAACGTTAAGTCCCTTGAATATCAACTTTGACAATCAGAATGAAGGGGCGACCAGCGCGGCGCAAACAGTAACGCTTACCAATACCGGCACGACCAGTTTGACGATCAACAGCATTGCGGTAACCGGAGCCAATGCGGGCGACTTCGCGCAGAGCAATACCTGTCCCGGCAGCCTGGCAACGAACGCCGACTGCACCATCAACGTGACCTTCACACCGCAAGATACCGGTTTACGTACCGGTAGCATAGTGATTACCGATAGTGACAGCAGTAGCCCACAAACGGTTTCTTTAAGTGGGACCGGTGTGCAGCCAACGCCAGAAGTGAACCTTAACCCGAACAGTCTGAGCTTTGGCGGCCAGAACACCGGCACCACCAGCGCGGCGCAAACGGTAACGCTGACCAATACCGGTACGGCAGCATTGACGATCAGCAGCATTGGTATAGGTGGTACCAATGCCAGCGACTTTGCGCAGACGAATACCTGTCCGGTAGATCCAGCCTCCCTGGCAGTCAATGCTTCCTGCACGATCAGTGTGACCTTTACTCCATCTGCTAACGGCTCGCGCACTGCTAACATAACAGTGACGGATAACGCTGATGGTGAGGGTGAAGCAACTCAGGCGGTGGCCCTGACAGGCACAGGAGGGACAGCAGCACCGGCAGTGGGTCTGAACCCGACGAGTCTGACGTTTGCGAGCCAGACCACGGGCACTACCAGCAGCGCGCAGGCGGTGATGCTGACCAACACGGGCACGGCGGCACTGAGTATCAGCAGTATCGCCATCAGCGGAACCAATGCCTCCGACTTTGCGCAGAGCAATACCTGTCCCAGCAGTTTAGCTGCTAATGCCAACTGCACCATCAGTGTCACTTTCACACCGGGTGCTTCCGGCACGCGCAGTGCCAGTGTGACCATCACCGACAATGCCTCCGACAGCCCCGAAAGTGTTGCCTTAAGCGGAACAGGCACCTCCTCAAGCGGAGCCTACTTCAGTGATGGCTTTGAAAGTGGAGACTTGAGCCAGTGGAATCCTGGCGTCAGCGGTACGGGCAGTGCCAGTGTCCAGAGCAGTGTGGTCAACAGTGGCAAGTATGGCGCGCAGTTGACAAACAGCTCAGGGCAGACGGTGCAGCTTGCCACCAATCTCGCAGGGGTAGGAACGCTGAGCTACACACGCTTCTATGTCAACTTTGGCAGTGTGAGCGGAGTGAGCCTGATCGCGCTGGCGCAGGACAGCAGCGGACACAACCAGTGGATTCTCTACTACGACAATGGGCGACTGGATGCCTACTTCTGGAACAGCAGCGGGCAGCGCTCTGACCTGTACAGCAACGGCAATGCGTTCCAGGCCAACACCTGGTATAGCATCGAGGTAGAGGCCAACCAGACCAGTAGCGGGCACGGAGAGATCTGGATCAACGGCACCTCGATTGGTTCCTTCGATGGCAATCTGGTGGAGGCGCAGAGCTACAGCAAGTTCATTGTGGACAACGAAGTCAGCGGCACCCTCTACTTCGATGATGTCGCCGTCGCTAATACCTACGACATCTCCAGCGGTTCGTCCCCGGTCTCGCTCTCGCCAGGCAGTCTGACGTTTGCGAGCCAGAACACGGGCACCACCAGTGCCGCTCAAGCTGTCACGTTGACCAACAACGGTACCACAGCGTTGACGATCAGCAGCATAACGATAACCGGCACTAATGCCTCCGACTTTGCGCAGAGCAATACCTGTCCCAGCAGTTTAGCTGCTAATGCCAACTGCACCATCAGTGTCACTTTCACACCGGGTGCTTCCGGCACGCGCAGTGCCAGTGTGACCATCACCGACAATGCCTCCGACAGCCCCGAAAGTGTTGCCTTAAGCGGAACAGGCACCTCCTCAAGCGGAGCCTACTTCAGTGATGGCTTTGAAAGTGGAGACTTGAGCCAGTGGAATCCTGGCGTCAGCGGTACGGGCAGTGCCAGTGTCCAGAGCAGTGTGGTCAACAGTGGCAAGTATGGCGCGCAGTTGACAAACAGCTCAGGGCAGACGGTGCAGCTTGCCACCAATCTCGCAGGGGTAGGAACGCTGAGCTACACACGCTTCTATGTCAACTTTGGCAGTGTGAGCGGAGTGAGCCTGATCGCGCTGGCGCAGGACAGCAGCGGACACAACCAGTGGATTCTCTACTACGACAATGGGCGACTGGATGCCTACTTCTGGAACAGCAGCGGGCAGCGCTCTGACCTGTACAGCAACGGCAATGCGTTCCAGGCCAACACCTGGTATAGCATCGAGGTAGAGGCCAACCAGACCAGTAGCGGGCACGGAGAGATCTGGATCAACGGCACCTCGATTGGTTCCTTCGATGGCAATCTGGTGGAGGCGCAGAGCTACAGCAAGTTCATTGTGGACAACGAAGTCAGCGGCACCCTCTACTTCGATGATGTCGCCGTCGCTAATACCTACAATGGCCCGATAAGCCTGAATTCAAGCGCGCCGAGTCTTGCCAGCCATGTGGTCAACCCGGGCGGCGAACCGGTAGCGATGATCGAGAGGAAACGCTTTTTTAGTAGCTTGCTTATGGAGGAATAGAAACAATGGTACCCTCTTTCTCTTCGTTGAGGGCAAAATCTCTCGCTCTCCTGGTAGTTGTTCTCTTGCTGGCGCTCTCAGCTTGTACAGGTATTGGCAACAACAGTAGCGGTAGTAACAGTAATGGCAGCAAATCCAATGTGTCGAGCACCTCGGGCAGCAATAGCCACGGCGCCAAACCGAATGCATCGATCAACATCACAGTTGGTGAGGGACAGAGTACTGAGGAACAGTTGCTTGCCACAATGTATGCTCTTGTGCTGCACCATGCTAGTTTCAAAGTCGTTGCAGTGCCAGCTCTCAGCTCGGATACAGCTCTGTTCAATGCTATTACCAGCGGTCACATCGACCTCTATCCAGAGTACACGACTACAGGTCTGATAAAACTGGGCCTGTTCAGTACCGGCGTCGCACAGCAGGATTACCTGCAGGTTAAACAAGGGTATGAAGCGAGGTACAAAATCACCTGGTTAGATATATCGCCCCTCAACGATACATATGGCATCTGTTCTACACAGACTACCGCCAGGAGCCTGGGTGTGTCGAAGATTTCAGACCTATCGAAGAAAGCGACCAACCTGACCATTGCCGTAACACCAGATGGGCTTCAGCACGGTATCAATCTGGTCAAATCGGTTTATCACCTGACCTTCAAGAAAGTCGCCACTTATAGCAGTGAAGAACAAACTTTCTCCGCAGTGAACAGCGGGGCACAGGATCTGAATATCTGCACTACAACCAGCGCGGATATTGCCAATGACAAACTGGTTTTGCTCCAGGACGATAAGAATGCATTTCCGGTGTATAACCCGGCTCCTATTGTGCGCAATAGCCTCTTGAAACAGGTCCCTCAGGTAGCTATTATCCTGAACAGGCTGGCTCCTTACCTGACGACCCAGGTCAGTCAGCAATTACAGTCAGAGGTCCTCAACGATGGAAAGAGCGTGACCGAGGTCGCAACTCAGTTCTTACAAAGCAAGGGACTGCTGTAACAAGAAGTACCAGTAGCCTGACATCTCGATGTCAGGCTACTGTGTGGCAATGCTGATGACAGGTCGGGCAAGTTCCTTTCGAGCATAAAAACGTACACCTTAATTCCCTCTTCAGAACGCGACTTTTACATTTTCCGTGACCTGATCTGTATTTCAGGCAGGTATCATTAAGGTCGAAGGAGAAGATTTTCTTTGACTGTTATGATTGTTTTGTCAGACTCTCTCAAGGTATGCGGCCATGAATCTTATATCATTTTCGATCAGAACCAAGGGCGTGCATAATTTCGCCCGGCGACTCTGGACTGTTTTCGCCAGATTCGGTGTCACTGAAAGACAGACTCAGCGAGCATTACATACCATCATCGATACGCTGCGTGCTTACAATTCGGCGCCTACCTTTTTCATTCCTGCTGTCGTGCTGAATCGGCATCCTGCATTGATTGCGGCGATAAACAGCGGGGGCGCGGAGGTGGGCGTACATGGATATGTTCACAATGACTATCGCACACTGAGCGCCGAGGAACAGTATAGGCAAACTGAGCGAGCCGTCTCAGTGTTCCAGCAGACGCATATCCCTCACCTGGGATTTCGCAATCCCTATCTTGGCTGGACAGAAGAGTCGCTGCAAGTGTTTGAGACGCTCGGCTTTCTCTATGAAAGTAACGAGGCTGTCATCCACGATGTAATTGATCTCGATAAGCTCTCGCCTCTAATAAGAAGCGGATATGAGAAATCGCTGGCACTTTTTCAGGCTATTCCTTGCAGTATCTACTCGCTGCGTCCACACTTCGAGGGGAAGTTGCTGCGCATCCCCACCTGTATCCCGGATGATGAGATGCTTTTTGACCGTTTGCGTATGGAGGCTGGCGAAGTGGGGCGTACCTGGAGCAAGATTATGCAGCGAGTGTATGATCTGGAGGGACTTTATACCCTCAATTTGCATCCAGAACGCGGTCTCCTCTGCAAGCAGGCGCTTGATGTATTACTCTCTCACGCGAGCACTCGACCACTGCCGGTCTGGAAGGCGCGCTTGCAGGATATAGCGCAGTGGTGGGAAGAACGCAACCAGTTCAGTATGGATATTACTCCGGTTGCATCTGAGCGCTGGCGTGTTGAGGTTACCTGCACCCATCGCGCCACACTGCTTGCGCGGCATCTTACTGTTGAGGATCAACCCGTAAGCCCCTGGTTCGGCGCTGATGATCGTATCTCTCTCCAGAGGCATTCCTTCTTCATCCACGCGGAACGATGCCCCTGCATCGGCCTTTCACCTGATACAGCCCCGCAGATGGCACAATTCCTGCATGAGCAGGGGTATCCAACCAGATATTGTGCGCCGGAAGAAGCCTCCCTCTATGCGCTTTACCTGGATATACCGGGTGGAGCAGGGACATCTCGTGAGGAACAGCGAGAGCAGCGAAGCAAAATCGTGGCGCGGATTGAGCAACTGGATGAACCGCTTCTCCATTTCGGCTGCTGGCCGGAAGGGAACCGTGCGGCGCTGACGATCAGCGGAGATATCGACTCGGTAACGGTGCAAGATTTCTTCCTGCGCATCCTCGAAGTCCATTGATACGACCGGTCGCTTTGCCGGGCACATAAAAAGCCTCTTCTGAAAGATGCCACAGAAGAGGCTTTTTCGCATGCTTTCAGCCGCCAGAGCGTACCGGAAACTGCACTTCAATCAAATGGAGGTGATATTGCTGGCGACAGGAACGCTTTCTTCGGGTCCTGTTTTCTGGCTGAGTGCAGTGAGCAACTGGCAATAGCGCCGGGCCATGACCTCCCACTGGTAGGCCTGATAATCCTCGGCGGCAGCGGCGACCATGTCCGCCCGCTTTTCCGGGTGCTGGTAGAGATCAATGATTGCCTCAGCGAAGCTCTCAGGAAGCGAGCAATCACAACGGTAGATGGATTCGGGTTGGAACATCGAGCGCAGCGCCCGGTTGTCTGAGGCAATCATCGGGCGGTGCATCCACGCATATTCATAAGCCTTCGTTGGCAGCACCAGTTCCATGAAGCCGTCACTGCGGTATGGAATAATGCCGACATGACCGTGCGCGACAAAATCTACTATTTTCTCGGAAGGGCACGGCTCGGTAAAGGTCACCCGGTCGCTTACTCCTAAGCGGGCCGCCAGCTCTTTTAACGCAGGCAATTGCTCACCTCGGCCCATGATATCCAGGCGCAGGTGTGGCGCAACCGGCAATGCCTGCGCCAGCGCCTGAACAGCGATATCCAGCCCATTCCGGTAGGCGAGCGTGCCATGATACATGAGAATGAGGGGATGCTCCGCGTCAGGGACAGACGGGGAGGTAGAAAAATCGCGGTAAGAGACAGGAAAGAGTTTAGGGTCGGTGCTATTGAGCACGATAGTCAATTTTTCCGGCGATACTCCCCGTTTGAGCAGAAGTTCCTCAAAAGGCCAGCCGACGGTCACGACGTGATGCGCAAACGCGGTGGAGATACGCTCTTGCCAGGTTGCGAGAGGCACTACGATGTCTCGCGAGCGACCTTTTGCCTTCGCCACCATCAATTCCGGGCTGACGTCCTGCACATCCAGGATGACCTTGGCCCCCAGCAATTTGGGCACGAACGCGGCAAAGACGAGAAAGTCTGGCATGTTATGGACGTGAATTACATCATAGGGGTGCTTCAAATGCAGCCGGGTAATTACGACGGCTGACATGATGAGAAACCAGCACCAGCTAAGAATTGTCTCGGGCAGAGAGCGGCCAAACCCTCGTTTCATCGGCATGCGATAGATGTGTGCCTGGTTATACACTTCATACCGCTCTTCGTCTTCCTGTTGTATGCAGATGATGTCGACCTCACAACCACCATCAATCGCTGCCTCCGCGAGGCGACGCACTCGTGGATCGAAGGGATACCAATCAAAGGTGATCATACCAACACGTATGGACGTCATAATACTACCTTCCTTTCCAGCCGAGCTACTTTACGAGGTACTACGGCTTGTACGAATCCATTTACCTCTGTTCTTTTTGCTTCTTCTGAGCACCAGGTACACCCAGAGCTTCCAGGCCACAAAGCGAGGGGCCTGCAACAGTGCCCGGTACACCGTCCGGGGTGGACGTAACAGGTAGAACGCGGTAGCAACATAGGCCATTAACCCGGCAGTAAGTACGATGGCAATGACCAGAGCAGGCGGCGACCATAAAAGCACCGAGAGAGTCAGTATGAGCACACACCAGCCCAGCATAAATGAGAGAGGAGGCGTGAGTAATTCTATGACAGCTTCAATGCGAGCGATATCACGATGGCGGAGGCCAGCCCCCAACAGGCGAAGCGCAATGCGCCATCCCTGCTGGTCTCCCTGGTCTAGAGAGGATTCCCAGCGCATATCCTGCGTGCGCATCTGCGCGAAAGTCACTGGCATGTGAGAGAGTACTACGGCATCAGGAACATAGCGAACTCGTTCACCCTGTTCTACCAGCGTCAGGTAGTACTGGTAGTCCTCTCCCGCTGAAAAGGCTTGCCAGGGGTAGCGTGTTAAGATGTCACGACTCAGACACATCCCGTTGCCGGTGAGTGTAGAAGATACACCTAAGCCATTTCTTCCCAGTGGGCGCACATGATTCATCAAGGTTAACGCAAGCCAGCGGAGGGCTGTACTGGGTGAAGCGATGACATTCAACACGTTGTTGTGTGCCTGTAAAGCCCGTGCGCCCCGCGCCAGCTCCCGCTCCATCGCCTGTAGAAACGCCGGCTCCACTTGAGAATCGGCGTCCAGCACAACATAGGCATCGTAAATATGCTGATCCTCTTCGAGCTTTTGCAACAGCCAGTTCAGCGCATAACCTTTGCCACGCCTGGTTGTGTCGAAACGTTCATAAACCTGTACCCGCTCAAATGTACGTGCCAGTTCAGCCGTTGTATCGGTACAGTTATCCGCCACGACATAGACGGTATAGCGCGATTCAGGATATGCAAGCCCCGACAGACTTTTCAGCAAAGTACCCAGCATCGTCTCTTCATCGTGCGCGGGCACAAGAACGGCGAAGGCGGGCCGCGAAAACCCGGTTGTTGACTCTGGCTTTACCTTTCGCCTCCTCGTAACAAGTATCGCGGAAAGTGAGAGGAGACAGAGGTAAATAATTGGTCCTGCGATATATATCTCAGCTAGCAGGAGGAGCCATTGCAGCACCTGTAAAACTGGCATAAACGTTCCTTTCTTGTTATCCTATCTGTTCCAGTGCATGCAATAACTGGCCGCCACACCGTTCCCAACTGTACTCTGTCTCTACAAGCGCCCTCCCGGCAGCTCCCAGCGCGCGACGTCTCTCCGAGTCATTTAAGAGCGCTACGACTGCTTGCGCGAACTTTTCCGGCTGATCTTCTATCATCAGGTGCCTTCCCGGCACGACGGCCAGGCCCTCACATCCAATACTTGTGGAAACTACTGCCTTGTGCATGGCTAGCGCCTCAAGAATCTTCAGGCGCGTACCGCTGCCAATGAGAAGCGGTGCGAGGGCGAGCGATGAGGCAGCGAGATAAGGTCTCGTATCAGGCACCTCGCCCGTTACCGTTACCCCTGGTAGCTCAGCTAATCTTTGTACCTGTGGGGCAGGTTTTCTGCCGACAATAAGCCAGGTAGCATCTGGAATCTGTGCCCGGATAAGCGGCCAGCAATGTTGAGCAAAAAAGAGGACAGCATGAATATTTGGATAATAATTCATTGCGCCAGTAAAGATAATCTGATGGTTTACCTCTTGCTGCCGGAAATCGTCGGAGAAGGTTTCAATATCAACACCATTTGGAACGACATGGATGGATTTCTCCGCCAGCATGCTTTTCAGCAACTGGCTCTCTCGCTCGCTTGCCACGAGAACGAGATCGGCATTACGACAGCGCTCAAGCTCGCCTTGCTTGAGCAGGTGGTATTCACGCCGGGCATACCATTTACGCAGCCAGTGCTGCTCAACCAGGGACGTGCGTTTCACCAGCTCGTGTTCAATATTATGCTGATCAATGATGACTTTTACTTTGCTTCGTAAACGATAACCGGCGGTGAGAACGCTTTCATAGATCACAGCATCATAATGCTCACCTGTGAGCATGGCATTCAGAGTCTCCTCCACCTCTGACAGGATAAACAGGTTGAGAGAATACGACCGCCCTCTCGTCACGTTTATCAACTGCTCCCAGCGCTTTGCAGATGATATTGGGCGGGAAAATACGCGCAAGGTGGGTGCAAAGCTGCTTAATTGTGCCAGATCGCTCGCGGATGCCGGTTCGTCACTGTTGGCTAACGCTACTAGCGTTACCTGATGCCGACTTGCCAGCGCTTTGAGCAAGTGATAGTTACGGGTACTTGCTCCCCACGAGGGCTGGGGCAGGCAGGCTGACACCATGAGCAGTTTCATGCTCGACTTCCTCCTTTGCTTTTTCTTTATCCAGGGTGGGCAATTTCATCAAAATACCGGCCAGGATCCCGAGGTAAATGACATTGCGGTAGAAGAACAACTGGTAATCACTATAAGCAGCTATTACCTCCATAAAGGTGATGGCTACGACAAAAATGGCTACCAGTTGCAGGTATCGATCTCGAAGCTGCTTCGCGATGAGACAGCCGTATACTACGATGGATCCAATGAGGTACCAGAGAGCTGAGTATCCCAGTGGCCCCAGACGCATCCAGACCCAGTAGATCGTATTGTGAGGGACGTAAAGGTAGTATGGATCCAGTGACAGAATATTTGGCAAAAGGATAGGCTGGAGAAATTCTTTACCAAAGCCCATGCCCAGGATCGGATTTTGCTTCACCGTAAATTTCAGGTCATAATCTTCAATACTTCTGTAGAGATTAGAGGCTGCATCCCTGGGATCAGGATGAAACATCGACATAATAGCGCGGGCTGGCTGTGCGTAACCCCCGTTAGAGTTTCCGAAGGCTAACACATAAGCAGCGCCTGCTACCAGAAAGATAATCATACCGATCAGTAATGGTTTGCGAGCGCCTGGTTTGATCATGAAAATAATAGCCCAGGAAACAACCGCACCTATCAGTAAAGCGATGTAATCAGTACGTCGCTGGTTAGCAACTAAGGCGATAAAAATGGTTGGCAACGTAAGTAAGGCCACGTACAGCTGCGGACGATAGCAGTAGTGGAGAAAAAAGAGGATGACCAGCAAGACCACTGCCACCCAGAAAAAGGATTCCTCATGCGCCATGATCTCATTGAGGTTTAGCAAGCTGCCATGATATGCCACAAGGTAAATATACGTTCCCTGGATTGACTTTATGCCGGCACAGATAATGATAAACCAGAAAAAGAGGCGCACTTGCTTTTTGCTGGTGATGAGATTATAGGCGAGTATGTAGGACATAAAGAGGTACCAGAATGGCCTTACCTCCAGTACAATAATCTTGAGGTCCCCGCCGGTGACCAGGCCATGCACCACGCCCATAGCCACGCAGAGAAGAAAGACCAGCAAGGCTCCGAAAAGTTTTCCTCCCTGCAGCAGTTTTTCACGTTTCGCGAAACGGTGGCAAATGACAACCAGGAGGATGTAGAGCATGAGGAAGCCAATGGGACGTTCAATCAAGCCCGCTAGCTGTGGCGGCCAGTAGAAGATATACAGGTAATAGCTTACTTTCCCGTTGACCGTGAGTGGGTCCTGCTCAACCAGCAACGCACAGGCGGCTACCACATAAAAGCCGACTATCGGCCAGCGAGCAATCAGAATGAGCGCTACCAGGACTGCTGTGTAAGCCAGAAGCGAACTGAACCCTATCACCGATCCTGCCAGGACCATCAAGGGAGCAAGAGCGAGAGCAATAATGAAAATACTGCCGAACAGAAGCCGATCACTCCGTCTCCGCGCTCTCTGGGGAGCGGAGATGGAAGGCGGCACTGCCGCAGGAACCCATGATTGTGTAGACATAGCTTTCCTAGAAAAATGTGGAATATAACACCAGCGAGAGAATGCCAATAATCAAGAGCACACGTACCAGCGTGTTATACTTGCGGGCAAACAGGCCGACGACTAAAAAGAATACCATTAATAGGGCCAGTGTCTTCATCCTCGTCATTTCCTCCTGCCAACCAGCTACAGCAAACGCTGTAGCCATCGTGGAATATGGCTCTCAACTTGATTGAGCAGCAGTCCCTCAACAGGAAGGCCACTGAGTTGCGAACACGTTTCGGCGATCATGGTAGTGGGTGTGACATGTGCCCGCACGACGACAATCAGCGCATCCACCAGACTAGCCATTAAGGCTCCGTAGGCAGTCGTGATCACAGGAGGGAGATCAACGATCAGCAGACCATTCGTCTGGCTCAACACGTTCAACGAACCATTCTTGCGCAAGTGTTGGAGGAGTGACACTGCGTCTCGGCGCCCGTTTCCAGCCGGGATGACCGTTAAATTGCGACTGACCTGATAGCGAATCTCCCTATCGTCTGCCTCTCCGCGCAAGTACTCCGCCAACCCTGGAGAGGAGGCAATATCGAAGTATTCGTGTATGTGCGGATGCTCCCAGTTACATTCCAACAACGTCACGGGATTACCGCTATCATCTGCCAATGACCTGGCGGATACAGTGGCGAGAAAAGATTTGCCTTCACCATGGACAGAACTGGTAAAACCCAGGCTTCGTACTGTTCGTACCGTTGGCTGTTCGCGAAAGAAGATGGAGAGACACAGGTGGCGGCACCTTTCCTGCGTCATATATGCAATCACCTGGTCTCGCTTCACCGCTGGCTTGAGAGGTGCAACTCCCTGTTTTTGCTGTTTCCCCTGCTTGCTCTCCTTCTTTGCCCTCTTTGGCGATTGTGGCTCTTCCAGTAGAGCTGGTGGGGTAGCGGGCGGGATTAAAACCACCGCCGACCCGTTGCTCTCGGACTTTGTGGCCGGTTCAACTACTTCAGCCTGCTCAAACGCCACATCTGCCTCAGATGATGGTATGGCGGGTAAAGGCGTGGCCTTATGTTTCACGGTGAGTTCTTCAAAAGTATTATCCAGCATATCTCTTCCTAGCTTTCTAGATAGAATGTATCGATGTCTTCAGCCGGACCGAGAAGTTGATCGAAAGCTGTGGGCACTTGAAACAAGAGCGACGTAGCAGTTGGTCTTAAAAGAGGTAGCTGCAGAACAACAGGCAAAGGTGCCACGTTGCGTAGCTCGTTCGCGGTATACACCGTGCGATCGCGACGAATAGCAATCAAAATGTAGAGCACGCAGGCTGCAAGTGCAACCCCCAGTCCAATGCCGCCGCCGAAAAGAAGTGTTTTTACTCGTGATAAAGGTTTTTGCGGCACAATAGGAGCGTCTAGAATCTTAAAAAGGCTCTGACCGTTTCCCGCTGTGCTGATCTCCTGGTTGACCGTGGCGATTTCAGTTTGAATATTCTGCAAGGTCGCCTGCGCCTGCTGCGTTTGCGCATGCAGGAAGGCGTATTGGGGATCATTCACCAGTTCCGCCTGGCTCTCCTGGGGATGCTGCGCAATATACTTTGCTTCAGCATTCGTTGCAGCAGTTGCATCCTGCTTTGCTTTTACCAGTTGCGTCTGATAGCTTTCGAGTAAGAGTTGCCCCTCCACAATGGTAAAGCCCTGGCTCTGCTCCCCATAGTTTTTAATCACGGCGGCGACCACCTGCTGCGCTATCACCGGATTCTTGTTATCGTAAGTGATAACGAAGAGATTATAGCCATTTCCTGATACCTTCACCTTCGTCGAGATTTCAGTATACAATGCATCATCGCGTTCCTGCGGGTCTGCCTGTACAGAAGGATCAAGCGTTGATGGCAGGGAAGTCGCGTTAGCTACCGCCAGCGCAAAGCTGCGTGCCTGCAGTAATTCAGTAAGAGCGGTTGCTTGCGTCTCTGCCGGTGTTGAGGTCAGGTCTGTCTCTGGCCCGGTTGCCCCGATAATCACGTAACGCTGCAATGCCCACAAACTCGCTGAAGATTCGTATGATCGTGGGAGCATGTATGCAACCGCGACCCCCACTACTGGCAGCAGAATAAGGAGGGCGAGCAAGGACAAGGGCCTGCGAAAGATGACCTCCAGAGTGCGATTCATAGTTATAGCCTCCTCAGGTGTATCAAAAGCTTCCGCTATAAAGATACCAGCCCCTCTCCATAAAATGGGTATCTATCCATATATAAATGTTGTCAAGATGGCTCTTTTCAGGTGTACATCGCGTTACCTCTTCTGTGTCAGAAATGTGCTGGTTTTTTTTTAATATCTTTGTCAAAATCTGTCTCCTGGCGGCAAGTTATCTTTATATACTTTTTTCTCTCCATCATGACTTCTTTTACACGTGAGTAAAAATTCGCATTGTACATACTCATGTTATGCTCTGAGGAGAGAGCATACGCTAATCAGGGAAGTACATTCTCTCGATTCCTTATATTCCTGATAGCAGAAGGAGGATGTATCATAGTGAAACACAGCGATCCCACAGTGGTTATTGGCGCGGGTCCTTATGGACTTGCTGTCGGCGCCCATCTAAAAGCAAAAGGGATACCAACGCTTATCTTTGGTAAGCCGATGGAATTCTGGAAAAAAATGCCCCCTAAAATGAACTTAAAATCGTCCTGGAGCGCTTTGACTATTTCTGATCCTGCTGGCGCATTTAGCCTGAATCGCTTCAGCAAGGCTACTGGTATTGCAAAGCAAGAACCCGTTCCCCTCCGGACATTTCTCCAGTATGGAGACTGGTTCCAGAAACAGGTTCTTCCCGCTATCGATCAGACTTACGTGCGCCACCTGGGGCGTGATGGGGATGGATTTCACCTCGATCTGGAAGATGGGCGCTCTATCAAGGCGAGCAAAGTTGTCGTCGCGACGGGTATTGCGTCATTTGCCTTCGTTCCCAGGGAGCTGGCGCACCTGCCCTCGTCCCTGGCTTCACACAATCAGGAACATAGCGACTTCTCGCAATTTCAAGGCAAGAGAGTGGTTGTTGTAGGGAGCGGTCAGAGCGCCTTAGAAGCTGCTGCTCTGCTGCACGAAGCAGATGCCTCTGTTGAACTGATTGCTCGCGGTCCCGTCCTCTGGATAGATCGCCGCCTCGCCCGCAATGCCGCACTCAAGCGTCTCTTCTATCCACCCAGTGACGTTGGGCCTCCAGGGGTGAACTGGCTGGTCGCGAATCCATTGTTCTTTAGACACTTCCCGGATAAAACGAGAATCACGTTGGAAGATCGAGCTATTCGTCCGGCGGGTGCGCCCTGGCTTCGCCCCCGAGTCGATGGCCAGGTGCATCTCACAGAGAATACATCTATCGTCAGTGCCAGCGAACAGGGGCAGGGGGTGATGCTGAAGTTAAGCGACGGGACAACCAGGGAAGTAGATCATGTGATCATGGGAACGGGATACCGCGCGGATATCCAGTCCCTTGACTACATTGACGCGAACCTGCGCCAGCAGGTTCAGCAGCGCGATGGCTATCCGCTTTTAAACGAGTGGTTCGAGTCGTCTGTCAATGATCTGCATTTCACCGGCGCTCTAGCAGGCTATGTCTTTGGGCCGCTCTGTCGCTTTGTGGTAGGATCAAAGGTTACCGCCCGGCAGATAGCACGACATATCGCCGCTTAGCAGAGGAAAGACAAGGAGCGAGAGCTATGCCATCCTTACAAGGCAGGACAGGAGTCATTGTCCTCGGCAGCGACTTTAAAGCATTAGGTGTAGTGCGCAGCCTGGGGCGGCGGCGTATACCCTGTATTGTCATCGACAACATACCCCGTTCCGCCTGGTTCTCGCGCTACGTTTCCGGACACTTCAAATGGGATCGCTCGATGGACGATCCCAGCTTTCTCCCCTTTTTGTTAAAGCTTGGGAAGGCGCACCGCCTGCAGCGGTGGGTGCTCTTCCCTATGCAGGATGAGGCGGTATCATTCGTCGCCTGCCATACCCAACAACTCGCGGATTTTTATCGACTGGTGACTCAGGACTGGGAGATTGTGCGCTGGGCAAATGATAAACGCCACACCTATCAAATGGCGCAGGAGGCGAAAGTTGCTTATCCCCGCACCTGGTATCCCTTCTCAGAGGAGGATTTACCGGAGACGGAAGTGACATTTCCCGTCATTATTAAGCCAGCGATTTCAACCCGTCTGCAATACGCGTTGCGTCTTAAAGCGCTGACGGCGCGCGATCACGAAGAATTACGCATGCAGTATCGCCTGGCCGCTTCGGTGATGCCGCCGGAGGAAATTATGGTGCAAGAGGTTATCCCTGGCGATGGACGCACACAATTTTCTGTCGCGACATTTTGTAAGGATGGGCACATCCTGGCAGGGATGACGGCTCGCAGAACGCGCCAGTACCCAATAGATTACGGCCTGGGGAGCAGCTTCGTCGAGGCGATAGAGGTCCCTGCACTCTTTGAGCCGGCTGAAAAGCTTCTCTTGCGCATGCGCGTCTCAGGAATGGTCGAGGTGGAATTCAAGCACGACCTGCGTGATGGCCTGTACAAACTGCTCGATATCAATGTGCGTCCCTGGGGATGGCATACGCTATGTATCGCCTGCGGCCTGGATTTCCCTTACATCCAGTACTGCGATGCGCAGGGAATAATCCCTGACGCGGGGACGACGATGAACGCCCCTCACTACGATCACTACTGGGTGCGCATGCTGACCGACCTCCCGGCAGGGTTACAAGAGATACGTGCTGGCATTAGCACGCCGACGGCATATCTCCGCTCGCTGTTTGGCAGGGCCACGTTCTCTGTCTTCAACTGGCGTGATCCACTGCCCGCCGTTGGTGATCTCGCTATCGCCCTCTCGCGCTCGCTAAAGGGCTTTTCTAGAAAAGAGGCAGAAGCCGATGAGCCGATTCCACAAAGTCACGCTGGTCAAGCTTGAAACCAGTGAGAAAATGAGGGCATTGCTGGGAAACGTGCAGCAGAATAGCCAGAAATTGCAAGCAGTGCTGACACGTCTGCACGACAACCAGAAAGCGCAGGCAACATTTGTACACCTGCAAAATAGCCAGAAAGTACATGCCGTTGGCATCAGTGTGAAGCGTATCGTCAACAATACTGTTATCTCGCTGATCGGACAACTCGTTACCTGGATATCCACCTTACTTCTGACAATTGCCTATGGGCGTTTTCTGGGTGACTTCAAATTCGGGGAACTCTACTTTGCCATCACCTTTGTGCTTCTCATCGGGTTTCCCATTGAGTCCGGCTTTAATCAGCAGCTCACACGAGATGTGGCACAAAAACTGAGCAGGGCGCGGGGGTACCTTTCCAGTACGCTTATCATCAAGGTGACGCTCTGGCTGGTTCTCTATACGGGTATTATCTTTGCCTGCCGACTGCTGGGCTACAATCCTGAAGAGCGTACACTGGTAGCTATCTGCGGCGTGACGCTGCTGGGTGATTCTATTGCCAACACTTTTGCCTCGATTCACTTTGCCTTTGAGAAAGTGATTTTTCCTACCGTTGGCACTATTCTCGAAAAAGGTCTGGCGGCGCTCATCGGCTTTATCCTCCTCAGGCATGGGGCAGGCGTGGAGGTCATGGCCCTGGTCTTGCTCGGCGGCGCTTTTGCCAATGCCTTCTGGCAGGCTATCTGGTTCTTCATTCGCGTTGGCATGAGCTTTACTCTAGATATCTCAATCATGCGCACTCTGTTGCGTACCAGCATTCCCTTCCTGGCCTATGGCGTGCTGGGGGTGATCTACTACCGGCTTGACACCGTCATTCTCTCCCTGGAGGCTAGCGCTACTGTCGTCGGGTGGTATGGCGCGGCATATCGCCTCTTTGATACATTGATCTTCTTACCTAGCCTGGTTATCAGCGCTATCATGTATCCAGTTTTCTCGAAGCTCTCTGTCTCTTCAGAGACAACTTTGAAAACTGCGGTTGAGAAATCTACGAATTTCTTGCTTTTCTGTGTTCTTCCCATCTCCTCCATGTTGATCGTTGCTGCTCCCAGTATCATCGCCTTTCTCTACCACCGGCAGGATTTCACTCCAAGTGTTCCGGCGCTCCAGGGGCTTGCGCCGGGCCTCGTCTTTCTGTATATCAACTCGGTTTTCAGCGCCATCATCATGAGTACAAAACAAGAGAAGAAGATTACCATCATGGCCGGTATTGCTCTGGTCTTCAACCTGGGGCTTAATCTTATCCTGATTCCCATCTACCAGCACGTGGGCGCGGCAATCGTCACCTCGCTAACCGAACTGCTTTTGCTCTGCATAGGCCTCATATTCGTTCCCAACCGTTTATTGCCTTTCAAGAGTATACGGGTAGCGGTGAAAGCCCTGGCTGCCAGCCTTGTGATGGCCGCTGCCGTTTTCTTCGTACAGACCCATACATACAACATTTTTGTTATCCTCTCTGTTGGCATGGTTGTTTATTTCGGCGTCGCTATGTCTCTGGGTACCATTCCCAGAGAAGACCTGCGCGCGCTTCTCTATTCGGTACGACATAGAGGGCGATCAGGCTCCCCACATGGGTTTGAAGACGAATACCGGGAAGCGCCTGAGCAGGCACAGGACCTCGCGCTGACTCGTGACCAGCGCCAGGAGAAAGTATGTTGATCTTAGGGAAAGTGGAGAGATAAGATGAAGCAAATGCTTGGAGCGGCTATCAAGTACGCCACAAATCATATCATCTGCCATATTCCTTCCTACAGGCTTCGCCATGCATGGTACCGCGATGTGTTAGGATGGCAGATAGGGCCGCGAGCCTCCATATTGATGGGACAGCATGTGCAGATGGCGGGGATACGAAGCAGCGGAAAGAAAGTCTCTATCGGCCAGGGAACGATTATTAACCAGAGGTGCATGCTCTATACAACCGGGGGGCTGGTGATCGGCGATAATGTCAGCATTTCCGCCGGTGTATGGCTTGTCACAGGCTCCCATGATATGAACGATCCTCTATTTCCTGATTTCTACAGGCCCATCGTCATCGGCGATTATGTGTGGATTGGAATGCGTGCTACTATCCTCGCCGGCGTCACCATCGGGGAGGGGGCTGTTGTGATGGCGGGGGCAGTAGTCACGCACGATGTCCCACCTTTTACGGTCGTTGGGGGTGTCCCGGCAAAGGTTATTCGGCGGCGCGAGCTACAAGAGCCGTCCTACTCGCTGGATTTCCACCCGCTCTTTGAGTAATCAGCAGAAAACTCCCCCGCGCAATGCCTGTAAAGCGGGCTTCCAACTTCTCATTCATTAGAAAAGCCGGAGCCTGGTTTCTCCCTGTTTTGCTTGCCTCGCCAGCTTCGTCATCATGAAGTTGTATTTGCCTGAGCGTAGACGGTAGAGCGTAACGCCTGGAACAGGGCCTGGTTCATGGCAATGATCCCTGCCGGAGTAGGATGAATACCGTCGGAGAGCAGGTAGGTCTTCGCATGCTCAAGAAACAGTTGGTAGTAATCAGGGCCTGCTATCAGCCCGTTGGAGGCAGTGAGACGATCGATGACAGCGTTCAATGCCTGTATTTCCTGATCTATGCCTGCTCCTCTTCCGGCTATATAAGGGATATGCACCAGGATAGGTATGTGCCCGGCCAGTTTAATCCGGGTAATCAGCGCCTGGAGATTTGCCTGGAAGTGGGAAGGTGATACCTGCTCCAGAGCATCATTCGTTCCCCAGCCCAGTATCCAGTAATGCATATCGGGGTTCAGAGCCAGCCAGGAGTCAATATCTTGTACGGCTCCATCGGTATTCCAACCACCCATACCACCATCAATCATCACCGGATAATAATTGGCGAAAGCAGTATGGACATCATCACTAAAAGATGGACGATTCTCATCAAAGCGATTATAGGCCATGACGGTAATAGAATCACCTGAGAAGAAGTAGGTATCATTCAGGTTGACAGCGGAGGAGGCGTCGTAGACTTCGATCTGGTCGATGGTCAGAAATGGCTGACTGGCCTGCGGCTGCCCCTTTGTGACTGTCATCTTGACCCAGGATTGACCGGCGAATGGCAGCAAATGTTCGCGAATGCGTGTGTGATTATCGACAACCGAGACCACTGTTTTCCATGATCCGTCCTGGCCGTTGGTGCTGTTGGATGAGACTGAGAGAGTATAGTCCTGCGGACCCATACCATTCAGGCTGATGTAGTCGAAGATGTAATCGCTTTCCCAGGTGAGTAAGACCTGTTTTGGCCCGGAGCCAACATGAATGGCGCACCAGGAAGGCAACTGTGCTAGATAGGTGCGCCAGAATGAAAAGTTTCCATAATGACCATTGACGATGGCTTGCGACCCACCGGGTCCCTGATTATTTGCTGCACAGAAGACAGGCTTACCCCGCGAGATAAGCGGCCACGTAGACGATACTGTAGCTGACCTGCTGGTCGTCTGTGTAGTTTGTGTGGTCGGCGCGATTGTTTGCCCCGTCTGGCCCGAGGTTGGAGTTGCAGACGCTTGTGGAGAGCCTGATTGCGTATATGAACAGGCAGCACACACGAGACAGCAAACAATCATTGCCACGGATAGGGAGCGATATCTCCATGAATACTGTCGCATAAAAATCCCTCTCTTTGCTTGCTATCCATCCATTAACCAGGCTGGAACACAGAACAGAGAGCGCTCATGTTCTGTACTGACTGATCAGATTTTTAATTGCATAGTACTGTGCTTTGGGTTGATCATTTCTGGTAATGTCAAACATATCAAGGCGCCCATACTCTCCATCGTCCTGGGCGTCAAACTGGAAAGCACCGTCAAGTCCCGCGCTTATCATGGCCTTCATCGCCTGCTCGGTAAATTGTGTCATAAAGCTTGCATTTTCCATTAATGGATTTGCGCCGGGGTCGGCATTCCATTCCGTAATGAGCAGAGGAACATTTCTTCCAAGATCACTGTTAATCCATTCCCTGACTGTTCTGGTGACCGTTGCGGCACTTTGGGCTTGCGCTGGTCCACAGTTGCCATTTCCATCGAACCCATCTGTCGCATTAGAGCAAGGATACCAGTGAAATGACACGGCATCGGGAAGTACGCCTGCTGCTTTAGCTCCTTTGAGGAAGTTACGCATGTAGCAACTTGTACCGCTTATTGTGTATGTGCAGTCATTCCCCTGATAGCTCGCTGTTGCCGGTCCAATGAACTTTGCGCGCGGATTAATTTTACGTAATGCCGTGACAAACTCTACCCACCTGTTCAGATATGTCTGGACACTCATATGAGGCACCACAGGCCCTGAAGCCGGATAAGCATCCAGATCCGGTTCATTTCCGATTTCATATAAATTGCACCTGTTTCCAAGATAGGCAACCACTTTTTCAGCAAAATCCAGGTCTGTCTCTACCTTCCCTGTCGCCGGATCTGTATATATGTGATCTATAGTAAATGGATCGACCGGATGGGATGGATCAGTCCAGATGCTTGGCAGCACTATCAGACACTGCATGCCACTCTTTTCGATTGCTTCTATGCGTGTTTCGAGTTCGTAGCCATATGGAGCTGTGGGGGTCACTGTCGTTCGTTGTGGTGCTGGCCGATCGTATTCATGCGGATTATCAGGATCTAATTGTATCTGTGGCTTTGTACCAAGCGTTGTTCTATGACCGTCAATGGGGCTGTAGTGGAAGATAAACTCTCGCATGATCTGGAAATGGGCGTTTTTCAGTGATGACTGAATAATGTGATGTGGATCGGTGACGAAGTTGTCATCTGAATAGTCAACGCTATCATTGGTGCCAAAAAGATAAGAGGAAACACCATCCTTCCATATCTGCTGTCCGGGCAGTTGCCCTGGAGCCGGTGTCGCGGAGGGCTGTGTAGAAACTGGTCCATTCGAACAGGCAACACATGCGAGGCAACAAACAATCATCACCACGAACAGGGAGTGTAGTCTCCGTAAAGAACAGGGCATCAATCTCATTTGCCGCATAAATCTACTCTTTTCTTCTCTATGCTACTGTCACTCGAACTGTAGCATCTAAGGGTAGTGATGAGATAGAAGGGCGTGTTGCATAATGGTATAAATTGCAGGCGTATCTACATAAACAGATACCGATTGTTATACAACGCAGCCTTCTAAAAACCGCCTCTCTACAAGAAAAGTCACCAGCTTTATACTTATATATACTACAATTTCTCCTGAGTATACCTTTTTGTAATGGAAATGCAGAGGAAAGACAACGTACTCGTGCTTGAAGCAATAGAGCGAGGCAATTCCAATCCTTTGAGAAGGAGGCATATTTGAGCATATGAAAGCAGCATTGACCTTTGATTCTCGTCTCAATACCTTTATCAGTCAGCAGGGACAAGATACCTTTTACTACAATCAGGAGTGGCTCGCGCTGATTTCCAGGCTCTACGGATACACGCCCATTGCGCTCACCACCGCCGGTTCCGATGGGCAATATACTGGCTTTCTTCCGCTCTGCTCCCTGCAAAGCCCGTTAACTGGCCGACGCCTGGTCGCGCTCCCTTTTTCCGATTATGCCCCTTTGCTGGCAACCGACGAAGGCAGTGCTAATGAGCTGATCGAGCAGGCGATTCACCTGGCACGCAAGCAAAGAGCGAAATATCTGGAATTCCGTACCGGTGTCAACCCTGTACTCGCCGAACACCCTGGACTGATGGAAAGCAACCTGTACGTCAGCTGGCTTTTGCCTCTCTCTACCGATACGAAAGCGGTCTGGTCGGGTTTGCGCAAACCGGTTCAGCGCCAGATTAAAAAAGCGCAGGGAAATGGTGTGAAGGTGCGCTTTGCGCAGAAGCCTGAAGACATACGGCACTTCTATCACCTCCACCTGCAAACACGCAGTAAGAAACATGGAATGCCTGCGCAGCCATTTCAGTTCTTTTCCGGGTTGTGGAATGCCTTTGCGGCAAGCGGTAATATGCAACTTCTCCTGGCGGAGTACGAAGGGAACGTCATTGCCAGCATGATCTTGCTCGCATCTGGCTCAACGCTCAGGTATGCCTACGGGGCATCTGATGAAAGCTATCTCAACCTCGCCCCCAACAATCTGCTCATGTGGGAGGCTATCACGTGGGGGTGTACTCATGGCTATCAAACGCTGGACCTTGGCAGAACTTCCTGTGACAACGAAGGCCTGATGGAGTTCAAGCGTCGTTGGGGGGCTACGCAGCAGCCGCTCCCTTACTATTACTATCCGCGCACAGCGGGCCTTGCAGCAACCTCCGAAAAGAGTTGGAAATTTCGTCTCCTCACCACCTGTTGGAAAAAACTTCCGTTGCAGGTAGCGGGGCCGTTGGGAGGGCGTCTCTATAAACACCTGGGGTGAAGTGAGGGAGGCTTTCGATGACAGGCCCCCTGTTCTCATCCAACTTTGCTAAATGAGAACAGGGGGCCTGTCCATGCGCACTGATATGCCATGAGGCATAGGAGGAGTAACCATCTAAATCTCGTCTAGCTCCCAGGGGAAGAAGCGTAAGAGACTCTGGGCAAGTTCTAAAAGGCTTTGCCGATCCTGCTCTAACAGGCTATCTATGGCCGCCTGCTCGCCGGGCGCAACATGTTTCTTGACGAAATCGGCAATATACTGGTAAGCAACTTCTTCGGAGCTTTGATGCTGCTGCTGAACATAAAGCAGAAGAGCTTGCCCGGATTCCGCTCTCGCCCGGATATGCTCTTCTGCCCGCATGCGCTGTTCATGTCGTATTCTGAAAAGCACAACAACGAAAAAGATCATGGCGAGTGAAAGAAGAATAAAATTTCTTCTAGCCGGGTAAGCAGTAATCATTATGTACTCCCCTGTAATAGCCAGGAATCTCAGATATCAGCCCAGCCCGGTCTAGCTACACGCTCCTTTCCGCCTGCATCCCCATGAAGTTATTCACACGCTGGCACGGGAACGAACACTGAAGCGCCATTATCTAATCACCTGCCGTGGCCAGCAACTTTGTCTTTTCCTGCCATTCTAACGCTTTCTGAGCCATTGCCAGTATACGCACAACCTCCAGGCCAACACCACCATGAGCGCGCGGGGGATTTCCGGTACGAATGGCCTGCGCAAAATCCTCACATTCCAGCCGCAAAGGTTCTGTCCAGTCAATATATGGAATAGTTGTTTCCCCATTGCGGTACGAGACAACCGGGTCGGCGTACATATCGGCTCCCTTATTGTAGATTTTGATCATTTCGGCGGGATTGGTATCGTCATACACCGCCATACGCAGATCACCAATAACGGTGACACGGCGAATCTTACAGGGATGGAGCCAGCTCACATGAATATGGGCCGCCGTTCCATCGGCGAAGCTCAGATCGAGGTTAGCTACATCATGAAGGTGCGAGCGGATATGGGCATGCGCATGTACGTTGATCTGCTCAGGCTTCTTGCCAAGCAAATAGAGCAGAATCGAGATATCATGGGCTGCCAGATCCCAGATGACATTTATGTCGCTACGGAACAATCCTAAATTCACCCGTTCCGCTTCGATGCGGTAGATTTTACCCAGGTCTCCGGCTCGTATGAGCCTGCGCAACTCGTTCACGGCAGGACTATACTCGAAGGTATGACCGACCATGAGAATACGTTGTTGCTCTTCTGCCAGAGCCACCAGTTCCTCGGCCTCCGGGACGCTTGCCGTCAGCGGTTTCTCGACAAGGACGTGTTTTCCATGCAGTAAGGCCTCTTTCGCCAGTTGATAGTGTGTTCGGACAGGAGTGGCGATTATGATACCATCAACGTCTGAACGGAAAACATCCTCTATCCTGGTCGTTGTGCGCACCTGGTTTTGAGCCTTCTCAAGCGACACCAACCGCTGTGCGTCCAGATCTGCGATCATGGTTACGGTGGCGTGTGGTAATGTATCAATATTGCGTGCAATCTTCGGTCCCCAGTATCCCCAGCCAATAATCCCGAAACGCAGGTCTGTCATGTTCATAAGTTCCCCCTGGCATTATTAGAGTAATTGAGGGTACGGAAACGTCTTTGTGCTCTCATACTCATTTCAAAACACTCGATACAACACTTTTCTTAACTGCCTGAACCACCAGAGCCAGTTGCTCTTCCGTCAGCTCTGGATAGAGAGGTAAGGTGACGATACGTTTCGCAACATCTTCCGTCACCGGTAGCTGTCCCTGGCGATAGCCATACTGAGCGCAGGCCGGTTGCAGGTGAATGGGGGTAGGATAGTGGACACCTGTCGCTATCCCCTCCTGCTCCATCAGTTGGCGGAATGTATCGCGGTCTTCAACACGAACCACGTAATAGCAATAGACGTGTGTCGCCCATGACTCAACGCATGGAACCGCTTCAACCAGCCCTCGCAACTGTTCGCTATAGAAGCGGGCATGTTCCTGACGGCTCGCGTTCCACTGTTCCAGGTAGGGGAGTTTTATGCGCAGGATAGCCGCCTGTAATTCGTCCAGACGGGCATTGACTCCCAGCACAGTATGCTGATAGCGCACGGATGAACCATGATCCCGCAGCAAGCGGATATTTTCGGCGAGCTGAGGGTTGTTGGTCACGCAAATGCCCGCTTCGCCATAGGCTCCCAGGTTTTTACTATAGTACAGGCTGAAACAGCCGATGTCGCCCAGACCGCCAACCCGCTTCCCCTTATAAGTGGCCCCATGTGCCTGAGAGGCGTCTTCAATGACAAAGAGTCCATGCTGGTGCGCGAAATCCAGGACGGCCTGCATATCTACAGGATGGCCATATAAATGGACGGGGAGGATGGCGCGGGTACGTGAGGTCAGGACGGCATCAAGCTGGCGACAGTCCATCAGATAGGTGTCCGGGTGAATATCGACGAAAACCGGCTTTGCGCCCACGAGAGCGATGGCTTCGACGGTGGCAATAAAGGTATTAGCAACGGTAATGACTTCATCTCCGGGGCCAATGTCGCATGCCCGTAAGGCCAGTGCCAGAGCGTCGGTTCCCGAGGACACACCTCTACCGTATTCACAGGCGCAATATGCTGCGAATTCGCTTTCAAATGCCTGTAATTGCGGGCCGAGAAAAAGATGCATGTCCTCAAGCACATTTTCGAAGGCCGCTATAATTTCGGGTTTAAGTGCCCGGTATTGCGCTTTCAAATCTACAAGGGGTATTTGCATACCAGACATTACTCCTGTTCTTAATCAAGAAGAGTAGATAACCCCACGAAAAACGTGGAAGAAATCTCCCCTACTATCCGATGTCTCCTGAAAATTGATCTCATCATTTACTGTAACATCCTCTCGTTTTTGTTCTATGGAAGTAGCGGTTAAAAACGGGTACTTCTTCTGGAAATAGGTAAAGAAAAGCATAGGCAAAAATGGAAAATCGATCTTCTGCGTGTGTGTTTTTTTACGATTACATTTCTCTGCCCTTCTTATCCATCTTTCTACAGTAATTCAAACCAGAAATATACGAGTAAAAGGTATGCTTAAGAACAGGATAGGAAATACTCTAAATTGCTCACTATTTATCGTGAAGGGAGACCTTGTATGGCCGTTCAATCCGCGCCCGTTCTGATCATTAGTAGTAAACCGGGCTATCTGCGTGCAAAGCGCTTACTCGATATAGTATTCACACTTCTTATTCTTTTACCCCTGCTCATTATAACTGCGATAGTTGCCCTCATGATCAAACTCGATTCGGACGGCCCCGTCTTTTTCCGGCAAAAACGAGTAGGCTTGAATGGGGAAGAGTTCACTTTCCTCAAATTTCGTTCGATGTATGTCAATAATGATGATTCTATCCATCGTGAGGCGGTGGAACAGTACATAAGAGGCCAGGCACTCAATGAGCAGGCGGGAGATGGATCGCTCTTCAAGTTAGGAAATGATCCCCGCATTACCAGGGTTGGTCGCTTTATTCGCAAAACAAGCCTCGATGAACTGCCCCAATTCTTCAATGTGCTGCGTGGTGAGATGTCGCTCGTTGGCCCGCGTCCCCCCCTTCCTTACGAAGTCGCACACTACTCTTCATATGATTGGCTCCGCCTTTCTGGCAAACCGGGCCTTACCGGAACGTGGCAGGTCTATGGTAGGAGCAAAGTCACCTTCCAGAAAATGGTGGAGATGGATATCCAGTACCTTCAGCAGCAGTCTCTCTGGCAAGACCTCAAGCTTATCGCACTTACCCCCAGCGTTATGATTTCAGGGCGTGGTGGCGCATAGGAAGCAGAAAAACTCAGACAGCGTCTCTCTGCCGGTGTGTCCCCCCTCATCGGCAGAGGAGGGACACCACGAGATGGGACTGGCGCGGATGGAGAAAAGAGGAAGGTTGCATTCTCCTGTAACGGCGACATTCGTAAAACTCCACGCGCTGAATAAGCAGCCGCATACGTCGCGGTTCGACGAGCACCGGGAAAATCCGGCAACCTGTTAACTGGCCAAGAGCCTCAATAAGGGAAGTGTTGGAGCAATCTGTAATGGCGACCGTGAGAATCCCCGGCGCGGAGCCAATGACAGCACAGAGATGCAGTTTCATCACATTCAGGGCTAGAATACGTCGATAGCGCGGCGGCACTCGTCGCACATGCGGAAATTTTGGGATCAGATCACTGTGTATACCCTGTGCTATGTTACTCATCTTCCCCATATGATTTTGTAACCTCTCTACCGTATTGCAGTATACAGAGCAAGCTCTTTCAGGTAGTATAGAAGGCAAAGGTATAAATGAGATGTATAAACAGGCAAAAACGCGGTATCAAGGGAGCTTTTATTGTAGAAAGTCAGCCACACGGCAACAAAAAACTGAAGTGAGCAACCTTTTTCGTCACTTCAGTTTTGAGATCGAGGGATAGAGAAAGGTCTTAACGCGCGTGAGAGGATACTTTGGCCTGAACTACACGGGGCGCTGAGGCCGTCTCCTGCTCTTCCACGGAGCGGCGCACCAGGGTGTAGCCAATGCCAGGAACCGTTAAGAGATAGATGGGGTTTGCCGGATCGGGTTCGATTTTGACGCGCAGGTGATGGATATGGGCCTTGATCAGGTACGTGTCCCCCCCATTGCCCAGGCCCCAGACATGAGAAACAATCTGATCGTGGGTGCATACATTGTTGGCATTGACGGCCAGCATGTGTAGCAATTTGCTTTCCGTTGGCGTCAAACGAAAGGTTTTGCCCTGCAAGCAGACTTCATGGTGAAGCGAATCTACCCGCAACGGCCCCACGCTGATGATAGAAGCCGGACGCTGGTTCAGCGTGGAGCGTCCTCTTCGACTGACGGCATTGATACGGGCCAGCAATTGACCGGGAAAGAAAGGCTTTCTCAAATAATCATCCACACCCGCTTCCAGGCAACGAATTTCATCCTGGACATCCTTGCCGTCTGTGATGACGAGCACTAATGCGTCGTGGATGTGGCGCATCTGCTGGCACAGGGCCAGGACGTTGCTGCTGGCAATGTCGGTATCGATAAGGACCAGGTCGGGTTTGTGCTCCTCCCATTCTATCCTGGCCTGCTCGACACTATATGCACGGTTGACTTCATGCCCCAGTGTTTTTAGCCAGCTAGTCAACATTTCTACAAGATTACGATCAGAATCTACGATGAGCAGGTTCATAAACTTCTCCCCCCTTGTTGCATCTGTCACCACACCAGTGACATTTCAGAGATATTCCGTAAGGTCAGTGCCAGGTTCAGAAAAAACGCTTTGAAACAGTCTCGTAAATCGTCCTTGACGCTACCAGACGCCGTTGTCTTGAAACGCTTCTCAAGAAGCAAGAGACGCGAGATAGTTCTCCAGGTTACCCCCTACCCCACTTCTTCCGCGTGTCCTTATTCTGATGAGAGACAAGAAATGTTCAAGTTCTTTACAATTTCACCGGTAGCAAAACCCCCAGTGCATAGCAAAAATCTCATCTGATAACCTTCTATACTATAGCCGATAAATCGGGAAATTTCAATGGGGTTTATTAGGTAATATTATTGATGACTTTTCATTTACTATAACTTAGCAAGCATAGATTATTGAGTAATAATAGGTGAAAATCCCTTGTGTAATGCGCTCGAAGCCCTTTATCCCTGATCTTATATGGATGAGATGATTGCTTTCTGTACAAAAATAGCACAACAATGCCGTCTAAACATAGATTCGAGGTTCTGTGCTCCCTCGGATTTTAACCACATTTTTACCAGAAGCTATACCTTTCTTATACCGTCTTTTTCCTTGACCGGTGCTCCAATGTATTTGAGCACAAGCCCTTTTCAATCTGGTGGCGGTGGTGTATATACCTCGTTTACAGGAGTAGACATTAGCGGGCGGAAGGAGTATACTCATCGACAGGGGCGATGCGATATGTCGGTAAGGCAAGGCTATTTTTCTTTTCAGTTCTTTGATTATTTTGATTCTTCTGAAGAGGAGATGTTGACATATGTTGCGCACAATGGACGAAGTACTCCCGCTTCCTTATTTCGATAATAATGATATTGTTGGTGATGATGTTGATGATGAGATCACTCGCCCGGCTCCGGTAAGGAGAAGTCCAGGGCCGCCCGGAGGGAGACAATGGGTTCTGGTTGTTGTCAGCGCCCTTTTGTTGCTGGCTATTCTGCTGGGTGCACTGGCCTTTGTGGCAGTTCAGCAGAGGCGGGCACAAAGTCCGCTTGAGTCTACGCAGGTTACGCGGGGAAATTTTGCCCTTTCAGTCAGCGCTGTCGGCCCGGTACAGAGCGGTGTCTATAACGTCGATTTTACAGGGACGGGGAAAATTGCCGAGATTGATGTCCACGTGGGGGAAAGCGTGGTAAAAGGCCAGGTGCTGGCGAAGCTGGATAAAACGTCGCTTCAGGATGCAGTCAACTCGGCACAGGCAGCGGTGCAGTCTGCGCAGACTGCACTGAATAACGCGCAGAACACGTATGGGAAGACGGCAGCGCAGGCGCAGGCTGCGCTTGCAGCGGCACAAACCGAACTGAAGAATGCGCAGGTCAATCAGACAAACACACAGGCACAGACACAGACAGCGATAGATGCAGCACAAACCTCACTGACCGATGCGCAGAACAGCTTGCGCGAAATCGAAGCGGAGTCGCAGGCAAGCATTGCCTCGGCTCAAACAGCTTTGACCGATGCGCAAAACAGTCTTACTGCTACACAGGCGCTGGCGAAAGAGCAGATTGCCGTGGCTTACGATCAGGAGCAACTGGCTATTCAGCAATGTAACGCGTCGCCAACGCCGGGTCCGACCCTGACGCCGACGCCAACACCGACAGCCAACTGTATAGCGCTGGCTAAGGATAAGTATAACCAGGCAGTTGCTGCTGCGAATGCAAGCGTGTCAAACGCGCAGAATCAGGTGAACAGCGCGCGGCAGCAACTGGCGAGCGCCCAGGTGCAGGCGGCAGCGAACGGTGCGCAGGCCCAGGAGCAGATCAGCGCAGCGCAAAACCAGTTGAATACCGCTCAGGCGCAGGCCACCTCTGAGAATGCACAGGCACAGGGGCAGGTCAGCGCGGCACAGAAGCAGTTAAAAACAGCCCTGGCCAATGCCGCCTCCAGTCAGACCACCGCGCAGGGTCAGATCAGTGCCGCCCAGGCACAGCTCAACTCGGCGCAGGTCCAGCTACAGACTGCCCGGCATAACCTGGAAAATGACACGCTGTTCTCGCCACACGCAGGTATTATCATGAGCGTCAACGGCACGGTGGGCGGTGCGCCCGGTACGCCGGTCAACAGTTCCACGACAGGTGGTGGGACTGTGACCTTCATCCAGATTGTCGATGTCTCCTCTCTTCAGGTGCTGGCCTACGTCAACGAGGCGGATACCGCCTACCTGAAGGTGGGAGAATCCGCCTCGCTTACCGTTGCTGCCTATACCGGGCGTACATTTCATGGCACTGTAAGCGCGCTCTCGCTCAACGGGCAAACGGTCTCAGGAGTCGTCACGTACCCGGTGTATATCGATGTCGATATGAGCGGTCTGCGAGGGGCGCACTTGCTGCCTGGAATGACGGCCAGCGTGACGATCAACGTTGTACAGCGCAACAACGTTGTGCTTATTCCGGTCGGTGCTGTCAATTTTGCGCGCGCTGCACCAGCAGCCGCGAACGGAGCGAAGCCTCTTATTACGCAGGCCCAGGCGAGCGCGGCGCTGGATGAGGCGCGTCAGATGTTGCGCTCGCTCGAAACACAGCAGCCAGAAGTCGCTAATGATAACCCTATTCCCGCCTTCGTCATTGAACAGGCGAATGCGAAGGGACAGTTTGTCGCCAGGCCGGTTGTGCTGGGTTTGACCAACGACACGGTGTATGAGGTGCTGGCCGGTCTCTCTCCTGGAGAGAGTATCATCGTTGGTGCGCAAACGCAGGGCTAAAACCAGCAGGAACATTGGAGATCACCTTTCATGAGCATAGCAGATGAACACAGGCAGCCTGCAACAGCCTCTTTTCAGAATAACCGTGAGGAGGATAGGTTCATGACTGTTCTCCAGACTCCCTCATCCTTCCAGGATAGGACGAAGGGGGCGCGAGAAGGAGAGCGTGTGCCTGTATCTCCACGGCGAGGCCCTATGATCGGGTCGAATTTGGGGAGCGCAGTGGAGTCGTTGTGGGCAAATCGCTTGCGTTCGATGCTCACCGCGCTCGGTATTTTTATCGGTGTCGCCGCTGTGGTTGCCGCCCTGACTCTGACTCAGGGGGCAAGTGGGGCGATCAACAGCCGTATCTCCAGTCTGGGCAGCAATACGATCACCATCTCTCCTGGCGCGGCCACCAGTGGAGGAGTCTTCGGCGCTGTAGGGACAACGGAGTCGCTCACTATTCAGGATGCCCAGGCTCTCACAAAGATCGCGCATGTGACGGGAGTAAGCCCGATTATCGCGGTGAGCGCGCAGGTGATCTATGGCAATCAGAACTGGAACACGCGCATCGAGGGTGTCAACACCGCCTACCAGACTATTCTAGACTGGCAACTCGCTTCAGGAACGTGGTTTAGCGACAATGACGTGAACTCTGACAATCCTGTTGCCGTGCTGGGCCAGACCGTCGCCAGCAGCCTTTTCAGCGCGTCAGGTACCGACCCGGTAGGGCAGAATATCCGCATTCGCAATCAGGTATTCCGCGTGGTTGGTGTTTTACAAACAAAGGGTGGTTCCTCGTCTCAGGATGATGTCGTCTACGTTCCTTACACGACAGCATTAATTCGCCTGAAGAATACCACCTATCTCGATGGGATCGAGGTGCAGGTGGATAACACCAACGATGTTGCTCCCGTGCAGCAAGGGATTACGACGGTGCTTGAAATCAGGCACCATATCCCGCCTGGTACGCCCGATGACTTCCGCACTATCAGCTCCACTCAACTGTTGCAGACGGCCCAGCAGTTTACGCAAATCTTGACCTTCTTACTGGTTGGTATTGCGGGCATCTCCTTGACAGTTGGTGGAATAGGTATTATGAACATCATGCTGGTTTCGGTCACGGAGCGCATCCGCGAGATTGGTATTCGTATGGCGGTGGGTGCGCGGCGCAGTGATATCCGCAATCAGTTTCTGATCGAGGCGTTGACACTGAGCTTGCTGGGCGGTGTGATGGGTATGGTGGTTGGCATGCTTGCTGGCCTGATAATGACGCATGCCTTCCAACTGCCGTTCGTCGTGAGCGCGTTCTCGCTCTTAATGCCTTTCGTCGTTTCAGCGCTTGTAGGCGTCGCCTTTGGCCTCTATCCTGCTGTGCGTGCTTCACACCTGGATCCTATTGTCGCCCTTCATAGCGAATGACCGTACAATGCCTGTGCCCTGTATCTATCAACCATTAAAGGGAAACTGTCCCGGGTCGTTGAAGGCTGGTTCTCCTACGCCATACTGGCCCTGGTTGCCGGGTGGGGGCGTCATGGGAGGAAAGTTGGCATTGGATGGCATGAACTGGAAGCCATTTTGCGCATAGAAAGGAATGGATGTATTGTCTGACGGCACACCCCACTGCGTTCCTGTTGTGGGCGGGGGCGGATTCGTTTTTGCAAAGGGGTCGTTTGCCCACGCCTGCTCGTCGGTTATCGCATTTTCCCAACCGTAGAGATTGGTGTCACCCGTCATGCTTGGGCTGGGTACGCGTGACCAGGGGCGAGCTCCGCTCGGCGGCAAGTTGGACTGAACGGGCGCGGGGGTAAGCAACTTTCTTACCAGAAAAATGGCTACTGCCACCAACAGAAGCAGCCCTGCCACTAAACTTCCCACGACAAGCGGCATCGTGTTTTTGTCGGTAGTGTTGCCACTTGTGTTGTTATTGGGCGTGGTGGCATTCTGGTTGCTACTGTCGTCAGGTGTTAAGCTTGCTGCCGGAGTCGAGGTGGGCAGGCCATTGCCGTTGCTACTCGTCGCTGTTGGAGACATAACTGCCGTAGCGGTCGCAGTTGCAACAGGGGTCGAGGTTGGCGGAGGGGGGAGCTGACTCCCACTGGTGGGGGTGGCGGTTGGAACTGGCTGCTGAGTTGGTGTGACTCCCGGTCGGGGAGTGGCAGTTGGGGCCTGTGTGGGAGTGGCAGTTGGGGCCTGTGTGGGCGTTGGTGTAGGGGCCGGTGTATTGGTAGGAGTGGGAGAAGGCGTGGGTGCAGGCGTATCGGTGGGCGAAGGCGTAGGTGAGGGAGTAGACGTATCTGTGGCTGTAAGCGTAGGAGAAGCTGTCACTGTCGTTGTATCGAGGGGTGTAATGGTCTGTCCCACTGTTGATGTGGTAGCAGTGCTCGTGGCGTAGGTGCTGTGCAGATGAGCGAGCAATCCAACAACGGTGAAGAGCAGGAACGAGCAGCACAACGCCATGACAATTGGTCCAAACACGTTATGCTGAGCGCGGCGAAGTAGCTTACGTGAGCTTCTTCGTCGGTAGGGGGCTTCAGATTCTTCGCCGCGCTCAGCATAACGTGTTCGTGGGGCTTTTTCATGATTGATCGTTTGCTCACGACCGCCCCGACCGATTTGCTCTGTTTGCTTGCTCTTTTCCATTATACTCCCCCTTCGATGACTTTCTTTCCCCATTTAAACAATGTATCTGAATATTTACTTGCCGGTCAAGCAAGTAGGAAGAAAATCTCATCCGATGATACTGTCAGAGCTTCTTTCCGGGCAGCACGAACAATCCACTGCGCGCTTGCTGTATGATGGCGACCAACAGCGAGTCCTGGAGCAAGTCGTCGTTTTGTGACGCTGTAGCAATGGGCGCTGAAGGGGGCACGCCGCTTTCAGATATTGCGTTGATAGCAGGTACTTCCGGCGTCTCGCCAGCCTGGTATGTATGGAAGGTGGAGGCCAGTTCCGCATTCAGGTTACTGTTCATTACAGACAGGGAGGGGGATACCTGTTGAACCGGCATATCGCCCCAGCCAAAGCCAGGCGCCCAGCCTGGTGGCGGCTGTGCAGCCTGTGTAGCCTGTGTCATATCCCATGACGGCACCGGATTGAGGGAAGATGTGCCTGTAACGGCGGGGGAAAGGGGAGGCGTTGTCTGTGTTGTCCCTTTTCTGCCTTTGCGTCGCAAGATCAGGACAACAAGGGCGCTCGCCAGCATTACGAAAATTGCGCCTGCAATCAGTGCTGGAGCCTGCTTGCCGCCGCTTTGCCTGCTGCCGGTAGTGGGCATTTGCGTTACTGACTGCCGGGCCGACTTTGCGCTGCCGGTTGGCGTTGGCGCTTGTGGCTGTGTACCGAAGCTGGTAGGCGTTGCGGTTGGCGTTGGAATCACCGGTGTTTGCTGTGGCGCGCTTGCGGTTGGTGTTACTGTTGTACCCTGTGTCGGTGTCGCCGTTATGCCCGGCGTGGGTGAAGGGGTTGGAGAGGGAGAAGGTGTCGTGGTTGGTGCAGGCGTGGGCGTCACCGGGGCCGTGTAGACGATGAAAGTGACCGAGGCGCTGAGCGTTGGCGGCGTGCTGCTTCCGGCGCTGGCAATTAACTCTACCGGGCCGGTCGGGTTGGCGGGTATTGTCAATGTCTGGGAAAATGCACCGTTGGCGCCGGAGGTGACTGTTCCCAGTGAAGTGCTGCTGCCCCCGCTTAGCTGCTGCTCTGCCAGCGTAATGCCTGTCTGTGCTGGCAGGAAATTGCTGCCTGTAACCGTCGCTTGCTGTCCAACGTTGAATGTGGGCGAGGAGATTGTGAGTTGCGGCGGCTTTGCCGAGAGAACAGTATAGGAGCCAGCCACCAGGAATTTCGCCCCCAGCGAGGCGCAAACCGTGTAGGCGCCAACCGGCGTCCTGGCTGGCCAGAGAAACCAGCCACTAAAGGCGCCGCCGTTCACTACGCCCGCCTGCCCGGTCGTCGCAGGAGTGTAAGAGGTGGCCGTACAGAAAGAGACTGTGCTAAAGCCAAAGTTGACCACTGTTCCATCAGCTACATTCTGCCAACCCGATCCACTGACGGCAATTGTGGCCTGTGTAGGCCCTGATGCTGGGGAACTCGTTACTGTTCCACCTGCCTGGTGTATGCGTGTCACAGCCAGCGCCACGCTACTATGCGTGCACAGATTGGCCGCCACAAGCATGAGCAATGCCAGGACGCGGATAATCGCTTGCGTGGCAGCCCATCCATGGTGTGCAAGCAGCTTCCACTGCGCAAGTTGTCCACGGATTGCGGACCACCGAAACATCCGTGCAGTGTGTCCACGAGGCACCGACCGCCCGTATTGTACAGATCGACCCTCAGGCCACCCCTTGCGGGTGGCCCTACTATATACGATTGGTGCCGCGTTTTCCCATTGTCTTTCCATGATCTGACTATAAATTCCTTTTGACTGTGCCGTCAAGCAAGTGGTACCTGTGGGGGTCTGGACGGTCTGTTTCAGGCCTCTACCAGTTCAATAGCTACTTCGTAGGAGAGGCCGGGTGTGTTGCCGGTGGCGAGGGGGATTTGCTGGCTGTGCAGGTCGAGCGCGGTTTCGGCATAGCTGTCGAAATGGACGGCGACCGGGGCGCCGTTGAGAGGGTCTATGTAGTTGATTGTCACGCCTATCTGCCCGTAGGAGGTGCGCAGGGCGTCGCGGTATTGCTGGCCCGTCAGGCCGGTGGGCGTGCCATCATACTTCAGCAGGTCATTGTAGCAGAGTAGCACCATCGACCAGGTGCGCTTACCGGGTCCCAGATCGACATACGACTCGCCGTTGTCCGCTCGCACCGTCGCCTTGCGCACTCGCGGTTGCTTCATCCGGTATGTTCCCGGCTTCACAAAGTACCCTTGATTGTCGAGTATTATTTCACAGTCTCCACCAATTTGTGCCATAATGCTCCTTTGTCGTCTATCAATCGACACCTACGATTCCGATGGGGTGATGCGTGAGGTCTGAGTGGTCTTTGTGTCAGTGATAGAGACCAGTTCGCCGTCGATGGTGACAGAGAGGCCCCATTTTTTCAGAGCATTGGTGATGATAAGAATGATTTGTGAGAGCCGGGCATTCTCTTTTTCCGTCGCCAGGACGCGGTCGCGCAACATGCTCATTTCCACGTTGAGCGCGTTGATCACGCGCTCTTGCACTTCTTCCGTCGTGCGCGCAAAGCCCACGCGGTAGGCCACGAAGCCGCCGATGGCGAGGAAGATCAGAAATGCCAGGTTCACCATTGGCAGCCATTCCGATAACAAACCCATTCGTTTTTCTCCTGGAAAGCCGGGGGATTACAATCGCTCATAACGTGCGGCTATGTCACCCCAGTGGGCACGTGAGGAGGCAGCAAAGTCGCGCTGCTCCTTGATCTCTGCCAGTCGTGCCTCGAATTGCTGCATTTTGTTCTGAGCTGCTTGCTGCCACGCTGTTGGGATGTGCGTGTCGTCCACGCGGTCGCGTAGCGCGCCATCCTGGAAATCGAAGTTGTCGTTAGTGGGGACTTGATAGGCTTCCATCGCGTAGGCGCACGCGCCCAGCACGATGATGTCGCGGTGCGCTTCAGGGATGGTCGAGCCGGAGTAGTCGAGCTGGTGTTTTGTGGCGTAGAAGACGCGCAACACCAGCGTCGAGTCCTGCGGCAGTTCCGCGCTCGACAGTTTGATGGTAAAGGTAGGTGCTGCCGTTCCCGTAGGGCCTGTACCGACACCGATCGCGCCTTGCGCGCCCAGATTTCCTCCAGCAGCCAGCGCCGCTGTACTGTCGAACAGGTTGGAATATTCGGCGAAGTCACGCTCGAAGGGAGGCCAGAGCATCACCCCGCTGGTATTCACCGTCGGCGGTGGGGGGTTGAAGGCGATGACCGTGTCGGCGCTGCTATCCACAAACTGCGTTGTTGTGTTGTCAGCCAACGTAGTCAGCAGGTACAACTGCGAGCCGCCGACCTGTGTGCGATAGAGATTGCGCCCGATCACGGTATTGGTTGCCGCGCCGGGTGTCGACGGTGCTGCCGGGCCGATAGGGATGTTTACCAGCAGCACCTGCTGGTTGCCGTTCGTCGTTGTTACCGTCACCAGCGGCGAAGGCGTCGTCTCTCCGCCCTGCGAGAGGTATGTCAGGGCGTATGCATACGTGCCAGCGCTCAGCCCTGACCCTGTCTGTACGCTTGCTGTCATGCCCGCGCCCGGCGCCGGAAAGTATGAGCCATACGATTGCAGCGGGTAGAGCACACGTTCGATCCACCACACTGGATAGGCCGCGTTCCACGAGACCGGGTAGGGATAGGTGCGCTGGAACGGCTGGGAAGGCATGTCAGTAAACACGATATTCGGATAATACTGGCTATACCGATTGACCGCCTTATCGATGGCACGGTCGATATCCGAGTTCTGCCAGCGCGGGTTTGACCCGGAAAGCGGGTCGAACAGATCCTGGCGTACAGCGGTCTCTACATCGGAGAGCAGCATCGCAGCCTCCTTTCTGACTCACATAACATAGCCGTAGGTGAAGAGCCAGACGGTACACGCGCCGCCATTGGCCTTGATGTCGATGCGTCCCTGGCTATCGACTGGCAGGATACCGCCGCCGTTGAGGTAGCCGGTTGCGCTCTGATTATCCCCGATAGTCAGCGCCTCACCGAGATTGCCGCCGTGGGCGGCCAGATCGATATGCGCTGGTGGGGCCGGAGTCGAAAAGTACGCTTTGCACAGAACCGCCAGCGTCCCCGCCGGAATGTTGCTCAGCGTAAACATCTGCGTCGCACCCACACTAATCGTTACCCCGCTCAACTGCTGCACCGGACTGCTGATCGTCACGCGACCGGGCGGCGGCGCGGGCAACGCGCCGCCACCATTGGCGAAAACAGCGATCACTACCGCATCCAGCGGGTTGTGCTCATCGAAAAAGAGCACCGCACAGAGCGCACCCGGCAGGCACGAGGTAGAATCCACTGTGTTCGAGACCGGCACACTCGCCAGCGCCGTGGAGGTCGCCTCTAGCAGCAGCACTGAAGCGGTATACGTGCTCGCGCTAAACGACTGGATAATGCCGCGTTTGATAGCCTGACTCATGCGTCGTCGCTTGCCTGTCCAGGGGTAGTCTCGTTGTCGCCGCTCGTGCACGCGTGAAAACTCCCCGCCGTGTACGACGTTCCCAGCACGTTGTTCACCGTCGTCGCGATGTTGGCGAAGGTCTGCGTCCCGGAGGGGTCTACGCGGAAAAAGGTGCCATCGTTCGGCATATTGCCATCGCTCGTTTGCTGGAATACGCATAACGTTCTCAGATTGAGGTATGAGCCTGCCGGGGCGATCTGCCCGCTGTTGTAGCGTCCCCAGGTAAATTCTGCCAAGTCCAACATAGTTTATTCCTTCCTTTCGTCTAAATGACCGGTATAATCTCAATGTCGAAGGGATCAAGGTGACGCGGCCCGGCAGCCGTTTGCACAGTGATGTAAACCGTAAACTGCCCCACCGTCGCCACATCTGAGGTGGTCAGGTTGTAGTGACAGGCACCGGTGGCTCTGTTGTCGATAGCCCAGCCGCCCGCGCAGATTTGCACCACGCCGGTCAGCCTGTTCTGCCACTTCATGCTGATGGCTGAGTTAGAGAGGTCGTTGATGAGGGAGGCGCCGCTATCGTCGAGCAGCGTGGGTGCGAAGGGGCTGCCGGTATCGCCCTGGTAGATGGGTGAAATCATCAGCCATATGTCCTTTCTGAAACCTATCTACCCCCTTGCGTAGAGCGTAATTTTGCCATCGCGTGCGTAGAGCGTGATGTTCGATGGGGGTGGAAGATTCCAGTATGGGTACTGTGCCATGTATTCCTTCATGCCTGGCCCCGGCGACTGCGAGGGATTGCTGTAGGCGGTCATGTAGGTCGGCACGCTATTGATGCTCTGAAAGAGCGATTTGGTCTCGACGGCGGAAAGTGGGTTTGCGTTCGTGTGAACAATACTTGCCGGATTGTCGGTGTAGTAGAGACACATGCCGCCTCCGCCCTGGCGCATGGCATCGTACATCTCAATCGTCCAGCCTCTCACCTGCTCCTGAGTGTAGATGTTGCTCACCGAATTTTGCGCGTAGACCTTACAGCCGCTCGCGTGGGCGTACTGTGCCGTCCATGCCGCTTGCGCGGCCCCGCTGCCCAGAGGGTTGGTGGTGATCTGCATGCTGGTGGCGTTTTTGGCTGCCTGGCCGTAGGCGTAGACGACCTCCTGGCTGGCATAGGTGGCGGCCTTGTAGTCGATGGTAATGGGCGTGGCGTCGGCAATGGCGGCGGGTAGTGTGGCGACGGGAATGCTGGTGTAGCTCTGCCCCTGATTGAGCGCGGCGGTGGTAATGGTCTGCGTGCCGTTGCCATCGTCGTACATGTCCCAGCCGAATTCGCAGCACCAGACCTGGGCCGGGGTGTTGCTGGCGGCGAGGACGCTTTGCATGGCGGAAAGCTGCTCTGAGATCGAGGGGGTGTTGGCATCCGAGGTGGTGGGGTCGGGACCGGCGCTGCTGCCGCCGCGATAGTAGTGGAAGTCGACGGCATCGATGAGGCCACTCACGCCGCCGTTATAGGTACACAGATTCGTCAGCCAGTTCTCGACGTGACTGAGCGCGTTGGTCGTGACCTTGCGCACGGACCCGGCCAGGATGAGCGCGGAAGGTGCGGCGGCCCGGATGGCTGGCGCCACTGACTGAATCGTCAGAGCCAGCCACTTGCCCTGAATGTCGCGATAATTGCCGGGGTCTGGATTGGGGGAGCTGTCATATTCCTCGTTGCCAATCTGAAAGATCTGGATGGTACCGTATCCATTCTGCCCGTTGTACCTCGTTGCCAGCAAGCTTGCGTAGTTGGTCATAGCGGCAGGGTCTGGCAGGATGGAGTTGACGGCGACGACATGGACGCCGCTGTTGTGGGCATACTGGCACGTCCAGCTCGTAATCGGAATGGAGGTAGCTCCTGCACCAACAGCAGCGCTTGTGGTCACAGTTTCCTGATTGCCTTCGGCATCGACGATCAGTTGTGTTCCATTGGGGATGTTTGTCCCGGCAGGAAGTGGGTTCACATTGATCTGGGAGTGGGTGGTGTTCTGGTTGTATGCCTGTGTGGTTGTGGTTGGCCCGATGTAGTTGCCCAGGTAGTCGAGAGCCATATACCAGGCGGGGGCGCCGTTAATCGAAAGCAGGGCGGTGATGCCTGCGCTGTTGCACTGGCTCACAAAATTGTCGAGGTAGGCTTCCCAGTTGTAGACGCCTGGGGCCGTCTCATTGGTGCGCCAGAGGTAGTTGTTGCGAATGACGACCTTTGGTCCCCACGCGGCCATATCGGATAGCAATTGTGTGGGCATCGGAGCCGGGTTATTCTTCACCGGGGCAATGGTGACGCCATACGGACTGTACAGGTTGGTGGTGGTCATCGCATCCTCCTGATTAAAATTCGCTCCAGCGAACGGTGACGGTCCATTTGCCTGCTGTGGTCGTGCCGGTGTAGACGCCGATGCCGCCTGCCTGCCCGGCGGGGATGAGGATGAACATCCCCGCTGAGAGCAGTTCGACGGTCTGGTTGGTCGGGTTGAGAATGGTGTCCAGGACGGTCCCGGCTGCCGCCGCGACGCCGCCATTGTAATGCATGGCGAAGCCGGACGATGAGGCTGGCCCGCCAGCCTTCAGGTTGACGACATTGCCGGCGACGGATGTCCCGGCGGTAATGTTGCTATCGTCTGTCGAGAGGTACTGGAATGCGGTAATCTGGCTGGCGTTGGAATATTGCAGGCGCACGGACCAGATGAGAACATTCTTCACCGACGTGTTGGGGACAAAGAAACTGGCGGCCATGTTGGCGGCGGTCGAGGGTTGGCCTGTCGAGCAACTGAACCCTTTCCCGTTCAGGATCATCTGCTGGATGTTGGAGATGTTGACCTCTGGATTGATGTCCGAGAGCACCGCCCCGTTCTGCGCTTGCGCCACAAAGAGGGGATTGGATGCCGAGAGCGCGGAGCCGAGAACCTGGGCGATGTTAATGCCACCGATGAGATTGCCGCCTGCCGGTAAGCTTGGCAGGCTGTTGACGTTGACAACGGGGCGGCCCGAACTGTCAAGCAAGACAGCCGTATCGCCAGCCGCCCCGTTGCCCTTTCCATACAGACTCGTCTTCAGCTCATTGGTATTGTCATAACCCAGGAACTGCAACAGGAGATCGAGCTTTTTGAGCAGCGCGATCACCGTCGCGTTTCCCGCGAGTGCCCAGGCTGCGTCAGCCTCGGTGCCGATGGTCGTAATAGCGCCATCTGCGAACGCTCCAGCGGAGGCAGTTACCGCGCCTGCGCCAGCGCCACCACTGTCTGTTACCTTCAGATTACCAGAGCTGTCCAGTTGGAGCGCCTGCCCAACTCCTGACGGGTTGAGACCCCCGATCAGCGCGGAGCCATCGGGATTCATGTAGCCGGTCATCGTCTATCGGTTCCCTTCTCTCTTTCATGTTCATTTCACCGGATACCATAAGGACGTGGAGCCATCCCAGACAAAGAGCCGCGCGGAGAGGCCGACAATGGCGTCGGCTGTACCATCAGCGACATTGCTGGTGCCGCTGGCGGCGAAGGTGATGCTATTGGCGGAGGCGGCTTCATTGACGACCCAGACGATCTGGCCGGATTGCGTGCCAGCCTGCAGGATGCAGCCGGTGCGAGCTGCCGCCGGGTTCACTCGCGAGACGACGAGGGCGGCAGTAGCAATCGTGCCGTTCGCGCCCGGATCAGGGTCGGTGGCTGACTGGCTGAAAGCCAGGTCCGCATTGAAATGCTGCTCGTGGCCCCCTTTCGTATCGAAGTTCAAGTACGTAGTAAGTCCATCGCTCACTGTGAGCGCGTTTGTGTTGGGAAGCTGTGCCATGTCAATACCTCCTTACGAAAAACTTGCAAGGGAAAAGACACGAGAAAAAGGACTATAAAGCCCCTTAATAAGCCGATTTGTGGTAGAATATGGATACCAATGTTATGGTATCCATAGTGATACTGAATTCACGTTTTGCGCTTCAGTTGCAGACGTGCGCGCTATTCCTATGGCATATGTCCTCATCAGGAGTAAGACTCCTGTAGAGCTAGCTTGAGGAGCTAGCTCTACAATATGCCTGTCATATACCGCGATATAATCCCCGGTAATCGACAACCGCACCGCCGTATTCATGCCGGACCTTGTAGCTCACGACATCTTGTGTGAAATTCAATCCATAGAGCGGCATATCTTGTATGAATAGTGCCGGGTTGACCTGACCGCCGACGAAGCCGATCTCGATGGTGTCGACGATGTTAGGATCGGCGCTGAAAAACCATTGGGTGGTGCTGCTGAGTTGTGGGGAGACGATGACTTCGACGTAACCCATCATGGGGTTGATATCGTTGTTGGCGCTGCCGGGGACGCCTGCCGATCTTGTGGCGACCATCGCGGTGAATTCCAGTTCCGCCGGGACGATGAGGTATTTCGGGCGCAGGCCGATACGCTTTCCTGCCATGTTGGTCTGCTCGCGCATGGCGGTGACGCCGAGTTGCATGGCAGCGGTCGAGAGGTTGCTTGAGCCAAGATTGTTGTGGGGCGCGCCGCTGGTGAAGAGGGCGTTGCCGTCGTAGATGTTGGGATTGGTCGAAAGGAAGGCATAGACGAATTCCGCCAGCGTATAGGCTGCCGCTACCGCCAGTTTGGTCGGAATCTGCTTGATCGCCATCAGGTCGTCGTTGATGATGGTTTCGCGGGAGACGGTCACTAAATTTCCGCGTTTGCCTGGCACGTAGGTCGCCGCCGTGTCGCTCAGTGAGATGGTGCTATAGGCTGTATCCTCTGCCACCGTCGAGAGCGAGCCGAAGGCTCCCAGGCGCACGCGCGTCTGCTGCTTGAAATCTTTAATCGGAACGATGGTGCAGAAGCGCTGCCATTCGGCAGGCCAGGCCTGGTAGTCTTTGAGCAGGCGCTTATTCATGCTCGTGCCGAGCAGGTAGGAGAAGCTGGCGGTGGTGGTATCGGCTTCGGTAATGCGCGGGATGGGCGCGGATTCGTCGACGCGTATCAACCCTGGGTCACGCAGGCTTGCTCCACTCACAGCAGGGTCGCCCGTTACCCGTGCATAAGCCTCACGAATGGAGGCGAAGGGCCGGATATTGCCCAGCCGTGCCGTATTCACCTCCAGCCCGAACATGCCATCGAAGGCCGCTTGCAACTTCTCGGCCTCCGTGATCTGCTCTCCAACCTGGGGCCGCTCAAAGCCCTGCCCGCGAATCATGCCGCTGCCGGACAGATCGGCCAGCATGCGCCGCGTCCCCTCGATCTCGCGCTCCAGTTCCGCCTCCTCGAAAATGCGCTTCGTGAAGTGGCCGCGAATCAGAGCCAGCGCAGCTACTGGCATACCCTGCCGCTCCGCTTCCAGCAGTCGCCGCTCCAGCAGCAACTGGCCTCGCTCGCGTCGGATTTCCTCCAGCAGGGTTGCTGTCTCGCTGCCGTCTGCCTGCACATGCGTATCGCCGCTCTCCACAGAGGTCGCTGGCCGATGCGTCGCGCCCTGTTCCCGCACGCGCCCGTCGTCCTGCGCTGGCGTCGGGGGTGTATTTGCTGGTAGCTCCACGTTTCGGATTTCCATGCTTGTTTCGTTCATGCTTGTTTCTCCCTGTAGAATGTGTTGAAATGCGCCACCCGCGCTGGGCCGTGTCACGATATCGCACGAATTGAGCGCCATCACGCTCGTCACTTCTTTCAAGCGCTGCCCCTGCTTTCCCTCGGTATTTCCGGTTTCCATCGGCTGCCACGTGCCAAAGATGTCGATGGAAAGCCCGATCAACTCCGGGTGGCCCAGCGCGCACGCCTCGTGGATTGTATTCCAGAGCCACTGCGCCGAATCCAGGATGTGTAGTGTCGCATCCACGCGCCCCAGCGGCTCTTCCGGTCCCTGTACCACCGTCGGCGAATGGTAGAAACCGACGATATCGCGCACAGAACGCACGTGACTATCTGCTGCCGTGCGTGGGTGATCGACATACGCCTGCGCGGCCTCAAGCAGCCGCGCGATGGCCCGCAGCGCCGCCTCATTGTAGTAATAGCCGTTGCTGCTTGCCCCACCGCGCAGCGCCGTAACCCTCACCTCGTGTCCCCGGCTCCGCGCCTGCCCACCTGCGTTCGCGTTCTGCTCCTCCACCCGCTCCGGCTCCTGCACGGCACAAATCTGGCCTTCGACGTGGATTGTCTCCGCGCCAGCCTCCGCTCTGACGTGTCTCTCTGCTGCGCTCATGCCTCTGCCTGCCCCTCAAAGCCAGACAGCAGTGGGGCCAGATGCCGACTGCGTCGCGACATCTTATCCTGTGTGCTGTACACCTGCTCATAGCGCAGGAAGGGCGGCAACTGCCTTGCATCCGCGCTATTGGCGGCAAGTTCTGGTGCCGATGGACTCATACTGCCCGGTTCTGCGGCGGTCTGGGGCCGCACTTCGACCGGACCATACAACGCTCGCACCATCGATTGCCTCTGGTTCGGCTGCGCCAGCGCGTGCGGGACGTTTGGATAGAGGAGATCAGGAGAGCGTGGGTCAGGCAGAGTTCCATCAGAACGGTCCAGATTATCTGGTATGTCGGGGTCCGTCAGGTCAGGTAAAAAGGGGTCTGGCCGCGTGGGGTCGGGCAAGTCAAGGCTGGGAAGGGTAAGATCAGCCTTTTGCAGCGGCGGCAACGAAAAATCGGGTCGCGTCGAATCCGCCAGCACAAAATCATCCATAGGGGAAGCCTCCAGAAGAGAATCAGGGGAACGATGTAAGCGGGACAACAGGAGGAACAGAAAGAGGATTAGCTGAAGCAGTTACTTTTACTGCCTTCTTGCTTGCTATGAAAAGTATAACCGCCCGCTTGATAAATGTCAAGAGGAATTTCCAGTTTCTCTCCATCCTTGCGGGGGAAAACTGCAGTCTGTAGGGGCGATGCCTGGGGACGCCCCCAGGTATCGCCCCTACAGACTTCCATCGTGTGGGGGGGTGGTGAGGCAGCTTACGCCAGATCGGAGAGCAGGGAGGCGTACATGGGCTGGCGCAGGGTACGCAGGGCCTTGACCTCGATCTGCCGCACGCGCTCCCTCGTCAGCTTGAAGCGCTCGCTCAACTCTTCCAGTGTATAGCAGGTGCCATCTTGCAGACCGTAGCGCAGCTCGATCACCAGCCGCTCGCGAGCGGACAAATGCTCCAGCGCGCAGCCGATCTGCGTCCGCAGGGTTTCGTGCGTCACCACATCCGCTGGAGCGGTTGCCTGCGTATCTTCCAGCGTCTCGGCCAGCGAGAACTGGTCATCATCCAGCAAGGGAGCGTCCAGCGAAATGGGCGTCTCGGCCATACTCTGGAGCTCGATAATCCGCTGCTTTGAGTATCTCATGGCTTGTCCCAGCTCCTCCGGGGTCGGTTCGCGCCCCAGTTCCTGGTAGAGCTGGCGCTCGAACCGCTTCAACTTGTAAATTTGCTCGACGATATGCACCGGTACGTGAATGCTGCGCGTCTGCTCGGCCACAGCCCTGCTGATTGCCTGCCGGATCCACCACGTAGCGTAGGTGCTGAAGCGACAGCCACGCGCCGGGTCAAACTTCTGCGCTGCGCGTATCAGGCCCAGATTGCCCTCCTGCACAAGGTCAAGCAGGGAAACACTCTGGTTGATGTAGCGTTTCGCGATACTGACGACGAGGCGCAGGTTGGCTTCGACCAGTTGTTGCAGCGCTTCCGTCTCGCCCAGCACCACGCGGCACGCCAGGCTCAATTCCTGCTCTGCCGTCAGCAGTGGTGAGCGGCCAATCTCGGCAAGGTACTGTCGCAGCGCGTTATCAAGGCCAACAACACCGCTTTCCTCCCCTTCTTCCTCCTCCTCTTCCTCCACAAATATTCCATCGTCCACATCCAGCGCATCATCTTCAAAAAACGATGTTCTGGCCGCTGCGACCGGCTGGTTGGCACCTTTCCTGCGCGCGCTTCTGGCTCCAACTTTACCGGGCATACTCGACACCCTTGATGTCTTGGGCGCTTTGGGCGCGTCAGGCGCAATCCATTGCGCATCTACAGCGATGGCAACCATCCCTATTCTGTCTCCTTCCTTGAACACACAGACCACATACTCCACAACCAGTAAACAAATCAGAAACCCGGCGCGCTCGCGCCGCAGTTTTTCGAGGGAGACATATGCCCTTTTGCTCACACTCCCTTACTGCTTTTCCTGCAAGATATATGCCAGAAGACCGATGCACCCCATAAATATGCCTCGCGTTGATCGTCAGTATGCCCGTTTTCCCCGCTAAATATCCCTGCCGGTCTTCTCACATACCCATTTATCCCTTGAAAAATGCCTATTTTCTGAACCTGTAAAATTCCGTAGTTTTTCCTTGAAAAGCTATTTCTACCTGTAAAAAATTTCCGCTGCTGCGGATTTTTCCGCAACACCGATTATTACATGCATGGCATATCGCGGTATGTTTCCAGGAGGTAGAGCGCGAAAACGGACATTTTGCCCGTTTATTTGTGGGTAGAGTAGAGATAATCCCGGCGGATTGGGTATCCTGACGCGAAAAGGAAAAAGGGGTATGAAGCCAGAAGATCGCTCATCACATTCGTCGCGCTCATCGAAGCCTTCTGTGTGGATCGACCCTGCGTATATGCAGCGCAGTTACGTTAGCGAACAGGAGGATTCTGTCTTCTCGTCCCGATCCTCAGCGAGCGACGAAGCAAAGAGACATCCTGCCTCCGCCAGAGATAATTCCTCGCGTTCGACCCGGCAATCTCGTTACAGGCAGCCGGACCCGACTACTCCGACGCCGCCAACGCTGGATGTGCTGCCGGATGCCGCTTCACCTGTTCCACCACGCGCTTCGGCTCAGAGAAGCCAACCTGTCTCCCCTGTTCCACCCGGACTGTTCCACTCTCGACAAACCAGAAAGCTTTCACCGGCTCTGACACCCGAACCCGGTACGCAGTCGGCCATAGCCCCGCTGCAACAACAGCAATCGCCCGTATGGCAATATGATTCACCCTACTACGAGATCGAGAGCAGTATTCCTGCCCTTTCACTTGCGGTTCCCGATGTGATTCCCAATGTCCCAGCCGCATCCGACCCATTTGTCGAAGACCCATCTTTCGTGGATGAACTGCCAACGAACCCTGTTGGGCCGCATGTAATCGCATCCACCGCCGACCTGCCAACGCGCCCGCAGGTGCCTTCCGCTTCCCCCATTGCCGACTTGCCTACCCGACCTGAACCTTTGAGGGCAGACACTTCCCAGGTCTCGGTCCTCGCGGAACTTGACACAATGCCGCCTCCGTTGATTTTGTCGTCCGCCCCAGATGCACATACTATACCTGACCCTGCTCTGCCCACGCAGGCGCTTATTCCGACCCCTGCGGGCCTGATCTCTGGTGCCAGCCTGTTCGATGCGGCGCTCTATGAGGGGTCACGGCCTCCTACGGGCGACGCACTGATAAATCGGCGCTCTACTATTGGGCGTGGCGTCACTGAGCGGACGCAATTGATCGAGTCCACTGTCGATAACACCAGCCTTGCCTCCTGGACTGCCGGAGGAGCCGGGCTATCTCCGCGCGCTCGCCGTCTGATCGAGCGGCGTGAAAAGCGCCCTTCCTCATCTTCGGTACGTCTCAACCCTCTTGATAAAGTGCGTTGGTGGCTGCTGAAACCTGGACGCATCGAATTTATTGTCTGGTTGGCTGGTACCATCCTGCTGATCGCGGCATCACTGGCGCTCCTGTTCGCTACCAGCCTGAGCTTCGGCTGGCTGACAATCGGGTCAATAAGCCGCTTCTCATCCTCACCAGGCAATGCGCATTCCTTGCCGACGGTCGTAACCGATCCACACCTCAAACTGGAACTGCTCGGCAATAAAGGACCATTCCAGGCAGGGCAGAACATTCGCCTGCACGGTGAGGGCTTTACCCCTGACGGCAACGTTCTCTTTACCTATGACCGCATGGAGCCATTTTCTTCACAGGACAATATGACGCAGGTTCGCACAGATGGTACATTCACCGTCACGCTGGCACTCGGTACAGGTCAGCAATGGTATCCAGGCACGCATCTGATCGAGGCGCGTGACCTCGTAAGCGGTGGACTGGCGGACGTGCGGATCAATATGATCGTACCCGGCAGCCCGAATGGGAGTAATGGCACGAACGCACCCGGAAGCACTGCTACACCGGGAAAAGGGATGCCAACGCCTTCTGCTGGTAATGGCAACAAACCAACACCCGGCCCTGGCCCTGGCGGTCAAACACCCGTTCCCTTTACACCTACTCCTACTGTCGGCCTCTCACCAACACCAACGCTCAGTCCTTCACCATCACCAACTGCAACGGATACCCCCACGCCAACAGCGACGCCGACCGGTACGCCGACGTCGTCACCCACTCCGCCAACTCCTACTCCGGGTGTCACGCCAACACCTACCCCTTAATGCCCTGCCTTCTGTTTTCTCGCCTGAGAAACCCTTGTTCTGTTTGGTAAAGGGTATATAATGTAAAACAGAGCAAAAAAATAGAGAAATGTCGGAGGCAGGAAATCCATGCAGTATACGACGGAAGGAAACGCTGTTCTGATCCTCGATGATGCGTCTGCAATACCCGCGACAGAGACAGAGCACCCTTATGTTCTGGTAGTTGACGATGATAACGCTATTTTGTCAGTCGTCATGTATCTCCTTGAGAACGAGGGTTACACGGGTATCGGCTTCACGGAAAGCGAACAGGTTCTTCCCTTCCTGCAGGAAATGAGGCAGCGGGGCCGCCAGCACCTGCCGGCCCTCATCCTGCTCGATTTGATGATGCCACACATTTCCGGTTACGACATCGCTCATTGGCTCGCCGACCACGAATCGTATGCCCATATTCCCATCCTCGTCATGACGGCGGATATGCGTGTGCGCGACAAAAATGGCGTTCCCGGTGCCGCTGATTTCCTCTTCAAACCTTTCCAGATCAGCACGCTTATCAGTAAGTTGGAACACTACCTGTATCCATTAGACGCCCATTCCTGACAGATGCTAAGGTCAAAAGCGCGTATCTACGATCTGGTTAAAGGCTTGATACTTCTGGCCCTCACCCTTTCTTCCTATGCAGAGATAATATTGACTCATCAACAGTTACCATTATAGTGGGCTGCGTTTATGAATGGCTATGGTTGTGCCCACGGAAATACAAATCTGGCTCTCAGCATGAGAAAAATTAGAGAAAGGGCGTCTTATTTTCTATGCATCTCTCTGAAAAGCATCTCTCGCGTCGCGCGATCAGCTTGATGGTGCGCATTTCACTGGTGCTCTTTTCCATCCTTGCCAGTTTTTTGCTGGCAAGGGCTGTTTCTGACAATCGTCCTGCCAGAGCGCAGCCTACGGCGCAGGTCTCCATCCGCGAAACCTCTGCCCGGCAAGACCCGTGGGGCATTGCCTTCGACAAAAGCGGCCACGTCTGGCTGGCAGAGCCAGGATGTGACCCCACCCCGATATGTAGCAGTGCAATACAGGGGGTCATTACTGAATACAGCGATCCATCTTTTGCCTGGTTAAGTGATTATAATGAGCCTTCGGGTTACAGCAGCCCTGTTTTTCTCGCCGTTGATGGCAGTGGCAACATCTGGTTCACCGAACCCATGAGCGCCTCGATCGGCGAACTGATCCCCAATCAGGCAAATCCGGCCAGTTCCACATGGCACCAGTGGCATACTCCATCCGGTGGCGCGCCCTTCGATCTCGCTTTTGATCACTCCGGTAATCTCTGGTTCACTGAAGTCAACACCGACAAAATCGGTGAATTTAGCCCCGCCAGCCAGCAGTTCATCGGGGAAACACCCATTCCAACCGCCAATAGCGCCCCCTATGGCATTACAGGCCCCGACCCGAACAGCGGCTCTATGTGGTTTACGGAAAATAACAATGCCGTCGCTCAGATTGGCAGGTTCGTTCCGCCGACCTCTGGCCCCCTGAGCACGGGCGCGATTACAGAATATAAGACCAATTCTGGCAGCAATGCCACTACTCCTCACCTCATTACCTATGACGGCAGAGGCAATATCTGGTGGACGGAAGGCACCGATGGAGAGATTGGTCGCCTGGTCATCAGCCAGGCCTCGGGCGGTACAAGCGATGGTGTGACCGAATATAAAGACCCCGGCTGTGTCAACACGTCAGGGGCGTCAATTCCCTGCCAGTATGGTATCCATACCTCCGGCATCGGCGTCGATAGTAACGGCACCGTCTGGTTCGATGACTCCGAGAATGCGCAGATCATCTCTTTCGTGCCCTCGACAGGGACTTTTACCCTCTACGCGACTCCGACGGCGAACAGCCATCCGCATGACGGCCTTGCCATCGATGGCAACAACAATATCTGGTTCGCGGAAGAGTTTGCAAACCAGCTTGGGGAAGTTCTGACAGGCAACGCGCCGCCTCCTCCCAGTCCGTCTCCAACACCCCCTCCCGCAAACCCTGGCCCCGTATCGAAGGTATGGTATTTCGCGGAAGGGCGCGTCGGCTCCGGTTTTCAGGAGTACCTCACCATCGATAATCCCAGCCGCGCGAATATCTGCGCGGTCAACATTCAGTATCTCTATGTCAGGGATGGTTCTAACTCATCACAAACAAAGACGGTGACAGTTACTGTAAACACGAGCCAGCGCATTAGCGAATCGGTCAACAGCGACCTCGGCATCTCGCAGTATACGACGCCCGCTGCCAGCGATGCCGCCATTGTGACCGTCAACAACGCGATTACTCCCAACTGCGGCGGCGTTGTCGCCGAGCGCCCGCTTTACATGTACAACTATCATGGTATCAGCAGCGGCGCCGATGTGCTGGGAGAGACGACGCTCAACAATACTTTTTATTTTGCCGATGTGCCTACCGGTAGTGGCTACAGCTCGTATATCACCATCCTGAACCCGCCAGGTGGTAGCGCGGCCAATATCACAGCCTCCTATTATGCCAATGGCATTCAGGTCAAGCAACAAACTCTCACGGTTCCACCCGGCTCTCGCGGCACCATCTCACCCAACGGGCAGAATTTGCCCGCGCACGTCGCCGCTATCGTCACCTCCAATCAACCCGTGGCCGTGGAGCGCCCCGACTACTTCGTCAATGTCAATGGCGGAAAAGCCGGGAGCATTACCGGTGCCAGCGATGTTGTTGGACTGCCAACCCTTGCCAATGACTGGCTATTCGCGGAAGGTTTCACCGGCAACAGCGATCAGCCCGACTATCAGGAAAATCTCGTCATTGCGAACCTTGACACGACCGGCAACGCCTCGGTCACTATCAAACTGGAGTACGCAAACGGCACCAGCCAGAGCATTCCCTTGACGGTAACGAGCAAGAGCCAGGTGATCTGGAACGTGAACCAGAGCGCGACCAGCTCCTCTGCTACCCCGGAAGTCTCCGCCGATGTCTCCTCCACCGGCGCGCGAATTATCGTCGAACGGCAGATGTTCTTCCAGTATCATCATACTGTGAACAATCTCACGACGACAGCCAGGGGTGGCAACGAAATCCTGGGCCAGCCCGGTCCCGCCAGCAGGTACACCTATAGCTTCTCAGAAGGCTATACCTATACCGGCTACAACGAGTGGCTCACCATCCAGAATCCGACGAGCAGCGCGGAAACTATCGATGTGACCCTCTTCAATACTACCGGTAGCGTGTACACCTTCTCCATCGCGGTTGGGGCCACCACGCGCTCGACCACGGATCTGACTGCTATCGTTGCTCAACATATGGTCTCCTGCCACTGTAAATTCGACGACCAGGTCTCCATGAGCGTCCAATCGGCCAACAACGCTCCCTTCGTCGCCGAACGCCCGCAATACTGGAACACCACCGGCACCGGCACCACCTACCCCACTCAGGGCGGCACGGATGTCATCGGCTATACTGGCGGTTAGAGCGCAATTCGATTCCCGATTGATAGAGCATAAAACAAACGCCCCAATGCCATCAGGGCGTTTGTTTTATGTCAGCTTATCCATTGAATTTTCAACAATAGCATGGTATACTGTTTAGTATTCGATAGATGAATTGTCAACGATTAGAGGTGATATATGCCTGATCTTCACTGGTCCCACAGCGTTCACCACGACGGCTCCTCCTGCTATGTCAGCGCGCATGAACCCATCGCCCTCGGCTCAACTGTCAAGCTCCGCGTGCGTACCAGTCTGGATGCTCCTGTTGAAAGCATTTTCCTGCGCACGAACCCCGATGGCGAGCAGCATATAACCCCACTGCAACTCATCGCTAAAGATGCTGCCGCTTGCTGGTGGGAAGGTGAGATCGAGATCAAGATGCTGAAGAACAACTATCGCTTTTTGCTCTTGACACGTGAAGGCCACTGGTGGCTCACTGCCGCCGGAATGCTGCGCTATACACCAACGGATGCCAGCGATTTTCGCCTCCTTGCGCGCTATCAGGCCCCCACCTGGGTGCATGACACCGTCTTTTACCAGATTTTCCCCGACCGCTTTGCCGATGGAGACCCCTCCAATAATGTCCGTGATGGCGAATATCTCTGTTATGGTAAGCCGGTCGTAGCCCGGTTCTGGGGTGAGCTTCCAAACCAGCAGCGCGGCATGGGTGGAATCGAATTCTTCGGCGGTGACTTGCAGGGAATTATCCAGCATTTAGACTATTTACAGGACCTCGGCATCAATGCTCTCTATCTCACCCCAATTTTCACTTCGCCCAGCAATCATAAATATGACATCATCGATTACAGGCATGTTGACCCCCATTTCGGGGGTGACGAAGCCCTGCTCACCTTGCGCCGCGCCCTGGATGAGCGCGGCATGCGCCTGATGCTTGATCTCGTTCCCAATCATTGTAGTTCCCAACATCCCTGGTTTCTCGCTGCTCTGGCCGATGCAACTGCTCCCAGCGCCGAATTTTTTACCTTCTACAGGCGTCCAGATGACTACGAGACCTGGCACGGCATACACAGCCTCCCCAAGCTCAACTATCAGAGTGCGCGCCTGCGTGAAGAAATGTACTCAGGTGAGGATTCCGTTGCCCGTCACTGGCTCAAGCCCCCGTTTCGCATCGATGGTTGGCGCGTGGATGTGGCAAATATGCTGGCGCGTCAGGGTGAGAGCCAGCTAGAACACACGGTTGGGCGTGGTCTGCGTCGGGCGATTAAATCCATAGCCCCACACGCCTATCTGATCGGCGAGAACTTCTTCGATGGCTCGCCTCAGTTGCAGGGCGATGAACTGGATGCGACCATGAACTATCGCGGCTTCTCCATTCCCCTCCAGCAGTGGCTGGTCGGATACGATGCCTCACTGGCCTGGAGACCGGGCCTGCAAGAGCCGGACATGCTGCCCACTCCAGCGCTGGCCGAGCAGTGGCGAGCATTCATGGCCGCGATTCCCTGGCAGATCGCCACCCAGCAATTCAACTTACTGGATAGCCATGATACACGGCGCATACAAACGGTTGTCGGCGGGGATGAGATGCTGGCGCGTATTGCTGTTGTGCTCCTCTTCACCTTCCCCGGCACGCCCAGCGTCTATTATGGTGACGAGATCGGCATGGGCGGCGGCACTGACCCCGATTCCCGGCGCTGCATGATCTGGGATGAGCGTGCCTGGAACGGTGGGCGGCGCGCCTTCTACCAGCAGTTGATTCACCTGCGCCGCTCCTCTCCCGCTCTGCGTCACGGCGGCCTCCATGGTCTCTACGCGGCGGGCGAGACGATTGCTTTTCTCCGTGAAGCACCCAAAGAGCGCCTGCTTGTCGTCGCGCGACGAGCCGCTGATGGCCTGACTGCCTTGCCGGTACGACATGGTGGCCTGCCCGACGGCCTGGTCTTGCAAGAAATTATTTCCGGTGCGCGCGCGGTGGTAGAGCAGGGCATGCTCTCTCTCGCCAACATGCCCGCCCCAGGAGTCCAGATATGGCAGGGCGATGGTTGGGGCTTGTAAAATCTCAACCTTTTTCAATTGACATCTTGCTCAGCGGGAGGTATGCTCTTAGTAGTTAACAGTTTACTATTCGACAGTAGGAGAATCGATGCAGCAGGTTGAAATAGATCGCCCTGAACTTGAAAAGGAAATATCAGACTTTCTGGCGCAGTCCTTTTTGGAACTTGATGAGGGAGAACGGCAATTGATGAAGCAATTCGGGCTGACCATCACCCAGTACTGGGCGCTGGTTCATCTCGAAAGGGAAGAAGGGCGCTCCCTCAGCGAACTGGCCGACTTATTGATTTGTGATAAAAGCAATGTGACAGCTATTGTTGATAAGTTTGAAAAGAGCGGGCTGGCAGAGCGCAAGAGGGGGAAAGCGGGAGACCGGCGCTATATCCGTGTTGTCCTCACTCCTCAAGGACAACAACTGCGTGCGATCATGATGGACGCACGAGAGCACCTGCTCAGGCAGCGCTTTCGGTCATTGAGAACCGAGCACCTGCAACAACTACGCGAACCACTCCAACAACTTGCGCATGTTCTCCAAACGCAGTTTAAACAGAATGAAGTTCACGCCATGGTTGAAAACTCAGTCGAACAGGTACGCGCGCGGCCTGAGGCCTCTGCCGTTTTCTCCAGTATCTCCCTGGACGCAGCCATACAATTTGTCAAATAATTATTGCCCTGTGTAGCATTGCGCTGTAATCGACACTACATCGGCAATTTTATGCTCATCATTTGAGAGAGCAGGGTAATGTACTCACCCATCGCCCGGTTGAGCGGATTCATTCGCGGCTCGGCGTTCCCGGCGTATAGCCTGTTGAGGCATCATTTCCCCACGCCTGCTCAGGAATCATGCCGGAGTTATTGACTGCTGCCATCGTTGAGCATGGGCGCGCTTCATGATGAGGGCTGAGCGGCCCTCATCATGAAGCAGAGATATTAGCCCTTCACGCCTCCGACAGTCAGACCCGACTGGAAGAACCGGCGTGCGTAGAGGAACAGGGCCATCAAGGGAATAGAGATGATCACCGACGTGGCGGCGAAGTAGCCCCAGGGAGTCGTATAGGTTCCTTGCAGCGCGTTCAGGCCGAGGATGAATGTCAGATTGCTGCCATTCGAGTTCGCGTTCAGGACAAAGTTTGCCAGAGCGAACTCGGTGTAACTACCGACGAACATGAACAGTGCCGATGCGGCCAGCGCAGGCGTGGCGAGCGGTAAGGTGACGCGCCAGAATGCCTGCTGCATGGTCGCGCCATCGATCATTGCTGCCTGCTCCAGATCGACCGGGATAGTATCGAAGTAGCCCTTCATGTTCCACGTGCCAAAGACGAGGCTGCCTGCTGCATAAATCAAGGCAAGGCCGACAAGTGGAGCCGTATTTAACAGATTCAGGTACTCTAGCAGGTAGTAGTAGGCAGTGATGGCGAGCAGCCCCGGGAAAGCTTGCAGTGCCAGCAGCAAGCTCAGGCTCGCCTCGCGACCTCGAAAACGGAAGCGCGACAACGCATACGCGCCGGTTATCGAGAAGAGGATGCCGATCGCCGTAGAGAGGAGGCAGACAAAGGTGGTGTTCAGCAGCCAGTTGAAGACTGGCTCCCTGGTAAAGGCATACACGTAATTGGAAAATGTCGGGTTGACCGGAAACAATTGGAGCGAGGTTGCGTACAGGTTCTGATCACCAGCCAATGATGCCTGTATCACATAATACATGGGGAACAGGGCAAAGATAACCATGACAATCAGGTACGCGTAGAGAAGAATAACCGGCAGATTCCTCAGAAAACGTAGCCGCGCTACCTGCGCTCTGCTTTGCGTGCGCACCCTTGCTCTTGCCACGGGGGCAGTTCCCCCGGCTGATATGGCTCCGCTCTTGGCGTTGAGTATTCTGCCAGGAAGTTGTTCGCTCATACTGGCGCCTCACTTCTGCGTGCTCCAAGCGCGCGCGCCAGGAAGGTCAGCGCGCCCAGAATAATGAAAACGGTAATCGCAAAAGCCGCGATCTGTGCGTAGTGGATATTGGCAGCACTTGCGCCCAGCACCTGGTTGTACATGTAGATCATGACGAAGGTAGTCGCGCCCGGCCTGGCCGGGTCGGTGATGGGGCCACCCGCTGTAATCAGGTAGACGGTAGTGAACATCTGGAAGGTCGTAATGGCGCTGAGGATTGTTATTGGCGTAACTGCGGGCCGCAGCTGCGGGAACGTGACCTGCCAGAAGGTTTGCCAGGCGTTTGCGCCATCGACGCTGGCCGCCTCACCCATTTCTTTCGGCACGCTTTGCAATGCTCCTAACATCACGACTGTAAAGAAGGGGTAGGACAGCCAGACGTTCACAATCACAACGGCGATGAAAGCGGCGACCGGGTTGGTGAGCCAGGGTATACCGAATTTTGCGCCGAAAAAAACTCGCCCGATTTCGTTGATGGGGCCGAAGTCGTAGTTGAAAAGAAATTTCCAGATCAACGCCGTAATCGCCGAAGGTGCGGCCCATGGCACGAGCAGCAGACTCATCCAGATAGCCGAGCCTTTGACCAACCGATGATTGAGCGCGAGGGCAGTGACCATGCCAACCAGCACGAACAACGCTACGCAGACAATCACGTACAGAATGGTTAGAGCCAGCACGTAGTACAGGTCCGAATCGGATGTGAAGATGAGATGAATGTAGTTAGCCAGACCGACAAAGTTGTAGGACTCGTTAAACTCTGTGTTGTTGGTAAACGAGAGAAACAGCGTGTACAGGATGGGCGTCATGTTGATGAGCAGGATCATGACGATAATCGGAAGCAGGTAGAAGAAAATAGTGCGGCGTTTTACCTGCAGCATAGCTTCCCTCTCTTTCTCTCGGCGACACGTAGCATGGTGACTCCTTCCGATGGTGAATAGCTGGAGATGCTTCTCGAGCAGCCTATAGACAGTGCGATCGGGTCAGTGTAACGAAAGGACGAATGAGGGTGAGGCGCAGGGAGGGAGCATCTGCTCCTTCCCCGCGTCTTATGTTGAGCAAAGCAGACCTCAGGAAGAGATGTTTTTCACTGCCTGTTCTGCGGCTGTCTGCGCGTTACTTAAAGCTACCGCGGGTGTTTCCGTGCCGTTCCAGATGGCGGTCAGCGCGTTGCCAACCGGCGTCCAGAGGGCGGACATATACGGTGTATTCGGAAGCGCCGTGCCATACGGAACCTGACTGGCGAAGCCGGAAATGGCCGGGTTATTCGTCACTGCTGGATTCGCCAGCGCGGCCTTATTTGCCGGGATTTCTCCATCAGACTTAATCATCTGCAACTGATTTGCGGTGTTGGTGTAGAACTTCAGAATATCAGCATCCAGAGCCGGGTCTTTGGCGTCCTTAGTGATCCACAGAGACTTCACACCGACAAATGGAGAGGCATGCATGTCGTTATTTGTTGTCACAAGGGGCAGCGTGGCAAAGCCAACATTGATATGGGACGTATTCGCGTAGTTGTCATACGCCCAGTCACCATCAATGATGGCTGCTGCTTTCCCCTCGGTGAAAAGTGAAGAGGCCGTTGTGCCGTCAAGCTGCTTGGGCAGGTAGGGCCGGAACGAGGCGATGAAGTTGCCTGCTGCTATTGCCTGCGGGGTATTCAGACCAACTGTGCCATCCGGTTTCACGTAGTATGCTCCGTTGCCATAGAACCAGTCAGCGTTGTAATAAGGGTCCGTCGTTGGCCAGACAATGCCGTACTTGCCGGGATGGGCCTGCTCGTAGCTCTTCTCGAATGCCAGCAACTGATCGGTTGTGGTGGGAAGCTGTGAGGCGCTGATGAGGCTTTTGTTGTACATGATGGTGACTGCCTCGACGGTCTCAGGCACGCCCCAGACATGGCCCTGGAATTGCACTGCCTGCGCCGCGGCCGGTGTATACGTCGAGTTCACATACGATTGACTGATATACTGGTCCGCCGGGATCAACGAATGGCTATCGACCAACTCGCCCAGCGAATCATCGACCCAGGCCAGGATATCCGGCCCGTTGTTGGCCCGGATGGCCGTGGTCGCCTTCGTGATCAGGTTCGATGTTATCTGCACCAGCTTGATGGTGACGTTGGGGTGCAGCTTCATGTAGGCGTTGAAAATAGCCTGCTTGGGTTGAACGTAAGTGCCTCCCCAACCATGCCATATCGTGACAGTCTCAGGTTGATTCGATGAGGTCGAACTGCTCTCGCTGGATGAGCCGCAGGCTGCCACGAACAGCGCCAGCGCCATACAGATGAGAAGCAGGATAGAGTAGCTCCGCTTCATGTGTTCCTCCATTGCGAGTTTGTCAAAATAGTCCCACCTGCATCCGTTGCGCAACGGATTGCTCTACGATGAATTCTTCTGCAAAGGTGTATCCCTGCAAGTAATAAGGGGCTGAAAACAGTTCCATTCATTACAGGAACTATCGAAGGTTTTGCGCATCATTCTCTGCAAATGATGTTGCTGGGGTTAAAACTTATTCCAGGAAGCGCGACCACCTCCTCCTTCTCTCGCCTCGCGAGGATGGTTTCCCACATCGCTGAACCATTTCCCACTTTCTACCTGAAAAAGATCGTTCATCTTGCGGTGCCGGTGTGGTTTTCTTTTCGATAGTTGACTATTCAACTGTAGCTAATTGTAGTATACTCCACAAATTTCTCCTTGTCAATAGGATTGGCCGTACTTTTTCGGCTTGCTGTTAAAAAAAGGCCCTTGTATTTCCCCCTGTTTCATGCTATACTCTAAGAGGCAAGCAGCCGGTATTCCATGTTTATCGCCCGCCTGCTCATCCACGCACCTGTTTAACCACCATTTCCACCACTTTTCCGCCTTATGAAAGAGAATGCATCGCGGATTGCGCGTTTTGCGCAGCACGTCCTCGGCAAGCCGCTCTACCCGTACCAGTGGGAGATTGCCGGGGCGATTCTGACCTCTGTTTTCAACGGCGAGGGCAAGATTTTCAGTGTCATGATGGCGCGGCAGATGGGGAAGAATCAGCTTTCCGCCGTCATTGAGGCATACCTGCTTACCTGCATGCCGCAGGGAACGATTGTCAAGGCCGCGCCCACGTTTACGCCGCAGATCATCAACAGCCGCCTGCGTCTGCTCTCGCTGCTCGATACCCCTTTCACGCGAGACCGCATCTGGACAAGCAACGGTTATATCCTCGGTCTTGCTCCACGCGCCGATCCCGCCGTGCTGCGGGCGCACAGCGGACCACGCGTCATGTTCTACTCTGCCAGCCCGGAAAGCAACGTCGTTGGCGCAACCGCCGACCTGCTGCTGGAGATCGATGAGGCCCAGGATGTCTCCACCGAGAAGTTCGACCGCGACTTCAGACCGATGGCTGCCGTCCAGAACGCGACCACCGTACTTTATGGCACCGCCTGGTCCGACGATACCTTACTGGCGCAGCAGCGAGCCATCAATCTGATCCTGGAGCAGCGCACAGGCGAACGTCGCCACTTCGAGTTCGACTGGCGCGTCCTCGCCGCCATCAACCCGGCCTATCGCGCCTTCGTTGAGCAGGAAATTGCCCGCCTGGGCGAGGATCACCTCGCCATTCAGACGCAGTATTTCCTGCGCCCCAGCAGCGGCGCGGGCTACTTCCTCAATCCCTTACAGCGCGGCCTCTTGCAGGGGACGCATCGCTGGGAGGAGACGTCGCCGGGAGGAGGTCTGCATGAGGGGTGGTATGTCGCGGGCATGGACGTGGCCGGAGAGGAGCGCCCGGCACATGGCGTTGCCGGTGCCAGCATGCGGGGCATGACACGGACACAGCGCGATAGCACCGTCATCACCATCGGGCGTGTCTTTCTGAACGAACTGAATTTACCGTCCGTGGAGGTGGTGCATCAGCAGTGGTGGACCGGCAAACCCTACCTCGAACAGTATGCCGCGACGGTCGCGCTGGCAGAGCAATGGGGCCTGCGTGCGCTTGTCATCGATGCTACCGGTCTGGGGGCCTGGCTGGCTTCGCTGCTCAGCAACCGACTGGGCGAAGAGCGCGTACAGCCCTTCACGTTTACGCGCCCCAGCAAATCTCGCCTGGCCTACCAGCTGCTGGCCCTTTTGAACAGCGGACGTCTCAAGCTCTACGCCTCCACGGACGCGCCAGCCTTTATCTACGAAGAGTGCTGGCGGCAGCTTCACCTGGCCCGCTATCGCCTGCCTGCGCCCGAAGTCCTCGACTTCTACGTCGACCCCGCTGAGGGCCACGACGATTTTCTCATGAGCCTCGCTCTGCTGACGGAAGCTCTCAACACCCCTGTGGCCCCCGCTGCCTCCACTCTTATTCGACCCAGAAGATTGTATCAGGAGGAAGGGAGATTTTAACCGGCCCGCTTTTCACCGGGTACTTGCTCGGCCAGCCGGTGCTGCCTCTGCAAATACGCGCTCCAGCGCAGCAAGACCACCATCACGCCTTCGACAATGAAGATGCCAACGAACTTGTAGAAGGAGGGCAGGGCCAGCGCCAGGATGCCGAGCGCGCACGTCGCTCCGTAAAGCACGAGGCAGACCTGGCGCGGGTTCAGGCCGCCAAAGAGCAGGCGGTAGTGCAGGTGTGTGAAGCGGGCATGCATCGGCAGCAGGTCGCGCTGCATCGGATGCTGGCCGCGCCTGATGCGATTAATCATCACCAGCGCCACGTCCAGTATCGGTATGCCCAGCAACATCAGGATGAGGGCGAACTTCGCGCCCCCTATAATAGCCAGCACAGCCAGCCCGATGCCCAGAAACTGCGAACCGCTATCACCCATGATGATACTAGCCGGACTCCAGTTATGCGGGAGGAAACCCGCGACCGCACCCGTAAAAATAGCCGCCAGTAGCGCGATGCTGTATTGTTGCAGCGACCAGCTAATGATCGTGATGAAGAGGCCGGTAATCGCCACGATGCCCGCCGCCAGCCCATCCAGCCCATCGATGAAATTGATGGCGTTCATCATGCCCACAATCCAGAACCAGGTGAAAAGGACGGCGGGAATAGCCAGCCAGGAGACAATGGGGGCGCGAATAAACAGCGTCAGCGTCGTCTGACGATACCAGGGAAGCGCGGGGTTGTAGGCAGCGGAGCCTCGCACGAAAGGATTATGGACGCCGAAGAACAGGACGCCATGAAAGACATGCAGTCCCGGCCCCAGCAGAATCACAACAGCAGCCGTCTGCGCTATCAGCTTGGGTAGGGGTTTCAATCCCTTCACATCGTCGTAGGCATGAACCGCGACGATGAGCAGCGAGGCAATCGCGAAAAGGACATATATGACCAGCTCTTTAGGAAATGTGTGTCCGAATATGGATTCGACCGGTTGATTCTGTGTTGTGAGGGAGGGCGCGTAGAAAAGCAAGGAGACGATCAGAAAGGCGGCAAAAATGCCGAGTCCTCCCAGTCGGGGCTTCGCTGACGTGTGAATCTTCCCCGCTTTCACAGGCTCTACCCACCCGAACCGCAAGCACATCGTCTTCACGAGCAAGGTGAAAAGATAGGCCAGCGCGAATGTGAGGACTCCAATCAGCAAAATTTGTGCGCCCTGTGGTATGGCGGGCGCAACGAAGAGCAGTAAAACACTTCCTACGTACAAGATACGACATCCTTTCTGGCTGCGCCAGTCATCTTTTCCTGTGAAAAGAGAAGAAATCTCTATTCTCTACCATGTTAAACGAATGAGATGGGGGGAATGGACGCCACCAGTGATACGTTTTGCATGGTTGAAGGGTGTCAAAGAGAGAAAATCTCTCGACGCCAGTCCTGTAACGTGGTACAATGCGTTGCATTAGAGTTTCTATTTGCATGTCAGAATAGCAGAGTAGCGTACTTATCCCTTATTTTTTATGAATGCTAAGGAGAGCAGTATATGGCACGGAAACGCAGGAGACCACCACAGGAAAGCATTGATAGTATTTTACTGGCGATGAGCCGTCGTGATGATCTTGATGATGAAACCATGATTCATTATTTTGACCGGCTGGATGAAGAATGGGAAACGGGCGCGCGTGATAAGGTCTTACATCTCTTGCGCAGCAACGACACTGCCGCCAATTCCGCTGCTGTCATGATTCTCTCTGAACTGGCAAGCGATGATGACCTGGAACACCTGGAAGACTTTATAACCGATCCCACTATTACCGACCTCTCAAAGCTTACTCTGGCCCCTCTTCTGAAAGAACTGGGTTCCGAGATGGCCGATGATGGTATTCTCCCCTATCTCAACGACCCGGAAGCGGCCATGATGCAGATGCAGGCCCGCTTGCTCGAACTCGTGGGACAGAGCGAGCTTGGCGTCGAATCAATTCTGGAAGATGTCATGGAGATGCCGGTGGAGCGCCGCCTCGCCTTTATTAGCTGGCTGGGCAACAGCCAGGACCTCCGCGCTGCCAGACTGCTCGTCCCCCTGCTCGAAAATTCATCGACAAAGGTAGTACAGGCTGCTATCGATGCGCTTGAGCAGCTTGGAACAATTGCTGCCCCGCAGGCGATCCCCGCCCTCAACTACCTGCTGAGCACCAGCGCCAATCGGACCGTCAAACAGCATGCGCGCGCGGCTCTGGGGCGGCTCACCATGCAATCTGTTCCCGGCGTCGAGGCCGAGGCGATACAGGCAAGGCGCTCTCAACGCCTCCCTCTCCATGAGGTGCGCGTCAGTTTCATCGATGGCGTTGGCGCTCAAATGATTATGCTCTCCTGGGAACGCCCCGATGGCCTGCTCAAAGGCGTGAACCTGCTCTATCAAGATCAATGGGGCATTAAGGATTGCTACGGTACCGACGAAATGGATGCCGATCTCTGGGCCTCGCTCATAGAGCAGATGGAGGGGCAGGGATTCGGCAGTTTTAGCGTTTCCATCGAGTATGCCCGTTCTCTGGTGGGGGAGGCCCGTGCCGTCAACAAGCGCACTCGCCATCGCATTCCCGTCGCCTTCTCGATCTGGCGCCCCTTTATTGAAGATGAGGAGGCGCGGCAGAAGGACGTTTCAACGTCTACCACCGTACCGACCGCTCTAGAGCCGATCCCTTTGACGCCGGAGGTCAGACAACTGGCGCAGCAGCGCGGCGGAGAACTCGTCGGCATGAAGGAGTTTTCCTCGTGGCTGTTTGAGCCGTTTGAGAGCCTCCAACCGTACATCAACCGCTACTGGACCAACTTTGCCCTCGCCGAAATGTCTCAGAACCAGAGCGCTCGTGGGCGGCGTGCCCGTGGGCGTGGACAGGGGCGCGGCAATAAAGACCTGTCGCAAGAGCAACTCCAGTATCTCGAAGATGCCGTCAGCGAGGCTATCGCAAACCTGATTGATGAGCAGTGGCGGGCGCTCTATGAAGCGCGCATGCGCCGCCAGGCCCTGCTCTTCCAGTTTGCCGACCGTAAAAAGGACGCCTCGCTCGTGCAGGCGGTAGCCGCGGCTCTTCATCCCGCTTCCGGCATTCCTGCCATCGACCAGCCCTTCCTGCGTGCTATGATGCGCGTCTCTATCCAGCAGGGTCCCATCCGCATGCTCGCCGCTGCCCTCGAAGCAGGCCAGTTCGACCGCCTGCCCCTGGGTCCCTTTTCGCTGGGTGAAGATTGATCCATCACCACAACGGGTTCATAACCAGTCCCGTAATCAGCTTGGGATAGAAGTAGGTTGCCTTTTGCGGCATCAATTCCCCGGCTAGCGCCACCTCGCTGATCTGTCGTACCGGCGTGGCGTTGAGCAGTAGCGCTACCTGCGCCTGTCCCTGCTCGACTGCTTGCAGCGCCGCCCTGGCCTCGTGAACGTAGCGCACATACTGCCCCGCTGTAACCTCTTCCGGGCGCAGACCGAGCAGCGCTTCCAGAATCAGCCGGTGCGCGATAGCCACATCCAACTCATACCAGGCGCGCGCGTGGCCGCTCGCCGCCATCTGGCCCCTGCCTCTCTCGTTGAGCGTCAGTAGAAAGCGGCGCTGCGGCGTCTGTAGCACCATCGATGGCCCTCGCTTTGCTGCCTCGGCCAGCCACCGTTCCAGTTCCTCGCTACCCGTTCCCTGTTCCAGTTCCTGTACCGTAAAGTACTGCTCCAGGTTCTCTCGCTTGAGCTTTCCCAGCGCCTGCTCGCTCAAGCCGTACAGTAGCCGGTGCGTTGGCAGCACCAGCATCCCCGCGTCCTCTATATCGATGAGCGCCATCATCACATAATTGGCGGCTTCGGCGGCGCTGGCGTCTTTATGCCGCTCGTGCATCTCATTACGATAGTTCAGCGCGGTCTCATAGCGATGGTGGCCGTCCGCTATAAACAACTGACGCCCGGCAAAGAAATCCTGGATAAGTGCGATCTGTCGCTCGTCCGTGATTGGCTGCAAAATATGGTGCTCATTCGCCTCGTCGGTAATCTCAATCTCTGCATGGGCGGCGTAGGGTTCGAGCAGGCGTCGTATGCGGGCCTGCGGATCGTTGTACAACGCCATGATCGGGCTGAACTGGGTCGCTGTGGCCCGCAAGAGGTGCAAACGGTCGTCCTTCAGTTTGGGGAGCGTGCGTTCGTGCGGCAGGACGACCTGAGCGCTCCACGGCTCCAGCCGCACCCGTGCCAGCAGGCTTGTGCGTGTGTACGTCTTCACACCATGCGCAAAACGCTGCTGGTACAGGTAAAACGCGGGCCTCTCTTCCTGGCGCAACACGCCGTTAAGCCGCCATTCCCCATAAGTAGCCGCCGCTCGCGTGTAGCGATTATTCAACTCGTTATCCCCCGGCTCCTGCTTCGTCAATTCGAGTCGAATCACGTTATAGGGGTTGCGCTCATAATAGCGTTCCTGCGCCTCCGGCGAAATCACATCAAACGGCGGTGTCACCACCTCCGCCAGATTGCCCACCACTCCACGATTGTAACGTATCCCCTTCAATGGTTGTAGCTCTACCATACCTGTTTCACCCTCTTGAAAAAAGTAACTCTAACGACATGTGTGAAGGCTTTTTATAGCCTGTCACGCTGCCTATTGTACCATGTTTTCGGCTCGCACAATTGTGGACAAAATATAGAAAATTTGTTCTAAAAGACCTTGACAAATCCCTCCTTGTAAGGTAATATACTCATTGTGACGAACAAATGTTCAAAACTGAATACGTTCTCCCACCCCCACTTACTACACTCCATACCGTCCTCTTATCTGGCGGCTGGGTTGTCCTCCCCCTTCTCCCTCGCCCAGCCGCTGTCGGGGGCATGAAGCCTCCCCAGAAAAAAACGATTTCTCAACCGGTTTTTCCCCCACAAGTCCTACTCTTGAGCCTGTTACATTGACGCACCTTGATACAGCATGTATCTTTGCTTAAGAAGAAACCGTTCAATTGTGTTGATACATGTAGGGATAACACATATGCAAGCTGTAGCAGTAGAGACCCTGGTGGGTCAGACATTAGGAAGTTATCATATAGAGCGTTTATTGGGGCAGGGACGCCTGAGCGCTGTCTATCTTGGACGGCAGGCAGCAACACCGGTTGCCGTCACCACCTTTCTCATACCCGCGACATTCTCCGCTCAGGCGCGGGAGCGTTTTCTTGCCCGTTTCCGGCGCGAGGCTCAGGCTCTTGTTTCCCTGAATCACCCCCGTATCCTGCCCATTTACGCATATGGTGTGGAGTACGGCCATCCGTATCTTGTAACGCCCTACGCCGCCGATGGCTCGCTCGCCAACGTTCTCAAGCAGCGTGGGCGCTGTACCCCTGTCTTCATCCTTCAGGCGCTGGAGCAGATTGCTGCCGCCCTCGATTATGCCCACGCGCACGGCGTTGTCCACGGCACGCTCAAGCCTGCCAATGTGCTGCTGCACGGCTCCGACGAACGCGACTTGCAGGTCGCCGGTTTCAGCCTGGTACGCATTCTGGAAATGCGCGGCATCGAGCAGAGCGGCTTTCCCTACGCCCACCTGCTCAATATCGCGGGAACCTTCCTGGGTACGCCCGAATATATCGCGCCCGAATGCGTCCAGGGCCAGCCTGCCGACGCGCGCTCAGATATCTACGCCCTCGGTATCCTGCTCTTTGAACTGCTGAGTGGCAAACCCCCTTTTACCGGCTCAGACCCGGTTCAGATTGCGCTCCAGCATGGCCAGCAGCCGTTGCCGTCACTTCGTAGACTCTGTCCCGATGTGGCGCCTGCGCTGGAAGTAGTTGTCAACCGGGCGCTTGCCCGCGACCCCGCACAGCGTTTCCAGCATGCAGGCGAACTGGCCGCTGCTTTCGCGCAGGCGCTTTCTTCCAGACCCTCTGCCGTGTCAGTTCCCGATGCTCCTACTCTTGTCTCTGCTGATCAGTTCTCGAGCAAGATAGCGCCGCCCGACAAGTGGCAAATTCTCCCGCCGTTTGTAACGGGACATCTGCCAGCCGTCACGTCCGCGCCCCTCTCTCCAGTCTCACCGGCTTCGTCTGAAAAGATGACCGGGGCAATGCCGCGAACCGCTAGCATAGCGCCTGATGATCAGAGAACGATTGCGGCCCCGGTGCTCTCGACGCAAGATGTGGATGCCATGTCCGTCGATCCTTTCGAGTGGTGGTCGCGGACCTTTACCGGCCACCTTCCGTCTGCCGGTACCCTTCCCCTGGGCGCTCCAGGCGTGCCGGGAACATATAGCCCTGTCCGTCCTGCCACGCGCCAGCAAAAGATGAACCGGCGACAGGTTGTGGCAGCTCTTGCGGCTGGCGGTCTGTTGGTGGCAGGCTTCGGCGGCCTGAGTCTGGCGCATATGCTCGAACACGGCACCGCTCAGACTACCGTCGGTACCACCACCGCGCCCGGCTCAAAGACCACACCGACCCAGGGTCAGGTTGCCAGCAAGACGACTTCCACGCCGACATCACAGCCAACTACGAAGCCGACGCAGAAGCCCACGGCAAAGCCAACTACGAAGCCGACAGCAACATCAACGCCGGGGACGACACCCACCTCTGCCCCTTCTCCAACACCAACGCCGACCAGAAGCGTGCCGACGCCGACGCCGACCCCCACACATACCGGCACTGTCATCGGACATACCAGTCAGCCAACCAATACCGCCACCAGTTTTACGAACCCATCAGATAACCAGGGCAGCCTGCTCATTCACTTGCCCAATGGGAATTTCGCCGCCTATGAAAAGGCCTGCACCCATCAGGGCGTCCCGGTTTACTACGATGGCGGCTCCCACCAGCTCGTCTGCCCCGCCCACGGCGCGCGCTTTGATCCCGCCAATGGCGGCAATGTCCTGCAAGGCCCCGCCAGCAGGCCCCTGCCTTCTGTCGCCATCCATATCTACAGCGACGGCACGATCACCGCCGGATAAGCTTCTGCGCTGCGCTCAGAATGGCATGGAAATAAGCCTCTCGTATGTCATTTAGATGTGGCGCAGAAGCTCAGGCCGGGAAAAGAATCATCCTTGACGGCTGCATCCTGTGAGGCTACAATGAGGGAACTGAGGTAGACTATTTTACAAAAGGGCAGGTTCAAATGAGCGTGGAGATTATTACGTATTTTGGCTTTGTTGTAGCCGCATGCATTCTTATCTGGGCGGTGTATGAACTGGCAAGGCGTTATGACCGGAAAAGATTCAATACAAAGGATACCAATAGCTGGGTTTCATTAGATACAACATCCTCACGTGATGTCGAAGAACCTCTTACCGTAAGCGAGGATGAAGACGATGAAGAACATCCCGAGCAATCGTTGCATTCTCGTGCCAGGCAGAACGGCCACTATTCCGAAAGCAAAAAGCCTTCCTAGCCACTTACCTGGGCCGTTCATTCGTCATGCTTTTCAAGCATACGTGCCACTTCGGCCAGTACCTCGCTCACGTTGAGTTCGGGTGAGTTGTCATCGTCGTCGGGTTCCTCGTATGTCTCGGTTGAGACAGGCTGTGCTGGTGTATCCTCATCGCCTTCCGGCATATCGGCGATCTCCTTGATGAACTCCTGCTCGCATGCTTCGAGCGCCTCATCCACCGGGCAGTTGCTGTACACAATGCGTGGAATCAGGCTGTGATACATGGCGACGGTCTGCATGATGGCGCCGAAGGCCAGTTGGAATTGCTCAAATGTAATGCCATCATCCGCCAGAGGAATGCCTTCTTCGACCCGTACTTCGCCATCCTCAAGGTCAAGCCCGAATTTCCCCATCGCGATCCGGTAATTCACCGCCATCAAAGCTTCCAGGCATTCGAGCCGCCTCTTCGTACCCACAGTACAGATATGAGGAGCGATCAACATGAGCTTGCGCGATAGCCCATTCTGCTGGATGCCTATAATCATGCGCCACTGTCCATGATTGCCATGAAAGCCCAGCTCGACCAGCTCCTGCTCTTGATCGACTTGCGCAAGCCGTAACCCCAGGCGTGAGAGGTAATCAAGGATGTGAGGAAAGCCGAAATAATCAGCCATGCAACGCTCCTTCTCCATCTGTTTTTTATGAAACGCCTTTGCCACAAGATAACTACCTTGCCATAAGTATACCATATCACCCTGTTCCGCCTCGCCACGAAACTCTTTCTCATTTACAGACACGAATGAACATACAAAGGGAGACGCGGGCAAAGCTACCCGCGTCTCCCTTCATCCGCCAGTGCGCGCCTCCGTTTAAATGCGGAAGCGCGTACCTGCGCGCTTATATGCTTCCTGGTCGGCGCGGAAGCTGTCGGCGTTTGTACCGCGAGCCGCGGCCAGGAACTCGGCCAGCAACTGGACAGGCAGCGCAGCCAGCAGAGGAGTCAACTCTTCGGGGAGCGTGCTGAGGTCGCCGAGAGAAAAGCGCGACCAGCCGGGACGGGCAAACAATGCCGCCGTCTCCTCGTCCGTGCTTTCGCCAGGTATATCGCCGATCAGCCAGACACGCGAGCCGATCTCGCTCGTAGCCCTCAAGAAATCGGCCATGCGCCGCTCTGCCGGTCCCGGCACGCTGACGGGAATGAGCAGGTCTTCTGCCTCAAAGGCAACCTGCGGCCCGTGGATGGCCTGCTCCAACTCGAAGCCCTCCGCCGTCACATAGGACGCCTCCTTCGCCTTGAGCGCGCCCTCCGGCCCGGTCACTGCGTTTGGCCCCGCGCCAATATAATAGAGCCTGCGCTGGTGCTCGACGGCCTCCCGCGCAATCTGGCGCACCTCGTCCTCGCGGGCCAGGATATCTTCCATCAGCGCGGGCAGGGCGACCAGTCCCTGCTCAAGTCGCTGCGCCTGCGCCGTCTCGCCAGAGAGCGCAGCCATACGCGCCGCGATCTGCCCCAGTCGTGTCAGTGCGCCGATATAGCTGATCGAATGCGTCGAGGATGGATCTTGCTCCACCGTCTCGATAAGCACGTCTGGCCCCTGCATCTTCGAGTTTTTGCCGGTGATGCCCACCGTTGGCACATGAGCCTCCACTGCCCGCTGCACTGCCAGATTGCCATGCAGCTTGCTTCCACGGTGACTGATGATAATTACCCCATCACTGGCTCGCAGCGGGCGCGGGTAATGCACAAACTCGAAGGAGCGTACTGCCCAGGCGTCCGCTCCCGCCGCGCGCAGCAGGTACTCGCCCACACTCGCCGCGTGATAGCTCGTGCCGATGCCCGACAGAAAGATGCGCCCGCTCTTTGCCAGATGCTCCGCCGCCCGCGTCGGCCCTTCCCCATCCCCCAGCAAGTCGCGCACCGCCTGCGGCTGCCCATGAATTGAACGATACAACCCTGTTCCCTCTTCTGTTGCCATACAAAAACCTCTCTTCCAGAAAAGAAATATGGATCCGTTAATTTACAGTGTACCTGATTTTACACCGTACTGCTACAGCCAATTGCTCCCTTCGGAGGTTTATAATAAGCAAGGAGTACCGGAGCGTTACCATTTTCCAGTGGGAAGCGTATCTGTAAATGTCAATCCACTCAATATTCGAGCGCAGTCACCATAGAAGATGAGATGTGATGGCGAGGGATTGCCACCGTGTTGTTCTGAATGGCGCGAATGATCCACACCATTACCTTCTTAGCAAGAAATAAACATATGAATTCAAAGGAGTACATCTATGCCTGGTCAGACAAGTCATACGCTCCCTGCCCGGCGCGACATTGAGAGCCTCCCGTTTGAGGAGCGTGGGCGACTGGGAGCCGAGAATGCTGTGCGCTGCATGGGCGTCACAGCGCAGGATCGCGTCTTTATCATCACTGATTATGCTCGTGAGAACATTGCTCGCGATGTAGCAAGCGCCGCGCTCGCCCGCCATGCTGATGTCACTGTGCGCTTTCTGGAACACTATGGCGAGCGTCCCCTTACCTTCTTTCCCGATGAGATGCGCCACGATATTATCGCGGCGCGCCCGACCGTGACCTTCTACATTGCCACGGCCCAGCCGGGCGAAATCGGCATGCGTATTCCCTTGCTGCCTTTCCTGGCTCAGGAACTCAAAGTCCGTCACGGCCACATGATCGGCATCGATGAAGCCCTCATGGCGGACGGCATGTGCGCCGACTACGATGAAGTCTTCAGCCTGACCAATCAGGTCTACGACCTCGTGCGCAATGCCACGACCATCCACGTCACCTCTCAGAAGGGCAGCGATGTCACGGCCACTTTTCACCAGGATTGGAAGTGGATTCCCTGCCACGGACGCTACCACGAGCAAGGCAAATGGGGCAACCTGCCAGAAGGCGAAGTCTTCACGGCTCCCGCCAGCGTCGACGGCGTGCTCGTCTGCGATGTGCTCGGCGACTACTTCTCTGAGAAGTATGGTGTCCTGGAGCATCCTGTTACCATTACTGTCAAAGGCGGCTATATCACCGGTATCAGCAGCGAGAACGAGGAACTGGCCCGCGAATTGCATGACTACCTGTTTTCTACCCCCAACGGCAATCGGGCGGGCGAATTTGCCATCGGCACCCTCACCAGCCTCAAAAAGCTGACCGGCAACCTGCTGCAGGATGAGAAGATGCCCGGCCTGCACGTCGCCTTCGGTAACCCCTACCCCCAGTTTACCGGGGCTGACTGGGATGCGAAGGTTCATGTTGATGTCATCCCCACCTGCTGCACCATCGAGGTTGATGGCCGTGTCATCATGCGCAATGGTGAGTTTACGATTTGATTTTTGTGTATGCAGGATAGATATGAGGCGAGTGAGTGTCCGCTCGCTTGCCTCTGCGGGGAATTTGTAAAATCTTCTGCCAATCTGCCAATCGAACCTTATAAGCATTGACAGCAGAGGGTGTATTCTTGTAAAATTTTATTGGTTCCCCCCGATTTACACTGCCGATCAGACAGAGAATAGAGCCTGCTTACCTCTGTAATGGGGCGCGAGAGGAGTGTCAGGGTGACAACTGTCCGGGGACAACATCTCATTGGCAAAACTGTAGGCGGATGCGTCCTTGAAAGCCTGTTGGGATACGGCGGTTCCAGTGCCGTTTTCCTGGCGCATCAACATAACCCCGAACGCGAAGTTGCCGTCAAAGTCTTTCTCCCTCGTTCGACCCTGGATGGAAAGATGCAGAAGGACTTTTACATACGCTTCTTGCGCGAGGCGCAAGCAGCCAGCGAACTCGATCACCCCAACATCCTTCCCATATACTCTTATGGCGAACAGGATGGCCTCCCCTATATTATCATGCCCTACATGCCGGGCGGCACCCTCTACGAGTATGCCCGCAAGCGCGGTCGCCTTTCCCTGGAAGAGGCGTGCTGGTATCTGGAACAGATTGCTTCAGCCCTCGACTACGCCCATGAGCAGGGCTGCGTTCATTGCGATGTCAAACCTGCCAATATCCTGCTCGACAGCGAGGGGCGCGCCCTGCTGACCGATTTTGGTATTGCTCACATCATCCGCTCAGAAGGGACCACGGCTGTTGAGGGAAAGCCGGGACAGGCATCGCAGCCGGAACTGTTGATGGGAACGCCCGATTACATCTCACCGGAGCAGGCGCTGGGACACAAACTCGATGGTCGCTCTGACATCTATTCCCTCGGCATCATGCTCTTTTTCCTGCTGGCCGGTTCGCTTCCCTTCAAAGCTGATAGCACCATCGCCATCGCTCTTCTGCATGTACACGAGCCACCACCTTCGCTCTGCATGCTGCGCGCCGATATCTCTCCCACCCTGGACCGCGTTGTCCGTAAGGCGCTGGCAAAATCACCGGAGGACCGTTTTCAGAGCGCGAACCAGTTCTGCACCGCCTTTGCCCTGGCGGCAGGACTGCTCAATCCCGCTGATCTGCCGCCGGAAGTGCTCAAGGATGTTCAGATAGAGGAAGTCCTGGCCGAGCCGCAGGTGCAGCCAAATCTTCTTGCCGCCAGCCCGCTCGTGCATGTTCGGCCTCTACGCGGCCAGCAGGCCTTCTGGCGTTCCCTGAATTTCACCCGCGTTCTTGCCGTCGTTGCCCTGCTCCTGCTGCTCACCATTGGGGCGGCCCTGGGCACAGGCGCTCTTACAGCGCGCATGACTCATGGTGGTACCACTATAGAGGCCACGCGCTCTACCGCTATTGGTCGCGCCCTTGTCGATGACCTCGCCGATAGCGGCGATTGGCCGACCAGTAGCGCCTTCTTCTTTGCAGGCAACCAGTATCATATTCAGAACAGATCAACACAGAATGTCGCCCTTGCCCTCTACGCAGAGCACCAGTATACCAACTTCCGGCTCTCCGTCACCATGAACGAAGTTCGCGGTTCGCATGATAGCGCCGATTATTATGGTGTTGTCTTCCGCTCGGCAGCCGATCAATCGAACTATTACGTCTTCGAGGTTGCCTCCTGGGGCAGCGGCGAATATGCCTTCTGGCGTTTTGATGGCAAGTGGAATTTACTTGCCAGCGGCCCCGCCCCTTCGCTCACTACCACTCCCGGTGCCAGCAACACCATAGGCGTAGATGCCGTTGGCGATGCCTTCAGCTTCACCATCAACCACAAACCCATCGGCTCTCCCGTTATCGACACCTCCAAACACGCCCTGTCCTCCGGCGAAGTTGGCCTCTACGTCGAAGAAAACTCTGAGGTCGCCTTTTCCCACCTCTATATTACCCCTTTGCCTTAGCTCAGGAGTCTATACAGTAATCTCTTTTCTAATGTGCCCCGTATCTTCTACAGCATTGTTTCTTGCGAATAGTTCCTAATTGCAAAAAGCTTGCAATTACAAATTTTTGATGGTATGCTTTATGTGCTGAACATCAAGGAAGATACAGAACCTTTCATTCTACAACTCGGTAAACCGTCACTTTTGTAGAGGGAACGCGCTCCCAGGCGTTCTACTTGCCATGTCTGCAAGCATCTCTTCAGAATGTTTGTTTCACAGGAGGCTTTCATGAGCAGTAACTTCAGCCTTTCAGCTATCAAGAACGTATTCAATGATAGCTCACCTGACCTCAGGCGCAGGATCATTGGTGTCTACATATTACTGATCGCTGTAAACATCGTGGCCTGGGTTCTGGCCTTCGTCGCCTTCTCCGCGCAGTATCCCGGCTTGCTCGGTGTATCTCTGCTGGCCTACACCTTTGGCTTGCGCCACTCGGTCGACGCCGATCATATTTCAGCGATTGACAATGTGACGCGCAAATTAATGCAGGAACGCAAGCGTCCCACTACGGTTGGCTTCTTTTTCTCTCTGGGGCACTCGACTATCGTCATTATGCTGTCGGCTGCCATTGCCATTGCCGCCGTCGTCATTAGAAACATTATTCCCAATTTACAAAGTGCCGGTGGCATTATCGGAACGCTGATTTCGGCTCTGTTCCTCTACATTATCGCTGTTATCAACCTTCTTGTGTTGTGGGAAATCTTCCAGACATTTCGCAAAGTTACACGAGGCGAAGATTACAACGATCAGACGCTGGAGGAATTTTTGAATCAGCGTGGTTTGATGGCTCGCTTCTTCCGCCCACTGCTGCGTATGATAGATGCAAGCTGGAAGATGTATCTTGTTGGTTTTCTCTTCGGGCTGGGCTTCGATACAGCCACAGAGGTTGGCTTGCTGGGAATCGCGGGTGTTGAGGCGGGAAAGGGCCTGCCCGCGCTCTACATTCTGATCTTTCCCCTGCTCTTCACAGCCGGTATGATGCTCCTCGACACCACAGATGGCATTCTCATGCTTGGCGCCTACGGCTGGGCCTTCGTCAAACCCGTACGCAAACTCTACTACAACCTGAATATTACCCTGGTCTCTGTCCTGGTCGCTTTTGTGGTGGGAACCATCGAGGTGATTTCTATTATAAGTGGCCCGCTTGGTCTTACAGGGGGCATCTGGGATTTTCTCAATAACCTGGACTTTGGACTATTGGGAGGAATAATCATTGGAGTCTTCATCCTGAGCTGGATAATTTCAACCATTATCTACAAGGTGAAGGGCTACGACAGTATTGAGGCAAAGGAAGCCGGGCCGGTTGCCGCCGGTGGTGGCAAATAGATGATAAGTTTTTCTACAGCAGCAGGGGATGGCGCAGTGTTCGCCGCGCCATCCCCTGCTGCTGTAGAAATGAAATTTCCTACCCCAGCGGCACAGCCCACGAGGGGCGAGCCGGGAAGAGGATGTTGAGCAGAGGCACCATCTCTTCATTCGCCCACACGTCGGGGAAGGCGTGGCGCAGCTCGCTCAGGCTGCGATAGCCGAAGAGCAGTTGCAGGAAGACGAGTGGCGGGAAGCCCGCGACCTCGTTGCCATCCCACACTGGCCTGCGCCAGTTTTCCACTGTCGTCAGGCAACCCTGCTCAAAGACCATGCGCAAGCCGCCACGATAGAAATCCAGCTTCAAATCGCCACTATAGCCTGCCACAGACGATTGCGCCAGCCGTTTTTCCAGCGCGGGCGCGATATGGCGCAAAAATGCCGGCAGGTCAGGCACGCGCACGTACCAGGCGTAGGGAGGTATGTGTGTGGGTGCCAGCTTCGGCTCCAGCAGGTCGTAGACGGGATGAGTGCGTCCCATAGTGAAGGCAATCCGGCTCAGGGGCTGCGCGCCGTGATACGTCGGCATCTCCTGTCCCTGCCTGTGTACCGCTCGCAGTATTGAGGGCAGCGCCGCCTGCAAGTTCACGCCTGCTTTGACCTCCAGGTCAAGAACCGGTACGGAATTTCTCCAGCGCGCTACCGGTATGATGATGTATCCCTGTACTGTGCCGCCAGCATCCAGAATCATCTGGATGTGCCAGAAGCTATCGTTTTTCTTGGGCGGCGAAGCGGTTCCCTGCCGTATTTTCTGCCACGATTCGATCTGGTAGTGCCACCACGACTCGTCAATCCGTGTCGAAACGACGCTGCTTGCTCGCTGACGGTCGTAGAGCGAGTTGATGAAGCCAATATCTTCCGCTGTCGCATCACGCAAGGTATATGGCTCAGACACGCCTTCCTGCGTCGGCGGGATCAGCGCGGTTGGCACGAAGACCCGGTTGTCCAGGTCAAGCGCGTACTCATAGCCGAACTGGCGATAGTAGTAGGGAATACCCGTAATGGCCTGCACGAGATGGCCTTCCGCCGCGCTACGTGCGTGCACCAGCCCGAAAATCTCGCGGATCAAGCCACGATGGCGGTACTCCGGGTCGGTTGCCACGATTTCAGGACGGCCAATACGGAAGGGAATGCCCTCGTATTCCCACGTCTGCCGCCACAGGCAGGTGCAGGCCACAACGCGATTGCCCTGCCTGTGCGTATCCTCGACCAGCGCGTAGTCACCCGCTCCCATTAAGGGGTGCGTGCCGCTCAACAGGTGATGCATCAGGTCGGCGAGGAACTGGTTCGGTGGCTCTTGCGGTCCATTGCGAAAGACCATACTCGTCAACTGCCCAATATTCTCAACATCGTCGGCAGTTGACCAGCGCAGCACGAGGCCGTTGCCCAGGTCGCGCCTTTCAGGGGCGCCAGTTGTCTGTGTTGTTTCTGTCTGCATTGTTGTGATACCTCTTTTCATATAGCCATACTTTCAGATGGGCAAACTATGTGCCAGGAAACTGGCTTTCTGCGCAAGGTGCAAGAAGCGGCCAGTTTTGCGCACGAAAAAAGGGCGAGAAACATCATGGATTGTCGCGGGTACCGTAGCCCAGGGATCAGACCCGCAGCGGCATGGCAAAGCCAGATGAGCAGGCATACTCCATCCAGGATAGCGGAATCAGACGGAAAGACCCATAGGCTCAGTACGGGCAAGCATTTGCCGCAAAAGAGCGCAAAGAGGCCCTGGGCTATGACTCAACTGTGTGCTATGTAGGGAAGGTAAACCGGAGGTGGTTCGGCCAGGAGAATGGCAAAACCGACATGCACCGCCTTCGCCCACCGGCAAAGCGCCATCATCTTCTTAGCGTCTAGCATGCAGTGCCATCTCCTTTACGAGATCAACTTGAAGTAACTGTTAGAACTATACCCAATGTTCGGGCCTTTTGTCAAGGCCGGTTGAGTCCAAAAAACTTATTAACCCGGCTATATTCCATTGCCATTTCGGTCTATAATGGTTTGCGGAGACAAAGCCTTTTTAGGGGATCAGGGAGGTAATATTTCTATGCTTAGCAACACCATTCGGGCGGCTATGTGTCGTGCCAGATACGAAATTCCTGGCGATGGCGCTTTTTATGGTGAGATCCCTGGCTTTGATAGGCTCTGTACAAATGGAGAAGCTGTAGAGGTATGGCGCGAGGAACTGGAGGAAGTGTTAGAAGATTGGTCAGGATATTGAAGCAAGCCAGAATTGATGGCAAAGAGTGGGAAAAGCTGTAAGAGGAACTGGTATACGATTGACATTGCGTACTCAAAGCTCTATACTGCATGTGAACAAAAAAACAACTTCGCCACCATGGAGGGTTCAGGTATTTGCACATGGTGGGCTGGTAGGAGGATATTCAAAAACATGACATATGTAATCACTCAGCCGTGCATCGGTGTAAAGGACGCATCCTGTGTGGATGTCTGTCCTGTCGACTGCATCCATCCCACTCAGAACGAGGAAGATTTTGAGACGGCTGAGCAGCTCTATATCAACCCTGACGAGTGTATCGACTGCGGTGCTTGTGAGCCTGCTTGCCCTGTGACTGCCATCTTCGAAGAGTCGGCAGTTCCCGAAGAGTGGAGACAGTTTATCAAGATCAACGCGGATTTCTTCACCGGACACTAGCGTTTTAAGTTCCGGTGTTCTAGAGTTCTCTTGTTGTTCTCAAGTCGCTACAGGGGAGCAAACGTAGCTTCCTCTGTATGTATCTAACGATGTCAATGGTACATGGAGGATAGGGTGGGGTACAACCAGTCATCCCTGCCCATTTCCCTCCTATGTTTCTTACAGCGAGTCCAGTACATTGGCTTACTTTTCACTTTTTCCCTTTTTGATGTGATATAATGCTCGTATGGGCTTGAACGCATGATGCATGCATGCATGCATACTACTCTAATGGGAGCGTACCCCTATGCCAGTAACTAGACGCAGACGCGCAACTCCACCTGAGGAACCGGAAAACAATAATAACCATGCCTCAGAAGCAGCACAACAGGAACAGACTGCGGAAACGGTAGAACAGCCAGAAGCGCCTGAAGAGGCCTCTGCACCTGCCCCAACCTCTTCTTCCACACCCGCGTCGGAGGAGCAGGTTCAGGTACATGAGGCTCAGGCCCCGCAAGCATCGGAGGCTCAACAGGTAGAACAGGTAGAACAGGTAGAACAGCCACAACAAACAGAGCAAACTCAAGCGGCGGAGACGCCACAGCCGGTAGAAGCGACAGAAGGGACAGAGCAGCCTGCTGAAGCCCCCAGGCAAGAGGTATCTCGCCCCGCTCCTACTCATTCCTTTGCTCCCGTTACCCCAACATCACCATCGGTCAATGGTGATCACCCGGAGCAGGAGAATGTTCCGCCTTCCCATGTTGAGAGAGTGCGGCGTACCTTCCGTCGTCCGTCGCAGGAGCAGACCTATCCGCAACCGGCACAGCATGCCCAGCCTTCACAGTATCCACAATACCAACAGTACCAACAGCCGCCACAATCGCCGCAGCACCAACAACAGCAACCGGCCGCCGCTCAGGCTCCGCTGCAACCGCCAACCCATGAAATCTCTTTGCCTCTGGGCAATCTGCTGCACCTGGCCTATAATCCCGGCTATACGGGCGCGGAAGAGGCGCGCAGCCATCTTCTGAGTCAGTTGGCACGAGAAAGTAAGGCGGGAGGGCGTGCTCGCTGCTGGAACTGTGGCTCCATCGCCGTTGTCTACGAGCGCTGGAATACACGCAGTAGAACCTTTGGCGAAATCGGCATCGCCTTCTGTGAAATCTGCGGTGTCTGGAGTGTGATGTAGAGACGGTAGAGCCTGTCGCGCCATGTTTCATATGATGAGCACAGAGAGTACGGTTTCAGCACGCCCATAACAGTATGTTTGTCACAGAGTCAGTGCAGATGAGTGTTCTGCGTTGTGTTCGTTGTATAGGTGGTGTAATTTCACCTGTCGCTTTTTCAGGAGCAAATTATGACGCAGAGTCAGCAAACTCTTCCTCCTCGCCGCTGCCCCCGTTGTGGTGGCCTGATGGCTAAACCATCCGGCAGCAATCTGTACTGGCATGCGGATAACAATCACCCGCGCTGCGATATCACCAATATCGCCGACGCCTCCTTCGCTATTGAGACCAGTGCCTCCAATGCTGAGCCACAGAGCGGCACATCAAAGGGAAACGATTCCAAAAAATAAAACATTCGGCGACGTCAGTCCGGCAGTGATGAAAGCAATGCCGGATTTTTCACTGCTGGCCCTGACTCCGAGAATGCAACCCGCATATTACCCCTTACGTAATACATATGAGAGAGTGTCAACTCTTCGGACACAAGTATACAAAGAATACAGTCTCAGTTAGATAGAGGTTGTTTATGTACAACATGCCAAACAATAACCCGTATGGAAACCCGTATGGAGGGAGACGTGGCTTCGCCCAATATCAGACGATGCCTGGCTATGAAGCTTCGCCCGTGCAGGCGGCCAGCCTTATCAGTAAGGTAATGGTCCTGCTGTCCTTCTCCTTCCTGTTCGCGGCCATCGGTACCTTCATCGGTATGGCCCTCGGCATTAGCTTTGGGACCTACATCATCATTGCCATTGCCGGTCTCGTCGTCCTTTTCATCCTGCAATTCGCCATCCGCGTGCAGGGACTCAACCTGTTCCTGCTCTACCTGTTCACCTTCCTGGAAGGACTGTCACTTGCCCCGATAATCAGTGTCTATCTGGCTTCGGGTCTGGGGAATATTCTGGGAGAAGCCTTCCTGATTACAGCCATCACTTCTCTTGGCCTGGCAGCCTATGCCTGGACGACGAAGCGCGACTTCAGCCATCTGGGGCGCTACCTGTTCTTCGGCCTCATCTTGCTGATCGTCCTGGGCATCCTGGGCATCTTCTTCGGGAGCTTCTTCGGAACCGGGCCAATAGCGGTACTGATCGCCATTCTGGGCGTCGCCATCTTTTCCGGCTATATGCTCTTCTACGTACAGCGTGCGAAGTACATGCCCGATACCATGCCCAACGCCATCATGCTGACAGTATCCCTCTTCATTACCGTCCTGAACCTGTTCCTCTACATCCTGGAACTGCTCTCCATCCTGCAAGGTGGTCGCAGTCGCAGATAGGAGGATCATATCATTCTGAGCGCAGCGAGGAATCTCAAGCCGCCATCTGGTCTACTGTGTGACCTCAGATTCTTCGCTGCCCTTAGAATGACATTCCCGCGTTTTTATTTCAGACGGCATACCAATCCTCATTTCTGACATTCTCATCGTGTAGGATAGTGAAAGTAAAACGAGGAATAAGAACAGAGGTGTTCTTTGTTCTCAAGGGTAGGAGAGTCTCAGGTAGTCTGCTTACCTGAGATGAGAAATCAAAGGCAAAACTATTTTGCCATGAAAGTGAGAGCATAAAAACATGCAAGCACATAACAACCTGTTTCATGTGACCGATCAAGACTTTGAGTCGAAAATTCTCAAATCCGATCGTCCGGTAATCGTCGATTTCTGGGCCGAGTGGTGCGGTCCCTGCCGCATGGTTGCGCCTACCTACGAGAAATTGAGTGATGAGTTTGCGAGCAAGCTTGCCTTTGCCAAGATGGACGTCGATGAGAATCCTCGCACTCCCGGTGGCCTCGGTATTCAGGGCATTCCGACGATGATTGTTTTCAACAATGGCAAAGAAGTTGGCCGTATCGTCGGCGCCTATCCTCCTCCTCAGTTGAAGAATCAGATCGAGCGCCTGCTCACCAAAGCCGAGAACGGCGTTGCTTAGTGGTTGAACAAAGGAAGAGCGATGTTAAACAATAGACTCGACAGCAGTGCTCTATTGCTTTAGCATTGCTTCTCTCTTTTGGGGTACAAAACCCCTCGACGTGGCGCGCCTTTTGTGATATATTCTTTCCATACCAACGCTTGCCCTGTCTGCAAGCGTTCAATTATGCCGTTGTATGGACATAAGGGAAACCGAATATGCCAACGTTAGAACGATCAAATCCATTACCGCTGTATTATCAGCTCAAAGAGGTGCTGAAACAGCAGATACGCTCCGGTCACCTCGCTCCGCATACCGCTATTCCTTCCGAACCAGAACTGGTGGCCCAGTATCATGTGAGCCGGGCAACCGTGCGCCAGGCGCTGACCGAACTGGTTCATGAGGGTCTGTTGTATCGTCAACATGGGAAGGGAACATTCGTCTGCGAACCACGTATCCAGCAAACCGTCAGCGAACTTCCCAGTCTGAGCAGCGAGCTGCGCAGTCGCGGCCAGCGCCCCGGCGGTCTCCTGCTCGTCAGCGAGCTCGTGCGCGGCTCTGAAGCGATTCGTGACTCTCTGCGCCTCACCGACTCAGAGCAGGCCATTCACATCTCGCGCCTGCGCACCGCCGACGAAACTCCCATTGCCTACGAGCACAACTATCTGCCCTTCCCGCGTGCTCAGGGCGTCTATGAGCGGGCCAAAGAGACTGCCGAAGGGTCGCTTTATAGCCTCATGGCCTCTGAAGGACTCAGCCCGTATATCGCGAAGCAGGTCTTCAAAGCCGATCGGCCCACGCAGCGCGAAGTAGAACTGCTGCGTATTCCCGCTGATGAGCCGGGAATGCGGCTCACGACGATCACCTACGATCAAACAGGTATGCCTGTCGCCTACACCGAAGCCTTCTATCCCGGCTCTCGCTATGACTTCCAGGCCACCCTGCGTATCGTCAGGTAGCTCTTGCCTCACTACTTCCGTCCTTGCAGGCCGGTCGCCAGGGTCGGCCCTACGATACGATCCCCTTGCTCGCGTAGCGAGCGCGTGTGGTGGGGGTTGAGCGGCGTATATCGTAGGGCCGACCCTGGCGACCGGCCTGCGGCGTGCCGGGATATGGGAAAACGCCCCTGGAAATCACCCTGACAGTCATATTTGCTGGTACAAGTAGGTCTGGCGTGTTATACTACGCAAAGACAATAACCCGTTTCAAACACACAAAAGATGAGTATAGAGGAGAAAAGGCGTTTATGGATGAGATGAAAACACCCGGCAATGATGGGATCAGCCCGAATAGCACAAACACCACCCCGGCTGCTGGATCAGGCCTGGCTCCCGTCAACGCTGAAGAACAGAAGTGGACAGATCGGGGCAATGCCGCCGCGCGTGAGGGAGATTATGAGCGTGCGGCTGTGGCTTTTGAGCACGCCGTTTCGCTTTCCCCGGATGATGCGCGGGCGCGCTATAACCTTGCCCTGGCGCAGCAGTACCTGGGCGATTCCGAAATTGCTATCGCTGGCTATCGCAGGGCTATTGACCTTGACCCCCAGCTTCTGGATGCCTACATTAACCTGGGCAATCTCTATAATGAGATTGGCCTGAATGAGGATGCTCTGGAAACTTTCCAGGAAGCTCTCGAATTAGACCCGGAAAATGATGACCTCTATGTCAACATAGGGGATACCTACCGCCAGCTCAATCTTTACCAGGACGCTGTCCAGGCCTATCGTCAGGCATTGATTCTCAATCCAGACAATGCGATGGCCAGGGATGGCCTGACGGACGCTCGCACACGCATCGATGATCAATTGCATCGCATCATAGAGCAGGAGCGACGTATCGACGCCGACCCCGGCGACCCGGCGCGCTACGCCGAGCTTGCCAGCCTCTACCTGGACATGCGCCGCTTCAACGAGGCCCTTTCCGTCACAAACCAGATGCTTGCCATCGATCCCAATGGGCGCGCCGCCTATGATATGTTGGCTACCGTCTATGAACAGATGGGTGAGCGCGACCAGGCGGCAGATACCTATGCCAGCATCGTCTCCATGGCCCCCGATGACGCTGAAGCCTGGGAGCATCTGGGTACCTGGCGGTCCATCCAGGGCGATACCGCTGAGGCTATCGATGCCTATCAGCACGCTATCCAGCTTGAGCCAGGCAGCATTTCCGTTCGCTTCAGTCTGGCCGAAACGTATCTCGAAGCCGAACGCTACGAGGACGCTTTGAATGTCTACCAGTACCTGATCGGTCGCGATGATGAACTCCAGTCCGACGACCTTGCCGCTGCCTATGCCGGCCTGGCCGATACCTACAACTCGCTGGGGCGCTACGACGAGGCCATCCAGACCGCTCAGAAGCTGCTAGAGTTGTTCCCCGACGACCCGGAAGGCTACTACCAGCTTGCTACCGCCTATGATGCGCTTGGCAAGTACGACGAAGCCATCGAGAACTACGAGAACGCTATAGAGAGTGACCCCCTCAATGCCGACTACTACAATGACCTTGCCGACACCCTGCGCGAGGTGAAACGCTACGACGAGGCTATCGACGCGGCCCAGCAAGCCATCGCCATGGACCCATCTCTCATCGTCGCCTACGAAACTCTCGCCCAGATCTATGAAGCGATGGGCCGCACACAAGACGCGCAGGACGCCAGGGGGCAGGCCAACGCCCTCCGTTCCGCCAGCGAACTATCGTAGTGTGAAAATAAGCCACAAGAACGAAGGGCGGGCGTACTACCGCCCGCCCTTCGTTCTTGTGGCTTATTTGATTCTTTCCTCAACCGTTGTGGCGAAGGTTTCCAGGTCGCCAAGACGCTGCTGGATGTGGTCATAGAGAAGATCATGGTTCAGCGTACCGGGGTCGTAGACGAGCGCCTCGCGCAGGTTAGTCAGAATCTCAAGCCGGTACGCCAGCGTATTGGGGATGATTTGCTGCGCGGCGACGATGCTGAGCAACTCGTGATAGCCTTCCGGGCGGCGCAGCCCCAGCGTGGCAACCAGAATGCCGCAGATGTGCAGGCAAGCCTCAATCGCCAGTTGCAGATAGCGCTCCGCCAGCCCGTAGACACGGTAGTCGCCGACAAATTCCTCGCGCTTCGTCTGCTTTAGACCATTGAGAATTGCGATGGCTTCGTGCAATTGCTTCAGATGGCGCTGGATCAGATCCTTGTCAACCGGCAGGAGACTTCCGTGCAAGCGGCGGCTCAGCGCCTGATTCTGAATCTCATCATATTTCTTGAAATCGAGATAGTCCATCACCGCCTTCGTCTCAAACAAGATGCGCTGCTTCTCGTCTCGACTAAAGAGAATCTGCCCGTACTTAATGACCTGCAATTTCAGCAGCAGCGATGCCTGGTTCAGGATCACTACATCGATACTTTCCGATTCCAGCCGCTTCGCGAGTTCGCTGAAAAAGTACATCTGGTAATCGAGAAACTGGTCGGATTTGATCTGATCCATCAAAAGGATGGCGATATCGATATCACTGAGATGCCCAAACAGGGTTCGACCTGCAAGGGAACCCGAGAGATAGGCAGCGTTGACGGGATTTTGCGTGAAGAGTTGGTTAAGTTGAGCTTGCTTCTCGAATAAGTTCATGCAGACCTCCGAAGTAACCCGAACCTATCCAAAGCGCCGGGATGGATGACCGAAGCAAAACTGCTTTATGTATTATTATAACTATACCATACTCTGCCCGTTTTTGTAATCTCTGCTGACTCTCTCATTATCATGAGAAATTGACCCGGGCATATTATTGTGAGCGCGGCGAAGAATGACATGCGAAAAGCTCTTTCTCATGGCTTGACAGTCAATTTTCACTCTATTATACTGTTCACATGCAAGAACAGATTATTCCACGGAGCGAACAACAGGCGGAAGCGGTGCCCTCTGCCGAACCCGGCGGCACCACACCCGCGCCTATGGTTGATCGTGCCTTCCGCTTGCTGGATTTGCTCAGCATCTCAGAGGAAGGATTGACCCTCTCCGACCTTGCCCGTGCGCTTGATATGAGCAAGGGCAGCATTCACGGCCTGCTCAAAACGCTTGAGAGCGGGCATGTGATCGAACTGTCTGGAGAGCGGCGCTATGTGCTTGGCCCGCGCATCTACGACCTTGCGCAGTCCTATGTGCGGCACGCAGGACTGCGCCATTTTGCCCTTCCTGCCATGCGTCGCCTTGCCACACTGACCGGTGAAACCGTCCTGCTCGGTCGTGTGGAACAGGATGGCGTGCGCATCATTGAGCGCATCGAGGACGAGAGCGATCAGACCGCTTTGCGTATCTCCGCCCGCAAAGGGACTCGCGTTCCCCTGCTGGCGGCTGCCATTGGCCGTCTCGTGCTGGCAAGCTGGCCGGAAGAGAAACGCCGCCAGTTCCTGCAAACGCACCCCTTGCCCCCTTTCACCCAACGCTCGATCACCGACCCCGAACAATTTCTTGCCTGCGTTGAGGAAGCGGCCCGCAGCGGCATCGGCATAGACCACGAAGAATATCTTGTTGGCGTCAATGCCGTTGCTGCTCCCATCTATGGCCTCAACCAGACACTCATCTCCCTCATCTGGATAGTGGGCTTCACCTCTCGTTTTAACGACGAGGCCATGCTGCGCGCCGCCCGGCAGCTTCGCGAAGAGGCTGAAGCCATTTCAAAGGCTTTAGGAACAGGATAGAAGGGGTAGAGGGATAAGGAAAGACGCACAGCAAGCGAACCGGTTCGCTTGCTGTGTGCCTGTTCTCTAACCCGGTTGCGTAATCGCTCCCTCAGAGGCTGAGGTGACAAGTGCCTGATATTTGGCGAAGACGCCACCGCTATAGTGGGGGGCCGGGGCCTTCCAGTCGGCGAGGCGACTGGCGATCTCCGTGGGGGAGAGTTCCACGTTGAGGCCGCGCCCTTCGATATCGAAGACGATGAGATCGCCGTCGCGCAAAGCGGCGATTGGGCCACCGATGGCTGCTTCCGGTGCGACGTGGCCGACCATCAGCCCACGTGTCGCTCCGCTGAAGCGCCCATCGGTGAGCAGTGCCACCGAATCGCCCAGCCCTTCGCCCACGAGGGCGCCCGTCACGCCCAGCATCTCACGCATGCCTGGCCCGCCCTTTGGCCCCTCATAGCGAATCACCACCACGTCTCCCGGCTGAATCTTCCGCTGTGTCACCGCCTGCATCGCATCTTCCTCGCGGTCGAAGACCCGTGCTGGCCCCCGGTGATAGAGCCGTTCGTGGCCCGCAATTTTAACCACGCAGCCCTCCGGCGCGATATTGCCTTTAAGGATCACCAGGCCACCATTGGGCTTGAGCGGCTCAGAGAGCGGGCGCACCACGTCCTGACCCGGAGCCTCCACAGCCTTGCTTGCCTCCTCTGCCAGTGTCTGGCCGCTCGGCGTCATCTGGCTGCCATCAACATAGCCACCCTCGATGAGCCGCTTAATCAGCAGTGGCACGCCGCCCGCGCGGTCCAGATCGACGGCCATGTAGCGCCCCCCCGGCTTGAGATCAGCCAGCAGCGGGGTGCGTCTGCTGATGACATCGAAATCGTCGATGGTCAAGGGAATTCCCGCCTCGCGAGCAAGGGCCAGCAGGTGCAGCACGGCATTGGTCGAGCCTCCGGACGCCGCCACGCCCGCGATGGCGTTCTCAAACGCCTGCCGCGTCAGGATGTCGCGAGGGGTCATGCCGCGCCGCAACAGGTCCATGATGAGCGTGCCGCCGCGTGTGCCGACCTCGTCTTTGCGCGGGTCAACAGCCGGGATGCTGGCGCTGCCCACTGGCGAGAGACCGAGAAATTCCATTGCCATCGCCATCGTATTGGCCGTGAACTGCCCCCCACAGGCACCCGCGCCCGGACAGGCCACATTCTCCAGTTCGCGCAGGTCGGCATCGCTCATCTTCCCTGCCGCGTTCGCCCCGATGGCCTCGTACACGTCGCCCACCGTCACGTCCCTGCCTCGGAAACGGCCCGGCATAATCGAACCACCGTAAAGCATGATAGATGGTACATTGAGGCGTACCAGCGCCATCGCCGCGCCCGGTATCGTCTTATCACAGGCAACAAGGGCCACCACGGCATCAAACATATGCCCCCGCCCCACCAGTTCGATGGAATCGGCAATCACCTCGCGGCTGACCAGCGAGGCCTTCATGCCCTCTGTTCCCATCGTCACCCCGTCGCTGATGGCAATAGTATTAAACTCCATGGGTGTGCCTCCGGCGGCGCGAATGCCTTCCTTGACCTTCGCGGCCAGGTGGCGCAAACGATAATTACACGGCATCGTCTCAATCCAGGTATTGGCAACGCCAATAATTGGCCGCGCCAGATCATCATCGCTAAAGCCGATAGCCTTGAGCATGGCTCGTGCCCCTGCCCGCTCGCGCCCATCCAGAATCACATGACTTTTATGTCTCGGGTCAGATGTCATCAATCTCCTCCATTGTCTAGCATTAGGAAAATAGGATTGTAGAGACAGTGTAGCACATTTCTTCTCACACTGTTCGAATTGTCGGGCGGCAGAGTATCCTTCTCCGCTTTGATGACGTACCTGAAATGTGTTTGGGTCTGCCATGATCGCCATGGACTACTTCTGGAAGACAGTCTATAAGCTGCAAAGTTCCTCGTCCTCTCTCTCCTCGCATCCTCTAAACCAGTTCTCCGCGCATCACGGTTACGGCCTGACCGCCTATAAAGACGCGGTCTCCGGCCACGCGCACGCGGACGATGCCCCCGCGTAGGGAGGCTTGAAAGCCGGTGAGACTCTCTTTGCCAAGTCTGGTGCTCCAGTAGGGGGCAAGGCAGCAGTGGGCCGAGCCGGTCACAGGGTCTTCATTTACGCCCACCTGTGGGGCGAAGAAACGCGAGACAAAATCGCTGCCCGGCGTTACAGACTGGCTGGTAACGATAATACCACGGGCAGGAACCGCCATCAGCTTCGTCATATCCGGCTGTAAGGCCCGCACGTTCTCCTCTGACGCGACCTCAAGCAGATAATCGAAGCGATTTTTGCCCGTGTAGCGGATGACCTGTGGATTGAGGCCGAGCGCTTCGTGCAGCAGTGGCGGCAGGTCGCTGGCTTGCGCCTGCGCGGCGGGAAAATTCATCTCGATCCAGTCGCCCTGTCGCTGCGCTGTGAGCGGGCCGCTGCGCGTATGGAAGCGAGCCTGTTCTCCCGCTCGTAAATAGCCCTCTTCCCACAGCACGTGCGCGCTTGCCAGCGTCGCATGCCCGCAGAGATCAACTTCCGTCGTCGGGGTGAACCAGCGCAAGGAAAAGCCATCTCCATCAGGTTGCTTGAGCAGGAAGGCCGTTTCCGAAAGATTCATCTCCCGCGCCACGTTTTGCATCCAGCGTTCATCTCGCGACTCTGACAGGACGCAGACAGCGGCGGGATTGCCCGCGAACGGCTGGTCAGTAAAAGCATCTACCTGTGTAATCGTCTGTCCCATAGAATACTCCTCTCTGTCTTTGCTCTCATTTCCAGAATGTGCCTTATTTTACCCGAATATTCTATCACTCTTGCCTTCATTTGGATTTGATGTGAGAAGTCACCCCATGAGTTACGTAGTATTTATAACGCTGGTACTAGATTCCATTATGTGAAGCATTGTGCCTGGCGCTTATTTTCATTGCTCGCAACGTGTGACAGGCCTATTTTCCTGGCACCTGTGCGTGTTGTTTCCTGGCGTTTGGGAAACAAACCTCTTAGTCGTCGTTTTCTTATCCGAGGAGGATCTGATGCTCAAGAGAACTAGACCCCACTCTCTGGCGATTGTCCTTTCCCTCTTCTCGCTGCTGATCTTACTGTTCAGCGCGTGCGGCGCACCCACAACGAGTCCTGGCAGTAATGGGACACCATCCGCCGGAACTCCGGTTCATGGTGGCACCTGGGTCGATGACCTGTATGAAGAGCCTGACTCCCTGATCCCCAATGCCTCGTCTGAAACCTTCTCAGACATGGTTGATCAGGCAATCTGGGCGCCACTTTTCGTAGGTACCTATAATGGTACGCTTGCTCCCGGTATCGCTACGGAAATCCCGACAGTAGCCAATGGCGGGATCAGCCCCGACCTGAAGACGTGGACGTTTCACCTGCGCCCCGGCCTCAAGTGGTCCGATGGGCAGCCCGAAGATGCCCGCGACGTCGACTTCACCTGGAGACTTTGGACCAATCCGAAGTTCACACCGGCCAGCACCGTCGGTTTGAACCTCATCACCAGCGCGACTGTCTCACCCGACAACCTTTCCATCACCTTCCATCTGAAGCAGCCCTTCTCGCCCTTCCTGTCGGTCTGGGCTGATGGTCTGGAAGCTCCCATGCCTGCTCATATCTTCAGCAGCATGGCCCCGGACAAGATACTCACATCTTCACAGAACCTGGACCCGACGGTAACCAGCGGCCCCTTCATGATGAAGGAAAGCAAGCCGGGCGACCACTATACCGTGGTGGCCAATCCCAACTACTACCTGCACTCTCAGGGCTATCCGTACCTGAACAGCGTGGTGTTCCGCATCGTTACCGATCAGGATACCATCCTCAAGGACCTGCAGTCGGGCAGCATCGACTCCTCCTGGTTCCTTGATGTGACCAAGGTCCCCGCCTACAAGGCCCTGACGAACTACACGCTGACCTCCAACCCCAACGCCTCCAACTTCGAAGCCTTCTACTTCGACTTCCACAACCCCATTCTGGGCAATTATCCGGAGGTGAGACAGGCCATGGCTATGGCCGTAGATCATCAGTCGCTTATTGTAACGGCCAGGCGTGGTGAAGCCGTGCCTCTCTGTACCGATCACGGCCAGGCCTATAAACCGGGCTACCAGGCTAATGCCCCCTGCCCGGCCTTTGATCCCACGGCGGCCAAGAATCTGCTTGAGTCGCATGGCTGGAAGCCTGGTTCTGACGGCGTAATGACCAAAAATGGCATGCGTCTGGAATTTGAGTACTCGACGACGGCCAACAACCTGTGGCGCGCCGACGACGAACTGATTCTCCAGTCCGACATGCAGGCCATCGGTATCAAGCTGGACATCGAGAACTACCCGGCCAGCACCTTCTTCGGTCCCTTCCTCACTGGCGGCCACGCTTCCCCGGCGACCGGCGCGGTTTCGGGTCGCTATGACATCGCAGAGTTCGAGGATTCGTTGACCTATGACGCCGACGATTCGGGCCTGTTTGCCTGCAACCAGATTCCGCCCAACGGTTTCAACATCACCTTCTACTGCAACCCAAGCCTGGATAAGCTGTTCTTGCAGGAGCAGTCCACGGCTGACCCGACTCAGCGCCAGAACATCTTCGACCAGGAACACCAGATCTACCTGACGCAGTTCCCCTTCGTCACGCTCTATAGCCCGGTTGACATTGCTATGCACAAGAACACCACGCATAACTATGCCCCCGGCCCTGAGGGCGCTTCGGAAACCGTCAACATCTGGCAGTGGTGGTGTACGAACGGTACCTGCTAGTCCTGAGAGGGATATATTGCTCGTGTAGCAAGTAAGATATATCGTCTCTGGAGCGAAAGACCTTTGAGTGGATGGCTGCGCAGCTATCCACTCAAAGGTTGCCTCTCGTCTGTGTTGCGCAGGGTGCCCTGAAAAAGAGCTTCTCGTATGCCATTGTGAGACTGGTCTTATACTCAATATGCCCTGGCGACCCTGATTCCTGGGCATAGCATGCTAAAATCGTAGGTAATTGCTATGATGTGAGCGCGGTTTCTGGCATTATTCCTGATTCGGTAGATAAAATGTTGGCATACGGGCATAGAAATATGTTAAACTATATGCAACATTTTCGTCCTTGTTATGTATGCTTTTACGGAGGTGCTCATGGGACGATACATCATCAGACGGCTCTTGCAGGCAATTCCTTTGCTGTTTTTGCTCTCCGTCTTCATGTTCACGTTAATTCACCTGATGCCTGGTGGCCCGGACCAGGTGATATTTAACCCGCACCTGACACCGGCTGCTCGCGCAGCCATGCGCGCTCGCTTTGGCCTGGATGATCCCGTTCCTATCCAGTATCTTAAATGGTTGAGTCGTGCCCTCGTCGGCGATTTTGGTTTCTCCTTCGCCACCAACCTGCCCGTTTCTTATATCATCGGGCAGCGCTTCCCGGCAACGCTGCAGTTGTTTGTCCCGGCGCTGCTCCTGGCTCTGGTTCTTGCACTCTTCTTAGGCGTGATTTCCGCCGTGAGGCAAGGTACTGTAACAGACTATGCTCTCACGACTGTCTCCTACTTTGGCATTGCCATGCCCGTCTTCCTTTTCGGGGTCTTCGCGCAGTACATTTTCGGTGTCTGGCTGCATGTTCTCCCCACTTCCGGTATGCAAACGCTGGGCTACCAGCTTGATCCCTTCGATGCCTTTATAGACCATCTCCAACACCTCATCTTACCTATGTGTGTGCTCTCCATCCTCTTCATCGCCGGTTGGAGCCGCTACATGCGCTCCAGTATGATCGAGGTGGTGAAGCAGGACTATATGCGCACGGCGCGGGCGAAAGGCGTTGGCCCGGTGCGCCTGCTTATCCGTCACGCCCTGCGCAACGCGGTCATTCCCCTGATTACGGTCGTGGCGCTCGACTTTGGTACCGTAGCGGGAGGTGCAACCATCACTGAGGGTGTTTTTGCCTGGCCTGGCATGGGCCTTCTCTTCTTCCAATCGTTGCAGGCGCGTGATTATCCCGTCTTGCTTGCCATGCTGATGATCAGTTCCGTCTTTGTAATTGGTTTCAACCTGATTGCGGACATCCTCTACGCGGTCATGGACCCGCGCATTCGTTATTCGTAACCACTGTAGACCCAGGTTGCACGCTTCCAAAAGGAGATAGCAATGGACATATCAGATCAGTTGAATCTTACCAGTACGACAGAGGAAGAGATCGAGCCATTTCTGGAAGTCACCCCGGCCCTGGTGCAGAAGCGGCGCAGTCAGGCCCGTATCATCTTCGATCGCTTTATGCGCAACAAGGCGGCCATTGCCGGAGCGATCTTCTTGATCCTCATGTTCGCCTTCTGTTTCCTGGGTCCCACTATTACCGGCCATAACAAGCCCGATCTTACACATGTCACCAACGTCAATGACACGCTGGCCGGGCCATCCTGGCAATATCCCTTTGGCACCGATGATGTTGGCCGCGATACGATGGCTCGCGCGATGGTGGGTGGTCAGACCTCTCTCATCATTGGCCTTGCCTCTATGTTCATGGCCATCGTCTTTGGCGTGGGAATCGGCTCATTCGCAGGCTATTACGGCGGCATCATCGATAACATCCTGATGCGTTTCACGGATGTTATCCTGGCCGTTCCCTTTTATCTCCTGCTCTTCGTCCTTTCGGCTACTTTTACCAATGGCTCTCCCTTGAGCGTGATTATCCTCATCGCAGCCTTTGGCTGGACCTATACCGCCCGCCTGGTGCGTGGAGAATTTCTGGCCTTGAGGGAGCGCGAGTACGTCCTGGCCGCTCGTACCATCGGGGCAAAAAATCTCAGTATCATGTTTCGCCATATCCTGCCCAATGCCGCCGGGCCGATTATCGTCAGCGCTACTCTACTCGTGGGTACCAATATCATTACCGAATCGGTGCTGAGCTTCTTTGGCTTTGGCATTCAGCCTCCAGCCGCTAGCTGGGGCAGTATGATCGAGCTTGGCGATAACATGATCGATGTCGATCCCTGGCTCGTCTTCATCCCAGGCATGCTCATTTTCCTGACCGTGCTCAGCTTTAACCTCGTCGGCGATGGCTTGCGCGACGCACTTGACCCCTATATGACAGAACGCTAATGTGGCGGAAGGAGTAAAAACTTGGGTGAAAATTTGCTGGAGGTGCAGGACCTCAAGCTCTACTTCAAGGTGAAGGCCGGTCACGTACACGCGGTTGATGGCGTGAGCTTTTCGGTGAAGCCCGGCGAAAAAGTCGGCGTGGTCGGCGAAAGCGGCAGCGGTAAAAGCGTGACCGCGCTCTCTATCATGCGCCTGATCCCTCAACCGCCCGGTGAGTACGTGGGTGGCAGCGTCCTCTTCCAGGATGAAGACCTGCTGGATGTGCCGGAAAGCCAGATGCGCAAAATCCGTGGTGGCAAGATCGGCATGATCTTCCAGGACCCCATGACCGCCCTGAATCCCACTATGACTATTGGTGGCCAAATCGCCGAGGGGCTGCGCATCCATCTGAAATTGAGCAAAGACGAGGCCTTCAAGCGTGCTATTGGTCTGCTAGATCAGGTGGGTATTCCAGATGCAGGCCGTCGCATCAATTCCTATCCCCACCAGTTTAGCGGTGGTATGCGCCAGCGCGTGATGATCGCTATTGCCCTGGCTTGCAATCCCAAACTCCTGATCGCCGACGAGCCAACTACTGCCCTGGATGTCACTGTGCAGGCGCAAATCCTCGAATTGATCAATGGCGTCAGCAACGAATTCGGCACAGCCGTCATTCTCATCACACACGACCTCGGCGTTGTCGCCGGTATGACCGACCGCGTCGTGGTCATGTACGCGGGCAAAGTGATGGAGACCGCGCCAACCGATGAACTCTTTGCCAATCCGCGCCATCCCTACACGCTCGGCCTGTTGGACTCTGTTCCGCGCCTGGACGAGCAGCGGCACAGCACGCTGAAAACCATCGAAGGCGCGCCCCCTGACCTGATTAGTCCCCCCTCCGGCTGCCCCTTTATGCCGCGCTGTGCCTACGCCCGCGCTATCTGCCGCACCATGCCCCCGCTCGACCCTCTGGTCGGCAACCTTGCCCACCGCAAAGCTTGCTGGGTGGACGTGACCGACCCCAAAGAGCAGGCATATGCCAACCGGCGGCGGCAGGCGCGCCTGGAAGCTATACAGGCAGCGGCGGCGGCGGCGGCAAGTGAGATCGCCCAATCGGCATCGTAATGAAGGAGAGTAGTAGGAGATGGTAGAAACAGTAGTTGCGAGCAAAACCATGCTCGATGTGCGCGACCTCAAGATGCACTTCCCGCTGACACAGGGCGTCGTCATTCAGCGCACTGTGGGGCATGTACGGGCGGTCGATGGCATCAGCTTTAGCATTGAGCGCGGCCAGACGATGGGACTGGTCGGCGAAAGTGGTTCCGGCAAAACCACCATCGGGCGTACTATCGTGCGCCTGTATAAGCCGACTGCCGGTGAAATGCTCTTTGAAGGCCAGGACCTGGCAAAGCTGGAAGGCGAGGCACTGCGCCAGATGCGCCGCAGGGTGCAGATGATCTTTCAGGACCCCTTTGCCTCGCTCAATCCTCGTTACACCATCGGCTCGCTGGTTGCCGAGCCGATGCATATCTATCACATCGCTTCCGGCAAAGAGATTCGTGAGCGTACAGAAGAACTTCTGCAGGTTGTCGGCCTGCGCCCCGAATACATCGACCGCTATCCACACGAGTTTAGCGGTGGTCAGCGCCAGCGTATCGCTGTTGCTCGTGCCCTTGCCATCAACCCGGAGTTCGTAATCGCCGATGAACCGGTCTCCGCCCTGGATGTCTCCATCCGTGCGCAGGTGCTCAACCTGCTGCAACGCCTGCAGCGGCAGTTCAATCTCACCTACCTCTTTGTCTCCCACGACCTCAGCGTCGTGCGCCACGTCGCTGACCGTATCGCGGTAATGTACCTGGGCAAGATTGTCGAACTGGCCGACCAGGCGGAACTCTACGCCAGCCCCAAACATCCCTATACAAAGGCCCTGCTCTCGGCGGTTCCCATCCCCGACCCCAAGATCGAGAAGCGCCGCAAGCGTATCATCCTTTCCGGCGACCTGCCCAGTCCGATCAACATTCCAAAAGGCTGTCGCTTCCACACGCGCTGTCCCATGGCACAGCAGATTTGCCGCGAAATCGAACCCCCCTTCGAGCGCAAAGAGGGCAACAATCACTACGCCGCCTGCCACTTCTCCGAGGAGGTCGGCACGATTTAACGAAGCGCGAGGATACAAAAATGGCGTTCCGCCCGGAACACCATTTTTGTATCCTCGCGCTTCGTTATTCCCACTTAAATGTACGCACAGCAACAGCCAGAATCACTACAGCCCAGATGCCCAGCACCACGAGAGAGAAGGCGGGAAAAGCTGCCCCGTTGGTCATGGCCGCTTGCAACGCCTGGGTGAGCGCCGCTGCCGGTAAAATCTGCGCGAAGGCCGCCAGTGCTGGCGGAAGGTGATTGAGCGGCAGGATGCCGCCACCGAGCAGGACGAAGAGCAGGAAAAGGGCATTTGCCCCCGCCAGCGTCAGTTCCGCACGCAGCGCCCCCGCCATCGCCAGCCCCAGCGCAGCGAACGTTACGGTACCCAGCGCGATAACCAGCAGCGCCAGTCCCACATTTCCCGCCGGACGCCAGCCGTAAAGCACGATCGCGACGCCTACCAGCAAGATTACCTGCACTACCTCCAGTACAAGAATGGAGAGGATTTTTGCCACGATCAGCCCGCTACGCGGGAGGGGAGAGCTTCCCAATCGCTTCAACACGCCATAATAGCGTTCGTAAGCCGTCGCGATTCCCAGATTCACCATCCCCGCAGCGATAATTGCCAGCGCCAGGATGCCGGGCAGCAGGAAGTTGATCGCGCTGCCGTTGACCGGCGGAACAATGTTCAGCGACGTGAAAAAGATCAGCAGCAGCACGGGAACAATCAATGTCACCAGGATATTCTCGCCGCGCCGTAGCGTGAGCAGCAGCTCGAATTGTGTCTGCTTGAGAATCTGCCTGCTCAGTGGTGCGGCTCCTGTTCTGACGCTGCTGTCAGGGATATTTGTCGTTGCCGCTTGTGTCCCCATGTCTATTCTCTCACCTCCGTTCCGGTCAGGCGGAGGAACAGATCCTCCAGCGAGCCATGTCCGACACGCAGTTCAGAGAGGGTGATATGGTTGTCGCGCAGCCACGCCGTTAGCTCAGCCAGCAGCGTGGGAACAATTGCTGCCTCGGTCACATCAATAACGTAGCTGCCGGGACGCACCTCCTCGGCCCTGCTCACCCCGGCCAGCGCGGCCAGTTGCTGGCAATCCAGCCCGGCAGGTGCGACAAAGCGTACAACCGTCGCGTTCTGCCCTCCAGTGAGATTGGCGGGCGTATCCAGTGCGATCAGCCGCCCGTGGTCGATGATCGCCACGTGGTCAGCCAGTCGCTCCGCTTCGTCCATCAGGTGCGTAGTCAGGAGCACAGTCGCGCCTGTTCGTTGCAATTCGCGGATAATCTCCCAGGTCGCCAGCCTTGCCTGGGGGTCCATGCCCGCCGTTGGCTCATCCAGGAAGACAAGTCGCGGCCTGCCGACCAGGGCTACTGCCAGCGCAAGACGACGCTTCTGACCGCCGGAAAGCCTGCGGCAGCGTGTCTTCGCTGCATCGCTCAACCCCACACGTTCTAGCAACGCGTCTACACTCTGTGGTTGCTCGTAATAACTCGCGAACAGCCGCAGCACCTCGCGGGCTGTCAGCGCGGGATACAAGCCATCTTGTTGCAGCATGACACCGATCTGCGGTTTCAGTGCTGTCGCGTCGCGTATCGGGTCAAGCCCCAGCACGCGCACCGTTCCCTCGTCGGTCTTACGATAGCCCTCCAGCGTCTCAACTGTCGTGGTTTTGCCCGCCCCATTTGGCCCCAGCAGCGCAAAAACCTCGCCCGCTTGCACGGTAAATTGTAAATGGTCAACGACTCGATGAGAGCCGTAGCTTTTGCTAAAATTCTCAACGACAATCGCCATATCTTCCGGTTTCTGTCCTACCGGAGATGGTTTGCCTCGTGTCGTTGTCTGCGCCTCAGCAGACATTGTTTGTTGCTCCTTTATAGTGAAAAATACCGACCTCTGTACTGGTCTGTATATACAGTACAGCAGTTGCGTTTCCCTGACAAGTGCCTTTCCAGCCTCTCTTTTTCTGTGAGCTTTAAAACTTTTTCGCTTGTTCGCCCGTGACTATTATGGATGGTATCTCTGCCTTAACAAAGGAGCGTGATGTGCCGTCCCTGTATCATAATAGCAAAAAAGGAGTGTTAAGAATGGTAGGTATTCTCTGGGCCGTGGTGGTTGTCCTGGTCGTTCTATGGTTGCTCGGTTTCGTCGTCCTGCATGTATCGAGCTTTCTGATTCATCTGCTCCTCGTTGTTGCGCTCATCGTTCTTCTCTATAACCTCTTTGTCGCCATGCGTGCTCGTACATGAAGAAGCCCACATGCCTCACAAGCACATCTGTAAAGGCGATGCCTGGGGTTAACCCCAGGCATCGCCTTTACAGATGTGCCCTTTAAGGACGCATATTCTTATTTCCCGTTAGATCTCGGCCAGTTAAAGACATCGAGCGTTACCTGCTGGCCTGCAGCGGGTATGAGCGTTTGGGGATTCATCCAGACGGTGGTATTTCCATTCACGGCAAGGAATCGTGCATTGTCCAGCATACTATCAGTCGCTACAGAGATGCCTTCCACAACATCATACATTTGATATCCACCCTCGGTTTGCCAGAGCAAGAAACGATTTCCCGCCTGCAAGGCTGAAGCTGGCCCGCGCGAATCGATGATCGTCGGCTGCTGCGTGCTGCCATCGAGCGCGTAAGAGAGGATCGTCCCCTGTACAGCTTCGTCGATTTGTGCCTCGTAGATTGTCTGGTCGGCCCAGGAAACTGTAGGGGCAGTCGATACAGGAGTCGGCGTTACAGTTGGTGTCGCTTTCGCTGTATTCGCCGTTGCTGTCGCCGCTGGCTGCGTAAGCGTATTGATATTGGCAGTGCTCAACAGGAACAGGGTATTATTCACCACTTGCGGGCGGAACGACATGCCGTTCTGAGTGAAGGGTTCTTTGACCGTTATGGAATGATTTACCCAGTAGCCACGCGCCGCGCGTGGTGCGCTAAACATCTGCTGCGTCCAGATATCGCTATGCATGAATCCATCATCTGTTTGCCACTCATCGGCCCAGTAGATTCGTGTCCCATCGCTGTTGGCCGTGGGTGAGGTAAGGATGTGATGTGATTGAGCTTGCGCGATAACAGTTGGCTTTGCGTTATTCGCGCTGCCCAGATGGTAACTTACCAGTTGTGAAGAACCATTGCTATCGATCATTGCGACCAGCAGGTTATTCTGCTGAAACCAGATACCCTGGATGGGGGTATGCACCCAATCGGGAACGAGATCCTGATTGAAGGTACCGCTAACCAGAGTCATTGGTTTCATCTGTCCCATATCCGTTAGCTGTTGGATGCTTTGAACCGGAAGGTAATTCAGGCTCCACGAGCGAACCAGTGACTTCTCTCCCGGCTTCAGGGGATTTTTCTGTTGCGCGGCGGTTGGCACATCGAACTGCAGCCAGACCAACCAGCCGTTTTCAGTGCCCAGCACAATCAACGGCTCATCTACCGGAGTGTTGAGCAGCGGTATGCTCAACTGTGTGGTGCGATCAAGCTCTTCCAGCATCCAGCCTTTGCTCGCAGTATCGGCGTATGCGGTGTAGTAAATGTTGTTGCTATCCGCGACAGCGCTGACCACGTGGTTATATTGTGTTGTCGTGGTATAAGGAAGCTTGACAATGGTGGCAGGCTGGTTCAAGCTGGTACTGACAAGCTGGGAAGTTGTGGTATGGCCGAGCAGCAGGAGCGAAGTGATGCCACCCATCATAATCGCCATCAAGAATACTGCCACCAGGCCAAGCACTGCCATCTGCGGTATTTGAGCGCGCTGCCGCTTTGCGCGGTGCTCACGTAGAACAGGCAGCGGGCCCGTCTCAGCCGTCGAAAAAGCGACGAGCGGGTCGGTAGTGGAGGCATGGCGCAGGTGTTCATGCACATAGGGCTTGAGAAACTCAGGTAGTGGAGGCGTGGCGGAAGCGGAACGTTGCAGGAAGCGAGTATGTTCGACGGCCAGTGCCTGCATCAGATTCGCATGCATATCTGCCAGTGGCTCAAGCGCCGAGATGGAGCGAATCTGTTCCCCAAGAGATCGATAGCGAGCAAGTATTGCCTGGCACGATGCACACTCTGCAAGATGCGCATCGAGTTCGACCATCTCAGTATTCTCGATCGTGCCATCTTCTAGTTCGCGATATGCGGCGATTAACGCCTGTGCCTGATTACAATTCACTCGTCGCTCACTTCTTGTTGATACAAGCTAATAAACCGCTCGCGCGCCCGCATCAGTCGCATTTTGACGGCGGATGGGCTAATATTCAGAACCTGCGCGATCTCCGCACAGGAGAAGCCATCATTTTCGTATAGCCATAAACATACGGCATATTTCTGCGGCAGCTTGTTAAATACACGCTCAACCACTTCGCGGTCTGCCACCCGACCCTCGAAGACACCGCCATCGTAGCCATTGCGCTCATACAACGTGCTGACCGAACTGGCCCGTCCCTCGCTCACCTCTTCGCCGGCGCTCATTCCTTCTGCTGCCGTTCCACCGGAGTCAGAGAGCACTCCTGCGCCGATACCCCGGTCCTCATTGAACAGCGAGAGGGGAAGCCAGGAAATCAGGCGCCTTCGTCGCAGCGAATCGGTTGTCGTATTAGCGGCAATACGATAGAGCCAGGCGGAAAGCGCTCCCGGTTGTACGACGGTACCACCCAGCAGGGCACGGTATGCTTTCACGAAGACATCCTGCGTCAGGTCATACGCCTGTTCCCGGTTCCCGATCAGGTGGTAGATGAAGTTCGTAATGGGGGCCTGGAAGCGCAAGAAAATTGCTTCAAAGTCCGCAATATCTACCTTCTGTACCTCTTCCTGCACGGCAGCAACTGCCATCTCAGGAGAGGTATCAAGCATTTCCTCGCAAGCCTTGCCATCGTCCTGTTCTACTGGCAGAGGGGTTGTTGGCCTACTCCTGCTTTCCTGTTCCGTCTCCAGGAACGACTGCAAACCGCTATTCGTATTGTACAGACGGATAGAGGCATCCATTGGTTACATCAACCTTCATTCTGCATTTCGACGAGTTTTCATGTCACAACATATTTATTATAACGTAGCATAACACACCCACCCCAAAAAAGCTGTGAAGTAGCAAACATTACGGTTACTATTGTACCACCCCGTTCAAGCACCCGGCCAATCTTTTCTTCGTGGGGTTATTACATACCCGGTTAACCTTCCACCCACTCTTCGCCGTTGGTTGCCACCTCTTTTTTCCATATGGGAACCGTCGTCTTGAGCGTATCAATGATGTAGCGGCAGGCCTCAAATGCCTCGCCCCTGTGGGGCGCTGCCACAACGATAATCACACTGGCCTCGCCGATTTCGAGCCGTCCAAAGCGATGTGCTACCGCGACGTGCTCCACGCCCCAGCGCCGCTTTGCCTCATCCACGATGGCGCGTATCTGCTCTTCCGCCATCTCCACATATGCCTCATATTCGAGATAGCGAATTTGCTTCCCCCGCGCACTGTCGCGCACCACGCCCTCGAAGACCACGATGCCTCCATCGCTCGATCTCGTCACGGCCTCAATCAAAGCCACGCGATCTAACGGTTCACGAGTAAGCTGAATCACCGGTTCCATAGGCTACCTGTCCCTCCTGTCTTGCCCTCGCTGCTGACTCCCGCCCCCCATCGGCGGAATGAACACCAGCTCATCATCTTCATGAAGCCGCGTCTCAGGCGCAACATAGCCGCGATTCACCGCGCACAATGAACGCTCTATAATGCCCTGCAAGCGTGGGTAGCGCTCAAGCAACAGCGCTCGCGCCTCCGCCACACTCGTCTTCTCAGGCATCTCCAGCCTTTCCTCATTCTTCCCCGTCACTTCCCGCAACGAAGCAAAATACCGAATCCGAATCTCCATTTCCTGCTTCTCATCTTCCTCGCTATTACGCTGCCAGACAGTTCTGTATGGAGTGTATCATACCCGGATATTTTTTTCATCCTTAGATCGCAATGCTATTACAAACCATGCCGGGTCAGTTTTTTTTATGGCAGCGCACTCCCATTAAAATGCTGCCGTGGAAGGTGACTCGCTGCTCGTGCCACATCAGCTTGATGATCTCCAGTGCTTCCCCAGGTTCCTCCACGCGCACTCCCGCTGCTGGATATGCATAGCCGTACTGGATATACTCGCTTTCCTTCCAGCCCGCACCGATGCCCAGAATATAGCGCCCTTCACTCATAAACTGCAAGGTCGCAGCCATCTTCGCCAGCTGCGCCGGGTTGCGAAACGACTGGCTGAGCACAGCATGCCCGAACTGGAACTGCGGGTGCTGTGCCGCGAAATACGTTAAGGCCGTCCATCCCTCAAGAATATTAGCCTCACCGGCTTCCAGGTGATCGACAAAGCAGCAGCGCCAGATTCGCCAGGGTGCGAGTAGCGGTTCCTGTAGCGCCTTTCTCCTGGTAGGGCTTTGGGTTGCCGACATAGAAAGTACCAGCGATATCCAGATGTGCCCATTGTGCCTTGCCGACGAAGTTTTCCAGAATCTTGGCAGCCGTCACCGAGGAAGCCGGTCGCCCCCCAGTCTGCTTGATGTCGGCAATATCGCTTTTGATCTGCTCGGCGTACTCCTCGTCGAGCGGCATGGGCCAGTATTTCTCGCCTGCGATCTTGCCCGCCTCGATAATTTCCTGACAGAGCTGCTCATTGTTGCAGTACAGGCCTGTCATGACATTGCCGAGCGCAACGACGATGCCGCCCGTGAGCGTGGCTACGTCGATGATGGGTGAAAGTCCCTCTTTGACGGCGTAGGAAAGCGCATCGGCCAGCACCATACGTCCCTCGGCATCGGTATTGACGATCTCGATGGTCTTGCCGTTCATGATGCGCACAATATCGCCTGGACGATAAGCATTGCCGCCCGGCATATTCTCCGTTGTCGGCACCAGTGCTGTGACGTTGATGGCCGGTTTGAGTGTCGCAATTGCCTGCATCGCGCCGATGACCGCTGCCGCGCCTGCCATATCGCCCTTCATCTCGTCCATGCGCTCGGCGGGCTTGAGAGAGATGCCGCCGGTGTCGAAGGTGATGCCCTTGCCCACCAGTGCCATGCCCTGCCTCGTGCTCTTATCTCCTTCATAGCGCAGGATGATGAACTTCGCGGGCTGCGCGCTGCCCTGTGAGACCGCCAGCAGACCGCCCATGCCCAGTTCCTCCATCTGTGGACGCTCCAGCACCTGGTATTCCAGCCCGAAGCGCTTTGCCATCGCCACAGCGCGGTTCGCCAGTTCCGTCGGCGTCATCACATTGGGCGGCTCGTTTACGAGGTCGCGGGCAAAGTTTGCTGCCTCGGCCAGCGCCACGCCCCGGCGCATGCCCGCCTGCAACTGCTCTTGCTGCGAATCAAAGGAGAGCAGTTCTACCTTTGTGATGCCCTTACCGTTGCTTGCTGGCCGCTCGCTGTGCTGGTATTTCCTGAAGGTGTAGGTGCCTGATACCACGCCCTCGACCTCCGCCTGCGCACCCTCCTCCGCGTCAATGCCGGAGCCACTCCAATTCAGCGCGAGGCAGAGGGTGTACGCGCCCGTGCTTTGCGCTTGCCGGGCTGAGACGGCGCTGGCGCGCCGGAACGATTGCGTGTTTAGCTTCTCCTGCGCACCGAGGCCCACCAGCAGCACACGCTTCGCCGCCAGCTTGCCCATCGGGTGAATTGCCACCATCTCGCCCAGATTGCCTTTGAACTCCTCACCCGAGCTAATTTCAGTAAGCAGGCCATCCAGCAAGTTATCCACCGTGCTGGCCGCGCCGGGGAGCGTGACCTTTCCACCTTGCCCGCGTACCGCCCCCACGACCAGCACATCACATGGCACGTCTTTTAGCCCGGAAGTAATAACTTGAAAGTCCATTTGTCTTTCCCACCTTCTTCTGGAGATATTGCGCGGCGAAAAAGAGACTGACCGGCATAGTACAGCCGGTCAGAATGCCGTGTAGATTAAGAAAATCATAGCAAAATTTAGGGAAATGGGCTAACTCAGCCCATTTCTCCTAGCGTGCTGGAAGCAGTCGCTCAACCACTGCCAGCAGTTGGCGTGGTTTGAAGGGCTTGGTCAGGTATTCTGTGCAGCCAACGCGCATGGCCCTTTCGTTCACATCGCCCAGCGCATAGGCGGTGACTGCCACGATAGGAACCTCGGCCATGCCGGGGCGTTGGCGAATAAGCTGCGCTGTCTGGTAGCCGTCGAGCACGGGCATGGAAAGATCGGTCAAAATCAGGTCAACCGGCTCGCGGTCGATAATGCTCAACGCCTCGCGCCCGTTTTCGGCGGAGAGGCAGCGATAGCCTCGCGTCGAAAGGACGCGCTCCACCAGCGTGCGGTTGGAGGCTTCGTTTTCTACAATCAAAATGGTTGCCTGGCGCGTGCCAGGGGTCGTTGTATACGCTACATTCTCTCTGTTCATCATGATATCGTTTCCATCCTCTCGCGGTGAGGCAAAGCTGCTATGGATTGCTGTCAACCGGCAAAACGATGGGCAGGGTAAACGAGAAGATCGAACCCTGTCCCACGATGCTCTCTACCGCAACTTCGCCGCCCTGTAATTCAATCAACTTCCGCGCGATTGCCAGGCCCAGGCCGGTACCGCCGAATTGCCGCGTCGTACTGCTATCGGCCTGCCGGAATGCTTCAAATATATAGCCAAGCGCCGCCGGAGAGATGCCGATGCCCGTATCATGCACGGCCACGCGCAGCATATCGTAGTTTTCCAGCAGCGAGCAGTGAATCGTGACGCCGCCCTGCTGCGTAAATTTCAGAGCATTGGAGACAAGATTGATCGCTACCTGCCCGACGCGGGTGCTATCTGCCAGCACCATCGGCAATCCTTCATCCATCTTCAATTCAAGTGCCAGACCCTTCTTGTCCGCTATGGGCTTCAGTTGGCTCACCACGTCGCGCAGGCATGGCTCCAGCGCCAGCGGTTCAACTGTGACCTCCAGGCGGTCCGCCTCGATCTTCGAGAGATCGAGCATATCGTTGACCAGCATCTTGAGGTCTTCGGCCCGCTGCACCATAAACTGGATGTGTTCCTCCTGCTCCTGTGTCAACTCCCCATCAACAAATCCCTCTAATATTAACGAGCCATAGCTGATAATGCTGTGCAGAGGGGTACGTAATTCATGGGTGACAGTAGCCAGAAATTGTGATTTCAAGTTATTGACACGTTCAAGCGCGGCATTTTTGTCCTTTACCTCGGCAAAAAGTAGCGCGTTTTGGATAGCTATCGCCGCCTGCACCGCCGCCGTGCTCAAAAGGAATTTGTCGCGGTCGCTGATCTCGTGCGGCTGATCAAAATAAAGGATAAATGCACCGATGGACTGATCTTGCAACAGCAAGGGAACGGCGATCAACGAGCGATACCCGGCTTCGAGCGCCAGTTGCACCCAGGTCTCGCTGTGAGCGCGGTAAATGGCAGCAATATCTTCTCCACAGACGATTCTCTGCTTTTGCATCGCCATACGTGCCAGGATCATGTCCAGATCGCGCAAGGCCGGGCGAGGAATACGCGGGCGGCGCAGCCCGTAGGGCGATTCCGGCTGTGATTTCGGCACGCGCACCGCGTTACGTTTGCCGCTGGAGCGGGGCAAGGGTGATGGGACAGCCGCCATCTTGGTGGTTGCCGCCATCGTAATATCCCCATCGGGGTCGGCATGCACCGTCACCGCGCCATGCTGCCCCGAATGTCCAGTTCCACTTCCTGAGGCGAGACCGGGGGAAGACGGCGTTTCGCCACTGCCATTGGTTGCTAAAGGAGTGGCAGCCCACTGCGCCACTGCCCACGGAGAGAGCATTTCGCGCCCGTAGAGCAGCAGAGAAACGTGCTGTGATCCCATGATATGGCCCAGGCGCGAGATGCTCTCCCCAAGCAGGTGTTCCAGGTTGAGCGTCGAGATCAGCGCATCACTCATAATGAGCAGATCTTCCATCTGTTTCGTAATGACCTGACTCTCGCGCTCCTGCATTGAGAGCGATTCAGAAAGCAGGTTAAACGAGCGATCTAAAACAGTCAATTCATCGGTCTTTAGCCCGTCAGCAGAAGTGAGCGCCATGCCCGCGTTACTGGCTGCGACCAGCATTGCCACTCGTTTCTGAATCCTGCGCAGGGGGCGTGTCAGGAAGTAGCGTGTAATCAAGATCAGGCTCATGATCGCCAGGAAGAACGTGAACGCTGCCATCCAGAGGATCACCGGCAGATTGCGTCCCAGGTGCTCATTGAAGTTATACAGAGGCTCGACATCGACGATCACCAGCGAGGGCGAACCCGCAACCTGGTAGCTGGCTTTGACGGAATCGGCCAGCGAGAGGTAGCTCTGTCCACCCACCTCGAAATTCGTGCTGCCGGGCGAGCAGAGAGTGCTTTCAGGAATAGCCTGTTCATCGTGCAATTCCTGCATGGACATATCCAGCATCGTTCCGTCGACGCAAAGCGCCAGGGCCTGTCCCTGTTCAATGTGCTGCGGCAGGTCTTTAAAAACATCATCAACCAGCTTCTCGCCCACCAGCACACCAACTACCGTACCATGCCCATCGAAAATGGGCACTGCCACGCTCAATACCCATGTTGTATTGCTATCGCCTGCTGGCTGAAGCATTGTCGCTGCACTATGTTTGTCGTAGAGTACCTGATTCAGCAGCGACGTAGTAGGGGTGACCGTAATGTAGCCTTGATGGGTACGATTCTCCTTTTGAGCTGAATAAACCGCGATTTCGGACAGCTTTAATTCGGAGAGAGGAACACTCAGGGCATCATTGTTAGAGGTACTGGTATGCTGGACCAACGAGATAATCTGGCTACTAGAGGAGACGGTTGCTAATGCTTGAACCAGCGTTTTGCTTTCAGCCACGTAGGCCTGTTTGGTTGATTGGAGGTGTGCAAGAGCGTCACTTCTTGCTTCGCGCTCAAGGTGATACCTCAGCAGGCTTACAGCTGCTACTGCGAACAGCAAAACGCACAGCAAGAGCGTTACTGTGGCCGCGATGATAAATTTTTCCCCCAATGACCGTACAGTAAGTTTCAAGCAGCCCCTTCCATTACTGTTACAACGAAAAGCAGGGGGAGGACGGGGTGCCAGCTCGTCCTCCCCCTACCACGCGCATGCAACTTGCAGCGCGAGACTCTGGAAGGCGCATGTGCAAACCCCATGGGGAAAAGGTCGCACATTGTCAGATGGACGTTACAAGCCGCTCGTCGAGGTGGATCTGCTTGCTCACGAACATCCCGCTTTCCGTCCCAGGCCTATCTATTATAACGTATAACCCCACAAATTGATATCACTTTTCCCATCAGTTTTCTCATTTCTTCCGAAAAGTTGCATGAGAAAAGAGAATTTTGCAGGTTTTCATAACTTTGCCCTACAGAATAGTCCCTACAGGCTCAATATAGCCGCGTTTGAGCAGGCGTACAATCGTGCGCGCAATGTCCAGTTCATCGCGGTGGATCAACTGCGCGATATGCTGTATGCTGCGTCTTCCGTCCAGCAGCAGGAACACCACACGATCACGCCGCTCTATCTGGCTTATGGCTCTCTGCCCGGTTGCCCACGGCAGTGCCTTGAAGACTGCGTTAATACCTTGCTGCGCCATCTCTCTGGCCCCATCTGTCACCTGCGAGGGCAGCGGTATCATTGAGGCGGTCTGTCCCGGCCCTGCAACTGGAACATGTCGCAATGTGGCCGTATCTCTGTAAGCCCTGTTGACTTCTAGAGCGGTCGAAGACCCGAAAGGAGTGAGCTGCACAGGGACTGCTGGCAGTGGCGCGGTCTGCCGCGAGTCTTCGACAGCCTCGGCTCTCGCCGAACCTGGAAGAACTGGCATCCCGGCGGCGGGCGTATCTGCCACCGGTTGCTGTGCCACCAGCGTCAAAGCCCTTATCGTACGATTCGTGGATAAATTGTCGGTTCGCCTTACCCCTTTCAAGAAAGAATTCATAGTACAGTACCTCCTCCATTACCACATGTGCCACACAATGCGCAAAGGTGTACTCCACTATAGTACACATCTCCACTGTACTCTTATCCTGTGAAAATGCCGTGAAAAGCTGGCTCTTCTGTGTGAAATTTCTGTGAATATTCCTGAAAGAGGATGCAATGATGGAATACCAGAAAGTACTATCTTGTATCAATGCGTTTCAGAAGTTGGTTAGAAAGGGTGGATGGTGAAAAAAAGGAGGAAGTGGAGATCGATAGGGCGGAGCTTATCTCCGCCCTATCGATCTCCACTTCCTCCCTGCTAAATATACTACTTGTTCTGATTCTCCCACTCGTCTCTCAATATACCCATGTAGACGAGATCGCTGTATTTTCCATTGCTCCAGACGTGCTGGCGCAGGTGGCCCTCCTCTTTGAAGCCACTGGCGCGATAGGAACGAATGGCGCGTTCATTGTCACCGTTGACCGTTAGCCAGACCTTGCGCATGTTGCGCAGGCGAAAGGCGTAGTCCAACAGCACGCGCACAGCATCCTGCCCGTAACCTTTTCCCAGATATTCTCTATCGCCGATGCCGATACCCAGTTCGCAGGTTCGCGCTATTGTATCGAAGTGAAACAGCCCGCAGCTACCGATATACTTGCCGTCGGTCTCGATAGCGAAGTTGGGACCGTTACGCCCGCCCTTCTGCGCCCCCTGCTCGAACTCGGCCTCCAGCCGGGCCAGCGATTGCGGCTCCCACGGATCACCGCCACCCAGTATCTCAAACTCCACATCATTGTTGAAGGCCCATTGTCGCTGTACATCCTCGCGTTTCATGGCCCGCAGCACGACCTTTTCACCTTTGAGCATAATCAGGGGACCTCTGACCACGTAATGGGTCCGGTGACGCCCTTTTTATCTACCTGCGCTGCGGTGTTGCGCTGCGTATCGACCAGGAAGATGCCTTCCTGCCCGTCACCGAGCGCTACGACGAGCTGATGAGCCGAGGTGGCCGACCAGATAAACGCTGAAACCGGGCCGTGGAGCTTGAGGGCAAGCGGCTTTTGCCCGGCCTGCACATTGACAACCATCAACTGTATTGCCGTGCTATAAGCCAGTTCCTGACTGTCGTAAGACCACACGGGGGTCGGTTCCGTGGCTACGCCGGTGGCAACCTGCGTATCTTCACCTGTCGCCAGGTGTACCACATGCAGCGTGCCGAGACCGGAGGAGACTTTGTCCAGGTAATATGCCTCCATGCCATCGGGCGACCACTGCGCGTAGCTGATCTGCTGACCGGAGGGAAGCTGGACAGGTGATACACCCTCGACATCGGCACGCCAGAGCTCCGCTGTGCGCCCGTTGGGCGAACCAACCAGCAGCCAGCTTCCCACGCTGCCGTGCCCGTCCCGGCTATACAGCGCCTCCGTATAATCGCCCTGCGCCAGCAGGCGAGGCGCGACATCACTGCTCACGCCCACGCGGCGCGTCCAGATGCTGTGAACATGGCCGGGCACTCCCATGCTCCATGTGATGGCCGGTGTATCTATATCCGGTGACCAGTCAAAGGAGAGGACGCTATCACCTGCCTGCCCCTGGCTACCATTGGCGATGGTCAGCAGCCCGTGATTCTGAACGTTGTAGTCCATGATGCTGGTGCTGCCATTGTGCGTGAAAGCAAAGGCGATGCGGATACCATCGGGCGACCATACGGGATGGGAGACGCTGCCTGTGAGTGGCAGAGAAACCATCTGCACCGAGCCGGTTCCGGTTGAGTAGAGGTACAGCCTGGTGAGGCCGGTGCCGTTGGGGTCGGCCACAAAGGCCAGCATACTATTATTGGAAGCTGGTGACCATGCCAGACTGCTGAGAATGTCCGCGCCTGTGTCTGTATCCCAGATCGAAGAAGGCTGTATCCCCGCTTTGAGCAAGCGCTGAGGGATGAGCTTATCACTCAGCCCATCGCTGCGAATGGTATGAATAGTAGCTGTTTGCAGGTCGATATAGGCCAGCATATCTCCGGCGGAACGTCCCGGTAGAGGGGCATTTATCGCCCAGTTTGACGCTACTGTCACATTGGCTGGGGTGAGAGCTATCGCCCCGGTACTGCCATCGGCGGGAATGCTCATCAGTTTGCCGTCGCGCAGGAAGACCAGATGCATACCTGCCGCCAGCGGACCTTGCGGTAAGCTTGCCGGAGGCGGAATGATTCCACCGTTCGCCTGCCCTGCTGGCTGCATGAGATGCAAACTGATGTATCCAACTACACCAATCGTGAGCAGAATTGTTACCGCGATCGCTACGTACATGGCGCGTAATACCGGTGAGCCTTTACGACGCGGGCGCAGAACTGGCTGCTTCCTCGTCGGCTGGTGGTCTGGAGCTGGCATTGCACTCCTGCTTAGAAGCCCACCCTGTGAGGAACGACCACCGGGCAATGCAATCAAGTGCGGGCGACCGGTAGGCTCGACGTGAGGAGGCTTGTAGGGATTGGTTTCTGTGTTGCGGGTACCGGAGGTGCCGGTCAGTTCCTGGTATTCCGGTGAAGAGAAGATGCGGTTACGGAGCGCCGGGCTGGGAGATACACGAGGCAACTGCGAGAGGAGGAAATCGTGGCGACGGAAATCGGCAAGTACAGCGCTACAATGGGAACATCCCTCTAGGTGGGCAGCGACAACTCTGCGTTCTTCCGGCGCGAGCTTATTGTCAAGGTAAGCGCTGAGTAGCTCCTCGACTTGCTCGCAGTTCATGTGGTTCCTCCTCCCTGTTCCAGTGCCCGGTAGTGCTCTCGGAATGATTGCCTGGCGCGTGATAAATACATTTTGACACCGCTCTCCGCGATATTGAGCGCCTGAGCGATCTCACTGTAAGAGAAGCCTTCCTGCGTATACAGGAGCAAAGCGGCGCGATATTGTTGGGGCATGCGGCGAAGAGCGGCGCGCACCAGTTCTGTTGTCCCGTACATTTCCTGCGGGTCCGCGCCCTCGACATCCGCCGGTTCGTGGTCGAGGTCTTGCCACGGCAGCCACGCTATCAACTTGCGTCGACGAAGCGCATCATACGCCGTATTCGTCGCGATGCGGTAGAGCCAGGCTGAAAGCTTCAGGTTCGCGTCCATCTTCGGCAACGCCCGGAACGCCTTCAAAAAGGTGTCTTGCGTCAGGTCATCCGCCTGCTCGCGATCCCCTACCAGGTGATACACATAATTGTAAATAGGCGTCTTATATTCGTCGTAAATCTGTTCAAAAGACCAGGAACTTTCCTTTGTGTCCACCCGAGCCATGCCTACAATCCCTTCGATGGCTAATATCTATCAACCTGTCCGTTCCATCCAGGCTATAGAAGAAGCTCATCTCCGGCCCTCATTCCTTGTCTGGCAAGGGTGGGAAGCCTTTTGTCCTTCTGTGTAGTGGAACGGACAACTATCACATTCAGTAACATAGCAATACACGTGTTTTACTGTCAATTATGGTAGCATATTTTGCCCATTTTCCAGCATTGCTCGCCCTTTATGCTAGTACTAATGGGCCAAAAACCTCTGCTGTTCCCTGCTTCGCCCCGTTTTATTGCGCATCGCCAGAAAAGTCCCATGTATTTGCTTGAAATGCGCGATTATGATACCATAGTCGCAGAAGATGAACTGCCACGTAGCTGAGGGAACCTGGGAAGGAGACTCGCATGCTCAATGAGCACCCGCAGCACGGGTTGCGCACGGTCTGGTGGGAAGAGAGTGCCCACGCTGTTGTCGTATGTATGATTGATCAAACGGCGCTTCCCCAGGAGCTGATCACGCTGCGGCTCGCGGACGAGCAACAGGTGGCCGAGGCCATCAAAACGCTCAGAGTGCGCGGCGCGCCAGCCATCGGTATTTCTGCCGCCTTCGGCTTCGCCCTTGCCCTCTATCGCTATCGCAAAGCTCGCGACGAGGACGCGGACAGAACCATAACACCACAGGAAGCGCAGGAGGTGCAGGAATATCTACACTCCGTCAGTGGCTTACTGGCCCGCACGCGCCCGACTGCCGTCAACCTATTCTGGGCCATCGAGCGCATGCAGCAATGTGCCAGCAGCACGTTGCGCGACGGCTGCTCGCTTTCCCAACTGGCGCAGCGCCTGCGCGACGAGGCACAGGCTATTGCCAACGAAGACTTTGAGGCTTGCAGGCAGATGGGCCTCTACGGCGCGAGCTTGATTGCCGATGGCGATAGCCTGCTCACCCACTGTAACGCGGGCGCGCTGGCAACGGCTGGCTGGGGAACCGCGCTCGCTCCCATGTACGCCGCGCATAAAGCGGGCCGGGCCATCCACGTCTTCGTCGATGAGACGCGCCCCGTCCTGCAGGGTGCGCGCCTGACCTCCTGGGAACTTCAGCAGGAGGGCATTCCACTGACGCTCATTACCGATAACATGGCCGCTCACTTCATGCGCAGGGGCGACATCAAAGCTGTCTTTGTGGGAGCTGATCGTATCGCCGCCAACGGCGACTTCGCCAATAAAATTGGCACTTATGCCGTCGCGGTGCTGGCGCGGGCGCATGCCATTCCGTTCTATGTCGTCGCGCCTCTCTCCACCGTCGATCTCAAACTGCCGTCTGGCGAGCACATTCCGATTGAACAGCGCAACCCCGAAGAGGTGACCACTGTTCGAGGTACACCTGTCGCGCCCGCAGGTGTCCATGTCGCCAATCCCGCTTTCGATGTCACCCCTCACAGCTACGTTACCGCCATTATCACGGAGCGCGGTATCGCCCGGCCACCGTATGACGAGGCGCTGCGCAACATGTTTTCGGGCCATCATCAAACAGGGAAGCAGGCGTGGACATAATGGAGAGGGACGTTGTGCAGGCTGTTGCCCGACACGCGGAAGAGGCAATGGGCCAGGAAGGATTCCAGCAGATCAGCGCGACCGTTGCAAGTTGCAAGATGCTGGCATTAGAACTTGAAGGGCAGGAACAGGAGCAGGAGAGCGGCATGGAAAGGCCCGAAGCTGGTAATGGGGCCATCGATATGGAGGCGCTGGTGCTCGCAGGCTATTTGCACGATATCTCGGTCGCTGTCCATGGCTCCCAGAATCACCATATCAAATCGGCTGAAATGGCGGTCGCATTCCTCGAAACACTCGATGTACCCGCTGAGCGCGTGCGTAAGGTAGAGCAGATTCTCCTGGCGCATACGACCCGCGTGCCAGCGGACGAGCGCCATAAGATTCCCATCGAGGGCCGCATTCTTTATGATGCCACCAATCTTGGACACCTCAGCGGCCTCGCTGTAGTGACTGCGTTGATCGAATTTGGAGCGCGCTATCGCGAACGCTATCGCAATCGTGAAATCAACGGAGAAATTCTCTCCGCTGTGTTGCGCCATATGGAGGAGCGTTTCATCGAACTGTATCAGTCTCTATACACTGCTCCAGCTCGTGAGATGGCTCGTGAAAAATTTGACCGCACACTCGCCTTTATCGACGGGGTGATCGAGCATTTGAGTGATTCGACACCTGTCTAATATTAATGGAGAACACTTATGTCTATTCTTGTTGTTGGGTCCGTTGCCCTGGATACGGTCGAGACGCCATTTTCCAGGGTCGAAGAAGTGCTGGGTGGGGCTGCATCCTATTTTTCTACGGCGGCTTCGCTCTATAACCAGGTGAATCTGGTGGCAGTGGTTGGCAGCGACTTTCCTCGCGAACATCTCGAGTTCTGGCGCAGTCGTCCCATTAACCTTGAGGGTTTGCAGATCAAAGAGGGAAAGACCTTTCGCTGGGTCGCTCGCTATCATATGGATATGAATACCCGCGATACGCTGGATACACAGCTTGGAGTCTACGCGGGCTTCCATCCCTCCATTCCTGCCGGGTACCGGGCCAGCGACCTGCTTTTCCTTGCCAACATCCAGCCGGAATTGCAGTTGGAAGTGCTCAATCAGGTGCCAAAACCGCGCCTTACCGTCCTGGATACAATGGAACTCTGGATCATGACCGCTCGCGAACAATTGACGGAAGTCATCAAGCGCGTCGACATCCTGCTGATGAGCGAGGAAGAGGTGCGCCAGTATACCAATCAGAGCAGCATATTTGCCGGGGTGCGCCAGTTGCTTGGCATGGGCTTGAAATACGTGGTCGTCAAACAGGGTAGCTATGGCGCTCTCCTCTTCGGCGCTGGCGGCACCTACTTTACCGCCCCGACATATCCGCTTGAAGAGGTGGTTGACCCGACAGGCGCTGGCGACGCCTTCGCCGGCGGCTTTCTCGGCTACCTCTCCAATAAAGAACCCGAAGATGACGGTTGCTACTCTGTTGATGAGATCAAATGCGCCGTTGTGCATGGCAACATCATTGGCTCCTTCGTTTGTGAAGACTTCAGTATCGCTCGCCTGCGTCCCCTGACAATGGATGATGTAGCCAACCGCTACCAAAAGCTGGTACAATATTCTCACTTTGATCCCAACTGGCGTCCCGTCCAGAAAAACCCTGTTTTTGATTGACCACATTCTATTCGAGAGGAAATAACTATTCATGACAACATCGATTCGTGGAGATGTCAAAGATATCTCATTAGCTCCACGCGGCAAAGATCGTATTGAATGGGCCGCGAAGGAGATGCCCGTACTGCGCCTCATCCGCGCGCGTTTTGCCAAAGACCAGCCTTTGAAGGGAGTGCGCATGTCTGGCTGCCTGCATATCACCACGGAGACGGCCAATCTCGCCATCACGCTCAAAGCGGGCGGCGCTGACCTCGAACTCTGCGCCTCCAATCCGCTTTCCACACAGGATGACGTGGCCGCGGCTCTGGTAAGCGAATACGGCATTCCCACCTTTGCTATCAAAGGCGAGGATGAGCAGACCTACTATCGTCACATCAACGCCGTGCTCGACCACAAGCCAAACATGACGATGGATGACGGCTGCGACCTGGTCTCGACACTGCATACCACGCGCACCGAACTGATTCCCGCTATCATTGGCGGCATGGAAGAGACGACGACGGGGGTGATTCGCCTGCACAGCATGGAGAAAAACGGCGTCCTGCGCTTCCCCGTCCTGGCCGTCAACGAGTCTGACACCAAGCACCTGTTCGACAACCGCTATGGCACGGGACAGAGTTCTATCGATGCCATTATCCGCGCCACCAATATCTTGCTGGCCGGGCGCACATTCGTGGTCTGTGGCTACGGCTGGTGCGGACGCGGCGTTGCCTCCCGCGCTCGCGGCATGGGCGCGAACGTCATCGTCACCGAAGTTGACCCCGTGCGCGCCCTGGAAGCTGTGATGGATGGCTACCGCGTCATGCCTATCCTGGAAGCTGCCCCCCTCGCCGACATCATCGTCACCGTCACCGGCGATGTCAATGTGCTTGATCACCAGCACCTGGAACGCATGAAGGACGGGGCCATCATCGCCAACTCCGGCCACTTCAACGACGAGATCAACATTCCGGCGCTGGAAGCACTCTCCGTCAACAAGCGCCGCGTGCGTGACTTCGTTGACGAGTACACCTATGCCGATGGTCGGCAGGTTCATCTGCTGGCCGAGGGCCGCCTCGTCAACCTTTCCGCCGCCGAGGGTCATCCCGCCAGCGTCATGGACATGAGCTTCGCCAACCAGGCGCTCGGTGCCGAATATATGCGCGAGCATGCCGGAGAGTTACAGCCCCGCGTCTACACCTTGCCACCCGAAATCGACGGTGAGATCGCCCGTCTCAAGCTGCACGCTATGGGCGTGCGCATCGACACTCTCACCCCGGAGCAGGAACACTACCTCAACTCCTGGGAGTCCGGTACCTAGCTGTCCTTGACACAAACGGTCGTTCTCGATTATACTTAAGTCAAGCTCAAACACATACAACTGAATAGCGCCGATGATCTGGCCTGTATGAGGCCAGCCGAACTCATCAAGAGAGGTGGAGGGAAACGGCCCGATGAAGCCCGGCAACCCACTTGCAACCCGTTGCAGGAAGGGTGCCAATTCCGGCGGAGTAGTCCGCAAGATGAGGGGGAATCAGCAACAACGCGAAACCCCTGCATTCCAGGGGTTTTTGTTTGCCCTGTTTGCCTGATCTGACTCCACTTACCGGTGAGTATTTGTAAATGCTGAATTTCGGCACGTTTTTACTGCAAAAGGAGATTTTTGAAACATGAGTAGTTTTATGGACAGCGCGAAGTCCTTCTTCGCCAGCGAGTCGGTTACCGAAGGCCACCCTGACAAGCTCTGCGACCAGATTTCGGACGGGGTGCTCGACGCGATTTTAGCGCAGGACCCCTACGCCCGTGTCGCTTGCGAAACCGCCACCACTACTGGTCTGGTGCTCATCGCTGGTGAAATCAGCACCACTGCCTGGGTTGACATGCCCGCCATCGTGCGTAAGACGCTCGAACAGGCTGGTTATGTCAACGCCGATTACGGCTTTGATTACCGCACCTGTGGGGTCATCACCTCTATCGGCAAACAATCCCCTGACATTGACCTCGGTGTCAGCCGCTCGCTCGAAGCCAAAAGCCATGCAGATGAGCTTACCGATGACGAACTGGAGCGTATCGGCGCGGGCGATCAGGGCATGATGATCGGCTTTGCCTGCGATGAAACTCCCGAATATATGCCTATGCCTATCATGCTGGCAAACGGGCTGGTGCGCCAGCTCTCGCAGGTGCGCCGCAAATCATGGGATGGGCTTGGCCCCATGGCCTACCTGCGTCCCGATGGCAAGAGCCAGGTGATTGTCCAGTACGAATATGGGCGTCCGGTGCGCGTCGACTCCATCGTTGTCTCCGCCCAGCATGCCGAATATGTCGACCAGGAGCAGATTCGCCGCGATGTCATCGAGCACATCATCAAACCCGTCATCCCCCCCGGTATGCTCGACCTCAATACCAGAATCTTCATCAATCCCACGGGTCGCTTTGTCACCGGCGGTCCCATGGGCGATGCCGGTCTGACCGGTCGCAAGATTATTGCCGACACCTATGGCGGCATGGCCCGTCATGGCGGCGGTGCCTTCAGTGGCAAGGACCCGACAAAGGTAGATCGTTCGGCGGCCTACGCGGCCCGCTACGTCGCCAAAAACCTCGTCGCCGCCGGGGTTGCCGAGCGCCTGGAACTGCAGATTTCCTACGCCATCGGCGTGGCGCGCCCGCTCTCGCTCTTCGTCGAAACGTTTGGCACGGGTCACATCTCCAATGAGGAGATTATCACTCTGATCAACGAGCACTTCGACCTGCGGCCCGCCGCCATCATTCAGACGCTCAACCTGCGCCGTCCCATCTACCAGCCCACGGCAGCTTTCGGCCATTTCGGTCGTAGCGACATCATCGCTCCCTGGGAAACTCTCGACAAGGTAGCAGCTATCCGCCGCAGCCTCGGTGCATCCATCGAAAACGCCAGCGAAGCTCACCCGTAAACTTCAATTTCCAACTGTAAGGGAAATCTGTAGGGGCGTCGCCCCTACAGATTTCCTCTCTTGCGAAATGCATGTATAATGGGGATATGTAGAAGACCTTTGTGTAGCTGTATGCCAGAAAGAGGGAGAACATAACGATATGGACTTTTCGCTCAATGAGGAGCAATTGGCAATTAAAAATACTGCTCGCGAGTTCGCCGAACAGGAAATCAAGCCACTGGCCGAGGAAATGGACCGTACCGGTGCCTTTCCCTATGAACTGGTGCGCAAAATGGGTGAAATAGGGCTACTGGGCCTGCCTTTTCCAGAGGAATACGGCGGCGCAGGCGCGGATTTCCTCTCCTACTGCCTCGCTATTGAGGAAATCGCGCGTGGTGATGTCTCGGTGGGTATCACGATGGAGGCTCACACATCGCTGGGTGCCAGCCCATTTTTCCTCTTTGGCAGCAACGAGCAGAAGGAACGCTACCTGCCCCCACTGGCAAGGGGCGAGCAACTCTGGGCCTTTGGCATGACCGAACCAGAGGCAGGCTCCGATGCCGGTAGTACGAAGACACGAGCCCTCCTGCGCGACGGCAACTGGCATATCAACGGCTCCAAAGCCTTCATCACCAACGCCGGAACCAGCATGACCGGCGGCGTCACCATCACCGCTGTCACCGGCAAGCTTCCCGACGGCCACAATGAAATCACCAATATTATTGTCCCCAAAGGCACCCCTGGCTACATCATTGGCAACGCCTACAAGAAAATGGGTTGGAAAGCCTCGGACACGCGCCCGCTCACCTTTGAAGACTGTGTTGTCCCGGAAGGCAATATTCTGGGCAGGCGCGGCGACGGCTTCAAGCAGTTCATGCAAATCCTCGACGGGGGCCGCGTTGCCATTGCTGCCCTCTCCGTCGGCCTTGCCCAGGCCTGCCTGGATGAAGCCCTCAGCTACGCGAAACAGCGCCGACAGTTCGGCCAACCCATCGGCAAATTCCAGGCCATCCAATTCAAACTCGCCGATATGGAGACAGAAATCGAACTGGCCCGTTTAATGTATTACAAGGCCGCGTGGCTGCATATGCAGGGCCAGCCGTACACGAAAGAGGCTGCGATGGCGAAGCTCTTTGCCTCGGAAACAGCCAAACGCGCCGCCGATCAGGCCGTCCAGATTCACGGCGGCTACGGCTTCATGGACGAATACCCGGTCTCGCGCTACTGGCGTAGCGTCAAGATCAACGAAATCGGTGAGGGCACCAGCGAAGTGCAGCGCATGATTATCGCCAAACAACTTGGTTTGTAACTCCTGTTCGTTTCGCTTGCTTCGCCTGCCTCAACCCCGGATTGCTCGGAAAAAGGAGATCAACTGATGGACATCACACCACCAGAGGGGCAGGCTATGTCTCCTCATCGCCACTCGTTTGCTACCGATCAACTCGAAGCCTACAAACATTGGTTTGGCGGCATGCACTTCAAATTCCCTACCTTCAAACACGACCACCCTGCCATTATCGACGTCAACAGAGTCGCCGACGAGCAGTTGACGCCAGGCCAACGCATCGCCGACAAAGTAGCTGCAACCGTCGGTAGCTGGCCCTTTATCATCACTCAAAGCATCATTCTTGCCGCATGGTTAGTTTTGAACAGTGTAGCAATCATAAAACACTGGGATCCCTATCCTTTTATACTCCTCAATTTAATGTTGAGCTTCCAGGCAGCATACGCTGCACCTTTTGTGATGATGTCGCAGAACAGGCAAGCCGAGAAAGACAGGCTTACCGCGCAAAACGATTACGTCACTGACTGCAAAGGTGAGGAAGAGATTCGCTACATCATGGAGCATCTCGACCACCAGGATGATTTGATCCTTCAGATCGTGAAGCGGCTTGAAGAGCAGCACATGGAGATGAAGGAACAGCTTATGCGGCTTGACCCTGAGTTAGTGAAAAGATTGGCGACGGATGCTCAGAAGGTAGTCAAGGAGCAGGCAGAGCAAAACCAGGGCTAAATGCCCCACGCCAGGCCGGGCGCAAAGGCAACCCCCTGCCTCAGGCCACCCCTTGCGGGTGGCCCTACTCTATACGACCGCTCCACATCGCTTCCAAAACCTCGTTATGCTCGCGCTGGCGGGCGCATAAATTGTGTATAGTAGGGCCGACCCTGGCGCTCGGCCTGGGACCTGCCGGGGCTTAGCCAGTTCCTTTCCCTCACGTCCCTTCCTTTTCATAGCGAGGCACTGCCGGGCGCTGGCCCTCCAGATGATGCGCGGTGGCCGCATGGTACTCGCCGGTGGGGCTGTAGGGGTCGGTGTGGATGATGGCTTCGGAGAGGTCTTTGACGTTGTGGAAGAGGCGGTGACGTACCTCCTCGGCGATGGTGTGCGCTTCCGCCAGCGTGATCTGCGGGCTGACCTCGATGTTGAGCGAGGTTTGCAGCGTATGGCCGACCCAGCGGGCGTGGACATCGGTTACGGCCTTCACCCCTTCCACCTGACTCGCGTTGCGCACGATGGCGGGGACAATGTTGGGATCGACAGCATCCAGAATGCGTTGCAGGACACTGCGCGAGGTGGAGTAGACCACAGTCACGATCACGACCGTAATGACAAGGCCCGCGATGGGGTCGGCGCTGGGAAAGCCCAGTGCCACTCCCACCAGGCCAACGAAAGCCGCCAGCGAGGTGAGGCCGTCGATGCGCGAATGCTGCCCATCGGCGATCAGCGGCACGCTGTTGATGCGCCTGCCCACCGAGATCTTATACTGCGCCAGCAATTCGTTGCCCGCCACGCCGACCAGCGCCGCCCCCATACTCAGGTAAATCTGCGTCGGCACATTGCCGCTGGTCAGCTTCTGAATCGACTCGACCGCGCCAGCCACGGCACTGGCAATGATGACCAGCACAATGAAGATGCCCGCCAGATCTTCGCTGCGGTAGTAGCCATAGGTATAACGCTGGTTGGCTGCTCGCCTGGAAAGGGCGAAGGCAATCCAGAGCGCGACGGTCGTGAACACGTCTCCCTGATTGTGTAGCGCGTCCGCGAAGAGTCCCGCGCTGCCGCCATAGGCCGCGCTGCCAAACTGGATCAACGAAACGAGCAGCATGCCCCCCGTCGAAATCTGCACCGCCCGCAATCCCACCTCGTTGCTGTACAACTCAGCATTCACCGCCCCATGCCCGTGTCCATGTCCATGCCCATGGTCGTCATGGTCGTGTTCATCCTGGTCATGGTCGTGTTCGGAGTGATGGTGCTGATGAGTATCCACCTGGTGGCTATCGCCTCGATATTCTTGCATCGCCCCGCTCCTTAAAATATTGACGAAGAGAAAATGCTCATACACTTTTGGCTCTTCCAGCGAACCGGCATTCACAAACTTCAGTCCAGGCTGCCTGCCCTGCCAGTTCCACGTCTGCCAGCGTCTTCCCGGTTCTCAGTAGTTATCGCCCGATGTGAAGTGATCTGGTTTATGAAAGGTGGCATCGAAGTTAAATGGACTTGTAGGAATAAGTTCTATAGAACTCACCTTTTTCAACTTCATCATTCTACCGCCTTGTGACGGTGATTTTTAACAACCAGAAGCAGGAATAAGGACATCCTGCAAGAGTCTACCACATGCTATCAAAAACCGCTTACAATGGCATGTGCCAGGAGGCGGTTGAGATTCTTCGCTATCGCTCACAATGATATATCCGGCAGATTTATCTTACAGCATGGGGCCACCCATTGTATCGTTTGCCAGCGAGGCACGGCGTGGAATGGGATGGCTGCGTGGTGGCGTAGAGCCTTCATCATCCTCCTCGTCTGCGCTGTCACCTCTGGCTCCCATGATAGTATAAGGGACAGGGGCATTCTCCTCGTTTTCGCCGTTTCCTTCAGCATCGCTTTCCTCACCGTCCTCTCCGTTGTCCGCGCCATTTTGCACGCCCAGGCTTTCCAGGCCCTTCTCGATGCTGAGAATCCAGCGATCAACCTCGGTCTCGAAGTCCATGAGGTGCTCGCGCAGACCGCGCAAGGTTTCAGCGACGTAGGCATCGGCTTCGTTTTTGAGTTGTTCGCTCTCCGCCCCGGCCTGATGAGTGATCTGCTGCGCCTGTTCCTCTGCGCGACGCAGGATTCCTTTCGCACGCTCCTCCGCTGCTCGTAGCAGGCTTTCGCGGCTGACAGCCTTGTCCGCTTCCTCGCGTGCCTTTGCCAGCAGCGCGGAAGCATCGGCCTGCGCCTGGGCCAGAATGCGCTCCTTGTCCTGAATAATACGCCGTGCCTGCTTAATCTCGTCCGGGATGGAGGTTCTCATCTGTTCAACGATCGTGAGAATATCCCCCTCCTCAATAAGGATTTGCTTCAGCAGGGGCACTCTGCGACTGCTGGCGATCAGGTTTTCCAGGCGATCCACGAGATAGAGAATATCCATGCTATTCCTCCGTCCCCTACCATACTACTCGGTGTTCTATCGCTACATCTATCTTCACAGATATAGAGCATCGAGGTCAGTACAGAGCAACTACGGTTTTGTACGGCCTCTCTTTTGCGGGTAGCCGCTCTCTCGCTATTCAGCTCTCAATTTCTTTCCTAACTCTCGCACCACTGGCGCTGGCAACATATCGGTGATGTTGCCGCCCAGACGGGCCACTTCCTTGAGACGAGACGAGCTAACGAAAAGGTTTTCCAGGTTCGTGAGCAAGCAGACCGTCTCGATCTCTGGCGCGAGTTTGCGGTTCATCAAGCCTTGCTGGAACTCGGCCTCGAAATCATTGGGGGAGCGCAGTCCTTTGATGATGGCCTGCCCGCCGACAGAGCGCACGTAATCCACCAGCAGGGTCGCGAATTTGTCCACACGTACATTGCTCATCTCCTCCTCTGCCAGCACCTCTTGCCATAAGGCTACCCGCTCATCCACGCTGAAAAGCACATTTTTCTCAGGAAAGGCATAGACGGTCACGATCAACGTATCGAAGAGGTGCGCCGCCCGCCGTGCAATGTCAAGATGGCCGTTGGTTAAAGGATCGAAACTCCCAGGATAGACTGCAATGCGTCCTCGATGCTCCTTATTACTCACGCACAAGCCCTTTCACTACAAGACTGCAAGCCGAGCCTGAACAAACAAAATAAAACTGGGCATGAGAGAAATAGTCGCCTTTCAACACACGGCAAATCTGCTTCATTACCCGCAGGCTCAAGCTTCCCTTTCTTCCCATTAAACCATATCGAACAGCATTCAGCAATAGGTTGTTTGTCTGGATGCTTGTGGGCGCTGGGTAGCAGGGGATAACAGCAAGGAGAGTGACTACTGCTGGTAGAGATGAAGGCTCGCACAGACTCTGGCAGAGATGGAGGCTGACGGCTTCTGTGCCGCCGGTTTCTTCCAGACTAACCGGGCATACAAACCACGGCCAGGATAAAGCGTTCGCAGGCTAGTGAGAGGATGAGGGACAGGCCGCACATGTCGTGCAGCCTGTCCGAGGAAAAGAGAGGAAAAGAGGGATCAGGCGTGGAAGTTAGGGATGAACTGACTGGCGACGCTGGCAACGGTGTTGGCAGGAATGGCAAAGCTCACACCATTGGCCGGAGTATTGAATTCTGGATCAACTGCACCCAGCGTCGGAATGCCCACCAGATTGCCCTGCAAGTCGATGAGCGCGCCGCCGCTGTTGCCGGGATTGAGAGCGGCATCGGTCTGGATCGCATTGGTGAGTGTAGCCCCTCCCTGACCTTCAGAAACGGTGCGCCCTGTCGCGCTCACAATGCCCTCGGTGACGGTTTCAGTGATACCCAGCGGGTTGCCGATCGCCAGCACATACTCGCCCACCTGCAATTGCGAAGAGTTCCCCAGCGTGATAACCGTGAGCGGCTTCGTCGTATTGATCTTCAGTATCGCGAGATCATTGGCAGGCGCTGTGCCTACCACCTGCGCGGGAAGATGCGTTCCGTCTGAGAGCACCACTTCGATGTTTTGAGCTCCTGAGACAACATGGTTGTTGGTCACGATATAACCCCGCGCGTCGATGATGTCACCGGAGCCGATGGCGTTCCCGCTCTGTGTGGTGACATCGATCTCCACTACTGCCGCTTTATCCTTTGCAATCACCGCTTCCTGTTCCGCCTGTATAGAAGCCGCCGACTGTGTCGAGGTTGTAGTCGTGGTTGTCGCGGACGCACTGCCAGTATTGCCTGTCGCGGTTGTTGTTCTACTGAATTCCCAGCCCGCGAAGAGGCCGATACCGAAGATGAGAAGCAGTACCACCGCCAGCGCTCCTATTGCCCAGGCACGAAAGCCTCCACCCGTTTTCTTCCGCGTTGGCGGTGTGGGTGGTGTGAGTGGTGTGGGCTGTGTCGGTGGTTGCTGTGGATTGAGCGGTGCTGTCGGTGTGCGCTCCACCCAATCCCATGTTTGCTGTTCATAAGGTGATATAATTTCTGCATCATTTTCTGTTTGTGGTGCTATCATCGTTTTTATCCCTCCACTGCTTTTTCCTATTTACAAAAATGACGTACTATCTTCAGGTGTTTTCATGTACGCTTTCTTTGCGTTTCCGTCTACTAAGAAGATAGCGTCACGACATCAAAAAACTTACACACTTGTGTCAAAGATCACGCAGTCTTTTGTAAAGACTTTGCAAACTGAAAGCGCTTGCTACTGAGAACTGCTTCCGGTTCTGCGTAACCATTTTCTGTTCGTAAGCATAGCAGGGGATGATGAGAGATATATTGGAAGTAGATGAGAAAACGCTCATATACCCGGCAGCAGGAATGCGGCTATACCTGCGCAAAATCCTCGGTCAGCCACAGTTTCTCATGTTGCTGATCGATCAGAATGGCAACCCCGACGATATTGGCATTCTTTGAAAGAATATTCTGGCGGTGTCCATCGTCGGGCGGTTTCTCGTTCATCATCGCCTGGTGCAAAGCCAGTGCCCCATTGGCCGATTGCTCAGTCGTTTCCCCGATATTTTCAGCCGCAAAGGTCCACTTCACCCCCTGCTGGCTCTCGCGAGTTCCCAGATCAGCTTCCCCCGGCAACTGATGTGACAGTGTGTTTGCCGTCTCCATCGCCAGATCATGCTGCCGCGCACTCTCCGCCAGAGCATTGCTCCACTTCAAGGCAGGCAGCCCATTAGCGGCCCGTGACTGATTAATGGCCTTAAAAACCGTCTGCGCAATCTGACTCTCCATCGCCGTTGGACTTGATTGCTGCGAACTCGTCTGGCTCCCTGTTGATGTTGAGCAGGCACACAGCAGGAAAAGCAACATGGACAGGAAGATGCTCCATGAAAATTTGATTTTGATACTGTTCATAATAATGATCCTATCCTCATCAAGCGGTTCTTTCCGGCGTCACGCTGCCCGCCGGTTCGTCTGGAATATTACTTGCTCTAACATGTGCCAGCGGCAAAGTGATGGTAACGGTTGTTCCTTGCTCTGGTACACTGCTCAGGGTGAGCGTGCCGCCGTGGGCAAGGGCGATGCCGCGTGCGATGGAAAGGCCGAGGCCGGTGCCACCAGCCTCACGCGAGCGCGCTTTGTCCACGCGGTAAAAGCGTTCGCCCAGGTGCGGCAGGTGCTCCGCTGCGATGCCGATGCCCGTATCACTGACCTGCAGGATTACATGGTTTTGTTGCGTGGCAATACGCACGGTGATGTTGCCTCCGGGGCGATTATATTTGATAGCGTTGTCGACCAGGGCAAGCGTAGCCTGTTCGAGCAGCGTCGGGTCGCCAATCACCAGCGCGCTCTCGCTGCCCTCAACCTGAACACTGATATGTTGCTGCTCCGCTAGAGCCTGGACGCGTCGGGCCTGCGCACGAGCGATACTGGCCAGGTCTACTACCTCGTACTCCTGATGAGAGGAACGATTATCCAGGCGAGCGAGAGTAAGCAAGTTGGTGGCAAGATTACCCATATGGTTCGCTTCGGCCACGATATCTTCCAAGAGCACTGTATCCTCCTCCGGGATGTGTTCGCGGCTGCGCAGCAGGACTTCGGCATCGGCGCGCAGCAGCGTCAGCGGGGTGCGCAGCTCGTGCGCGGCGTCCGCTATGAAGCGCTGCTGGTTACTCCAGGCCAGTCGCGCTGGAGCCAGCGCCCGATTCGCCAGGAACAGGCCCCCTACGCCAGCACCGAACAGGGCAATGCCGCCCACCGCGAACAACAGCTTGAGTAACAAGGAGAGGGTGTCTTCCTGCTGCTGAATAGATATACCATCCATAACGACACCAATATAGCCATTGCCATGTGGATTGGGAACCGCTATGGCATAGCAGTAAATCTCGCCGTAGTCGCCCCCGGCGTTGATAGTGCTCTGTGCCACACCATTTTGCAGAGCTTGCTGTGCCAGACTGTTGCTGAGAAAGGCAGGGGGCAGTGTTTCTATATTATCTGTATCCAGCAAGGTACCATTCTGATCAAAGCAGGCGACGATGGGTTCTACCTGATTAACTGCCGGATTAGGAGAAGGAGGAGGATTGGATTGGTGGGAAAGACCTTCAGATGAGCAAGCACTCACAGGCGATGAAGCAAATTGATTCGCATCCATCTGGGCATGTTGCTGAACGCTGCCTTCTGGCTGGTTCAACAGGAAGTAGCTGACCCCGGTGTACAGGATGAAACCGGCTATTATCAGTGCCGCAGCCAGGACAGCGCAATACCAGAGCGTCAAGCGGATGCGCAGGCCTTGAAACAAGGACGCTCCCGCCTCTTGTGTGCGACGGCCCCTCCTACGATGCAGGGGCCACCAGCCGGGCATGCTCCAGTTCATACAATAGCTCCTTTGCTATGCTTCGATCTTGTAGCCCACGCCACGTACCGTCTTGATTAAGGGGCGTGAGAAACCCTGGTCAACTTTGTCGCGCAGGTAGTGAATGTAGATATCCACGACATTTGAAAGTGCCTCCATGTCGTAGCGCCAGACGGTATCGACAATTTGCGTGCGCGTGAGCACCTGGCCGGGATGGCGCATCAAATATTCCAGCAGAGCAAATTCTTTGGCCGTTAGCTCGATGACACGCCCGTCGCGCCGCGCCTCGTGCCGTACCAGGTCAAGTGTCAGGTCGCCAACGGTGAGTTGAGGCGTCTCCTCAAAACGCCGGTCGCGGCGGCGCAGCAGGGCATTGACCCGCGCCAGCAGCTCCTCCATCGCGAAGGGCTTGGTCAGGTAGTCATCGGCCCCCACGTTGAGGCCGGTCACACGGTCCTCGACAGCCCCACGCGCCGTCAGCATCAGCACGGGCGTCATGATATGTTCCTCGCGCATCTGGCGGCAGATTTCCAGCCCATCGATGCCGGGCAACATTACGTCCAGAATCACCGTATCATAGGTATCGCTGAGGGCGAGATCAAGTCCTTCGTTGCCATCGTGCGCCAGGTCAACGGTATGGCGCTCCTCCATCAGAACGCGGCGCAGCAAATAGGCCAGTCGTTTCTCGTCCTCTACCACAAGAATATGCATCAGTTCGCTCCTTATATATTGCTCATCTCCCGTTCGTACTGCCTGCTTATATTCTATTCGAGAAACATTGGAAAGAGATTGGAAAGAAGAAACTCAACACAGTGTTTCCCTTAGCCCTGGTATAACCCTCTATGATTGGATTCAGATGAGAGAAAGATGTGAAAACTCTCATGGTAAATGCCCTTCCAGGTGAGCAGGTCTGGCCTTCCAATATAAGCATTGCTTCAAAGCGGGCACTACCATCAGACAGCCATTCTGCTTAGCAAACGGAAAACCGTTCATCGCCGAGGCGGGTATGGAGGATGACGAACGAGGAGATCGTAACCTTGCCAGAGTGGAAGCCGCGCGAAGACTCGCACTCCTCCAACAAGGCACCTTCTGGATCGGAACTGAGCGCACTCTGACCAGACGTTGCCACTACAACCTGGCCCACTTGCTTGCCACCGGAACCACCGTTTACCCTCCAGCATTTTGAGCAGTGCGGTGTCTCGCTTGTGGAGCGTCCTGGCTGCGGGAGAGCACGGACCCCTTCTCCAGCTTTGAGTTGATCTTCATGGGAGAAGTGGGTGTCGTCTTCGCTCAAAAATGAGTTCGCCTGCTCCCACTTTTATTGTATCACCTCCTGTCCACTCGCACACTGCCTTTTTGGACGATTTTTTTTAGCGTTCTTTCCCCTATACTCAGGCGGAGGTGACGCGCGTCTTTCGCACCAGCGGTGAAAGCTCTCCTTTGAGCCTGCGATCCCTCTCGTGTGCGTGCTGAAATCAGCACAGGCTTCATCAGGCGTGTGCCAGACTCTCGTCGCAGCGTATGGAGTCACCTGGAAGTGAAAGGAAAAAGAGATGATATGGCGACAAGAGCCATCTGTTCTATCGGAAAGGGAGGGTGTGATGATCGACGTGATCGTTGTCGGCGCTGGACCGACCGGCTTAATGCTAGCCAGCGAGTTGCGGCTGCACGGCGTGCGCGTGGTCGTGCTGGAGCGGGAGACGGAGCCGAACGCGCAGGCCCGCGCGCTCGGCCTGCACGTTCGCAGCATCGAGATCATGGACCAGCGCGGCCTGCTAGAGCGCTTCCTCGCGCTCGGCAAGCAGTACCCGCTCAACAGTTCCTTCGCCGGTATCACCAGGCCGCGACCAGACCGGCTGGACACCGCACATGCGTACATTCTCGGCATTCCGCAGAACATCACCGAGCGTCTGCTGAACGAGCATGCCATCGAACTCGGCACCGAGATCCGGCGCGGCTGCGCGCTGGTCGGGCTGAGCCAGGACGAAGACGGCGTGACCGTCGAACTGGCCGACGGCACGCGAATGCGCTCGCGCTACCTGGTCGGCTGCGACGGCGGTCGCAGCACCGTGCGCAAGCTGCTCGGGATTGGCTTCCCCGGCGAGTCCGCCAGGATCGAGTGGCTGCTGGGCGAGGTGGAGGTGGCCGCGCCACCGGAGGAGCTGGCCGCCGTAGCTGCCGAAGTCCGCGCTGCCGATCTGCGGTTCGGCCCCTCCCCCCACGCGGATGGGATGTACGTCTTCGTCGTGCGCACCGAAGAGGTGGTCGAGGATCGAGCGGCTCCGCCGACCCTCGAGGAGTTCAAGCAGCGGCTGCGGGCGCTCGCCGGCACCGACTTCGGCGTGCATTCACCACGTCGGCTCACCTGCTTCGGCGACGCTACCCGGCAGGCCGAGCGCTACCGGGTCGACCGGGCGCTGCTGGCCGGAGACGCGGCGCATATCCACCCACCGCTGGGCGGACAGGGTCTCAACCTCGGCATCCAGGACGCCTTCAACCTCGGCTGGAAGCTGGCCGCCGCAGTCAACGGCTGGGCACCGGAGGAGCTGCTGGACAGCTACCACACCGAACGGCATCCTGTGGCCGCCGCCGTGCTGAACAACACCCGCGCGCAGTCGGAACTGCTATCTCCCGAACCAGGCCCCCAGGCGGTGCTCCGGCTGATCTCGGAACTGATGGACTTCGAGGAGGTCAATCGCTACCTGATCGAGAAGATCACAGCGATTGGGGTCCGCTACGACTTCGGCGGCCAGCATCCGCTCGTCGGTCGTCGGCTGCGGGATATCAAGCTCAGGCGGGGGCGCCTCTATGGCCTGATGCACAGGGGGCACGGACTGCTGCTCGACCAGACCGGCCAGCTTGAGATTTCGGGCTGGGCAGATCGGATCGACCACATCGTCGACAAAAGCTCAGAACTCGACGTACCCGCCGCGCTACTGCGACCGGACGGCCACGTGGCGTGGGTCGGTGACGATCAGCAGGGTCTGCGCCTCCTGCTGCCAAAGTGGTTCGGCGCCCCCGTTAGTTGAGCGCGCAGGTGTGGCCCGAAAGAGTGGGAGAATGTTTCGATCCGCCTCCAGGGACCTTATTAGAGACGAACCTGCGACGAAAAAGGAAGTGTCAGGCACAGGTGCTCTTCAATATAAAATAGCTTCTAAAGACAGGCAAGAGCGCCACAAGGGAAGCTCTCAGGGAATAGCTATGGCAGCCATGTTGTTCTAACGGGTGGATAGCGTTATATCGTAAAGACAACCTGAAGGTTCGATATACGTACATAACTGTGATGGTATCGAAAGATACGTCACGAAATGAAGTGGAATAGGATGTTACCGGAGCATGGTGCTCCGGTAACATGAATAAACACCTGAGAAAGAAGGGATATCGTGTTCCTGGTTCACCATGGAGGGTTTTTCCTGGCCCCTCTGTTCCTGTTTGGTCAGTTCTTCTGGTTTGTGGTTCTGGCCTTGCTGATTGCGGCGCTGGTTCGCCTGTTCAGTCGCAGGCGTCGCTGGTGGTACTACAATCGCCCGCCGTTCTACACGCCGGGCATGGGTCCCGGTGTGCCGCACCCTGGCACACCACACCCCGGCGTACCGCCCGTTCAGCCAACTCAGCCTTCGGCGATGGAGATCCTGCGCCAGCGCTATGCGCGTGGTGAGATCGATGCCGCTACCTTCGATCAGATGCGCGAGCGGCTGGAGGCTTCGAGCAAGCCAGATCAGCAGTAATCCGCGAGGCCACAACCTCGTCTAAAAAGAGAGAGGCCCTCCCCTACCTCTCACGGTAGGAGAGGGCCTCTCTCTTTTATGTACTCTTTCTTCCAATATTCTTCCCATCGATTCCTGTCATGCTAAGAGACATGACTGGGCGTGCCATGCGAGGAACAAGACACTTTGATGAGAGCGCGCGAGCTTGCCAGCCGGAAGCGAGCTTCCTGGCAAGAAAATTGGAACTTTCTCATCTCTTTCCAATAAAAAGCCAATCTCAATACTCTATGCTTACCCATGTGAGCATGAGCAATCGCTACACGATGCAATTATTATCTCGAGGAGAACACATACATGGCTGATACCCTAGAGACGACGTATCAGGGAGGATCTGATGAGAGAGTGATTGATGAGAAGAGTTCTGTGCGATCCGTGCGCTGGCACTGGCTGGCGCTGGCTGGCATCATGCTCATTTCCTTATTCATGAACTTTTACCAACTGGGACAGAACAGCTTTGGCAATCTCTATTATGCCGCAGGCGTCAGGAGTATGCTGGATAACTGGCACAATTTCTTTTTCGTGTCTTATGACCCTGGCGGTTTTGTCTCGATCGACAAGTCTCCGCTGGGCTTCTGGCTGCAGGTACTGAGCGCGAAGCTCTTTGGCTTCACGGCCTTCAGCGTCTACCTGCCACAGGCGCTGGCCGGAGTGCTCTCGGTCGCCCTGCTCTACCACCTTGTGCGCCGCCACTTCGGCATAGTGGCCGGTCTGCTGGCAGCCCTGGCGCTGGCACTTAGCCCCATAAGCGTCGTGACCAAATGCGATTGAAAAAAGGTAGGAGATAGCAATGGAAAGAAATCCATATGAATATGACAACACAGTTTCATGGATGCCGCAGCAGCAACAGGTGTATGCGGGCAGCGGAACAAACCAGTACGAGCAGCGGCTTCCACCACTTCGACAGGTTCCCACGCCACGCGCGACAGGCGCGGCGCAAAAACCGAAACTGCCAAAGCCAATGCCGAAGGCACGCACGCTGCAACTGGCCCATTCTCTCAAGCAAGTAATTCTCGTCGCCTCTTTTGTAGGCTTCGGCACCCTGAGCGGCCTGGTTGCCTTGCATCAGGTTGGCTCGACCACCACAACCAGTTCGACGAATCAGACAACAACAACTACTTCACAAAAAACATCATCCTCTAATGGCTTCTTGCATCAGGAGGGACATAATGTCGGATCAGATGACTCAAACAACTCAAGCACCTCGACCAGCTCAAGTAGCTCGAATAGTTCCACCAGCAGCGCAAGCAGTTCTTCGCAGCCCGTTAGCGGAACCCGCACCTCCTGAGTATGCGACTCCTGCCAGCATGCGGCGCGCAGAGTTCCGGGCGATGGGTACGACGATTTCTCTGCTGCTACCAGAGCGGCAGGCGCAACAAGGGCTAAATATTGTGCGCTCCCTCTTCGAGGAATGGGAACAGGCTCTGAGCCGCTTTTTACCACAAAGCGAGCTATCAAGACTGAATGAGCGAGCAGGCACGACTACTGCCGTCAGCGACCTGCTCTATTCCGTGCTGGAAACGGCGCTGACAGCAGCGGAAGCCACGCGGGGCGTCTACGACCCGACATTGCTGGATCAACTGGTGCAAGTGGGCTATGATCGCACTTTTGATGCTCTTCCCGTCGTGTCCATCGACAAAATTGTGTCTGAAAGGCCGGGAGGAGGATGGCGCGGCATCCACATGGAGCCAAAGTATCAGGGCGTCACGCTGCCGGTCGACGTCAAACTCGATTTCGGCGGAATCGCCAAGGGCATGGCGGTTGACGCCGCCCTCAAGCAACTGCGACAGAGCGGCATCTGTCCCGCCCTTGTCAATGCTGGTGGCGATCTCGCTGTGCTGGGCCTGCCCCCCGGCGCGGAAAACTGGCCGATTGCCGTGCCGGGACGCGAGCAGAGTTGGACAATTCCGCTGCAGCGTGGTGCGGTTGCCACCTCCGGCATTGCTCGCCGCCACTGGTATCAGGGCAACACCCTGCGTCATCACCTGCTCGACCCTCGCACCGGCCTTCCGGCGCAGAGCGATCTCTGGTCTGTCACGGTGGTAACTGATCGCTGCGAGCAGGCGGAGGTGGCGGCAAAAGTCGCTTTTATTCTCGGCTCCCAGGAGGGAGCGGACTTTTTACGACGATACAACATCGCGGGCCTGCTCGTGCGTGAAGACGGCACGTGGCGAGCGGTTGAGCCGTGGCCTGTCAAACTGATGGAGGAAATATAAATGACTATTAGTACTCTCTGGCAAGCTGTAACCTGGGACGTGGCGCGGGCTGGCGGCTTCACAGCCTACATCCTGCTCGCGCTGGCGGTCATGGTGGGATTGGCGCTTTCGACGCAACTTCAATCACCCAGCCGCTGGCCGCGTCTGCTCAATAGCGAACTGCATAACTTCCTGACCCTGCTCAGCACCATCTTCGTTATCGTGCATGTCCTGGCCGTCTGGGTTGACCCGTTCACCCGTTTCGGCTGGCAAGAAATCTTCATCCCGTTCTTGAGCACATATCGTACCTTCTGGATGGCGCTCGGTATCGTCGCTCTCTACCTCGGCATCGCTATCGGCATCAGCACCTGGCTGCGTCCGCGCATCGGCTACAAGCTGTGGCGGAAACTGCACGTGCTCACGCTGCTCATCTTCGCCCTCGCCACCATCCACGGCCTCGGCACCGGCAGCGACACACAGACTCCCTGGGCTATCGGCATCTACCTCACCAGCATCGCCTTCGTCGGCATCCTCTTCCTCCGCCGCGTCTTCTTCATGCCCAGAAAGCAAAAGCACGTCCAGGCGCAGGTTCCCACCCGACCGGCTGGTACGACTCCTCGCGTTTCTACACGCCCAACCGGCACCATGCCACAACGCAATCCGCGCCCGCGGGAAGGTAACAGGATGGTTGCACCTCAACAAAGGGGGGGCGAACTTACGGCTCCGTAGGCACGCCAACATGTTTCATGCCTTCACGCTATCCTGCGATAACGGTAGCCGCTTTCCTATCACATAGCGTTGCTGCTCATGATCGTAAGATGGCATGATGCCATGTGCCCACAGCCAGTCAGAGATTTGTACATAGGCATCGCCCACCACCTTGCGGAATTGCCACGTCCTGGCATCGCTGACCCGGATACAATCGTAGAGCATGCTGCACAGGCTTAGCAAATCCGGCCCGAACTGGATGTCATCTGGCTCGTTGCTGCCCGGCTCATTGTTGCCCTGTGCCTGCTCGTCGTGAGGCATCTGGGTCGCCTCAGTCTCAGGCTTCGGCATGGCCTTGCTCCTTTACCTGCCCCTGGCCCTACAAGACCGTCATCAAAAGCTGCGCCGCTTTCTGCTCTCCTACCAGCTGTTGCAAGGCCGTGTGGTACACCCCCATCTGTTCCATGCGCGCTGTGATAAAGGCATGGCGCGCCACCTCTGCTAACCCACCCAGCCCGGAGCATCTAGAACAATAACAAGAAAAGCCGTTCGAGTAGTAAAAACTACAAGGATGTCTTTTTCATGCTCAAATTCTGCCATATTTTTTAGGACATTAGTTCAAATTGAACGCTTCGCTTTAGAGTGATACGCTCAATGCCCGATAAAATGTTGCCAGAAGGTATGCATGCGTTCGCGCAGGGGGGCGTGTTCGGGCTTGCGCAGGTAGGGGTCGCTTGCCCAGAGTCTGGCGGCGAGGCTGCGCGAGAGATCGATGAGCGGTGTGTCGCTGAGATTGGCGACGCGCAATTCGGGGACGCCGCTCTGGCGCACGCCGAAGAACTCGCCGGGGCCGCGCAGATCCAGGTCTGCCTGTGCCAGCTTGAAGCCGTCGTCGGTGGACTGGAAGATGTTCAGCCGCTCCTGCGCCGTCTGGCTGGCGTCAGCGCTGAGCACGTAGCAGTAGGACTGGTACTGGCCGCGCCCGACGCGCCCGCGAAACTGGTGCAGTTGCGAGAGCCCGAAGCGGTCGGCGTCCTCGATGACCATGACGGTGGCGTTGGGAACATCAATGCCGACCTCGATGACGGAGGTGGCGACCAGAACGTCAAGCTCGTGGTCGCGGAAGCGGCGCATCGTCTGGTCCTTCTCTGCCGCCTTCATGGCGCCGTGAACGAGTCCGAGGCGCAGGTTGGGAAAGACCTCGCGGCTCAGCCGTTCGTATTCAACCGTGGCGGCTTTGGCGGCCAGCGTCTCAGATTCTTCGATAAGCGGACAGATGATAAACGCCTGCCGCCCCTCGGCCACCTGGTGGGCGATGACCGTGTACGCCTCGTTACGGCGCGTACCGCTGCGCCAGCGCGTGATGATCTTCTGCCGACCGGGAGGCAACTGGTCGATGGCGGAGACATCGAGGTCGCCGTAGAGGGTGAGAGCCAGGGTGCGCGGGATGGGCGTGGCGGTCATGACCAGCATGTGTGGGTGATAGCCCTTCTGGCGCAGGGCATCGCGCTGCTCCACACCGAAACGGTGCTGCTCATCGACAATGACGAGGCCCAGCCGCTCGAAATTCACATCTTCCTGGATGAGCGCGTGTGTGCCGATGGCGACCATCGCCTGCCCGTTTTCCAGCGCGGCTCGTCCCATCGCTCGCTCCTTCTGGCGCAAACTGCCTGTGAGCAAAACGGTGCGAATGCCAAAGGGGGCGAGCATCTCGCTGATGCTGCGGGCGTGCTGCTCCGCCAGGATTTCCGTAGGAGCCATGATCGCGCCCTGAAAGCCATTGATGGCGGCCAGAAAAAGGGCGCTGGCCGCGACCGCCGTTTTACCGGAGCCAACATCACCCTGCAAGAGACGAATCATGGGCCGGTCTTTCGCCAGGTCGCCACCGATCTCCTGAATGACGCGGCGCTGCGCCTCTGTGAAGCGGAAAGGCAGCGTCGTCTCGAATGGCTGATTGCTGGCGACTGCGCCCCAGAGCGTCGCTCCTATCGACGGCCCTTCGGTCCCCTCGTTTTCGGGTTCTTGCCCGCCGTTGGCGCTTATGGTTTCCTCACTGACCGCTGTCGGCGGTTCGATAAAGATTTTGCGATAATCGACCTTGAAGGCATGGCCCGGTGTGGGATTGTATTGCCAGCGACTGCGCCGTTCCTGCATGCCAAGCTGAATGAGGAAAAGTTCGTCGAAGGCGAGGCGGCGGCGCGCTTCAAAAAGCGCCTGCTCGCTTTCGGGGTAGTGGATGTGCGAGATGGCTTCGGGTAGCGGCATCAGCTTGCCCTGCGTGCGTATTGAAGCTGGCAAATAATCGTGATACATGCTGGCGTAACGATCCACGACCCACTTGGTGAAGCGGCGCAGCGTCTTCGCGTGCAGTCCCTCGGTGAGCGGGTAGACGGGGACGAGCCGCCCTGTCTCGCGCAGATCGCCCTGTTCGGGCAGTTCGTGGCTGCGCACGGAAAACTCGATCTTATTGCCAAAACGCTGCTTCATGCCCGTGACGACGAGGTAGGAGCCTTGCGCGGCCTTGAGCTGCTTTTGCAGGTATGGCTGGTTGAACCAGGAGACGCGCATACGCCCCGTCTCATCGGAGATGGTGGCGATGGTACGCGTGCGCCCGCTACCGGTGCGATGCGTCTCCACGTCCCAGATCATGCCCATCGTTGTCACGACCTCGTTGAATGGCAGATCGGCAATTTTTTCGAGCTTGCTATAGTCGCGGTGCTCGCGAGGAAAGTAGAGCAGCAGGTCGCGCACGGTGCGAATGCCCAGGTGATGCAGCTTTGCTGCGACAGATTGCCCAACGCCCGGCACCGATGTCACATCAGCATTGAGCACGGCCAGCGCCGTATGTCCGGCAGACATCCCGGCATCGAGGGAAAGCGGGTTCGGATTCGGCGCGACCTTCGGCTCTTTCCCATCTCCCGCAACATCTTTGCTTTCCCTGTCTTTCTGCGTTGACCGCTCCGAAGCCCTTTTGCTTCCGCTCCCGTTCGCGCTTTCAGGCACACTCTGCTTCTTAATGGGGTTCTCCATGTGCGCTTCCTGTGTAGACTGCGAAGGATGTTGTGGCGGCACTGCTGGCGCGGCGGCAGAAAGCGCAACTACCTGTTTCTCATCGCTTTTGTCATTGCTGCCGTTGCTCATTTCGTTGAGCACTGCAAGGGCGGCTCGCAGGCTGGCTGCGCGCTGCATCGGGTCCTGCTGGCGATAACCCTCCAGGTATTCTGTGAAACGATAGATCGGGCGCAATTCGAGACCCGCGTTTTTGCACACGGCGCTGACCTCGTCGGCCCAGTGGACGGCGAAGGCTTCTAAGCCGCCGGGGCGTACTGCTCGATCCTGGTGATTGGTGCGTTGTTCGTACAGGAGTATCTTGCGTGCCCGCTCAATGTAGGGCGCGAGCTGGCTCTCTACTGAATTTGACATAACGTAGTATATGCTGTCCTTGAAAATAGTCTTTTTGTTCGTTTCACTACTATAGTCGCAAGGCGCGGGGGTGTCAAGCGGTTACTGGCGCTGGCATGCGTCTCTTTTTCCCTTTCCAATCCGTGTCTGTTATACATGAAGGAAGTAGGGAGTATGGATGTAGGATGAGCTAGATTGTAGTGAAAGGAAGAGTATCACATGGTTGAGCGAAGAGTGATTGTGGGGGTGTTTCAGGGCCGGGCGCAGGCGGAGAAGGCGGTACACGATCTCGAAGCCGTGGGCTTGAACGAGCACCAGATTAGTTTTGCGATCCGCCAGCCCGATGAGCAGGGAGAGCCGAAACTCAATATCAGTAATGACCAGGGGGCATCGCCTGTGGGGAAAGTCCCACTCACGGGGGCCGCGACCGGCGGTGTTGTCGGCGGTGTAGCTGGTGCCTTGACGGCCCTGTTGATCCCTGGTATTGGTCCGGTTCTGGCTGGCGGCATCCTGGCCGGAATTCTCATAGGTGCTGCCGCGGGTGATATGGTGGGTACCCTCGTCGGCATGGGTATGGCGGAGGAGCAGGCGAAGTATTATGAGGAAGAGTTCAAACAGGGCCGCGCCCTGGTGATGGTCAACACAACGGACCCCCGGCTCCAGAAGGAGGCGGAGAAAATCATGGATATAGATGGCGCTATTCACCAGAGAAATCAGGGCGTCTACCAGAAATAAAGAGGAACGGTTGTGCAAAAAGCAGGCTGCCATGCGCTAGCCTGCTTTTTCATATGTTTCGTGGTTAGGAACATGCTGGCTGGCTCACTTGCCAGTGTATTCCAGGATGTAGAGACCCGCGTTGTAATCGGTGACATAAAGTAAACCCTGCCGGTCGACGAAGACGTCGCAGGATTGGATGACCTGGGCGCTTTCGGGGCGTGGATCATACATGCGCTGAGGAGCAGGCGGGACGAAATAGGCAACCTCTTCGGGGCGAAACTGGTTTTTCACATTGAATACCCGCACACCAGCATTCTGGTAGGTGGCGAAGATCAGTTCTGAACTCTGGAAGGAGCCGGGACGGTTCTCATGCAGGTTATGCGGGCCAAAATGCCCGCCTTTAGCGCAATAATCTTCTTCATCGGGGGTAGGGAAAGTAGCGATCGTCACTGGATTCGATGGCTCGCGCACATCGACAACCCAGGTGTACTTGATCTGATCCGCGCAATTATCGGCGACGCCTTCGTCGGCTACGATAACAAGATCGCGGTCTGGCAGTGGCAGGCTGGTATGCGTGCCGCCGCCGAAAGGCGGAGACCAGTTCCGATGCGCGATGAGTCGAGGTTGGGTAGGATCACTGACATCGAGCAGCGTCAGACCTCCATCGCGCCAGGAACCATATGCTGTAGTTCCCGCGATAATAGCGTGGTGCAGTGCATAGCGTCTTCCGGCTTGCCAGGCAGGTTCTTCCCCCCCTGCACGCCACATCCCCGGAATCCACCAGCGCCCCACAACAACAGGATGCGTTGGATCGGCCATGTCGATGACAATAAAAATATGATCGGTGTAACCGGCGAGCGAGGCCGATGCATACGCATAGCGCCCACCAACGTACCAGATACGGTGCAGGCCAAATCCCTCTACCGGCATGAAGCCTATCTCACGAGGCTGATCTGGCCTGGAAATATCAAAAACCCGCATGCCCGCCGCAAACTCAAGTTGCTGCTTCCCGAAGGTATCTGCGAAGGACTGGCTGTAATACTCTGTTTTGTCGACTCGAATGTTGGGTGAATAGATATTGACAGCGTTGATGACCAGTAAGAGGTCATCATGAGCCTGAAGATGGAGCGACCACGTGTTCGGGGGTGTTGGCAGAAAATTGACTGGCCGGGGATGGCGCGGATCGCTTACATCCATTACAGTGACCCCATTGCTGAACATGTGACCAATATAAGCATATCCCCTGTGAACCATAATCTGTACCCCATCTCCTCGTCCTCCCTGATCAGAATAACTGACGAAGTTGATGTTTTTCCGGGGAGCTTCCAGGGCTTCCTGCTGCATGAGGAACTTCCTTTCCTGTCTATGCCGATTTCTCCTGCTCTTCCTCGCCTTCGTTCTGGCGGGCAGTGAAGTGGATTTCGAGGGCTTTGTTGACGAAGCGGGCGACGCTGGCTTCCTGGTTGGCGAGCACGCCGGGCAGCGTGATCTCGCGCTTGAAATTGCCGATCTCGATGATCATTTCGTCGCCTTTGCGCGTCATCATCACTTTGTCCATCTCGACGTGCGGCAGCGGGAGGCGCAGGACGTATTCATCGCCCTCCCGCGTCACCTCCTGGATGGGGCCGCGATAGAATATTTGCGTGGGGTCGGTGTCGCCGAAGATGACCTGGGCCAGCGCGCCGAGCTGCTGGATGCCCAGGATTTCGTGCGCGTAGTAGGGCGCTTCCCAGATGGGCAGCGGCGCGAAAGTCTGGTGAATTTGCTGGCGCAGTTTCTCCTGGTTGCGATACATCTCCTGCATAAACGTGTCTTGATAGTCGCCGGGAGCGATGACGCGGTTGCAGATCACGGCATCGATGGGGTAGCCGAAGAGGGCAAGGTAGGTTTCAGCGCGCAGGGCCTCTTTGATGACCATCCGTTCCGGGTTGACCACAGGACGGTAGGAACTGACATCGGGGTTAGTCAGCACCTCGCGCAGCGTTTTGACACGCTCGCTGAGCACCTGCACGGCCTCCATGATCTCAGTTGTCGGAATCATCGCTTTGATGAACGGGCGGGCGAGGCTATTTTGCAGGCTGTTGAGACGTCCCGCGTACACCTGGAAGGTATCGGGCATGCTGAGCAGGCGCACCGTTTCGCCCGTTGGCGCGGCATCGATGACCACCACCTCGAAGTTACCCTGCTGGGCGTTGCGGTAGATGTTGATGAGGCTGACAATCTCATCCATTCCAGGAATGAGGGCCAGCTCTTCGGCCAGCACCGCATCCATACCGCGCTGGCGTAGCAGCTTGCTCATCGTTTCCTGCACCTTGCTCCAACTGCGGCGCATCTCATCGAGAACGTTGACTTCCTGCGCCCACAGGTTAGGGGCAACCTCTTTTGGCTCCGAGGTCAGCGAGCGATTGAGACAGTCCGCCAGGCTGTGTGCCAGGTCGGTACTGACGACAAGGGTGCGTTTGCCAAGCATGGCCGAGCGAACGGCGGTCGCGGCGGAAACAGTAGTTTTGCCAACTCCGCCCTTCCCAAGATAAAGGATATTACGCATACTGATTAACTGTTCCTTATTCTCTATACTTCAAGCGTCCCTATGAATGCTCTATGGGAACGCGATGTTGCTCTCTTCACTTCCTTCTACGTTTGTGATCCCTTGCCGGTTATATGAGGATAGCCCTTCTGGCTAAAGAAAACGTCTCTTCCCTTTATAGTAACACATCCTGTTCAAGATAGGCGTGGAAATCATGTGTGAGATCAGGAGAAAGACAGAAGCGCGAAGGGAGCATCACGCAATGCTCGCCCTCGCGCTTCTGCCTTTATATATTGAAGAATAATTACGGCTCAAGTTTGCCGCTAAGAACCAGCCGCTTGATAAATTCCAGGCGGCGTACCACCTCTATGCGGTCACTTCCACCGTTCTCGTACCACTGGCGCAGCCAGAGCAAAGACATAATTTCATCGGGCGTGAAGCCACAGCGGGCCAGGGCCTCTGTTTCAGAGACGCCGCTCTCGACACCAGGGACAATAGTGATCTCTTCTTCAGAGTGGGTGTGTGGATTCATGTTAATATCCTTTCGCCTTCTAGAAGGCTTTTAAAGGCTTTTACGCCGCCTCTTTCTTTATGCGTTTTTTCAGAGTGGTCGTTCGCCATTTCAAATACTTCTTTCTGATAGACGTTCGACCCAATACATTTTCAGATAAAAACCAATCTTGACTGTTAGAACATCATCACCGCTACTACTTATTTCCTCCTGCAATAAGCATAAACGGAAATGACTGCTACGACTATCTATCCGACCACAGGCAATCAGTGAACTACATCACAATCCGCGATCAATCCCACTCCCAACATTCCTTGCCGGTATCACGCTGGTTAAGAACTGGCCTGAGCGCTTGCCTGCTCTTCTTCGCCTGCTGCTTGTAATACGTTCGCACCGTCAGCAGAGTTCCAGCTACTTTCACTTATGTAATACGTTGTCAGGGGTGAATAGTTGCGCCGGAATTGTGCCATTCTGGTGATGCTTTGTTCTTCCAGGATTTTCTTTTTCTAAGGAACACACCTCTATCAAGATAAACGTGAAGAGGGTGCGAAATTAAAGCATGCTCTTGCTGCGGAAACAAAAGGGGCGCCACGCCGCCTCAGGCCACCCGCCAGGGGATGCCCCTGCTATCTACACAGCGGCTCAATGTGCATCGTACCGTATATAGTAGGGCCACCCCTGGCGGGTGGCCTGGATGAATAGAGCGGTGGCCCGTTACGGCTCCTGCTTGTGCTTAGAGAGCTTAGCTCTTTTTGACGACGATGTTGACCAGGTGACCGGGAACGTAGATCACCTTCTGTACCGTTGACTCACCGATGTAGGGAGCGATACGCGGGTTGGACAGCGCCAGCGCGCGCGCCTCCTTTTCGCTGATGGTCGTCGGCACCTCGATACGCTCGCGCACCTTGCCGTTGACCTGCACGACCAGGGTGAAGGTCTCATCCTTCGTCAGCGCCTCGTCGTAGGTCGGCCATTCGGTCATGTGGATGCTGCCGGTGTGACCGGTCTGCTGCCACAGTTCCTCGGTGATATGTGGCGCCATCGGGGCCAGCAGTTGCATCATCGTTTCCAGCATGCGCCGGTACGCGGCTGTCCGGGCTACCGGCTCGTTCTGCTGCTTCATCATGGCGTTGTTGGCTTCCATCAGCGCCGCCAGCGCCGTGTTGAAGCGGAACTCGCGCAGGTCTTCCGTGACACGCTGGATGGTCTTGTTGCGCAGGCGCTCGATAGCCCTGCTCTCCGCCGTTTCCGCGCTGCTCGCGTTCTCACCTACCCAGTTCTCAGTAACCAGGCTCCAGAAGCGGTTCAGGAAGCGCCAGACGCCCTCCAGGTTCTCCGGGATGAACGAGCCGCCCTGATCGAACGGCCCGATGAACATCATGTACAGGCGTACCGTGTCGGCCCCGTACTTCTCGACGTACTTGTCGGGCGCTTCGACGTTGCCGCGAGACTTGGACATCTTCTGCCCGTCAGCTCCCAGCACCATGCCCTGATGGAACAGGCGCTTGAATGGCTCGTTGAAGTTCAGGTAGCCCATGTCACGCAGCGCCTTGACGAAGAAGCGTGCGTACAGCAGGTGCATCACGGCATGTTCCGCGCCACCGACGTACTGGTCAACGGGCAGCCAGCGCGTCATCTCCTCCATGCTCCATGCCTGCTCGTTGTTATGCGGGTCGGCATAGCGCAGGAAGTACCAGGACGAGCAGATGAACGTATCCATCGTATCGGTCTCACGGGTGGCGGGGCCACCGCAGATCGGGCAGGTTGTGTTCAGGAACTCCGGCTCGTAGCGCAGCGGCGACTCACCGGTCGGCTTGAACTGCACGTTCTCAGGCAGCCAGACGGGCAGTTGCTCCTCCGGCACGGGAACGGTGCCATGCTCCGGACAATAGATGATAGGGATGGGCGCGCCCCAGTAGCGCTGGCGACTAATCACCCAGTCGCGCAGGCGATAGGTGACCATAAACTTGCCGCTGCCCTGCTCCTCCAGGTAGCGCGTGACTTTGGCGATGGCCTCCTCGCCCGGTGTGCCGTTGAACGGGCCGGAATTGACCATTGTTCCCTTTGCGACACGCGCCTCCGTCCAGGTCTCCGGGTTGGTTGGCTCCTCACCTTCGGGCCGTATGACCTCGACGATGGGGATGCCGAACTTGCGCGCAAACTCGAAGTCGCGCTGGTCATGAGCCGGAACGCCCATAATCGCGCCCGCGCCGTAGCTCATCAGCACGTAGTCGGCGATCCAGACGGGAACCTTCCCGCCGCTGACCGGGTTGGTGACGTAGCCGCCGGTGAAAACGCCCGTCTTCTCCTTCTCGGTACTCATACGCTCGATCTCGGTCATGCGCCGCGCCTGCTCTATGTATGCCTCGACGGCGGCGCGCTGTTCGGGTGTAGTGATCTTCTCGACCAGTGGATGTTCAGGGGCCAGCACAAAGAAGGTCGCGCCGTAAATCGTGTCCGGGCGTGTGGTGAAGACAGGAACCTCCTCGCGCTTGCCCTCGATCTCGGTGTAGAAGCGAATCTCCGCGCCCTCGCTGCGCCCGATCCAGTTGCGCTGCATCGTCACCGTCTTTTCCGGCCACTCGATCTCATCGAAGTTCAGCAGCTCTTCGGCGTACGCTGTGATGCGCAGCAGCCACTGATCGATCTCGCGCCGCTCTACGATGCTGCCGCAGCGCTCGCAGGTGCCGTTGGGCAGAACCTGCTCGTTCGCCAGCGTCGTATTGCAGCCGGGACACCAGTTAGCGGGCGCTTTGGTGCGATAAGCCAGTCCGTGCTTGTAGAATTGCAGGAATAGCCACTCTGTCCATTTGTAGTAATCGGGCTGGCAGGTGACAACCTCGCGCTCCCAGTCCCAGCCCGCGCCCATCATACGCAGTTGCCTGCGCATGTTCTCGATGTTCGCCAGCGTCCACGTCCGCGCCTGCACGCCGCGCTTGATGGCGGCATTCTCAGCCGGCAGGCCGAAGGCGTCGAAGCCGATGGGCTGCATCACGTTATAGCCCTGCATGCGCATGAAGCGGCCATAGGCATCGAAGGGCGAGTAGTTGTACCAGTGGCCCATGTGCAGGTCACCGGATGGATACGGGAACATCACCAGGTGATAAAATTTTGGTTTCGGCGCATTGTCGGGAGCGTGATACAGGTGTTCCTCTTCCCAACGCTTTTGCCATTCAGGTTCGATCTCTTTGGGGTTATACTTTGTGCGCGTAATCATACCCTTTTACGCCCCCTTTCCTCTCTCAATCAATCAAGAATAACGAATACACATGTTTATTACGATAACAAACACCAATAAAAAACCTTTCATCCTTACGGGACGAAAGGCATAGAGCGATTCCGTGGTACCACCCTGTTTTATATCAAACCATTCTCTTGCTTCCCTCTCTTCTGCATTGAGAGCGAGAGGGATAAAAGTGGTGGACCTGAGGGGATTCGAACCCCTGACCTTCTCCATGCCATGGAGACGCTCTCCCAGCTGCGCTACAGGCCCAGACGTGGTACGAAACGAGAATGAGCTTGATATACACTCATTATACGCTATAACGGGCGCCCCGAAAAGTGCTCAGGCTTTGTGCCGGTACTCATGGATAGCTCCACGTGTGCCAGCAAAGACGTTCACACCTCTTGCTCCCAGGCGAGTTCGGCCAACCATGTGCAGCCTCGCACCACCCGGCTGCTCTCTGTCCCGCGCTTTGCCTGACCTACTACTCCTGATCTTTGCAAGCGTTTTAATTGCCCTACCAATATACCATATTGATTTGCGATTTGCAAGGCATTTTCGCCTACATAACCGAAAAGTCATGGTATCTATGAAACATGGTGGAGATGAGGGGGCTCGAACCCCTGACCTCGACAGTGCGATTGTCGCGCTCTCCCAGCTGAGCTACATCCCCTGGGCACAAACGATAATATCATATCAGCAGAGACTTGTAAATAGGTTTTCTGGCCTTTTTCCAGAAGGCGGCCCAGAACTCCTGCCTTCTGCAAACGATAACGCCATTTCACCTGTAGAAATTTCCCCTCTTGTAGCAACGTGGGAGCGAATCTATACTTTTCAGTGGGGCAGCCTGACCGGGCTGGATAGGTATTTTCTCGTATCGTCGTCTCAGTACAGAGGAAACAATGCAGAGACAGCATTGTGTGTGAAGGAGGTACAACGATGACCCAGAACGCGACCGATCTATCAAAGCGAACACCGGAAGAGATTTTCACCCACCACGCGCAGGCCCTGGGCGCGGAAGACCTGGATGCAACCGTGCTGGACTACGCCGATAATGCCACCCTCATCACGCCCGACAGCGTACTGCAAGGCAAGGAGGCTATCCGCCAGTTCTTCGCCGGTGTCTTCCAGGCGCTACCGAAAGCGCAGTGGGGCGTGCGCACCACCTACGTCGACAACCTGCTATTTTTGCTCTGGACAGCCGACTCTCTCAAGGCCAGTGTCTCCGACGGCGTAGACACCTTCATCTTCAAAGACGGCCTCATCCAGTACCAGACTGTCTATTGCACAATCAGGGAGAGATGATGTAAGACCTTCCGGGTTGCCTCCGTACCCCAGGCGGGTGGCCTGGGGTACGGCACGGAATGGATGGCCTGCGCGAGTGGAGTGATGGACTGGCCTACAAACTCCGATTCACTCACCTCCCTCCACCACCGCAATCTCCTCCTCCGTCAGCCCGTACAACCGGTACACGATCTGGTCGATCAGCGTATCGCTGGCGGCAATGGCGGAGTCGAGGGTGGCGAGGGCGGGCTGGCGCTGCTGGAAGATGCGCATGAGGCGGGCCAGGCTGTAATTGCCCGTCAAACGTTCGCGTAACAACCATTCCCACTGCTCGTCACGCAGCTTGCCGATATCGTCGCGCAGGTCGAGTTGTTGCGCGGCCAGCGAACCCAGTTTCTGCCGCGCCGTCTCAGAGCGTCTGCGCGCCGCCGTATCCGCTTCGCCCTCCTGCGGCCCGGCCAGCGGCGTCCAGAGGCGGTTGAGGCGCTGCATTTGCGCGTCGGAGAGCGCGCCCTTGAGATCATAGATGAAATCTTCGATGGCAACCTGCCGCTGCGCGTGCAGGTCAATCATGCGCTGCGCCAGCGCCGTGAGCAGGTCGTGTACCACATCCGCCTGCTCCTGCTCGCTGCCCAGGCAATCCTGCGCCAGCGCCAGCAATTCCGCCGTCTTCCCCGCCTGCGCCAGCGCGAGACCTTCTTGCGCCTTTGCGTTGCGCGCTTCAGCAGGCGTGGTGAAGGCGATGCGACGGATGGGAATTTGCGTAACGTACTGTGTGAAGAAACGCAGGTAGTCGCCACGAATGAGCGCCGAGATGGTTCTGAAGAAAAAAGCAATCAGCGAAGAATTGAGCAATGGCACAAGATATTGCTGGCTGGCATCGACTGGCATAATGTAGGTCGTGTTGGTGCTGTAAAAGCCCTCAGAATCAAAAGCGAACTCGCAGCCTTTCGCAATATCAGGGAAAATAATCTTCGGTTTCTCGAACGCTTCGTAATATGCAACGGTATCCTGGATCTCATACCACTTATATGTACCTGGTTTTCTGCCTTGCCATTCGCCTTGCTGCGAATCATTCCAATCTGCCGGTTTTGGCTCTAAACGGGTTCGATATTGCAGGAGGTGTTTCTCTATAGCTGGATACTGACAGATATCAATGCCTCGTTTGGTGAAGATTACATAACGTTCTTTGTAATCTACATGGTAACGTTTCACATCTTCGCCGACAAGGAAGGGTTTGATGATCTCGGCGCTTTTCGGGTCGGCGGCGATGAGGGCGTCGCGGGCGGCGCGGTCGATGACAAAGGCTTCGTTGAGGCCGGTCAGGATGCCGCGATAGATTTTGACGCCGGTGTATTCCCCAAGCGGGGTGCTGAGGGAGCGCATTTTTTCGACGATGGCCTGTTTGTCGGCGCCGGAGAGCGACCAGTGGCTTTCGCCGAGCAGGGCGGGCGAGAGTTGCGTTTCGCCCTGCGCGATGCTGGCGGCGAGGGCGTCGGGTTGGAGTTGTTCAAGATGGGTGTATTTGACGGGCGAGCCATCGGGGGCCTGCTTTGTGGTCAGCACGATCAGGGGGTAGGTGACGGCCTCGGCGAAGACGGGCAGGTCGCCGAAATCTACCAGCCGTTCGAGACGCACGCGACCGGTCAGGAAGTTGCGCAGCGCGCCGCCATAGTTGGCGCGCACGAACTTGTTGGGGATGATGAAGCCGAAACGCCCGCCTTCCTTGAGAAAGCTGTTGCCAAGCTCCACAAAGTAGGTGGAGAGGTCGGCCACGCCGTGATAGACGCTGTAGAGTTGTTTGAGCGCGGGCTTGTCCTCGCTGAAGGACTCCTGCCGTATCCAGGGCGGGTTGCCGATGACGGCGTCGAAGCCGGCCCGTTCGCGCTTCGGTTGTCCGTGTTTATCAAAGAAGACTTCGGGAAATTCCAGTTCCCAGTGGAAGAAGCGCGTGCGCTGCTGGCCTGCCAGCGCGCTGGCGGCGTCGAGCCACTCCTGAAATTGCGACGGCGCGGCCAGCAGGCGACCCGTAGCGAAGTCGAAGAGCGGCTTCCAGAGCTTCGGGTCAACGCTGATGCCGTAGTAGTGGGCCATGAAGAGGTTGGCGATACTGCCGTATTTGCCGGTCAGCCCCTGGCGCATATCGGCATACAACTGCTCCTGCTCCTTGACCTGCGCGACCGTCTGCGCCGGGCTGTCTTCCACCAGCCACATCAGGTTGACCGCGCTGGTGATGTTCTGGCGGAAGGCTTCGTCGTCGAAGAGCGAAAGCTGCTCCTGCGGCGTCTCCTGCTTTTTCGCCTTGCGCGCTGTCCCGCTACCGTTGGGCGCGACGGCGAGATCGGCCATGCGCGCGCCGAGCAGGGCGTTGCCCGTGCGCAGGTGGTGGTCGAGGAACGAGAGCGGGCGGTCGCGCGCCACCGTGCTGAGCCAGAGCGAGAGCTTGGCGAGTTCCACCGCCAGCGGATTCAGGTCAACGCCGTAGATGCAGGACTGCACGACGCGCCGTTTCCAGTAGGCCAGGTCGGTCTCCCTGCTCGCCTTCTCCGCCTGCGCGTTCATCTCCACCAGGAAACGGGCGATATATTCAGTCGCCTCAACCAGAAAATGCCCGCTGCCCATCGCCGGGTCCAGCACCTTGATTGCCAGCACCGCCTCCGTGCGCGCCTTCTCATTCCCTGCCTGTTCCACCGCCGCCTTCAATACCGGCCCCAGCGTCTCATCAACGATATATTTGACGATGTAGTCAGGGGTATAATAGCTGCCCGTCGCCTTGCGCTCGCCCCGTTCGGTCAGCAGCTCAATCGTCCAGCCATCCTGCGGCTCCTGCGCCCGCTCAAGGTGATATTCCAGCAGCCCCTCGTAGATTGTTCCCAGGTGCCGCACCGAGAGGTCGCGATAATCGATAAACTGCCCGTTGACGCGAGCCAGCATATCGATGGCCTGCTGGAAGCGCGCATCGCCGATCTGGTTGCGCTCGATAAACGCATGCCGCGCAGGGTCAAAGAGGCCGCCGTTGAAGGTCGAAATCTTGAGCGGCGGATCACCGGCATCGATATACGCGCACAACTGCTTGAAAGCGTGATACAGGTTGGTGCTGTTAGAGCGCAGGATACGCCCCGCGTTCAGGTTATCCGCCACAGTGTGAGCGAGGGCGCGCAGGCTGTAGTTCTCCAGATACAGGTCGCTATCATATACGGGCAGCAGGTTGCGGGCCTCGGCATAGAGAATAAACAGCAGGCGATAGAGGATAATCAGCGCGTTATCATAAATCTCCTTCAGCGTCTCAGGATTGTCGGCTGAAAGATGGTTGGAAGGATAATCCAGAAAGCCCTGCGCGATATGCCGCAGCGCCTGATACACCTGCTCGCGCAGAGAAGCCCCGATGCCCTGCGCGTACTCAATGCTCTCGCGCAAAATGGCCGAGACGCCGAGCGGGTGCGCATTGAAGGCGGCGCGGCGAAAGAAGGCATAGAAATACAGAAAATCCTCGACGCTGCCGCCTGCCAGCAGCGCGGGCAGATCAACCTCATAAAAGTGGTCTAACTTATGCGCGTTGCTTTTGTGATAGAGCCGCCACAGCCGCCCATTCGTCAAAATGCCCCATTCCAGGCCGCTATGCTGCATGTAGAACGCGATCTGGTACGACGGATTCTTGTTGGTAAAGGGATCGCCGCTCCTGCCCTTCATGGCAACATCGAGCGGGCAATCCCAGTATTTCGCGTCGCCAACCGCGAAGGCCCCTGCCTGCAACAGCGTATCCGTCAGCTTCTTGCCCTTCGCCGCCTGCAACGCCGCCTCATCGCGGTAAAACACATAATCCGGCGACTTCGTCCCGTCCGGCGTCGCCAGCGAAGCCTGCACCTCAAACGTATGCCCCAGCAATTCCAGCACAGGCCGGATAAACTCCCGCTCCACCTGCGCCTCCTTATCGCTCGGCCTGTACCTCCCGAACAGTCCTCCGATCCTCTGCATCACCGGTTCCGCCTCTTGAGTCAGAGCCTGCCACTCCTCCCTCTGCGGCAAAAACACATCCAGATAATGATCTGAAAAAAGCTGCTGGTTGCTATATGGTTGTGATTTCAATTTCTTCCCTCGGCGATTTGCAGATACTCTTTTGAGATGTCTATGCCTATTGACTTTCTGGATAGTTTGCGCGCGACCAGCGTAGTAGTGCCGGTGCCGCAGAAGGGGTCGAGGACGATGCCATCTGGCGGGCAGGTGGCGAGAATGGGAATTTTGCAGAGGTCTTCTGGATAGGGGGCGAAGTGATCGCAGCGTTTTTGCCTATCTTCCGGCAGAATATCCCACACATCGCCAGGCTTGCTGCCCCCAGCATGATAGGTGAGGAAATAGAAACCTTTTTCCTTTAGCTCTCTGGCTCTGCCAGAGACACGTTCCGCGTCTGAATGAGTCGTGCGTTGCTGGCCGCGAATAATCATGCGAAAATCGGCAATCTCGCCCTTGCTTACCCTGGCGAGCATCTCCCCCAACGCTTTGAACGCTGCCTGTTTTTCGCTATCGGTCAAGGTCGTTGATAGCTCAATCTGCCGCCTGTAGCGCACGCCGCTGACGCCCGTTGCGGAGACGATTGCCCCATTGACAATCCTTGCCTCCCTCGGTTTTGTACTGATGGCATCGACGTTGTAGTAATAGCCGGTGGGAAGTTTGACAAAGTGGAAGATATTTTCGTGAACGTTGCGCAGGCGATCCTCTGTATTATCCGGCCCGCCCTTTATCTTGTTCCAGATCACGCTGTTGCGCAGAATCCAGCCCTGCTCGTCGGTTAGCGTGATTGCCACGCGCCAGGGAATGCCAACAAGAGCTTTGTTGAGATAACTGTCTCCAATATTCAGCCAGAATGAGCCTGTGGGTTTCAATACCCGCTTCACCTGCGCGCAAACCTCTGCCAGGTCTGCGATATATGCCCGGTAATCCGCTTCCAGCCCGATACCGCCATTCTGATACTGCCGCTTATTCCAGTACGGCGGGCTGGTCATGCAGCAATCAATCGACTCGTCCGGCAACTGCTGCAAAAGAGAGAGGGCATCACCCTGAAAAAACAGCGGCGATAGTTCCTGGTCTTCAACATAGGTATGAAAAATATCGGAGATGCCGTCAATCATTCTCGTTAGCTCATCTTCACAAATCATCGTACTACCCGCGCCGGTTATTCTACTGTAACGTACTCAGGTAGCTATTCTAGCACCACATGAGAAAGTTGGAAAGGCTCATGACGCATCCGTACCAGCGCCATCTTCCGCGCCTACCGAGACTGCCTGGATGCCTGGGAAGGCACGTAACTGGTCAATGGCTCGCGCCAGCGTTGCCGCATCCGGAATGGCGCAGGCGATGTGGATTTTTTCTAGTGCCTGCTCTTTTCGTACCGAGAGTGACTTAACGCGAATGCCGAGATGCGCCAATGCTTCGCATATCTGGCTCACGGATTGCTCCCCCAGAGTTACGGCCTCGATTTGCATGTGCTGACTTTTCTGGAATTGTTGTGGGAGCAGAAAGCGTTCCAACAGGCGCAGAAAGAACAGCACCAGCAGTCCCAACACTGTTGTCAGGATCGCCACCAGCAGTAGCCCTGCTCCGCAAGCCATGCCGATAGCTGCTACCAGCCAGATGGCCGCCGCCGTGGTGAGACCTCTGACCGTGTGCGCGTCCCGCTTCATGACAATGCTCCCCGCGCCGAGAAAGCCAATACCGGCGACAACATATGACGCGATACGGGTGGGATCGACCTGGATGTGCGCTATGCTGAGAAGATCGAGAAAACCGTAACCAGAGATCAGCGTAAACAGACAGGAACCGAGAGCTACCAGCGCGTTTGTGCGCAACCCGGCAGCCTTTTCGGTGCTTTCCCGCTCCAGGCCAATCAAGGCGCCGAGCAGCAATGCCAGTCCCAATCGCAGCAGAAATGTGGAAAGTGGGATCATATGAGAACACCTCCTATCTTCTTCTACCTGCCTGCCTGCGCAGCCCGGCATGATTGGTGTATTCTATCATGCTATGCGCGATAAAAACAGTACTATAATATATACATTCTTCAGCTTAGCGCGTTTATGTTGATGGAGAATAACAAAATCTGATGAAAGGGTAACTCATGCCAGCACCGTCAAAAGAGTCTTTTCTGGTACAATTACGACGCCCTCTTTTTGTGATTATAATAGTATCGAGTATAGCAATCCTTGTTATGGTGGGCCTTCTGATCAATATGCAATTGAACACTGCTCCTCCATCTTACCCGGCATCTACTCAGGAGTCGAGTACTGTGCATGCGAACGACAGTGGCGTTGGGCAGGGATACTGGCACACCGCTGGCGCGCAGATTCTCGATGCCGAAAATCATCCGGTGCGTATCGCCGGTATCAACTGGTTTGGCCTGGAGACGCAGACCTATAGTCCGCAGGGGCTGTGGGTGCGTAACTACAAGAGTATGCTCGACCAGATCAGGAGCCTGGGCTACAACACGCTGCGCCTCCCCTACTCCGATCAGCTCTTCGACCCCGGCAGTATCCCCAATCAGATCAACTATACGCTCAACCCTGACCTACAGGGATTGACCGGTTTGCAGATCATGGACAAGATCATTGCTTATGCCAGTCAAATTGGCTTGCGTATCATTCTGGATCAGCATCGTCCCGACTCAAGCGGGCAGTCTGCCCTCTGGTATACTGCTCAGTATCCTGAGTCGCGCTGGCTTGCCGACTGGGAGATGCTCGCCCGGCGCTATAAAAACAACCCGATGGTCATCGGGGCCGATCTGCATAACGAGCCTCATGCCCCTGCCTGCTGGGGTTGTGGCAATCCAAAGCTTGATTGGCGCTTAGCGGCGGAACGAGCGGGCAATGCCATCCTGGCGATCAACCCCAACTGGCTCATCTTTGTCGAGGGTGTAGATTGTTATGGACCGGGTGGCTCGACTGACGTGTCGCCTTGCCTTGATTGGGGTGAGAATCTGCAAGGTGTGGCCTCGTATCCTGTGAAACTCAACGTTGCTCACCGCCTGGTCTACTCTGTCCATGACTATCCCGCCAGTGTTGCCTACCATACCTGGTTCAGCGCCAGCAACTATCCCGATAACCTGCCTGCTTTCTGGGATACCTACTGGGGCTACATCTACAAAGAGGGCATTGCCCCCATCTGGGTGGGCGAGTTTGGTACCAGACTGGAAACTACCTCGGACAAGTTATGGCTCAAAACCCTCATCAACTATCTCGGTACAGGCGCAAGCGGAATCAACTGGACCTACTGGGACTGGAATCCCAACTCCGGCGATACCGGCGGCATCCTCAACGATGATTGGACGACCATCAATCAGGCGAAGCAGGCCATGCTCAATCCCATTCTCTTTCCTCTGGGCGGAAGCTAGCCCGAACCCTTGTGGGCAGGATGGTCTATCCCAATGCCTTGCTTTCTTCCCCAAACTCAGATATTCTTGATGAAGCACATTCTCAATGAAGACGACGCTTATTACGTTGAAAGGCGGTGACACATGGCACAATCCGCATCATGGTTCACGCGCAAATTCACCGAACTGACGCAAGAGATTGACCAGAAAGTTGGCTGGCACAGGGTGCCACTGGCGATTGCGCTGGTGGTTTTGATTGGATTGCGCACCATCTTGCGTGAAAAAAATCTGTATGACACGACGGGCGTGACGCTGAGTCCAAAAGATAAGCCCGTTGTCGGCCCGAAAGACGCCCGCTACCTCACCGCTCGCACGGCGGATGGCACGTACAACGATCTGAAACACCCCACTATGGGCAGCGCCAATACGCGCTTCGGGCGCAACGTCCCGCTGCAATATGTCTATCCCGACGAAGCAAACATCCTGAACCCGAATCCTCGCACCATCAGCCTCGAATTGCTCGCCCGCGATACCTTCCAGCCCGTCAGCTTCCTCAACTTGCTGGCGGCGTCCTGGGTGCAATTTATGGTCCACGACTGGTTCAGCCACGGCCCTAATCAGAAAGAGAATCCCTGGGAGATTCCGCTCAGCCCCAACGATCCGTGGCCCGAACATCCCATGCGTATCCTGCGCACCCACTACGACCCGACGCGCACGCCAGCCGACAGCGACCTGCCGCCCACCTATATCAACACCGCTACCCACTGGTGGGATGCTTCGCAGCTCTATGGCAGCGACGAGGCAACGCAGGCCCAGATACGCTCAGGCGAACTGGGCAAACTGAAAATCGGCCCCGATGGCTTGCTGCCCGTCGACCCGCAGAGCGGCATTGACATCACCGGCGTCAACGGCAACTGGTGGATTGGCCTGAGCATGTTGCACACCCTCTTCACTCTGGAACACAACGCCATCTGCGACCGCCTGCACGCCGCCTATCCCTACTGGAACGATGACGAACTGTTTGATCGCGCCCGCCTCGTCAACGCGGCCCTGATGGCGAAGATACACACCATCAACTGGACGCCCGCCATTCTCAATAATCCCACGCTTCAAGTGGCGATGAATGGCAACTGGTGGGGGCTGGCAGGTGAGTGGATCAACAAGGAATATGGCCGCATCAGTTCGAACGAGGTCATCAGCGGCATTCCCGGCTCCGCGACCGATCACTTTGGCGTTCCCTATGCCATTACCGAAGAATTTGTCTCCGTCTATCGCATGCATCCGCTCCTGCCGGATGAGTTCTCCTTCCGCTCCGTTCACGATAATCGTGTGCTGCTGGAGCGCGCGCTCTCCGAAGTCTTTGACCAGCATGCCCGCGAGGTAGCCAATCAGGTCTCTATGACCAACCTCTTCTATTCATTCGGCACCTCCCATCCCGGTGCGATCACCCTGCACAACTACCCGCGTGCCCTTCAGCACCGTACCGAGCAGGACGGCATCACCTTTGACCTGGCGACCACCGAGATCTTGCGCGACCGCGAGCGCGGCGTTCCCCGCTACAACCAGTTCCGCCAGCTCGTGCATCGCCCCCCCATCACCAGCTTCGAAGAACTGACCTTCAATCCCAAATGGAGAGAGGAACTGCGCCGCATCTACAACAACGACATCAACCTGGTTGACCTGATGGTTGGCCTCTACGCCGAATGGGCCAGCTTCCAGACGCCACAGGGCTTCGGCTTCAGCGACACCGCCTTCCGCATCTTCATTCTCATGGCCTCGCGTCGCCTGAACAGCGACCGCTTTTTCACCACCTCCTACACCCCTCAGGTCTACTCACAGGCAGGTTTCGACTGGGTGCGCGACAACGACATGACGACCGTCCTGCAGCGCCATTTCCCCGCCCTCGCGCCCATGCTCGCCAGCGTGAGCAATCCCTTCTTCCCCTGGCCTGTAGCAAAGGCGGGATAGGGCTACAAGCCCTATGCCCGCTCAAACGGGTACTCATCGCTGTTGTAGCTCCACCCGGCAGAACCGCGAACACATCCAGCGTGAGCGCTGCCAGGATTACGTGTGCTTGCCGTAAGAAACGGATGCCTTCCTTTGTCAAAGCTTCAGAATGACACGCGCAGGCCTGCTTTTCATGGCGCTTGTAACACTGCGTCCGTTCAAGACGTATAAGGGAAAGAAGACAGGCTCACTTACGAAAGGTTAGCGAAATTTTATGACACAAAGCAAGCCAGCTATTCTGGCTGAAAGATTGGAGAAATGGTATGGCAAGACGCACGCGTTGCGTGGCCTTGATCTCGTGGCGGAAGAGGGGACCGTTCTCGGCGCGTTGGGTCCAAATGGAGCCGGTAAGGAGCGCGCAATGAACAACACCATTACCCGCACCATCTCCGACCTCACGCGCAACCTGTTCGTCGTCGCGGTCATGTGGACGGTTGGCCTGATCGTCGGCTTCCGCCCGCAAGGCAGCCCCATTGGCCAGGTTGCCGCAGCCGGGCTGCTTCTGCTGACCAGTTTTTCCTTCTCGTGGATTTCGGCCACCATCGGCCTTGCGGTGAGAAGCGTCGAAGCGGCACAGTCGGCGGGCTTCATCTGGCTCTTCCCTCTGACTTTCGCCAGCAGTGCCTTCGTTCCGACGCAGGCTGCGCGTTTTCGCCCAGCACCGGCCCGTCTCGCTGATCGTCGACGCCGTGCGCGGCCTCCTGCTCAACCAGCCCGATGCCTCGACCATCTGGCAGGCCATCGCCTGGTGCATCGGTATCCTTGTCGTCTTCATCCCACTCGCCGTGCTGGCCTATGGGCGCCGCACTTCACGCTAGCGAGTGGCGCAGAAAGGGGTATGTTGTATGACTGTTTCTCATCCTTCTCAGTTGCGTTCCATGCGTGTTGATCAGGTTGGCAGCCTGCTCCGGCCTGCCGCGCTCAAGGACGCGTTCTTGCGGCATGAGCAGGGGATGGTCACAGATGAGGCGCTGACTCAGGCGCAGGATGAAGCTATCCAGCAGGTTATTGCTCAGCAGGAGGCACACCACCTGCCTGTTATTACCGATGGAGAGTTTCGCCGCATCAACTTTATGGCAAGTTTTGCCGACGTTGCTGGCTATGAGCTATGGAGAAGCCACTGGGAGCCGTTGCCTTCTGCTGAGGAACTGGCATTCATCAACCGGGCAGAACAGAGGCAGGCAATTGCGCAACAGGGAGGGCGAGGCCGCGACCCGATGCACTCGGTACGCCAGCCAGCGACAGAGCGCTTACGCCTGCTGCATAACCGCCCCTTAGAAGAATTTCGTTTTGCGCAACAGCTTACGACTACTCCCGTCAAGATAACCTTGATCGGGCCTGATCGCATTACTCAACGCTTCGATCTCCAACAATCGCAAGCTAGCTATGGTAGTATTGAGGAGTTCGTCACCGACGTTATCGCCATCGAGCGCCGCATGATTGCCGGGTTGATCGAGGCGGGGTGCCATTATATTCAGATCGACGAACCGGGCTACACTGCCTATGTCGATGAGCGGGAGCAGGCGGAGATGCGTGCGCGTGGCGAAGACCCACTCGCCAACATGGAACGCTCTATACAGGCCAATAACGAGATAATTGCCCCTTTTTCCAGCATCACGTTCGGCGTGCATATCTGTCGTGGCAATCGCCGCAGCTACTGGCTGCGTGAAGGTGTGTATGACGCCATAGCTGAACAGCTCTTCACCCGCCTGAACTACCAGCGTTTCCTGCTTGAATATGATACCGACCGCGCTGGAACGTTCGCACCCCTGCGCTTTGTCCCGAAAGACAAAATCATCGTGCTCGGCTTAATCACTACGAAGACCGGGCGACTGGAAACGGTTGATGAACTCACGCGCCGTATCGAAGAAGCTGCGCGCTACATTTCCATTGACCAGCTTGCTCTCAGCCCCCAATGTGGCTTTGCCTCAGAAATCGGTGGCAACTTGTTGAGCGAAGATGACCAGTGGCGCAAACTGGACGTCATGCTTGAAACGGCATCTCGTGTCTGGGGTTGAGCGAATCAAATAATATCTCATACCAGAAAATTGCCTCAGAATGACATGGAGCGACCTTTTTTGGTGGCTAGCCATTTGGTCATATCACACCGACCGATCCTTGCCCTTATTAATCTATCTGGCATACAATAAACCCATCTGGCACTATTTGATATAGTAAAATTGCGCAGGATGGTCTTCTGCCGGACCGGTCAGGGGATCGAACAACAATGAATATCCCGCTATTTTCGTGTGGAGGGTATCCTTGAGCAAGAAGACCGGGGCATTTTGTCTGGGCATGCTGCTTGGCCTGATTATCATCTGCCTGGTGTTATCGCCCCTGCGCGTGCTCGATCCCTCTCTTGTTGGGCTGCTGGTACTGGCTCCTCAGGAGATGACCAATCCCGTGCCGCAGGTCATCCCCAGCCTGCGTGAATGGCAGGGCGGCCACGGCTCCTTTACTCTGGATGCGGATTCGCGCATCGTCATCGATTCCTCCTATGTCTCGCTGTTGAGAACGACGGCCCAGGTCTTCCGCGACGACCTTTTTTCGGAAACCGGTCGTATCTTTCCTATAGCCATAGAGGACGCTCCGCAGAGCGGTGATTTCTTCCTCACTTTACGCACCTCCGACTCCGTCATCGGCAGCCAGGGTTATCTCTTTCAGGTGGGCGACGCTGTCGTGATTAGCGCGCACACCGCTGGCGGCATCTTCTACGGCACGCGCACGGCTTTGCAAATCCTCCTGCAAGACCCGGAGAAGGAGCATATTCCCAGAGGTAATGCCACAGACTATCCAGAGTACCCGGAACGGGGCTTCATGCTTGACGTCGGACGCAAATTTTTCCCCATCAGCGTACTGGAAGACTACGTGAAATTCATGGCATGGTTCAAGATGGACGATTTTCAATTGCATTTCAACGATAATGCTCCCAACGCGGGCAACAGCCCTGATTGGATGCAGCAGTTTGCCGCCTTCCGGCTCAATAGCCCGGCCTTTCCCGGCCTTGCCGCTCAGAGTGGATCATACAGCGAGCAGGATATTCTCCAGTTGGAGGCTGTCGCGGCGGAATATAACGTTACCATCACGCCGGAAATCGACACCCCTGCCCACGACCTCGCCCTCACCCAGTATCGTCCCAACCTTGCCGATCCCAACGGCTCAAAAGAGTTTCTCGATCTCAGCAATCCTGCTACCTATACCTTCTTAAATGCGCTCTGGAGCACGTTTCTGCCCTGGTTCACCGCCAGACAGGTCGACATCGGCGCGGATGAATACACCACGAGCGATGCCGACCATTACAGAGAATTTATCAACACCTATGATGACTATCTGAGGAGCAAGGGGAAAACCGTCAGAATGTGGGGGTCGCTCAGCGAAATGCAGAGCAACATCAAGGTCAATACCGATATTGTCATTGATGACTGGAATAACACATGGTCCAACCCGGTTGATATGGTGCATCAGGGTTACTCGATTATCAACGCGAACGACAGCCTGCTCTACATCGTCCCCAAAGCTGGCTATTACCATGATTATCTCGACACGCAGACTCTCTACAATGCATGGGAGCCGAACATTTTCAGCCTTACCAATCCATCTCTTGACCTCTCGCCCAATGACCCGCGCCTGCTAGGTGGCATGTTCTGTGAATGGAACGACGCGGGCAGCGTCATCAGCGACGCCGATGTCTACAACAGGGTCAAGCCGGCCATGTCAACCCTCGGCCAGAAAATGTGGAGCGGGACAACCGCCGGTATGCCCTACACCCGGTTCGCCCAGCTCGCCCGCTTTCTCGGCGACGGACCCGGCACGCACCTCGCCCAGGAATAATCGTGACAAATCTCCTCACTCCTGCCGCTATAACACATTATAACTGGCGTTGCATCTTGCAACTCGCCTCCCTGCTCGCTTGCTTGACAGGGAGGCGAGTTGCAAGGTATCGTAATAACAATGATATCCGGTGATGTAAGATGGCCTGTACTGAAAACTGTGATGATAATGGAGTCAATCTGTGTCGTATGAAAGGAACAACAGATGTCCAATGTCTTCCGCTTTCTGGCTGATGAGGAAAAATTGACGGATGAACTCTTCGCGTTCATCACCGATCCCAGCGCGGATAATCGCAATGAGCGCGCAATTATTAGCGTCCTGCACGAGGTTCTGCCCCAGATGGTCTCGGTTGCCGAATGCATGATCTTAGATGGCGTCGAAGAGCGGCACTATGTCGCTGATTACGTCCACGCTGCCCTCAACGGAGCCAGCTTCGATCAGGCAAGTCAATAACATCTGCTCTCTATTCAGGAACAGAACTCCCTGTTTGATGGACAGAGCATCAGGTACTGGTGTCTTTCGCGCTTACTCTCTTCACAATGCGCTTCGCTTGCTGTGGAGCATTCTTGATACAGGCTTTCTTGCCTTGCCGTAAGCGCTGTTTGTCGCTTTTGCTAAGGCAGAACCTCCCGGTTATCCATCTCGCTTACCCGATCAGCAAAAAAGGGGCTGGGGGGACGTTCATGATCTAAAGTAAAATTTGTTTCGTAATTCCAGACAATACGGTACGATGGTACTATGTATCCAGGCGCAGGGGACCCGGTAGAGGAAGTTTGTACATTCGCTGGAGGAGAAGAGATGGCCGCACATCACGACAATATGGAAGAAAGCTGGGGAGTAGCCGCCAGTTACGCGGAACACCGCGTCCATGACCGCATTCTCTATTTACGAGATGGGCAAACCTGTTCCGGCGTTGTCCTCTGGATCTGTGCGCCCGCGATCTGCTCCACCCGGCAACAACCGGTACGCTACGTTGTCCGTCCAGATGCCAGGCCCAATGAGCTAGAACTGATATCTTCCTGTAATATTCTGATAGATGAGGCGTATAAACAGGGGATGGAGCCAGTCATCACCTCTCCCACGCAGGAACAGGCGCTTATCGAGGTGCTATCTACACTCTCCATCCCCATCACCGTGCGCGTCGAAACCGACGACGACGGCCTGCCCTACTACGTCTGGTTTATCGGTGAGTCAACCCCTCAACAGCCCTGGGGCCTCTACGTCGGCACCGACAGAAACCTCACTGACGCCCTCAAGGCGGCCCTGGAACGCCTCATCAAGCACCTGCAGAGATAGCAGCAACCCCTCTCTTTCCAAGTTCCACGCAATCTTCTTTCTCATCGTATTACTTAAGGAGAGCACAGAAAGCGAATTTACCGTATAATACCAACAGCAAAGACGACTGCTATTTCTGCTATGATGTGGCAAGAAGGAGCTTTGGAAAAAATCCGTTCTTGCCAGAGAAAATGGAAATCTTAGAGAAAGGAAAATTGTATGGAACTTGGAATGATTGGCCTGGGCCGCATGGGAGCGAATATGTCGCTGCGGCTCCAGCGAGCAGGACATAAGGTGATCGGCTACGCCCGCCATGCCACTACGGTACAGAAGAACCTGGAGGATGGCTCTATCAGCGAGGGCGCGACCTCACTGGCGGATATGGTGAAAAAGCTACCCCAGCCGCGCATTCTCTGGATGATGGTACCTGCTGCCTCGGTTGATGCCACGCTGGATCAGTTACTCCCCCTGATCGACAAGGGGGATATCGTCATTGATGGTGGTAATTCCTTCTACGTCGATGATATCCGCCGTGCGAAGGAGCTTCAGCCGAAGGGCATTCACTATCTTGATGTCGGAACTAGCGGCGGCGTCTGGGGACTCACACGCGGCTACTGCCTGATGATCGGCGGCGAGGAGGAGACAGCGAAATATCTCGATCCGATATTTGCCGCGCTGGCTCCCGGTCAGGAAGGCGCATCGCCAACCCCCGGTCGCGATAAAGTACCGGGCACTGCCCAGTACGGCTACCTGCTCTGTGGCCCGCATGGTGCCGGTCACTTCGTGAAAATGGTTCACAACGGCATCGAGTATGGCCTCATGGCTGCCTACGCCGAAGGGCTGAACATTCTGCACCATGCCAATATCGGTTTGAACCAGCAGCTCATCAATGCCGAGACCGCTCCATTGCGCAACCCGGAATATTACCAGTACAACCTCAATATTCCTGATATCGCCGAACTCTGGCGGCGTGGCAGTGTCATCGCCTCCTGGCTGCTTGATCTCACAGCCCAGGCTTTACTGGAGAATCCCGATCTCTCCAAATTCGAGGGCCGTGTCTCCGACTCCGGTGAAGGCCGCTGGACTATCGCTGCCGCTATCGACGAGTCCGTTCCCGCGTCTGTGCTGAGCTGCGCCCTCTACGAGCGTTTCAGTTCGCGTGGCGAGGCCGATTATGCCGATAAGCTGCTTTCCGCCATGCGCTACGGCTTCGGGGGCCACCTCGAACAGCCCGAACACGCATAGGATTACTTGCCTCTCTTAAGAGAGACGCAGACAACAATGAGCTACATCCCTCATCTACACAAGTGAGGGATGTAGCTCATTGTTCACTTGTACCAGTCTCTCTCTGTAAGCTATGATATAATACAGTTGCTAGAGCTATTTATTCCTACGTAGTTTTTCCTTCCCCCAACTCTCCGACCAGATCAAGCCCGGCCCCGCCATCATTGGCATTCTCCTCAACCACATCATCTGCGGCCTTGTCGTAGCCGTGGTGTACGTCTCGTAAGGTGGAGAACCTTCACTGTACCTTGCCTCGCGCCGATACGGGCCAGATGGCGACAATCTTGCCGTCGCGATAGGCGTAGTAGGTATCGTGGAGGTTGATGGTGGTGTCGATGTGGCTGGGGATGAACTCGATGCGGTCACCGATGGAGAGCGCGTCGGGTGGGAGGGTGATGTTCTCGTCCCAGGTAAGGACGCCGTGCTCGTCTTCGCCGGGACGATAGCGGACGCCGGGGAGGCTTTTTGCTTCAGGCATGCCGCTATCGATGGAGAGCGATTTGAGACCGGCATCGACCACCGCTCGCTCCGGGGCACGGCTGATGACGGTGGAGAGGATAGTCAGCGCGTTGGCATAGACGGGGCCGATAGCGTTGCGATAGTCAGTATCCATGAAGATGAAGGAACCGGGCTGCACCTCGGTAACGCCCTGGCAGGTGGCACAGATTTCACCGGTTCCCGTGCCGCCCGTCGTGACAATTTCGATAGGAAAGCCCTCCGTCCGCAGTTGCGCCGCCATCGCGGTAAGCAGTTGCATGGCCTGGCGGCAGCGAGCGGCGCGCTCCTCCGCGTCATGAACATGTTGCAGGTGGCCCTCGTAGCCTTGCACACCGATGAGACGCAGATTGCTCATATTACCAATCTGGCGGGCCAGCGTAAGCGCCTCTTCGCCGGGCCGCACGCCGGTACGGTTCTGTCCCACGTTCAGGTCAAGCAGGACATCGAGCGTCAAACCCGCCTCTCGCATCGCCTCGTTCAGCGCCTGCGCTCCGGCGAAACTGTCCACCACGGATTTAATCCGCCGGTGCTCGCGTAGCAGCGCGACCAGCCGGGCCACTTTGGGCTTGCCCACGATTTCGCTGGTAATCAGCAGGTCTTCGATGCCAGCCTGAGCCATCACCTCGGCCTCGCTCACTTTGGCAACACAGCCGCCGCTGGCTCCCGCCCTCAGCAATATACGCGCCAGGTCAGGACTCTTGACCGTCTTGAGATGCGGCCTGACATGCACGTTCAACTCGCGGAAACGCGCCATCAAACGCGCGATATTCCCCTCCATGAGATCAAGATCAACAATCATCGCTGGCGTATCCAGGGTATCTAACGAGTTCCCCACCTGCGGTTGGTACACGGCCTGCTCCTTCTCTATCTAGCCCCTCACTCCTCAGCCTCGCCCAGAAATGAAAGCTGGGCTGCGCTGGGTGGGTGTGCGACGAGTTCTTCAACAATGGCGAGCGCCGCCGCGAGGTCGCGCAGGTCGAGCAGTTCGACGGGCGAGTGCGAATAGCGGCGCGGGAGTTTGATTTCCAATGTGGCGATCCCGCCAGCCGCGAGATGAGCGGCGGCCGCGTCGGTGACGCCTCCACTGGCAATGGCAAGCTGGTAGGGCGCTCCGACCCGTTCCGCCGTCGCGATGATCGCGTCACGGGCAGCCTTTGGCATGAGGAAGCCGCTATCGCCCCCACCGGAAGCGGGAGTGATGAGCGCGCCCTTGCCGATGCGAGCGGCGTAGTGAAACTGCCGCGTGTCGGGCGTGCCTGCCGCCGGGAACGTATCAACCACGATGGCAAGATCTGGCTTGAGCCGCGCGAAAGCGGCCTTCGCGCCGCGCAGACCAACCTCTTCCTGCACCGCCACAAGGGCCGTCAGACGACATGGCAGTTCGCGCCCCTTCAGGCGGCGCAGCAAATGCAGCAGGAGCACGCAGCTTGCACGGTTATCGACACCTTTGCCTGCTACTCGCGTTCCAGCCAGGCTGCGCAGCTCGGACAGCACCACCACGGGATCGCCCACGCGCACTCCCATTGCCCCCACCTCTGCCGCGCTGTCGACACCGAGATCGACATACAAATCGGCGATCGAAACGCCCTGTCCCTGCTCTGAGCGCGGCGTCAGATGCCCTGAGCGCGCCCCGATTACCCCCGGCAGCCCGTTGACCCAGACTGCCCGCCCTTCAAGCAGGCGCGGCTGCACACCACCCAGCGGAGACAGGCGCAGGAATCCCTCCGGCTCAATGCTTGCTACCATCGCCCCGATCTCATCGGCATGTGCTGACACGACGATATGCGGCGCGCCAACCGGTCCTTCTCGCGTCGCCGTCAGATTGCCCATGTGGTCGACATGGACACTGTCGACCAGCGGCGCAAACAGTTCACGTAGCCGCGCGATCACCGGTTGCTCCGCCCCCGAAGGCGCGTGCAAAGCCGCCAACTCCGCCAGATCCACCCGCAACGCATCTATCTCATACTGATCTTGCTGCATAGTTACCTCGCTTCAATTGGATTTCCGGGCTCCTCTATGATTATTCTATCACCTGATTGATCTTTGATGAGCTGTTTCCACCAGATCGAACTCTGTTGTCTCTCACTCCTGCTTCTGCTATGCTCTTCAAAAAAGATAAGGAAACTCCTGACATCCCCTCAGAAAGCGGGGTGCAGGGGCACAGTCCCTGCCGGGGAGTGGGTGTCCCCACCTCTCTCCCTCTTCTCCTCCTCACGGGCCGCAGGCCTGACAGAAGAATTATGAGGGGATGTCAGGAAACTCCGATTGACTGGCTGAAAAATGGGGCAGAGTTACAAAAGGAACGTTTGCCTGGTTAGCGAAAAGAGGATAATGACACGTAAGCGTATGCAAGTCTTTAGAACGGAGTCTGTTAGCCTGGACAAAGATTCCTTTTTCCGTTTACACTCTTGTTAAGCCCATTTTTTCTTGTTGAAACTGAAGTTTGTAATGAGACACAACGACGTGAGCATTGCTCCCTCGCTTCGACTTTGAGGCGGGGGAAAGCAGGAGGGCCATATGTACTTTAAGCAACTGGTCAAAGAGGATTTGGGTTGTGCAAGTTACATTGTAGGATGTCCCAACGCGGGGGTTTGTGCCGTTGTTGATCCCCGGCTGGATATGGTGGATGATATCCTGGAACTGGCGGCGCAGAAGGATATGCGGGTGACGGCGGTGATTGAGACGCACAATCATGCCGACCATGTCTCTGGGCATGGTGAGCTTGCTCGCCGCACGGGCGCGACGGTCTATGTTCACGAACTGGCGGGTGTCGCGTATCCACATGAGGATTTGCGCGATGGAGACGAATTACAGCTCGGCGTGGTGCGCCTGCGTGTCATTCACACACCCGGCCATCGCCCGGAACATATCGCCCTCGTCGTCGCGGATACGAGTCGCGGCGATGATCCCTGGCTTGTCCTGACGGGCGATTCGCTCTTTATCGGCGATGTAGCGCGGCCTGACCTGGCCGTGGCGGGCGAAGAGGGGGCCGATGCGCTCTACGAGAGCATCTTTGAGCGCCTGCTCAAGCTCGATGATGGCGTCGAGGTCTACCCGGCGCACGTAGCAGGCTCGCTCTGTGGGCGTGGCATGAACGCCAAGACCAGCTCGACCATCGGCTTTGAGCGCAAGCATAACCCCGCCATTGCGCCGCGTCCGCGTCCCGCCTTCATTGTCGATATGAATGAAGACTTGCCGCAGCGCCCTCCCAATATGTACAACATTGTCGAACGCAACCGCGAGGATTACCGACATCACCCCTCTCCCCTTGAACCTTTGCCGCTCGAAGCTCCAGCCTTCAGGCAGGCAATGGCAGATGGAGCGGTCGTGATTGATACGCGCTCGCCCCGCCATTTTGGCGAGGGGCATATTCCCCAGGCGCTGGATGTCTACCAGCATGGCTCATCGTTTCCCACCCGTGTCGGCTTCGTTGCCTCACCCGATAGCCGTTTGTTGCTCGTAGCAGAGCATGAGCAGGATGTGCCTGCAGCAACGACGCAACTGGCGGTCGTGGGCTATGACCGGGTCGTAGGCTACCTGGCAGGCGGCATGGCGGCATGGCAGGAGGCTGGCTTCCCGGTGCAGGAACTGGCCCAGATGCCCGTCGAGTATCTGCACGCTCTGCTGCAAGCTGGCAATAACGGCCATCTCCTGGTGCTGGACGTGCGCGATCGGGGTGAGTGGAACGAAGGCCATATCGCGGAGGCAAAGCATCTTCCATACTACTTCATTGAAGAGCGCGTGCAGGAACTCGATCCCGCGCAGAAAACGGCGGTGCTGTGCGCCAGCGGCCAGCGCAGCACGATTGCCTGCTCCTTGCTGCAACGACATGGCTTTACAGAACTGGCAAATATTGTAGGCGGCATGGATGCCTGGAAGCAGGCGGGCTTTGAGGTGGTAGCTGAGTAAGGCATCTCGCCACATGATGCTTGAAAGGGGGGCGCGCTCGGATCGGGCAAAAAACGTCACCCTGGAAGATGAAGCCGTCGATATGAGGGTAGGTTCTGACCGCTTTTGGTGGTAATCTATGAGAAAAGAAGCAGAAAGGCAGGAGGACAAAAACATGACCTCCTGGTCGTAAGGGGAGCAGAGATGGCTAATCAACTTCGGGTGACGCTCGAAATCGGCCCGAGAGGCAAGAAGGTGGTGGCAGTAGCACCGGATTGGCCCGGTCTGGAGCGTGGTGCGAAGACCGGGGAAGCCGCGATTGAAAGGTTGCAATCCTACCTTCCACGCTATACCCAGGTGGCGAAGCTGGCCGGGATGGATGTCGAGTTTGCCGCTATCACCACGGTTGACGTGGTCGAGCACTATGCGGGCACAGGCTCGACCGACTTCTGGGGCATCTCGTTCGCGTTTTCAAGCATCGACAGACAAGACATATCGAGCGCAGAATTGGAACGGGAACTCACCCTGATGCAAGCGTGCTGGGCGTTTTTCGACGACGTGCGTTTGCGCGTGTCGGCCCAGATGCGGAAAGGTTCGCGAGGGGGAGGACGTGATCGGGATCAAATCGTCCGTCATACGATTCGCGCGGAGCAAGAGTGGGCAAAGAAGGTCGGGATACCCACTCCTCAGGGAGCGATGTTGATCGACGAGGGTCTGCAAGCGCATCGCGAGGCCTACTGCAATGCCATTCGGGCGCTCCATGTCCGGGGCAAATTGGCCCGAACCTGGCCGCTGCGGTATCTGATTCGGCACACTGCCTATCACACGCTGGATCACGCCTGGGAAATGGAAGACAAAGACCTGACCGTCGGAGTCGGTCAGGCGTAAATCCCAGGATTCTGCGGGAGAAATCGGTACAGTTATCCAGGAGGCGCCAGTGCGCATGCTCTTCCCGAAGCTCTCACGAAGAGGGCGCGTAAGCGGCGGAATGTTGGAACTGCCACCGGGCTTTTTTTGTCCGCTTCGACTGCCACCTTTCAAGCATCATACGGCGAGGTGTCCAGAGTAATTACAAGAACGCGGGCGACTGAACTGCCCGCGTTCTTGTAATTACTCTGGAGTAATTAGCCAGCCTGCGATGGAAGTTCGCCGAGCTTGACGTTGACGGTCAGTTGCTGGCTGCCCCGGTAGACCGTGACAGGAACAGTTTGTCCGGGGTTGTATGATGCCAGGGCATCGCCGAGAGAGGCGGTATCCTGTACGGCCTGGTTGCCAACCTGAACGATGACATCACCGGGCTGCAATCCGGCCTGCGCGGCGGGACCGCCAGCCACGACGCTCTCAATGAGCGCGCCGGAAGTGACGGCAAGATTATCCTGTGCCGCCAGCGTCGGGTCAACGTCCGCGACTTCCACACCGAGTTCCGCTCGCCCGGTGTGCTCAACTTTGCCGGTCGCGATGATCTGGCTGGCGATGGAGGCGACGCGGTTCGATGGGATGGCGAAGCCGACGCCATTGGCCGGAGTATTGAACTCAGGGTCAATGGCCGACAGCGTGGGAATACCAATCACATTGCCCTGCAAATCGACCAGCGCGCCACCACTATTGCCCGGATTGATGGGAGCATCGGTCTGGATGGCATCGGGGATGATTGCTCCACCCGGTCCCTCTGTCACCGTGCGGTTCAGGGCGCTGATGATGCCGTTGGTAACGGTCTGCGTATTACCCAGAGGGTTGCCGATGGCCAGCACCATCTCGCCGACCTGCAGATTGGAAGAGTTGCCCAGCGTCGCCACGGCGATGTTCGATCTGGGTGGGTTGATCTTGATGATAGCAAGATCGTCCGCCGGGTCAGTACCGGTCACCTGCGCGCTCACCTTTGTGCCGTCATAGAGTACCACGTTGATGCTTTGCGCGCCTTCTACCACGTGGTTGTTGGTCACAATGTAGCCGCGCTTGTCGATGATAACGCCGGAGCCGATGCCCGACCCATTCGCCAGGGTGACATTGACCTGCACAACGGTCGGGCGCACTTTGGCAACCACCGCCTCAAAGACGGCATTAATGTTATTGCTCGTCAATGGAGGTACCGGCGTGGTAGTCGCGGTACCCGGCTCTAGAGTTGCAGTGGGGCCTGGTGTGTCGGTAGCAGTCGCCGCACTGCTGTGTCCAAATTCCCAGCCGGCGAACAGGCCCGTGCCAAAGACGACCGCCAGCACCAGCGCAAGCAAGAGAATCGCTCCTGTGCGTATGCCACCACCTCGCTTCCGGTTCCCTGTCGGTGGAGCAGGTGCCGTATAGGACGGATACGCTGTGTTCTGTTGCGGTGCTGTCCCGCTCTGATATAGGGTATAAGGAGCGGTCAAATCATCTTCAGGCTCTGTGTCTTGTTTCGGTGCCTGATACGCCTGATTATTCTGATATGGCGTTGGCTGATTGTCATCAACATATGGATTTGACATTATAAGACCCTCCATCATTGTCTCGCATTAATCTTCGCTCTCGCTCGTGTAATAGCTACTTTATACACGGGTATACACCCTTATTTGTTCTCTGTCTAGACTGTAACGTAGTTTCATCAGAAAAACCGCAAGAAAATGTAAAGAGTTTGTAAGGGGCTTGCGGGAAATTCCGCACCGTAGCAGACGACAACTTTATACATTTTTTACAAATTACTTGCGCATTCTTGACCTTTTGACTATATGCTGTAATATGTTGGTAAAGGAAGATACAGGGCGTTTTTAGAGTTATTATCACGACGAAAAAGCTATGAAAATACTGGTTATTGAAGACGAAACAAATATTGCGCAGTTAATCCGTCTCTATCTAGAGCAGGCGGGATACAGTGTGATGGTCGCCAGTGATGGCGTGGCGGGCCTGGAAATGCATGCCCGTGAGCATCCAGACCTGGTGATTCTCGATCTGATGCTGCCCGCGCTGGATGGCATGGAGGTCTGCCGCCGCATCCGGGCGTGGGCCAACACGCCTATTCTGATGCTCACGGCGCGTCAGAGCGAGGAAGACCGTATCGCAGGGCTGGATATGGGCGCGGATGATTACCTGGTCAAACCTTTCAGTCCGCGTGAGGTCGTGAGCCGGGTCAAAGCCATCTTGCGTCGTACGGCGGCAGCAGCCCAGATTGTAACCAGAGAGGGTGAAGTGGCTCAGGCAAGTGAAAATACGGCGACGGGCAAGGATGGCGATGACAGGGAAATCTTGCGCTTCGATGGGCTGGTTGTGAATATTCCAGGTCGCCATGTCGAGGTCAATGGGAAAAGCGTGGCATTGACAGCCAAAGAATTTGATCTGCTGGTGACGCTGGCCTCCTCGCCTGAGCGCGTCTTTACCCGCGAGGCGCTGCTGAACAATGTCTGGGGCTATACCTACCTGGGAGATGGCCGCACCGTCGATGTGCATATCGGTACGCTGCGCAAGAAGCTGGAAGCGGTAGAGGGCGCGCCGCACCATATCAAGACGGTGTGGGGCGTTGGCTACAAGTTTGTGCCGGTGGCAGAAGGACAGGAATGAAGACGTCAGTATTCTCGAATAAGCCGGTGGCGAGCCTGCGCGTTCAACTGCTCCTCAGCTTCCTGGGAGTGGCGCTCGGTGCTATTATCCTGCTGGCCGTAGTCGTCACGCTGGTGGTCCAGAACTACTTTTTTAACTGGCAGCAGCAACAGGTCAGGGTCAACGCGACCAATCTGGCGCAGTCGTTGGGCATATCCTATCGCAGTAATGGTGGAAGCTGGATTGGTGTGCAACTGCGTCTTCCTGAGCCTGCCCTGCTGGTCCTTGTCGATAGTCAGGGTAATCCGCTCATTTCCAGCAAATACATACCGGTCAGCGAAGATGAGTTCACAACTATCAATACCGCTTTGCAGCAGGCGCTTCAGGGGCAGACGACCTATGGCCAGTTGCAGGCCGGAGGTAGTGCAGTATTCTCTGGCTATTATGCATGTCTTCCTGTGCGCTACAATGGGCAGTCATCCGGGAAGATTATTGGTGCGATGTTCTATGCAGTGCCACAGCACTATCAGGGCTTTTCTCCTTACGATTTTCTTACCAATGTCAATCAGGCCATTTTTATCGCCGGTATTATTCTCACGCTGGGAGTGGTTGTCTTCAGCTTGTTTCTGGCACGCCGCCTGACTCGTCCTCTAGAACGGCTGACTGAGGCGGCGGAGCAAATGGGCCAGGGGAACTATGCGCAGCGTGTCGAGCCACCAAAGGGCAGAGATGAACTCGAACGCCTGGCGCTTTCCTTCAATGCGATGGCGGAACGGATCGAGTCAGACATAAACGAACTGCGCCATCAGGAAGAGTTGCGCCGCGACCTGATCGCGAATATCGCTCATGATCTGGCGACCCCTCTCACAGCGATTCAGGGCTTCAGTGAGGCGCTGGCCGATGATGTGATTACGGACACAGGGGCGCGCCAGGAGACCGCCCAACTGATTGGACGCGAGGTGCAGCGCCTGCGCCGCCTCGTGGGCGAGATTCAGCAAATGACCTCGCTTGAATCGGGCCGCGCTCACCTTGAGTTTGCGCCGCTGGACCTCCGTTCGCTGGTAGACGAGACGCTGGCGGTGATCGAGCCGGAATGCGAGCAGGCGGGTATCCGCCTTCGGAATGAGATTGCGCCATCGACTCCCCCCGTGCTGGCCGACAGCGACCGTATCACGCAGGTGCTGCTGAACCTGCTCGATAACGCTCGTCGCCATACTCCAGCGGGTGGTACGATCGCGGTAAGAGCGAGACCGATAGGCAGGGTGCTTGAGATTGAGGTGAAAGATACTGGCGTTGGTATCAATCCCGAAGACTTGCCCTACATCTTCGAGCGTTTTTACCGCGCCGACCGCTCGCGCACCGGTTCAACGGGCGGCTCCGGCCTCGGCCTCTCCATCGTCAAAGCCATTATCAGCGCGCATGGCGGCAGCGCGCGCGCCGAAAGCACGCCCGGCGCTGGCACCTCCATCTTCTTCACGTTGCCGCTTGTAGCCGTAGAGGAACATACAAGGCCGGTTGCGAAGTCGGTGATGAAATCCCAGGTCTAGCGCGCTGCATTCCCCGCTCTAATCATGTCCGCCATTTTCGCGTAGAATGGCGGACGCGTTTTCCTCGCGACCGGGAGCATTGACTGCAACGATGTCGTGTCCAACATTGTATTCGTTTTCGTAGTACTCAATCTTATCATCAGGGATACCCAGGTTTTTGAGATCCCGGGCGACTTCGTCGCGTCCTCTGCCACTGCTGAAGAGCCGTGTGACCACTTGCCAGAAATCATTTACTCTCCAAAACAGGCCAATCACCGCCTCCTGAAATACGTCAGCAATGTGCTTCGTATCTATCACGAAGGAGGCGGCGATTGGGGATACTGAGCAAAGGAGCTAGAATGGCGGCATGCTCAGGAGGTCAAGCGAATATTTTCATCCTTGAAAGTGCGTAATACCGGTAAGGGCATAAATGGAAGCGGTAGAAGCGTTGTATAATATAGAGGTTACTTGTCCTGCTATGCCAATCATATGCTAGAAAGGTCGGCTCCACTCGTGTTTCAGCATATTAAATTCAATAAACCTTCATTGAAGCGAGTTTTGTATGGTGGTCTCGGTGGAAGTGTTGGCATACTGGGCGTAATGTTTACAGTGGCGCTGTATGTGGTGGAGACGCTGATTCGCCCGAAAAAGCACGCTCCGTTTGAAGATTATACGGTTAGCCCTTATGAATTGGACTTGCCCGCCGAAACCGTTGTCTTCCCGCCGCAGCAGGGCGATCATATGGTGAGTGGCTGGTATATCGCGGCGCCTGCGGCCACCACCACTATTCTGGTCTGCCCGGGCTATCGTACCCCGAAGACCGATGTGCTGGGATTGTGCGCCAAGCTCTGGCATGCCGGTCACAATGTGCTGGTATTCGAATATTACGGGCATGGAAAGGTTGTCGGAGCCTCGGTGACGCTGGGCTACCGCGAGATGAATGATTTTCTGGGCGCGGTCGCCTACGCGAAGGCGCGCGCGCCAGAGACTCGCCTGGGCGTGATCGCCTTCTCGATGGGCGCCTCAGTTGCCATTATGTGTTCCGCTCACTGCGACGATGTTGAAGCCATTGTTGCCGACAGTGCCTTTGCCACGCACGCCAGCGCAGTCGATTATAACTTCCGCCGCGCCGTCCACATCCCTTTCGCGCCGTTCATCTGGATGGCCGATTACCTGCTCTGGGTGCGTGCTGGCTACCATTTCTACCAGGTCGAGCCGCTGCGCGAGATAGGTCTTATTGCCCCTCGTCCGATCCTTCTTATCCAGGGCGGCAAAGACACCATCGTTGACCCGCACGATGCCCTCCTGCTCTACAAAGCGGCGGGCGAGCCAAAGGAACTCTGGACCCTGTCCACCGCCGACCACTGCGGAGCTTACTTCGTCGACCGCATCGCCTACACCAGAAAAGTGCTCGACTTCTTCGACATCTACCTCAGAAAGCCCCGCCTGCAACTGGTAGATAGCGCCGATAAGGACAGCACAGACAATGCAGACAGCGCCGACAATACACCTGAGAATTTGTCAGAGGCGAGCTAACGGCAGTACGCAGTTTATTCCTGGTAGCTCAGCGAGACAATCATCCCGTCTTTGGCTGCACAGGTATTGGGAAAGACATCGCGGGCGGCGCGTTCAGCCACTGCCGTATCAGTGATCTTGGGGCTGAAATGCGTCAGGATGAGTTCGTGCGCGCCAGCAGATTTGGCCAGACCGGCAGCTTCTGAGGCAAGCATATGGTAATGGGCCTGCGCCAGAGGCAGGTCTTCCGCCAGGTCATACATACTCTCACAGATCATCAGATCGACATCGCGGGCGAACTGGCTAAGGACTGGCGCTGGGCGTGTATCGGTGATGAAAGCCAGCGAGATACCGCGACGGGGCGGGCCGAGCACCTGCGAGGGCGTGATAATGCGCCCATTGTATGTCAGCGTCTCCCCATGTTGCAGGCGTGACCAGAGTTGTACGGGCAGGCCCAGCGCCCTGGCCTGTTCCGGCAAGAAGGCAGGGCCGCGTTCGAGATCGATGCGATATGCCAGGCAAGGCATGCCGTGGAACGCAGCAGCGGCTGAACCCTTCAAGCCAGCGGGCAGCAGAAAATGTTCACCACCTTTGAGTTCGTGGATGCGAATTGGGAAAGGCATATCATGGAAGATACGGTGCAGCCCTTCAAAAACGTAGCGCGTTCCCGGCGGGCCGAAGATATCTAGTGGCTCCGTTTTACCCGAGTTTGCCAGCATGAAGAGCACGCCGGGCAGACCGGCGACGTGGTCGGCGTGCATATGTGTCAGGCAGATAGCTCCCAGTTGTTTGAAGCCCCAGCCCAGCGATTTCCAGGGAATCTGCGTACCTTCACCGGCATCGATGAGGGTCAGCGTCGAACCGTAGCGCACAAGGGCGCTGGAGAGCCAGCGCCCCGGCAATGGCATCATTCCACCACTACCAAGCAAACAGATATCTATCATTGTCTATCCTTTAGCGTTATTTCTTTCAAAGATTTTTATGCACAGCCCAGGCGAGGACGAATTTTGCCTCGCCTGGCTTCGATTATCCTTTTCCTTCATTATAGCAGGAAACGCACTCATTGGATACTGCGACTGGTGAAAGCTCTTGCTCGAGAGAAGAGCGGTTATATTTGTGCTATTATGTAGACAACACATTTTGCAGGCAGAGAAGGAAAGGCGTGAGTATGCAAGACAATAATAACGCTATCCCACATTTCGACAACGAAGATGAGGAGAGGGAGTTCTGGGCGACGCATGACTCGACCGGATTTTTTCATTGGGACGGGGCTGAGGAAGTTCCATCATTTCACAATCTCAAACCATCGACGAGGTCGGTTCCCAGATGGCGCTGCGCTTAATTGATCGCTTTCATCCTCGCTTGAGGCGTGAATGGCAGGAGGAGATAGACGCGGGGCGGTTGCGGAAGGTGGAGTCGGTGGAACTGCTGGGAACGGAGCAGTTACAGCCGTTGGCGCGTCTGAGTCTGGCTATGCTCCTCATTGGAGCCGTGTTTTTCGGGATATTGAATCTGGCCGCCTACTTCTGGCAGAGGCACACACTTGCGTTGAATCTGAGCTTTGCTGAGATTGTGCTCTGGCTGGTCAGCAATGTTGTGGCCTATAGCGTCATTTTGCCCCTACACGAGGCTGTTCACGGGCTGGTGATCGCCTTGCTGGGTGGCAGTCCCTATTTCGGGGCCAAGCTGCCGCTGGCGCTTTTCTGTGGCGCGAAAAACCAGTTATTCCGGCGCCACCAGTATATGGTGGTGGCGCTGGCACCACTGGTCGTTCTCTCTCTGGCGGCGCTTTTGCTGACGCTGTTTGCTCCCGTCGCGGCCTCCTACGTTTTTCTGGCCACGGTTGGCAATTTTTCGGGCGCGGCAGGAGATGTGTGGGCAACAGCCCGTGTTTTGCGCATGCCGCGTGACGCTTTGATCGAAGATACAGCGGATGGATTTCAAGTGTGGGAGCTAACCCTGTTTTCGCCGCCTGAGCCATGTGAACCATTTGAGCCATCAGAGCCAGCTTCTTCAGATTGACGCTCTATGCCACAAATGATAGAATACGTATGCAATGATATTGCATACCAATAGATGTTTGTTACGAAAGACGGTTGTGCCATGTCCATAACATCGGAAGTAATTCTCTCCGCCTTTAAGCAGAAGGGACTGCGTATTACGAGCCAGCGCAAGATGCTGGCGGAATTGCTGGTCGAGACTGCCGGGTCGGAGTTTACGGTGGAGCAGTTGTGGGATATGGCGCTGGCCCGCGACCCGAACGTGGGCCGTGCCACCGTCTTCCGTGTCGTCGAAATTTTGCAAGAACTGCACCTGCTTGACCGCGTCGAGTTCGCGGATGGCTCGCACCGCTTCCGCTTCTGTACCAACGGGGAACGGCACCATCATCACATCTCCTGCTCGCGCTGTGGCAAGGTGATCGAGGTGGATGCCTGCCTGAGCGCGGAACAGATTGCCAGGATAGGGCGGCTGGCCGATTTTGCCATCGAGGGACACCGCCTGGAATTCTTTGGCCTGTGCAGCGAGTGCCGTGATTAGGCTGATGTGGCATTGTGGTAGAGAGAAAAAATGCCTGAGTTGCCGGAAGTTGAGTATACTGCGCGACAACTGCGCGGGGTCATCGTGGGGGCGACGATTCACGACGCTCTTGTCTTCTGGAATCGTACTATTGGTCATCCCGCTGTGCCTGAATTTTTAGCCGGGGTCGCCGGGAAACGTATCGAAGGCATACGGCGGCGTGGAAAATTTCTGCTGCTTGACCTCAGTAGCGGCTCGTTTCTCTCCATTCATCGCCGCATGACGGGCAACCTGCTCCTGCTGCCGCCCGGCTGGGAGATCGATACGAGCCTGCGCCAGGAGAATCCACTTGCCTGGAATACGAAGGGGCCAGTATTCTGGGAACTCTCTTCTGCTCAGACGACACAGGAGCGGAAGCAGGCGCGTGCTTACACAGAAAGCGAGATGGCGTACTGCCGCGCCTGCTTCAACCTGGAGGATGGTCGACGCCTGTTGTTCACTGACCCACGTAAATTCGGGCGCATCGAACTCTGGCCGCGCGCTCAGGAAGAGGAGGCGCTACAAGGGCTGGGACCGGAGCCGTTAAGCGAGGACTTTACGGTGGAACGGCTGGCGCAGGCGCTGGCAAGACGCAAAACCGCCGTCAAGACCACCCTGCTCTCGCAGGAGGTAGTCGCCGGTCTGGGCAATATCTATGCCGACGAGGCGCTGTACGATGCACGCATCCATCCCTTGCGCCCCTCCAATTCGCTTACGCCTGAGGAGATCGAGCGACTACACCACAGTATTGTGCGAGCATTGATCGGCGGTATTACGCATGGTGGCACCTCATTTAACGATTATCGTGACCTGTGGGGCGAGGCGGGCGACAACTACAACCACGTGCGCGTCTACCAGCGGGAGGGCCAGCCCTGCGCGCGCTGCGGCACTCCTATCGAGCGTGTTGTGATAGGCCAGCGCAGCGCGCACTTCTGCCCCGCCTGTCAGAAACTTACATTGGGGTGAAAAATGCAGTGCATTGCAACGTGCCGGTATAGCCCGGTACGTTGCTGAAGGTGACGGTGACGGTGGCCGGTACGTTAACTGGTTGGCGACCTTCCAGAGGCAGCGGGAAGGAAACGTAGCCTCCACTATCACTTTGCTGGCCTGGTAGTGAGACATCCCCACTTTGAAAATGCACCACCGCAGACGCCGTTGCGCCGCTGACTCCCTTGATATCCTTCGTCAGTTTCGCGTAAATAGTAATCATCGAGCCTGGGCCGGGCGCGTTGTTGGATGCCCATGCTCCACAGGCATACGTCGGCATTGTCGGAATCGGGGAGATTTGCGACTGGAATGATGGGTTGATCGTCACCGTCGGCTGCGGCTTAAGTGCGCTGGTCGTGACGGAGCTACAGGCGGCGAGCAGCGCCAGAAACCCTGGTATGCATACGAACAAGAAAACACGGCGATTCATCTGTATCCTATCTCTAGCCTCTTTCTAAAAAGTCATACATATCATACATATATGATAACGCATAGCAGTCACCCGGAGATACGTATAATCCGGTGATATGTTCCGGTCAGTAATGATGAAATATCGGAAGTTGGATATAGCAGTATGCTGTACGGTAAGTTGGGAGTGTTTGTTATCCTTGCGACTTGTTGGAACATATTGAAATAAAGTGCTTCATAATCTTGCTCTCTGGTGGGAAACTGTGTTAAACTATGTCTGGTTGGAGAACTCCCAGATTCCCAGAAGTTTTAAGTAAAACTGGATGAGGTACGTATTGCTGTGAACTTTCATACTGATGACGAATTGGAACTCTTGAGCCAGTGGTTTCAGGAGGGAGCGCTTGAACACGGGGCCGGACACAATGGAGGAGAACGTGGAGAAGGAGAGCGTGTGGTGTTTTCCGGCGAGTTGTCAGAGGAAGAACAGCCCGCTGCGGGAAATGGTGCCTCGCGGGCAATCGAAACGAGACCTGACCCGGGACGAGAGTCTCGTAAGGGAGTGCCAGAGGTTGTCCTGGGGGAAACAAAGGCGACAGAACAGATCATCGCGATGGCGCAGGGACTGCTGACGGGAACCGGGCGGGCAATCATCAGCCGGGTGCGCCCGGATGCGTGGGTGGTGCTGCAAGAGGCGTTTCGCGATTACAATATACGGGTGCGGGAGGCGGCTCGTGCGATAGTCGTCTATCGTCCCGACTATGTGCAAAGGCGCACCGGCGGGAAGGTAGGGGTCATCAGTGCAGGCACTTCTGATATTCCGGTGGCGGAGGAAGCGGCGCTCATTGCCGAGGAGATGGGCTGTCAAGTCACTTGTATTTATGATGTAGGAGTCGCGGGTTTGCATCGTTTGATGCGTCCGTTACGTAACCTACTTACAACCGGTGTAGATTCGATCATCGTAGCTGCCGGTATGGATGGGGCTTTGCCGTCGGTAGTAGCAGGGCTTGTACCTGTTCCTGTCATCGGCTTGCCAACATCGATTGGCTATGGAATAGGCGGCAAAGGACTTGCCGCGTTACTGTCGATGTTGCAGACGTGCGCGCCAGGCTTGTCCGTGGTCAATATCGATAACGGCGTTGGCGCGGGCATCACAGCGGCAATGATTGCAAACCGTGTGGCGCAAGCGCGAGAACATCGAGCGGAGGAGTAGTTGCGAGGTGTTCTTTGTGGGGAGGATAGGAGATCTCGCTATGGGGAATGTCTCGTCAGGTTTGTCTTGGGTACAAGTGGTAGTTTGAGTGAAAGAGAGGCGGATTTTTATGGCAAACAACAAACGTGGACCCGAACCGGGCTCGCAGAAGGCAAAGCATGGTGGACAGGCGGTACGCGAGAAGTACGGTCCCGAATTCTATTCGCGGATCGGCAAAAAGGGTGGGGAAACCGTAAAGGAGAAGCGGGGGCCGCAGTTCTATGCTGAGATTGGGAAGAAGGGGGGCGAGTCGACGAAGCGCCAGCAAGGCTCTGAGTTCTATTCGCGGATCGGGAAGAAAGGCGGAGAGCGGGGGCGAATCTCTGCCGCACCTGAAAAAGAGTAATATCGGCGTTTAGCTGTTCGCTTGAAAACGAGGCCACTACTTTGCGCTCTTCACCGGGTGCAAAGCGGTGGCCTCGTTGCGTATATTGCAGCTTGCTCGAACTTACAGATTTCGCCGTTTGACGAAAGGTGGGACATCCACCGCCTCGGCTTCGGCATCATCGCCGGAATCCCCACCTTGAAATCCTACCTGGCGACGGCCCATACTGCGAATGCCGCGCAGGTCGTCGAGGCTGCGTTTCTGGCGTTCCGGTGGGCCGGAGGGCCGAAACGGAGGAGGTGATGGCTGCTGTGCTGGCTGCGCTATCCGCTCGGGCTGCGACGCAGGGCCGGGTTGAGACCCTGGTGGTGCGTTTCCGCCTCGCTCGTCATAGCTGTCCGCTTGCTGAGAAGCGGGCTCCGGCATCGAAGGCATGCCACCTTGCCGCCTTACCGGTTGCGGCCTACTACTGCTTTGATAAGGGATCTGCCTCTGCGCTTGCTGTGCCTGGCGAATCTGCTCAGGCCGTATGGCTTGCAGACGCAGCGTATGGTTTTCCTCCATGCCTGCGGCGATCAGAGTCACGCGCATAGTATCTTGTAGATTGGGATCGATGACTGCGCCAAAGATGATATCCGCCGTCGACTCGATAGCCTCACCGATGCGCTCCGCAATTTCGTTGACCTCGAAGAGCGTCATATCCTCTCCGCCGCTGATATTGAAAAGCACACGACTGGCCCCGCGAATGGAAACATTGAGGAAACCGCCGGCAATAGCCTCTTCAGCGGCTTGCTGCGCCCGATTGCGCCCGGACCCCTGCCCGATGCTCATCAGAGCCGTACCTGCCTCAAAGAGCACACTGCGCACGTCCGCGAAGTCGACGTTCACCATGCCGGGGACGTTGATGACCTCGGCGATGCCCTGGACTCCCTGGCGCAGAACGTCATCGGCCAGTTTGAAGGCCGCGTTCAGACTGTGTTCGCGGCTGGAAATGGCGAGCAGGCGGTCATTGGGAACGGTAATCAGGGCATCAATCTCGGTGCTCAGTTCGGCCAGACCTTCTTCCGCCAGGCGACGGCGGCGCGAGCCTTCAAAGGCGAAGGGGTAGGTAACGATGCCGACGGTGAGCGCACCGAGCTTTTTTGCAATCGAAGCGACGACGGGAGCCGCTCCGGTACCTGTCCCACCGCCCATACCGGCGGCGATGAAGACAAGATCGGGTTCGCCGAGCGCGGCGCGAATTTCTGCCGCGCTTTCGGTGGCGGCGCGCTTGCCAACCGCTGCATTTCCTCCTGCACCCAGCCCCTTTGTATAGTGTTGTCCCAGGCAGATACGAGTCAGTGCTGTAGAGAGGCTTAGAGCCTGCCCGTCAGTATTCATGGCGATGAAGCGCACGCCGCGCACACCCGCGCTCATCATACGATTGACCGCGTTTGTACCCGCGCCGCCTACACCGGCTACCACGATATCGACGTGATGCAGCGCCTCTTCCAGCATGCCATAGGTCGTCCGGGCGGCCAGATCATCATCACCCGTGTCTCGCTGCCCCCAGCCCCCTTGAACACGCTCTTCCTGCCACTTCATCTTCTTCCCCTCCACTTCATGTGGCAGGACGGCCCACTGATCTTCCTGCGGCCTGCGTATCTCTGGATGTGCCTTGTCGGCCCACTGCTCCGGGGCATTTTCACGTTCGCGTCTGGATGCATTGTCGTGAAACATCGATTGCATGCGCACCCCCATTTCTCTTCTCCCTCCCAAAAGAGTAGATTCTCCTGCAAAAAAAATCTACTACAATGGGTAGGTGCTTTCTGGAAGGCATTTTACCTGCATTGTAACAGCAGTGTCAAGGGCTGCCTGCCTGTTACGATGAGAGGCCAGTATTTGCTTTGGCTGCCTTTTTCTCCTTCTGCATCTGTTTCTTCTGTTTGTTCGACTTCGGTTTCGGTTTTTGCACGCTTTTCTGTTCTTTATTTGCCATAATCTCCCTCCTGTCTGCTTTGCGCTAACACTTGATGAGATGATCTCTCAGTATTTCTATTGTACCAGATTCGCCGGTAGGGGAATAGGGGCCTATCTCCCGGATATCCCCAAAAAGGATTAGTGGAGTCTGCGCTCATCAGCGCTGGCAAGGGCATGGGTAATCATGCGCAGTACGTTCCCGATTTCCATCGGTTTGCGGAGCTTATAAATGCCGCGCTGCTCCAGTTCGGTCTCCGGCAATGTGGCGCTCATCATAATGGCCGGAACACCCTGTGTCTCCTGAAAACGCTGCAAGCAGTCGTAGAGTTCGAGGCCGTTGAGACCCGGCAACCGGTAATCGAGCAGCAGCAGGCAAGGATGAAGCTCAGGGGCCTGCTCCAGGGCACGCAGACCATCATGAATCACCACTGTACTGTAGGGGGTTTCCTCTTCGATGAGTTCTTGCAGGAACTGTCCGATATCGGCATCATCTTCGACAATAAGAATGGTCGCTCCTCGTGGCCTTTGTGATGATGGCGGAAAAACTTCCCCTGGCATGCAAAACTCCTTCTCATAGGGTAGATTCTTGAAAGAGAGACACTGCTATATGTTAGTGTAACGGATCAAGGGGGTAAGAAGTGACGGGTATACATTCTCCTGTGTCTTCACTATACATGGATAAGTTTGTTTCATATACCAGCGTTTCTCGGAAAAGTCCCACTGGCTTCTCAACCGTTTTGAGGCTACAATAAATGGGCGTGGGTAATTTGTAGCCTGTTTACGATGGGAAAGGATAGTCGCATGAAAGATTTTCACGGAAAGGTGGCTGTCGTCACCGGAGGCGCGAGCGGCATAGGACGGGCGCTGGCTGAGAAGAGCGCGCAACTGGGAATGAAAGTGGTGCTGGCCGATGTGGAGACCGACGCTCTCAAGCAGGCCGAGGAAGCAATGAAGGCGGCAGGGGCCGATGTGCTGGCAGTGCAGACCGACGTTTCAAAGGCCGAAGATGTGGAGGCTCTGGCTCAGAAGACGTTCGATACCTATGGCGCCGTGCATCTGCTCTTCAATAATGCCGGTGTTGGGGCCGGTACGACCATCTGGGAGAGCAGCCTTGCCGACTGGCAATGGGTGCTCGGCGTCAATCTGTGGGGTGTCATTCATGGCGTCCACTTTTTTGTGCCGCGTATGCTTGCTCAGAGCGATGAAGGGCATATTGTCAATACCGCCTCTTCCGCCGGGCTGATCGCGAGTTCTGGGCTGGGCATCTACAAGGTCACCAAGCATGGCGTCGTTACTCTATCAGAGACGCTCGAACTCGAATTACGGCAGCGTGGAGTCAATCTCAAAGTTTCCGTGCTCTGTCCGGAGTGGGTGAATACGCGCATCCTGGAGTCGGAGCGCAATCGTCCCGCCGCCTTACAGAACCCACCACAGGCGATGCGTCCAGAGATCGAGGCAGCGATTCAGGCTATACGCCATGTGGTGGAGACAGGCATACCTGCCTCTCAGGTAGCAGACACCGTTTTTGACGCCATTCGCGAAGGCAGATTCTATATCCTCACGCACCCATCCACCAAATTTGGTGTGCAACTGCGTATGCAGGGTATTCTCGATGACAGCGGCCCGCAGGATATCATGCAATTCTTCGCGCAAAACGCTGGATAAGGTTGACGGAAAAGAACGCCCGGTGCTGACGGGGGGATTAAGTCAGCACCGGGCGCGAGGATGGGAGAAAGGGGTGAGCACGATCAGGCGCTAAGCACCTTGAGGGTGTTTGTATTGTCGTCGTTCTCGCTGTTCACCCGCGTCAGTTGCTCGATCTGGAAGACGCGGAACGTCGTTCCCTGCGCGGAAGATATGACGTCGATGCGGTCAATGGCCGCGCTGTTGGTATTTGAGACGAGAAATGAAGCAATTGAACCATCCGCTCCCTTGCGCAGGCCCTGATTGGAGGCCATGCCCCAGGGTTTAAAGCGTACACCACGATTGTTGAACCCGGAGCCGGTACTCGCGCCACTGACGTGAGTACTGGTGTAGCCGAAACTTCTGGCCGCGAGCACTGCTACCAGCAGTAACACACCGGAAATGGCGATTATACGATGTTTCTTCATCCATGCGCTCCTTTCAAAAACGACGACATGTATTGTGGCAGGCTCGCTGCTCCTGGTACCGGCCTGATGCGTCAAGCCGGTACCTTTGCTAACAACTGCTTATCCACCACTTGTCGTGTCAGGAGTGGCAGTCGGCGAAGCAGCAGGACTGGCCGTTGGGGAAACAGTAGGGCTGGCAGTCGGCGAAACGACCGGGCTGGCCGTTGGGGAAACAGTGGGGCTGGCTACAGGGGCAGCAGGTGTTCCCGTTGCCGTCGGCGTAGCATTGTTCCCATTGACGGGTTGATTGTTGGTGTTACCATTATCGGTGTTCTGGTTGTTGACGGGTTGATTGTTGGTGTTGCCGTTATCGGTGTTTTGATTGTTGGTATTTCCAGCCTGGTTGTTCCCGTTCATATTGAACGTGGCCGCGATCGCAACCCCGTTGCCATCTGTCTGCACCGTGACAGGATTGGGCTGATTGAGCAGATTCTGGCAGTTAAGGTTGGTGTAGGACATCATGAAACGCTGCGCCAGGAAGGTAAAGAGCGAATTAGCCGTGGCGGCATCAGGTGAGGTCGCGTTGATCGTCAGTTGCTGATCGAGCTGCAGGCGCGGCAGGCCCGTTTGCACGAGATTCTGGCAATACGTCTTGCCACTGGCCCCTTGCGGACTCCACGCGGGCATCTGATCAACGCCCATGCGGTAGAGGTTTGTCTTGAACAGGTTCTGATTGTTGTTGACAAGCGTCATGGGATCGGTAAGCGGCACCAGTGCGATGGGCGCTTTTTGACCGACCGCTGCTTGCAGCTCGTCCAACGGCAAAGCGGAGACAGGAGTATTGTTGTCGGCCAGGTTGGGGGCTTGCCAGGGCTGGCAGCCCAGCGCAGGATCGATGAAGTTGGTAAGCAGGGCATTATCACTTGGATTAGCTACAGGCGTGGCATTCTGTAACTGGGCCTGGTTGGCCGCGGAGAACTGCGCTATCTGCCCGTTGCCGTTCGCAAGATACTGTGTTTGTACATTATCACTCTGATCCTGATCCACGACGCTGAAATCACGCGTGGTCGGGCACGGCATCCCATCTTTCGCCGTCTGTAGCGGTGGAACCTGTACCTTACCCTGGGCGATTCCCCGATTGGCCGCAGCAAAGAAGGCAAGTGCATTGCAGTAGGCGAACTGGCCGAAGACAGAGCCTGGCAGACCATTGACGCAGCGCCCCTGCGCCAGCGTGTATCTTGTGGCACCTTTGAGCGTCAGGTTGTTGCCGTTGAAGCCAAACCAGAGGCCGACAACAGCTCCCTGTGGCAATGTGGGAACCGTAGGGGCAATAGCGGGTTGTGTTCCCTGGTCGATAACGAGAGGGCTATAGACACTGAATGACCCTGTTGCCGGGTCGTAAATCACGCCCTGTACAAAGGCGCTTTGGTTAGGATTGGCCTCGTTGCAAGGGCCATTCGCCGGGTTCGTAGCCGACAACTGGTAGGGCGTTGCCAGCCCTTGCGCCGTCAAGGGATTGGCAGGTACCAGCAAGGTGCAGTCCATATTCGCGTTAGCCGCGTGTGACGCCATGAGGCGCGGCAGCACAATTCCCCCCGCGACGAGCAACGCCAGCAGCAGTGGGACACAAAGTCCCACCAGCATGAGCGGCGAAAAACGCCTTCGCTGTGATGATAGCGGCACATACGTCCGCCTGTTTTGTCTGCGCATAAAAATGATCTTCTCCTTCCAGAGATGAATAGCGGACAGGCTCCTGTCCAGATAGCTAAACAGCCTGCTTGCGCTCACTGGCTCGGCGGAGTTTAAGCAGTTCACCTGCATATCTACAGGTCATACGCTCGTCCATAATCCCTGATGAGCATATTTCTCCGTAACCAGATCTCAACTATCTTTGTTCTACTTTGCGCACTACGGTGAAACGTTTTGAAACTCAGTGAGTATTCTTAACTCAAGAGAAGCATACCTCATATAGAAAAGCCGCAAGCATTCATGGAAGTTAATGTGATAGGAAAGTACCATTATGTGGTTGAGAAATCTTAACCTTGATTGTTAACGCTATGAGCAGATACGTCCACTGAGTAAATATCGCAATGCTCATTCGTGAAGGCGGATTCTCACATATGGCTGCTCTGTGCTACACTATCCACAGGGACTTTGATATTGCTTTGAAAAACAAGGAGATTTCAACATGGCATTTGTTGTTGCTGCAATCTGGAAGGCGCAGCCGGGGCAGGAAGAGAAGGTTCTGGAAATTATCAAGAAAATGACACCACTTTCGCGCCAGGAACCCGCCTGTCTCTACTATCAGGCCCAGCGTTCCCCGACGGACCCGACCGTCTTCTTCCTCTACGAGCAGTACGTTAACGAAGCCGGTTATGAAGCCCACATGGCAACCCCCCACTTCGAGCAATACGTCCGGGGAGAAGCCATACCCATCCTGGAGAGCCGCGAACGCGCCTTTTACGAGACAATCGACGAATAAGTATAGTATCAGGAGCAACATGATAGAGGGTATTGTTTTCGATTTTGATGGCGTAATACTGGATACAGAGATGTCAGCCTATCAGACATGGCTGGAGATTTATCAGGAATACGGAATTGATCTACCCTTCTCGACGTGGGCAATTTGCATTGGAGGCTCGCCGCAGTTGTTTGATCCGGCGCTCTACCTGGAAGAGCAACTGGGTCAGCCTGTGCCACGTGAGGAACTGCGGCGCAGGCGGCGCGAGCGGCACGTAGAGGTGATGGCGACGCAGCTAGCGATGCCGGGGATAGAAGAGTATCTACGTGAAGGGAAGCTATTGGGCCTGAAAATGGGCGTAGCTTCCAGTTCAACACACGAGTGGGTCGGCAGCCACCTGACGCGCTTAGGTTTGCTCGATTACTTTGACACAATGAAGTGCCGCGAGGATGTGGCACAGACCAAGCCCGACCCGGCTTTGTATCTGGCCGTGCTCGCCGCGCTGGGCTTGCAGAGCGATCAGGCTATCGCCATAGAGGATTCGCCCAACGGCGTCACGGCAGCGCAGCGAGCAGGTATTTTCTGCGTCGCCGTCCCCAATCCAGTCACAGCCCAACTCCCCTTAGAGCACGCCGATTTTCACATGGCCTCGCTGACAGATATGCCATTGCAGCGCCTGCTGGCAGTGGTGCAGGAGCGGCAAAAAGCAGCTTCCAGAAAGGAATGACTCAGCAATGCCCGCCAGCTACGATCGCATTGCCGCCTGGTACGATGAAAGCGTGCGCAACGGCTCCCTGCTTCACGACCCCGTCGTGCCAACAATGTTTGACATGATGGGCAACATAGAGGGCAAGCATATCTGTGATCTGGCCTGCGGGCAGGGCGTAATATCCCGTCTCCTTGCCCGTCATGGAGCAAGAGGAACAGACATCGACATTGTCGAGAAGCTCCTTGCAATAGCCCGTCACTACGAAGAGACCGAACAGTGGAACGTCTAAGCGAGCCACGAGCAACAGGCGAGCTGGCACAACGTGTATTCTCAAAGGGAGAAGGTCATAACCGGATTTGCCGTAAAGAGAGAGAATACTAAGACATGATCATATCAGCCAGTTACAAAACAGATATCCCCACGTTTTACGGGGAATGGTTCATGAACCGCCTGCGAGCGGGTTATTGCCGCATGGTGAACCCGTATGGAGGCCAGAGGTATAAAGTCGGCCTGAAGCGGGAAGAGGTAGATGGCTTCGTCTTCTGGACAAAGAATATCGGGCCGTTTCTGAAGTACCTGCCGGAGGTCAGGGAAAAAGGCTACCCGTTTATCGTCCAGCACTCCATCAACGGCTATCCACGTGAGTTAGAAGCTCGCGTCATTAACTACGAGCAAACCGTCGAGCATATGCATACACTGGCGAACGAGTACGGCCCCGATGTCGCAATCTGGCGCTATGATCCCATCGTTTTCTCCTCGCTGACACCGCCGTACTGGCATCTGGACAACTTCGCGAAACTGGCGAAAGCGTTGGAAGGAGCGACAAACGAGGTTATAATCTCGTTTGCGCAGATTTACCGCAAGACGAAGCGCAACATGGACGATGCAGCGAAAGAGTATGGCTTCGACTGGTATGACCATGAAACGATTACGCAAGAGCAGGGAAAGTCTTTTGCTTTAGAATTGTTTCATCAAGCCTTAAAGCACGGTATAACGTTGAAAGTGTGCTCGCAAGCGGCATTCTTGACGCCGGGAGTGGTAGAGGAGGCGCGCTGCGTCGATGCCGAACGGCTGGAGAAAGTTGCGGGCAAAGCCATTGAAGCAAAGCTGAAAGGGAACCGCAAAGAATGCGGCTGCTTTGAATCCCGTGATATCGGGGAGTACGATACCTGCCCGCATGGCTGCGTCTACTGTTACGCTGTGCAACGTAGGGAACTGGCGTTGCAGCGCTTTAAAGAGCATAACCCGGACAGCCCATATTTGTTTCCCCCAAAGGGCGTTGACCTTACTGAAGACGAGGCAGATGAGCAGATGGAGCAGATTCAGGCTTCTCAGGTTATCCCGTTAGGAACTGTAGGCAAAAGGGCGACCACCCCGATAGTTAGCCAGCTATCCATGTTTGATGCGATGAGTTCTCACAGGGAAGATGACCAGAGCTAATCTTCTCATCCGACAATCACACCTGACACGCAACTGGCTCACCGTAAAAAACAGAGATGTAGGTGGCGTCTTCGATAACTGGGACAAAACACCCTGAGCGATGTGCTGACATGGGCCATCGCGCTCATCGCTCTTGCTATTCTGTTGCGTTTTAAGCTCAATTCTGTCTTGCTCATCCTGGTGGGCGCGGTTAGCGGCGTAGTGAGATTCTGGCTGTGCTAGCTGCGAGAACCGTACAACGCCCACATTGCCTTGCAGGAAGAAAGATACTACGCTGGCTGGCCCTTCCGTTTTCTCGCCACAGCCCTGCCTTTCCTGCCCGCCATTTGCGCCGTTTCGGGTGTCCATTTGTGAGCCGTACCTTTGCGATGCGCCTCTTTTCCACCACGTGAGGCAACTTCGCGTCGTCGCTCTGGTGACATCGAAGCAAAGCCCTTACGCTTCTGAGGGGATAAAGCGTTTTGCTCCATAACCTCTATTGTTCTCCCTTCGTATGGTTGTCGTAGCGTCTACTCAAGTAATACGTATTGATGAGATACATAGATCATACGAACAGTGATATCGAAAAGTTACAGCCAAAGGAAAAACAGGTATGATGGATAGACCGGATTGGTTATCTATTAGAGACTATCGAGAAAGTTCAAGGTAATCTGATTGAACTCCTCCGGTTTTTCCATCCTCGGCATTTGATGCATCTGTGACCCCTGTCAGCAGGTTTATTGTAAGTTTGTTACTTGACGGGTTACGCTAGAATTGTAACATACTGCCTTTTGCCAGTGCTTATCTATGGAGGTCCATATGGAAACCTACGATTATCGAACTCGAAGCCTGGGGTGATACGCCCGAAGCCATTGTTCTCTATCGCTCCCTCGGCTTTGAGACGATCAGGGAGAAAATCTCCTATCGCCTCAATCTGCTACAATGGAGTCAATGATGCTGTTACCACACAAAAGGAAGGAAGTAATGGATCTTCGGTCAGTCCAGAAACCATTCAAAGAGAAATATCGCAGTGAGCCGGGAAGCGCACGGATAACCCTTAAAGCACAGGGCAGCCAGACAGATACCCCGATAGCATGCTCGGTCGATATCGGACGGGCACTCTATGAAGCCCAGGCCCATACGGGCGTTGGAGGAGCCGGTACTGCCGCCTGTTCGGGTGACCTGCTGCTCGGAGCGCTTGCCGCCTGCGCGCAGATCACCTGCCAGATGGTTGCTACGGCCATGGGCATAGCAACGAACCGCATTGAAGTCAGTGTGGAAGGCGATCTAGACCTGCGCGGCACCCTGGGCATCTCCAAAGACGTACCGGTCGGCTTTGAAAATATCCGCGTTCGCTTTGAGATCGATGCCCCTGAAGCAATGCCGGAACAACTACAATCGCTTCGCGAGAAAACCGAACAGTATTGTGTAGTGATGCAGACACTTACCAACCCTCCGAAAATCGACGTGGATTGGTCGGAGGAAAGAGGAAACGCGACGCTGGTATAGGCGTCGCGCTTCCTCTTTCCTTGAGAGAAAGGGTTATGCGTTCGCGGGAACTTCTGCCTGAACGACAGCGAGGTCGATTTCGACGTTGACCTTCTCGCTGACGAGGACGCCGCCGGATTCGAGGGCGACATTCCAGTTGAGGCCGAAATCTTTGCGGTTGATGCTGCCTTTGATGGTGAGAGCGGCACGCTGCATGCCCCAGGCGTCTTTGATCTGCCCCTGGTACTCGGCGTCGAAAGTGACTTGTTTGGTGACACCGTGCATGGTCAGGTCGCCGGTCACGCGGTACTCGTTGCCGCCGAGCGCCTCGACTTTCGTGCTTTTGAAGGTGATAAGTGGGTATTTTTCTGTATCAAAGAAATCCGCCGAGCGCAGATGTGCGTCGCGCTTCTCGTCGCGGGTATTAATGGTTGCCGCGTCCGCCTCGGCCTCGACCCAGGAATTTTCCGGGTGTGCTTCATCAATGTGAAGCTGGCCGCGTATCACGTCGAATTGCCCCTTGACGGTGCTGATCATCATATGCCGAACGGAAAATGTTACCTGTGAATGTGTTGCGTCAATTTGCCACGCCATTGCTTTACTCCTTTTATCGGTATTCCCTGTCGGGTATATACCATGTTTTGTTTTATCGCTATCAAATAGTTAGTAACTTTACTAACTAAAGGAAATATAGCACATGGACTTTGCTTTGTCAAGTAGCTAATAAAAGGTTAGTAAGAGCCGGTTACTGTTCGAGCAGAGCGACGGCGTAGCAGGCGATGCCTTCCTGGCGACCGGCGAATCCGAGGCCGTCAGTAGTGGTGGCTTTGACGCTGATCTGTGAAAGATCAAGATGGAGATGCTGAGCAAGGTGGGTACGCATGGCGGAAATGTGGGGCGAAAGTTTGGGCCGCTCAGCGACGATGGTGGCATCGATATTGCCGATGCGCCAGCCGTGCTGCCGCAGGAGGTCGCGGGTATAGTCGAGGAAGACGCTGCTGGGCTGGTTCTTCCAGCGTGAGTCACTGGAGGGGAAATGCTGGCCGATATCACCGAGAGCGGCGGCACCCAACAGGGCATCGACGATGGCATGGATGACGGTATCGGCGTCAGAATGGCCGGAAAGGCCCCGCGAGAACGGAATATTGACCCCACCGAGGATGAGGGGACGCTCAGCGGCAAAGGCGTGAACATCGTAGCCGAAACCAATGCGTGTCGTCATAGTGTGTGTCCCTGTAGCAGCGCTTCCGCGAAGAGCAGGTCTTCCCGCGTCGTGATTTTGATGTTGGTGTAGGAACCGGGAAAGATATGGACGGGCAGGCCCAGGCGTTCCAGCAGGGAGGCGTCGTCGGTGACATCCACCCCGGCAGCAGAAGAGTGGTGGGCATGGTGAATGAGCGGAAAGGAGAAGACTTGTGGCGTCTGCACAGCCCACAACTGCGAGCGGTCAAGTGTGGTACTGATCTGCCCTTCCTGTGCCTGTTTGATGGTGTCCTTGACCGGAACAGCGGCGATGGCGGCCTGATGCTCCTGCACAGCTTGCAAGCCCGCCTCGATGATTGCGGGAGTGACGAAAGGTCGTGCGCCATCGTGAATCATCACCCATTGTGTTTCCGGCGCCACCTGCCCCAGTTTATCAAGCCCCAGGCGCACCGAATCCTGCCGACGCGGGCCACCGGTGACGATAGCAGCGATTTTGCGCCAGGCTTCGCGCTCGCACAGCGCCCTGGCCTCGTCGAGGCGCTCTGCACTCAGGACGAGGATGATGCTATCGATCCCGGAGAAGGATTCGAAGACATCGATGGTGCGAGCGAGGATTGGGCGCCCGACCAGCGGTATCCAGAGCTTATCTCGCCCCTGCATGCGTCTGCTGCTGCCCGCCGCAACGATTACAACGGCTGTCCTGCCTGGCATGGAAACTCGGTACCTCAATATTGTCTTTGCTTGGCCGGTGGTTGTGCAGATGGGGAGGTCCCATTGTTCCCCTGCTTTGGATGGGCGAAGATCATGCGACCGGCGACCGTTTGCAGCACGCGTGTCACAGTCACTTCGATGGTCGTGCCCATATATTGCCGCCCACCTTCGACCACGATCATCGTGCCGTCGTCCAGGTAGCCGACACCCTGGTTAAGTTCTTTGCCATCCTGCATGATCTTGATGGAGATATCTTCTCCGGGCAGCAGAACGGGTTTGACAGCATTTGCCAGTTCATTGATGTTGAGCACCTTGACGCCCTGCAACTCGGCCACGCGATTCAGGTTGTAGTCATTGGTGATGATGGGGCAGTGCAGCGTGCGCGCCATCTTGACAAGTTTACTGTCGACTTCCACGATGCCCTCGACATCGGCATCGGTGATTTCGATGGGAACCTGCGTGTCCTTTTGCAGCCGGTTGAGCATTTCCAGGCCGCGACGGCCACGATTGCGGCGCATGGTATCGGCTGAATCGGCGATGCGCTGCAATTCGTTGAGCACGAAGCGCGGTACCACCAGCGTACCAAAGACAAAGCCTGTCTGGCTGATATCGGCGATGCGTCCATCGATGATGGCGCTGGTATCCAGCAAAATTTCTGACGAGGCGGTTGGGGGTAGCGTGTGCTCCTTATCGCGCTCTTTCTCCTTGCCCTTCTCTTTGTCGCGCTCCTCATCACGGTCACGGTCGCGGCGGCGCTGGAAAAAGCCAGTGGAGAAGAGGTGGGTAATGTCGTTTTTGCGCTGCACAGCCAGAGCGACGCCCAGGAAGCCAAAGACGACAGCTCCCACGAAAGGCATGATATGCCCCAGGCTGGAAGGCAGATTTGCCAGTGGAATGGCAAGCAGGAACGAGATGATCAGGCCAACGGTCAGTCCGACGACAGCAGCAACCAGATCGCTGGCTGATGTGTCGCGCATCCAGCGATAAGGGACGACGGTAATGTAAGGGGTAATGATAAAAGCTATGAGAGCGCAGGCGACGGCGATACCTGCCGCCCATTTAATGCCAAGACTGTGTGTGGAGGGATCAAAAAAGTATAGACCAGTAACGACGCAGATGGCGACCAGTGCCCCGATGATCCGGGCAGTAGTTTTAACAGACATCCCTGCATCCTCCAAACGGTGCCAGCAAGAGCTGATTGATGCACCACTGAGGGGCGACGTCGGCTAAGGCACGAGGGCGGGATGAAGAATAAAAACAAAAAAGATAATAGCAGCATGATGTTGCAAGGCCTTTCGTGCTTGACCGGGAACGCGCCCGTATTAACCGCAAAAAACTCTTTGTCGATTAAGGAGTATACACCCATACGACTGAAGAATCAATAGCCTCCTCGTTGAGACAGCTTGCTACAAGAAGACACCCTTTCTTCTAGTGTAGCGCAATCTCCAGGGCTACTGCAAGGGAACTCGCGGTTATGACTTTAAAGTCGACGGGCAGGCCAGCCTCCTCCAGTTCGGAGCGTACTTGAGCGCCGCGTCCGGTGGCAGGGACGATGCAGCGTTTGAAACCCAGCTTGGCGGCTTCGCGCACACGCAGCGTCAGGCGATTGACGGCACGCAGTTCACCGGAAAGGCCGACCTCGCCAATGAGCGCCATGTCGGGCGGGATGTTTTGCTCGCGGTAGCTGGAAGCGATGGCGGCGGCGACACCGAGGTCGATAGCCGGTTCCTCCAGGCTAAAGCCGCCGACGACATTGGCGTAGACATCGTGATTGCCTACCGGTAATCCGACACGTTTGGTAAGGACGGCCAGTAACATGAGCAGGCGATTGTGCTCGATGCCGTTGGTGGTGCAGCGAGCGTTGCCAAAATTGGTGGGGGTGACGAGGGCCTGCACCTCAACCAGGATGGGCCGCGTTCCCTCCATACTGACAACAACAGCGGAGCCGGTGGCGTCCTCGCGCCGGTCAGACAGGAAGACGGCAGAGGGGTTGGTGACTTCCAGCAAGCCCTCACCGTGCATCTCGAAGACGCCGATTTCGTGCGTGGGGCCGAAGCGGTTCTTGACGCCGCGCAGCAGGCGGTAGGAGTGGTAGCGCTCACCTTCGAGATAAAGCACAGCGTCGGCAATGTGTTCCAGCGCTTTAGGACCGGCCACAGTCCCTTCTTTCGTGACGTGGCCGATGATGAAGATAGGGATGTGGCTACTCTTGGCAAGCTGCATCAATTGCAACGTACACTCGCGCACCTGGCTGATGCTCCCCGGCGCGGCTGGCAGGTGACCTGTCAGCACCGTCTGAATAGAATCGACGATGACCAGCGAGGGTTTGAGCCGGGCGATGGCCTCCGCGATGACCTCCAGTTCGATAGCGGCCAGCAAATACAGTCGTTCGCCACTGATATCCAGCCGTTCGGCGCGCATTTTGACCTGCTCAATCGACTCTTCGCCTGAGACATAGAGGACAGGCCCTACGTTCTTCGCAATCGCTCCAGAAACCTGAAGCAGCAGCGTCGACTTACCGATGCCCGGCTCACCGCCGATGAGAATCAGTGAACCGGAGACAAGGCCGCCTCCGAGCACGCGGTCCATCTCACTATAGCCCACAGAGATGCGCTCCTGGGCCAGCGGCTTGATATTGGGCAGCACGACCGGAACCGAGGTTCCCTGCGCCAGGGAAGCCTGTCCCAGCGTCGACTGCCTGCGCTGCTGGATGGTATTCTGCGCGGGCAGTTCCACCACCTCTTCCATCGTATTCCACGAGCCGCAATCCGGGCATTTCCCAACCCATTTACTCTGCTCTCCGCCACACTGCTGGCAGACATATTTTGTGCGTGTTTTAGGCATAAATATATTCCAGGATGCAAGAATGAATAACTAACACCACCTGTTGTACTATTCTACCAGAGATGGCAATTAGTGGAAACAGGCTAACGCAGGTTCGTATATAAAGATCACTTATTCTGATCTTTTTACTCTCCGTGCGCCGCTGCAAAAACTCTGTCATGCCTCTTCTGTAATCAATTTGATATTGATTGATCGAACGAGAGAGAGTAACTTCTTTCAGCTTCTATAATAGCGATTTCCACTATACAATATCTGTAAGTGTGATAATATGTCAAGGGCCAGGAGCAGAGATGGACGGTATTCTCACCTCTTCCCCCCGTGAATCAGACAAATAAAAGAAGAGGGACAATTTCCTTGTCCCTCTTCTTTTATTTGTCTATCCTGATCAGCTAAGCCTGGCTGTCACCGCCGTCTGCTGTGCCTGCGGGTAGAGCAGCTTCGGGAGCGGCTGGTGCTGGCAACTGCTCGATGCGGTTGCGCACCTGCAGGACGAGATCGTCGTCGATGACCACGCCTTCCACCAGGTCGCCCGGATGGAACTTGCCCTGGAGCAGACCTTCGGCCAGAGGATCTTCAACCATGCGCTGGATGGTGCGGCGCAGCGGGCGGGCACCATACTGCGGGTCGAAGCCCTTCTCGATCAAGAAGTCCTTCGCGGGCTGGGGCATGACCAGCTCGATCTGCTGTTCGGTCAACTGCGTGCGCACGCGGTTGAGCAGCAGGTCAACGATGGAGTACATCTCTTCCATACGCAGGGAATGGAAAACGATCACTTCATCGATACGGTTCAGGAACTCGGGCTTGAAGGTGTTCTTCAGTTCGCCGAGAACTTTGCTCTTCATAGCCTCGTACTCGCTCTGGTTGGCTTTGGCCTTGTCCTTCGACTGCTTGAAGCCTATGGAGGCCTCGCGGTTGAGCAGGGCCGCGCCGACGTTACTGGTCATGATGATGATGGTGTTGCGGAAGTCAACCGTGCGTCCTTTAGCGTCGGTCAGTTTGCCGTCCTCCAGAATCTGGAGCAGCATGTTGAAGACGTCGGGATGAGCCTTCTCGATTTCGTCGAGCAGGATCACGCTGTAGGACTTGCGGCGTACCGCTTCGGTGAGCTGACCGCCTTCTTCATAGCCGACATATCCGGGAGGCGCGCCAACGAGGCGGGCTGCCGCGTGGCGCTCCATGAACTCTGACATGTCAATCTTGATGAGCGCCTCTTCGCTGCCGAACATGAATTCGGCAAGCGTGCGCGCCAGCTCGGTCTTACCAACGCCTGTCGGACCCATGAAGATGAAGGAGCCGATGGGGCGTTTGGGGTCCTTCAGACCCGCACGAGCGCGGCGCACAGCGCGAGAAATTTTCTCAATCGCCTCGTTCTGGCCGATGATGCGCTGGTGCAGTGCATCCTCCATCTGGAGCAGGCGCTGCGACTCTTCCTGCGCGATACGCATCACAGGGATGCCCGTCCACATCGAGACGATCTGAGCGATCTCCTCTTCGCCGACGGTTGGCTTGTCAGTTCCGCGCTCGCGGTGCCAGCCGGACTCCAGCTTGGCAATGCGGTCGCGCAGTTTGACCTCGCGGTCGCGCAGTTCCGCGGCCAGTTCGTACTCTTGCTGCTGGATTGCGGCCTCTTTTTCGCGCAGGACGGATTCCAGTGCCTTCATGGCCTCTTTGAGGTTGAGAGGCGCAAGAGAGTTCTGCATGCGCACGCGGCTGGACGCCTCGTCAATGAGGTCGATAGCCTTGTCAGGCATGAAGCGGTCGGTGATGTAACGGCTCGCCATCTCGGTGGCAGCGCGTAGCGCCTCGTCGGTAATAACCAGACGGTGGTGCTGCTCATAGCGTTCGCGAATGCCTTTGAGGATTTCGATGGTCTCCTCAACGGTAGGTTCGCGCACGATGACCTCCTGGAAGCGGCGCTGCAGGGCGGCATCGCGTTCGATGTACTTACGATACTCATCGAGCGTGGTAGCACCGATGCATTGCAGCTCGCCACGAGCCAGGGCCGGCTTCAGAATATTAGCTGCGTCAACTGCGCCCTCGGCTGCGCCCGCGCCGACAAGCGTGTGAACCTCGTCGATGAATATGATGCAGTCGCGGCTGTTGCGAATCTCTTCGATGATCTTCTTCAGGCGCTCCTCGAATTCGCCACGATACTTGGTACCGGCGACGAGGGAGCCGACATCGAGGGTCAACAGGCGCTTCCCGGCCAGGGTTTCAGGAACCTCACCGGCCACGAGCCGCTGGGCCAGTCCTTCGACGATGGCGGTCTTCCCAACGCCGGGCTCACCGATGAGGGCCGGGTTGTTCTTGTTACGCCGGGAAAGGATCTGGATGACGCGCTCAATTTCCTGATGACGACCAATCACCGGGTCGAGCGTGCCTGCGCGAGCGGCAGCAGTCAGATCGATACCCATCTGGTCGATAGTGGGGGTCTTGGAATGCTTGGCATCGCGCTCGTGCGGCGCGCCAGACTGGCTAAGCACCTGGATGGTCTGCGTGCGCACTTTTTCCAGGTTGACGCCCAGGCTTTCCAGGACGCCGGCGGCGATGCCTTCACCCTCGCGCACAAGGCCGAGCAGGAGATGTTCTGTACCGATATAATGATGATTCAGACGACGAGCTTCGTCGACGGCCAGCTCGATCACCTTTTTGGCGCGTGGGGTCAGGCCAATTTCGCCCAGGACGATACGATCGCCACGGCCAATAATAAATTCTACGGCGCTGCGAACTTTGTTGAGTTCAACGCCCAGGTTACTCAATACTTTTGCTGCGACACCTTCCCCTTCGCGGACAAGGCCAAGCAGAAGGTGTTCTGTGCCAATGTAATTGTGCTGGAAGCGCTGGGCCTCTTCCTGTGCGAGGCTCAGGACTTTCCTGGCTCGCTCTGTGAACTTATCAAACCTGTCTCTATCGTTCACCTGCTAGTCACCCCCCTTTCAAAGGCAGAGGGTGGAACCGATCCCTCTGTGTCGCTCAGGCAAACTACCATTTTCACTATACAACACGTACTAAACTGCGTCAAGGACAACACCTGTGACCTCCCTATAAAAACCCTCACAACCCATCACATGCCGCCTTGTGGGAAGCAAACGGCCTCCTTACCGCCTGCCTGGTAGCTGCCAGAATGGGATACAGTAAGAAGGCCGAATGATTGGTTGTTCAGGTGCGAAATGTTCGTAACTTCAGAAACCGCTCGCTAGTGTCAGTACCTCCAGAATATCCGGTGAGAGTTTTCCCTCATCATCGAGGAAAAATTAGGAGCATGTATGAGACGTTGCTCAAGTCATCTATTGGATGTATCATACAACACTTAGAGGAGGGCGTCAAGGACATTCGACCCCCTTGCACTTTTCTAAGAAAAATTCGCAAGGAGGTCAAATAGTTGAGTAGCAAACGGGGGAAGAAATTACTTGCCGGTGTTTTCCTCGTCCTTGCTCAGTTGGCGAGCGGCTGCGCGGAAGGCTTCCGCCATGGCCGTCGTCTCATTCTCTTCTGGCAGGTTATTCAGGATTGGATTTTCGACGTTGCGCTCCGAGCGCTCGCGCCGATCAGGGCGTGAATCGCGCGGGCGTGTTGTCGGCGCAATGCTCTCCAGAGAAGGCGTCACCTCCGCATGCGCCCCGGTCTCTTCGGGCGCGGCCCCTTCAGCCGTTGCCGCGGCCTCCGCCGCAGGCTCTTTATCGAGTTCCTCAACCTGGCGCAGGCTCAGGCCCAGACGACGGCGTTCCGCGTCGATGCGCAGGACGCGCAGTTGGAGTTGCAGACCCTCGTGCAGGGCAGTCTTGATATCCATACCGGGCGGAAGCTCAGAAAGATGGATCAGACCCTCGATGCCATCCTCAATGCGTGCGAAGGCACCGAACGGAGCGATCTTAGTGATTGTGCCCGTAACGAGCTGACCCACTTTGTAGCGTTGCTCCACGGTTGTCCAGGGGTCAACCTCCGCCCGCTTGATGGAGAGGGCGATCTTCTTTTTCTCTTTATCGACGCTCAGCACCTGAACTTCGACTTCCTGCCCGACCCTGAGTACCTCGCTCGGATGGTTGACACGGCTCCAGGCTAACTGGCTGATATGCACCAGGCCGTCCGCACCGCCCAGATCAATGAAGGCTCCGAAGTTGGCAAGATTGCTGACCACGCCCTTACGGACCTCGCCGGGCTTGAGTTCATCGAGCAGTTCCTCGCGGCGGCGCTGTCGCCATTCCTGGACGGCCAGTCGCTCCGAGAGAATCAGCCGGTTGCGCGCCCGGTTAATCTCGATGATTTTGAGTTGCAGCTCTTTGTCTTTCATGGCCGCCAGCTTGGCTGCCGTCTCCTGATTCTCCCCGCCCAGCGCGACCTCTTCACGCTTGAGGTTGAGAATCTGCGAAATGGGTACGAAGCCGCGAATGCCTGCCACGTCAACAATCAAGCCACCCTTGTTGTAATCGATGACCTTCGCGGTCAGCAGTTCGTTATCTTTATACTGCTGCTCGGCAATGCGCCACTGCCTCTCGGCGTTGGCGCGTTTCAGTGAGAGGAGCGCGTGACCCTCTTGCGTCTCCGGCTGGATGACGTACACCAGAACTTTATCATTGAGGTGCAGCTCACCGAAGGAGCCGTAGCCGGTGGCTGGCAGCTCTTTTGTCGAGAGAACACCCTCCGATTTGAGGCCGATGTCGACCAGGATTTCGTCCGAGTCAATACGCACGATTACGCCCTCGACCACATCCCCTCGCTTGATGTTGATGGGATTTGCTGATTCTGCCAGCAATGCCGCCATCTCATTGTACTCACCCCCTTCGGGGGTGCCGTTGCTTTGTTCTTCTGGGTCTTTCTCTTCGTACATGATGTGTACCCGCCCGCTCTTATGATTTGCCGCTGGCATTGTCGAAAGGTCGCCGTGCTGTTGTGCTTGCATGGGTAAAATACCCCCTTCGATCCACGGTTATTGCCATCCCTTCACGGCTCTTCCGCAATGTTCCCTATCTTCTCTCCCACCACAGTTTGCCCGTTCGAGCCTGTTCACTTGTTAAACCAATCTGGCAGGCTTAGTGCCGTGCCTTCTATGGCGAATGGATTTCATCACAGGAAACCTGGGGATTATGCCGTTTGATCTGGCTTATCGGAGGAGGTTGCTTAGGCGGTGATTCGTTTCGATTGAAAGGTTTTCTCTTCTATGAGATTGCCGGGCCGGTTTGAGCGACAGCTCTTCACTAGAAAACGTCATACGAAACGCTGCTCGCAGACAGGTAGCCAAGATTACGAACACAATGAGAGCCTAAAGTCAGCATACCCCCACTCGATGCTCTCATTATACCAGAAGCTTTTCCTGAATGCAAGACAATACAATGCCTATTCTCCAAACTCCCCGATGTATTTTTGTTTATCACATTGTATCACACACGTGCAAGAATGCAAGGGTATTTTGCCCGAAAATCCGGTAATCTCGAAAAAAACTGGTGCTACGAGCGACGGACAGGCTCTATGTGCTAAAATAAAGACATGGATTTACGAAATATTGATGAAGTAGTGGCGACGTTCCAGGAGCGCTTGCTGCCTGTGGAACAAACCAGCGACATGATCTCTGCTGTGATGGCGCAGCAGCCTGGGGTGCGCCCGGCCTCGGTGCTTGTGCCATTATTTGTTCACGAGGGACAACCGGCTCTCGCCTTTATTCGCCGCTCGCGGGAACTGCGTTCTCATAGCGGAGAGATCGCCTTTCCCGGCGGTGGCGCCGAAGCAATCGATAGCTCGCCGATTGCGACGGCTCTGCGCGAGGCGCAGGAGGAGATCGGGCTGGACCCGGCGCGAGCCGAGATACTCGGTATGCTGTCGCCCCTCTTTACTTCTGTGAGCAATTATCTCATCACTCCGGTCGTGGCTTTTTTGCCCCGTGGGTTGGGAACACTGCGCCTGCAAGAGAGCGAAGTGGGCGAACTGATCCTGGTTGCGCTGGCCGCGCTGGCTGATCCCGCCATTTTTCACTCCGAAGAGTGGGTGCGCCGGGGCCAGGCTCACACTGTCTACTTCTACGATTACGGGCCGTATCGCATCTGGGGCGCGACTGCGCGGATGGTGAAGACACTGCTCGATCTCCTGTTGACAGGTGAGGGGTGAGAGAAAATAGTCATGGTTACTATGATTTTGCCTATCCGTTGACTACAATAGAGAAAGAACAGGATGTAAACGGAACTGGTTGTGTTCGTAGTGCGTTCTCTGTAGATCGTTTCCATGTAATAGCGGTTCGGCCCTTATAAGGCCCCAGGTGGAGAAAAACTGTGTCATTGCCCACATCTGATGCACAATCTTCGGGATTTTTGCCGCAGCATCCTCAGCGCCTGCAACGCTCACAACAAGTACAGGCGGCTCCCCACTCGATGGCCGTTCCTGTCGCTGGTTCTCCAACATCCCCCGCGAATCTCAACAATCCAGCACTCGTAAACACGCCCCGGTTGCCATCATCCCCTTTGCCAGGAACGCCTTTCCTTGCTCCATCTCCATCCCCATCCCCGTCCTCGTCAATACCAATGGCGGAGCGTGCTGACCAGATTGCGCATGAGAGAGCTATTGATTTTGCCTCTCAATCGTGGGACCTTGCGACCGGCGGGTTGAAGACCTTGACCGCGAAGCGCCAGCTCCCTCCACTGCCTGACCGGCGTTTGGGCGAGAAGCTGCCAGAGTCAGCATCAGCGGATGCGTCGCGCAGCTATGCCTTTATGCTGGTAGTTCTGGCATGCCTCGTGCTTATGCTTTTTAGCGCGGGCGTGGTGTTATGGATTATGGTCCAGCCCTGATAAGCATGGAGTTAAGTCACCACCGGATTCAAAAAACAAAAGAACATCAGGATGTCGCTGCTGGTACACCATGAAGTGGGGTTGCGTTGAGAATAGCTTTGACGATGGCGCGAGCGAGGGTGGAAGCGGCAGCCGCACCGATCAGGCTTGTTTGTAATGCCAGTCCTGCCGCATCTAATGGTGTTTGTGGCTGCTGGCCGAGCGCCAGGGCGAAGGCTGTGTCGCCATCGAACATCGTGTGAGCAGGCCGGATAGCCTGTGCGAGGCCGTTTTGTGCCATCTGTGCCATTTTGTTCACTGCGTCTTTTGAAAGGGAGGCGTTTGTCGCAACGACGGCGATGGTAGTGTTGCCAGATGGGTTGGCTGGCGGGATATCCTGTGCTGATTGCGGTGACTGTGGAAGCTGCCCGGCGCTACCAAAGGGCTGTTGCGTCTCTGGATTGATCACGTCGCCAAAGGCGTTGACCACTACGATGGCTCCAACCAGTGTGCCATCAGGCAACTGTGTGCTGGCCGAGCCAAGCCCCCCTTTGAGCGCGAACATGGGGCCCCGTGTCTTATTGCAGGTCGCTCCTGTACCCGCTCCCACGTTGCCCTGAGCAACCGGGCCGGTGGAGGCCAGTTCGCAGGCGCGATAGCCGTAGCTGGCATCTGGCCGGATGCTGGCCGCGCCGAAGGCGAGGTCGAAGATAGCGGCAGCCGGTACGATGGGGACGCGAGCGACGAAGGTATCGTGTCCGATGTTGCGCTCTTCCAGATAGCGCATCACACCGCTGGCCGCGTCGAGGCCGAACGCACTGCCACCCGCAAGCAGAACGGCGTTGACGTTCTCGATCAGGTGCATGGGGCGCAACAGGTCGGTCTCGCGCGTGGCAGGCGCACCGCCGCGCACATCCACTCCGCCTATCGCTGGCGTATCGCAGAGTACAACGGTGCAGCCCGTCCCTGCCTCAAGATTGGTCACATGCCCGACACGAATGCCTGGAATATCGGTGATGTCGTCGTGCATAGCCATTACCGCCTCTCTAATTTCTTTGCTTTCTTGCTTTCTCCTCAAATGGTGATTCCCCACAATTTCTGTTAAGGTAGGGAAAGCGTGCTTGCTTCATTGTATCACAGGTTTTCGGATAAGGTCCCAACGTTGGGATTAACGGGCAGGCGTTATGGTTCTCATCCACCGTGATGACCATTTGGAACCTTCTCCGACCAGGACATACCCTCCTATGGGGCATAAGGATTTTATGCGGCATGCTCAATGCGCTGCCACGGAATCGCGAACTCCACAACCACTGCCACAATGATGCCCATGACAAGCCCGTTCTGCACAAGCGAACGGACGAGGCCGGGAATGGTGCTGAACGCTGTTGAGGGAATGAGCATCAAGGACAGGCCAAGCAGCACGGGCAGGGCGATACGATAGATTGTTTTGCTGGTGAACTTCATCCCTTCCAGCAGGCTGAGGCCGGAGCCGAAGAGTTGGAGATAGGCCACGAACAGGACAGCATCACCCACGCTCACGGGCAGCGAGGCAAAGAGCTGGCCGAGCGCAGGAATCAGGCCGAGCAGGATGAACAGCGCCGCCCCCATCAGGAAAGGCGCTCGCTTCAAGATGCGTGTTGTGCGCAGGAAGCCGAACGAGGAGACATACGGCGCGTAGGGCACAATGCCGAAGAGGCCGGAGACGAGGGAGCTAAAGCCGGTCACAACCAGTGAGCGGCGGTATTGCGCGTTTGAAACTTCCTGCTCGAACAGGGTTTTCGCGCCCTCCAGCGCGGCGAAGGTGTTGCTCAGGCTGATCAAACCCGTCAGCACAATCGTGATCAGCAGGCCGATATTGAAGCTCGGCGGTCCCCACGGCAGGATGGCGAACAGGACGTTCCCGGCAGGGGCAAGCGGGGCCGTGTTGCCCGGAAAGAGCAGCACAAAGGCGATCCAGCCGACGATGATGCCCGTCAGGATGGCAAAGTTACTGATCAGCCCTCGTCCGAAGATGCTCAGCAGCAGCACCAGCACGACAAGTCCCAGGGAGAGCAGAGCAATACCCGGCTGGATGTGCGTGCCGCTGGAAAGCCCGATCATGCCCTTGAAAAAGATGCTGCACAACTGCGCTCCCAGCAGGAAATAAAAGGTGCTGGTCACAAGCGGAGTGAAGAGGAGACGCAGCCAGCGCTGCAGGCCCGTTACACCGAGCAGAATAATGATCAGCCCGGTCAGAATAATTCCCACCTCCAGCGTTCCGCCCAGCACGGCTAACGATTGGCCCTCAGCCTGCGCGCTGGCAGCAAGGCTCAAGATCACGCCCCACCACAGCCCTGCCGGGCCCTCCATCAGGGGCAGGCGATGCCCAAGCGTTCCCTGCAAGATGCACGCAATGCCAGTGTAGATGAATGCTCGCTCCAGCGAGGCGGTGATGACAGCGGGCGGTTGGTGAAAGGCATAGCCGATAGAGAGCGGGATCACTACGATGTTTGCGAACATGAAGAACAGCCATTGCAGACCAGCCAGACCAGTTGCGATGGGCGAAATACCGCGCTCTGAAAGACTCCGCAATGCACGCTCCTTATCTGACGAATATCGTGGATGCGCACGCTTCTTACAATAAGAAGCCTGTGCGATTATACGCCTGCCGGAGAGAAGGCGGCAAGCAGCATATTGACTTGCTGCTGGGCTTTTGCTGTGTCTCCGGCAAAGATCAGGCCCATCGGATTTTTCGCCATGCGGCAGATAATGCGTGTCCCTTCCTGCTGTAAAACGATGTCCCTTTCCGCGATGCGTCCTCTGACCTCCTGCGGGTCGGCGTTTGCGGGCAGCGGTTGTTTATCGATCGTACAGATGCCCTGCGCAATGGCTTCCTTCATATTATACGTCGTTTGCTCTTTGTGATTTGCGCCCAGAACGGTCATAATGGCATCGGTGTAGTTGGTCCAGCGCGGATTGCATTCTGCCAGGTAGTTGCCCGTGGGCAACTTTCTCCGCTTCTGAAGCCGCATTTCCAGTGCGCCCGGAATCATGATGTCCAGGTTTGCCACTCCTCTGATCGAGGCGAAGTCTATCCCACACTTGTGAGCCGTCTTTCTGAGAAACGCCTCGAAGAAGGCGGCGGTCTTATCTTCATATTCCTGTTGCATGTGCCGCATATAAGCATTTTTCGGTACATAGGTGCTCGTGCCAATACAGGCTCTGCTGCCCGGTTTCTGCAATTGTCCATTCCAGCCCAGCGATTCGACATGATTGTCTAAAATCACCACCGACGTGCCAGGAGAGTCGGCAAAGTCGATATAACGGCTGATGACTATCCTGGTTTCCTTCTCGACATTCATGGTCGCGGCCAGGTGTTGCTGGGATATCGCTAATGCTTCTTGCCAGCTCGTGTAGGATTGCGCGTGTACGGCGTCTCCGTCCTGGACGACGATAATGCCGCCCGCGTTTTCATAGACCAGGCAGCAGCCATAGTTGCCATCTTCTTCAGTGGCTCGCATCATCACTCCCAACGGGTACGCCTCCGCCACTCCCGCCTCGCCATAGATATCCTCTATGCGCCGCAGAAAACGCTCTGCCGCCTCCGCGACATCACAGAAGCTGGCTACGGTATAATCAGGTGGATAAAAGCCTTCCAACGCGAACTCATCGGCCAGTTGATAGAAGCTGGCCTTGTTTTTCAGCATATGGGTCATCATTGCCGGTAAGCCCCATGCCTCCGTTCCCAACTCTTTGAGCAGCCGTTTCTCTGTTTCGGGAACGTTAATATAGGGAACGACCAGCGGCACCAGTTCCGGCGCGTTCTCCATCTCCCTTCTCAGTTCGTCGAACGTGACAGGGATGATCTCTTTGCCAGAAAGTGTGCTGATATAGTTCAACTGGGCGCGAATTTCCGACGTAGGCAGGCTGACAAGGACGCGAATACGTTCAGCATGCAGCGGCAAATGACCGCAGCGCTCTCCATAGTAGTGCTGCACGTAATTAACCATCTCCTTGTTCGATGCCCGTAAAACTCCCTCACTGCCCACATTATGATAACCCACACCCAGTACATGTGATACCGGTGAAGCGAACAGTGGTATGTGCAGGATACTCATGTTTATAGCTCCCGATTGCATATTTCAGATCAGTATTATACATCTTGCCTGGAGACTGTCAATCTCGCTAGACACTGAAGTATGAACGTGTCAGTCTGAGCCTGGCGGAGACTGGCATCCCTGGCCTCGCGCAAAATTCAGCAATTTCCGACGAATTTAGCTGGAGCGGCGTAAATAGCCCAAAAAGCTCTTGACTTTTTGCGAGGCTGCGGGTACACTCTGTCACAGATTTATCGTTGGCTATCAGAGATCGGCTATGATCAAGCAGCTATGTAAAGGAGGTGAGTTCGATGCTACAAGTGCTTGTAAACAAGAACAGAAGCGCGGCGCCGTATCTGCGTGGAACTCACCCGTCAAGCAGCATCTGAGCGTTGAAGCATCTCACACTCCGCTCAGTGTTGTCGCTCGGATATTTCCACGTCCGGGCCTTTTCTTTACCCGTAAGGCCCCCTCGTACTATGCCGTAGGGCTTCCTCATGCAATCAGTCATCCAGGCGCTGATACTTTACGTACAGGAAAGGTAATATGTCGTTCCTTTTGATGGCGCGTTTCCTGGCCAAAACACAAAAATCCTTCCCGGGATGCATTGTGCCATCCTCCGCCATTTTCAACGAAGAAAGGTGTTACCGGCTTGCACATGTTACAACTCGATACGCGGAACCAGAAGCAATTGACGGCTGCCCCGGAGGAGAGGAGGTGAGAGCATGAGAGGGAAGTTACGCGACAAGCGGGTCGATTTCAAGCGCGATCCATTCAAGCGCGAGGGGGCGGAGCGCCGCCGCCCATTGAGCAAGCGAGAAAATCGTTCTCTGGCCTGGCTGAACCAGCAACTGGAAGAGGAAGAGGATGATTACCTGGCTGAGGACGAGGTCGAGGAAGAGTTGATGACACCAGCCCAGCCTGTTCAACCAGCCCAGCAGGCGAAAGCTGCTCAGCCAGTCCCGCCCAGGAAGAAATAAGATATGGAGTTTGATTGGTAGGAGCAGCGTTCTGAACACAGAACGCTGCTCCTACCAATCAAACTTCACACAAAAAACTACGGAATATCTACCTCCGGGAACATGCGGCGTGCAATCACGAGCCGCTGGATCTGCGCGGTTCCCTCGAAGATGTCAAAGACTTTGGCGTCGCGGAACCACTTGTGGATGAGTTGCTTGCGCTCGGAATTCTCGCCCGGCGCGGTAATGCGTACTGCCGCTGCCGTCGCCTTCATCACCAGTCCACCCGCGTAGGCTTTGCTCATGGAGGCTTCTTTTGAGTTGGGGATGCGCTGATCTGCCATCCAGGCAGCGCGCCAGACCAGGAAACGCGCCATCTCAAGTTCCTGCCGGATCTCCTCCAGCTCGTTCTCGATGTCGCGGCGTTTCGCTGCAGGGTAGCCTGCTGGCAGTTCCTCCCACACCCACTCGCTGGCTGCCTCGTAGGCGGCGCGAGCGATGCCAACGGCCAGCGCGCCTACCATCGGGCGCGTCGCGTCCAGCGTTCCCATCGCGGCCTTGAAGCCCTGTTTGCGGTCTCCCTGCCGACCTGTCAGCAGATGATCTCTGGGAATGCGGCAGTTCTCGAAGATCAGTTCTGCGGTTTGCGAGGCGCGCAGCCCCATTTTCTCTTCAATGCGCCCGACGATCATGCCTGGCGTCCCCTTCGGCACCACGAACGGGCGAATGCCCTCGCGTCCCAGGCTTTTGTCAATGGTGGCGAAAGTCACCACGAGGTCGGCCCGCGCGCCGTTGGTGATATAGTGTTTGTGGCCGTTGAGCACCCACTCGTCGCCGTCCAGTACCGCTGTGGTGGACATACCTGCCACATCCGAACCAATGCCCGGCTCCGTCAGCGCCAGCGCGCCCCAGTGCAGTTGCCCGTCCATGTAGGGGCCGAGAAAGCGCATCTGCTGCTCCGGCGTCCCCTGCGAGAGAATAGGTGGCGCTGCCAGACCCGGCCCCGGTATGGCGGTGGAGAGCGCGGCGTCGCCCCAGGCCATCTCCTCCTGTGAAATCACCGAGGAGACATTTTCCTGCCGTGGTTCGCTCTCATCGCGGCGGCTGCGTGCCTGAGCAGCCGAGCCGCCCCAGTAGCGCCGCTGCATGTTCCAGAAAAATGACTCCGGGATTTTCTCAGTACGATCACACTCCAACGAGATGGGCCGCATCTCTTCCTGCGCGACCTGGTGCGCGTAATCTCGCGCTTCCTGTTGTGCTTTGCTGAGGGTAAAATCGATCATCGCTCTCACTCCATTGCCGCAGCGTGACGCATCCACATCTCTGCCGGATGGTCCTGCATGAAACCTGCGCCGCCCATGATCTGGACAGCATCGATGGTGGCCGACTTCGCCAGCTTGATAGCCTGCTGCTGCGCGCTTTCCCCCTCACGCGCCAGCGTCTCACTCTCAATATCCCGATCCCAGTCGAACGCGGCCTTCCACACCAGCAGGCGCGCTGCGTCCAGCTTCATTGCCATCTCCGCCAGCATAAAGGCTATACCCTGATAGGAGACGATGGGCCGCCCAAAGGCGATGCGCTCCTTCGCGTAAGCTCCCGAATATTCCAGCGCCGCCCGTGCCATGCCGCAGGCCACCGCTGCCCGCAGGATATTGTAAAGGGTCGCGGCCCGTACCACCCCGTTGCTTCCTGGTTTGCCCAGTATATGCTCCGCCGGAACCGCCACCTGCTCGAAGCGATAGCTCACGCTTGGAGCCGCCAGCAAGCCCAGCTTGTGCGTGTCGGCGTCGATATGCATGCCCGCGTAGCGTTCAGGCACGAGCAGCGCGGCCACTCCCTGCAAGCCAGAACTACCCTCCTCGCGTACCAGCACCACCCTGGGACGCGACTCACGACCATGAATCACGTCGCGCTTGGTGCCGTTGACGATGTAATGCTCGCCTTCGCGGCGCACAGTTGCCTGTACCTCGTCCAGTGTATAGCCACCCGTGCGCTCCGCGAAGGCCAGGCTGCCATACTGTAAATATCCTTCCAGATCGTCGGTGAAAGCGGGAAGATAACACGCCTGTTGCTCCTCGTTTCCGGCCAGCATCACCGCTAGCGGCCCCATCATCGAGCCGATGATGTTCATTGCTATACCGCCGTCGCCATATCCCAACTCTTCGGCGATCAGCGCATACGTCACAGCCTCAATTGGCCCCGAGCCTCCATACCGCTCAGGAAACGGCGTCGTCAGCCCGGTCTGCACAATCGTCTTCATCATCTCGCCCGGCGCGTGCCCAAGCTTCTCCGCCTCTCGCCCATGAGGACGCAACTGCTGGACGGCCAGGCTGCGCGCCAGGTTCCGTATCTCTTCCTGCTCTTCCGTTGGGGCAAAGTTGAGCATATTCCACTATCCTTTCGCTTGACTTTCTCCCGCATCGTGCTGATATTGTACGAGATTAGCGGAGTTTTTGCCAGTCCATTTCGGCTATCCACCCTTTTCAAACAAGCTTCGAGTCGCTATACTTAAAACGGGATCTCTAAAATATCTGATTGAGGCGAAATATTTATGGTAATCGGTAAGCAAGTTGCGAAATATAGTTCGGTCATCTTACTCGTCCTTTTTCTCGGAATACAGGGAACCAGCGCGGCCCCTTCTACTGGCGGGGAGTTGATACTTCCGCAACCTTCTCCTGGTAAGACGACAGTTCCTCTTGTAAATGGATATGAGACGCTAATCTATAAAGGACCTGGTGGCATGCAGATGTTCTGTTATCTCCATGTACCTGCCGGTTATAACCCGCAACGCAAGTATCCTCTGGTACTGGTGATGCAGGGAAATGGAGAGGTGGCGAACCCGAAAATGTCACTTGCGCAGAATAGAAGTCACCTTCTTAACAAGTATTATGCCCAGGTCTGGACTTCAGCGGCGGTTCAGGATAAATGGCCCAGCTTTATCGTGATTCCTCAACTGAATGCGCCGAATCGCTATGTCAATGTCCCCGGCTCTACCGGCTCGTATACCATGAGTGCCCAGCCCACCCCCTCGCTGAGCGCGGCCAAAGCTATTGTAGATATATTGCAACGCGACTACAGCGGCATCGATTCTAATCGCATCTACATCACGGGACTCTCGATGGGAGCCTATGGCGTGTGGGATGCCATTGAACGCTGGCCCAATTACTTCGCGGCAGCCGCTCCTCTTTCCGGCGCGGGCGACCCGTCAAAGGCAGCGGTGCTTGTTCACCTGCCCATCTGGGCCTTTCACGGCGCAAAGGATACAACGGTACCCGTTTCTGGCTCGCGAAATATGATCAAAGCCATCATCAAGGCCGGTGGACACCCACGCTACACGGAGCTTCCCAATGAGACGCATGATCTCTGGGACCCGGGCAAAGTCTACTCACCTCAGAACGACCCGGCCTTCTTCAACTGGCTCTTCTCTCAGAAACGCCCGACAAATAACAGGTAAATTCAGCATTTTTTCAGCTCTAATGTGCTGAATATTCAGCGAGCTATGGCATGATCTTCTCAACCATACAGGTATAAGGTGAGAAGTGATCAGAAACGTCATGCAATTGACCGAAACAACTGAGAAAGATCGGGCCATAGCTGCACCGACCGGGAGCGACTGCCTCGTCAATTACATGACAAATGAAGCAGACATCTACGCCGTGTTCGAGGAGATTCTTCGTGCGGGAGAATCCCTGCTCTCCCTGTATTAAGGAAAGGCAGCAAATAAGCATGTATTACCATGATGTGCTTGAGACAATCGGCAACACGCCACTGGTCGAATTAAAAAGCTTTAGCCCTCGTCCGGGGGTGCAGATCTTCGCCAAGATGGAGGGGGCCAATCCGTCGGGCAGCCTGAAGGATCGTATTGCCAGAAAGATGATCGAGCAGGCAGAGGAGCAGGGCCTGCTGAAAAAAGGCTCCATTCTGCTGGAACCCACCAGCGGCAATACGGGCCTGGCGCTGGCGCTGGTCGCCAGCATGAAAGGCTATCCCTTTACCGCCGTAGTCTCCGACAAAGGAACACAGGACAAACGCCGCATGCTGGAACTTTACGGGGCCAACATCATCACCTCGCCTGGATCGGCAGGCAGCAATGGGGCGATCTGGCTGGCGCAGGAGATTGTGAAGCAGGATAAACGCTACGTCATGCTCTTCCAGTACGGCAATGAAGCCAACCCGCTGGCACATTATGAGACGACTGGTCTTGAGATTGTGCGCGATATGCCAGACCTCGATATGCTGGTCGCAGGGCTGGGAACCGGTGGCACGCTCACCGGCATTGGCCGCCGCTTGAAAGAACACAATCCCGCTATTCGCGTCATCGCGGCGGAGCCGGTGCAGGGGGATAGCATTCAGGGGCTACGCAACCTGGCCGACGGTTTTGTGCCGCCCGTCCTCGATCAATCGCTGCTGGAGAGCCGCGTCCTCGTATCGAGCAAACAGGCGTGGGCGCGCACGCTCCAGTTGAAAGAACACGAGGGCATCTTCGCTGGTCCCTCAAGCGGCGCAGTGCTCGACGTCGCTTTACGCTATGCCGAACAAATGGAGAGAGGAAAGATCGTAATTATCCTGGCAGATGGCGGCTGGAAGTACCTGAGCGAACAGCACTGGACGGCACAGCCTGAGCATATCCCCGTGCTACAACTCCAACATTAACCCCTCTCATCATATGCCTGTCTCGCTCCGACCCTGATAGTCGGTGATAAAAACAACGGCGTTCTATCACCTGCTATCGGGGTTTCTTATGTGTGGGTCTCACGCCTTGTCGGCATATTCCAGCGCTTCTTGCGCCTGCTGCGCAGCCGGGAAGTGGATGATGACGGTCGTGCCTTCGCCGAGGACGCTTGCGATACCTATGGTCGCCCCCTGTGCTTCCAGTAGCTCTTTCGCAATAGCCAGACCCAGACCACTGCCGCCGACCTTGCGTGCTTTGCGGCTGCGTGATGGGTCGGCGCGGTAAAAACGATCAAAGATATGCGGCAATGCTTCGGGCGGAATCCCCTGTCCGGTATCCTTTACCCTGATGACTACCCTTCCCTGAGCATCACTTTCAGCAGTGATATTGACACGTCCGTCCGGTGGAGTGAATTTGATCGCGTTGTCGACAATATTGAGCAAGACCTGTTGCAAGCGGTCTTTATCGGCTTCAATGGGAGGAAGGTCAGGGGCGATAGCGCAGTCAATCCCCTGCCCATTTGTCAGGTACTGCGCCTGGCTGTATACCGTAGAAACGACGGGTTCTACCTGCATGATCTTGCGACGCAGGACGATTTTCCCCTCGTCCAGCCGTGTCAGCACCAGTAAATCTTCAACCATCCGGTGCATGCGCTGCACCTCGTTATACATGCCATGCGCGAGCCTGCGCGATGCCTCTGTATCCCCTCGATCAGCGCCGATAAGCAGCATCTCCAGGCTACCGCTCAGGGCAGTCAGGGGCGTGCGCAGCTCGTGAGAGGCGTCGGAAACAAACTGTTTTTGACGCTGGAAAGCTGCCTCCAGTTTCGCCACCATTTCGTTAAAAGAGACGGCCAGGTGCCCGATTTCGTCATCAGTTGGCGGCGGATCGATACGCATGGAGAGGTCGCCAGCGGCAATGCGCTGACTGGTGCGTTCCATCTCAACCAGCGGGCGCAGCGCAAGGCTCACCAGTGGGAAGGTGATCGCTACGGCGAGGATCAGCACACAAAGGATGCCCAGAAAAAAGATCAGGCGCAGCGTTGCAATAAACAGATCAATTGGAGCGGTCGGCGTGTTTACCTGGAGGATGGCGACGGTGCGATAGCTGTTCACCATCACCAGTGGCATGAGCGCGATGAGCTGGCGCTGCCCCTGAGCATTTTTGGCCAGTACATAGTACGTGCTGCCCTGGTTTGTGCTCAGGACTTGCTGTACCTGCGCTGGCGAAAGCACAACCGTTTGCGGCGCAAGGGGAAATGCGCTGGGAGGGATGAGCACAGTACCATTCGTTGACAGAATGGTCACATTGGTATCTGTATTCGCGATTTTGGACACAAGCTCGTTCCCTGTATGTTCAAAGTTGGTAGGAAGAGGACCGGGTGAAGGAGGTGAGTAGCGAGCAAGCACGAAAGGACGGCCCTTTATGTCGTTGACGGCCACACGAGCCTCGTTATGGAGAACATTGGCCTCGTTGGTGTAGAGAACTTGCTGCGCGACCAGCGTGATCACAACGCTTAATCCGCTTAAGAGCAGTGCCAGTACTACCAGGGAAACCAGGGTAAGGCGCCAGCGAATAGGGATGCGCCGGGTTACATTGTAGAGAGATTTCTTGTTCCACATGTCTTTCTCTACCCCCGCAGGGTATACCCTACGCCTCGTACCGTTTGAATCAGGCGTGGCGGATTATCATGCAATTTTTCGCGCAGGTGGCGGATATAGACCTCGATAATATTGTCGTCTCCGTAATAATCATAGCCCCAGACACGGGACAGAATGGTATCGCGAGAGAGCACCTGGCGCGGATTCATCAGGAATAATTCCAGCAGGTCGAATTCACGCGGCGTTAGCTCGATCGGCTCGTCGTCGCGTGTCACGATCCGTGTGCCACGGTCAAGAGTGATGTCGTGAAATGTAAGAATATCCGCGATATTGTTGCCATGCCGCCGCAGCACGGCCCGCGTGCGCGCCATCAACTCCTTGAAGGCAAACGGCTTCGTGACATAATCATCGGCCCCCATATCAAGCCCGGCTACACGGTCATCGACGCCATCCCTGGCCGTGAGCATGATAATAGCCGCGTCATAATGCCGACGTATCTGGCGTGTCACCTCCAACCCGTCGAAGCCGGGCAGCATAATGTCCAGAATGATCACATCCGGCTGGTGCTGCGCGCTTGTCCGCACCGCATCCGGCCCGCTGGTCGCGACAAATACCTGGAAGCCTTCATACGCGAAGCCCATTTGCAAAAAATCGATAATTCCCGGTTCGTCATCTACAATCAAGACAGTTGGTCGTTTATTCCCATTGTTTTTCTCGTCAAGAGTAAGCATTTCCCACAATCCTCGTAAGAAGATAACAGAGGAGGTTTTCCCCTTTCTGTATTTTTACCAAATTTCGCTGAAATTTTGCTGAATCAGGCAAGCACACATTTCATGGCACGCAAGCGTGTTTTTCAGTGCGTGATGTTCAATCACTATAATCTATAACAAAAAAGTTTCAAGAAAACCTGTGAAATTTGTAAAGAATCTGTGTCCTTTTCCTGTGACGGACAAATCTCGCTTACTGGCGCACAGTGTCACCTCTCCGATTCAGCAAGTTTTCAGCAAACTTTCTTTATTTTTCAGCCGTGTGTGGCAAGATCAAAGGCGAAAACAGGAGCAGGATGCAATTCTGAGGAGGACTATCTATGTTATATCTGGAAAAACGGCCAGCGAGTAAAGATCGGCTTATTCAAGGAACTCTCTATAACAGTCTGATAAATTGGGCGGCAATACAGCCGGAAGAGGCATTTCTGATCGAGGCGGAAACGGGGCGAACATTGAGCTACGCGCAGACGCTTGCCGCTGTGAACAGGATGAGACAGGTGCTGGGAAATACGCCGCGCCATATCGCCCTCGCCCTCCCTGGTGGCATCGCGAACGCTGTCCTCTGGCTGAGCGCCTTGAGCGGCGGTCATCACCTCATTCCCGTCTCTCCCCAGGCTACCGAGAGCGAAAAAGTGCGCGTAGCCGACAGGTATCAGCCGGACGTGTTATGCGTGGAAGGGCAGGAAGATGCTGCTGCCTTTGCCAGTCCCCACGCGCAGGTTCTCACACGAGGGGCATGTGAAGCCATCCTCGCCGATCCATCCCCTTACACCCTGCTTGAGCCGGTAGAGGGTCGTGTCTACCTGGGAACATCAGGGACAACAGGCGAGCCAAAGGGCGTGATTCTGACCGAGCGGCAGATCGCCTGGACAGCAGATTCCGTGCGCGGCAGTCACGACCTTTCTCCCCAGGATCGCGGCCTGACTCCGCTCCCGTTTTTTCACGTCAACGCGCCCGTGGTGAGCCTGTGCGCCTCGCTGCTGGCCGGGAGCGCCGTCGTGATCGCTAAACGCTTCAGCAAGCGCCATTTCTGGGAGTGGGTAGAGCGCTATCAGATCACCTGGGCCAGCATTGTCCCCGCCATTGTCGCCATCTTGCTGGAGACGGAACGCCCGGCTTTCCTGCCCGGCTCGCTACGCTATGTGCGCACCGGCTCTGCCGCCCTTCCGCCCGCCGACCTGCATGCCTTCGAGGCACGCTTTGGCGTTCCTGTGATCGAGACGTATGGCTTATCGGAAGCCGCCAGCCAGGTCGTAGCCAACCCTATCCCGCCTGCTGTGCATAAACCAGGCTCCGCTGGCCTGCCCGTCGGCGTTACCCTTCGTATTTGTCTGCCCAGAGAGGGAGACGAAGAGGAATTATATGATGTGCCGCAGGGAGAAACCGGCGAGATCTGTATCGCGGGCCCGAGTTTAATCACCGCATATGAGCACGACAGGGGCAAAGAATCGTTTCAGGGTGGCTGGTTTCGCACAGGCGACCTGGGCTATCTGGATGAAGAAGGCTATCTCTTTATCAAAGGTCGGCGGCGTGAGGTGATTATTCGTGGCGGTGAAAATATCGCGCCGCGCGAGGTCGAAGAGGTGCTTCAGGGCTTTTCCGCCGTGCGAGAAGCCGCCGCAGTCGGTCGACCCGATCCCATTTATGGCGAGCAGGTCGTCGCCTATCTCACCGTGCGCGAGAACTGGAACGAAGAGAGCCTGCCTCAACTGCGCAGCTATCTCGCGCAGCATTTGACTCCGCAGAAAATCCCCGTTGACTTTATTATCCTTGAGGAACTGCCGCGCAATGCCACCGGCAAAGTCGAACGGCGTCTCCTGCGCGCCCGCGAGCAGGCTCATTATGATCGAAAGGGACAGGACAGGACTCAATAGTATGACACAGCTAGCTCAATCACAGGGGAAGCGCCCGCACATCTACGAACTGGACCCGATACGCATCTGCACCGCCGTGGGCGTAGTGGGTGTACACGCCCTCTTTTTTACACTGGTGCTTAACCAGACAGGGGTAGGACTTCAGATTCAGAATGCAATCATTACTGCGCTGCATTTCACCAGGGAAATTTTCATGTTTGTTACAGCCTTCGCCCTGGTCTACGTCTATTATGGCAAGCCGTTCCCCCTCATGCAGTTCTGGAAGAAACGCAGCATCGGCGTCCTGTTGCCCTACGCAGTGTGGAGCGTGATCTACGTCTGGGTGAATATGCCGCACAAAACGCCGGGAACGTTTATCAGCACTTCTCTCCTCGACATCCTGACAGGCAATGCATCGTATCAACTGTATTATATCCTGCTCACACTCCAGTTTTATCTCATCTTCCCGCTCTTTTTGCTCTTTTTATATCGCTTTGCTTCCCATCCCTGGAGGGTGCTGGTGGTAAGCCTTGTCTTACAACTGCTCCTCTACTACGTCGATTTCCATACCCTCCAGCAGGGAACACTGGCCTCATCTCCCTTCTGGCAGTGGGTTTCGGACTTCCAGAATCGCTTCGTGCTGGTCTACCAGTTCTTCTTTGTGCTCGGCGGGTTCACCGCTCTCTACTTCCAGCAGGTGCGAGCCTTCGTGCTGCGGCACGGCAAGCTCATCGTCGGCGGCTTCCTGCTCGTGCTGGTTGGCTTATGGGTCCACTTTGCCCTCCAGGTAAACGTCTATCACGAATCCATCGGCCTGGCAACTTCTGTCTTGCAGCCTGCCATGCTTCCCTACAGCATCGGCGTGATCTTCTTCGCCCTCTGGCTGGCCGGGCGCTGGGCGACTCATGAGAAGCAGGGGAAACCTCGTAATTACCACATCTGGCAGACCTTATCCGACTCGTCGTTCGGCGTCTACCTCATCCACGCCCTCATCCTGAACGCCCTGATCCAGTACGTCATGCCCGCCATGCCCACCGTCTGGCCCGTCGTCCTGCGCGTCCTGCTCATCTGGTTCACTACGGCAGGCGGAGCAACGCTCGTCAGCATCATCCTGCTCAATATCCCCATCGCCAGCCGCCTCGTCGGTCGTGAGACAACCCGCCAGCGCAACCAGAAGAAGCTCCAATCGCTGGAACCAGCGCCAGTTCAACCGACAAACAAAACAGAGGTCGCTATGTCGGTGCCTGCTGGTCGGGAGGTCTGATGGCTTGCTATCATGCTGAGCGCAGCGAAGAATCTTTAATGTGATCCAGAGAAGCAGGGAAAATCTTTGGGCCACGAACTTGCCGACTATCGGAGCATCAGGGCTGTAGGACAGCGTTATCGCATTATTTACAGGGTAGAGGAGGAATGGGTATTAGTGGTGGTGGTAACTGTAGGCATCCGTCGGGCTGAAGACAAGAAGGATGTCTATGAGGTGGCAAAGAAGCTAGCTCGTCTGAGTTTATTTGATCTAGAGAATCTGGAACAACATATTTCTTTCAATGCTAAGGTGCCAGTCAGCGCGCCAGTCGGATATTAGAGGGGAAGCCGCTGAAGCGCGCTCGCAGCACCTCGACGCCGTGCTGGTTGACCAGAGTGGCGCTGGCGAAGACCAGTCGTTTCTCCTCGTCCTTCTCCTGGACGGTGACGGTGCAGGTGATAGTATCGCCGATGGCGACAGCCTCGGCGTATTCAAAGTGCATCTCCGTCGCCAGGAAGCCGAGCAGACCGCCGATATGCGTAATCATGCTGCTGGTGAGCAGGCCGGGAATAATGCGCTTCCCGAACCACGTGCTCTCCGCAAACGCCTGATCGATGTGATAAGGGTTGTAATCGCCCGTCACACCACAGAAAAGAGCAACATCCCCTTCCGTAAATGTGCGCTGAAACGTAAACGTTTGCCCTATTTGCATGGCCTGAAACGCCTCGCGCAACTGCTGCTTAAACTCAGGTGTCGCACCCATACAATCGTCTCTTTCCTCTCGTCCTCAAAAGCGGAAATAGCATACTTTCTTTGCATTGTACGAGATAGGTGGGTACTTTTGCCAGGGCAAACTATTTATTCGGCAGCGGCTGCTTTGCCCTCTCACTTCGTCTATGGTTATGGCTGAGGAACAAACACGTACCAGGTAAGGATCAAACGTGAGTGCTATAATCTGGGTATCCGGCTATCGATAAACGAGGAGGAAGAATATGAGTAGCGACGAACAGGAAGCAACAGTAGAGCAACAGGTGCGGGTTATCAAGCCACATCAATTTGACGCCAACACGGCGCAAACACCGGGGATGCAGCGTGTGGCAGCGGTGTCCAGGCAGTTAGCGGGTTCGCAGGGTCTCTGGGCAGGGATCACAGTTGTTGCTCCAAATGTTGCCAGTGGCATTCACCATCATGGAGAAACTGAGACCATCATCTACGTTGTCTCAGGCCGTGCGAAAATGCGCTGGGGTGATGGGATGCGGTTCGAGCAAGACGTTGAGCCGGGCGACTTCATCTACGTGCCGCCCTTTGTGCCACATCAGGAGATCAATCCATCACCCGATACTCCCTCACGGTGGGTCATTGTGCGCAACTCCCAGGAACCCGTCGTCGTCAATCTTGAACCGTTTGACGAGGTACAGTCCTGATACAGAAAAAGGAGCGATGAGAAGGTTCCTTTCATCGCTCCTTTTTCACGATCTTGCTTATTTCTCAAACGTGATCGGCAAGTGCTTGACGCCCTGGAGGATGTAGCTGCTGGATGGCTGCAGCGGGATGTCGCGCACGCGCTGGATGTTGGGCAGCCGTTCGAGCATGAGGCCGAGAGCGACTTTTGCTTCGAGCCGGGCCAGGGGCGCGCCCAGACAGAAGTGGATGCCATGACCGAAGGCGAGGTGCCGGTTGGGCGAGCGGTGCATGTCGAAGCGGTCGGCCTCAGGGAACTGCTCCTCGTCGCGGTCCGCTGAGCCAATCCAGGCCGTGATGAAATCACCCTCCTTGACCTGCTTGCCACCCAGTTCTGTATCCTTGAGCGCCATGCGGTACATGCTCTTGACGGGCGAGAGATAGCGCAGGACCTCTTCGATGGCGTCCGGCAGCAGCTCGGGCTGCGCCCGCAGCTCCTCCATCGCTTCAGGATGGTCGGTAAGGGCGAGCAGGGCGTTGCCGAGCAAGGTGGTCGTGGTCTCGTTCCCGGCTACCAGCAGGAGGATGCAGAAGCCGAGCAGCTCCATCAGGTTCAGATGCTCATCATCGATCTGCGCTTCTATCAGGGCGCTGATCAGGTCGTTTCTTGGCTCCTGGCGGCGCTGCTCGATCATCTGATAGAAGTATTTGCCCATCTCCAACTGCGGGTTGTGGCCCGGCGTGCGCGTTTCCCCAACCAGTTCGTCCGACCAGTGTTTGAACTGCTCACGTTCCTCTGGCGGAATACCAAGCATCTCGGCAATCACGATCACCGGTAGCGGGTAGGCCAGGTCGTCAACGACGTCCATTTTGCCTGTTGACTGTACCTTATCCAGCAGTTCGTTGACGATCTGAGTAATGCGCGGCTCCAACTGCGCAATGCGGCGCGGCGTGAAGGCTTGCGTGACCAGCGAGCGCAACTGCCGGTGGCGCGGCGGGTCGGTATTGAGCAGGCTCATTGCCAGCGGCTCCTGCTCGCCCATGTACTGCGATGAGAAGATGCTATAATCTGTCAGCACTTTCAACACATCGTTGTAGCGAAATACGGACCAGCCCCCATACTCCTCACTGTAGGAAACAGGATTTGTTTCCCGCATCTGACGATACCAGGGGAAAGGGTTCAACTGTCGCTCCATGATTGTGATCGAATCCATGAAAAACCTCGCAATCTCCTTTGTGTCTGCTTACCCCTTGCAGGGTTCTGAGACATACTATATCTTTTGAGTCAGCATATATCTATTTTACGACACAATGTCGGAAGAGTTGCAAGGGAAAAACAGGTTGTGGAGAAAAGAAGGGCGAAGCTGATTTCGCAGCTTCGCCCGCGACATCCCTTCCAGATTTCCTATAGTTATAAACTACACAGCATGCGGTGTGCAAGGGTTGGGGAAGATGCCGCTGCTGGAATCGGCAAAGTACCATTGGAGGTTGGGATGGCCGTATTCGGCATCACGCCCGAAGTCGTTGGTGGTCTTGCCACGAATGTCGTTTCCTACCGTGAAGACGCAGCTTGCGCCGTGTCCTGCCTGCGCATAGAACGGGTAGAAGGTGGCACCCGGCGGAGGAACAGTACAGCCCGCACCGCTGGAAGTGCAGGTGCTCTCGGACGCGCCTACTTCTGTGTCGAAGTACATGGATGGGTAGGGGTGCTGGTATTCGTCCTCACCCGGAGCCGCGCTCACCGGACCGATGCCGTTGCCCAGCACGGAACTGATGAGAATCGAGGTAGGTGTGTTGCTTGTGCCATCCGGCCAATCTGGTACATAGGACGAGCCATCGAAGTCGAGATCGCCGCCGGTTCTGAAATCGAGGCAGCCGGGTAGTGTCGGGCCTTTGTAGCAGGGTGGATCATCTTTATCGCCATCACCACCCAGACCGGGGGTAAAGTGGCCGATTTCGACGTCGAAGCCGATGTTGTTCTGCCCCGCGCCCCAGTTGAGGAAGTTGCCAAATTTAGCCGTCGAATACTCTGGCCGGAAGTTGTAGGGCGTCGGCGCGCAGGTGTTGACGTTGAGGCTCTGGAAGCCATTTTTCCCGCTGGCTACCATAAAGCCGGATTTGCCGGTAGTCAGATCGTCAACCTTTGTTAGCAGGCCATTGGGCGTATCCTTCAGCGTCACTCGCAGCGTATCGCCCTGATTCATCAGTAGTGTATCGGCATTCGGTGTGAAGGTGGCCTTTGTCTGATCGGTTGGTCCCGGCGGGCCTGCGGGAATCCCATTGGTTTGAATAAGCGCGAAGTTGACCGGCTCGGTGCAGTTGGGATTGCAGGTAGCGAAATTCGGGGTGCATTCCAGGCTATCGATATTGAGCGCGGCGCACCAGTGCGTAGCATCGCAGCCAATGTGACTGATAAGTGGGTAGAAGCCGGGTGGATAGAACTGCAACTCCAGGAAGGCGCTGCCCGACGTGTTGGTATCGCCCAGGAAACGTGGCGGGTGGTTCGTATCGCTAGCAGGTGTGCAGGGCGTCTGCGGATAGCCGTTGGGATCACAGAGCGTCATGCCAAACCAGAAAGTGATGTAGTTCTCGAAGGTCTGCGTAGCGGGCAGCGGGCGCTCTTTCGGCAGCGTCACCTGCCACTGCATATTGCTGCCGGAGCCTGGCGCGTTCGAGAAAAAGCTCATCGTTGGCTCGTCATGCCCGACATAATGCCCGTTATCGTAGCCCCGGCCACCATCGTAGCCGCCAAAGTCGATACAGGCTAGATCGGGCTTGATATCTTTCTGGATCGCGCTATCGTTGTTGCAATCCAGTCCCCCTGTGGCGGGAAATTGCGTTCCTGTCGCGTGTGCTGGTTGAGGGTTATGCGCCGAGATCGAGAAGGGGATGGCGAAAGCCGCGATAGCTAGCAGACACGCGCAGAGTGTCAGGGTGAGCTTTGAACTGATCAAACGTTTCATGATGCAATACCTCTCCCCACGAGATCGCAAAGAACATTAAAAACGCCGGAGTTTTTGAATGAACGAAATAACGAACAGATTGTAGCAACGTGGGAACTAACCATGGTCATTTAACCATGTAGATGTGGGAATAGAGTTGCGAAGCGGTTAAGATACAGTGATGAAATGCCCGCAATAACAGGAGAATATGAAGTTTTCTTAACCTGAGAACTCGCAGGTGCGCAATTTATTGCGCGCCTGCGGGTAGCGCCATTAATAAATCAGGACGTGGGTGTACAACTGGACGAAGTTGTAGAGCCAGGCCGCGTTCGCTGTAGACATGTTGACGCAGCCATGAGAGCCGTGAATGGAGTATTGCGTGCCGCCTGGATCAAGGTGGGGGAAGTTCAGGTCGGGACCGTACTCGGTGCGCCACCAGCTATCGTGCAGGAAGTAGCCGTTGCTGTGGAACTGCATGGCGTAGTTGATCGGCGTTGGTGGGTACCAGTCTGGTGAAGATGGAGGAACATCCGCCTTGAACTCGGTGGGGTGCTGTTTCCCCTCGACCCACCATGTTCCCGGAGGAGTCGGCAGGTCTGGCTGACCGGTGACCACCAGGAATGCGTTAACCAGTTTGCCATTATCGTAGACGCGCAGCGCCTCCTCGTTCAGAGAGACGACGACGACCTTTGAATTCATGTAGCCATAATGCTGCATCAACTCGATGTCGGTCTTGTGAACCTGGTTATAGGGCGTTTTGTCGCTGAAATCGGCCACCATAGCCTGGAAATTGGTGAGATCCATATTCAGATCCTCGACGGCCTGCTGGTAGTCCGCCATGGTCTGCGCCGAGGAAATTTCCCCTTGCAGCCATAACGGGCCGGTCGCCCCATCCGGGCCATACTGATAGCCCAGCGGGTAGGTGGTGTTATTGTACGCATCGTAATAAGTGTGCTGTTTGCCAAAGGCAATGGCTTCCTGCTGCAACTTATTGAACAGGTAGTTACACTCCGCTTTCATGGCCGGGATCTGGATGGCCGCGACATGCGCGTTCAGCGTTTGCAGTGCCTTCTGGTAGGCCGCATTGCTGGTAGCGGTCTGGAGCGCCTGCTGATCGCTATTATATTGCTGCTGGTAGGTAGTAACATTCCCGTTATATTGCTGCATCAGCGCGATCCACTGTTGAAAGGCTTGCAGTTGCATAGTTCCCTGGTCTTGCAGCGTACTGGAAACAGTGGGTGTAGGCGTTGGCAAGCTCTTTGTGGCGCTGGGCTGCGCTGTTGAGCTCTGGGGCGTTATCCCGCTACACGCGCTGAGCAGGAAGAGACAGAACAACAAACCGCTTAGTACGATAGTACGCAAACGAGATTGCGATGGGGTAGATGTTAGTAATCTTGTTTTCTGCATAATATCGGCCCTTTATTTCGTTCTAACCCTGTATCATCATTATATAAGTTGAGTGTCCTCTCTCTATAAGACGAGCGAGCGAGCAAGTTTGTATCACCGGTAGGCTTCGGCTTGCAAATTGAATAGCTCAGCATAGCGCCCCGCCAGTTGTACCAGGTTCTCATGCGTTCCCTGCTCGATGATGCGCCCGTGCTCAAGCACCAGGATGTGGTCGGCCAGGCGCACGGTGCTGAAGCGATGGCTGATGAAGATAGCGGTCTTGCCGCGAGTAAGCGTGCGGAAACGGGCGAAGACTTCGTATTCGGCCTGCGCATCGAGCGAACTGGTCGGTTCGTCGAGGATGAGGATGCTGGCGTCACGCATGAAGGCACGGGCCAGCGCCACCTTCTGCCATTCGCCGCCGCTCAACTGCGCTCCCTTCTCAAACCAGCGGCCCAGGATGGTCTTGTAGCCCTCCGGCAGCTTCGCAATGACCCTGTCCGCCCCACTTTTCTGGGCCGCGCTGGAGACCAGCCCCTCGTTCTCCACGTCAGCGATGCGCCCCACTCCGATATTCTCCTGCGCGCTCAGGTAGTAGGTTACGTAGTCCTGAAAGATGACGCCGATATACGCGCGCAGTTCTTTCAGGTCATATTCTTTGACATTGTGGCCGCCAATCAATATCTCGCCCTCGTCCGGGTCATAGAGGCGGGTCAGCAGCTTGACAATGGTGGTCTTGCCCGCGCCGTTGCTGCCCACCAGTGCGACGGATTCGCCCGCCTGGATTTTAAAGCTGACATTGCGCAGCGCAGCCTGTGTCTCCGGGTCCTTGTCGGGGTAGGTGAAGCTGACGTTGCGAAATTCGATGTCCAGCCCCAGCCGGTCTGGATCGAGCATGAGCGAGCGTGGTTGCTCAGGCGAGACCAGCTTTGGCTCATATTCGAGAAACTCAAAGAGCGTATTGACATAGAGGTTGTTTTCATAGGTGCTTGAAATGCTGCCCAGCAGACTCTGAAAGTTCTGTCCCGTCTGCAAAGCGGCCTGTGTGTAGAGCGTCAAGCCACCCAGCGTAATGCGTCCGAGTACAGCCTCAAACGCGACGTACAGGTAGATGCCGGCGTTGGCGGCTACTGTGGCGCATGTCCAGAGGAAGCCCATCATGTAGCGGCGCACCAGAATACTTTTCTTCTCTTCATAAAATTTGTTGGCGAGCGCCTTGAACTGCGTGATGAAATAGTTGCCCAGATCGAACAGCTTGATCTCCTTGTTGAAGCGGTCTGTCGTCATGATCTGGTTGAAATACATCATCAGGCGGCGCTCCGGTGACTGACGGCGCATCAACTGGTAGCCGCGCCAGCCGTAGCGCGAACTGGCGATGAACGAGGGAATGGGGACAATCAAAGCGATGATTGCCAGCCACCACGCCAGTTGGAACAACAGGAACAGCATCGAGACCAGCGTCACTGCGGTCTGCACCAACCCGAAGGTCTGCGAAACCATGCTCACTGGCTGGGAAGTGGATTGATCGCTGGCGTTGCGCAGCTTATCATAAAATTCGGGGTTCTCAAAGAAGGCAAGATCGAGCGTGTTGGCCTTCTCCAGGATGAGAAACTGCACGCGATTGGAGACGCGCTCCTGCAAAAGCTGCTGCACGATATTGCTCAGCGTGCTCAACAGATTCGATGCCAGGCCAGCCGCCAGTTGCAACCCAACCGGCAGCCAGAGAGGGGTGAGGGTATGAAATCTGATGCCGTAGACAACACTGTCTATCACTGATCTCGTAATCAGCACGGTAATCGTCGGCATAATGCCCTGCGCAACGCTCAAAATGCCAAGCGTCGCTGTGAAGAAGGCCTGTGTTGACCAGACGAGGCGCAGCACACGCGGCAAACTGGCAAAAGCCTCGAAAACCTGCTTGAAACTGAACCCCTCATCCAGCGTTTTCTGCTCTCTTAAAGCAAATTTATACGGCCTGTACATGCCCTGCCGGTTCCTTCTCTGTGCTCATCATTGCGTGGCTACAATCTCTGCCTGTCTATTATGCAACGTGGACACGCATGGACGCAATAGACACAACAGGATTTAGGAATCTGGTTAAAACGGGGTTGACAAAGAAGGAGCAATTCGTGTATGCTCTTAATACGTAAGAAATGATACTTATTTTTCCCTAGCATAGGAGCAGGAGAGAAGGTACTGATGACAGCGACGGTTTACGCAGCACAGACAGCAATGGCGGCTGATTTCGCGTGCGCAAGTCGTATGCCCATGTCCTTTTCCATGTCAGCGAAGATGATGGCTCCTGCTGCATGCGGCACTCTTTCTACCGGTAGAACCGACGTCACAACGTCGGTTTCTTTGTTTTCGCCGGTAATTTCCGTTCGCACCGTGCTCCTTCCACTTTCTGGGGTACTTATTAGCCTTCTGCGCCTTGTAGGGCTACTCGCCCTTATTGGCCTTACCGGGCTTATTGGCCTGGTAGGGCTTCTTCCAGAGATAGGCTTAGCGACACCACAGGGAGATTAAAAGGGAGCAACGAAGCAACCTAATCCAGAGCAGGTACCTACAACGAGGACCTCCCGAAGTCGGGCGGTTCTCGTTTTTTATTCTCGCTCAAGAACAGGATCAGGTTGAAACACGAAAGGAGTTCGTATGACTATAGCGGCAAGAGTTTCTCAGCGCGCAGCGAGAACTGTTGCGACTCGCGTGCAGGAAACGCAAGATATGGAGGCACGCGAACTACCAGGCAGCCACATTCTCTGTGAAGCCCTGGTGCGCGAAGGGGTAGATTTGATGTATGGTTACCCCGGCGGGGCTATTATGCCCTTCTACGACGCGCTTACCTCGTATCCCATGCTGCGGCATGTCCTGGTGCGACACGAGCAGGCAGCCGCGCATGCCGCCGATGGCTATGCTCGCGCAACCGGCAAAGTCGGCGTCTGTGTTGCTACCAGCGGCCCCGGTGCCACCAACCTTGTGACCGGCCTCGCGACTGCCTACATGGACTCAACGCCGGTTGTCGCCATCACCGGGCAGGTGGCCCGTCCCTTTATCGGGCGCGATGCCTTCCAGGAGACCGACGTGCTCGGCGTCACGCAGCCCATCACCAAGCACAATTTTCTGGTCAAAAGCATCGAAGACCTGGCCGATACTGTCCACGAGGCGTTCCGGCTGGCAAAGGGTGGTCGTCCCGGCCCCGTACTGATCGACGTTCCCAAAGATGTGCAACTGGGTAAGGGCATGTATCGCCCGCGTGCCTCGGTCAGCTCGATTGAGTCTTTTCGAGCTATCCATGTTCCTGAGCCATCACCAGAGGCCATTGCCCGTGCCGTGCGGCTCATCGCCTCGGCTCAACGCCCCTTAATTATGTCTGGTCATGGGGTCATCCTATCCGAGGCATTTGAAGAGCTACGTGCCTTCGCGGAGAAGACCAGTATTCCGATCATCAGCACGCTGCTTGGCCTGAGCGCCTTGCCGGTGGATCACCCGCTTTTCCTCGGCATGCCCGGCATGCACGGCCCCGCGCACGTCAACCACGCCATCGGCCTCGCCGACCTTATCATCGGCGTCGGCCTGCGCTTCGATGACCGCGTGACCGGCAAGGTGAGCGAGTTCGCCCCGCACGCCCGCATCATCCATATCGATATCGACGCATCCGAGATGCACAAGGTCAAGCCCGCCGCCGTGCCGATTGTGGCCGATGCGAAGGCTGCCCTGACCGCTCTGTTGGAGGCGGTAGAGCCAGCAGAGCATGCCGACTGGATCGCCGAGATTCGCTCCTGGGAGGCGCAGGAGAACGAGCGGCTGGCAAACGCGACCCGCGACCAGGAATATCCTGACCCGCGCAGCATCCTGGATGCCATCTACGAAGCCACCAACGGCGACGCGATCATCGTGAGCGATGTAGGCCAGCACCAGATGTGGACGGCGCGTTTCTATCCCTGGAAACGCCCCAACAGCCACATCACCTCCGGCGGACTCGGCACGATGGGCTTCAGCCTCCCGGCCGCGATGGGCGTCAAGATGGGCGTGCCAGACGCGACCGTCTGGGTAGTGGCGGGCGATGGCGGCATCCAGATGAATATTCAGGAACTGGCCACGCTGAAGCAGTTGGGTCTCGCTCTCAAAGTCGCCATCATGAACAACGGCTATCTCGGCATGGTGCGCCAGTGGCAGCAGTTCTTCCACAATCACAACTATTCGGAGACGCCTATCACCGGCCCAGATTATCCCAAACTGGCCGATGCCTACGGTCTCTCCGGCATGTGTATCACGCGGCGCGAAGACGTGGCGGCGGCGGTGCGCAAGGCGATGGAGACGCCCGGCACCGTGATTATCGACTTCGTCATCGAGCCAGAGTCCAACGTCTACCCGATGGTCGCACCCGGCTCGCCGATTACGATCATGATTGAAGAACCTGTGGAGGAGGTTGCCCACCATGACTGAACAGGCTGCTCCTACCCGTGCAGGCCAGTCCGACGCACATCAGGATGATGCCCGCGAGCATATCCTTGTCCTCTTCGTCAATGACCGGCCCGGCTCGGTTGATCGCGTCGTTGGCGTGCTGCGGCGGCGGCGCGCCAACATGCAGACGCTCACCATCGGGCGCAGCGAACTGGCGGAGGTGGTACGCATCACGGTCGTCGTGGATGACTCCGAAGTGGGAGTCGAGCAGTTGGTAGAGCAGCTGCGCAAAGTTGTCGATGTCCGGCAGGTTGTCAATCTCTCAACCGCCCAGGCAGTCGCACGCGAGCTCGCGCTCATCAAAGTGAGTAGCACAGCAACCAGTTATAGTGAAATTATCGAACTTGGTCATCAATTTGGTGCGCACCCGGTAGATGTCACTCCGGAGACGGTTACGCTGGAAGTGACTGGCAGCGAAGAGAAGGTGACAAAAATCGTTGACCTGCTACAACCGTATGGTATCCGTGAAATCGCTCGCACCGGCTGCGTCGCCATGACTCGCGGCGCTGCCGATGCGGGCGATAGCGAAAGTTAAGCATGGGATAGATAGAAGGAGCATTTTCACATGGCAAACATTTATTACGATGCGGACGCGAACCTCGAACTTATTCAGAACAAGCGCGTAGCCGTCATTGGCTACGGTAGTCAGGGCCACGCGCACGCGCTGAATATGCGCGACAACGGCTGTGATGTCGTGGTGGGCCTGCCCGCCAGCAGCAAGAGCCGCGAGAAGGCTGAGGCCGAAGGTCTGCGAGTCATGACGCCAGCCGACGCGGCGGAGCAAGCAGACATCATCATGATCCTCATCCCCGACCAGTATCACCGCGAGGTCTACGAGCGCGACATCAAGCCCGGCCTGGCCCCCGGCAAGATGCTCATGACCGCGCACGGCTTCAGCCTGCACTATTCACAGATCATCCCGCCGGAGGATATCGATGTGGCGATGGTCGCGCCAAAAAGCCCCGGTCACATGCTGCGCCGCCTCTTTGTGGAGGGTGTCGGTGTTCCCGCGCTCTGGGCCGTCCACCAGGACGCCACCGGCCACGCCGAAGCTATGACCCTGGCCTACGCCCGCGCCATCGGCTGCACGCGCGCGGGTGTACTGCGCACCACCATCGCGGAAGAAACCGAGACTGACCTCTTTGGCGAGCAGGCCGTGCTCTGCGGCGGCGTCACCTCGCTCATCCGCGCTGGTTTCGAGACGCTTGTCGAGGCCGGATACCAGCCGGAGGTGGCGTATTTTGAGTGCATGCACGAGATGAAGCTGATCGTCGACCTCATGTACCAGGGTGGCATGAGCTACATGCGCTACTCCGTCAGCGATACCGCCGAATATGGCGATTACGTCTCCGGACCGCGCATCATCGACCAGCATGCTCGCGATGAGATGCGTCGCATCCTCAATGAAATCCAGACCGGGGCCTTTGCCACGCGCTGGATTCTGGAAAACCAGGCCGGTCGCCCCAGCTTCAACGCTATGCGCAAGGCTAACGCCGCCCACCAGATCGAGCAGGTCGGCAGCGAACTGCGCTCCATGATGCCCTGGCTCAACGCCCCCAACAAGAAAGCCGAAATTGCGCAGAACAAAGAGGCAAAGTCCGAAGCGGCTCACACTTCTCAGATAGCTGAGAAACAGGAAACTGCGGCAGAAACGAAAAATTAGTAGCTCTGTGTAGTGTAGGAAACCAGATGGAACAGGGCATCCATTATGGATACCCGCTCAGGGAGACGGGTAAGGAACCCATCTCAGGTTACAAGGAGGAACATAAACAATGGGAGACCCTGCGGTAATTAGAATTTTTGATACGACGTTGCGCGATGGCGAACAGTCCCCTGGAGCAACGATGACCACCGAGGAGAAGTTGCAGGTTGCCGGGCAGCTTATGCGCCTCAACGTGGACATCATCGAGGCTGGCTTTCCCGCCGCCTCGCCGGGCGACCTTGCGGCAGTCAAAGAGATTGCGAAGCTCACTCGCGGCGTCGCTATCGCCGGACTTGCCCGCGCCAATGCCAGCGATATCGACGCCGTCTGGGAGGCTATCCACGAGGCGGAACGGCCCGTGATCCATGTGTTTATCGCTACCTCTGATATCCATCTCAAGCACAAGTTCAATATTGACCGCGAGCAGGCGCTACAGCAGATCAGAGCGATGGTAACCTACGCGCGCAATCTCTGCCCCACCGTTGAGTTCTCGGCGGAGGACGCCACGCGCAGCGACTGGGACTATCTCTGCCGCGTCTTTGAAACGGCCATCAAGTGTGGTGCCACCACCATCAACATCCCGGATACTGTTGGCTATACCATGCCGCACGAGTATCAGGCGCTCTTCCGCTACCTGCAGGAGCGCGTGACGGGCATCGAGGATGTCGTCATGAGCGCGCACTGCCACAACGACCTCGGCATGGCGACTGCCAACACGCTGGCGGCTATCCAGGCCGGGGCGCGGCAGGTCGAAGTGACGATCAACGGCATCGGCGAGCGCGCCGGGAACACGGCTATGGAAGAGGTGGTGATGGCTCTGCGCACGCGCCCGGAGGTCTATCAGGCCGATACCCGCATTCGCGCCGAAGAGTTCCTCGCCGCCAGCCAGCTTGTCAGTCGCCTGACCGGCCTGCCTGTCCAGCCCAACAAGGCCATCGTCGGCATGAACGCCTTCGCGCACGAGGCTGGTATTCATCAGGATGGCATGCTCAAGAACCGCCTGACCTACGAGATCATGACACCGCAATCGGTTGGCTGGACGGATACCAAACTCGTGCTGGGCAAGCATTCCGGTCGCCACGGCCTCGATGCTCGTCTGCGCCAGCTCGGCTACAAGCTCAACGCCGAAGACCTCAAAGCCGCCTATCGCCGCTTCGTCGAGTTGGCCGACCAGAAAAAACACGTTACTGACGACGACCTCGTCTATATCGTTGAAAGCGGCCAGGAGACGCCTGCCGCTATCTAATCCATCCAGCGTCCGCATCGCCACAAGGCACCCGCAAGGGGTACCTCTACTATACGCGGACGTTCGCCAGCTACGCTGGCGAGCGACGGCGTGGGAGTGGCGGTGGGGACCGTATTATAGTAGGGCCAGCCCTTGCGGCTGGCCTGGGGCGGGGTAGGGTAGCCCCGCGAAGGAGCAAAATTCGTGACCCAGGTTGATCCCAATTTATCGACAGCGCAACAGAACGGCCACCAGGTGAAAGCCGAGGCCCCGAAGATACCGGTGCTGAACCCGGATGAAGGCTACGCCTACTTTGAAGGACGTATCGTGCCGATGAGCGAGGCGAAGATCAGCATCGCCACGCACGCGCTGCACTATGGCACGGCCTGTTTCGAGGGCATTCGTGGCTACTGGAATGAGCAACACGAACAACTCTATCTGCTCAAGCTGCGCGAGCACTACCAGCGCATGATGAATTCGTGCAATACCCTGCGCATCCAGCCAAAGGAATCGCTGGACGAACTGTGCGAGATTACTGTGGAACTGGTGCGCAAACACGGCTATCACTCGGATGTCTACGTGCGCCCGCTGGCCTACAAAGCCTCGCGTACCATCAAACTCACTCTCAGCGCGCTGGAAGACGCAATGGCAATTTACGCCTTCCCGATGGGCAACTACGTAGATATCAGCGCGGGCCTCAGCGTCTGCACTTCGTCCTGGCGGCGCGCCAACAGCAACGCCATGCCGGTGCGCGCCAAAGTCACCGGAGCTTATATCAATAGCTCGCTGGCGGTAGACGATGCCAGCGCCGCTGGTTTCGACGAGGCCATTATGCTGACCGATGACGGCACCGTCTCCGAAGGCAGTTCGTGCAACCTCTTTATCCTGCGCAACGGCAAATTTGCCACGCCCGAACTGGCCGAAGATATCCTCGAAGGTGTGACGCGCAACGCCCTGCTTGAGATGATTCCAAACGAGCTTAGCATGCCAGTCGAGGAGCGGCGTATCGACCGCACCGAACTCTACGCCTCCGATGAAATCTTCCTCTGCGGCACCGGCGTCCAGGTTTCGCCAGTCACCAGCGTTGATCGCCGCCGCGTCGGCAACGGCCAGCCTGGCCTCTATACCATGAAACTGCAAGAAGCCTATCTCGCCGCCTGTCGTGGCGAAAATGAAAAATATCGTGACTGGGTAACGCCAGTCTATTAAGGATGTTGTAGTATGCGTTCAGATCAAATCAAACTCGGGTTTGAGCGCGCGCCACACCGGGGGCTGCTGCGCGCTACCGGAGTCGTAGGTGAGAACGATTTTAACAAGCCGTTCATCGCCGTCTGCAATTCCTACGTAGACGTGGTGCCGGGCCATGTCCACCTGCAGGCCTTTGGCAGGCACGTCAAAGAGGCCATCAGAGCGGCAGGCGGCGTTCCTTTTGAGTTCAATACTATCGGCGTGGACGATGGCATCGCTATGGGCCACATCGGCATGAAATACTCACTGCCCAGCCGCGAACTGATTGCCGATTGTGTCGAGACCATGATCGAGGCGCATCGCTTCGATGGCATGGTCTGCATTCCCAATTGCGACAAGATCGTGCCAGGGATGCTCATGGCCGCTATGCGTCTCGATATTCCCACCATCTTCGTCAGTGGCGGCCCGATGGCTGCTGGCAAGCTGGCCGATGGACGCTCCATCGACCTCATCAGCGTCTTTGAGGGCGTGGGCGCGTACCAGGCGGGCAAAATCGATGACCAGGAACTGCTGGCGCTGGAACAGAACGCCTGTCCCTCCTGCGGCTCCTGCTCCGGCATGTTCACCGCCAACTCGATGAACTGCCTGATGGAGGCGCTGGGCCTCGCTCTCCCCGGCAACGGTTCGCGTCTCGCCACCAGCGAAGCGCGGCGCGAACTGGCCCGCGAGGCTGGTCGCATGATTTTGCAACTCATCAAGGCCGATCTCACGCCGCGCAAAATCGTCAATGCCAACACGATTGACAACGCCTTCGCGCTCGATATGGCAATGGGCGGCTCGACCAACACCGTCCTGCACACACTGGCGATTGCCCACGAAGCCGGTGTCGAGTACTCGCTTGAGCGCATCAACGCCGTCTCACAGCGCACGCCACATCTCTGCAAGGTCAGTCCCTCTGGCAAGTGGCACATGGAGGACGTTGACCGCGCAGGCGGCATCAGCGCCATCCTGAAAGAACTCTCCAAAAAGCCGGGCGTGCTCAACCTTGATCGCCCCACCGTCACGCTCAGGACACTGGGCGAGAATATCGCCGAGGCCAGGGTCGAAGACCCGGAGGTGATTCGCCCCATCGAATCACCGCATAGCGAGCAGGGCGGCCTCGCGATTCTCACCGGCAATCTTGCGCCCGACGGGGCCGTCGTCAAGGTTGGCGCGGTTGCCCCCTCCATGATGCGCCACGTTGGCCCGGCGCGTATCTACAACTCTCAGGAAGAAGCCTGCGCGGGCATTCTCAACGGGCAGGTTGAAGAAGGCGACGTGGTGGTTATTCGCTACGAAGGGCCGCGTGGAGGCCCCGGCATGCAGGAGATGCTCGCGCCCACCGCCAACATCATGGGCATGGGCCTCGGCGAGAAGGTCGCGCTGGTCACCGATGGCCGCTTCTCCGGCGGCACACGCGGAGCCTGCATCGGCCACGTCTCGCCCGAAGCTGCCGCCGGTGGTCCCATCGCCGCCCTCGTCGATGGCGACCTGATCTCTATCGACCTCATTGAGCGCCGCCTCGATGTCAACCTGACCCCTGCACAGATGCAGCAGCGCCTCGACGAGGTCAGCGCTGCCAACGCTGTCAGGCCGCCCCACGCGCCTGTCAAGAGTCGTTGGCTGCGCCGCTATGCCTCTCTCGTCACCTCCGCCAACACCGGAGCCGTGCTGGCAGACATTTAATGTATGAAGCCGGGCGCGTAGCTGAATTGTTCCGCGCGCGGAACAATTCAGCTACGCGCCCGGCTTCATAGACATTTATGACTTTTGTTTCTGGCTGAGTTGCAATTTGGCACGGAAATCGTTAGAATAGTGCCAACTTGAGGAAAGGATTACAAAGGATATGCTCTGCAAATCAGAAAGGCGGGATGGCGATGGCACCGGCATCGGTATTTCCTGCTACAGTCTCCGTCTTAACGCCCGCCACCTCAGCTAATCTGGGGCCGGGTTTCGATAGCCTGGGCTTAGCATTACAACTCTATAACCGTTTTTTCGTGGAGCAGGTAGGAGATGACCCGGAGCACCCGACCATCGAGGTCTTTGGGCCGCTGGGTGCCGGACTCTCTACCGGGCCGGATAACCTGTTTTTCCGCGCCTTCACGCTCCTCTTCGAAAGGCGACAGCAGCCACTGCCTGCCGTCTCTATTCGCATGTCCATTGAGATTCCTCCCGGCTGCGGTCTGGGCAGCAGCGCCACCGCCGTTGTGGGCGGCCTGGTCGCGGCTAACGAGCTGCTGCGTGTGCGCGGCGCTGCAGTCTCGAAAGAGGAACTGCTCGAACTCGCGGTCGAAGCCGAGGCGGGCAACCATCCCGATAATGTCGCGCCTGCCCTGCTTGGCGGACTCGTCGCCACCACGGTGGTGGAGGGCAAGATTCGCGCCGTGAAAACTCCTTTCCCCGATGCATTGAAGGCTGTCATTTTTACCCCGTCATTCCCGATGGATACCGTTGCCGGGCGCAAGCTGCTGCCCGCCAGCTACTCGAAGGCCGATGTCACCTTCAATACCGGGCGTGTCGCCCTCCTGCTGACCGCGCTGCAAACAGGCCGTTACGAACTGATCGCCGAGGCCATGCAGGACCGCCTGCACCAGCCCTACCGCCAGGCTCTTTTCCCCGCCATGCCCTATATCATTGACGCGGCCATCGCGGCGGGCGCGCACGGGGCCAGCCTCTCCGGTGGCGGCTCCTCGTTGATTGCGCTTGCCAGCGCCGACCATCGCAAAGTGCTGCAGGCCATGCAGGAGACGGCCCGCGCGCATGGCGTTGAGGGAATGGGCCGTATCTTGCGCGCTGATCAGCACGGGGCGCGGGTGATCAAAGCACCCCGTGGCCTGCGTAATTCTGTGCGAAAGGATGAGAAAGCCAGCTATGCAGATCAATTCTACTGGTCGCCGGCCAGAGCAACCGGAGAGCAGGCAATCAATGAATAGCGCTCTGACGCAAGAGGTTGTTGACGCCCTTGCCCCGGTCTCGCTGCGCTGTGTGGAATGCGATGCTCTCTATCCTGGCGGCGAGATGGGGCAGGCTCCGCGCTATCGCTGTGACTGCGGCGGCGTGCTTGATGTAGAGATGCAGCCGGTGCTGCGCAAATCGCCGACACCCCTGCTGGACGAGGCCGGTGGTGTCCTGAGCGCGGTAGAGAGCGATCTGCCGCCTCTGGCAGGCGCGCCCTGGCGGCAGCTTTTCGATGAACGCTCCGGCAGCCTGCATACCTGGTCCGGTACCTCGGAAGAGCTCTTGCTCGACCAGAGCGGCGTCTGGCGCTATCGCGAACTCATCCTGCCCATCCCTGCGCGCTGTATCGTCAGCCGACCCGAAGGTAATACTGGCCTCTACCCGGTTGGGCTGGAAAACTGCGGCTCCGGCCCCAATCGCGCCGGGCATCGCCAGATCGGCAGCTTCGCCGGTCTGGAACGGCTCTACCTGAAGCACGAGGGTGAAAATCCGACCGGCAGCTTCAAAGACCGGGGCATGACGGTTGGCATCTCGATGGCGCTCGCATGGGGAGCCGCTGCTGTGGCCTGCGCCTCGACCGGCAATACCTCCGCCTCGCTGGCCTCCTACGCGGCGCAGGCGGGTATGCGCTGCATCGTTTTCCTGCCTGTCGGCAATGTCGCGGGCGGCAAGCTGGCGCAATCGCTGGCCTATGGCGCGACCATCATCCAGATTGCAGGGGATTTCGATGATGCTATGCGACTGGTCGAACAGGTCTGCAACGAGGCAGGTATCTACCTGCTCAACTCGCTCAATCCTTTCCGCATCGAGGGCCAGAAGGCCATCGGCTTTGAGCTGTTGCACCAGCTTGACTGGCAGCCCCCCGACTGGGTTGTCCTGCCAGCCGGGAACCTCGGCAACACTTCCGCCATCGGCAAAGCCTTCCGGCAGGCGTACCAGCTTTCGCTCATCGGCCACATGCCACGCATCGCCTCCATCCAGGCGGCAGGCGCGAATCCCTTCTATCGCAGCTTCACACAGAAATTCGCGCAGCGCGAGTCTGTCCAGGCGCACACCGTAGCCACCGCCATCAAGATCGGCAACCCGGTGAGCTACACGCGCGCCCGGCGTGTGATCGAGGAGAGCGAGGGCGTGGTTGAGGAGGTGACGGACGAGGAGATTCTGACCGCCAAAGCCGTCATCGATCGCTCAGGCATCGGCTGCGAGCCTGCCTCCGCCGCTACACTGGCTGGCATGCGCAAACTGGTCGCGCGCGGTGTCATCAAACATGACGAGCGCGTCGTGGGCATTCTGACGGGCAACCTGCTCAAAGACACCGTGACCGGAATCCCTCGCGGCGGCGGAGAGGTCGTGGTCGAGCCAACAATTCATGCCATCAGGAGTGTACTTTCGCTATGAGTCTTACTCAGCCCAGGGCTGCTACAGAAAACAAAGATGTTGCCACGGAAAAGCGCGACCAGCGCCGGTTGCGTGACTTGCTCACCTCCTGGGATTTCTACCTGATCTTGCTGCTGGTGCTCGTCGCGGGCTTCCTGCGTTTCTATGGCATCAATACGACGGAGTTTGACGACGACCAGGCGACGCTCTTCCGCCTGGCCTATGATGCCGTTCATCACGGCCTGCTGCCCGTCACCAGCAATCGCTCCTCCATCGGCCTCGCCAATCCGCCCGGCGCCATCTACCTGCTGATGATCCCCGCTGCCCTGAGCAGCAATCCCGTGTGGGCTGCCGTGCTGGTGGGGGCCTTCTCCGTTGCCTCTGTCGTGTTGACCTACGTCTTTGTCAATCGCTATTTCGGGCGCGTGGCCGCTATCGTGGCCGCGCTGCTCTTTGCCGTCACCTTCAGGTCGATCGTCTACGAGCGTTTCATCTGGCAGCCCAATTTGATGGCTCCCTTCGTCGTGCTCTTCCTGTTCGTGCTCTTCCTGGGCGCGGTCGAGCGGCGCAAGGGCTGGCTCTTTCCGGCCCTGCTCCTGCTGGGCATCCTCTATCAGATGCACGCCATCACCCTGCTCTTGCTCGCCCCACTGGCGGTCGCGATTGTGCTTGCGCCCCGCACGCTGCGCTGGCGCGACCTCATTTTCTCGGTCATCGGCCTGCTCGTTATCTTCTTCCCATTTCTGCTCTGGGAGTTTACCCATAAATTTGCCGACCTGCTCTCTCTCCTGCCTGCTTCCGGCGGTCATGCCGTCATCGATGACCAGGCCCTGCGTTTCTACCGCTTATTCCTGCTGCCTTACGACACGCCTCCTACCTACCCTGGCTCTATCCAGGCGTTGCTCGCTCATAAGCTGGACCGACTCCATCTCCCTCTCATCATGCCCCTGCTCGTCCTGGGCGGCTTGCTCGTAGCCGGTTCGCTGATCCTCTGGCCGCGACTCTCAACCATGCTATCAGGTGCTTCAACTGCGACAGAGACGCCGACGGCAGAGAAAAGGCAGACAAATAGTGGCGGCGCCATTGCTCAATTGCGAGCGTGGTGGCTGGCTTTCTATGACAGTGGCTACAAGCGCGCTCTGCTCTTGCTACTTGTCTGGCAGATTGTGCCACTGCTGGCGCTCGCGCGCCACTCGCTGGACCTGCACGCCCAGTATTTCCTCTTTATGCTGCCCGGCCCATTTATCCTCATTGGCCTCTTCATCGGCAAGCTCGCCGGGTGGTCGCGGCGCTTGCAGCGTTCCCTGCCGTTGCTACAATGGGCGCGTTATGCCATGTACCTCGCTGTCACCATCATTGTGATCGCGCAATTCGCAGGCAGCGTCGGCGGCGTGCTCGATCAGGTCGAGGGCAAATATGATGATCGCAGCTTCCAGCCCTATCCCTATCACAATGATCTAAGCTCCCTGCAACATGCTCTCAACGAGGCCGATCAACTGGCCCAACAGCGCCATCTCGGCAGAGTCTACATCACGACTGATGCCGCCACGCAGACCGCGCTGGGCTTTCTGGCGGAGCAGATGCATACCCCAACCACCTTATTCGACGCAGGCAAGTGCCTCGTTCTGCCCGGTGCCGCGCAAGGGCCAGCAGTACTTCTCGTCGGCCCGTATGATCCCTTAACCAACGCCTTGCTCGGCCAGTTCGCGCATGCTACGCTTATCGATCAACCAGCACGGCTGGGCGGCGCTCCCTTCAAACTCTACGTCGTCAATCCCGCCACCAGTCCAGCCTCAGCAACGACCCAGGCGCGCTACGGCAGTGATTTGCAACTGCTCTCTGTCCAGGTCCCACCGCTTGCCGTCAACAACACCTCCTGGCTGCTGACGCGCTGGCAACTGCTGCGTGCCGCTCCATCCGCGCTACGTACCACCTACAGTTACGTATTCAATACAACGCCCGCCGCGAGCACTACAACCATGCAAGCCACCTGTACTCTCAGTTCCTTGCAGAATGGCGACCAGGTAATTGCTGCATTTCCCTTGCCGAAAGGCAGTGCCGCACCGTCCTCGGTAACGCTCTCCGCCCAGTCGTACACGACCATACCCGACAATCCAACCTTTGGCCCGCTGCACGTAGAAACCTATCTCAGTGTCTCTACCCCGGCTGTTACGCTGCATACTGCTTCCGGGAAGATACATGTAACAGCGCAGGTTCTATCTTCGTAGATAGGATGTGGAAGCAATTTATGCTAGAATAGATACGGTAGTCCGTAGGCGGAAGGGTAAAGCACATGCGCACGATGAGGTTTAGACGGAGAGGACAACTCATACCGCCCTGGAATATGCCCTCTGACCCCGTAAAGGCCGTGTTCTGGTTCATGCACTGGCTGTTGCGGGTCCTCGTGCGCTTCTTCTGGATACTCATCCTCGCTGGCGTCATCACAGAGAGCATTCTGAACGGCCTTGTTGGCGGCGTTGTTACTTTGCTGATCGGTCTTGGACTCTGGGCGGGCGCGTTCGTCTTACTGGTTTTCGTCAACGTGACCACCAGCATCTCACAGACTGTTTCGGAGATGAGCCGCGTGCAGCGCGACTTCCGCGACTTCACTGTGCGCGCACCGGGAGCGCAGCGCTCGACCTACGAGCCAGAGCAGGAGGGCAAAGTCGTTGAAGGGACAATAACAAATCTGGAGGAAGAACGGCGTAAGCGCAGGAGAGAATAGAGGCACACATTCAAAATAGCCACGTTCGCGTGTGCTCTGTTGTCCCTCTAGCGCCTTATGTTATTTCGCTGATTTCGTGGAGTCATCCGTGACGAGCAACGCCCCTTCGATCTGCTTGCGCAGGCGCTCCCGCATCAAAATGCCCTTGATGCGATGAATCTCCACGCCATTATTGAAGAAGAGAATCGTAGGAATGCCCTCGACATTCCACTGCTGCACTGTATCCCCATTCTTATCGACATCCAGTTTTGCGAAGAGCACGCGCCCCTGATACTCTTTACTGACCGCGTCAAATTCCGGTTCCTGGATCTGGCACGCCGGACTCTGACTCGAAGTGAAGCTGACCACAACCATCTGCTCTGCGTCCAGTACCTTCTCAGCGAAGTCCTCGCCAGTTACCTCAATGTAGCTCTCTGCCATGCCTGTCCTCTATTCTTTTTTGAGTAAGTTGATATGTTTTTCCAAAAGGGTATCACTGAGAAAGGAAGCTGTCAAGGCAGAATCTCTGCCATTATGCAGGTAATAGCGCCTCAGCATCTTCAATCAGGTAGCGATAGCCCTGCTCGGTCAGGAATAGCTGGCGATTGGCTGAAAATTCCTGGTCACGTGTGTCGCGGGTCACGATGGAGTAGAAATAGGCTAATCCACCGTCGCTTTTCGGGCGCAGGATGCGTCCCAGGCGCTGTGCCTCTTCCTGGCGCGAGCCGAAGGTCCCCGACACCTGGATGGCGACATTCGCATCCGGCAGATCAATGGCGAAATTTGCCACCTTGCTCACCACCAACCGCTTGACCTCGCCCCGGCGAAATTGCTCGTACAATTTCTCTCGCTGCGCATTGGATGTCTTCCCCATCAACAGCGGTGCGTCCAGTTCGTCGGCCAGGATTTTGAGCTGGTCAATGTACTGACCGATAATCAATATCTGATCGTCGCGGTGGCGTTCAACGAGGTGACGCACGACGTTGAGCTTGGCGCTACATTCTGCGGCCAGCCGGTACTTCTCTTTCTGTTCGGCCAGCGCGTAGTTCAACTGCTCATCCTCGGTCAGACCCACGCGAATCTCGTGGCATTCCGCCGTGGCGATCCAGCCCTGCTTCTCCAATTCGCGCCAGGGTACATCATATTTCTTTGGCCCGATCAGGCTGAAAACGTCCGCCTCTCGTCCATCCTCGCGCACCAGCGTAGCCGTCAGGCCGAGACGGCGGCGCGCTTGAATCTCCGCCGTGATACGGAAGACGGGAGCGGGCAGCAGGTGAACTTCGTCGTAGATAATCAGGCCCCAGTCATAGCTGGTGAAGAGCGAGAAATGAGGGAAATCCTCTTCGGCTATTTGCGTCTCCTCCTTTTTTGAGGGGGCGCGGTACGTCAGAATCTGGTAGGTGCTGACTGTAACAGGGCAGATCTCCTTGCGGTCGCCCGTGTATTCGCCAACCATCTCAGGCGGAATGTCGGTCTTGTCGAGAATCTCCTGTATCCACTGCCGGACAGCAATGGTGTTGGGAGTGAGAATAAGCGTTGCGCGCTGGATATCGGCCATCGTTGCCAGCCCGACAATGGTTTTGCCCGCACCGCAAGGCAGCACAACCACGCCGCTTCCCCCGCTCGGCGCGCCCCCGGCGTAAAACGCGGCGGAGGCTGCGTACTGGTAGGCGCGGGGCTGGAAGGAAACGCCCTGGCTTGTGACCTCGCGCAGGGTTAGTGGCAGGGGCGAACCTTCGGTATAACCGGCCAGGTCTTCGGCGGGAAAGCCGATGTGAATCAGCGCCTGCTTGATATGGCCGCGCCGCGAGGCATCGACCTGGATCGTGTTTCTGTTGATCTGTCGCAGCAGGTAGGGCTGCGTGCGCTTGTGGCGCAAAATTTCGGTGATTAAAGCTGTATCGGTTGAGCTCAGAAGCAGCGCTTCTCCCTCGCGAATCAGCTTCACGCGCCCGTAACGGCCCATATATTCACGAATATCTACAGAGATATTCGAGGGGATATCGTATTTGCTGTACTTCTCGAGTAGTTCCAGCACCATCCGGGCGCTCATCCCACCGGCGGCTGCGTTCCAGAGCGAGAGCGGGGAGAGACGATAGGTGTGGATATGCTCCGGTGATTTCTCCAACTCGGCGAACTGGGCAAGCGCATCCCTTGCCTCGGCGTGTAATGGATGATCTACTTCTAACAGAATAGTGCGGTCACTCTGAACGATCAATGGGTTTCCTGGGTTCATGCATTTACACCCCGGGCATCTCTGCCCATCTTTTGAGATACTTCATAATGGCGTTTGTAGCGGCGTCTTCATAGCCTCGCATCAGGTGGCGAGCGCCGGTAATCACATTAATCCCCTTTGGGCCTTTTTGCTGCTCGACAAACGGCTCGAGCTTGTAGCGTGGACAGACTTCGTCAAACTCGCCCGTGACAAACAACTTGGGACGTTCAAAAGGGCGAGGGAAGCCGCTGGCAGTGCGGTACAGCGGCAGGCTGATCGCGACGAGCGTGCGTATATGCGGGTCGAAAGGGGCGTATTGGAGAGCGATATAGGCGCCAAAGGCATGTCCAACCACGCAGACTTTCTCCAGATTTACACCCGGTTGCGTCAGCCCGAATACGACGGCTCCCGCCAGATCAAGCGCCTCCAGCCTTCCGTCCGTCTGCTGCCCCTGGCTGTTGCCCACACCGCGAAAATTGAAGCGCAGGCCGATCATGCCCGCCTCGGCGACCGCCCGCGCCAGAGCCACCGTCAGGCTATCCCGCATATCGCTGCTGGCCGGTTGTGGGTGACAGAACACGACGAGAGGAGCCGTTCCCTGCACCACGGTCGGCTCGTGAATAATCCCTTCGAGCCGGAATGCAGGCTGTCCCAGGCTCGTAAATAGAACGGCTCGTTCTACCTGTGCTGTTGGTCCGGTCATTGTCTCTCTTTCTCTACATAGCTGTGCTGTGAATCCACAGGTTTCATCTTAACGCAGGAATCTTCATACGTCAACATCTTGCCGGAAAGCCTTACTGCTATCTGACAGAAAGGGACGTGTCTAACGTGCCGCTTCGGATAATCGCTACTTTTAACGAAAAACAGAACAAACATCATATGTTAGAATAGATAATAAGATTAGAAGTAATAAGAAAACTTACATTTTTCAGGCAATATCGGAATTTGTATTATAAAACCCTATGAAAATGGGCGGGAGGATGTTATACTGATTAATAATATGGATGTATATTTTGATCCCGGTCACAATAGAATATGGCAGATTTCTCTTTTCGCTAGCTCGGCCTGACCTCAGAGGAAATCTGTTGGGAGTTGTTCTTCGAGAGGGCAGGCAGGAGAGAGAGGTGGAAAAGTTCCGGGCAGGCCGCATCTATTTTGGTTTTTCATCTGACCTGCATTGAAGATAAGGAACAGCCTCTTATTAGCAATACACTTCGCCTGAAGAGGTCTTGGGGGACAGGTCTCAGTAAGATCATCGTGGACAGCAGGCAAGGCAGCACAAGGACAGTGCTATTCACCCGGATCCTGACGCAGCGAAGCATTGTATAGAAGCGACAGCGCTTGCGGATCGCGTGATGTAAGCTATTACGCGATGGCCCATCCTTTGTGATGGCAATGATAGCAACAGCGTGCCAGCGATGCAATGCGTGCTGAAACTACTCCTGTTTACAGGAGCAGGAGCAGGAGAATAGGGCGTTGTATTATTGTTGCTGTTATCCTGCCAGGTGGGTCGGGTACTCGCCCGGTTGATAGTATGGCATAGTAGAGTGTGGGTGGTCAGGGCGAAACTGGCAAAGTGTTTAGTGGTTTTCTAGTGAATATAGAGGTAGGAATGCATATGGCCAACATTTTAGTCGTAGAGGACGAACTGCAGACCGACAGATTGCTCAAAGAACTTCTGGAGATCGAAGGCTATCAGGTTGTAACTATCCGAAGCGGCAAAGATGCTGTACAATTTGCCTTGCGAGAAATGCCCCACCTCATTCTCCTTGATATTATGCTTCCGGGTATAGATGGCTATGAAGTCATGCGCAGCCTGCGCAACCATCCCAAAACGATGCATATTCCTATTATCGTCTTAAGCGCCCTGGGTGATACCAATAATAAGGTGCGTGCCTTCGAGCGTGACGCGGACGATTACGTTACCAGGCCGTTCGATACTGATGAATTGCTGGCTCGTATGCGCCGTCAGTTGCGGCGGGTGCAGCAGAGCTTCCTTTCGCCTCTCACCGGGCTGCCCGGTGGCTTGCAGGTTGTACGCGCCATCAACTACAAGCTCAACAGTCAGGAACCCTGGAGTATCCTGTATCTCGATCTCGATAATTTCAAGGCCTTCAATGATGTCTATGGCTTCCTGGCAGGTAATGATATGATCCTGCTTGTTGGTCAGATTTGCCAGCGCCTGGTACATCAACACGGGGGTGCCGAAGATTTTGTCGGCCATATCGGCGGTGATGATTTCGTCATTGTTACCTCTCCCATGCGCGCCAGGACGCTCTGCGCAAAGATTATGGCTTCTTATAAAGAAGAGAGCGCGGCGCTCTATCTGCCTGAAGACCTGGAACGCGGCTCGATCAGCGGCCTGGACCGCAAGGGCAGACCCTTTCAGTTCCCGCTCGTCTCTCTTTCCATCGGGGTCGTGAATAACCAGTTGCGCCGTCCTCACAGCATTCAGGAGATCAGCTATCTCGCGGCTGAGGCCAAGCGCCACGCCAAACAATCGACCGAGAATATTTTTCACATCTCTGCTTCCCCTGGTCGCTCGTATCAGAACTGCGACCGTCACACGCCGCCCCCACCATCCATCTCCGACACGGCTGTCTCTCGTAATTCATCACCTTTTCTTTCTTATGCGTATCCTCGTAGTGACCGGCACTATTTCAACGATGGTGATATGATTACAGAGTACGAATCACATCTGTACGGTTAAGCCGTGGCTGAATATGGGGAAACATATCCGAACAGGAAAGGTTGTATCTACTACGAATCAGGAAGAATCCTTTAGCACAATGGAGCAAGAAAACGATCTGGATGGTGTGAGCGACGAGGAAAGAGAGGCCAGGCGGCAGGCGGTACGCGAAAATGCCAAACGTGTGCTGCGCGAAAGCGGACTGGCAGAAATGCTTCTCGCCATCAACAAAAATCTCCTCAAAGGCCGGGGGAAATTTGAAGAATATGATTCAATGCTGCTGCTCAAGTGGGGAACATTCACCACGAGACGCCATCTCTGGATCGAAGTTAGCGGAAACACCATTCGTTTCCGGCTGAACCAGCATCTCAAATGCAGCGCGCCCGCCCCGCTTTGCGACGGCGAGTATCACACCTTCACCGGCTCCATGTGGGCCAATCACGATTTTCTCGCCGAGCAGCTCAGAAAATACTACGAAAAACCCGTTGCCGAAAGCTCCGACGATTGACAATGCAGGCTCCGATGGCTTGTGGCCTATTAATCGGCGCTGTCCACGATAAATCGGGGCCTACGAATCTTCATCGTCGAGGGGTTCGAGGGCCAATGTCTGAATGGTGCCAATACTGTTGAGGAAGCGCTGAATGACTTTATAGTTCGGGTGCGCATAAAAATCCTCTCTCTCACTTTCGCTGGCCCAACTGAGCAGATTCAGGAAAATAGGCCCATGCTGGTAGGGACTCTCCGCGAGAGCGCCATTGGCCACGCTGATAGCTGGCTGTGCCGGATTGCTGAGCCAGGATGTCTCGTCTTTTACGCCACGCGCTAGAAAGGCAAAGGCCAGCGTGGGCTGAACTGCCTGTCGCCGCAAGCTCTCTATCCAGCCCCGTTGCGCCAGTTCGGCCTGGTCCGGTCGGATAGTTGCCAGATGTGCCGCCGCTATCATCGGCTTTGCTGCAGGGCGGCTATAGCCCCACGAGTAATGCATGAGCCACTGTTCGGGCGGGGCCGTCAGCAACTCGACCGGCGAGGCCAGCAGCAGCCGACGCGGGCTGTGTCGTTCCTGCGCCTGTATCCAGAATGATTCATCCTCCCACGTTGTCAGCAGCAGGTAGTAGCCATCGTCTCCCCTGCTGCGGTAAAAGAGGGATGTAACCAGCCCCGGCGCAACGCGCACCGTGTTTGCGATCAAGCGTATGCGTGCCTGCCCGTCCGCCTCTTTACCAGGCAGCAATTGTGCCAGCGTGATTACCAGCAACTCCATCGCTTCAACTATCCTCTCTTGTGATTGTTCCAGTTCTTAAGTATACTTTGATTAGAGTCTGTTGCCTATCTTTATGCCATTTTGTACCAGCCTATTTGTCCATTCGCTTTAGCTGTACCAGCGAGGAGAAGTTTGATGCTTGATCCCGAAACGAACCGCAATACTGTTGAGTGGAAGTTAGCCGGGCCGGAAGACGCGGCGCTCTGGGTGGCTGTAACCCGTCGCAGCGCTGACCAGATTCCCTTTGAAAGTGAAGACGCACAATTAGAGCGTTACAAAGAAGAACCCCCTGAGCAGCAGGTGCAGCGCTACCTGCTCTGGCGCGAGGATACCCCTGTTGGACGGCTGCGTTTCTTCACTCAGGGCAATACTGCTTACCTTGATGGGCTGGTGCTTCTGCCGGAGGCGGGCGGCAGTGTCGCGGCTCAGGTTGTCACCGAGGCATTGGCTCGTGCGGCGGCCCTCAACATGCGTCACCTCGAAGCCAACTATCCCGCGGCCTATATCGCCTCGTTTGCCTCTGCCGGATTCGAGCAGATACGCAGCCGCACGGGCATGATGGCCTCCACTGATGTCTCCATTCCTCTGTCCCCCATCCCTGCCTCGCTGCGCGTGCGCAAGATGACGGCAGATGATCTTGACCGGGTAGGCACATTGCTGCAACGGGCGTACATGGGTGGCCCGGATAGCCGCTATCCCGACCTGGCAGGCTGGCGGGCGGAGGTGCGCGCCATTTACGATGGTCGCTCTGGTCCCCTGCTCCCCGCAAGCTGTTTCGTCGTCGAGCACGCGCTTGATCGCTTCAATCTCGCGGGCGCGGTTCTGACGCATATCGAGCGCGGCATTCCTCGCATCCATCACACGGCGGTCGCGCCGACCTTTCGCCATGTCGGCCTCGGCCAGTTGCTTGTCGTCAAAACCATGCAAAGCCTGCACGAGCAGGGCTATGCCTCCGTCATCCTCTACGTGACGCTCGGCATCCCCGCCGTCAATCTCTACCGCCGCCTCGGCTTCGTCGAGGTTGGTCCCACCTACATCGAAGCCGAACGCAAACTCTCACCCACCGGCACCCTTGTCTGACAAGAATCGTGCTCTATGGCAAAGGGAGGTGAGTCTCATTTCTATTTCAAATGAAGGGCTAGACGAATTTGCGCTGATCGCCCGACTGACAAAGGGGCTGACGGCGTGGGCCGATGTCGTGCTGGGCGTAGGTGACGATACCGCCATTCTCGACATCGGCGGCGACCGGCTCTTGCTGGCGACAGTCGATAGCCAGGTGGAGGGTGTGCATTTCACGTTTCAGGGCTGTAGCGCGGAACAGGTTGGACGCAAGGCGATGGCCGTCAATCTGAGTGATATTGCCGCGATGGGCGGGGAGCCGCGCTACGCCCTGGTCTCGCTCGTCATCCCACCCCATCTCTCACTCAACCTGTTGCAGCAGGTCTACGATGGCATGCGCCAGGAAGCCGAAGCGTTCTCGACGGCCATCGTGGGCGGCAATATCGCGGGTGCGGGCACAGGCGAACTGCTCATCCTCGATGTCACGCTGCTCGGCACCGTCGAACGCGGCCACGTCATTACTCGTGCAGGCGCGCATGTAGGCGACACGCTCTGCGTCACCGGTACCCTCGGCGCTGCCGCCGCAGGCCTCTACGTCCAGTCGCACACGGACCTGCCCTATCCTACGCAGGCTGTGCAAACCGCACGCTTTCACCAGTGTATCCCGCAGCCGCGTGTGCGCGAGGGTCGCGTGCTCTCCCATTTCGGCCCCCATATCATCACCGCCATGCTCGATATCAGCGATGGCCTCAGCGGCGACCTCACCCACCTTTGCCAGCGCAGCCACGTCGGCGCTCGCGTGGAGGTCGCCAAAATCCCCATCTCCTCTACCACCCGCGCCATAGCCTCCACCGCCAAACTCGACCCCCTCCCCTGGGCGCTCCACGGCGGCGAAGACTACGAACTCCTCTTCACCGTCGCCCCCGGCCACATCGAAGCAGTCTCCCACGCCGTGCAATCCGCCATTGGTACCCCCATCACCCCCATCGGCACCATCACGGAAGCACAAGATGGCATGCAGCTTGTCTACCCCGATGGTCGCGTTGAGCCGTTGCGGGTACATAGCTGGAATCATCTGGTTGCTGGAGGTCAATAAGAAATATGCTATGCTATTGAAAACAAGCCTACACATGTCAGATGCTGTACAAAAAGTCAGGCCGCATGTGCCTGCTTGTATGTGACGAATTGCGGCTCGTTTTGTTGGGCCAGCCGAGTCAGCATGAGTCGAAGCGTGCTGAGATAAACTCTGCCTTCATGTCTGGAGACACCACCCGTCATCAAATAGCCATTTAGAGAGGAGTAGGCAGTCAACTTCCCTCTCTCGCCAGAAATGCCTGCCTGCCGCAGGCGCGTAAAGAGGCGGTCGCGGCGATCCGG